>Ga0310830_100063_pt1 | contig 214301 bp, 206 predicted proteins | sample WT_ome_5_FD_201301 | JGI IMG/M metagenome (GOLD analysis project Ga0310830, IMG submission 201301) | Sorghum-adapted microbial communities enriched on wild type (WT) sorghum from Joint BioEnergy Institute, Emeryville, California, United... ... | reverse complement strand
CGTCCTACCGACAACGCACCCGACCCCAGCTTGACCCCGGCCCCGACGACGAGCATCCTCAGTAACGCGCCACGGTGGTCCCATCCCCTTGGCAATCAGGTGGTCCCATCACCCTGGCAAGCGACAATCTGTACTGCCGAGTGCCGCAGGATTCGCCGTTCAATGTGCGCGGCGCACGCAACATCCCGTGTGAGACCGTGCCGGGCAAACGGGCACCGACGGCCGCGATGTGCGAAAGCGACGAGCAATACGTACCGCTCAACGACGGCTTCAATTGGAAGGGCGACCCGAACGCCACGCTCAGCGGTCAGCCCGTGCCGCAGCCGCCGCCGTCGGCACCGGTCGGCTCCGAACGCCAGCCGCCCGCGCCGGAACCACCGCCGGCCGTCGCCGAGTACGACCCGGCCGCCGGCGCGTACCTCAGACCCGACGGACGCCGCTACAGCCGTACCGAACCCGCCGGCCGCGCGAACGCGAACAGATCCTGGAAGGACCTGATACTGCCGCCCTGACGCCGAGGCGTCGGCCGTCTTCAGCTGCGGCGGCGCAGCTCGTCGACGTAGGCGCGGGTCTCCTCCCAGGTCGGCAGCAACCCGCGGGACCGCGCCTCGGCGAGGCCGGGGGCGGCGCGGTCGCGGTCGGACAGGATGAGCGGCCCGACCTGCGGCCACTCGATGCCCAGCGCGGGGTCGAGCGGATCGACGGTGTGCTCCCGCTCGGGGTTGTAGCCCGCCGAGCACAGATACATCACCGTCGAATTGTCTTGTAGCGCAAGGAAAGCGTGACCCAGCCCCTCGGAGAGGTAGACGCTGCGCCGGTCCCGGTCGTCGAGCAGCACGGCGTCCCAGGCGCCGAAGGTGGGCGAGCCGACCCGGATGTCGACGACGACGTCGTAGACCGCGCCGGTCACGCAGGTCACGTACTTGGCCTGGCTCGGCGGCACCTGGGCGAAGTGCAGCCCGCGCAGCACCCCCTTCGCCGACACCGAACAGTTGGCCTGGCGCATCTCGAACCGGTGCCCGGCGAACTCGACGAAACCGGTCTCGGTGAACCATTCGAAGAACACCCCGCGGGCGTCGGTGTGCAGCCGCGGGGTGATCTCCCAGGCCCCCGGCACCTTGAGCTCCCGCGCCCTCACTGGCCGCGCTCCTGGTAGCGGGCCTCGACCGCGTCCTTGAGTGGGCGCCACCAGGATTCGTTCTCGCGGTACCACTCGATGGTGGCGCGCAGACCGGCTTCGAAGTCGGTGTGGCAGGGCCGCCAGCCCAGTTCGTCGCGCAGCGCGGACGGGTCGATGGCGTAGCGCAGATCGTGGCCGGCCCGGTCGGCGACGTGGTCGAAGTCGTCGGGGTCGCGGCCCATCAACCGCAGGATCGTCTGCAGCACCGACAGATTCGAGCGTTCGCCGTCGGCGCCGATCAGATAGGTGCGGCCGATCCGGCCGTCGGTGAGGATCCGCCACACCGCGCGGTTGTGGTCGTCGACGTGGATCCAGTCGCGCACATTGGCACCGCTGCCGTAGAGCTTGGGCCGCCGCCCGGTCAGCACGTTGGTGATCTGCCGCGGGATGAACTTCTCCACGTGCTGGTACGGGCCGTAGTTGTTGGAGCAGTTGGAGATCGTCGCGCGCACCCCGTAGGACCGCACCCAGGCGCGCACCAGCATGTCGGCGCCGGCCTTGGTGGCCGAGTACGGGCTCGACGGGTTGTACGGCGTGCGCTCGGTGAACCGCTGCGGGCTGTCCAGCGGCAGGTCGCCGTACACCTCGTCGGTGGACACGTGGTGCAGCCGAACCCCGTGCCGGCGCACCGCCTCGAGCACGGTGAAGGTGCCCACGACGTTGGAGTGCACGAACGGGGCGGGGTCGGCGAGCGCGTTGTCGACATGGGTTTCGGCGGCGAAGTGCACCACCGCGTCGGCTTCGGCGACCAGTCGGTCGACCAGTTCGGCGTCGGTGATGTCGCCGGCCACCAGCCGGATCCGGTCGGCCACCGGGGCCAGTGACTCCCGGCTGCCGGCGTAGGTCAGCGCGTCGATCACGGTGACCTCGACGTCGGGCCGTTCGCGCACGGTCGCGTGCACGAAGTTGGCGCCGATGAAGCCGGCGCCCCCGGTGACCAGCAACCGCATGGTCATCGACCCTAACCCGGCCCAGCGCCGGAATAGCATTCCCGGTCGTGATTTCGGCCGTCCGGCAGCCACGGCTTCACACTCGCGGGAGCGGTGTCCCCGGGCGGCGGCTTCGCGGGAGCGGTGTCCCCGGGCGGCGGCTTCGCGGGAGCGTTCCGTTCGCGGACCCGGCTACCCCTGCAGCCCGAGCGGGCCGGCCAACTCGGCCAGCGTCGGCAGCAGCTTGTCCCAGCCGCCGAGCACCTGGATGGCCACGTGGTCGGCGCCGGCCTCGAGGTGTTCGTTCAACCGGGCCGCGACGGCCTCCGCGGTGCCGTGCGCGACCACCGCGTCGATGAACTTGTCGCTGCCGGGCTTGGCCAGGTCCGCGTCGGTGAACCCGAGCCGCTTCCAGTTGTTGAGGTAGTTGCTCAGGTTGAGGTAGAAGTCCACCGCCTCGCGGCCGACCCGGCGGGCCTCCTCGGCGTCGGTGGACAGCAAGACCTTGTGCTCGGGGGCCAGGAACACCGACGAGCCCACCAGCTCCCGCGCCTGCGCGGTGTGTTGGGGGGTGGTCAGGTAGGGGTGCGCGCCGGCGCTGCGCTGCGCGGCGAGTTTGAGCACCCGCGGGCCGAGCGCGGCCAGCACCCGCCGGCTGGTCGGCACCTTCGCGGCGTCGAGCGCGTCGAGGTACTCGACGAGCACCTGGTAGGGATTGCGGTACTCGGCGGTGTGCTCGGGATGGCCGATGCCGATGCCCAGCAGAAACCGGCCCGGGTACGCCGATTCCACCCGGTGGTACGCCTCGGCGACCTCGTCGGCCGGGGCCGTCCAGACGTTGATGATGCCGGTGGCGACCTGCAGCCGCTCGGTGCGCTCCAGGATGGGTTCGACGTAGCGCAGGTCGCCGGCCGGCGATCCGCCGATCCAGACCGCGCCGTACCCGAGTTTCTCGATCTCGACGGCCTGTTCCGGGCGCACTGTCCCGAACGTCCAGACGCCGTAGCGGCCGAGGTCGGGTTTCAGCTCAGTCATGGCGGTTCCTTCCTGATCGGGCCCTTCGTCTGGCGCCGTGTCTACCGCAGGCCGAGCGGCCCGGCCAGGGTTTCGGCCGCGGCGACCACCTCGTCCGGCTTGGCCAGGATCTGTACCGGCACGTGGTCGGCGCCCGCGTGCAGATGCTCACCCAGCCGCGCAGCGATGGCGTCGGCGGAACCGTGGGCCACCACCGCGTCGACCAGCCGGTCGCTTCCCGGCCTGGCCACATCCTCGTCGCTGAACCCGAGCCGTTTCCAGTTGTTGAGGTAATTGCGCAGGTTCAGGTACATGTCGAGGGCCTTGCGGCCGACGCTGCGGGCCCGCTCCGCGTCCTCGGTGAGCACCACCTTGTGCTCGGGTGCCAGGAACGCGTCCGGCCCGAGCAGTTCCCGCGCCTGCCTGGTGTGCTCCGGGGTGGTCAGGTAGGGGTGCGCGCCCGCGGCGCGGTCGGCCGACAGCCGCAGCACCTTCGGGCCCAGCGCGGCGACCACCCGGCGGTTGCGGGGCACCCCGTACTCGTCGAGCTTGTCCAGGTACTCGCGCAACGCCTCGAGCGGTGTGCGGTACTGCTGAATCGCCTCGGGGTGACCGACGCCGATGCCCAACAGGAACCGGCCGGGGTAGGCGGCGTCGATGCGGTGGAACGACTCGCTGACCGGGCCGGGGTCGGCGGTCCAGATGTTGACGATCCCGGTCGCCACACTCAGGTTCGTGGTGGCCTCCAGCAGCGGCTCCACCCAGGGCAGCTCGGCGGGCGGGGAGCCGCCCGCCCAGATGGCGCCGTAGCCGAGCTCGTCGATGGCGCGCAGCTGGTCGGGGGAGAGGCGCTGCCACGCCGAGTAGTGACCGAACAGACCGTACCTGCCGAGGTTGGGCTTGCTATCCGTCATGCTCGGTGCCAACTGTCGGCGACACCCGCCCTATTCCGTTTTGCTCACCCGGATTTCCGCCGGATCGCCGTGAACCGGGCGGCGGGGAGCGCAGCCAGCCATCCTGGCGGCGAGCAGTCGGGCGGTGTGGACGAGGCCGATGACCGGCGCGGCGGTTCCACGAGATGGTCAGCTCGCTCGGGGGCAGTCGGTCGGTGACGGGGCCCAGCAGGCCGTCGACGCCCGCAGTCCGTGGCGCGGCTGAGCCGGCCCCGCATCAGGGTCAGCCGCCGGATCCGGCGGGGGTCTCGTGCACCGGGGCGGGGGCGGTCAGCGGCAGCGTGACGCTGAACCGGGTGTCGCCGGGTTGCGAGCTCACCGCGATGTTTCCGCCGTGTTTGTCCACGACGATGCGCCGGGCCAGGTCCAGCCCGAGGCCGGTGCCCTCGCCGACCGGTTTGGTGGTGAAGAACGGGGTGAAGATGCGCTCGAGGTCGTCGGGCGGGATGCCCGGTCCGTCGTCGCAGATGTCGACGCGCACCCCGTCGTCGATGCGGGTGGTGCGGATGGTCAGCGTGCCCCGCTCACCCATGGCCTGCACCGCGTTGTCGATCAGGTTGGTCCACACCTGGTTGAGATCGCCTGGGTAGCACAGGATCTCGGGCAGGTCCGGATCGAGTTCCTTGACCAGCCGGATCGGCCCGGACTTGGTGATCCGGTCGCCGAACATCATCAGCGTGCTGTGCAGCAGGTCGTGCACCTGCGCGGACTGGTAGGGCGCCCGGTCCATCTGCGAGTACTGCCGGGTGTCGGCGAGCAGGCTCGTGATCCGCTTGTTGGCCTCGGCGATCCGGCCCAGCGCCAACTCGGCGTCGATGGTGTACTTCAGCCAGCCGATCGCGCTCTGCAGCGACGCCGAGCAGTCGGTGTCGCAGATCGAGGCCGCGACGCGTTCCAGCCAGTCGGTGTCCAGACCCGCCTCCACGAAGGTGGGGGCGTAGTCCCAGCCGTCGGCGATGCCGTGCGCCTCGAGCCATTCGCCGACCAGCTCCTCCCGGTCGGCGGCCTCGATCGCGGTCAGCTGCTGGGCGCCGGCCTTGACCGCCTGCTCGGCCACCTCGTCCTGGATCCGCACCAGCACCCGCAGCGCCTCGGGAGTGAACTTGCCCCCGGCGAGCATCGCCAGTTTGTGGCGGATCTTGCCGACGTTCTCGCGCAGGGCGGCCACGTCGCGGGCGATCGCCGCGGCCGGGTTGTTGAGCTGGTGGGTCAGCCCGGCGGCGATGGTGCCGAGCGCGCGCAGTTTGTCGTGCTGGTCGACCAGCTGGCGCTGGCGCAGCCCACCGACCATGTGGCCCTCCAGCAGGTGCACCGCCATCGGGAACTCGGTGCGCATGAACTCGGCGAACGCCGCGGCATCGAGCACGAAGAACCGCGACGGCCGGGTGACCCGCACCGACGCCTGATAGACCTGCTCGAGTCCGGGCACGTAGGCCGACCAGGCGCCGCAGTAGACGCCGCGCTGGGAGGTGCGGGTGGTCTGCACCTCCACCCCGGCGGAACGTTTGGTCATCACCAGCTCGCCGTCGAGCAGCACGTACAAGCAGGTCGCGGGTTCGCCTTCGACCACGACCGGGCCGGGTTCGAAGGTCGCGATGTGGCCGTTGTCGCAGAGTTTCTGCAGCTGGGCGTCGGTCAGCTGCTCAAACAGGAACAGGGTGCGCAGCTCGTCGGGCAGGCACGGGTGTTCGGTCCGCCCGGCGTCCGGTGCCGGGTGGTCGGCGTTGTGGTCTGCCATGGCGGCCTCCCTAAGCCTCGGCCAGATAGCGGTGCACCAACATCACCGCCATCGACCCCTCGCCGACCGCGGCGGCCACCCGTTTGGCGGAATTGGCGCGCACGTCTCCTGCAACAAACACCCCCGGCACACTTGTTTCCAGCTGGTGCGGCGGGCGGTCCAGCGTCCAGCCCGCCACGTCGCGCAGGTCCGGCCCGGCCAGGATGAACCCGTGGTCGTCGCGGGCGATGCCGGCCTGTTCGACCCAGTCGGTGCGCGGCTCGGCGCCGATGAAGATGAACATCCGGCCGCAGCGGTGCTCGTCTCGCTCGCCGGTGCGCAGATCCTGCAGGCAGATCCGCTCCAGGTGGCCGTTGCCGCGCACCGCGTGCACCACGGTGTAGGGCCGTTCGACGATGTTGCCGGTGTCCCGGATCTGCTGGATCAGGTAGTGCGACATGGAGTCCTCCAGCGTGCGCCGGCACACGATGTGCACCTTCTCGGCGGTCCGCGACAGGTGCATGGCGGCCTGCCCGGCGGAGTTCGCCCCGCCGATGACGAACACCTCCTCGCCGTCGCAGTCGGCGGCCACCGAGGTGGTCGCCCCGTAGTACACGCCGGCGCCGGTGAGTTCCGAGCAGCCGTCGGCCGGCAGCTCCCGGTAGGCCACGCCCATGGCGAGGATCACCGCGCGGGTGCCGATCGAGCGGCCGTCGGACAGGTGCACGGTGCGCGCCGCGCCGTCGACGTCGAGCCCGACCACCTCGGCGGCGGTGATGAGCTCGGCGTCGAACTTCTCGGCCTGACGGCGTGCCCGCTCGGCGAGCTGGCTGCCCGCCACCCCGTCCGGGAAGCCCAGGTAGTTCTCGATGCGGGAGCTCTGCCCGGCCTGCCCGCCGGTCGCGGTGCGCTCGATGAGCACCGTTTTCAGCCCCTCGGAGGCGCCGTAGACCGCGGCCGCCAGCCCCGCCGGGCCGCCGCCGACGACCACCAGGTCGTAGAAGTCCTCGGCGGGCGTGGTGGACAACCCCAGGGTGGCGCCCAGTTCGGCGTCGGTGGGGGCCACCAGCGTGGTGCCCTGCTCGGTGATCACCACCGGCAGCGTCGAGTCGTCGAGCCCCGCCGCCTCCAGCAGCTGCCGGCCCTTCGGCTCGTCGGCACGAAACCAGGTGTAGTACAGCCGATTCCGAGCCAGAAACTCGCGCACCTCGGAGGAGCGGGCGTTCCACGGGTGCCCGATGATCTTGGTGTGCGGAATGGCCCGGTCGCCGGTCTGGCGCCAGGCCTCGATCAGCGCGTCGATGACCGGGTAGAGCTTCTCCTCCGGCGGGTCCCACGGCTTGAGCAGGTAGTGGTCGAGGTCGACGATGTTGATCGCGTCGATCGCGGCGTGGGTGTCGGCGTAGGCGGTCAGCAGCACCCGGCGGGCCAGCGGGAACAGGTCCATCGCCGCTTCCAGGAATTCGATGCCGGTCATCTGCGGCATCCGGTGGTCGGCGATGAACACCGCCACCGTCTCCCCGCGCAGTTTGAGTTCGTTGAGCGCGGCGAGCGCGTCCGGACCGTTCTCGGCCCGCATGATGCGGAAGTCGGCGCCGTAGCGGCGGCGCAGGTCACGGGCGACGGCCCGGGAGACGGCCGGATCGTCGTCGACGGTGAGGATGACGGGTTTGCGGGGCTGAGGGGAGGGGGCGGCCATCGTGCCCAGTATGCGCCGGTCGGGGCGGATTCACCGGCCGAGCGGATGATGATCCCGAACCGATTGCGCGGGGCCCTGCCGGGTGGGTCCGCGGGCCGGGGGCACCGGTGCGGCGGGTCGGCGGCCCCGCGGTGAGCTGGTGCTTCGCGGATTTTGGGGGAGCCCGCCGAAGCGGTATCATGGCCTGTTGGCGCGGCTAGCGCGCCGGCTCGTGCGTGCCCATTCTCGGAACTATCCGATCATCGGCCACCGTTTTGTAGTCGGCACAAGCTGCGCCGACGGCGCGCCAACTTTAGGGACGACGGAGGATATGGCCAAGAAAGACGGTGCCATCGAGGTCGAGGGCCGGGTGATCGAGCCCCTGCCCAATGCGATGTTCCGCATTGAGCTGGACAACGGTCACAAGGTCCTGGCCCACATCAGCGGCAAGATGCGGCAGCACTACATCCGCATCCTGCCCGAGGACCGCGTCATCGTGGAGTTGTCCCCGTATGACCTGTCCCGGGGCCGCATCGTCTATCGGTACAAGTGACCGATACCGCGCGCCTCAACCCCCTGCCAACCATTCGGAACGAAACAGAAGGATCGAAGCAGCCGTGAAGGTGAACCCGAGCGTCAAGCCCATCTGCGACAAGTGCAGGGTGATTCGCCGGCACGGGCGGGTCATGGTGATCTGCTCCGATCCGCGGCACAAGCAGCGCCAGGGCTAGGCCGATCGTCCGCCGGGCCGCAGCCCGCACCGGACGGCCGAGCAGAGTCGACGCGAACACACAACTGAATGCTGAAATCCCAACGCCACCGAGCGGATACGCCGCTCGGACACGTCCGGAACGGAGGCCGGACCCCGCCAGCGGGAGCGGGTTGGGACCAGACCTCCGCCAGAGAAGAAGGAACACCGCCTGATGGCACGACTCGTGGGTGTCGATCTCCCGCGCGACAAGCGCATGGAGATCGCATTGACCTACATCTACGGCATCGGCCGTACCCGCTCGAGGGAGATTCTCGAGGCGACCGGGATCTCGAAGGATCTGCGCACGAAGGATCTCACCGACGAGCAGCTCACGCAGCTGCGCGACTACATCGAAGCGAACTACAAGGTGGAGGGCGACCTGCGCCGTGAGGTGCAGGCCGACATCCGCCGCAAGATCGAGATCGGCTGCTACCAGGGTCTGCGGCATCGTCGCGGGCTGCCGGTGCGCGGCCAGCGGACCAAGACCAACGCGCGCACCCGCAAGGGTCCCAAGCGCACCATTGCCGGCAAGAAGAAGGCCAGGTAAGACATGCCTCCAGCTAAGAAGGCCGCCCCGTCCACCGCGAAGAAGGGGCAGAAGCCTCGGCGCCGGGAGAAGAAGAACGTCCCGCACGGCGCCGCTCACATCAAGAGCACCTTCAACAACACGATCGTGACGATCACCGACCCGCAGGGCAACGTGATCGCGTGGGCGTCCGCCGGACACGTCGGCTTCAAGGGCTCGCGCAAGTCGACCCCGTTCGCCGCGCAGCTGGCCGCCGAGAACGCTGCCCGCAAGGCGCAGGAGCACGGCATGCGCAAGGTCGACGTGTTCGTCAAGGGCCCGGGCTCGGGCCGTGAGACCGCGATCCGGTCGCTGCAGGCCGCCGGGCTCGAGGTCGGCACGATCGCCGATGTCACCCCGCAGCCGCACAACGGCTGCCGTCCACCGAAGCGTCGCCGGGTCTAGGGAGGGAAGAAGAACTCATGGCTCGTTACACCGGACCCGCGACCCGCAAGTCGCGCCGCCTCGGCGTCGACCTGGTCGGCGGGGATCAGTCCTTCGAGAAGCGTCCGTATCCGCCTGGTCAGCACGGCCGCGCGCGGATCAAGGAGAGCGAATACCGGCTGCAGCTGCAGGAGAAGCAGAAGGCGCGCTTCACCTACGGCGTGATGGAGAAGCAGTTCCGGCGCTACTACGACGAGGCGGTGCGTCAGCCCGGCAAGACCGGTGACAACCTGCTGCGCATCCTGGAGAGCCGGCTCGACAACGTCGTGTACCGCGCCGGTCTGGCCCGCACCCGCCGGATGGCGCGTCAGCTGGTCAGCCACGGCCACTTTTTGGTCAACGGCAAGAAGGTGAACATCCCGAGCTACCGGGTCGAGCAGTACGACATCATCGACATTCGGGACAAGTCACTGAACATGCTGCCGTTCCAGATCGCCCGGGAGACCATGGGCGACCGGCCGGTGCCGTCGTGGCTGCAGGTCGTCGGCGAGCGTCCGCGCATCCTGGTGCACCAGCTGCCCACGCGCGACCAGATCGACGTCCCGCTCACCGAGCAGCTGATCGTCGAGCTGTACTCGAAGTAAAGACTTCTCAGCCGTCCCGATGGCGGCTGGGCAACGTGGCATCAAATAGCGGTTGCCGCGAAGGAGGAAAGAAACACCATGCTGATCTCTCAGCGCCCCACACTGACCGAAGAGGTTGTCTCCGATTACCGGTCGCGGTTCATCATCGAGCCGCTGGAGCCGGGATTCGGCTACACCATGGGCAACTCGCTTCGGCGCACGCTGCTGTCGTCCATTCCGGGCGCGGCGGTGACCAGCATTCGCATCGACGGTGTGCTGCACGAGTTCACCACGGTGCCGGGCGTCAAGGAGGACGTCACCGAGATCATCTTGAACCTCAAGGGTCTGGTGGTGTCGTCCGAGGAGGACGAGCCGGTCACCATGTACCTGCGCAAGCAGGGGCCGGGTGAGGTCACCGCGGGCGACATCGTGCCGCCGGCCGGCGTCACGGTGCACAACCCCGAGATGCACATCGCCACGCTCAACGACAAGGGCAAGCTGGAGGTCGAGCTGGTGGTCGAGCGCGGCCGCGGTTATGTGCCGGCCGTGCAGAACAAGGCCTCCGGTGCCGAGATCGGCCGGATTCCGGTCGACTCGATCTACAGCCCGGTGCTCAAGGTCACCTACAAGGTGGAGGCCACCCGCGTCGAGCAGCGCACCGACTTCGACAAGCTGATCATCGATGTCGAGACCAAGCCGTCGATCAGCCCGCGCGACGCGCTGGCCTCGGCGGGCAAGACGCTGGTGGAGCTCTTCGGCCTGGCCCGGGAGCTCAACGTGGAGGCCGAGGGTATCGAGATCGGGCCGTCGCCGGCGGAGGCGGATCACATCGCCGCGTTCTCGATGCCGATCGACGATCTGGACCTGACCGTCCGCTCGTACAACTGCCTCAAGCGCGAGGGCGTGCACACGGTGGGCGAGCTGGTCTCGCGGACCGAGTCCGATCTGCTCGACATCCGCAACTTCGGCCAGAAGTCCATCGACGAGGTCAAGATCAAGCTGCACCAGCTGGGCCTGTCGCTCAAGGACAGCCCGGCCTCGTTCGACCCGTCGCAGGTCGCCGGTTACGACGCCGCGACCGGTACCTGGTCCGGTGACTCCGGCTACGAGGCGGACGACAACCAGGACTACGCAGAAACCGAACAGCTTTAGTACCACTCGTTTCACATAGGAGTTCGCAATGCCCAAGCCCACCAAGGGCCCTCGCCTCGGCGGGTCGTCCGCGCACCAGAAGGCGATTCTGGCCAACCTGGCGACGTCGCTGTTCGAGCACGGCCGCATCAAGACGACCGAGCCCAAGGCGCGGGCGTTGCGGCCCTATGCGGAGAAGCTCATCACGCACGCCAAGAAGGGTGGTCTGCACCACCGGCGTGAGGTGATGAAGAAGATCCGTGACAAGGATGTGGTGCACATCCTGTTCGACCAGATCGGGCCGTTCTACGCCGACCGCAACGGCGGCTACACCCGGATCATCAAGGTCGAGAACCGCAAGGGCGACAACGCCCCGATGGCGGTGATCGAGCTGGTCCGGGAGAAGACCGTCACCGACGAGGCCGAGCGGGCGCGCCGGGCCGCCGCCGCGCAGGCCAAGGCCGCCGCCAACAAGGCCACCGAGGAGAAGGCCACCGAGGCCGAGGCCGAGAAGAAGGCCACCGAGGCCGAGGCCGAGGAGAAAACCGAAGAGGCCAAGGCCGAGGCGGCCGAGGCCGAGAAGGATGACGACAAGTCCTGACGCCACTGTGAACGTGCCCGCCATCGACACCGGTGGCGGGCACGTTCGTCTTCGGCTCCTGATCGCTTACGACGGAACCGATTTCGCCGGCTGGGCGACCCAGGCCGGGCAGCGGACCGTCGCGGGCGTACTCGACGACGCGTTGTCGACGATCTTTCGCACCCCGGTTCAGCTGCGCGCCGCCGGACGCACCGACACCGGGGTGCACGCGACCGGTCAGGTCGCGCATGTCGATGTGCCCGCCGACGCGCTGCACCACGCCTATCCGCGCACCCCGCGGCCGGGCGACGGCGAGTTCACACCGCTGGTGCGCCGGCTCGCGCGGTTTCTGCCCGGTGACGTCCGGGTGCTCGATATCGCCCGCGCCGCACCGGGTTTCGACGCGCGCTTCTCGGCGCTGCGCCGGCACTACGCCTACCGGCTGTCGACCGCACCGTACGGGGTGGAGCCACAGGAGGCGCGGTACGTGACCGCCTGGCCGCGGCCGCTGGACGTCGAGGCGATGTCGGCGGGCGCACGGCACCTGATCGGTCTGCACGATTTCGCAGCGTTCTGCCGGCACCGTGAGGGCGCCACCACCATCCGCGATCTGCAGCGGCTGGACTTCACCCGGGACGGCCACCGGATCACCGCCCATGTCAGCGCCGACGCGTTCTGCTGGCAGATGGTGCGGTCGCTGATCGGGGCGCTGCTGGTGGTCGGCGAGCACCGCCGCGAGCCGGGCTGGATCGCCCGGCTGCTGGACAGTGAGCACCGCTCCACCGAGTTCGCCGCGGCGCCGCCGCAGGGCCTGACCCTGGTCGGGGTCGACTACCCGCCCGACGATCAGCTCGCGGCCCGCAACGAGGTCACCCGCGCGGTGCGGCAGCGGCCCGGCTGCTGACGTCGCACCGGGGGCTAGAGCCGGGCGGCGACGAAATCGGCGGCCTGGTTGGCCATCCCGGCGTTGATGTAGGCCGCGGCGAGGTGGTCGGGCCAGTTGTTCTGCCAGGTCTCCGGGTCGGCCGGGTTGCAGATCGGGTCCGCACCGTGGCACAGCTCGATGGTGCGGTCGGCATAGAGCGGGTTGAAGTTGGTGATCGGGCCGACCCAGGCGATCCCGTTGCCGAACAACGCCACCGCCGCGATGTGCCGGTCGGCGCCGGGCGGCAGCGGGCTCTTGAAGCCCATGAAACTGAACGGCAGCGCCAGCACCACGTCGGTGACCGCCGCGCCCAGCGAGTAGCCGCCCAACACCAGCCGGGTGTCGGGGCAGTTGGCCATGTTGTACTGAATCCGGCGGCTCATGTCGTTGGCGCCGACGTCGACCTCGGTGTCGGCCGGATACTGCACCGCGTAGACGCCGATGCTCTTGTTGGTCCGGGCGCGCAGCGCGTTGACGAACGCACTGCCCAGCGCGCCGATTCCCGGCGGCTCGACCCGGCCGCGCGCGAAGATGACCTCGACCGCCGGGCAGGACTGCGCGGACGCCGACGGCAGCGTCCCCGCAGTGGTACCGACCGCGGCCGGCGCGACGATCGCCGCGATGACCGCCACCGGGACCAGCACGACCGCGGTGATCAACGTGGACGCACGTACTCTCCACTCGCGGGGGCCAAGATCAAATTTCACCCAGCCGATGATACTGAGCGCTAGAGCAGCCCAGCCACGAAGTTCGCTGCCTCAGCGGCCATTCCGGCCTGCACATAGTCGCTGTGAGCGAACGGATTGCGGCCCGGTGAACAGATCGGATCGCCGTCCCGGCAAAGGTCGATGGCTCGCCCGGCGAACAGCGGTGCCGAGGTGATCGGGTTGCCGAACTTGGTGGCCGGATTGCCGAACACCGCGACGGCCGCGACGTTGCCGGCCACGTCGGAGGGCAGCCGGGGGCCGATCGCGCCGATGCGGTTGCCCAGCGGCGGCACCCCGGCGAGCATGTCCACCACGGCCGCCCCCTGGGAGAACCCGCCGAGCACGATGCGGGTGTCCGGGCAGCTGCGCGCGGTGTTGGTGATGAAGTTGACGGCGTCGGCCGCGCCGTCGGTGGCCAGCACGAAGTCGTAGCTCGCCGGGTAGTTCACGCCGTAGACGCCGAGCGTGCGCCCACCGAGTTGGGGTCGCAGCGCGTCGACGAGGGCCTGGCCCACCCGGCCGACGCCCGGCGGCTCGCCGGTGCCGCGAGCGAACACCACCATCACGTCCGAGCAATCCTGGGCGGCCACATCGGCCGTCGGTGCCAGCGCCACCGCCAGGGCGCCGGACAGGGCGGCGGCGGCCGCCGCGACGCCCCGGCGAAGTCGACCCATCACGGGCCAAGATCATATCCGTCCCGGGTCACACCCGACCGGCGACGAAATCAGCGGCCTGCTCGACCAACCCGGCGCTCACATAGTCGTCGTGAGCGAACGGGTTGCGCCCGCGGGAGCAGATCGGGTCGCCGTCCTTGCACAGGTCGATGGCGCGCCCGCCGAACACCGAGTTGGTGATCGGGTTGCCGAACTTGGCGGCCGGGTTGCCGAACACCGCGACCGCCGCGACGTGCGGCACCAGGCTGGCGGGCAGCGGCGGGGCGGAGCCGACGAAGCCGATCTTGTTGCCCAGCGGCGGCACGCCGGCGAGCATGTCGATCACCGCCGCGCCCTGGGAGTAGCCGCCGAGCACCAGTTTGGTGTCCGGGCACTGCGCGGCCGTCTCCGCCACCCGGTTGGTGGCGTCGGTGGCGCCGTCGGCGGCGGCCAGGAAGTCGTAGGAGGCCGGGTAGTTCACCGGGTAGGCGTGCACGGTGCGGCCGCCGACCCGGCTGCGCAGTGCGTTGACGAAGGCGGTGCCGGGGGTGCCGAGGCCGGGGGAGTCGTCGGTGCCGCGGGCGAAGATCACCTCGATGTCGGGGCAGTTGGCCCGTCGCGGTGCGGTGGCGGTGCCCGACGGGCTCGCCGCGGGCCCGGCCGTCGGTGTGCCGCCCGGGCCGGGGGTGCCGGGGTCGCCGACGCCGTGCCCGGTGTCCGACCCGGTTCCGGGTCGATCGGTTGTTCCGGTCGGGGTTCCGGCGGGCCCTCCAGCGGGCCCTCCAGCGGCTGAGGCGTCCCCGTTCACCGAGGTGGGGCCCGGAGCCGCGACCGGGCCCGGCGGGGCGCCCGGATCGTGGTCGGTGTCGAGGGGGCCGGGCTGGCCGGCGGCCGTCCAGGCCGGCCCGCCGACGAGTGCGGTGACGGCGACCGCGCCCGCGAGCAGTCCGCGCAGCAGGTTCACCGGCACATCCTCACATACCGGGCGGCGTGGCGGCTATCGGACGGCTTCGGCCGGTGCGGACCGCCGGTGTGGTTCGTCCGGGTGCGGTCCGTCCGGCCAGGCGGCCTGCGCGACCGCCTCGGAACGGTCCCCGAGACGTGCCAGCGCCAGCCCGGCCAGCACGATCAGACCGCCCACCGCTTGGGTCGCCGAGACCGCCTCGCCCACCAGCAGCCAGGCCGCCAGCACCGCGAACAGCACCTCGGACAGGCCCACCAGCGAGGCGAACCGGGGCCGCAGCCGGGCGATGCCCATGATGCCCAGGGTGTAGGCGATCGCGGTGGCCAGCACCCCCAGCGCCGCGACCGGCACCAGCCAGGAGGTCGTCATCCCCGCGATGACGGTGTCGTTGGCGGTGAAGGTCAGCGGCATCACCCCGACCGCGCCGAGCAGCGCCACCGCGACGGCGCCGCAGACCAGCCCGGCGGCGGACAGCGTGACCGGGTCCACGCCGGCATCGTCGGTGCCGCCGCCGTTGGCCCGGGCCGACAACAGGAAGTAGCAGGCCGCGCAGAGGGCCGCCGTCAGGCCCCAGCCGACGCCGATCAGGTTGATCCGCGCCCCGGTGAACACGTCGAGCACCAGCGTCATGCCCCCGATCGCGAGCGCGACCCCGGCGAGGGTCATCGCGTTCGGCCGGCGCCGGGTGGTGGCCCACACCCAGCCGACGACCAGGATCGGCGCGGTGTACTCCAACAGCAGTGCGACGCCGACCGACAGGTGCGCGACCGCGTTGTAGTAGCACAGCTGCGCGCCGGCGATCGGGATGACGCCGTAGGCGAGGACAGTGGGGGTGTGCCGCAACGCGTCGCGGATCCAGGTCGGCCGGACCAGGGTGGCGAATACCGCCATCACCAGGGCGCCGCCGGCGAGCCGGGCCAGCACCGCCGCGGTGGGACTCCACCCCGCGGTCATCAGCGCCTTGGCGAACGGGCCCGAGGAGCCGAACGCGATCGCCGAGCCGAGGGCCAGCAACAGGCCCGACCGGAACTGATCGACGGAGTCATGCCGAGCCACGGGGCCACCTCTTGCGCAGCGTTGTCAGGGGTAAAATGATTTTCAGTCATGACATTAGCCGCGAGGAGAGTAAGGAGTCAAATGCGTTTCAGTCATGACACCGAGCTCACTCTGCGAGCCGCCTGTGTGCTGGTCAACAGCAACCGGGTGGACGGTGAACGGCTCGGCGACCTCGCGGCGCTGGACGCCTATCTCGACGGCTTCGGCTGGACCGGCCGGCGCGACCGGGATGCCGCCGAACTCGAATCGGTGCACCGGCTGCGCGACCGGCTGGCCGAGATCTGGGCCGTCGCCGCGGACGAGGAACAGGTGGTGGCGAAGGTCAACGCCCTGCTCAGCGACACCCGTGCGGCGCCCTGGCTGACCCGCCACCCCGAGATGCCCGAGTGGCATCTGCACCTGGCCTCCGTCGACGACCCGCTGTGGCAGCGAATGGGGGCGGAGATGGCGATGGCGCTGGCCGACCTGATCCGCGCCGGCGAGCTGCGGCGCCTGAAGACCTGCGCGGCCGCCGACTGCGACGCGGTGCTCATCGACTTCTCCCGCAACCGGTCCGGCAAGTTCTGCGACACCGGCAACTGCGCCAACCGCCAGCACGTGGCGGCCTACCGCGAACGCCGCGCACACGCAAAACAGTGATCGGGCACCCCGCGCCGGGCCGTTAGGCTGGCTGCGGGGGAGGCCATGACACGGGAACCCACGACCAGGCTGCAGGCGAGCGGACACCGCTTCCTGGTGCGCCGCATGACGCACGCCCTGGTCCGCGGTGACGTCCGCATGCTCGACGATCCCCTTCGCGGCCAATCGGTCTCACTTGCGGTCGGCTGTGTGCTGGCGGCGCTCGGGCTGGTGGGCGCGGCCGCGGTGGCGATGCTGCGGCCGGCCGCGGACGTCGGCGACGCCCCGATCGTCGTGGTCCGCGAGTCGGGAGCGGTGTACGTGCGCGTCGGCGACACCATGCACCCCGCGCTGAACCTCGCGTCGGCGCGGCTGATCGCGGGCACGCCGGCCGAACCGAAGCTCGTCAGCGCGGCCGCGATCGACCGCAGCCGGCGCGGCCCGACCGTGGGGATCGTCGGCGCGCCGGACACCGTCGCCCCCGCCCTCGACGCGACCGAATCCGGCTGGACCGTCTGCGATGCGGACGAGACCACGGTGCTGATCGGGTTCCCGGAGCACCCCGCGTCCGGACGCGGCGCGCTGGTCACCCCGGCCGGTGAGTCCGCCGCGGTGACGTACTACGTCTACGACGGGCGCCGGGCCCGGGTGGATCTGCGAAACCCGGCGGTGGTTCGCGCCCTGAGGCTGGAGAACGTTGCACCGCGGCCTGTTTCGCCTGCGCTGCTGGAGCTGCTGCCGGAGGTTCCGGCGATCGCGCCACCCCACATCCCGGGCCTCGGCGAGCCGTCGGCGCTCCCGGGGATTCCGGTGGGCACCGTGGTGCGGTTGGCGCGCGCCGACGGGGTGGAGTTCCACGTCGCGCTGCGGCGCGGCGTGCAGCGCATCGGCGCGGTCGCCGCCGACCTGATCCGGTTCACCGGTGGTCGTGTCGAATCCGTGTCGGCGCAGGCGCTGGGACCGGTGCCGTCGGTCTCCGACCTCCCGGTGTCGGGTTTCCCGGACCGCGGGAACCTCACCGACCGGCCGGTGCTGTGCGTGCACTGGCGCTGGGTGGGTGAGCCGAAAGTCGTTGTTTCGGAATTCGATTCGCTGCCCGACGGGGGACGGACCGCGGTGCGGCTGGCCGGCGCCGACGGGCCCGGACCGGCCGTCGACGCGGTCCTGCCGGTGCCCGGTCGCAGTGCCTTCGTCCGCGCCGCCGGGGCGGCCGGGCAGGGCGCGGCGACCGGTGCGCGGTACCTGGTGACCGATTCCGGGGTGGTGTTCGGCATCGCCGACGACGACGCGGCCGCCCGGCTGGGGCTGACCGGGGCGCCGCCGCCCGCGCCGTGGCCGGTGCTGGCTCGGCTGCCGCGGGGACCGGAACTGAGCGTGCGGGCCGCGTCAGTCCAGCGCGACGCCGTCGCGCCCGCGCCGTGAGGCGACCCGCCGGCGTGCGGTGACGGCCACCACCAGCGCGGCGCCCACGCATACCGCGGCGATCCGCAGCGCCGTCCGCCCGTCGCGCGGCGGTGCGGCCGGCGGCGCGACCACCAGCGGTGCCGCGGTCACCGCCGGGGTGTCGGGCCGGCCGCCGGTGACCGCGTGCACGGCGTCGACGATCCCGTGTCCCACAACGGGATTCCACCCCGACGGCGGGCGCCGGGCGGTGTCCTCGATGAGCCGCATGACCTGCCGCGCGGTCAACTCCGGCCGTCGGGCGCGGACCAGCGCGACGATGCCCGCGACCACCGGTGCGGCGTAGCTGGTGCCGGCGATCGGCGCCGGTTCGCCGGAGCCCGGCAGGGTGTCGATCAGGCCCTCGCCGCCCGGGTCGAGCGACACCACGCCCTCGCCCGGGGCGGCCACGTCCACCCACGGGCCGGCCAGGGTGAACGCCGAGGGGCTCCCGTCGGGCGCGACCGAGCCGACGGTCAACACGTGGTCGTCGTACCAGCCGGGGCTGGTCACGGTGGCGAGCTCGTCCCATCCGGCGCCGGACAGCGGGTTCTGGCCGCAGCGCGGACCGACGTTGCCGGCGGCGGCCACCACCACCGCGTTCTTCACGTCGACCGCGTACGCGAGCGCAGCGCCCAGCGCGGCGTCGTCCATCCCGTCCCCGGCGGGCAGGCACGCCACGGTGGAGATGTTGATGACGGTCGCGCCCATGTCGGCGGCCGTGCGCACCGCACGGGCCAGCGTCTCGACATCGCCGACCCCGGACATCGGGGTACCGCGGGCCGCGTCGGCGGCGCGGAACCTGACGCTGGACTGGCGGATCGCGATCAGCGTGGCCTCCGGGGCGATCCCGCCGAACCCGTCCTCCGGTGCGGCGCCGACGATCCCGGCGACCAGCGTGCCGTGGCCGTCGCAGTCGGCGGTCCCGTCTCCGGTTGTCACGTAGTCGCCGCCGCCGATCAGTCGGGGCAGCAGCCGGTGGCGCGCCACCCCGGTGTCGATGATCGCCACGGTCTGGCCGGCGCCCCGCGTCAACGGCCACACCCGGTCGAGCCCGAGGTCGGCGAGCTGGGTGCCCGGGGCCGCGGCCGCCGGGAGACCGCCGGTGGCGACGCAGGGTTCGTGGCGCACGGTGGGCCACGGCGGCGCCGGGGTGGCCGGCCCGGGCAGCCGCGCCGGGTCCACCACCGGCGGGCTGACCGCACCCGCGGCCGGGGCCAGCCACAGCGCCGCGGCCGCCAGCGCCGCAACGGCGGACAGTCGCGGCCGGTTCACAGCGCGCCCTGGAACAACCGGTAGACCCCGGCCACCCAGCAGGCCAGCGGGACCACCGCGGCCAGCGCGAGGTACTCGCCGATATCGGCGACGCGGTGCAGCCGCGGACCCGGTTCGAACCCTGTCGGCCCACCGGACACCAGGACGCCCGCTGCCACGGCGGTCACCGCCGCGGCGATACCGACCGTCGATGACGGTGCGGCAACCGCGATCCCGGCCAGCGCGGCGATCGCGGCGCACACCCCGCCGGCGACCAGCGCGGTGCGGCGGGCGGGGTGGGCATGGGTGCGCGCACGCAGCAGCAGGGCCGCCGCGACGACCGCGGCCAGCCCGATGCCGGGCAGCGACCGGCCGCTCGCCACCAGCACCACACCGAGGACCGCGGCCGCCACACATCCGGTGACCACACCGGTCAGCAGTGTGTGCGCCACGGTGTATGCCGAGGACTCGGGACCCGGGTCGGGCGCAGACGTGTCCTCGGCGGTGGGGAGTGCCGGGCCCACCCCCGCGAGCGCCAGCGCGATCCGGGCCGACGCGGTCAACAGCGCGAGGGCCGCGACGGCGATGGCCGCACCGATCGCCGGCGACTCCAGGGCCCAGCTCGCGCCCGCGGCCAGGCCGGCGGTCGTCAGCCCGGCCGCACACGCCACCGCACCGAGCACCGCACCGCCCAGGAACCGGTGCAGTGCCACCGCGACGGCGAACGCGACCGCTGCTGCCGACAACGCCTGCGCCACAACCGAACCCGAGTGTGGTGCGAGATACCCCGCGGCCGCCGCCAGACCCACCGCGATCACCGACAGCGGCAACCCGGCCCGCGGTGTCCGCCGGGTGAGGACCGCGGCGACCGCGACGGTCAGCGCCAGCCCGGCGGCGACCGGGAAACCGGCGCCGGACTCGGCCCGGAGCTGCACGGCCGCCGCGAACACCCCGAGCGTCGTCGCGCACGCCGCCGACAACCAGCGCGGTGTCGCGGTGGCGGGGAGGGTGCGGGCCAGCCGCCGCGGCGCGTCGAATTCCACGTGTGCCGGCGGGATCTCCTCGGTGCAGAGCAGCAACAGCTCACCGTCTGCGAGGTCGTTGTCGGCCGGCGTGGTCGCGTCGTCGAGCGGCGGACCGCCGAGCCGTGACAGCCGCCAGCGCGCACCGGGTTCCGCGGCCTGCGGGCACACCAGATCCACCAACTGCGGGATCAGCTCGCCGACGGTGGTCCCGGTCGGCAGCGTCACATCCACCTCAGCGCTGCGGTCGGCGCCGCAGTAGTGAACGGTCAACCGGCATAACGGTTTTGACGATCGCGGTGCCACGTCACCCCCTTTCCGACACCGTAACCCGCGCCGGGCCGGGGTGGGCGCGGCGATCGTGCCGGCTGTGGATGAACGGGCCGGCGGAACCGATTCGGCCCGGCCTGCGTCCAACCCGTCGTGGAACCCGTCGGACACGAGCGGCGACCGGTCCCGCCGCCGGGGCGCGCCGAGTTGACCGTGGAGGCGCCGCCGCGGCTGCCGCCACAGGTCGCGGTCGGCCCGCTGGCCCGGCTGCTGCCGGTGATGGTGCTGGTGGCGGCCGGCGGCATGGTGGCGGTCTATCTGGCCTCGGGCGGACCCGCGACCCGCAGCCCGATCCATCTGTTCTTCCCGGCGATGATGCTGACGTCGGCCCTCGGCACGCTGGTCTACGGCGCGCGGGGTGCCCACCACGCGGGGCAGCTCGACGCGGACCGGCAACGGTACCTGCGCTACCTCGACACCGTCGACGACGAGGCGCTCGCCGCGGCGCGCGCCCAGCGTGCCGCGCTGTTCCGGTGCCATCCGGACCCCGCCGCGTTGTGGACCGTCGCCGCAACCCCGCACATGTGGGAGCGCCGTCCCGGCGACCCGGCCTTCGGTGTGCTGCGGGTCGGGCTCGGCGACCGGTTGCTCACACCGGCGCTCTGCCCGCCGCCACCGAATCCCGACGAAGCCGACCCGGTGACCGTCGCCGCCGTGCGCGACCTCGTGCGCCGCCGGGCGGTCGTCCCCGGGGCGCCGACCACCGTCGCGTTGCCCACCGGTGTGCTCGCCGTCGACGGGGACGACCCGCGGGCGCTGGTGCGGGCCATGGTGTGCGAGCTGGCGGTGTTCCACGGCCCCGACCTGGTCGCGATCGCCGCGGTTGTCGACCGGGAAACCGCCGCGGACTGGGACTGGCTGAAATGGCTTCCGCACCACCAGGACCCGCGGCGATCCGACGCGGCGGGCCCGCTTCGGCGCAGCTACCCGGACGTCGGCGCGGCGCTGGCGGACGCCGGGCCGGCTCGTACGGTCGTCGTCGTCGACGCCCCCGCACTTGCCGACTCCACCGACTGGAGCGCCTTCGAACACACCGGTGTCACCGCGATCGTCGTCGGTGCGGCACCGGGCACCCACCGGGTGCGCGCGGGGCCCGACGTGGGTCTGTCGCGGGCCCAGGCCCTCGGATGCGCCCGCCGGCTCGCCCGCCACGCCGACACCGCTGCGCACCGCGCACACGGCTGGCCCGGCCTGATCGGCATCGACGAGCTCTCCTCGCCCTGCCTCTGGAACAGCAACGCGCCGAGGCGGATTCAGCCGGTGCCGATCGGTACCGGCGCCGACGGCACCCCTGTGCGTCTCGACATCAACGAGGCCGCCCTCGACGGGATGGGGCCGCACGGCCTGTGCGTCGGCGCCACCGGGTCGGGCAAGTCCGAGTTCCTGCGCACCCTGGCACTGGGCATGGTCGCGCTGCACCCGCCGACGGCGCTGAACCTGGTACTAATCGACTTCAAAGGCGGCGCAACGTTTCTCGGATTCGAGAAGGTGCACCACGTCGCGGCCGTGATCACCAACCTGGCCGACGAGGCGCACCTGGTCGAGCGGATGAACGACGCACTGACCGGTGAGCTGCACCGACGCCAGGAACTGCTCAGGGCGGCCGGACCGTTCGCCAACATCGGCGAGTACGAGGCGGCGCGGGCGCGCGGCGCGACGTTGCCACCGCTGCCGGTGCTGTTCGTGATGGTCGACGAGTTCTCCGAACTGCTCAGCCAGCACCCCGATTTCGCCGCACTGTTCGTGGCGATCGGCAGACTCGGACGGTCGCTGGGCATCCACCTGCTGCTGGCCAGCCAGCGGCTCGACGAAGGCCGGCTGCGGGGGCTGGAGTCGCACCTGTCCTACCGGATCTGCCTGAAGACGTTCTCGCCGGCCGAATCCCGGTCGGTGATCGGTGTCCCCGACGCCTATGACCTGCCGGCCTCCCCGGGCGCGGCCTACCTCAGGACCGCCGACGGGGCGCTGCTGCGTTTCCAGACCGCGACCGTGTCCGAGCCGGTGCCGGCCGGGGTAGCGGCCCCGAGCGCGCCCGTGCGGTTCACCGCCGCGCCGGTGGGCCGGGCGGGCGGCGCCGAAACCTGCCGCAGCGTGCTCGAGACGGTGCTGGACGGTCTGGCCGGGCGGGGCCCGGCAGCGCACCCGGTGTGGCTGGCGCCGCTGAGCGGCTCACCCACTCTCGACATGCTGCCCACCGCCGAGAACGGTTTGCGGGTGCCGATCGGCGTGGTGGACAAACCCTTCGAGCAGCGGCGCGATCCGCTCGTGGTCGACCTGTCCGGCGCGGCGGGCAACGTCGCCGTCGTCGGCGCACCGCGGTCCGGGAAGTCGACCACGCTGTGCACCCTGCTGCTTGCGCTGGCCGAGTGCAACGACCCGGCCGAGCTCGGCTTCTACTGTCTGGACTTCGGCGGTGGCGCGCTGTCGGCGCTGCGCGGGCTGCCGCATGTGGGTGCGGTGGCCACCCGCTCCGATCCGGAGCTGTGCCGGCGCACCGTGGCCGTCGTCGAATCGCTGTTGCGCACCCGCGAGCGGCAACGCAGTGGACGTCCGGACGGATCCGATCCGTTCGGTGCGGTGTTCCTGGTGATCGACGGCTGGGCGACGCTGCGCCAGGAGTTCGATCTCCTCGAGACGGCTGTCACCGCGATTGCGGCGCAAGGTCTTTCGTACGGCATCCATGTGGTGCTGGCGGCGTCGCGATGGGCCGAGCTGCGGCCGGCGCTCAAGGACCAGATCGCCACCCGCATCGAGCTGCGGCTCGGCGATCCGGCCGAATCCGAGATGGACCGCCGGCGCGCGGCCCGGCTGGCCGACCGGCCGGCGGGGCGCGGCATCACCGCGGCCGGGCACGAGCTGGCGATCGCGCTGCCACGCCGGGACTCCCGCCGGCCGGCCGACGATCCGGCCGGGCTGGCCGACGCCGTCGATCGGCTGCGACGGCGCTGGCCCGATCGGGCCGCCCCGCCGATCGAGCTGCTGCCCGAACGGATCGAGCACGCCGAGCTGATCCGCCGCCACGGCCCGGCATCCGAGATCCTGCTCGGGCTGGCCGAGCACGATCTGCGCCCGGTCGCGCTGGACTTCGCCGACCACCCGCACCTGCTCGTGCTCGGCGACACCGGCTGCGGCAAGACCGCCACCCTGCGGCACCTGTGCCGGGAGATCGTCCGCGTCCGCAGCCCCGCCGCCGCCCGACTCGAGATCATCGACTTCCGCCGCACCCTGCTGGGTGTGGTCGAATCCGACCATCTGGGCGACTACCTCATGTCGGCGCCGATGCTGGCGGCCCGCCTGCCGCACATCCTCGAGCGGCTCACCGCCCGGATGCCGGGGCAGGGCGTCACCCAGCAGCAGCTGCGGGCCCGGTCGTGGTGGTCCGGGCCGGACTGCTACCTCGTCATCGACGACTACGACCTGATCGCCGGCGGCGGAACCAACCCGCTGGCGGCGCTGGCCGACCTGCTGCCGCATGCCCGCGACATCGGCCTGCACGTCATCGTCGCCCGCCGGTCCGGCGGCGCCGCCCGCGCGATGTACGACCCGGTGCTGGCCCGGCTACGCGAACTGGGCTGTGCGGGGCTGATGATGAGCGCCGGCGCCGACGAGGGGGTGCTGCTGGGGTCGGTGCGGCCCGCGCCGTTGCCGCCCGGTCGGGGCGTGCTGATCACCCGCGGCGGTGAACAGCTCGTCCAGGTGGCCTGGTCGGATCCGCCGTGACCGTCGTCGAGGTCGGGCCCGGCGCTGTCCGGGGACCGAATGCCGCGCCGGCCGAACAGGTGTCGGCCGCGCTGGAGGGCATCGACGACGACCACGTGCTGGTCGATGAGCAGCCGGTGGCCGTCGACGAGCTGTGGCGCGCGGTTCTCGGCGAGGTCGTCGGACCCGACGCCGACGCGGTCACGCTCGTGGTTCCCCGATGGTGGCCGGCGGCGCGGATCGAGCGGGTCCGGGCCGCCGCCGCCGATGTCGCCACCGCCGTGCAGTTGACGCACCGAGTCACCCTGCTCCGCGAGTGCGGCACCGAACCCGCCGGGATCGTGGAGATCGCCGACGAACTGGTGGTGGTCACGCCGCCGGTGGGACAGCGCCATGTGCTGGCCCGCTGCGGCGACCCCGACGCCGACACCGACGCGGTGGTGGCCGCTGCCGGTTCGGCACATGCCGTGCTCATCGATGCGCCGGACGGGGTCGCCGGCGCGCAACCGCTGGCGATGCGGATCGCCGACCGGCTGCGTCGCGCCGGCGCAGCGGTCCGTTTCGCGCCCGACCTCGTGCCCGACCTCGTGCCCGGCGACGGGTTGCCGACGCCGACGACACCGCCGGGGCCGGCGGGCCCGGCCCGGTCGCGCCGACCACTCGCCGCCGCGGCCGGTGTCGCGGCGGTGGCGCTGCTCGGGGCCGGTGTCGCGGCCGGCGGTGCGCCCGAACCGGAGTCGCCGACGCTGTTCGAGGGCCCCGTCGCGGTCACCGTGCCGAGCGGCTGGCAGGCGCACCGCGTCACCGGGGGACCGGGAACCGCCCGGGTGGAGGTGCGGGCGCCGGGTGACCGCGACGCGGCGCTGCACATCACCCACGCGGTCGGCGGTCCCGACACCACCCTGGCGGACACGGCGGCAGCCCTGCACGCCGCGCTGCGTGCGGAGGACGACGCCGCGGCCTTCGCCGATTTCCGGCCCCTCGAGCGGCGCGCGGGACGCGACGCGGTCACCTACCGCGAACGGCGCCCCGGCCGCGAGATCGCCTGGACGGTCGTGGTCGACGCGGGTGTGCGCATCGCGATCGGCTGCCAGTACCCGGCGCAGCGCCCCGAGCTCATCCGCGAGCCCTGTGAGGCGGCGATCCGCTCGGCGCGGGTGGTCCGGGGAGGGGAAACCCCGTGACCGGGTAGCCCCGGAGCGGAACCGGTGTGCGGTCCGCTGCGTCGAACACCACAACAGCCACCACCCGACGGGAAGGACCACGTGATGAACGCGAGTGGCGCACTGAATACCGACTTCGATCTGATGGGTGCGGTCGCCGACAAGACCGACGCGCGCAACGAGGAGATCCGCGCCCTGCTGACGTCGTTCATCGGGCGCGTCTCCGCCGTGCCCGCGTCGGTGTGGGGCGGGGTGGCGGCCACCCGGTTCCACGAGGTGGTGGCCCGGTGGAACACCGAGTCGCAGCAGCTCTACACCGCGCTCGCCCGCATCGCCGAGACGATCCGCAGGAACCAGCAGACGCTGCGCGCGGTATCCGAGGCGCACGCCGGGCAGATCGGCGCCGTCGCCGGGGACCTGTGAGGAGACCCCGGATGGATAACGCGCTGTCCTACAACTTCGCCGAGATCGAGTACACCGTCCGCCAGGAGATCCACACCACCGCGGCCCGGTTCAACGCGGCGCTGGACGAGTTGCGCGCCGACATCGCCCCGCTGCAGCAGACCTGGACCCGGGAGGCCGCCGAGGCCTACCGCGTCGAACAGGCCCGCTGGGAGCGGGCCGCCGCGGCGCTCAACGACATCCTGGTCCGGCTGGGCAACGCGGTGCGCGACGGATCCGACGAGGTGGCCGCCGCCGACCGGATGGCGGCGCGATTCTGGGGCGGGTAGGCGAGCGGGGCATCCACCGGCTCTCGTCGCACCCATCGGAGGCGTTTTGACCTGCGCTGACGCCGACAGGTAAGCTGCTCGTTCGGCGTGCGGTACGTACGGGGTTCCAGGTCAACGTCGGTCGCTGGAGGGCACCCCACCGTCCACGCCTGACCGGCACCCGGACAGTCCGGGATTCGATACCCCGAGAGGGCCGAAACAAGAAAGGTAGCGCTGTGCCTACGTACACGCCGAAGGCCGGTGACATCACCCGCAAGTGGTATGTCATCGACGCCACCGACGTGGTGCTCGGCCGGCTCGCCGCCACAGCGGCCTCGCTGCTGCGCGGCAAGCACAAGCCGACGTTCACACCCCACGTCGACAGCGGTGACTTCGTCATCGTGATCAACGCCGACAAGGTTGCCGTGACCGGCAACAAGCGTCAGGACAAGTTCATCTACCGCCACTCGGGTTATCCCGGCGGTCTGCGGCGGCGCGCCCTGGGCGAGCTGCTGGACCGGCACCCGGACCGGGTGGTCGAGAAGGCGATCGTCGGCATGCTGCCGAAGAACCGGCTCGGTCGGCAGATCAAGAAGAAGCTGCGGGTCTACGCCGGGCCGAACCATCCGCATACCGCGCAGCAGCCGATTCCGTACGAGATCAAGCAGGTGGCCCAGTGACCGAGACGAGCGAAGGCGTGACCCCCGAGACTACCGAGGCCCCGACCTCCGAGGCTCAGACCACTGGCGCGGCCGAGGCCGGTACCGCCCCGCGTGACCCGGTGTTCATCGACCGGCCCATCCAGACCGTCGGCCGCCGCAAGGAGGCTGTCGCCCGGGTGCGGCTGCTGCCGGGCACCGGCAAGTTCAACCTCGACGGGCGCACCCTGGAGGACTACTTCCCGAACCGGGTGCACCAGCAGCTGATCAAGGCCCCGCTGGTGACCGTCGACCGGCTCAACCAGTTCGACATCTACGCCCACCTCAACGGCGGCGGTCCGTCCGGCCAGGCCGGTGCGCTGCGGCTGGCGATCGCCCGGGCGCTGGTGCTGGTGCAGCCCGAGGACCGGCCGGCGCTGAAGAAGGCCGGGTTCCTCACCCGCGACCCGCGCGCCATCGAGCGCAAGAAGTACGGCCTCAAGAAGGCCCGCAAGGCGCCGCAGTACAGCAAGCGCTGAGCAGGGTTTTCCGCGAAACCGCCGGGTGTGCACACCGCACATCCGGCGGTTTTGCATTCAGGCGCGGGTATGTGGGCGGTGTGCGGTGAAGTTCACAAAAACCCCCGATTCGGGTTTGAGTTCGGTGCCGATCGTGAACCCCCGGGGCACAGAGGCGGTGACGCATGAGCACGGCAGGCCGTATCTGCCACCGGTGCCGCCGGTACCGGGCCCGCGGGCCCATCGGGGACCGGACCGCCGCCCTCCACGAGGAATAAGGAGTTATCGATGAACGTGAAGACCTTGAAGACCGTAGGGACCGGCGCTGTGCTGGGCGGATCGCTGCTGTTCACGGCGGGCCTGGGTATCGCGCTGGCGCAGCCGGGCGATACCGTCGGCAGCCAGGACGACCGGGTCAACATCACGATCGGCAACGCCGGTGTCCTCGAGGACGTCGAGGTCGCGGCGGCCAGCCGGATCGCGGCCGGCATCTGTGACGTCGAGACCACCCAGGTGACCGGTCTGATCCGCACCGCCGACGCCGACGGCACCGAGCGGACGGTCTGCACGGTCGACACGCTCGGCGCGGTCACGGTCGCGCAGAACGTTCCGGGCCAGGCGGAGGGTGCCCCGGGCCATGCCCAGGGCGCCAACCACACGGTTCCGGGCGAGACGCCGGCCGGCGTCGACGACCACGTCCCGGGTGCCACGCCGGAGACCGTCGAGCCCGGCACCCCGGGTGCCCCGCACGCCGAGGGCCCGGACGCCGGGGCTCCCAGCGACGAGGGCCGCTGACAACCACGACTCACCGCCCGCGCCTCACCCCCTGGCGCGGGCGGTGACGTCGTTGCTGGTCGCGATTCGGTACCGATTGCGCGGCGGCACGGTCGTGACCGGCGCCGGTTAGGAGTCCGGGCGGCATCTATGAGAAGTTTGTCGTCATGGCTCGACTGTTCGGCACCGACGGGGTGCGGGGTGTCGCCAACCGGGATCTGACCGCCGAGCTGGCGATGGCGCTGGGCTCGGCGGCCGCCCGACGGCTCGGCAGCGTCAACGGGCACGCCCGGCGCGTGGCGGTCGTCGGCCGGGATCCGCGGGCCAGCGGCGAGATGCTCGAAGCCGCGGTGATCGCCGGCATCACCAGCGAGGGCGTGGACGCGCTGCGGGTCGGCGTGCTGCCCACCCCGGCGGTGGCCTATCTGACCAGCGCGTATGACGCGGACTTCGGGGTGATGATCAGCGCCTCGCACAACCCGATGCCCGACAACGGCATCAAGATCTTCGGTCCGGGCGGTCACAAGCTCGACGACGCCGCCGAGGACCGCATCGAGGAGCTGGTCCACCAGGGGCCCGGCACCCGCCCCACCGGCACCGGTATCGGCCGGGTGGTCGAGGCCGAGGACGCGCTGGCCCGCTACCTGCGCCACGTCGCCAAGGCCGTCACCACCCGCCTGGACGGCATCACCGTGGTGGTGGACTGCGCCCACGGCGCCGCATCGGTGGCCGCGCCGAGCGCCTACCGGGCCGCGGGCGCCAACGTCATCGCGATCAACGCCGAACCGAACGGGCTCAACATCAACGACCGGTGCGGCTCGACCCACATGGACGCGCTGTGTGAGGCCGTGGTGGCCCATCGCGCCGATCTCGGGCTGGCCCACGACGGCGACGCCGACCGCTGCCTGGCCGTCGACGCCAACGGCCGGGTGGTCGACGGCGACGCGATCATGGTGATCCTCGCGCTGGCCATGCAGGAGGCCGGCGAGCTGGCCGCCAACACCCTGGTGGCGACGGTGATGAGCAACCTGGGCCTGCACCTGGCCATGCGGGCGGCGGGCGTGGAGGTGCGCACCACCGCCGTCGGCGACCGCTACGTGCTCGAGGAGTTGCGCGCCGGCGGGTTCTCCCTCGGGGGTGAGCAGTCCGGCCACATCGTGATGCCGGCGCTGGGCACCACCGGCGACGGGATCGTCACCGGGCTGCGGCTGATGTCGCGGATGGCGCAGACCGGCGAGCCGCTGGCCAAGCTGGCCGAGCCGATGCAGAGCCTGCCGCAGGTGCTGATCAACGTCGAGGTCTCCGACAAGACGGTGGCGCAGGCGCCGGCGGTGCGGTCGGCGGTGGCGCGGGCCGAGGCCGAACTCGGTGACACCGGGCGAATCCTGTTGCGCCCGTCGGGAACCGAGCAGGTGGTGCGGGTGATGGTGGAGGCCACCGACGAGGACACCGCCCGCCAGCTCGCGGTGCGGGTCGCCGAATCGGTCAGCCGCCACTGCTGATTCCCGGCGGGCGGGAACCGAGGAGGCGCCGGCTGCGTCAAACCCGGCATGGGATCGCCCGAACCCGCCCGAGTCGACACCGCTGCGCTGCGGGACGCCGCTCGCGCCTATCAATGCGCCGCCGAACGGATCGAGCACACGGTCCGCAGTGAGCTGAGCGCGCTGCGTTTCCACGGCGCGACCGCCGGTATCGCCCACACCGCACGGGGGGACGCCCTCCGGCACAGGATCGAGCAGGTGGTGCAGCGGCTGTGCCAGTGGTCGATGTCGGCGAGCGGGATCAGCGCGGCGTTGCAGCGCACCGCGGATCGCTATGCCGACACCGAAAGCCGGGCAGCACATCGGATCGGCGAGCTATGAGCGGTGTCTTCGACGTCACCGCCCGGCTGGCCGAGGGTTGGCCCGCCGTGCGGACCGCGCAGACCTACGTGGATGCGTGTGCGGCCCTGGGACATCCGCACGCGACGCGCCGCGACCGGGTATCCGAGTGGTATCGCAGCGAAGACGGGATGGATCTGGCTGCACTGGAACACGATTCAGCGGCGCTGGCCCGGGCGGCGGCCGCTGCGGCCGAGGCGTTGGCGGTGCAGGACACCGCGTTGGCCGCGCTCGGTGCGGGCTGGTCGGGTGCCGGCGCGCAGAGCGCCGCTGATCTCCTGAGGCGACATGCCGATGCCTGCGCGGCGACCGTCGCTGCGCTGCACACCGCCGCCGAGGTGCTGGCCGCATTGCGGACGGACCTGTGGCAGCTGGTGGACCGCAAGGTCGCCGCCACTGCCGGCATCGACGGCGGACGCGGCGACTGGCAGGCCGCCGCACACACCGTGCTGACCGGAGCCGGAGACCGATCGGTGGCCAGCGAGGTGGTCGACGGCGAGGTCGAGCCGTTCGTCAGCGAGGTCGTCGAGTGCGACTGGATGGCGCTGATGCGCCGGACCCTGGCCTCGATCGAGGAGAAGTTCGACGCCGCGATCGCCGCGCTCACCGATCCCGGTCCGGGATTCCCCGACGAGCGGTCGTCTGCGGCAGCCGGACCGGAACCGGCCACCGCCCACCCCGCGGCGGTGCCGGCGTACCCGCCCGCGGCGCCGGTCGCGGCCGGCCCGGCGGCAGAACCCGAGGGCCCGGCCCCGGTACCGCCGCCTGCGGCGGCCGCTCCGATGCCCGCGCCGAGCCCGGCCGGGTGGTCCGGACTGCCCGACATCGGCACCGGATTATCCGGCGCCGGAAGGCAGTTCATCGATCTGCTCGCGGGTCTGCTCGGCTCCGCGACCGACGCGTTCGGCACCTCTTTCGACAACGGCTTCGACACGGCCGACATCGACGACCCGGCCGAGCCCGACCAGGACTCCGGCGACCGGGACTCCGGCGCCCAGGACACCGGGGGCGAGGACGCCGACGAAGACCGGGTCGAGGAGACCGAGGACACCGACGAGAGCCAAGGCGGCGCCGTTGACGAGACCGAGGGCGCCGATGCCGAGAACGAGGCCGCCGATGCCGAGAACGAGGCCGACAAGGACAACACCGACGGCGAGGCCGGCGGCGAACCCGCCGACGGCGACGGGCAGACCCCGGCCGACACCGGCGCCGACCCGGTCGCAGCAGCCGAGAACGACGCGGCGGCCCCTCCCGTCATGCCCCCGCCGTCTGCGCAAACCCCCGCTGCACCGGCCGAATCCGCGACCCCGTGCGAGATCGCCGCGAACGAGCTACCGCAGGTGGGGGAGTGACTACCTGGTGAGCTCGACGAGCTCCGTCACGTACTGCAGGGTCTCCTTCGCGTCGCCGAGCGGATGCACCAGCAGCGTGGTCACTCCGGCCTCGGCGTAGGCGGCGATGCGTTCCTTGACCCAGCCGCGCGGGCCGACCAGCGACACGTTGCGCACCAGGTCGTCGGGAACGGCGGCGATGGCCTCCTGTTTGCGGCCCGACAGGTACAGCTCCTGGATCCGGTCCGCGGCCGCGCCGTAGCCGTACCGGGTGGCCAGCGCGTGGTAGAAGTTGCGGCCCCGGGCGCCCATTCCGCCGAGGTAGAGCGCCAACTGGGGTTTGGCCCACTCCAGCCGGTCGTCGACGTGGTCGCCGATCGCCAGGCTCGCCGACACCATGACGTCCAGCGGCCCGAGCGCCGGATCGCGCCTGGCCAGACCGGCGCGCAGCGCATCACCCCACACCTCATCGGCCTTCTCCGGCAGGAAGAACACCGGCTGCCAGCCTTCGGCGATCTCGGCGGTGAGTTCCACGTTCTTCGGTCCCAGCGAGGCGATGGTGATCGGAATACGTTCGCGCACAGGGTGATTGATCAGCTTGAGCGGTTTGCCCAAACCGGTGCCGCGGTCGGCGGGCAGCGGCAGCTGGTAGTGCTTGCCGTGGTACTCCAGCCGCTCGCGCCGCCACACCTTGCGGCAGATCTCGACCACCTCGCGGGTGCGGCCCAGCGGGGCGTCGAACGGCACCCCGTGGAAGCCCTCCACCACCTGCGGGCCCGAGGTGCCCAGGCCGAGCCGGAACCGTCCGTTCGACACGTAGTCCACGCCGGCGGCGGTCATCGCCAGCAGCGCGGGGGTGCGGGTGTAGATCGGCACCACCCCGGTGCCCAACTCGATGGTCGAGGTCTTGGCGGCCAGATAGCCGAGCTGGCTGATCGCGTCGAACGAGTACGCCTCGGCGACCAGGACGATGTCCATCCCGGCCCGCTCGAACTCCACCACCTGCTCGGCCGCTTCGATGAAGCCCCCGGCGTACCCCAGAAAAATGCCCGTGCGCATACCGAACGTTATATCACCAACCAGTTGGTTGACGGAATTCTGATCGAGATGTTTTTCGCATCGATGCCGACACAAATTCGATCGGTCCCGATAGTGTTGACAGCGAATTAGTGAGGAAATTCGGTCGCCGCCGACAGTTCTTTCGGGCAGGGAAGAATGAAGCACAGGGTACGAGTCGGGATCGTCGCGACAACGGTGGCGACGGCACTGGCGCTGCCGGCGCACCCCGCGGGCGCCGCCCCGGCCGACCCCTGTGACCCTTATTTCGGGGTACCGGCGACTCTCGCCGGAACGAGTCCAGATGGATTGGGACGGTGGGAGGTCCGCTATGAACGGATCTCCGGGGGTGATCCGTCGATCGCGGACGCGATCAACGGGGTCATCGACGCCGAGGCGCGCGGCCAGGTGGCCACCTACGAACCCAGTGCCACCAAGACCAACCGGTGGACGCTGAATATCGACGGCAGAATCGCAAAACGACCGGTCACCATTTCCGCGCTTTACACCGGCGAATACAACACCGCCCTGCCGAATATGCCGTTTTATGCGGTGGCGACCCGGGTGTTCGACTGTCGGAGCGGAATTCTGATCACCTGGGACAACCTCTTTACCGACAAGAAGGCGGGCCTGGCCCGATTGTCCGAACAGACCCGGCAGATCCTGCCCACCGTCTACGCGCCGCCGGCACGGCCCGGCCGCTGGCAGTTCGGCAGCGAGGTCGCCCCGGTGGACGCCAACTACCGCTACTGGATCCCCACCGCCGAGGGCATCGAACTGCACTTTCCCGACTGGCAGTTCGGCCGCGGCCTCCCGGTGATCACCGTTCCGTGGCCGGCGGTGGCCGACCTCATCGCCCCGGAGTTCCAGGCGATCACCGGGTAGCCGGCGGTCAGTGCGGCTGCGCCACCCGCGGGGTGAAGCAGCCGTGGAACGTCAACGGCAAGTGGTGGCGCAACCGGCCCACATACACCGGGCCGGCCTCGATGTCGCGGGCGTCGAACACCGACAGGTTCGCCACGTTCTGCACCCCGTCGAGCACCGGCATCAACAACCAGCCGTCGTCCTCCGCGTCGGCGCCGGGCCGCGGCGCGAACACCGCCTCGTGCGGCAGATGACCCTCCGGGAACCGGAACACTGTTTCCTTGCCGGTCCGGTGGTCGATCCTGACCAGCGCGTTGGGGTACAGGTTTCGCTCCAGTCCGGCGGCGAACCAGAAGAACCGGTACGGCCGGGCCGTCCGCGCCGTGTTGATGGCCGGAAACTCGCCCTGCAGATCCGAGAACTCCTCGATGCGCACCGTGCCCGAAGGTGAGATCCGCAACCGGGTGGGCACCCCGCCGTAGGGTGTGGTCGAGGTCTCCAGCAGGTTCTCCACCGCGGTGAGCTGGCTGTTGAGGTCCTGGCCCGGTTCACCGCCGAGGCGATCCGCCCCGAGGTGTGGGTGGCCGGCGAGGCGGCCGCCGATGTCGGCCGGATGCTCTCGCGGACAACCGATCTGATCACCGCGGCCGAACTCCTCGGCGTGGCGCAGCACGCGCTCGACGGCACCGTCGACTACGTCGGAAAGCGGGTGCAGTTCGGCCGCACCATCGGCTCCTTCCAGGCCGTCAAACACCGGCTGGTCGACCTGCTGGCGGCGGTGGAACTGACCCGCTCGGCGGTATACGGCGCGGCCTGGGCGATGGCGACCGCGCCGGACGACGTGCACACCGACATCGACCTGACGTGCGCCGGCCTGCTGGCGCGGCGGACCGCACTGGCCGTGGTCAAGGCCACCATCCAGCTGCACGGCGGGATCGCGATCACCTGGGAGCACTGGGCACACCGCTACTTCCGGCGGGCCCACTCCGTTGTCGGAATGACCGGATCGACGGCCGCGTACGCACGCCGGCTGGCCGACCTCATCGACCTCCGGGACGGTGCCGATGGCTGCTGACGACGCGACGCCGGAGCGGCTGCGTGCCGAGGTGGACCAGTGGGTCCGCGAACACCGGCCCGACGTGCTGGACGACGACACCGCGCCGGCATGGTTCGCGGCGCTGGGGGAGCGGGGTTACACCGTTGCGCACTGGCCGCGCGAGCACGGCGGTCTCGGCTACACCGAGGAACAGGCCGCGGTGGTGCGCTCGGTGCTGGCCGAGCACGGGCTGGGGCTGCCCGACTCCTACTTCGTGCCGCTGATGCTCATCGGGCCGGCGCTGATCACCTGGGGCACACCGGAACAGCAGCGCCGCTATCTGCCCGGCATCGTGCGCGGCGCCGACATGTGGTGTCAGCTGTTCAGCGAGCCGGGCGCCGGGTCGGATCTGGCCAGCCTGGCGACCCGGGCCGTCGCCGACGGGGACGGGTGGAAGGTCAACGGCCAGAAGGTGTGGAGTTCGTTCGCCAGCGAATCGCGGTACGGCATGCTGCTGGCCCGCACCGATCCGGACCGGCCCAAGAACGCGGGGATCACCTGTTTTCTGGTCGACATGACGCTGCCCGGGGTCACGGTGCGCCCGCTGCGTCAGCTCACCGGCGAGGAGCACTTCTGCGAGGTCTTCCTCGACGATGTGCGGCTCGGCCCGGAGACCGTGCTCGGCCCGGTCAACGACGGCTGGCGGGTGGCGATGACCACGCTCAACGCCGAACGCGCCGGGCTGTCGGAGACCTCCGGCGCCAGCGGTGTACCGCTGGATCCGGTGCTGCGGCTGGCTCGTGAGCGCGGCCGGTGGGCCGAAGCCGCGGTGCGGGAACGGCTCGCTGAACTGATCGCGGTGGAGCGTGCGCTGGCCCTGACCAACCGCCGGTCGGCGGCGGAGAGCACCGGCCTCGGCGGTTCACCGGCGGACTCGATCACCAAGCTCGTGCTGTCCGAGTTGTCCCAGCAAATCACCGAACTGGGATTCGAACTGGCCGGTGCGCCGGCCGCGTACTGGGACGAGGCGGCCGGTGAGCCGATCCCGGCGGAAACCTACGCCCTGCTGGACAGCCGCCGGTTCACGATCGCCGGCGGCACCTCGGAGGTGCAGCGCAACATTGTCGGCGAACGCGTGCTGGGCCTGGACCGCGAGTTCGACCCGGGCCGCGGTAAGCCCTGGCGGGAACTGCGCCGAAGCTGACATGCCCAGGGTGACCGTGCAGCCCGCCGGCCTCGTGTTCGAGGCCGGCGACGGCCAGACGGTGATGGCCGCGGCCGTCGCGGCCGGCCTGCGTTGGCCGACCATCTGTGGCGGACAAGGCGATTGCCTGGTCTGCCACATCGAGGTGCTCGAGTGTCCGGAACACCTCGGGACACCCGACGACGCCGAGAGCCACGCGGTGCGGACCCTGCGCGGCGACCGCGGCGGTCGTGGCGAACACGTGCGACTGGCCTGTCAGGCCCGGGTGCACGGCGATGTGGTCGTGCTGAAACGAGGGGTGCGCCGCCGGCGTACCGACGGTGGACGGGAGGAGTCCGGTGTCTGAGGTGATCGATCCGCACATCATGGAACTGGTCGACGGCCGACCGCGGCTCATCGGCGGGCGGTGCGATGTCTGCGGCGAGATCGACTTCCCGCGGCAGGACTTCTGCCGCGCCTGCGGTGCCGCACGGATCAGCGCCGTGCGACTGGCCGAGCGCGGCGTGCTGTGGAGTTGGACGGTGCAACGGTTCCCGCCGCCCAGCCCGCCCTACGTGCACGCCGGGAGCGAGTTCGAGTCGTTCGGGGTCGGCTATGTGGAGCTGCCCGGCGAGGTGATCGTCGAGAGCCGGCTGACCGAGGCCGACCCGGACAAACTGCGGATCGGTATGCCGATGGCGCTCACCGGGCTGCCGATTCCTGCCGAGAACGGCGGAACGACACTGGCTTTCGCCTTCAAACCGGTCGATGAAGGAGCGACGCGATGACGGGTGCGGCGATCATCGGGGTGGGCTGCCGACCGTTCGGCCGCTACCAGGACACCACGGTGCGTCAGGAGGCGGTGCGGGCCGTGCGCGAGGCGCTCGCCGACGCCGGGGTGAGCTGGTCGCAGGTCGACTACGCGGTGGGCGGCAGCATGGACGGCGGCACCGCCGACACGCTGGTCGCCGAGCTCGGTCTGACCGGGGTCCCGTTCCTCAACGTGTTCAACGGCTGCGCCACCGGCAGCAGTTCGCTGATCTCGGCGGTGCAGGCGGTCAGCTCCGGCGCCGCCGAGATCGCCGTGGTGGTGGGTTTCGACTCCCATCCGCGCGGGGCGTTCACCATCGATCCGGCGGCGATGGGGCTGGGGCAGTGGTACGGCGCGGTCGGGTTGGCGTTGACCTCGCAGTTCTTCGCCCTGAAGATCCGGCGTTACCTGCACGAACACGACCTGCCGGAGCGGTTGCTGGCCAAGGTCGCCGCGAAAGCGTTCCGCAACGGGTCGCTGAACCCGTTGGCGTGGCGGCGTAAACCGTTGTCCGAGGACGACATCAACGCCTCGATGATGCTGTCCGACCCGCTGCGCCAGTACATGCTGTGCTCGCCGAACGACGGCGCGGCCGCGCTGGTGCTGTGCCGGGCCGACCGGGCGCGGGAGTTCAGCCCGCATCCGGTGTACATCGCCGCCGCCACGGTACGCACCCGCCGGCCCGGGTCGTTCGAGGTGCTCAGCCCGTCGCTGTCGGTGCGCCGCGGCGTGAGCCCGACCGTCGACGCCGCCGCGGCCGCGTTCGAGCAGGCGGGAATCGGCCCGGCCGAGGTCGACCTGGCCCAGCTGCAGGACACCGACGCCGGAGCGGAGATCATCCACCTCGCCGAGACCGGGCTGTGCGCCGACGGTGAACAGGCCGAACTGATCGAGGGCGGGCACACCGAGATCACCGGCCGCCTGCCGGTCAACACCGACGGCGGGTGCCTGGCCAACGGCGAACCGATCGGCGCGTCCGGGCTGCGCCAGATTCACGAGAACGTCGTCCAGTTGCGCGGAACCGCGGGGGACCGGCAGGTACCCGGCGACCCCAGGGTGGCGTTCTCACATGTCTACGGGGCTCCGGGGTTGAGCGCGTGCACGATCCTCACCCGTTAGGAGACCGGCGGTGAAAGTAAGGGTGAACACCGATCGGTGCGTGGGAAACGGGGTGTGCGAGGCTCTCGCGCCGGACTTGTTCACGGTCACCGACGACGGCCAGGCCCGGGTGCTGGCCGACGAAATCCCCGACGCACAACGGGAATCGGCGATGCAGGCGGTGCAGGGGTGTCCGGCCCGCGCCCTGGCCGCCGAGGACTGACCCATCACCACGAGAGAACGAAAGGCTGTCGATGGAGATCAAGATGCCCAAACTCGATGTGACGATGACCGAGGGCACGTTCCTCGGCTGGTTGGTGCCCAACGGTGCGACCGTCGAGGAGGGTGAGGACCTCTACACCGTGGGTACGGACAAGGTGTCGGCCGACATCCCGTCACCGGCCGCCGGCGTGCTGGAGTACGGTCCGGTGGAGGAGGACGAAACCTACCCGGTGGGAACGGTATTGGGCATCCTGCACACCTAGATGTAGACGAACTGCAGGCCGAGGTTCTCGCCGCGCGCCAGCCGGTTCATGGCGGCCGGGGCGGATTCCAGCCCGGCGCTGAACTCCTCGCGGTGCACCAGGGATCCGTCGAGCACCCACGGGGTGAGCAGGTCGCGCACCTCGGCCATCCGCGGCAGATAGTCTCGCACGATGAACCCGCGCATCGTCGCGCGCTGGTTCACCAGGTTCATCAGGTTCACCGGTGACTGCCCCGCCGGCGGTCGGGCCCCGTAGTAGGTGGAGACCTGACCGCACAGGGCGATTCGCGCGTTGCGGTTGATCCGCTCGAGGATCCGATCGAGGACCGGCCCGCCGACGTTCTCGAACACGACGTCGATACCGTCCGGGCACAGCTGATCGAGCCGGGTGCCGACATCGTCGTTGCGGTAGTCGATGGCGCCGTCGACGCCGCAGGATTCGAGCAGCCATTCGCATTTCTCCGGGCCGCCGGCGATACCGACCACCCGCAGGCCCAACCGCTTTCCGATCTGGCAGACCAGCGATCCGACGCTGCCGGCGGCGGCGGTGACCACCAGCGTCTCGCCGGCCACCGGTTGGCAGACGTCGGTCAGGCCGCAGTACGCGGTGAGTCCCTGCAGGCCCAGCGGGCCCAGATAGGTCGACAGGGGGATATCGGGATGCCGGCGCAGCGGCTCCCAGGCGCGGGCGGAGCCCACCCAGAACCGTTGCCAACCGCCCATACCGGTGACGAAGGTGCCGACCGGAAGGTCCGGGGCGTTGGACCGATCCACCACGCCCACGGTGATCCCGCGCATCACCTCGCCGAGCGGTTGAGCCGGCAGGTAACTGTCGTCCGCGTTCATCCACAGCCGCATCGAGGCCGGAACCATCAGGAAGATGTTGCGCACCAGCACTTCGCCGGACTTCGGTGCGCGCACCCGGGAGGTGCGGACCTCGAAGTGGTCGCGTTCGACGAGCCCGGTGGGGCGGGCGATCAGGTGCCAGGCGGTGTTCTCCGGGGGCTGTTCCGGGGCGGGATCCGGAGTCGGTGCCGGAGTTGGTGTCGGGTTCTACGGCAGGTTGGACACAGCGGGAACCACCCCCGGTTTCGGTGCGCATGCGGCAGCACACAAATTGGTTGAACAACCAATTAATATAGTGCAGCAGTCCCGGCGGCTCTCGTCTCGGCCGGAACGCACGCCGAACCCGGCCCGCTGCTGGGGGCCGCTGCCGGGGGCCGGTCAGCCCTTGAGCAGCGCGACGACCTTCTCCTCGAGCGCGACCGGCTCCTCGGTGCGCGGGTCGACGACCTCGGTCTTGGGCAGCACCGCGGTCGGGTCGGAGAAGTCCCGGTAGGTCTTGTCGCCGGCCAAAAGATGCAGCAGATAACCGGTCAGCAGCGCCCGCACGATGCGCTGGGTGCGGCGGTCCGGGCCCGGCAATCCGACCACGCGGGCCAGGCGGCGGCCCTCGATCAACCCACCCGGCTCGGCCTTGGCGACGGCGCGCAGCGTCGCGGCGGGCCAGGCCCGGGCCAGCTCAACGGCGTTGGACCGCAACGTCATCGGGTCACCCGGTGCGCTGAGGATCAACCCGGGCACGGTCAGTGTCGCCGCGGGCTGCTCGGCCTGCGGCTTGGTGACCGACGGGAACAGCGCCGCCACCGCCTTCGGCTTGACCGGCAACCCGGCCGCGCAGAACACCGCCGCCGAGGCGCCGAATCCGTGGCCGAGGACCCCGAGCTTGGCCGGATGCACGCTGATCTGGCCCGGGCCGAGCCGAACGCTGGTGATGATCTCCAGGGCGGTGCCCAGGTCGAACGCGAAATCGAGCACCGACGGCGCGAACCCGGTCTCGGTGGCCGGCGCGGCGGCGACGATGCCCCAGGAGGCCAGGTGCTCGAGGGTGCCGTAGTACCGGTCGGCCCCGGCCAGCCAATCGTGTCCGAACGCCACCCCGGGCAGATTGAACCCGGACTCGGGGGTGTAGACCACGCCGGCCAGACCGGCGAACGCCAGATCGCCGCGCAGCACGCGGTGGGGCCCCCGCCGGGTCAGGGCCGCGAACAGCTTCTTCGTGCTCGCCACCCGATGACCGTAACACCGGCGGCGGGGCCGCCATGCGCCGTCGGCGAGGCGTGCCACCGGCGGATTTCTCCCGCGGTGTGAGCCCCGCCTCGGCTTTTCCGGGGGGACGACGCCGTCCACTAGGCTGGGTCGCTATGTGCGGAATCGTCGGCTACGTGGGCAAGCGGCCCGCTTGCGACATCGTCGTCGACGCCCTGCGCCGCATGGAGTACCGCGGCTACGACTCCTCCGGGATCGCGCTGGTCGACGGTCGTGGCGGGCTCACCGTGCGCCGCCGGGCCGGTCGGCTGGCCAACCTGGAGTCGGCGATCGCCGACACCGATCCGGCGCTGCTGTGCGGCAGCACCGGGCTCGGCCACACCCGCTGGGCCACCCACGGCCGCCCCACCGACCGCAACGCCCACCCCCACTGCGACACCACCGGCAAGTTCGCGATCGTCCACAACGGGATCATCGAGAACTACGCGTCGCTGCGCGCCGAGCTGGAGGCCGCCGGGGTGGACTTCAGCAGCGACACCGACACCGAGATCGCCGTGCACCTGGTGGCACGCCAGTATCTGCACGGGGACACCGCCGGCGACTTCCCGGCCTCCGTGCTGGCCGTGCTGCGCCGGCTGGAGGGCCATTTCACCGTCGTGTTCGCCTACGCCGATGAGCCGGGCACCATCGTCGCCGCCCGCCGCTCCACCCCGCTGGTGCTCGGGGTCGGCGAGGGGGAGATGTTCGTCAGCTCCGATGTGGCCGCGTTCATCGAGCACACCCGCGACGCGATCGAACTCGGCCAGGACCAGGCCGTCGTGGTCACCGCCGACGGATACCGCATCACCGACTTCGACGGCCGGGAGACCACCGACTACCGCGCGTTCCACATCGACTGGGACCTGTCGGCCGCGGAGAAGGGCGGCTACGAGTACTTCATGCTCAAGGAGATCGCCGAGCAGCCCGCGGCGGTCTCCGACACCCTGCTCGGTCATTTCGTCGACGGCCGCATCGTGCTCGACGAGCAGCGCCTGTCCGACCAGGAGTTGCGCGAGATCGACAAGGTCTTCATCGTCGCCTGCGGCACCGCCTACCACTCGGGGCTGTTGGCCAAGTACGCCATCGAGCACTGGACCCGCATCCCGGTCGAGGTCGAGCTGGCCAGCGAGTTCCGCTACCGAGACCCGGTGCTGGACCGCTCCACCCTGGTGATCGCGATCTCCCAGTCCGGCGAGACCGCCGACACCCTGGAGGCGGTGCGGCACGCCAAGACGCAGAAGGCCAAGGTGCTGGCCATCTGCAACACCAACGGCAGCCAGATCCCGCGGGAGTCCGACGCGGTGCTCTACACCCGCGCCGGGCCGGAGATCGGGGTGGCCGCCACCAAGACCTTCCTGGCCCAGATCGCCGCCAATTATCTGGTCGGTCTGGCGCTGGCGCAGGCTCGCGGCACCAAGTACCCGGACGAGGTGGCGCGCGAGTACCACCAACTGGAGTCGATGCCCGCGCTGGTGCAGCGGGTGCTGCAGACCACCGAGCCGGTCGCCGACCTGGCCCGGCGGTTCGCCTCCTCCTCGACGGTGCTGTTCCTGGGCCGCCACGTCGGCTACCCGGTGGCGCTGGAGGGCGCGCTCAAGCTCAAGGAGCTGGCCTACATGCACGCCGAGGGCTTCGCCGCCGGCGAGCTCAAGCACGGCCCGATCGCGCTGATCGAGGAGGGCCTGCCGGTGATCGTGGTGATGCCGTCGCCGAAGAACGCCGGGGTGCTGCACGCCAAGCTGCTGAGCAACATCCGCGAGATCCAGGCCCGCGGCGCGATCACCATCGTCATCGCCGAGGAGGGCGACGAGGCGGTGCGCCCGTACGCCGACCACCTCATCGAGATCCCCGCGGTGTCGACGCTGCTGCAGCCGCTGCTGTCGACGATCCCGCTGCAGGTGTTCGCCGCCGGCGTCGCCCAGGCGCGGGGCTACGACGTGGACAAGCCGCGCAACCTGGCCAAGTCGGTCACCGTCGAGTAGTGCCGCGCCGGGTCGGAGGCTTCCGCAGCGAGTCCGCCCGGGCCCGTTTTCTCGCCGCCTACCGTCAGGCGCTGGCGCAGCTGCCGCCGATACATGAAAACCACGACGTGGCAACATTGTTCGGCACGGTACGGGTCTACCGCTTCGCCGGCGGGTGCACCGGCACCCCGGTGCTGTTGCTGCCGGGACGCAACGCGTCCACGCCGATGTGGCGCGACAACGTCGCGGCGCTGCTCGTACACCGGCCCGTCCTCGGTGTCGACCTGCTCGGCGAGGCGGGGATGTCGGTGCAGCGCAGGCCGATCACCGGCCCCGAGGACGAGGCGCAGTGGCTCGACGAGGCGCTGGCCGGCCTGGGGGTGGACCGGGTTCATCTGATGGGCGTGTCGATCGGCGGCTGGACGGTCACCAACTACGCGGCACGCCGGCCCGGCCGGGCCGCCTCACTGGTGCTGTTGGACCCGGTGCTCACCTTCGCCCCGATCGCCGCGCAGGCGGTGCTGGCCTCGCCGGCGCTGTTCGTGCCGGGTGTCCCGCAGCGGGTGCGGCGACGGGTGTTGAGCTGGATCGCCGGCGGCGCCGAACAGGTCGGCGCCGAGGCGGAGCTGATCGCCGCCGGCGCACGCGATTACGTGGTGCGTAAGGCGATGCCGACCCGGATCACCGACGAGCAGTTGCGCGGCCTGGACATCCCGGTGCTGGCGTTGATCGCCGGACGCAGCGTGATGCACGACGCGGCCCGTGCCGCCGAGCGGGCCGGAAAACTGTTGCGGCACGGTCGGGTGGAGCTGTGGCCGGACGCGTCACACGCGATCAACGGGGAGTACGCGGCCGAGATCGCGGCCCGGGCCGGGCGGTTCTGGGCCGAGATCGACCCGTGACTCGCGCGCCGCGAGGAACTCCGGCCGCGGTCGCTCGGCCGCGAACGGGTCGGTGAGCGCGTTCTCCACCGAGTTGAACACCAGGAAGATGTTCGACCGCGGGAACGGCGTGATGTTCGACGCCGACCCGTGCATCACGTTGGCGTCGAACCACAGCGCGGTGCCCGCCGGCCCGGTGAACTGGGTGATCCCGCACCGCTCGGCGATCCCGGTGAGCACCTCGCGGCTGGGCACCCCGATGTCCTGGCGGACCAGCGATCGGGCGTGGTGATTCTCCGGGGTGCGGCCCACACACGGGTAGAACGTGCGGTGCGAACCGGGCATCAGCATCAGCGGCCCGTTGTGGGAGTGGTTGTCGGTCAATGCGATCGAACACGACACCGCGCGGATAGCCGGCATCCCGTCCTCGGCGTGCCAGGTCTCGAAATCGGAGTGCCAGTAGAAGCCGGCGCCGGTGAAGCCGGGCATGAAGTTGATCCGCGCCTGGTGGATGTAGACCTCGCTGCCGAGCAGTTGGCGGGCCACCGGCAGCACCGTGTCGAGCCGGATCACCTGGGCGATCAGGTCGCTCAACAGATGCGGCTGGAACACCGAACGCACGCCCCCGCCGGGTTCGCGGATGACGCGGGGATCGTCGCCGGGCAACCGGTCGCCGAGCCGCTCGAGTTCGCGGCGCAGCGGGGGCAGCCAGTCGTCCGGCACGGTGGCGGGTCGACTCACGTAGCCCTGCTCGGCGAAGCCGTGCAGGGCGGCCTGATCCAGCGGGCCGTCGTACGCGGTGCCCCATACCGTCGGTTCGATGCGGGGGATCGGCGGGGCCGGACGGTCGAGCCGGGTGGGGTAGTTGTCGATCACGGTCATGCTGCGGGTTGCGGGGGTGGATACGAGCCGGTCTCGTCGTGCACTTCCTGCCCGGTCACCGGGGGGTTGAACACGCAGAACATCCTCAGCTGCTCCGCGCACTCGACCCGGTGCCGCTCATGTCCGTCGAGCAGATACATCGTCCCGGGCGCGAGCCGGTACTGCTCGCCGGTCTCCAGGTCGGTCAGGGTGCCGGACCCTTCCACGACCCACACCGCTTCGACGTGGTAGCGGTAGTGGAATTCGCAGACCGCGCCGGGCTGGATCGTGGTCTCGTGGAACGAGAAGCCGACGCCGTCGTTGGCGAGGATGATCCGCTTGGAGCGCCAGGCCCCACCGGACACATCGCGCTCGGTGCCGGTGATCTCCTCGGTGGTACGGACAATCATGGTGTGCTCCCGGGGTTGTCGGTTCAGGCGGCCGTCACCGCGACGGCTTCGGCGAGAATGTCCAGGCCCGCGGTCAGTTCGGACTCGGAGATCGTCAGGGGTGGAAGGATCTTGGCGACCTCATCGGCCGGGCCGCTGGTCTCCATCAGCAGGCCGCGGTCGAACGCGGCCCGGCATACCGCCGCGGCACGCCCGTCCTGGTCGAACTTCAGACCCTGTGCCATTCCGCGCCCGCGGACGCAGATCCCGTCGTAGGTGGCGGCGATGCAGTCCAGCCGGTCGCGGACGAGCTTGCTCTTGGCGATCGTCTCGTTGGTCAGTTCGTCGGTTGCCCAATAGGTTTCCAGCGCCTTGGTGGCGGTGACGAAGGCCGGGTTGTGGCCGCGGAAGGTTCCGTTGTGCTCACCGGGCGACCAGACGTCGAGTTCGCGGCGGAACAGGGTGAGCGCCAGGGGCAGCCCGTAGCCGCTGATCGACTTCGACAGCGTGACGATATCGGGCACGATGCCGGCCACCTCGAAGCTGAAGAACGGCCCGGTGCGGCCGCAGCCCATCTGCACGTCGTCGACGATCAGCAGGATGCCGCGCTGCCGACACAGCCGGGCCAGTTCCTGCAGCCACTCGACCCGTGCGGCGTTGAGGCCGCCCTCGCCCTGCACGGTCTCCACGATCACCGCCGCGGGCAGGTTGATCCCGCTGCCGGCGTCGTCGAGCACCCGGGCGAACCAGTGGAAGTCCTCGGTGGCCCCACCGAAGTAGTTGTCGTAGGGCATCGGGGTGGCGTGCGCCAGCGGCACCCCGGCGCCGGCGCGTTTCATGGAATTGCCGGTCACCGACAGCGCGCCCAGGGTCATGCCGTGAAACGCGTTGGTGAAGCTGACGATCGTCTCGCGCCCGGTGACCTTGCGGGCCAGTTTGAGGGCCGATTCCACCGCGTTGGTCCCGGTCGGCCCGGGGAACATCACCTTGTAGTCCAGCCCGCGGGGCTCCAGGATCAGCCGCGAGAACGTCTCGAGGAAACGCTGTTTGGCGGTGGTCGCCATGTCCAGCGAATGCACGATGCCGTCGGAGGCCAGGTAGTCGAGCACGGCGGCCTTGAGGATCGGGTTGTTGTGCCCGTAGTTGAGCGCGCCGGCGCCGGCGAAGAAGTCCAGGTAGCGGTGCCCGCCGGTATCGGTGACCCAGGCGCCGCGCGCGGTGCGCATCACCGTCGGCCAACCGCGGCAGTAGCTGCGCACCTCCGACTCCACGGTGGCGAACACCTCGGGCAACTCGGTGTGTTCGGGGCCGGCGATCTCGTCGTGCATCAGCGTCATTGATGTCTCCGTTCCGGGTTGTTCGGGTGCCGGGTGATCGGGCCGATCCGCAGCATGGGTTCGTCCTCGTGGCCGCCGTCCAAATCCAGCAGGTCGGCGCCGAATCGCGGTTGTTCGGTGATCGGCACACCGTGGCGGCGGGCCAGCGCCCCGAACAATGCGCGTGACGACGAATTACTCGGCGCGACAGTCGCTTCCACGGTCACCGGACCGCCGTCGCGGTCGGCGCATACCCGCGCGACCAGTGCGTCGAGCATCGCGCCGCCCAGTCCACGGCCCTGGGCGGCCGGATCCACCGCGACCTGCCAGACGAACAGCACCTCCGGCCGGGCCGGCGGATGATATCCGGTGATGTACCCGAGCAGCGCTCCCGTGGCCGGGGCGTCGGCCACGATCGAGGTGGCGGCGAAATCGGTGGCCCACAGCAGATAGGCGTAGGTGGAGTTGACATCCAGCACCCCGGTCCGCTCGGCCAGTCGGCGCATCCCGATCGCGTCGGTGTCGACGGGGCTGCGCAGCCGAATCCCGGGGAGCCGAACCCCGGTCGGTCCGAGAGTCGGCTCAACCACATTCATGACAGTTAGCTGTTCACCACCGATCAAGCTTTTCGAACCACTGCGTCAACGTCATCGGCAGGTCCGACACAAGCACAGGCGGGTGTGTCGATTCAACCTGCCGACGTGTCAGCTAAGTCCGTCGACCAGAGGAAATCCCGCCGTTGTCCAGTGCAAAGGACCGTTTTCGGCGGGTGGCGGGCCCAGACGCATCGTTATCAAATCGTGATATTTGCTGACGGCCGGAATTGATTAGCTGGTGCACTGAATTTGCTGGACAGTGGGGGTCGGCGGTGTTGCGGACACGCCTCGCCCGCCGGGACCCCGCCATCGGTGAGCAACCATGCCATCCTGACCGTGATGCGGTACTACTACACGGCTGAGCAAATTCGCCAGGCGGAGGCGCCACTGTTGGCCGGCCTCCCCGACGGGGCGTTGATGCGGCGTGCCGCGTTCGGGCTGTCGGTGGCGATCGCCCGGGAACTGCGACGCCGCACCGGCGGGGTGACCGGACGGCGGGTGTGCGCGGTCGTCGGCAGCGGAGACAACGGCGGGGACGCGCTCTGGGCGGCCACCTTCCTGCTGCGCCGCGGCGCCGGGGGCGCCGCCGTGCTGCTCAACCCCGACAAGGCGCATAAGAAGGGGTTGGCGGCGTTCCTCCGCGCCGGCGGGCGCGTGGTCGAAACCGTGCCGCCCGGAACCGATCTCGTCATCGACGGGGTGGTCGGCATCTCCGGGTCGGGGCCGCTGCGGCCCAACGCCGCCGAGGTGTTCGCCGCCGTCGACGCCGCGGGGATCCCGGTGGTCGCGGTCGACATCCCCAGCGGAGTCGACGTGCACACCGGAGCGGTGAGCGGTCCGCACGTCAACGCCGTCCTGACAGTGACCTTCGGCGGGCTCAAACCCGTGCACGCCCTGGGCCCGTGCGGCCGCGTCGAACTCGTCGACATCGGACTGGATCTCGGCCCCACCGAGCTGCGCGGGTTCGACGCCGCCGATGTGGTCGCCCGCTGGCCGGTCCCCGGGCCGCGGGACGACAAGTACACCCAGGGCGTCACCGGCGTCATCGCCGGCTCGGCCACCTACCCGGGGGCGGCGGTGCTGTGCACCGGGGCGGCGGTGGCCGCCACCTCCGGCATGGTCCGCTACGCCGGCACCGCGACCGCGCAGGTGCTCGCCGCCTGGCCCGAGGTGATCGCCGCGCCGAGCGCGGAGGCGTCCGGGCGGGTGCAGGCCTGGGCGGTCGGGCCCGGGATGGGCACCGACACCGCGGCCGCCGACGAACTGCGCTTCGCGCTGGGCACCGACCTGCCGGTGATCGTCGACGCCGACGGGCTCACCCTGCTGGCCGCCGACCCGAACCTGGTCGCCGACCGCGACGCCCCGACCGTGCTCACCCCGCACGCCGGCGAGTTCGCCCGGCTGGCCGCCGGTGTGGGCATGGAGGTCCTCGACGACCGGGTGACCGCCGCCCGCGAACTGGCCGACCGTTATCGGGCCGTGGTGCTGCTCAAGGGGCATGTCACCGTCATCGCCGACCCGGCCGGGCCGGTCTACCTCAACCCGGCCGGCGGATCCTGGGCCGCCACCGCCGGCTCCGGCGACGTGCTCTCCGGCATCATCGGCGCATTGCTGGCCGCCGGCATCCCGCCCGCCGAGGCCGCAGCCATGGCGGCGTTCGTGCACGCCCGGGCGGCCAACCTGTCGGCCGCCGACCCCGGTCCCCGACCCACCCCGACCTCCGCCTCGCGCATCCTGGCCCACATCCGGCCCGCGCTGGCCCAGCTGTAACCGAACGGCACCCGCCGCTACCCGAAAGGACTGTCATGCCGCACCGCCGCCACCGTCACGGCTCGCTGATCGCCCCCGCCTACACCGGCCGGCTCGCCACCACGCCGGTGCCCATGCTGAGGCTGCCCGACGATCCGATGGAACCCGCTGCGGCCTACCGCTACATCCACGACGAGCTCATGCTCGACGGCAGCTCCCGGCTCAACCTCGCGACGTTCGTCACCACCTGGATGGAGCCCGAGGCCGAGAAGCTGATGGCCCAGACGTTCGACAAGAACATGATCGACAAGGACGAGTACCCGGCCACCGCCGCCATCGAGCAGCGCTGCGTGTGCATGGTCGCCGATCTGTTCCACGCCGAGGACCTGCGCGACGACGACCCGACGTCGGCCACCGGGGTGTCGACCATCGGCTCCAGCGAGGCGGTGATGCTGGCCGGGCTGGCGCTGAAATGGCGCTGGCGCGACCGCGTCGGCGACGGCTGGAAGGGCCGCACCCCCAACCTGGTGCTGGGCGCCAACGTCCAGGTGGTGTGGGAGAAGTTCTGCCGGTACTTCGACGTCGAACCGCGCTACCTGCCCGTGGAACCGGGCCGCTACGTCATCACCCCGCAGCAGGTGCTCGACGCCGTCGACGAGGACACCATCGGCGTGGTCGGCATCCTCGGCACCACCTTCACCGGTGAGCTGGAGCCGATCGGCGAGATCTGCGCGGCGCTGGACAAACTCGCCGCCGACGGCGGCCCGGACGTCCCGGTGCACGTCGACGCCGCCAGCGGCGGGTTCGTGGTGCCGTTCCTGCACCCGGAGCTGGAGTGGGACTTCCGCCTGCCGCGGGTGGTGTCGATCAACGTCTCCGGCCACAAGTACGGCCTGACCTATCCGGGCATCGGGTTCGTGGTGTGGCGCAGCGCCGAGCACCTGCCCGAGGGGCTGGTCTTCCATGTCAACTACCTCGGCGGCGACATGCCGACCTTCACCCTGAACTTCTCCCGCCCCGGCAACCAGGTCGTCGGCCAGTACTACAACTTCCTGCGACTGGGCCGCGGCGGCTACTCCCGGGTGATGCACGCGCTGTCCGACACCGCGCGCTGGCTGGCCGACCAGCTCGCCGAGACCGGGCGCTTCGAGGTGATCTCCGACGGCAGCGGCATCCCGGTGGTCGCGTTCCGGCTGTCCGGCGACCCGGGCTTCTCCGAGTTCGACCTGTCCCATGCGCTGCGCACGCACGGCTGGCAGGTGCCGGCCTACACCATGCCGGACAACGCCACCGACGTCGCGGTGCTGCGGGTGGTGGTGCGTGAGGGGTTCTCGGCCGACCTGGCCCGGGCGCTGTTCGACGACATCCGCACCGAGCTGGGCCGGCTGGAACGGCTCAAGCCGGGCGGCCAGTTCGACGACCTCCAGCCGTTCGCGCACTGAGCGGCTGAGCCGCCCGGGCGGGCTGAGCTGCGCAGATGCCGCCGGCGGGCCGATCCGCGGGGGGCGGTGCGGGGCGTCTGGGACAATCGGCCGTGGTGAACACGACCCAGCTGACGTCGTCCGCGACCGCCGAGGCGGTGGTGGACCTCGACGCCATCGCCCACAACGTGCGGCTGCTGCGCAGCCACGCCGGCTCCGCCGGGTTGATGGCGGTGGTGAAGGCCGACGGCTACGGCCACGGTGCCACCGAGGTCAGCCGGGTCGCCCTGGCGGCGGGTGCGACCGAGCTCGGGGTCGCCACCATCGGCGAGGCGCTGGCGCTGCGCGCCGACGGTGTCACCGCGCCGATCCTGGCCTGGCTGCATCCGCCCGGTGCGGACTTCGCCGCGGCGCTGCAGGCCGATGTGCAGATCGCGGTGTCGTCGGCGCGGCAGTTCCAGGAGGTGCTCGACGCCGTCGAACGCACCGGGCGCCCGGCGACGCTGACCATCAAGGCCGACACCGGGTTGAGCCGCAACGGCGTTGGCCCGGCGGCCTATTCGGCGCTGCTGCCCGCGGTCAAGCGGGCGGTGGCCGACGAGGCGGTGCGGCTGCGCGGTCTGATGTCGCACCTGGTGCACGGCGACGAGCCGCAACACCCGCTCAACTCCGTTCAGGGCCAGCGACTCAGCGCGATGCGTGCCGAAGCCGCCGAACACGGCCTGGAGTACGAGGTGGTGCACCTGAGCAACTCGCCGGCGGCGCTGACCAGGCCCGACCTGGTGTTCGACATGATCCGCCCCGGTATCGCGATCTACGGGCAGACCCCGATCCCGGAACACGGGGATTTCGGGCTCAAGCCCGCAATGACACTGAAATGCCCGGTGGCGCTGGTGCGTTCGCTGCGAGCCGGTGACGGGGTGTCCTACGGGCACACCTGGGTCGCCGACCACGACACCACCGTCGGGCTGATCCCGATCGGTTACGCCGACGGGGTATTCCGAAACCTCTCCGGCCGCATCGAGGTGATGATCAACGGCAGGCTGCGCCCCGGGGTCGGGCGCATCTGCATGGACCAGTTCGTCGTCGATCTCGGCCCGGACAGCGATGTGTCCGAGGGCGACGAGGCCATCCTGTTCGGGCCCGGTGACCGGGGGGAGGTCACCGCCCAGGACTGGGCGGATCTGCTCGGCACCATCAACTACGAGGTGGTCACCAGCCCGCGGGGGCGGGTGGTGCGCACCTATCGAGGCACCCGACCGGCAGGGCGGACTCGTTGAGCGAAGCTGGAATCGGCTCCCGCAGAAGGTGGTTGGCGGGCGCGGCGGGGGTATCGGCCGTCGGCGCCGCCGCCGCGCTGTCGCTGGCGCGCGGTCTGCGCCGCCGCGGCCGCGTCGAAGACCCCCACCGCGACGAGAACTTCGACCTTCTCGATGTGGACCGCAGCGCGGTCGTGACCACCCCGGACGGGGTGGATCTCGCGGTGCGTGAGGTGGGGCCGCCGGACGCGCCGCTGACGGTGGTGTTCGCGCACGGCTTCTGCCTGAACATGGGCGCGTTTCACTTCCAGCGCGCCCGGCTGGGCCGCGAGCTCGGCGCCAACGTGCGCATGGTGTTCTACGACCAGCGCGGCCACGGGCGGTCCGGTCAGGCCCCGCCGGACACCTACACCGTCGAACAGCTGGGCCGCGACCTGGAGACCGTGCTGACGGTGTGCGCCCCGCGCGGGCCGGTGGTGCTGGTCGGCCATTCGATGGGCGGGATGACGGTGCTGTCGCACGCCCGCCAGTACCCGCACCGCTATCCCAGCCGGGTGGTGGGCGCGGCGGTGCTCGCCTCGGCGGCCGAAGGGGTGACCCGTTCCCCGATCGGCGAGATCCTGCGCAACCCGGCGCTGGAAACGGTCCGGTTCCTGGCCCGCTACGCCCCCAGGGCGGTCCACCGCACCCGAGGCGCCGCCAAGTCGGTGATCGCGCCGATCCTGCGCGCCGCGTCCTACGGCGACGAGAACACGAGCCCGAGCGTCGTCGCCTTCTCGGCGCAGATGATGCACGACACCCCGATCCCCACCCTGGTCGAGTTCCTCCACGCGCTCGAGGTGCACGACGAGACCGAAGGGCTGACCACCTTGGCGAAGGTGCCGACGTTGATCGCGTGCGGTGACAGGGATCTGCTCACCCCGCTGTCGTACTCCCGGGAGATGGCCGCCGCGCTGCCCGACTGCGAGTTCGTCGTGGTCGGCGGGGCCGGGCACCTGGTGCAGCTGGAACGTCCGGAGATCATCAACGACGCGCTGGTCCGGTTGGTGCGGCGGGCGACCCCGTCCCGGTTCGACGCGTTCACCCGGCGGGTGCGGGAGCGGGTGAACCGCCATGGCTGAGCCGCGCGGCGCCGGGGGCAGCGCGCAGCTGCCGACCCCCGAGGACACCATCGCGCTGGGTGTTCGGCTGGGCCGCGAACTGCGGGCCGGCGACGTGGTGGTGCTGTCCGGTCCGCTGGGGGCGGGAAAGACGGTGTTGGCCAAGGGGATCGCGCAGGCCCTCGACGTCGAGGGCCCGGTGATCTCCCCGACGTTCGTGCTGGCGCGGGTGCACCGGCCGCGGCGGCCCGGCGGTCCGGCGATGATCCACGTCGATCTGTACCGGCTGCTCGACGTGGCCGAGGTGGACCTGGCGGCCGAGCTCGACTCGCTGGATCTGGACACCGATCTCGATGACGCGGTGGTCGTCGTGGAATGGGGGGAGGGGGTGGCCGAACGGTTGTCGGATCGCCACCTCGACATCCGCCTGGAACGCAGCCCCGACAGCGAGGCGCGCACCGCGGTCTGGCAGTGGAGCACACCGTGACACAACTGATCCTGGTGATCGACACGGCCACACCGGCGGTGACCGCCGCGGTGGTGCGCCGCGACGACAGTGCGCCCGACGCACCGCTGGACGTGCTCGCCGAACGGGTCACCGTCGACGCCCGGGCGCACGCCGAACGGTTGGCCCCCAACGTGGTCGGCGCCCTGGCCGACGCCGGCATCGCGGCCGCCGACCTGAACGCGGTGGTGGTGGGCTGCGGTCCCGGCCCGTTCACCGGGCTGCGGGTCGGGATGGCCACCGCGGCGGCGTTCGGGCACGCGCTGGGCATCCCGGTGTACGGGGTGTGCAGCCTCGACGGCATCGGGATCGAGACCAGCGGCGAGGTGCTGGTGGTCACCGACGCCCGCCGCCGCGAGGTGTACTGGGCGCGCTACCGCGACGGGGTGCGCGTCGCCGGGCCGGCCGTCAACGCCCCCGCCGACGTCGAGGGCGCGGTCGACGCGTTCGCCGGCCCGCCGATGTACCCGACGCCGACCGGCCTGGTGCGCGCGGTCGGCGACTTCTCCGCCGAACCGGCACCGCTGGTGCCGTTGTATCTGCGCCGGCCCGACGCCAAACCGCCGACCCGGCGCGGGACGGTGAGCCGATGAGCGAGACCGGCCCGGCGCAGATCGTCTACGACAAACTCACCCCGGCCGACGCCGCGCGCTGCGCCGAGCTGGAACGGCAGCTGTTCGACGGCGACGACCCCTGGCCCGAACGCGCCTTTCTGGCCGAACTGCGGTCGCGCCACATTCACTACGTGGCCGCCCGGGTGCGGGTACCCGAGGGCGAGCGGCTGGTCGGCTACGGCGGCATCGCCCGGCTGGGCCGCGCCAAACCGTACGAGTACGAGATCCACACCATCGGCGTCGACCCCGCCTACCAGGGCCGCGGCATCGGCCGCGGGCTGCTGACCCGGCTGCTGGACTGGGCCGCCGACGGTACCGTCTTCCTCGAGGTCCGCACCGACAACACCCCGGCGATCAAGCTGTACGAGAGCGTCGGGTTCGTCACCGTGGGCCTGCGGCGCCGCTACTACCGGGTCAGCGGTGCGGACGCCTATACGATGCGGCGGGACCCGACATGACGATCATCCTGGCCATCGAGACCTCCTGCGACGAGACCGGCGTGGGCATCGCCGAGCTGAGCCCCGACGGCAGCGTCCGGCTGCTCGCCGACGAGGTCGCCTCCAGCGTCGACGAACACGCCCGGTTCGGCGGGGTGGTGCCCGAGATCGCGTCCCGGGCGCATCTGGAGGCGCTCGGACCCGCGATGCGCCGTGCGCTGGCCGCCGCCGGGATCGAGCGGCCCGACGCCGTGGCGGCCACCATCGGACCCGGTCTGGCCGGCGCGCTGCTGGTCGGGGTGGCGGCGGCGAAGGCCTACGCGGCGGCCTGGGGGGTGCCGTTCTACGCGGTCAACCACCTCGGCGGGCATCTGGCCGCCGACGTCTACGAGCACGGTCCGCTGCCGGAGTGCGTGGGCCTGCTGGTGTCGGGCGGGCACACCAACCTGCTGCACGTGCGGTCGCTGGGCGAGCCGATCGTCGAACTCGGCGGCACCGTCGACGACGCCGCCGGTGAGGCCTACGACAAGGTGGCCCGCCTGCTGGGCCTCGGCTATCCGGGCGGCCGGGTGCTCGACGAGTTGGCCCGCACCGGGGACCGGGAGGCGATCGTGTTCCCGCGCGGGATGTCCGGCCCGCGCGACGACCCGTATGCGTTCAGCTTCTCCGGGCTCAAGACCGCGGTGGCCCGCTACGTCGAACAGCACCCCGACGCGTCGTCGGCCGACATCGCCGCCGGGTTCCAGGAATCGGTGGCCGACGTGCTCACCGCCAAGGCCGTGCGCGCCTGCACCGACCTCGGGGTGTCGACGCTGCTGATCGCCGGCGGGGTGGCGGCCAACTCGCGGCTGCGCGAGCTGGCCGAACAGCGCTGCGCGGCGGCCGGGATCACGCTGCGCATCCCGCGACCGCGGCTGTGCACCGACAACGGGGCGATGATCGCCTCGTTCGCGGCGCATCTGATCGCCGCCGGTGCCGCGCCGTCGCCGCTGGACGTGGCCAGCGATCCGGGGCTGCCGGTGATCCAGGGGCAGGTCGCGTGACCGGCGGCCCCGCGGACGGCGCGCGGGACGCGGACTCGGTGGAACTCGCAGCGCTGGCCGACCGGCTGGCGATCACCGAGTTGCTGTACCGCTACGCCGAGCTGGTCGACGCCGGGGACTTCGACGGGGTGGGTGCGCTGCTGGCCCGGGCCCGGTTCGGTCCGGACGGGCCGGGGGAGCAGGGCGTGACCGGTGCCGGGGCGATCGCCGCGCTGTTCGCCGCCACCACCCGCCGCTATCCCGGCCACGGCAACACCCCGCGCACCCGCCACCTGGTGCTCAACCCGATCGTCGAGCTGCGCGGCCCCGATGCGGCGGCCGCCCGGTCGACGTTCTGCGTGGTGCAGCAGACCGAGACGGTGCCGCTGCAGCCGATCGTCGTCGGCCGCTACGCCGACACGTTCGCCCGGGACCGGTCCGCCGACAGTCCGCATCGCGGCTGGTATTTCGCCGAGCGTCGGGTCGCGGTCGAGATGGTCGGCGACGTGTCGGCGCACCTGGCCGTGGATCCGCGCGACTTCGGTGGTCAGGCACTGGGGCGACCTTGAGTGCTAGCACTCTCGTGTATAGAGTGCTAGGTGGCAGGCGGTCCACCTCCCTGCGCCGGCACCCGCGACGACGGCGCGAGGACCGGGACGCTGTGCCGAACACCTAGTAGATCCGACATCCGGGATCACCCGGATCGACACCCGAACTAGTGGAGGGCTCCATCGTGGCGAGCGTGAACATCAAGCCACTCGAGGACAAGATCCTCGTACAGGCCAACGAGGCCGAGACCACGACCGCGTCCGGTCTGGTCATTCCGGACACCGCCAAGGAGAAGCCGCAGGAGGGCACCGTCATCGCCGTCGGCCCGGGCCGCTGGGACGAGGATGGCGAGAAGCGGATTCCGCTGGACGTCAAGGAAGGCGACACGGTCATCTACAGCAAGTACGGCGGCACCGAGATCAAGTACAACGGCGAGGAGTACCTGATCCTGTCCGCTCGCGACGTGCTGGCGGTCGTCACCAAGTAATCCACCATGTCCGCCCCGGTGATCTCCCGCGTCGCAGCGTGGCAGATCCCGGGGCGGCATGCGTAGTGAGGAAGCCATGAGCAAGCTGATTGAGTTCAACGAACATGCGCGCCAGGCGATCGAGGAGGGCGTCGACAAGCTCGCTGACGCGGTGCGGGTCACGCTCGGTCCGCGTGGCCGGCATGTGGTGTTGGCCAAGGCCTACGGCGGGCCCGTCGTCACCAACGACGGCGTGACGATCGCACGTGAGATCGAGCTCGAGGATCCGTTCGAGAACCTCGGCGCCCAGCTGGTGAAGTCGGTCGCCACCAAGACCAACGACGTGGCCGGTGACGGCACCACCACCGCGACGGTGCTGGCGCAGGCGCTGGTGCGCGGGGGCCTGAAGAACGTCGCCGCCGGAGCGAACCCGATCGCGCTGGGCGCCGGCATGGCCAAGGCCGCCGACGCGGTGTCGGAGGCGCTGCTGGCCGCGGCCACCCCGGTGTCGGGCAAGGAGGCCATCGCCCAGGTCGCCACGGTGTCGTCGCGGGATCCGCACATCGGCGATCTGGTCGGCGAGGCGATGACCAAGGTGGGCAACGACGGCGTCGTCACCGTGGAGGAGTCCTCGACGCTGGACACCTACCTGGAGATCACCGAGGGTGTCGGCTTCGAGAAGGGCTACATCTCGGGCTACTTCGTCACCGACTTCGATCGCCAGGAGGCGGTGCTCGAGGACGCGCTGGTGCTGCTGCACCGGGAGAAGATCAGCTCGCTGCCCGACCTGCTGCCGCTGCTGGAGAAGGTGGCCGAGGCCGGCAAGCCGCTGCTGATCGTCGCCGAGGACGTCGAGGGCGAGGCGCTGTCGACCCTGGTGGTCAACGCGATCCGCAAGACGCTCAAGGCCGTCGCGGTCAAGGCCCCGTACTTCGGTGATCGCCGCAAGGCGTTCCTGGAGGACCTCGCGATCGTCACCGGCGGTCAGGTGGTCAACCCGGATGTGGGCCTGGTGCTGCGCGAGTGCGGCCTGGAGGTGCTGGGCAAGGCCCGCCGCGTGGTGGTCACCAAGGACACCACCACCATCGTCGACGGTGGTGGCAGCAAGGAGGCCATCGAGCAGCGCGCCAACCAGTTGCGCCGCGAGATCGAGGACGCCACCTCCGACTGGGACCGCGAGAAGCTCGAGGAGCGGCTGGCCAAGCTGGCCGGCGGTGTCGCGGTGATCAAGGTCGGTGCGGCCACCGAGACCGCGCTCAAGGAGAAGAAGGAGAGCGTCGAGGACGCGGTCGCCGCGGCCAAGGCCGCCGTCGAGGAGGGCATCGTCGCCGGCGGTGGGTCGGCGCTGGTGCGCGCCCGCAAGGCGGTCGACAAGCTCAAGGAGACGCTGTCCGGTGACGAGCGCACCGGCGCCGAGGTGTTCGCGGCCGCGCTGTCGGCGCCGCTGTACTGGATCGCCACCAACGCCGGCCTCGACGGCCACGTCGTGGTCGACAAGGTCGCCGAACTGCCCGAGGGGCAGGGCTTCAACGCCGCGACCCTGGAGTACGGCGACCTGGCGGCCCAGGGCGTCGTCGACCCGGTCAAGGTGACCCGCTCGGCGGTGATGAACGCGGCCTCGGTCGCCCGGATGGTGCTGACCACCGAGACCGCGGTGGTCGAGAAGCCGGAGGAGGAGCCGGCCGACGCGCACGGCCACCACGGCCACGTTCACTGAGTCGGTCCAAGAGAACACCCCCGGTCGCGACGACCGGGGGTGTTTTTCGTATCGACGGAGTTACGCATGTGGCAAGCCAAATCGATGGCCCGGACTCGGCTCGGCGCGAGGGCTCGGCCCGGGTGGTGGACGTTCGCGGAGTCTCGCCGGAGAGACCCGGGTACGTCGCCGGGACGACGGCGGTCCATGCGGCGCCCGGACGCGCTGAACCGCCGGGCCGGCCGCGATCCGCGGACAATCGGTCACCTCGGTTTGGCGGTCGACCGGTCCACCGGCTAGCCTGTTCGTCGTGACGATGGGTGTTCGTACCTATTTCTGGCGCTTTATGTGGGCTCCGGGTGGAGCCGACCGAGCGCCACGCTGACGCGCACCCACCCGGAGCCCAAGGCAGTGACCCCCGGTCGCTGCCTTTCGTTGTGAAAAGGGCACCGGGCCGAGCCAGGTGCCCCACCGGAAGAAAGGCACCTGCAACAGATGAACCCACCGCAGACCGTCGCAGCACCGGTTACCTCGGATCGGCGTGTCCGCAAGTTCGCCGCCATCCCCAGCCCGCATGAGGTGCTCAGCGAGTTCCCGCTGGGCGCCCGCCGCGCCGAACGGGTGCTGCGCGATCGCGAGCAGATCGCCGACATCCTCGCCGGCCGCGACGACCGGCTGCTGGTCGTGGTGGGGCCGTGCTCGGTACACGATCCGGCCGCGGCGCTCGACTACGCCAGCCGGCTGGTCAAGGTCGCCGACGAGCTCTCCGACCGGCTCAAGATCGTCATGCGGGTGTACTTCGAGAAGCCGCGCACCACGATCGGCTGGAAGGGCCTGATCAACGACCCGGGCATGGACGGCAGCTTCGACGTGGCCCGCGGGTTGCGCATCGCCCGGCAGCTGCTGCTCGACATCGTCGACATCGGCCTGCCGGTCGGCACCGAGTTCCTCGAGCCGACCAGCCCGCAGTACATCGCCGACGCGGTGGCGTGGGGGGCGATCGGTGCGCGTACCACCGAATCGCAGGTGCACCGCCAGCTGGCGTCCGGGCTGTCGATGCCGGTCGGGTTCAAGAACGGCACCGACGGCAACATCCAGGTCGCCGTGGACGGGGTGAAGGCGGCCGCCGCCCAGCACGTCTTCTTCGGCATGGACGATCTGGGCCGCGGTGCGGTGGTCTACACCGAGGGCAACGAGGACTGCCACGTGATCCTGCGCGGCGGTACCGGCGGGCCGAACTACGACGCCGAGACGGTGCGGGCGACCGCGGACAAGTTGACCGCCGCCGGGCTGCCCGGGCGCGTCGTCATCGACTGCAGCCACGCCAACTCCGGCAAGGACCACGTGCGCCAGGCGCAGGTGGCCGCCGAGGTGGCGCAGCTGGTGCGGGACGGGCTGCCGATCAGCGGCGTGATGCTGGAGAGCTTCCTGGTCGCCGGGGCACAGTCGCCCGACGCCCGGCCGCTGACCTACGGGCAGTCGGTCACCGACAAGTGCATGGACTGGGACACCACCGCGCAGGTACTGCGCATCCTGGCCGGCAGCGAATAATCAACCGTTCGCCGGCCGGATAACCGGAACCCCCACCCGCGCCGGGTGGGGGTTCCGCTGTCTTACGAAGCGCGCCGGATGCCGCGCTTGAGCAACAACTCTCGTTCGGACTCCGACAGCCCGCCCCAGATCCCGTAGGGCTCACCGACCCGCAGGGCGTGGTCGCGGCACTGGGCGATGACCGGGCACTTGAAGCACATCTCCTTGGCGCGCTTCTCGCGCTGGGCCCGGGCGCGTCCGCGTTCGCCGTCGGGGTGGAAGAACACCGACGAATCGACGCCTCGGCAGAGCCCTTTCATCTGCCAATCCCAAAGATCTGCATTCGGTCCGGGGAGCTGCTGCGGCTGCGGCATTTGAAAAAACCCTTCCTGCACACCCATTTCGCGCAAATTCGCGAGTGCGGGGATTCGTGGCACCTACCGAGCACCGTCGCCGATGACTAACTCGTGGTCAGTAAAGTAGGGGCGCGGCGGAAATCCCGTCAATAGCCGGGGCCGCCCGCGGGCCGCATAACCGCAGGCCAAGAATTTACCTCACGTTCATCATTGAAACCGCCGCGCACACGATGACCATGTCTCGGCGGTCGCGGTGGAAGCTGTTTGTCCTGATCGGCCGATAGGCGATCAACGGCAAACCGAATTCCCGGTGACGCCCGGTTACCTGCCATTAACACGCCGACCATCAATTATTAACCGATGTGATTTCGGCCCGAGTGTGTTGATACCGTCGCCGCACCGATGATCGACGACCTGTCCGCCACCCTGGCCGCCGCCGCCTTCGGTGACGCTCCGGGAACGTGGCCACTGCCGGCGGCGGTGACGCCGCGACAGCGCTGGTTGCGCGCGGTCGCCGCCGGGGGCCAGGGCCGCTACGGCAGCGCGCTGGCCGAGCTCGCGGCGTTGTACCGGCAGCCGCCCGGGCCGCTGGCCTCGCTCGCCCACAGCACCCGGGCGTCGTTTCTGCGGCAGCTCGGCTGGCACGATGCCGCCCGCGGCTGGGACGGCCGGGCCGCCGCGCTGGCCGGCGACGACCCGGAGGCGCTGGCCGACGCGCTGATCGGGTTGGCCGCCGACGCGCTGGGGGTGGGGCGGTTCGCCGCCTCGCAGCGGGCCCTGGACCGGGCCGCCGAGGTGCTGCCCGACGCGGAGCCGGCCCGGCTGCCGGTGCGGTTCGCCTGGGTGTCGGCCGAGCTGGCGATGGCCCGCGGCGACGGCGCCGCGGCGGTGCGCCACGCCGAGACCGGGGTGGGGGTGGCCGCCGCGCTGGGATCGACGCGGCACGCGGTGAAATCGGACGTGGTGCTGGCCGCGGCGCTGTGCTGCTCGGGCGATCTCGAGGCGTCCCGGCGGGTCGCCGACGCGGCGCTGCAGGCCACCGAGCGGCACGGGCTGATTCCGCTGCGCTGGGCGCTGGCGAGCCTGCTGGCCGGCATCGGCAGCGCGGTGCTCTCGCCGCAGCAGGTGGTGGCGCTGCGCGACGCGTGTGCCGCCCAGGTGCGCTCCCGCGGGGGCGTGTGGGCTCTCGACTGAACCGGCGCCGATGGCGGCGAAAGTTATTGTTTAGCGGAGCCACCCCCAACCGGTCGCTGCCCGGTTCGTAACGCTGGAGAGATCGCCCACGATGACAATTTCGGGAGAACGTCTCGATGCTGTCGTTGCTGAGGCGGCGGCGGGCAACCGGGACGCTCTCCGGGAGGTGCTGGAAATCATCCGTCCGATCGTCGTGCGGTACTGCCGCGCGAGGATCGGAACGGCTGAGCGCAGCGGCCTTTCGGCAGACGACATTGCGCAGGAGGTGTGCTTGGCCGCCATGACGGCGCTGCCGCGCTACAAGGACCAGGGACGTCCGTTCCTGGCCTTCGTGTACGGCATTGCTGCCCACAAGGTCGCCGACGCTCATCGCGCCGCTGCCAGGAATCGCTCCGACCCGATGGATGTGGTGCCGGAGCGGATCTCCCACGAGGCCGGACCGGAGCAGATGGTGCTGGACGCTGAGGCGTCGGCCCGGATGGAGAAGCTGTTGTCGGTGCTGCCGGAGAAGCAGCGCGAGATCCTGATCCTGCGCGTGATCGTGGGCATGAGTGCCGAGGAGACGGCCGCGGCGGTGGGCAGCACCGCCGGAGCGGTGCGGGTCGCCCAGCACCGGGCATTGGCGCGATTGAAGCAGGAGATCATCGCGGCGAGGCACGGCTATGCCTGATTTCGGACGCTGGACGGGCAACGGCGGCGATCCGTCGTTGAACGAGATCAACCGCACCGACCGGTTCCTCGATGCGCTGGCCGACGAGCAGCCGGTGCACGCCACCGATCCCGGTGAGGCCGAGCTGGCGCAGCTGCTCGCCGGCTGGCGCGACGAGGTGCGCCGTGCGCCGCTGCGCCGGGCGCTGACACCGCGCGACGCGGTGATCGCCTTCGAGCAGGCCCGGGCCGCCCGGCGACGGACCCGGGCCTCGCTGGCGGTGATCGGGTCGACGGCGGCCGCGGTGCTGTGTCTCGGCGGTTTCGGCGCGATGGTCGCCGGCGCCGGGCCGGGCGACGCGCTGTACGGCCTGCGGACGGCGATCTTCGGCGAGCGGGCGAACGCCACCCGGGACGACGCCGTCGTGCTGGCCGCGCAGACGCAGCTGGCCGAGGTCCAGCAGCTCATCAGCGAGGGGCGGTGGGACGACGCGCAGCAGAAGCTGCAGACGCTGACCACCACCGTGGCGACCGTCACCGACGCCGAGCGCAAACAGGAACTCGTGAGCCAGTGGCAGGAGCTGACGGTCAAGGTGGAGGCCCAGGACCCGGCCGCCACCCTGCCGCCGGGCGCACCGCCGCCGGAGTTCCCCGAGCTGCCGGCCGTGGTGTTCGACACCACCCGGGTGGAGACCACCGAACCGCCGCGGGAGGATCCCGGACAGTCGGGCACGCCGGGCACCCGGCCCTCGGCCGAACCCCGCCCGACCGAGCCCGTGCCGACCGAACCGCTGCCGACGGAACCCCTGCCGAGCAGCGCGTTCCCATTGCCGACCGGTCCGCTGCCGACGAGGACGTTCCTGCCGACGCCGACCGGTCCGCTGCCGACATCGGTGCCGGCTCCGACGGCTCAGCTGCCCGCGCCCACCCCGACCGCGGTCCCGACCCCGACCGGTCCGCTGCCGACCTCGACCATGCCGCGGCCCACCCCGACCGAGGCGCCGGAGCCGACTGTGACGGTGCCGCGGACCACGGTCACGTCCGCGCCGCCGCCCACGATCGTGCCGCCGGTGTCGAAGGTGCCGCTGCCCATGCCTCAGCCCACGCCGCCACCGGCGCCGAACACGACGATCAAGGTCGATCCCGAGATCGAACTGCCGATCCAGACCCGGATCCCGGTGCCGCCGACGATCATCACGCAGGGCCCGACGACCACGGTCGCGCCGGAGATGCCGCGATAGCTTCCGTCAGCGGAAGCTGTCCGGATCGGGGGTGGCCTCGTTGAGCGCCGCGTCGGCGTAGCCGCGGCAGTAGTCCCAGGTCACGTACGCGTCGGGTTGAGGGTCGTAGGCCGGTTCGTGCGGCCGGACGGTGCCGTCGACCAACAGCTGCAACAGGTTGGCGCGCAACATGTCCCAGTCGTGGTAGTGGTCCTGCTGGCATTCGTCGCAGGCGACCACCAGACCGCGAATACCCTTGTGCGCCAACAACGCCTCGTACACCGCGAGATCGGCCAGATCGGCCTCGACCGCGGCGCGTTCCTCCGGATCCAGCGGCTGACCCGGCTCGATGGCCTCGAGCGCGGCCGACGGGTCCCAGGGATCGTCAGCGAACGGATCGGGCGGCAATCCCGGTGGAAGTTGATCGCGCACGGCTCCACCCTACGCAGCGGGGTTGCTTCCGCGCCAGCGGTATCCGGTGCTGTGTCGTCGGCGTTTGCCCGCACCGGGCCCCGCGGGCGCGGCCGCGAGCCGCGTGTCACCGCGGAACCGGCGGTGCGCGCAGGGGGCCGCCGAGGGTGATACACGGGTGATATTGATCCAGCTCACACCCCGGTGCGCGGCGGTGCGCCGACGCGCCGCCTGGCACCGGAGTCGCTGTCGACGAGTCGATAAGATGGTCCTCTAACCGACGACTGCGCCTATCTTCGTCCGTCCCGGGAGGCCCCACCCATGTCGATCGCCGAGAGCAGCCTTCCCATGACCGTGCCGGTGCCCACCGGAGGCGATGATCCGACGAAGATCGCGATGTTGGGCCTGACCTTCGACGACGTGTTGCTGCTGCCGGCCGCGTCCGATGTGGTGCCCGCCGCGGCCGACACCTCCAGCCAGCTCACCCGCAGGATCCGGCTGAAGGTGCCGTTGGTCAGCTCGGCGATGGACACCGTCACCGAGTCGCGCATGGCGATCGCGATGGCCCGCGTCGGCGGGATGGGGGTGCTGCACCGCAATCTGCCGGTCGCCGAGCAGGCCAGCCAGGTCGAGACCGTCAAGCGGTCCGAGGCGGGGATGGTCACCGATCCGGTCACCTGCTCGCCGAACAACACGCTGGCCGAGGTCGACGCGATGTGCGCGCGGTTCCGCATCTCGGGGCTGCCGGTGGTCGACGACTCCGGCGCGCTGGTCGGCATCATCACCAACCGCGATATGCGGTTCGAGGTGGACAAGTCCAAACCGGTGTCGGAGGTGATGACCAAGGCGCCGCTGATCACCGCCCAGGAGGGGGTGTCGGCGGAGGCGGCGCTGGGGCTGTTGCGCCGGCACAAGATCGAGAAGCTGCCGATCGTCGACAACCACGGCAAGCTGGTCGGGCTGATCACCGTCAAGGACTTCGTCAAGACCGAGCAGTACCCGAACGCCACCAAGGACGCCGACGGGCGGTTGCTGGTGGGGGCCGCGGTCGGCGTCGGCGAGGACGCCTGGGCTCGGGCGATGACGCTGGTCGACGCGGGCGTGGACGTGCTGGTGGTCGACACCGCCCACGCGCACAACCGCGGGGTGCTCGACATGGTGCACCGGCTCAAGACCGCCGTCGGTGACCGGGTGGAGATCATCGGTGGCAACGTCGCGACCCGGGCCGCCGCGGCCGCTCTGGTCGAGGCGGGAGCGGATGCGGTCAAGGTGGGTGTCGGGCCGGGCTCGATCTGCACCACCCGGGTGGTCGCCGGTGTGGGCGCTCCGCAGATCACCGCGATCCTGGAGGCCGTGGCGGCGTGCAAACCGCACGGGGTGCCGGTGATCGCCGACGGCGGTCTGCAGTACTCCGGCGACATCGCCAAGGCACTGGCCGCCGGGGCGTCGACCGCGATGCTCGGGTCGCTGCTGGCCGGCACCGCCGAGTCGCCGGGCGAGCTGATCTACGTCAACGGCAAGCAGTACAAGAGCTACCGGGGCATGGGCTCGCTCGGGGCGATGGCCGGCCGGGCGGGCCAGAAGTCGTTCTCCAAGGACCGGTACTTCCAGGACGACGCCCTGAGCGAGGACAAGCTGGTGCCCGAGGGCATCGAGGGCCGGGTGCCGTTCCGCGGCCCGCTGGCGTCGGTCATCCACCAGCTCGTCGGCGGCCTGCGCGCGGCGATGGGCTACACCGGGTCAGCCACCATCGAGCAGCTGCAGCAGGCGCAGTTCGTTCAGATCACCGCGGCCGGGCTGAAGGAAAGCCATCCCCACGACATCACGATGACCGTGGAGGCCCCCAACTACTACGCCCGCTGACAGGGGGAAATCACGCCATGCGCGACATGGTCGAAATCGGCATGGGCAGAACCGCCCGGCGCACCTACGAACTCGACGACATCAACATCGTTCCGTCCCGGCGGACGCGGTCGTCGAAGGATGTCTCGACGGCCTGGCAGCTGGACGCCTACCGGTTCGAGATCCCCGTGGTCTCGCATCCCACCGACGCGCTGGTGTCGCCGGAGTTCGCGATCGAACTGGGGCGGCTGGGTGGTCTGGGCATCCTCAACGGGGAGGGGCTGATCGGCCGCCACGCCGATGTCGAGGACAAGATCGCCCAGGTGATCGAGGCCGCCGAGAAGGAACCCTCGGCGGCGATCCGGCTGCTGCAGCAGCTGCACGCCGCGCCGCTGGACCTGGAGCTGCTCGGGGAGGCCGTCGCCAAGGTCCGCGACGCCGGGGTGGTCACCGCGGTGCGGGTCAGCCCGCAGAACGCCCGGGCGCTGACCCCCGCGCTGATCGCGGCCGGCATCGACCTGCTGGTCATCCAGGGCACCATCGTGTCGGCCGAACGCGTCGCCAAGAACGACGACGGCGGTGAGCCGCTGAACCTCAAGACGTTCATCTCCGAGCTGGACGTGCCGGTGGTGGCCGGCGGTGTGCTCGACCACCGCACCGCGCTGCACCTGATGCGCACCGGGGCCGCCGGGGTGATCGTCGGCTACGGCTCCACCCAGGGGGTGACCACCAGCGACGAGGTGCTGGGCATCAGCGTGCCGATGGCCACCGCGATCGCCGACGCCGCGGCGGCACGGCGCGAGTACCTCGACGAGACCGGCGGGCGCTACGTGCATGTGCTCGCCGACGGCGACATCCACACCTCCGGCGATCTGGCCAAGGCGATCGCCTGCGGCGCGGACGCGGTGGTGCTCGGCACGTCGCTGGCGCTGGCGGCCGAGGCGCTGGGCAACGGGTGGTTCTGGCCGGCGGCTGCCGCGCATCCGTCGCTGCCGCGCGGGGCGCTGCTGCAGGTGGCCGACGGGCAGCGCCCGCCGCTGGAGCAGGTGCTCAACGGGCCGTCCGACGACCCGTTCGGCTCGCTGAACCTGGTCGGCGGCCTGCGCCGGTCGATGGCCAAGGCCGGCTACTGCGACCTCAAGGAGTTCCAGAAGGTCGGCCTGACCGTCGGCAGCTGACTCCCGGCGGGTTAGCGGATCACCCGCTCGGTCGACTCCCAACCGTGCGGGGTGTAGCGGTGCGTGACCTCGATCGTCGCGTCCGGCGGATGGCTCAGGCCGGCCGGGTCGGCGGAATCGGGGTAGATGAGCGTCTCCTCGGTGATGATCGCGGACCCGGCGACCCGCGCCCGGTTGATCCGCCTGGTCTCGCCGTAGTTCTCGCCGCGCACCGGCGAGGTACCACCCGCGATCAGGTCGCCGACCGGCCGCGGTGCGGCCGGATCGGAGAAATCGAACACCCGGACGAATTGATCGTTGGATCCGCGCCCGGCGCAACAGAGGTCGAAGGTGCTGCCGATGCACCTGTAGACGATCACCGCGTCCTCAATCCCGTCGCCGTCGACGTCCAGCCACCCGACCAGTTCGGGGTCAGCGATCGAAACACCACCGAAATCGCCTGTGGCGGTGCGTGCTTCACCTCTGCCGTCGGTCAGCTTGATTGGCACGGTGTTCACCCAGCCCCGTTCGCCGACGCCGCACGAGGCGACCGGGAACGTCATGTTGCGAACGGTGTCGTCGGTGACGCCCTCGGGCCGGGTCGGGGCCCTGGGTTTGCACCGGCACAGCACGATGTTGCGGATCGTCCCGGCGAAGCTGTCGCGGGCCGCGGCGTAGTTCTCGACCGTCATCCGGTAAGCGTGGTCGGTGTTGGGATCGGCATCGAGGACGACCGTGGTGGTGTTATCGCTGTTGCGCGTTGTGGCAAGCGGTTTCCCGTACAGTTCAACGGCTTTGGTGATATCGTCGCCGGTGGCGACGCCGTCGATGGTGCGTCCGCCGTCATGCGGGGCGATGGACACCAGCCTGCCGTCGGTGAAGGTGTAGTCGCAGTCGATCCACTTGACGGTGACGGTGCCGGTCTGCGCGGCCTCGGGGAAATCGGGGTGGTGGGACCGGATCTCACCGATCGAGGCGCCCAGCTCGATGCCGGCGCGGCCGCTGCTGGTCAGCGACCTGTGGGCCTCGTCGAGGTTCCGGGTGGCCAACAGCCGGGCGGCGAGCTGATCGGCGTTGGCGGCCTGCACGTACAGGCCTCCGGTGGCATCGGCGATACAGCGCAGTTGGTCGGCCGCGGCGCCGTCGACCTTGAACCCGACGGTGGAGACGGTCAGCCCCGGGTGGGACTGCTTGATCCGAGTGGCGGTGTCGCACGGGGGAGTATCGCAGGTCGACTCGCCGTCGGAGATCAGCACGATCGCCTGCGCGGAATCATCCGCGGGCAGTTGTTCGGCCGCGGTCTCGAGCGCCAGGCTGATCGGGGTGTAGCCCGATGGGGTGATCGTGTCGACGGCGCTGTTCACCGCGTCGCGGTCCAGCGGCCCGAGTGGGAGCAGCAGCGTGACATCGCGACAGCCGGCCGGTCTGTCCTTCTCGGCGGAACCCGTTGTGGTGCCGTATGTTTCGAGCGCAATCCGGGAAGCGTCGGGCAGCGCGTCGATCAGCCGGTGAGCGGCGGACTTGGCGGCGTCGATCCGGGGTCCGGGTGCATCGGTCTCGTTCATCGAACCGGACCCGTCGATGATCAGCACCGTCGGTACCGAGGATTCGACCGGTGCAGACGATTCGGGTGGTGCTGCCGGCGTGGTCGGCGAACTCGTTTCGCGGTCCGCGGTACAGCCCGCCAACACGGCACAGCATGCCCCCACTACCGCCAGTCGCCGAAACCGCATGGCCGGATACTAGGGCCAAAGTGCCTGACACGCCGTGTGTTCGGGATCTTCGCACCACCGTGATTCGTGCCGATTCAAGAAACGCTCGGTCGGCCGGGTGTGTCGGGAGTGACATCTGCGGCAGGAGCGCCGTACCGGTACGCATGGTGATTCGTCGCGGGACTGGATTTGCCGTGGGGCCGTCGAACGGTGCGTTCAGTCGGCGATCGAATGGTGGGCACACTCGGCGAATGGGTGTCAGTCTGCCCCGCGGCACATCGAAAGGGAGTATGCCGCCAGCAATATCCCGTGACGACACGAAGGGATCAGTACATTTCATGGTAGAGAACGCGCCGTACGGTGGTCAGCCGGGTCCACAGCCGCCGTATGGTGGTCAGCCGGGTCCGCAACCGCCGTACCCCCAGCAGTACCCTGCGTACCCCGGTGCCGCGCAGGAGTCCAAGGTCGTAGCCGGGATTCTGGGAATCCTGTTGGGCAGCCTCGGTATTCACAGCTTCTACCTGGGCAGGGCGGGGCGTGTATCGCCCAGATCGTCGTCACCGTGGTGACGCTGGGCTTGGGCGGTATCTGGGGCTTCGTCGAAGGCATCCTGATCCTGCTCTCGAAGCCGGGTTCGTCGTGGCACCAGGACGCCAACGGAGTCGAACTCGCGGATTGACGTATCGCGTTGACCGGCAACGGTTCCTGAGGCCGAGTCAGTCGCGGGGGTTTTCAGACCGCGCGAGCGGACGCCGTCACCCCTGAAGTATGCGCACTTCGGGGGTGTCGGCGTCGGCTGGGCAGCACAGCCGGGGGTTTCCAGCCGGCGAGCAGACGCGCACACCCCCGCACGGGGGTGATTTCGGGGGTATTCACGTCTGCCGGCGACAATACTGGGGCGATGAAGCCTGACTATGACGTGCTGGTCGTCGGTTCCGGGTTCGGCGGAAGTGTGACCGCGCTGCGGCTCACCGAGAAGGGCTACCGCGTCGGTGTCCTCGAAGCCGGCCGCCGGTTCGCCGACGAGGACTTTCCCAGGACCTCGTGGAACCTGCGCAAGTTCCTGTGGGCGCCGCGGCTCGGCTGCTACGGCATCCAGCGCATCCACCTGCTGCGCAACGTCATGATCCTGGCCGGCGCCGGGGTGGGCGGCGGATCGCTGAACTACGCCAACACGCTCTACGTCCCGCCGGAACCGTTCTTCACCGACCCGCAGTGGCGCGACATCACCGACTGGCGCGCCGAGCTGATGCCGCACTACGACCAGGCGCAGCGGATGCTCGGCGTCGTCACCAACCCCACCTTCACCGACGCCGACCGGATCATGAAGCAGGTCGCCGACGAGATGGGGTTCGGCGATACCTGGGTGCCGACGCCGGTCGGGGTGTTCTTCGGGCCCGACGGCCGAAAGGCGCCCGGGGTCACCGTGCCCGACCCGTTCTTCGGCGGCGTCGGGCCGGCTCGAACCGGCTGCATCGAGGGCGGCGAGTGCATGACCGGCTGCCGCCACAACGCCAAGAACACCCTGGTCAAGAACTACCTGTACCTGGCCGAGCAGGCCGGCGCCGAGGTGTTGCCGATGACCACGGTGACCGGGTTCGAACAGGGACCCGACGGGCTGTGGCGGGTGCACTCGGTGCGCACCGGCAGCTGGGTGCGGCGACACAAGCGAACCCTGACCGCGACGTATCTGGTGCTGGCGGCCGGCACCTGGGGCACCCAGAAACTGCTGTTCAAGATGCGGGACAAGGGCAAGCTGCCGCACCTGTCCGACCGGCTGGGGGTGCTGACCCGCACCAACTCCGAGTCGATCGTCGGCGCCGCCCGCTACCGGGTCTCGCCCGACCTCGACCTCACCCAGGGGGTGGCGATCACCTCGTCGGTCCACCCGACCCCGGACACCCACATCGAACCGGTCCGCTACGGCAAGGGCTCCAACGCGATGGGCCTGCTGCAGACGCTGATGACCGACGGCGACGGGCCCGAGGGCACCGACGTGCCGCGCTGGCGGCAGTTCCTGCGCCAGGCGGCGACCAACCCGCGGGCACTGCTGCGCACGCTCAGCGTGCGCCGATGGAGCGAACGCACCCTGATCGCGCTGGTGATGCAGCACCTCGACAACTCGATCACCACCTACACCACCCGCACGCGGCTCGGATTCCGCCGGCTCACCAGCCGCCAGGGCCACGGGCAACCGAACCCCACCTGGATCCCGGTCGGCAACCGGGTCACCCGACGCATCGCCGAGAAGATCGACGGGGTGGCCGGCGGCACCTGGGGCGAGCTGTTCAACATCCCGCTGACCGCGCACTTCCTCGGCGGAGCGGCGATCGGCGACAGCCCGCAGACCGGCGTCATCGACCCGTACCAGCGGGTGTGGGGCTACCCGACGCTGTCGGTGCACGACGGGGCCGCGATATCGGCGAATCTCGGGGTGAATCCGTCGCTTTCGATCACCGCGCAGGCCGAGCGGGCGGTCTCCCTGTGGCCCAACAAGGGGGATGAGGACCCCCGTCCGGCGCAGGGCGAGCCGTACCGCCGGCTGGCGCCGATCCCGCCCCGCAATCCGGTGGTACCGGCCCACGCGCCCGCCGCGCTGCGGTGGGCCGGCGCCGACTCGGCCGGGTGATTCCCGGGCACCCGCAGGCGGTGCCGGCTCACTCCTTGCGGTGACGCAACGGTGCCCGGCCCGGCGGCTGTTCGGGTTCGGGCAGCAGCGGACGGCGCGGGCGCACCGGCATGGTCTTCGGCGCGTCGGTGGTGAGCATCAACTCCTCGCCCGCGTGCAGGATCGTCAGCGAGTGGTGTGGCCCGTCCCGCAGGGTATAGGTGACGTCGGCGTGGTTGACGTCGATGGTGAGCCGAAAATCGCGCCAGCGCAACCGGAACCGCAGCCGGGTGATGCCCCTGGGCAGATGCGGGTCCAGCGCCAGCACCCCGGTGTCGTCGCGCAGCCCGCCGAACCCGGCGACCAGCGCCGTCCACGCACCGGCCAGCGACGCCATGTGCAGACCGTCACGGGTGTTGCGGTGCAGGTCCCGCAGGTCGATCATCGCCGCTTCGTAGGTGTAGTCGTGGGCGAGCTCCAGGTGCCCGACGTCGGCGCACATCACCGCCTGCGTGCACGCCGACAGCGACGAGTCACGGGTGGTGCGCCGCTCGTAGTAGTCGACGTTGCGGGCCTTCTGCTCCGGAGTGAAATAGTGGCTCTGCCAATGCATCGCGAGCACCAGGTCGGCCTGCTTGATGACCTGGGTCGGATACAGCCGCACATACGGTTCGTGCAGCAGCAGCGGATAGGTCTGGTTGGTGTCGAAATCCCACTCCCGCAGCGTGGTGAACCCCTCGCACTGCGGGTGCACCCCGAGCTCCTCGTCGTAGGGGATGTGCACGTCGGCGGCGGCCTTGCGCCAGTGCGCCTTCTCCTGCTCGGTCACCCCCAGCCGTCCGGCGACGTCGGGGTGGCGTTCGCAGGCGTCGGCCGCGATCCGCAGGTTGTGCGCCGCCATCAGGTTGGTGAATACGTTGTCGCGGACGACCGCGGTGTACTCGTCGGGGCCGGTGACCCCGTCGAGATGCCAAACCCCGTGGCGGTCATGGTGTCCCAGCGACGCCCACAGCCGTGCGGTCTCGACCAGCACCTCCAGCCCGCATTCGCGTTCCAACGACTCGTCGCCGGTCACGATCCGGTACCGCTCGAACGCCATCGCGATATCGGCGTTGACATGCCAGGCCGCCGTGCCCGCCGGCCAGTACGCCGAACACTCCTCGCCGTGAATGGTGCGCCAGGGGAACGCCGCCCCGGTGAGGTCGAGCAGCGCGGCGCGTTCCCGGGCCTGATCGAGGATCGACGCCCGCCAGCGCAGCGCGTCGGCGGCCGCGTGCGGCAGGGTGTAGGTGAGCAGCGGCAGCACGAAACCCTCGGTGTCCCAGAAGGCGTGGCCGTCGTAGCCGGTTCCGGTCAGCCCCTTGGCGGGGATGGCCCGCCGCTCGGCGCGGGCACTGGCCTGCAGCACGTGGAACAGCCCGAACCGCACCGCCTGCTGGCACTCCGGGTCGCCCTCGACCTCCACGTCGGCGCTGTCCCAGAAGTCGGCCAGATAGCTGCGCTGCGATGCGAGCAGGCCGTCCCATCCGGTGTAGCGGGCGCTGCTGATCGCGGCCGCGGCCTGGTCCCGCAACGCGGTGCGCGACCGCAGGCTCGACCAGCCGTAGGCCAGATACTTGACCAGCCGCAGCCGCTGACCGGGCCGCAGCCCGCAGATCACGGTGGTGGTGGCCCAGTCCTCGCTGGAGCCGGTGGTGACCTCGACGCGCCCGGGCACCTCGACTTCGTGTTCCATCGCCGCGGCCATCATCAACCCGCTGGATCGGGTGCGGTGCAACAGGATCGCACCGCGGTCGGAGTGCTCGTGCTGAACGGCCACCAATGGTCTGTTGAGCACCGCCGACACCCGCGGGTCGCGGCTCGACTCGGGCTGATCCTCGTTGGCGACCAGCTGCGACTGCACGGTCACCCGGACGAACCGGTCGACCGCCTCGACGACGTATTCGATTGCCGCAACGCTGCGTTGGGCCAGCGACACCAACCTCGTCGACCGGATCCGCACCTGCTTGCCGGCCGGTGATCGCCAGTGCGCGGTGCGCCGCAGGGTGCCTGCGCGGAAGTCGAGAATCCGTTCGTGGTGCAGCAATTCGCCGTAGCGCACATCGAACGGCTCATCGTCGACCAGCAGCCGGATCAGTTTCCCGTTGGTGACATCGACGATGGTCTGACCGGCCTCCGGGTAGCCGAACCCGGCTTCGGCGTACGGCAGCGGGCGCACCTCGTAGAACGAGTTGAGGTAGGTGCCCGGCAGGCTGTGCGGTTCGCCTTCGTCGAGGTTGCCGCGCAGTCCGATGTGGCCGTTGCTCAGCGCGAACAGCGACTCGGTGTTGCCCAGCAGATCGAGCACCAGCCGGGTTTCACGCACCTGCCAGGGCTCGACCGGGAAGATGTCCTCGGTGATCATGCCAGCAGCTCCGCGAGGTCGCTGACCACCACATCGGCGCCGGCGCGGCGCAGCGCGTCGGCCTGACCGACCCGATCGACGCCGACCACGTAGCCGAATCCGCCGGCCCGGCCGGCCTCCACCCCGGAGAGCGCGTCCTCGAACACCGCCGCCTGCGCCGGGGCCACCCCGAGCAGACGCGCGGCGAGCAGGAACGAGTCCGGGGCCGGCTTGCCGGGGATGTTCTGTTCGCGCTGCACCACGCCGTCGACGCGGCAGCGGACGAACTTGTCCAGCCCGGTCGACTCCAGCACCTCGCGGGTGTTGGCGCTGGAGGACACCACCGCGATGCCCAGCCCGGCGTCGGCGACCGCCTCCAGGTAACGGCGCGAGCCCGCGAACACCTCGACCCCGTCGGTGCGCAGGGTGCGCTGGAACATCGCGTTCTTGCGGTTGCCCAGCCCGGCGACGGTCTCGGCGTCGGGTCCGTCGCCCGGATCCCCGTCGGGCAGGGTAAGGCCGCGGCTGGCCAGGAACGAGCGCACCCCGTCCTCGCGGCGTCTGCCGTCGACGTAGCGCAGGTAGTCGGTGTCGATGTCGAACGGCACGAACGGGGTGCCGGTGCGCTCGGCGTGGGCGCGGAGAAACTCGTCGAACATGGTCTTCCAGGCCTTCTTGTGCACGCTGGCGGTGTCGGTCAGCACCCCGTCGAGGTCGAACAGGGCGGCGCGGATGGCGTCGGGCAGGCCCAGCACAGACTCTCCCGTCTCACCTTCTCTCGGTCGGTCTCGCCGTTCCACTCCACCATTTCAGACGCCCGGGTGGGCGACGCCGCGCGGGGTGTCGCGATGCGCAAGTATTCCGACGGTATTCCGGCGGTATTCCGACCGCCGGCCGGTCCGGTGCAGCGAACCGCCACCGCAGGGGCCGGGCCGGGCGAAGGCGCTGGAAAAACGGTACGCCGGGGCGGGCGGGCACGTAGGCTGGCGAAGCGGTCGCCGGGCTGCCTCGCGAACTCGAATCAGGGGGACCCGTGATGACGTCGATGTTGATGCGTGCCGGGCGGGCCTGCCTGGTCGCCGCGGGGATGGGAGCGGCGCTGCTGGGCGCGCCGGTCGTGACCGCCCAGCCGCAGCCCGACCAGGAGTGCCCGCCGGAGCAGCAGCCCGATGAACAGCAGTGCCGGGACCAGGGACCGGGCCTGCCCAGCCTGCCCGACCTGCCCAGCCTGCCCGACCTGCCGAACAACCGGAACCAGTCCGACCGGCAGGGCGACCTGGCCGACACCAACTGCTGGGTGGTCAACGGCGTTCCGCGGTGGAACGCGCCGGGTACCGCACCGGCACCGGTGTCCAGCCAGGACGACGTCCAGTGGTGCCCGACCTACTACGGTCTGACGCCGCGTCCCTCGGGGACCTGACGTCGGCCGGTGTCGACCGTGGCGCGGTCGCTGCGGTTATCGGCCGCCGGGGTGCCTCACTAGACTGTCCGGGTGACGTCCGCCCCGCCCCGCCCCGTGTTGGTCATCGATTTCGGGGCGCAGTATGCGCAGTTGATCGCTCGCCGTGTCCGCGAGGCACGCGTGTATTCGGAGGTCGTCCCGCACACCGCGAGCGTGGCCGAGATCAAGGCACGCGATCCGCAGGCACTCGTGCTGTCCGGCGGACCGGCCAGCGTCTACGAGGACGGCGCCCCGCAACTGGATCCGGCGCTGTTCGACCTGGGGGTGCCGGTGTTCGGCATCTGCTACGGGTTCCAGGCTATGGCGCAGGCGCTCGGCGGCACCGTGGAGCGGACCGGGACCCGTGAGTACGGCCGCACCGAGCTGAAAGTGCTTGGCGGCGAACTGCATTCGGAACTTCCCGACACCCACCCGGTGTGGATGAGCCACGGCGACGCGGTCACCCGCGCACCCGAGGGCTTCGAGGTGGTGGCCACCAGCGCCGGTGCCCCGGTCGCGGCGTTCGAGGACCGGGCCCGCCGGCTGGCCGGGGTGCAGTACCACCCCGAAGTGATGCACTCGCCGCACGGCCAGCAGGTGCTCAGCCGGTTCCTGCACGATCTCGCCGGCATCGCCCCGGCCTGGACCCCGGCCAACATCGTCGAGCAGCTCGTGGCGCAGGTCCGCGAGCAGATCGGCGACGGCCGGGCGATCTGCGGGCTGAGCGGCGGGGTGGACTCCGCGGTGGCCGCTGCCCTGGTGCAGCGGGCCATCGGCGACCGGCTGACCTGCGTGTTCGTCGATCACGGGCTGCTGCGGGCGGGGGAGCGTGCCCAGGTGCAGCGCGACTTCGTGTCGGCCACCGGCGCCAAGCTGGTCACCGTCGACGCCGCCGACCGGTTCCTCGAGGCGCTGACCGGGGTGCGCAACCCCGAGGGCAAGCGCAAGATCATTGGCCGCGAGTTCATCCGCGCGTTCGAGGGCGCGGTGCGCGATGCGCTCGGCGCCGCCGACGGCGAGGTCGAGTTCCTGGTGCAGGGCACGCTGTATCCGGACGTGGTGGAGTCCGGCGGCGGGTCCGGCACGGCGAACATCAAGAGCCACCACAACGTCGGCGGACTGCCCGACGACCTGAAGTTCACACTCGTCGAACCGCTGCGGTTGCTGTTCAAGGACGAGGTCCGCGCGGTCGGCCGCGAGCTCGGGCTGCCGGAGGAAATCGTTGCGCGCCAACCGTTCCCGGGTCCCGGGCTAGGGATCCGGATCGTCGGCGAGGTGACCCGTGAGCGGCTGGACACGCTGCGGCGCGCCGACGCGATCGCCCGCGAGGAGCTCACCGCCGCCGGCCTGGACCACCAGATCTGGCAGTGCCCGGTGGTGCTGCTGGCCGACGTGCGGTCGGTCGGGGTGCAGGGCGACGCCCGCACCTACGGGCATCCGATCGTGCTGCGGCCGGTCTCGTCCGAGGACGCGATGACCGCCGACTGGACCCGGGTGCCCTACGACGTGCTGGCCCGCATCTCCACCCGGATCACCAACGAGGTGCCCGAGGTCAACCGCGTCGTGCTCGACATCACCAGCAAGCCGCCCGGCACCATCGAGTGGGAATGACTTTCCTTCCGCGAGCAGACGCGTACACCCCCTGAAAGTGCCCAATTTGGGGGTGTTGGCGTCTGCTCGCCGGGATATAGGGCCCACCCTGCCCGCTTGACCGTTGTCGGTGGGCGGGTGTTTACTCGTCGCATCGAACATACTTTCGAACACGGCGTGGTTCTGGTGATGCGGGAGGTGCTGTTGTGACGGCAGCTGTGGACCTTGACCTGCGCCGCCTCACCCGCTCTGAGCAGCTAGAACACCTGCGTCGCAAGATCGCGGCGGTGTCCGGCCGGGCGGGTGACCGGCGTTCGGGCACCGCTCGCGAGACCGACCGCCTGTCGGACTCGGAAAGTTTGCTGCCGATGCCCGAATCGCTTGGCGACGCGCTGCCTGCGCCGTTGCCACGCGGGTCGGTGGCGGTGCTGTCGGGGGCCCGGTCGCTGCCGTTGCGCATGGTGGCCGCGGTGACGGCCGCCGGCGGGCACGCCGCGATCGTCGGCCAGCCCGATGTCGGACTGCTGGCCGCGGTGGAGATGGGCGCCGACCTGAGCCGGATCGCGGTGATCCCGGATCCCGGCAGCGACCCGGTCGAGGTGGCCGCGGTGTTGCTGGACGGTATGGACCTGGTGGTGCTCGACCTGGGCGGGCGGTCGGTGCCGGCCTCCCGGGCCCGGGCGGTGGTGGTCCGGGCCCGGCAGAAGCGCTGCACCCTGCTGGTCACCAACGGCGAGTGGCAGGGCGCGGCCGCCCGGCTGGAGGCCCGGGTCTGCGGGTACGAGATCACCGGCCGCGGACGGCCGGGGTTCGGCCGGATCAGCAAGGTACGGTTGGCCTATTCGGCCGCCGGGCGTGTCGTGCGAACACCCGCAGCACGGTGAACATCTCATGTCCCGCAACGGTTCTCGCGCTTCCCCTCGTGCCTCCGGCCCGGCCCGGGTGCTGGCCGTCTGGTGCATGGACTGGCCCGCGGTAGCCGCCGCGACGGCCGCAGGGCTGGGCCCCACCGCCCCGGTCGCGGTGACGCTGGCCAACCGGGTGGTGGCCTGCTCGGCCGTGGCCCGGGCCGCCGGGGTGCGGCGGGGCCTGCGGCGCCGGGAGGCCCAGGCCCGCTGTCCGGACCTGCACGTGGTCGCCGCCGATCCCGCCCGCGACGCCCGCCACTTCGAGACCGTCGTCGCCGCGGTGGACGAGCTGGTGCCGCGCGCCGAGGTGCTGCGACCCGGGCTGCTGGTGCTGGCGGTGCGGGGTGCGGCGCGCTACTTCGGGTCCGAGGAGGCCGCCGCCGAGCGGTTGGTCGACGCCGTGGCCGCGGCCGGCGCCGAATGTCAGGTCGGCATCGCCGACCAGCTGCCCACCGCGGTCTTCGCCGCGCGCGCCGGACGGATCGTCGCCCCCGGCCAGGACGCCCGGTTCCTGGCGAACCTGTCCATCCGGCAGCTGGCCGCCGAACCCAGCCTGGCCGCCCCCGGCCGGGAAGAACTGGCAGACCTGTTGTGGCGCATGGGAATCCGCACCATCGGTCAGTTCGCGGAGCTGTCCCGCAGCGATGTGGCCACCCGGTTCGGCGCCGACGGGGTCGCCGCGCACCGGTTCGCCTGCGGGGAGCCGGCCCGCACCCCGTCCGGCCGGGAGCCACCGCCCGAACTCACCGCCGAGATGAGCTGCGACCCGCCGATCGACCGGGTGGACGCAGCGGCGTTCGCCGGGCGCATGCTCGCCGGCGAGTTGCACCGCAGCCTGGCCGCGTCCGGGGTGGGTTGCACCCGGCTGGCCATCCACGCCGTCACCGCCAACTGCGAAGAGCTGCAACGGGTGTGGCGGTGCGCCGAACCGCTGACCGAGGACGCCACCGCCGACCGGGTGCGCTGGCAGCTCGACGGCTGGCTCAACCGGCGCCGCCCCGACGAGCGGCCCACCGCGCCGGTCACCGTGCTGCGGCTGTGCCCGGTGGAGGTGGTCTCGGCCGAGGCGTTGCAGCTGCCGCTGTGGGGCTCACCCGGCGAGGAGGACCGGATGCGGGCCCGCCGCGCGCTGGTGCGGGTGCAGGGCCTGCTCGGCCCCGACGCGGTGCAGGTGCCGACGCTCAGCGGCGGCCGCGGGTCGGCCGAACGCATCACGTTCACCCCGCTGGGCGACGAACAGGTGCCGCGCGCCGACCCGGACCAGCCCTGGCCCGGGCAGCTGCCCGAACCGTCGCCGACGGTGCTGCTCGACGACCCGGTCGAGGTGCTCGACGCCGACGGGAAACCGGTGCACGTGACCAGCCGCGGCCTGTTCTCCGCCGAGCCGGCCCGGCTGACCGTGGCAAAGGCCGGCAACTCCGGTAAGGCCGGCAAGGCGGTCAAGGCGGGGCGACTGGTCTGGTGGACCGGGCCGTGGCCGGTCGACGAACGGTGGTGGGATCCCGACCAGGCCAAGGCCGGCCGGACCGCCCGCGCGCAGGTGCTGCTCGACCGCGGCGAGTCCGGGCAGGCGTTGTTGCTGTGCTATCGGCAGCGGCGCTGGTATGTCGAGGGGATCTACGAGTGAGAACCCAGCCGTCGCGCGAACGCCCCCACCCGGGTGATGAACCGGTCGAAGAACACCTGCGGGTCGACGCCGACGCCGATGAGCGCGTTGGGTTCGCGGCCCCAACGGTTGCTCCAGTCCGCGATCGTCATGCCCCGGGTCAGGGTGCCGGTCAACTCGACATCCATCGCGGCAGCCCGGCAGCGCACCAGATCGGGATCCAGCGCCACGGCCGCGGCCAGCGGATCGTGCAGATGCGCCAGATAGCCCTCGCCGTCGTCGAAATGGAACTCGAAGTAGAACCGCATCGCGTCCTCGAGCACCGCGATCAGCGGGTTCGACGCCGTCGAGCGCCTCCCGCGCTCGTCGTGCTCGCTCATCGGCGTCGACGTCGACCCCGCCTCGGTGGCCAGCCGGGCCAGCAGCGCCGGGGTCATCGCGATGTCCTCGGTGATGTTGAGCCCCAACACGATCGGCAGGTGCTTCGGCGCCTCGCCCTCCCAGGCCTTGTTCCAGGAGTTGAACACCTCCGACGCCGCCTCGGGGTCGACGCTGACGTTCCACTCGGCGACCGGGGTGGTGTTGCCGCGGTAGTCGAACGCGCCGCCCATGATGACCAGCCGTCGCAACAACCTCGGCAGGGCGGGTTCGCGGCGCAGCGCCAGCGCCAGATTCGTCAACGGTCCCACCGCGATCGCGACCAGCTCACCCGGATGCGCGTGGGCGGCCCGCACCCACGCCTCGGCGGAGTCGTGGGAGGTCGGCTGCCGGTCGGTGGCGGGCAGCGTCGCATAACCCAGGCCCTGCGGGCCGTGGGTGTCCTCGGCGGTGCGCAGCGGCGTCCGCAGCGGCTGTTCGGCGCCCTTGGACACCGGCACATCCACCCGGCACAGCTCCATCAGCCCGAGGTTGTTGCGGCAAACCTGATGCACGTCAACGTTTCCCGCTGTCGAGGCGATGCCGACCAGGTCGGCGTCCGCGCTGGCGAGCAGATACACCAGGGCCATCGCGTCATCGACGCCCGTGTCGACGTCGGCGAATACCGGCAGGGTCACGTCGCCAACGATAGGACCCGGCCGCTCACCAGTGCACGCCGGGAACCAGTCGCACCGCGCGCCGGACCGGCCGCGGCACCCGCGGCACCCGCAGCGGCCGCCGACCCGCCCGCCGCGGCCGGCGCGGTGTGCGCGGCGGAGTCGAGGTGCCGCCCCGCTCGGCGGCCTCCGGCTCGGTGCTCCGCTGGGTGTCCGGATCGGCCATCCCCAGGGCCGCGGGGGAGTCCGGGTAACCCAGATGCAGCTGGTGCAGCACGCGCCGCGAGATCCGCGGTGTGAAGTAGTGCCCGGCGTCGGCCAGCGTCCCGAGTGGGGTGTCGATCCGCGCCGGTTTCTCGATCAGCGCGCGTACCACCATCGCCGCGGCATGTTCGGCGCTGATCGGCGGCACCGGGTTCAGCCGCCGCGACGGCGCGATCATCGGGGTCCGCACCAGCGGCATGTGGATGTTGGTGAACGTGATGTGGTCGGACAGTGTCTCGCTCGCCACCACCTCGGCGAACGCGTCCAGCGCGGCCTTGCTCGGCAGATAGGCGCTGTATTTCGGGGTGCGCGCCTGCACCCCTGCGCTCGACACGTTGACCACGTGCCCGAACCGGCGTTCGCGCCAGTGCGGCAGCAGTGCCAGCGTCATGCGCACCGCGCCGAAGTAGTTCACCGCCATCATCCGCTCGTAGTCGTGGAACCGGTCGGTGGCGGCGACCACCGAGCGGCGGATCGACCGGCCGGCGTTGTTGACCAGATAGTCGACGTGGTCGAAGCGGCCGAGGATGTCCTTGACCGTGTGTTCGACCGATTCGGGGTCGGTGACGTCGCAGGGGAACGCGTACGCGCTGCCCCCGGTCGCGCGGATCTCGGCGACCAGCTCGTCGAGCGCTGCGCCGTTGCGCGCCAGCGCGAACACCGTCGCGCCCTTCTCCGCCACCGCGATCGCCGAAGCGCGCCCGATCCCGCTGGAGGCGCCGGTGATGATTACATGTTTGCCGACCAAGGGCCCGGCCGGGTCGTTTCGGCGTGCCCGGTCCGGATCCAGATGCTCGGCCCAGTACCGCCACAGCCGCGGCGCGTACGACGCGAACTCCGGAACCGTGATTCCGGTGCCGCGCAACGCTTCTGCGGTGTTGTCGTTGGTGAAGGTCGGCATCTCGACCACGTCGAGGATCTCGGCCGGCAGGCCGAGCTGAGTGGCCGCCATGTTGCGTAGCACCCGAACCCGGCCGCGCGCGTGGGTGACCGGCGCCGCGGTGGCCCGCGGCAACGGGCCCACCAGCGGCGGCAGCCCGGCAGCCGGAGCTACACCGCGGTAAATGCCACACAGCCCAATCGATTTCGGCGCTGTCAGGTGGAAGGTCTGACCGTCGCGGCCCGGGGTGTGCATGATCGTGACCAGCGCGTCGACGACGAAGTCCACCGGCACGATGTTGGTGCGCCCGGCGTCGGGCAGCGCGATCGGTGCGAACCTCGGCAGCCGGGCCAGCCGGGCCAGCAACGGGAAGAAGAAGTACGGCCCGTCGGCCTTGTCCATCTCGCCGGTGCGCGAGTCGCCGACCACCACCGCCGGGCGGTAGATCCGGTAGCGCAGCCCCGGCGCGCGGCGGACCAGCTGCTCGGCCTCGAACTTGGTCCGGTGATACGGCGTGGGCAGATCCTGGCCGACGTCGAAGTCGTCCTCGGTGAACACCCCGCGGAAGGTGCCGGCCACCGCGACCGACGACACGTGGTGCAGCGTCGCGTCCAGTCGGCGGGCCAGCTCGATCACCGCGCGGGTGCCCTCGACGTTGGCGGCGCGCTGGTCGGCGTCGGAGGCGGTGATGTCGTAGACCGCCCCGCAGTGCACGATGACCTCGACGGGCCCGTCGAGGTCGCCGCCGAGCCCCAGGTCGGGTGCGGTGAGGTCCCCGACCAGCGGAATCGCCCGCTCACCCCAGGGGCGGGGACCCTCGGTGGCCAGCCGTTCGAACGTCTCCAGCGAGGTGCGGCGGACCAGGACCAGCACCTCGGCGTCGGGGTGGTCGGCGAGGATCTTCGACACCACCCGCCGCCCGATAAACCCGGTACCGCCGGTAACGATATAGCGCATGGGGGTCATCGTGGTGCCTCATCGGGCCGGGGTCAATAGCCAGTGGACAGTCCGGGGCCACCTCCCGCCGACCGCCGCGATCGCGACGCAATTTCTGCGAAGCGCCGCTGAGCGCCGTTGCGCATTGACAGGATTCGGGAATGGCGATGAAAGTGCTCGTCGGGTATCTCGCGACGTCAGGGGGTGCCGACGCGCTGGCGCTCGGCGTACGGCTGGCGCGCACGCTGCACGCGGATCTCGATCTGACCATGGTGCTGCCGGCGAGCCGGTTGCCCGCGGCGCCCGACTACGAGCGACATCTCGCCGATCAGGCCGAGGAGTGGCTGGCTCAGGCGCGCGAGACGGTGCCCGCGGAGATCGCCGTCGCCAGCCACGTGTTCTTCGCCGACTCGTCCACCGATGGGCTGATCACGGCGGCCGGGCGGTTGGAAGCCGACCTCATCGTGGTGGGCGGGGGCGGGGGCGGGCTGGCCGGCAGTCTGTCGCTGGGGTCGGTGGTCAACGAGCTGCTGCACTCGGCCCCGCTGCCGGTCGCCGTCGCACCCCGCGGTCTGCGGGAGGCGTCGGCGGCGCGGGTGCACAAGGTCACCTGCGCGATCGGGCAGCGCGCCGGTGCCCGACTGCTGTTGGAGACGGCCGTGCAGTTCGCGCGGGCGGCGGGAACCCCGTTGCGGCTGGTGTCGCTGGTGGCGCTGGATCCGCTGTTCGGAAACCTGCGCGGTGACGTCGACGCGATCCTCGACCACGCCCGCGCCCATGCCCGCGCGGTGCTGGAAGAGGCCAAAGCGGAGCTGCCGCAGGGCTTCCCGGTGTCTGCGACGGTCGTCGACGGACCGACCGTGGAGGAGGCCGTGGCCAAGCTGGACTGGCGGGACGGGGATCTGATCATGGTCGGGTCCAGTCGACTGGGGGCTCCGCGGCGGCTGTTCCTCGGGTCGACGGCGGCGAAGATGCTGCGGGTGCTCAAGGTGCCGATGGTGGTGGTGCCGCGCGACCAACTCCACGTCACCGACCTGCCGTAGGGGCCGACGCCGCCACGTCGGGCGACGAAAAGTTTTGCACCCCCGAATGTTTACTGGCGCGACAATTTTCCCAGGTGAGCCGCTGTGACCGCGGTGAACTGTTTTTTGCGTTCGCGACGACCGGGTGCCGGCAACGCTTGACGTCCGAGGTGGCGAACGTTAGATCCTTGCATTCAAGGTCGGTACTTCACCACGTGGGGGGATTGACGTGCAGGGGTCCGTCGCGATTACCCAGCGCCGTCGGGGACGGCATCGTCGGGACGATCGACGCAAGCTCAGGAAGGTTGGCAAGCTGGCGCTCATGGGCGCCAGCGCGGCGACGGCGGCGTCCATTGCGCTGACGCCGGCCGTCGCCGAAGCGGCCACCATCCAGACACTCACCGTCGGGCTGCCGCTGGGGATCACGATTCCCAACACGACCGCGTTGCCGACGGATCCGCAGGCCATCAACAACGCGCTGGTCGCCATCCACGACCCCGAACCGATCGTCATCAGCGTGCCCAACCCGGCGTGGTTGTGGCCGCAGTGGTGGAACAACCCAGTGGCGCTCGCCAACGGCACCAGCTACCTGACCGACGCCAATGTGATCGCTTACGGTCAGGGAGCTTTCGCGACCGCCCAGGCGTACCGGGCGATGTTGGAGAGCGCCGACGGCGCCACCCGGCCGGGCTACGACCCGGTGCAGGGCGCCGGCCCGCGGCTGAACGATCCGGCGGAACTCGAGATCGTCGGGTTCAACCCGCCGACACCAAACGAAGGTGTACCGCCGGCGTTCTACGTGACAAACCCGGGATTCCTCGTCGACGAGGAGCTCGTGGGGCTGGTGCTGCTGCGAAATCCCTCCCGCCCCAACGGGGGTCTGTACACCCGGTTACCGGTGGTGGTCGGGGCGCTGTTCGGTGTGCCGCCGGATCAGCTCGCCACCCCGCAGCGCAAGGACTTCACCGTCGACGGTCGCGCCTACCACTTGGTGATCACCGATTTCACCTGGGCGTACGACCTGTTCTCCGACGCTCCGGTGACCGCGAACCCGCTGGCGTGGGCCAATTCGCTCGCCTCGGCGATCTTCTTGACCAACCTGATCAACCCGGCGGAACTGCCGGAGTTGACGGGCAACACCGGCCCGGACGGCACGATCTACGCCACCATCGCGCCGCCCGGCGATCAGATGCCGCTGCTGGCGCCGATCCGTCTTCCCACCGACCTGCTGGGTCTGCTTGTCGGCCAACCGATTCCGAATCCAGTGGTGACGGCGCTCAATCCACTGGTGCAGCTGCTGGTCAACACCGCCTACCCGGACTGGGTGCGCAACCCGGACGGCACCTACACCCGGACCTACGCCCGGCCCGACGAGTTGATCCCGTTCGGCACCCCGACGATGACGATGCGGGACTGGCTCTACCTGCCGGGTGACAGCATCGTGCTGCTCGGTCTCGGGCTCGGGGCGGCCACCACCGAAACGCTGCAGCTCGGATACTCCCTGCTGACAACGCTTTTCAACCAGCCGGTCGACCCGAACGTGATGCAGGCGCTGGCCGTGCCGGGCACCCTCATCACCGACGTCGGCCGGGCCGTCGGCGATACGGTGACCGCTGCGCTCACCGGCATCGTCGGACCGCTGGTTCCGGACGTGTATACGCCCGATCTCGTTGCGCCGCTGCGCTACCTCGGGACGCAATTGCTGGGGGCTCTGCCGGCCGGGCCGACCGCGCTGTCGCGGAGTCCGCTGGTGGACGCGCTGTATCTGTCCAACCTGGACCAGATCGGCATTGTCCGGGTGATCAACCAGACGATCACCGGCATCCTCTCCGGCGCCCCGATCATCGGTCCCGGCGGCTGGCTGATCGGCAACGGTCTGGACGCCGATCCGAACTGCACCGGCGCGGCGTGCAACGGCGGCAACGGCGGTCTGTTGTTCGGCAATGGCGGCAACGGCGCCAACGGTGGTCGCGGCGGCAACGCCGGCCTGATCGGCAACGGTGGCCGCGGCGGGGACGGACTGCTGCCGGGTGCCAACGGCGGCGACGGCGGGCACGGTGGTCTGCTCATCGGCAACGGCGGCGCCGGGGGTAACGGCGCGCCGGGGGCGGACGGGGTCTACGGCGTGTCGCTGCCGCAGCCCGGCGGCAACGGCGGCAACGGCGGCAACGCCGGCCTGATCGGCAACGGTGGTCCCGGCGGCAACGGTGGGCCCGGCGGGGCCGGCGCGAACGGGGTCAACGGTGTCTGGGACGGGGTGTCCAAGGCGCCCAACGGTGAGAACAATGTTTTTGCCCCGTTCAACAACGCCTCGGTCGGCGGCGCCAACCAGAACCAGGCCGGCGGCAACGGCGGCACGGGCCTGGCGGTGTCGACCGGCGTTTTCGACGGCACCGGCGGGGAGGGTGGCCTCGGCGGCGCGGGCGGCGGTGTGGCCGGCCCCGGCGGAACCGGTGGCGCCGGTGGCCGAGCCGAGGCGTCGTCGGGGATCGCCACCGGTGGCCAAGGGGGCCGCGGCGGTAACGGCATGGCCCCCGGCGCCGCCGGCGGCGACGGCGGCAAGGGTGGCACCGCGATCGCCGGCCAGTCCATCTTCGGGAACGGCACCGCTCGCGGCGGCAACGGCGGAAACGGTGGCGACGGCGCTCCCGGCGCCGCGGGGCAGAACGGCGCCCCGGGCGGCAAGGGCGGCAATGGCGGAAGCGGCGGCCTGCTCGCCGGAAACGGCGGATCCGGCGGAGCGGGCGGATCCGGCGGCAAGGGCGGTGACGGCGACAAGGGCGGCAACGCCGGGAACGGCGGTGACGGCGGCGATGCCGGGGGCAGTACCACCAGCGACCGGAAACACCCGGGCCGCGGCGGACAGCCCGGTAAGCCCGGTGCCGGTGGTAAGGGCGGCTCCGGTGGGGTGGGCGGGGCCGGTGGCTCCGGCGGGGCCCGCGGGTTCGCCGGGTCCAAGGGGTCGACGGGATCGACGGGGTCGGCCGGCCAGAACGGTTCCGACGGCAGCCCCGGCGACCCCGGGAAGGCCGGTGAGGACGGCAAGAAGATCTGAGCCGCCCGCCCCGACTGTTTCGAACATCAGTTCGATACACTGGGTGCCGTGGGCTGGCACACCGGACCGCCGAGCTGGGCCGAGATGCAGCGGGTGCTCACCGGCAAACCCCGCCGCGCCGGTGCCGGCTGGCCGATCGACGAGCAGATCGGCGACGGCGGCGACAGCCCGGCCTGGTCGCGCAAGCGCGGGGCCTACCAGCCCGCCGACGTCGATCGGCCCGCCTCCGCGGTCCCGTACGCCGAGCTGCACGCGCATTCGGCGTACAGCTTCCTCGACGGCGCCAGCACCCCGGAGGAGCTGGTCGAGGAGGCGGTGCGCCTGGGGCTGCGGGCGATCGCGCTGACCGACCACGACGGCCTCTACGGGGTGGTGCGGTTCGCCGAGGCCGCCAGGGAACTGCAGATGGCGACGGTGTTCGGCGCCGAACTGTCGCTGGGCGGCGGCGACCGCACCACCGACCCCGACCCGCCCGGGCCGCATCTGCTGGTGCTGGCGCGCGGCCCGGAGGGCTATCGGCGGCTGTCGCGCGAACTGGCCAAGGCGCATCTGGCCGGCGGCGAGAAGGGCAAACTGCGCTACGACTACGACGCGCTGACCGAGGCGGCCGGCGGACACTGGCACATCCTGACCGGATGCCGTAAAGGGCATGTCCGCCAAGCGCTTTCCAGCGGCGGTCCGGAGGCGGCGGCCGAAGCGCTGGCCGATCTGGTGGACCGGTTCGGCGCCGACCGGGTCAGCATCGAGCTCACCCACCACGGCCAGCCCTGCGACGACGAACGCAACGCGGCGCTGGCCGCGCTGGCGCCCCGGTTCGGGGTCGGTGTGGTGGCGACCACCGGCGCGCACTTCGCCGAACCGTCCCGCGCCCGGCTGGCCATGGCGATGGGGGCGATCCGGGCCCGCCACTCACTCGATGAAGTGGCCGGTTACCTTGCCCCGCTGGGTGGTTCGCACCTGCGGTCGGGGGAGGAGATGGCCCGGCTGTTCGCGCACTTCCCGCAGGCGGTGCCGGCTGCGGCCGAGCTGGGGGAGCAGTGCGCGTTCGAGCTGGCGCTGATCGCCCCGCAGCTGCCGCCGTTCGACGTCCCGCCCGGCCACACCGAGAACAGCTGGCTGCGGCATCTGGTGATGGCCGGGGCGCGGGAGCGCTACGGCCCGCCGGAGCGCGCGCCGCGGGCCTACGCCCAGCTCGAGCACGAGCTGAGGATCATCGAGCAGCTGAACTTCCCGGGCTACTTCCTGGTGGTGCACGACATCACCCGGTTCTGCAAGGAGAACGACATCCTGGCCCAGGGCCGGGGGTCGGCGGCGAACTCGGCGGTGTGCTACGCGCTCGGGGTCACCAATGTGGATCCGGTCGCCAACGACCTGCTGTTCGAACGGTTCCTGTCCCCGGAGCGCGACGGCCCGCCGGACATCGACATCGACATCGAATCCGACCAGCGGGAGAAGGTGATCCAGTACGTCTACGACCGCTACGGGCGCGACTACGCCGCCCAGGTCGCCAACGTCATCACCTACCGCAGCCGAAGTGCGGTCCGCGACATGGCCCGCGCGCTGGGTTACTCCCAGGGCCAGCAGGACGCCTGGAGCAAACAACTGAGTCACTGGGGGAACCTGAACGACGCCGTCGACGTCGAGGGCATCCCCGAGCAGGTGGTGGACCTGGCCGCCCAGATCACCAACTTGCCAAGACATCTGGGTATCCACTCGGGCGGGATGGTGATCTGCGACCGGCCGATCGCCGATGTGTGCCCGGTGGAGTGGGCGCGCATGCCCGGCCGCAGCGTGCTGCAGTGGGACAAAGACGACTGCGCGGCAATCGGTCTGGTGAAGTTCGATCTGCTGGGTCTGGGCATGCTTTCGGCCCTGCACTACTGCATCGACCTGGTGCGCGAGCACAAGGGCATCGAGGTCGACCTGGCCAAGCTCGACCTGTCCGAGCCCGCGGTGTACGAGATGCTGCAGCGTGCCGACTCGGTCGGGGTGTTCCAGGTCGAGTCACGCGCCCAGATGGCGACCCTGCCCCGGCTGAAACCGCGGGTGTTCTACGACCTGGTGGTGGAGGTCGCGCTGATCCGGCCCGGCCCGATCCAGGGCGGGTCGGTGCACCCCTACATCAAACGCCGCAACGGGGAGGAGCCCGTCACCTACGAACACCCGTCGATGGAGCCCGCGCTGCGGAAGACGCTGGGGGTTCCGCTGTTCCAGGAACAGCTCATGCAACTCGCGGTGGACTGCGCGGGCTTCTCCGCCGCCGAGGCCGATCAGTTGCGCCGGGCCATGGGGTCCAAACGCTCCACCGAGAAGATGCGCCGGCTGCGCGGCCGGTTCTACGAGGGCATGCGCAAGCGGCACGGCATCACCGGCGAGGTCGCCGACCGCATCTACGAAAAGCTCGAGGCCTTCGCCAACTTCGGTTTCCCGGAAAGCCATTCGCTGAGCTTCGCCTCGCTGGTGTTCTACTCGGCCTGGTTCAAGCTGCACCATCCGGCGGCGTTCTGCGCCGCGCTGCTGCGTGCCCAGCCGATGGGGTTCTACTCGCCGCAGACGCTGGTGGCCGACGCCCGCCGCCACGGGGTCGTCGTGCACGGCCCGGATGTCAACGCCAGCCTCGCGCACGCCACCCTGGAGAACGCCGGCACCGAGGTGCGGCTGGGTCTGGGCAGCGTCCGCCATATCGGCACCGAACTGGCCGAGCGGATCGTCGAAGAACGAAAAGCCAACGGCCCCTTCACGTCTCTGCTCGACCTGACCCAGCGGGTCCAGTTGACCGTGCCGCAGACCGAGGCGCTGGCCACGGCGGGTGCGTTCGGCTGTTTCGGCATCACCCGCCGCGAGGGGCTGTGGGCCGCCGGAGCGTCCGCCACCGAGCGGCCCGACCGATTGCCGGGCGTGGGCTCGCAGACCCCGATCCCGTCGCTGCCGGGGATGTCCGCACTCGAACTGGCCGCCGCCGACGTGTGGGCCACCGGTATCTCCCCGGACAGCTACCCGACCCAGTTCCTGCGGGCGGACCTCGACGCGCTCGGCGTCATCCCGGCGGCGCGGCTGTTGGAGGTGCCCGACGGCAGCCGGGTGCTGGTGGCCGGGGCGGTGACCCACCGGCAGCGGCCGGCCACGGCGCAGGGTGTCACGTTCCTCAACCTCGAGGACGAGACCGGGATGGTCAACGTGCTGTGCACCCCCGGGGTGTGGGCGCGCTACCGCAAACCGGCGCAGACCGCCTCGGCGCTGCTGGTGCGTGGTCAGGTGCAGAACGCCACCGGTGCGGTCACCGTCGTCGCCGACCGGATCAGCAAGCTGTCCATGGCCATCGGTGCCAAGAGCCGCGACTTCCGCTGATCGGGCCCACAAGAACGCCACCATGGCAAGCGGGCAGCGCCTGCGGAGGCGGTGCCGCCACGGGTGGTGCGCCGGCGGAGCGGGCGGGATTTCACTCCCGGCGACAGCAAATTCGCTGTGCGCGAGAAGGTTTGGCCCCGGCGAGCGCGTTGAGCATTGTCCACTAGAGTCTTGCTGGTGCCTGTTGTGGACATGGTGTTGATCGCTCTGGCGGGTATCGGGGCGGGGGCGATCAACGCGTTGGTCGGTTCCGGCACGCTGGTCACGTTTCCCACGTTGGTGGCGCTGGGGGTGGCGCCGGTGACCGCGACGATGTCCAACGCGGTGGGACTGGTGGCCGGTGGGGTGTCGGCGACCTGGGGTTACCGGCGGGAGTTGGCGGGGCAGGGGCGGCGGCTGGCCTGGCAGGTTCCGGCGTCGCTGGCCGGTGCGCTGCTGGGGGCGTGGCTGCTGTTGCATCTGCCGGAGCGGGTCTTCGAGCAGGTGGTGCCGGTGCTGCTGGTCGCGGCGCTGGTGCTGGTCGTGGTGGGGCCGCGGATTCAGGCCTGGGTGCGGCGCCGGGCCGAGCAGGCCGGCCGGGCGGCTGGCCGCGCTGGTGGTGGCGACGTTCGCGATCGGGGTCTACGGCGGGTATTTCACCGCGGCGCAGGGGATCATGCTGCTGGCGGCGATGGGGGCGTTGCTGCCGGAGGGCATTCAGCGGATGAACGCCGCGAAGAACCTGTTGGCGCTGGTGGTCAACGTCGTCGCGGCGCTGGCGTATGTGACGGTGGCCTTCGACCGGATCAACTGGGCCGCGGCCGCGCTGATCGCGGCCGGGTCGCTGGTCGGCGGTTATCTGGGGGCGCACTACGGCCGGCGGCTGCCGCCGGCCGCCCTGCGCGCGGTCATCGTCGCCGTCGGCCTCATCGGCCTGTACCGGCTCCTGACCGTCTGAGCATTCCGGCCGATGCCGGGGACGAATGTAGTCTCGCGGCATGACCCTCGACCTGACTGTCGACGAACTGCTGACCACGACCCGTTCGGTGCGCAAGCGGCTGGACCTGGAGCGCCCGGTGCCCCGTGAGGTGCTGCTGGAGTGTCTGGATCTGGCGCTGCAGGCGCCCACCGGCTCCAACGCGCAGGGTTGGCAGTGGGTCTTCGTGCAGGATCCGGAGAAGAAGAAGGCGCTCGCCGACATCTACCGGACCAACTGGACGATGTACCGCAAGATGCCCGAACCCCAGTACGCCGAGGGCGACGTCCGCGGCGAGCGGCGGCCGTTGGTGCTGTCGTCGGCGGAGTACCTGGCCGAGCACATGCACGAGGTGCCCTGGCTGCTGGTGCCGTGCCTACAGGGCCGGGTCGACGGCGCCCCGGGCAGCCTCAGCGCCAGCTTCTGGGGTTCGCTGCTGCCGGCGACCTGGAGTTTCATGTTGGCGCTGCGGTCGCGGGGACTGGGGTCGGCCTACACCACCCTGCACCTGCTCGGCGACGGTGAGAAGCAGGCCGCGGAGATCCTCGGCATCCCGTACGACCAGTACAGCCAGGGTGGGCTGTTCCCGATCGCCTACACCAAGGGCACCGACTTCCGGCCCGCCAAGCGGCTGCCCGCCGATCAGGTCGCGCACTTCGACCGCTGGTAGCCACCAGCCGCAAAGTCGCTGCGAGGCGGGCGTTCGAGCGGTCACACCGCCCCGCGGAAGCCGTGCTGGCGCCAGGCCTCGTACACCGCGACCGCGGCGGCGTTGGACAGGTTCAGCGACCGCCGGCTGGGCAGCATCGGGATGCGGACCTGCTCGGTGATGTGCGGATCGGCCAGCGTCGGCTCGTCCAGGCCGGTGGGCTCGGGTCCGAACATCAGCACGTCGCCGGGTCGGTAGCCGATGTCGGCGAACGAACGGCGCGCGTGCGAGGTGAATGCGTACACCCGCTCCGGGGCGATCGCCTGCCACGCCGCGGCCAGATCGCGGTGCACGGTGACCGACGCCAGGTCGTGGTAGTCCAGCCCGGCGCGGCGCAGTTTGGAGTCGGTCAGTTCGAAGCCGAGGGGCTCGACCAGATGCAGCTCACATCCGGTGGCTGCGACCATGCGGATCGCGTTGCCGGTATTGGGCGCGATGCGCGGCGAGTAGAACAACACCCTGAACACCCGGCGATCCCCTTCGGTGCGGAAGTCGTTGCGAGCCTACGCAGGCGAATCTCGGGGTTCGCGGGTCAGGCCGCGGCGGCCAGCGACCGGGCGTAGTTCACCATCTGCTGCGCCGTGAACACCGACTGCGGGCCGGTCGCCGGGATCATCGTCGCGTGGTGAAAGCCCGGACCCTGCACGGTGACCTGGACGTAGCCGCCCACCCGGCGCTCCTTCATCAACAGAAACAGCAGACCCAGCAGGCAGAACCAGAAGAAGATCAGCGCCAGCACGACCCCGGTGGTGGATATGGACTCGTGCTGGTAGGTCATATCGGTGACGGTCCACACCGAGCCGCGGATCGGGTGCGTCCCGGCCGGTGTGTGGATCCAGTTCTGTGAGATGGTGATGTCGCCGATCGCCGCCAGCGGCGGCTCCGGCAGGCCGGTCGGGTACCCGATCATGTCGCTCATCGCCGTGATTCAAGCACGTTGGCGGTGATCGCACACATCCAGCCTGGACTTCAACGCGAATGCTTTGCTCGCTTACCACATTCGCGGTGTGGCGCGCTGGTGTGAACTCTGTCTGTTCAGTAAGAATTGTGGATTCACCCGCCCAACGCTGGCATACTCGACCAATTGCCAGGCGTCTTGCGCCCCACCGCGGGCGACGGCCGATCTGCAGGAAGCCTATGAACCACGCTCCGAAACCCGAATGCCGACATGCGCTCGACAGCCCAGGCGGACAGCGATGAGCGTATTTTCGCAGCTCAAGCAGGCGGACGGCACGGTGGTCGATTTCGAGCGCGAACCTGCTCCACCGCCGAGACGGCCGTCGCGCTGGTCGCTGGCCAACTGGCCGGTGCGGCTGAAGGTCCTCGCCATCGTCGCGATCCCGCTGCTGCTCGCCGCGGTGTTCGGCGGCACACGAATTCATGACAGTGTGACCGACGCCGTGGATTTGCGGCGGGCGTCCGATCGCGCCGAAATGGTGCCCGCCATCGTCGACTTCATGACCGCACTCGACCGCGCCGTGTCGGCGGGTGTGCCGGGCACCGACCCGCCGACCGCGATCACCGAATTCGACACCGCCAAACGCGAATTGCAGCGGGGACTCGACACCACCGATCTGAGCGACGATGTGCGCCAGGGCCTGACCACGATGATCGAGAACGGCCAGGCGCTCGTCGAAAAGGTTGCCGCCAACAGCATCAACATCTACGACCGGGTCACCTCCTACGCGCCGATCCTGCTGACGGCCGAGGAGACGATCACCTCGACCGTCCGTGCCGACGATGAGCGCGTCACCGCCGAGACCAGGGCGCTGTCGCGGGCCGTGGGAGTGCGCGGCCAGATGACGATGCAGCGGCTGCTGGTGATCTTCGGTGGGGAACTGTCCGAGCAGGATCTGCGGACCCGGATGATCGCGCTGGCCGGCACCGAGCCGTCGACGTTGTTCGGCCTGAGCCCCGTGGTGGCCGTCGGTTCGTCCGATGCCAACACACTGCAGAACGAATTGGTCAAACGGCTGACGATCATCTCGGACCCGGCGGCGATTCTGGTGAACAACCCGGAGTTGTTGGCGTCCGAGGAGGTCACCGACCGGATCGCGGCCGACGTCATCGCCCGCGCCACCGACTCGGTGCTCGCCACCATGACGGACCGGGCCGCGGCGCAACGCACGGCGGTGATCCGGGACGCCGCGATCGTCGGTGCCGCGATGCTGCTGACCCTGCTGCTCGTCGTTCTGGTCGCGCGCAAGCTGGTGGTTCCGCTGCGGGTGCTGCGGGCCAGCGCGCTCAAGGTCGCCCACGAGGAGCTCGCCCGCGAGATCGAACACGTCCAGGCCGGCGGCGAGCCGCTGCCGGTGCGGCCGATCCCGGTGCCCACCTCCGAGGAGATCGGGCAGGTCGCGCACGCCGTCGACGAGCTGCACGAACAGGCGGTGCTGTTGGCCGGTGAGCAGGCGCGGCTGCAGCTGCAGCTCACCGACATGTTCGAGACGCTGTCGCGGCGCAACCGGTCCCTGGTGGATCAACAGCTGGCGTTGATCGACCGGCTGGAACGCGACGAGGAGGATCCGGACCGGCTCGAGGACCTGTTCAAGCTGGACCACCTGGCCGCGCGGATGCGCCGCAACGGCGCCAACCTGCTGGTGCTGGCGGGCGCGAAGGTGCCGCGTGAACACGCCGAGCCGGTGCCGATCTCGGCGGTCATCAACGCCGCCGCTTCGGAGGTCGAGGATTACACCCGCGTGGTCACCGCCTCCGTCCCGGACAGCGAGATCGTCGGTTCGGTGGCCGGCGATCTGGTGCATCTGCTGGCCGAACTGCTCGACAACGCGCTGCGGTACTCTCCGCCGTCCACGCAGGTGCGGGTGTCGGCGGTGCACACCGGCAACGGCGGGCTGGTCATCGAGGTCGCCGACCACGGCCTCGGGATGACCGAGTCCGACCTGCGGGTGGCCAATGCGCGGTTGCAGTCCGGCGGCGAGGTGACCCCGTACACCGCACGTCACATGGGCCTGTTCGTGGTGGGGCGGCTGGCCGCCCAGCACGGGCTGGTGGTCCGGCTGCGCAGCACGATCGCCGGCGAACCGGGGTCGGGCACCACCGCCGGGGTGTACGTGCCCGCCGGACTGCTCACCGGACCCGACCATCCCGACCAGTACGACGAGCCGGAGTACGCGGTGCCGGCCGACGCCCACGCGGGCATAGCCACCGCGCTCGCGCTGGACGAGCAACACGTCTCGGCCCGCCGTGGGGACGACGACGGGTACTTCGCGGGTGGCCACGGCGAGGACACCCAGCCCCCCGATTTCGACAGCGGTCCGGAGGAGTATCCGTCGCCGGAGCGCCGGCCCGCGGCCGATACCGGCAGCGAGATCCCGGTGCCGGTCGCGGTGTTGCCCCAGCGCAGCCCCGGCGCCAGCGGCATCACCGACATCCCGGCATCGGTGATCGCCGCCGCGCCCGAACCGCGGGACGAGCCGGCCTGGCCGGAGGACTCGATGCCGGCGCAGACGCCGGAGCACGCGCCGGGGCCGTCCGTGCCGGTCGCGTCCCAGCCCCCAGCGGTCCAGCCCGACCCGGTCCGGCCCGAGGCGCCGCCCCGGGTCCGTCCGACCAACACCTCCGGGTTCTTCGCCGCCCGGGCGCAGGCCGCCGCCGACTACCCCTGGCGTGCCGAGGCCGGGCCCGCAACGCCCGGGCCCGCAACACCCGGGCCCGAGTCGGCCGCTCCTGCCCCCGCGAGCACGGGCCCCGCGGAGACGGGCCCGACGAACACCACCCAGGACACCCAGGACGGCGACGAGGACACCATCTACCAGCGCATGCTCTCCGAATGGTTGGTGGATCCGCACGAACTGGCCAACTGCGAGGACCTGAACTGGAAGTCGGTGTGGGACCGCGGCTGGTCGGCCGCGGCCGCCGCCGAAGAGGCGCCGGTGCTGCGGCACACCGAGGAGGGCCTGCCGCAGCGCGAACCCGGCGCGCGGCTGGTGCCCGGCGCGGCCGACCCCTCAGCCGTCGGCCGGCACCGCAACGGCGATCCGTCCCGCACCGCCGCCGACGCCGACCCGGTACGATCTGCGGCTGAGCACGGTGCCGCGGCGCCGCCGGTCTCCGGACCGGTGCCGCGTCCGGACCCCGAGGCCATCCGGGCCAGCATCAGCAGCCACTTCAGCGGTGTCCACGCCGGCCGCGCCCGGGCTCGAGACGCCGCTGAGCAGGCACGAGGAACAGAGCACCCATGACCTATCCGCCACGTTCGACGCACCGCGAATCGCTCGACTGGCTGGTCTCCAAGTTCGCCAACGACGTGCCCGGCGTGTCGCATGCGGTGCTGGTGTCGGCCGACGGGCTGCGGATGGCGGCAAGTGAATACCTGCCGCCGGAACGCGCCGATCAACTGGCCGCGGTGGCGTCGGGGCTGGCGAGCCTGTCCACCGGCGCCGCGCAGCTGTTCGACGGCGGCCACGTGCTGCAGTCCGTCGTCGAGATGGAGAACGGCTACCTGCTGTTGATGCGCGTCGGCGACGGCTCGATCCTCGCCACGCTGGCGGCCCGCAACTGCGACATCGGCCAGATCGGTTACGAGATGGCGATTCTGGTGGAACGGGTGGGCACCGTGGTGCAGTCCGGGCGGCGCCGGGCGCCCCAGCAGGCACCCGAGCACGCCCCGCAGCGCTAGTGAGTGACCGATGGGCGATCCGGAAGGCAGGAGCGACGCGACCGGGAAATCGCCGTGGGAAAGTGATGTCGCTGCCCGGCCCAGCCTGGTGCGGCCGTATACCCTCACTGGCGGTCGAACCGTACCCCGGGTCGACCTGCCGCTCGAGGCGCCGATCGGCCGGGCCGACCCCAGCCTGCCGGCCCGGTGGCCGAGCAAGGATGTGCGGACCCAGATCCTCACCCTCAGCGACGGGAACCCGTCTGTGGCCGAGATCGCCGCGAAAATTTCGCTGCCTCTCGGCGTGGCGCGGGTGCTGATCGGGGACTTGGTGACGCAGGGTTACCTGCGGGTGCACAGCACCCTCAGCGAATCGTCGACCGACGATGAGCGGCGGGACCTGATAGGAAGGACACTGCGTGGCCTCAGGGCACTCTGAGCGGCGAACCGCCTCGACGAAGATCGTCATCTCCGGCGGATTCGGGGCCGGCAAGACGACGTTCGTCGGCGCCGTCTCCGAGATCATGCCGTTGCGGACCGAGGCGCTGGTCACCAACGCGTCGGCGGGGGTGGACGGGCTCGAGGCCACTCCGGCCAAGACCACCACCACGGTGGCGATGGACTTCGGCCGCATCACCCTCGACGACGACCTGGTGCTCTACCTGTTCGGCACCCCCGGGCAGCGCCGGTTCTGGTTCATGTGGGACGACCTGATCCGCGGTGCGATCGGCGCGATCATCCTGGTCGACGTCCGACGCTTGCAGGACAGCTTCGCCGCGGTCGACTTCTTCGAGGCCCGCAACCTGCCGTTCATCGTGGCGATCAACGAATTCGACGGCGCACCAAGGTATTCGGTCAGTGCGCTGCGCAAGGCGCTGGCGGTGTCGGATCGCATCCCGATCCTGTCCATCGACGCGCGGGTGCGTGAATCGTGCAAGTCCGCGCTCATCGCGGTCACCGAGTTCGCGCTCGAGAGCCTCACCCCCGCGCGCGGCTGACCCGGTGCCCGACCAGGTCTGGGTCGACCAGCGGTGGGTGGGCCACGATTTCCGCGACGAGGACCTCAGCCGGTTGCGCACCGAACGGGCGGTGTTCGACGAATGCGACTTCCGCGGCGTCGATCTGACCGAGTCCGAGCACCTCGGCTCGGCGTTCCGCAACTGTCGGTTCGACCGGGCGAGGTTGCACCACAGCGTGTTCCGGCACTGCAGCCTGATGGGCTCGGTGTTCGCCGACTGTCAACTGCGGCCGCTGGTGCTCGTCGAGGTCGATCTCACGCTGGCCGTGCTCGGCGGCTGCGATCTGCGCGGGGTGGACCTGTCGGAGTGCCGGCTGCGCGAGGCCGGGTTGGTGGAGGCCGATCTGCGCGAGGCCGTGCTGCGCGGTGCGGATCTGCGCGGCGCGCGGGTGCGCGCCGCCCGATTCGACGACGCCGACCTGCGCGGTGCCCGGGTCGATCCCGGGCTGTGGACCACCGCCGGGGTGCGCGGCGCCAAGATCGACGTCGAGCAGGCGCTGGCCTACGCGGCCGCCCACGGCCTGCACATCCACGGCGGATAGGGCCGGGAGGCACCGGGAGGTACTAGGCCCGCGGCAGTCGGATCTTCCAGCGCACCGCCACCAGGTAGAGCACGCTGAGCACCACCAGCATCGCCATGTCGAACATCCAGGTGCCGCCGGCGTGCTTCCAGTGCCGGTCCTTCGGGGTCAGCGGCCCGGGCACCAGCTCGGTCAGGTCCGCGGTGGACGCCGACGCGGCGAAGCCCCAGCGTGCCGGGGTGAGCCAGGACAGCTGATCGAGCAGGATCCGGTCGGTCACCGGGATCATGCCGCCGGAGAACACCAGCTGGCTCATGATCGCCACCACCAGCAGCGGCATGATCTGCTCGCTGGTCCTCGCCAGTGCCGACAGCAGCAGGCCCAGCATCGCCGCGGCGACCGTCGTCGTCGCCATGCTGAAGAACAGCTCCAGCTTCGGGTCGGGCAACAGCGAGCCGTGGTCCACCGCGCCCTTCTGCACGTCCCAGCCCTTACCGGCGATGGTGATCGCGGTGACGATCGCCGACTGCACGATCGCGAACACCGAGTACACGCAGACCTTCGCCAGCAGATAGGCCGTGGTGGACAACCCGACCGCCTGTTCGCGGCGGAAGATCGCCCGTTCACCGATCAGATCGCGGATCGTCAGCGCGGTGCCCATGAAGATCGCGCCGACGTTGAGCAGCACCAGGATCTGGCCCGGCTCGTTGGGTGCGGGACCCATCGGGTCCGGTCTGCCGAAGCCGACGTCCCCGGGCACCGACAGCGACAGCACGCCCATGATGAACGGCAGCAGCGCCAGGAACACGAAATAGCCGCGGTCGGAGATGATCAGCCGCACCTGCCGGCGCGAGATCGTGGAGAACTGCCGACTCAGGCTGGTCTTGGTCGGTTCGCCCAGATCGGTCGGCCGCTGCGCCGGCGGTTGCGGCGGCGGCGGACCGTGCCGGGCGATGTAGCGCTGGTTGGCCGCGTCCGGATCGGCGGCGACGGTGCTGAAGATGTCCGCCCAGTTCGTGGTGCCCATCTCCGGGCCGATCTGGCTCGGCGGGCCGAAGAACGCGGTCTTGCCGCCGGGTGCGAGCAGCAACACCTGGTCGCACACGTCCAGGTAGGTCAGCGAGTGGGTGACCACCAGCACCACGCGGCCGGCGTCGGCGAGCTGGCGCAGCATGGTCATCACCTGCCGGTCCAGCGCGGGATCGAGGCCCGAGGTGGGCTCGTCGAGGATCAGCAGCGACGGACCGGTCAGCAGCTCCAGCGCCACCGACGCGCGTTTGCGCTGGCCGCCGGAGAGCTTGTCGACGCGGGTGTCGGCGTGCCGGGTCATCTCGAGCTCCTCGAGCACCTGCGCGACAACCTGCTGGCGGTCCTCTTTGGTGGTGTCGGGCGGCAGCCGCAGCTCGGCGGCGTACATCAGCGCCTGGTTGACCGTGAGCTGGCCGTGCACCACGTCGTCCTGCGGCACCATCCCGATTCGGGAGCGCAGCGAGGCGTACTCGGCGTGGATGTTGTGGCCCTCGAACGTCACCACACCCGTGGTGGGGTGGGTGTAGCCGGCGACCAACCGGGCGAAGGTGGACTTGCCGGCACCCGACGGGCCGATCACCGCGGTCAGCGTCCCCGGCCGCGCCGAGATCGAGATGTTGTCCAGCAGCGTCTTGTTGCCCTCGATCGTCCAGGAGACGCCGTGCACGTCGAGGCCGCCGGTACGGGTCGCGGCCGCGGTCTCGGTGCGCCGGACCAGGGTGCCGCCGGTGAAGACCAGGTCGATGTTGCCGATGGTGACCGTGGCGCCCTCGGTCAGGATCGCCGAGTCGACCCGCTGACCGTTGACGAAGGTGCCGTTGATGCTGCGGTTGTCGCGGATCTCCATCCCGGCCGGTGTGGGCACCAGCACGGCGTGGTAGCGCGACGCCAGCACGTCCGGCACCACGATGTCGTTGTCGGTGGCGCGACCGATCCGGATGGCGCCGGGTCCCGCGTCGGCCGGGCGGCCCGGCCGCAGGATCTTGAGCATGCTGGTCGCCAGGTTGCCCTCGGGGGCGCGCGGTGCGGCGCTGGGGCCCAGCTGGGTCGCCGGATCCGGCGAGGCACCGGACAGCGACGGCGGCGCGGTCGTCGGGTGCCCGGCAGACCCGGCAGACCCGGCGGACCCGGTGGGCGGGTACGGCTGCGATCCGGGGCGCGGGGGCGCGGTCTGATGCGCCCCGGGCATGGGCCGGGGCGGCTGGCCGGTCGGGTAGCGGGTCTGCGGGCGCGGCGCCGTCGGCGGCATCGGCGGGCGCGACGGCTGCGGGCCGGAATACGTCGGGCGCTGCGGCCCGATCGGCACCGCGACGGTAGGGGTGCGCCCGGCGGTGCCCTGATGGCGGCCGACCTCGAAGGTCACCTGCGGGCCGTCGGGGTTGCCGAGGTTGACCCGCTGACCGTCGTGCAGGTCGATGGTGGACACCCGGCGGCCGTTGAGGTAAACGCCGTTGAGGCTGCCGTTGTCGATCGCCACCCAGCGGCCCTGGTCGAAGCGCACCACCAGATGCGCTCGCGAGATCAGCGGGTGGGCGATCCGGACGTCGGCACGCAGGTCGCGGCCGACCACGACGTCGTTGCCGGGCGCGAAGGAACGGGTCGATCCGTCGTACCGAATGGTCAGCGTGGGCGGTGCGGGTCGGCTCATCGCGCCCAACTCTAACCGTAGTCGGGCTAGCTAACAGGGATGCTCCACCGAGCGGTGTCGGTGATCTGCCGCAACGCGGTCATGCGCCCGTCGCGTGCGGTGATGACGTGAGCGAACGCGGCGTCGACGGCGGTGGTGCCGTCCCGCGCGGCGCCGCGGTAGCAGCCCAGCACGACCACCCGGTCGTCGCCGACGGCCAGGTACTGCTGTGGTTCGACGCGGATGTTGTAGCGTTCGGCGATCCGCGCCCAGACCCCGGTGATCATCGCGGCGGGGCCGCGGTGCACACCGCCGACCCCGTGCGGCATCCCGTCGCTGACCACGCCGACGAAGTCGTCGGCGAGCAGTTCGCTCAGCCCGCGTCCGTCGGCGTTCGCCAGACACTCGTAGAGCCGCTGCGCGACCGCCACCGTGTCCGCCATATATTAGAGGCTAGTCTCTAATACAGGGGAGTGCAATGGCCAGGCCCGCGCGATTCACCGTCGACGAGCTGCTCGACGCGGCCGCCCGGCTGTTGGCCGAGTCGGGACCGGCCGCGGTGACCATGACCGCGGTCGCGCGGGCCGCGGGTGCGCCCAGCGGGTCGGTCTACCACCGGTTCTCCGGCCGGGCGGAGTTGTGCGCGCAGCTGTGGCTGCGCACCGAACAACGGTTTCTGGCCGGGTTCACCGCCGCGCTGACGTCGTCGCCGGACCCGCGCGAGAGCTGTTCGGCCGCAGCGTTATTCGTGGTGCGCTGGTGCCGGGGTCATCCCGATGAGGCGCAGGTGCTGTTGGCCGGGGCCCAGGCCCTGGGGGCGCCGGACTGGCCCGAGCCGGCACGGGCACGCCATGAACAGCTGCTCGGCGAGTTGCGTCGAGCGCTGACGAGTGTGCCGCGCGATACCGAACGGGTGACCGCCGCCGTCATCGACATTCCGTACGCCATCGTGCGCCGGCACCTGCTCGCCGGGCGCGGCGTGCCGCCCGGTGCGGACGCCATCGTCGCGGACTGCGTGCGCGCGCTGATCGGCGCGTGAAGTCCGCGAGCTGCTGTGCCCGAAGGCGTCAGGACCCGGTTCCGCCGGTGGTCGCCGGCTGATAGTGGTCCGGTGCACCGGTCAGCACACAGTGGGTGTGGCTGTAGATCGTCGGCATGCACTTGTTGCAGTGATTGCAGATCGAGCGCACCGACCGGTCGGCCTTGATGCGGTTGAGCAGATCCGGCTCGGCCAGCAGGGCGCGGCCCATCGCGACGAAGTCGAAGCCCTCGGCCATCGCCAGATCCATCGTCTCGCGATTGGTGATGCCGCCCAACAGGATCAGCGGCATCTTCAGCTCGGCGCGGAACAGCTTGGCCTCCCGCAGCAGGAACGCCTCCCGGTACGGGTACTCGCGCAGGAACTTCTTGCCGGTCATCCGGATGCCCCAGCGCAGCGGCGGTTTGAACGCGCCGGCGAACTCCTTGACCGGCGCCTCGCCGCGGAACAGGTACATCGGGTTGACCAGCGAGCTGCCCGCGGTCAGCTCGATCGCGTCGAGCCCGCCGTCCTCCTCGAGCCACTTGGCGGTCTGTAGCGACTCCTCGACCGTGATGCCGCCGCGCACCCCGTCGGCCATGGTGAGCTTGGCGGTCACCGCGATCGGGTTGCCCTCCTTCTCCACGGCGTCGCGCACCGCCCGGACCACGCCGCGGGCCACCTTGGCGCGGTTCTCCAGCGATCCGCCGAACTCGTCGGTGCGGCGATTGATCAGCGGCGAGAGGAACGAGCTGGCCAGGTAGTTGTGGCCGAGGTGGATCTCCACCGCGTCGAAACCGGACTCGATCGCCAGCCGCGCCGCGTTGGCGTGGGCCTCAATCACCTCCTGGATGTCCTCGCGGGTGGCCTTGCGGGCGAACCGCATCGCCAGCGGGTTGAAGAACCGGATCGGCGCCAGCGCCGGGGCCTTGTTGGTGCGGGCGTTGGCGACCGGGCCGGCGTGCCCGATCTGGGCGCTGATCTTCGCGCCCTCGGCGTGGATCGCGTCGGTGAGCCGGCGCAGCCCGGGCACGGCCTCCGGGCGCATCCAGATCTGCCAGCCGTCGGTGCGCCCGCCGGGCATCACCGCACAGTAGGCCACCGTGGTCATGCCGACCCCGCCCGCCGCGGGCAGCCGGTGGTAGTTGATCAACTCGTCGGTGACCAGCGCATTCGGTGTCGCCGCCTCGAACGTAGCCGCCTTGATGATGCGGTTGCGCAGTGTGATCGGGCCGAGTTTGGCCGGGGCGAATACGTCCGGTGGGGTGGTCCGCGCGTCGGCAGAGTCGCTCTTGGCCGTGTCCATATGCCGAGCCTGCCATACCCGCGTGTCAGACTGACTGCCGTGGGTGCGATGACTCTGGACGGGAAGGCCACGCGCGACGAGATCTTCGTCGACCTCACACAACGCGTGGCGAAGCTCACGGCCGCTGGCCGCACGCCCGGGCTGGGCACGGTGCTGGTCGGCGACGACCCGGGTTCGCACGCCTACGTCCGCGGCAAGCACGCCGACTGCGCCAAGGTCGGCATCAACTCGATCCGGCGCGACCTGCCCGCCGACATCACCCAGGAGCAGCTCGAGGAGACCCTCGACGAGCTCAACGCCAACCCCGAGTGCACCGGCTACATCGTGCAGCTGCCGCTGCCCAAGCACCTCAACGAGAACGCGGCGCTGGAACGCATCGACCCGGGCAAGGACGCCGACGGGCTGCACCCGATGAACCTCGGCCGGCTGGTGCTCAACGAGCCCGCGCCGCTGCCGTGCACCCCGCGCGGCATCGTGCACCTGCTGCGCCGCTACGAGGTGCCGATCGCCGGTGCGCACGTGGTGGTGATCGGCCGCGGGGTGACCGTCGGCCGGCCGCTCGGGCTGCTGCTCACCCGCCGGTCGGAGAACGCCACGGTGACGTTGTGCCACACCGGAACCCGTGATCTGGCCGAGCTCACCCGGCAGGCCGACATCATCGTCGCCGCCGCCGGCGTGCCGCACATGGTGACCGCCGACATGGTCAAGCCCGGCGCCGCGGTGGTGGATGTCGGGGTGAGCCGGGACGAGAACGGCAAACTGGTCGGCGACGTCGCCCCCGACGTCTGGGAGGTGGCCGGGCATGTGTCGCCCAACCCGGGCGGCGTCGGCCCGCTGACCCGGGCGTTCCTGCTCACCAACGTCGTCGAGCGCGCGGAGGCGTTGGCGCAGTGACCGCCGCCGCCCGCCGGGCCGGCCCGACCTTCCGACCGTTCGGAGACATGACCCCGAAAGAGTTCGCGCACAAGGTGTTCGCCCGGCAGTGGGCGATCTGGGTGGTCGCGCTGATCTTCCTGGCCGCGTTCGGGCTGGTGATCACCGAGTACTGGCGCCGTGGTGCGCTGGTGCTGGCGATCGGGGTGGGTGTTGCCGCGGTCCTGCGGCTGGTGTTGCCCGAGGAGAAGGCCGGTCTGCTGGTGGTGCGCAGTCGGTTTATCGACGTCGCCACCACGGCGACCGTCAGCGCGGCGATGTTCTACATCGCCTGGACCATCGACCCGCTGGGCACGGGATAGCGGCGCGCGCCGCACCCCCAGCGCCGAAACCACGCTTGTTGCGCGGTTTTCCGCGATTTCGCCGCAACAACCGTAGTCTGGGCGCGGGCTCGGCGCGCCGCGACCGTCTTGTTCGGGCGCTATACCGCGCCGAAACTACCCTTCTTGCACGGATTTTCGCGATTTCGCGGCAACAAGCGTAGTTTCGGCGCAAGCGCTCGCGCGTCGAGCTAGGGCAGCCGGGCTCGGATGCACACCGTCACGTACGGCAGCGCCAGGCCGGCCGAATTCGCCAGCGCCGGATGGGTGGCCAGCAGTTCGCGGACCCGGTCCAGGGTGCGGGTGCGCACCTCGGCGGGGGAGGTGATGCAGTAGCTGCGCGAGCGCACCAAGTCGATGAGCGCCTGCGGCGTCAGGTAACTGGTCCACTCCACCTGATGCCGCTCGACGTCGACGAACGGCTCGGGCAGCGTCACCTGATGGCTGAACGGATCGACCTCGTGACCGATGATGTTGCCGAGGTCCTTGACCCAGCCCAGCCGCTCGTCGCGGGTGTTCCACACCAGGCCCAGCCGGCCGCCCGGCCGCAGCACCCGGGCCACCTCCTGCACCGCGCGGTCCGGGTCGAACCAGTGCCAGGCCTGCGCCACCAGCACCGCGTCGACGCTGTTGTCCGGCAGCGGGATCTCCTCGGCCGTCCCCAACAACGCCGGGGTGTCGGGCAGCGACTTGCGCAGCAGTTCGAGCATCTCCGGGATCGGGTCGACGGCGACCACGTTCAGGCCGCGTTCGACCAGCCGAACGGTCAGCTTGCCGGTGCCGGCACCGAGGTCGAGCACATCGCGGGCCTGCTCGGGCAGCAGCCAGTCGATGGCCTCCGGCGGATAGGAGGGACGACCACGTTCGTAGGCAGCGGCCTCCGCACCGAAGGACAGGGAGCGCTGCTGACTGCGGGTCATGGCCGTGACGCCAACTCCAACGTCTGGCGGATGAGCTTGCCCACCGCCTCGGTTTCGATGAGGAACCCGTCGTGGCCGTAGATCGACTCCACCACGTTGAGCCCGCGGCAGCCCGGCATCAGCTCGGCCAGCTCCTCCTGCAGCCGCAGCGGATAGAGCCGGTCGGAGGTGAAACCGCCGACCACCACCGGCACCTCGCAGCTGCGCAGCGCGGCCTCCACGCCGCCGCGGCCCCTGCCCACGTCGTGGCTGGACAGTGAGTCCGTCAGCGTCACATAGGTTCCGGCGTCGAAGCGGTCGACCAGCTTGCGGCCCTGGTACTCCAGGTAGCTCTCCACCGCGTAGCGGCCGCCCAGCAGCGGGTTCTCGTCGTCCTGCGGGGCGTTGCCGAACCGGGTGTCCAGTTCGACCTCGCCGCGGTAGGTCAGATGCGCGAACCGCCGGGCGATCTGCAGGCCGACGTCGGGTTTCAGGCCGGTGCCGTAGTAGTCGCCGTTCTGCCAGTTCGGGTCCGCCTTGATGGCCGCGACCTGGGTGGACTGGGTGCCGATCTGGTCGGCGGTGGCGCGGGCGCCGACCGCCAGGATCAGCCCGGCGCGCACGGTCTCGGGATGCCCGATCACCCATTCCAGTGCCCGGGCCCCGCCCATCGACCCGCCGACGACCGCGGCCACCTGGTGGATGCCCATCGCGTTGAGCGCGGCGAGGTCGGCCCGCACCTGGTCACGCACCGTGACGGCGGGGAAACGCGAACCCCAGGCCTTACCGTCCGGATGCAGCGAGCCCGGACCGGTCGATCCGCGGCAGCCACCCAGCACGTTGGTGGCGATCGCGCACCAGCGCCGGGTGTCGATCGCCGCACCCGGGCCGACCACACCGTCCCACCAGCCCGGGGTCGGATAGTTCGGCCCGGCCGGACCGGCGACGTGCGAGTCCCCGGTCAGCGCGTGCAGCACCACGACGACGTTGTCCCGGCTCGGCGAGAGCTCGCCCCACCGCTCGACGGCGATCTGCACATTGTCGATGACGGCGCCGCTCTCCAGCGTCAACGCGCCGATGTCGACGATGCCGAGTTCGCCTTCGGCCGGAAGGCGCGCGATCTCCGCGTCGGCCATGGTCATCAGAATGCCGCCGTCGTCTGCGGATCCGCGACTCCCGACGAGCTGAACGGCTTGGCGGCGGCGAAACCCAACTCCAGATCGGCGATGATGTCGTCGATGCCCTCGATGCCGACCGCGAGGCGCACCAGGCCCGGGGTGACCCCGGTGGCCAGCTGTTCCTCGGGGGTCAGCTGGGCGTGGGTGGTCGAGGCCGGGTGGATCACCAGCGAGCGCACATCGCCGATGTTCGCGACGTGGCTGTGCAGCTTGAGCGCGTTGACGAACGCCTTGCCGGCCTCCACGCCGCCGGCCAGCTCGAACGACAGCACCGCCCCGGTGCCCTTCGGGGCCAGCTTCTTGCCGAGTTCGTACCAGGGCGAGCTGGGCAGCCCGGCGTAGTTCACCGACAGCACATCGGGGTGCGCCTCGAGATACTCGGCGACCTTCTGGGCGTTGGCGACGTGCCGTTCCACCCGAAGGCTCAGCGTCTCCAGACCCTGGGCGATCAGGAACGCGTTGAACGGCGACGCGGACGAGCCGAGGTCGCGCAGCAGCTGCACCCGCGCCTTGAGCGCGTAGGCCGCCGGCCCGAGCTCGGCGAACACCACCCCGTGGTAGCTCGGGTCCGGTTCGGTGAAGCCGGGGAACTTGCCGTTGGTCCAGTCGAACTTGCCGCCGTCGACGATCACGCCGGCGATCGCCGCCCCGTGCCCGCCGAGGTACTTGGTGGCCGAATGCACGACGATGTCCGCGCCGTGGCTCAGCGGCTGGATCAGGTACGGCGTGGCGACGGTGTTGTCGACGATCAGCGGCACCCCGTTCTCGTGGGCCACCGCGGCGACGTTCGGGATGTCGAGGATGTCGATCTTCGGGTTGGAGATGGTCTCACCGAAGAACGCCTTGGTGTTCGGCCGCACCGCCGCCCGCCAGGAGTGGAGGTCGTCGGGGTTCTCGACGAAGCTGACCTCGATGCCCAGCTTGGGCAGGGTGTAGTGGAACAGGTTGTAGGTGCCGCCGTACAGCCGCGGGCTGGAGACGACGTGGTCGCCGGTGTTGGCGATGTTGAGGATCGCGAAGGTCTCGGCGGCCTGCCCGGACGACAGGAACAGCGCGGCCACCCCGCCCTCGAGCGCGGCGATGCGCTGCTCGACGACGTCCTGCGTCGGGTTCATGATCCGGGTGTAGATGTTGCCCGTCTCGGTGAGCCCGAACAGCGCGGCGGCGTGCTCGGTGTTCTCGAAGGTGTAGCTGGTGGTCTGGTAGATCGGCAGCGCCCGCGCCCGGGTGGCGCTGTCGGGCTGCTGACCTGCGTGGACCTGTTTGGTCTCGAACGACCAGTTCGCGGTGGGATCGTCGGCCTGATTGTTCTGGCTCAACTGAAGCTCTCCTGTTGTGATGGGCCTGGGGGGTGATTACGCACTCAGCGTCAACTGCGCACGCCGGACCTCCGCCTGTCTACTCTGGGGGCCCGTCACAACGGACCCGCGCTTGCCGGTAGCCGTTCAGCGGCTACTCAACCTGGTCATCACCCGGGGCACCCCACCGCGGTTGGAGGGTTGCCGGCCAGCAAGCCGGGGCTTCGCGCTGGCGCTCATGACCGAGACAAGAGTATCGCACCGCCGGCAGGGGGTGACAAACAGGCAGTCGGGCGCCAGTGCCACCCCGGGCCACGCGTAGCGTCATATCCCACGCGATACTGAAAGCCGCGTCACAACGCGGAGCTGACCGAGACGATGCGGGAGAACACATGAGCGCCGAGCAGCCGACCATCATCTACACGCTCACCGACGAAGCGCCGCTGCTTGCCACCTACTCGTTTTTGCCGATCATCCGAACCTTCACCGAACCCGCGGGGATCAAGGTCGAGACCAGCGACATCTCGGTGGCCGCGCGCATTCTCGCCGAGTTCTCGGACTACCTGACCGAGGAGCAGCGGGTCCCGGACAACCTCGCCCGGCTGGGTGAGCTGACCCAGCTGCCCGACACCAACATCATCAAGCTGCCGAACATCAGCGCCTCGGTGCCGCAGCTGACCGCGGCCATCAAGGAGCTGCGGTCCAAGGGCTACAACGTGCCCGAGTACCCGGCCAATCCGAAGACCGACGAGGAGCGCGAGATCAAGGAGCGCTACGGCAAGGTCCTCGGCAGCGCTGTCAATCCCGTTCTGCGCCAGGGGAACTCCGACCGTCGTGCGCCGAAGGCAGTGAAGGAGTACGCCCGTAAGCATCCGCACAGCATGGGTGAGTGGTCGCAGGCCTCCCGCACCCACGTCGCCACGATGAAGCACGGCGACTTCTACCACGGCGAGAAGTCGATGACGCTGGACCGCGACCGCCGGGTCAAGATGGTGCTGGAGACCAAGAGCGGCAAGACGCTGGTGCTCAAGCCCGAGGTCAAGCTCGACGCCGGCGACATCATCGACTCGATGTACATGAGCAAGAAGGCGCTCTGCGACTTCTACGAGGAGCAGATGCAGGACGCCTACGAGACCGGCGTGATGTTCTCGCTGCACGTCAAGGCGACCATGATGAAGGTCAGCCACCCGATCGTGTTCGGCCACGCCATCAAGGTCTTCTACAAGGACGCATTCGCCAAGCACGGCAAGCTCTTCGACGAACTGGGCGTCAACGTCAACAACGGGCTGTCCGACCTGTACAGCAAGATCGAGTCGCTGCCGGCGTCGCAGCGCGACGAGATCATCGACGATCTGCACAAGTGCCATGAGCACCGCCCGGAGCTGGCGATGGTGGACTCGGCCCGCGGCATCACCAACTTCCACTCGCCGTCCGACGTGATCGTCGACGCGTCGATGCCGGCGATGATCCGCGCCGGCGGCAAGATGTACGGCGCCGACGGCAAGCTCAAGGACACCAAGGCGGTGAATCCCGAGTCGACGTTCTCGCGGATTTACCAGGAGATGATCAACTTCTGCAAGACCCACGGGCAGTTCGACCCGCGGACCATGGGCACGGTGCCCAACGTCGGTCTGATGGCGCAGAAGGCCGAGGAGTACGGCAGCCACGACAAGACCTTCGAGATCCCCGAGGACGGGGTGGCCAACATCGTCGACATCGACACCGGCGAGGTGTTGATGACCCAGAACGTCGAAGAGGGCGACATCTGGCGGATGCCGATCGTCAAGGACGAGCCGATCCGCGACTGGGTCAAGCTGGCCGTCAACCGCGCCCGCGCGTCCGGGATGCCGGTGGTGTTCTGGCTGGATATCGAGCGTCCGCACGAGGTCGAGCTGCGCAAGAAGGTCAAGGCCTACCTCAAGGAGCACGACACCGAGGGGCTGAAGATCCAGATCATGCCGCAGGTGTGGGCCATGCGGTACACGCTGGAGCGGGTGGTGCGCGGCAAGGACACCATCGCCGCGACCGGCAACATCCTGCGCGACTACCTGACCGACCTGTTCCCGATCCTGGAGCTGGGCACCAGCGCCAAGATGCTGTCGATCGTGCCGCTGCTGGCCGGCGGCGGCATGTACGAGACCGGTGCGGGCGGGTCGGCGCCCAAGCACGTACACCAGTTGCTGGAGGAGAACCACCTGCGCTGGGACTCGCTGGGTGAGTTCCTCGCACTCGGTGCCTGCTTCGAGGACATCGGCCGCAAGACCGGCAACAAGCGCGCCGACCTGCTGGCCCGCACGCTGGATTCGGCGATCGGAAAGCTGTTGGACAACAACAAGTCTCCGTCGCGCAAGGCCGGTGAGCTGGACAACCGGGGCAGCCAGTTCTACCTGGCGCTGTACTGGGCGCAGGAACTGGCCGACCAGACCGAGGACACCGAGCTCGCCGAGCACTTCGCGCCGCTGGCCAAGTCGCTGGCCGAGAACGAGCAGACCATCGTCACCGAACTCAACGAGGTGCAGGGCAAGCCGGTCGATATCGGCGGCTACTACTTCCCGGATCCGGAGAAGACCTCGGCGGTGATGCGGCCGAGCAAGACGTTCAACGCGCTGCTCGAGCAGGCCTCCGCGTAAGCCCCACGTAGAGCCGCCGGGGCCCGGCCGCCGTCAGAGCGCTGCGCTCTGCGGCGGCGGGGCCGCGTAGCGGTCGGTGAAGGCGACGATCAGGTCGGCGACCCGCTGCGGCGCCTCGAACATCGGGATGTGCCCGACGCCGTCGAGATGGGTGACGACGGTGTCGGACGGCAGCTGCGTGGTGAAGTGCCGGGTGAACCGCGGATGCGGCAGCACCCGGTCCTTCTCGCAGATCACCAGGTGGGTCGGGGTGCGGCTGTCGGCGAGTTCGGCCAGCCCCGGCAGCAGCAGCGATTTGACCAGCAGCTGGTAGTAGGCCGGGCAGTGGGTGACGTCGTCGATGATGTCGGCGAGGTCCTCGTCGCTGAGCCCCTCGGGGGTGCCGCTGACCGGCAGATGCGCCAGGTAGCGGGTGATCGGCAGCCGCAGCACGCGTTCGCGCAGCGCCAGGGTGAACAGCCAGACCGGCAGCCCGGCGAGGAACTTGCCGATGATCTCGAACTTGACCGGGGTGAACCGGCGCCAGCCGCCGGCGGGCGCGATCCCGGTCAGGGTGCGGGCCCGACCGCGGCGGTCGAGCTCGAATGCCACCCAGCCGCCCAGCGAGTTGCCGACGATGTGGGCGGTGTCCCAGCCCAGCGCGTCGAGGCGGCGCTCGACGTCGTCGGCCAGCTCGGCGGTGTCGAGGAAGTAGCGGCCGCGCACCCCGCCGTTGTGGCCGGGCAGGGTCGGCGCCAGCACCTCGTAGCGTCCGGTATCAGCAATCAGTGGAGCAACACGTTTCCACACGTTCTGCGACATCATGAACGGATGCAGCAAAACGATCGGTTCGCCTGACCCGAGGTGGATCGGCGCTCGTGGCGGCCTTCGCGTCATGGGATGCGACAGTAAGGTGATACCGCCGGTACCGCAAGGGCGGGGTCTAGTCTTTTCTCCCGCGAGCAGACGCGCGCACCCCCGATTCGTGGCATTTCCGGGGGTTTTCGCGTCTGCTCGCCGGGAGTGGAAGCCCGGCCGGGAGCGGAAGAGGGAGCCGTGATCGTCACGACCATCAACGTCAACGGGGTGCGCGCCGCGGTGCGGGAGCGGTCCGAGAAGAACCGCGGACTGCTGCCGTGGCTCGCCGAGACCTCCGCCGACGTGGTGTGCCTGCAGGAGACCCGGGCCGACGACGAGCAGCTGGCCAAGGCGCTGGCGCCCGCGCTCGCCGACGGCTGGCGGCTGGCGTCGGCCGAGCCGCACATCAAGGGCCGCAGCGGGGTGGCGATCCTGTCGCGGCACCCCATCGACGACACCCGGCTCATCGACTCCGAGGAGTTCGGCCACCACGGCCGCTACCTGGAGGCCGACATCGCCGGGCTCACCGTGGCCAGCGTCTACGTGCAGACCGGCGAGGCGGGCACCGCGTGGCAGGCCGAGAAGGAGCGGTTCATGGCCACCCTCGCCGATCGGATGGGCAAGCTGCTGGCCTCCGGGAGCGACGCGGTGGTGTGCGGGGACTGGAACATCGCGCACACCGAGGCCGACATCAAGAACTGGAAGGCCAACGTCAAGCGCTCCGGGTTCCTGCCCGGCGAACGGCAGTGGCTGACCGACCTGCTGGCCACCGGCTGGGTGGACGTGATGCGGGCCCTGCATCCCGGCGTGAACGGGCCGTACTCGTGGTGGACCTGGCGCGGCCGCGCCTTCGACAACGACGCCGGCTGGCGCATCGACTACCACCTCGCCACACCCGGCCTGGCCGCGCGTGCGGTGTCGGCGCGGGTGGAGAAATTCGCCGCCTACGAGCTGCGCTGGACCGACCACGCACCGGTGACCGTCGAGTTCCGCTGACGGCGGGCGTGAAAAGATTGGGGGCATCATGACCGCCTCCCAAGCCCGCCCCGTCGTGTTCTCCGGGGCCCAGCCCACCTCCGATTCGCTGCATCTCGGCAACGCCCTGGGCGCCATCGCCCAGTGGGTGAAGCTACAGGACGACTACGACCCGTTCTTCTGCGTGGTCGACCTGCACGCCATCACGGTGCCGGGCTGGGATCCGGAGGTGCTGCGCCGGCGCACCCTCGTCACCGCCGCCCAGTATCTGGCGCTGGGCATCGACCCGGCCCGCAGCACCGTGTTCGTGCAGAGCCACGTGCCCGCACACGCCGAACTGGCCTGGGTGCTGGGCTGTTTCACCGGCTTCGGGCAGGCGTCGCGGATGACGCAGTTCAAGGACAAGTCGCAGAAGCAGGGCACCGAGGGCACCACGGTGGGGCTGTTCACCTACCCGGTGCTGATGGCGGCCGACGTCCTGCTCTACGACACCAACCTGGTGCCGGTCGGCGAGGACCAGCGCCAGCATCTCGAGCTCACCCGCGACCTGGCCGAGCGGGTCAACGCGCGCTGGCCGGGCACGTTCGTGGTGCCCGACATGCTCATCCAGAAGGCCACCGCCAAGATCTACGACCTGCAGGACCCGACCTCGAAGATGAGCAAGTCGGCGGCCACCGAGGCCGGGTTGATCAACCTGCTCGACGATCCGAAGGTCACCGCCAAGAAGATCCGCTCGGCGGTCACCGACAGCGAGCGCGAGATCCGGTTCGATCCCGAGGCCAAACCGGGGGTGTCGAACCTGCTCAGCATCCAGGCCGCGATCACCGGCACCGACATCGACAAACTCGTCGAGAACTACGCCGGCCGCGGTTACGGCGACCTGAAGAAGGACACCGCCGAGGCCGTGGTCGAGTTCGTCACCCCGATCAAGACGCGCGTCGACGAGCTGCTGGCCGACCCGGCCGAGCTGGACCGGGTGCTGGCGGCCGGCGCCGAACGCGCCCGGGAGGTGTCGGAGGCCACCCTGCAGCGGGTATACGACCGCGTGGGTTTCCTACCGCCCAGACGCTGAGTTGCGGGTTGTGGGCAGCCGATCACCGACCAACCGGGAGGCCGGGATGACCACCGTGGGGGAGCAGGACAAGCCGGGCCTGCTGGATCGGCTGCGGGCCCGCTACGGCTGGTTCGACCACGCCATGCTGGCCGCCCGGCGCTATCAGGACAGCAAGGGCGACTTCTACGCCGCGGGCATCACCTACTTCACGATCTTCGCGCTGTTCCCGCTGCTGATGGTGGCGTTCGCGGTCGGCGGCTTCATCCTGGCCAGCCGGCCCGAACTGCTCACCGAGGTGCAGAACCGCATCCACACCGCGGTCCCCGGCGAGGTGGGCGGCCAGCTCATCGACCTGATGAACTCGGCGATCGCCTCGCGCAACGCGGTCGGCATCATCGGGTTGGCCACCGCGGCGTGGGCCGGGCTGGGCTGGATGGCCAATGTGCGCGAGGCGCTGAGCCAGATGTGGGGCCGCAGCCGACAGCAGCCCAAAGGGTTTCTGCGCACCAAACTCTCGGATCTCACCGCGATCATCGGCTTGTTCGCCGCGTTGCTGCTGACCGTCGCGTTGACCGCGCTGAGCAACGCCGGCCCGATGCGGCGCGTGCTGGAATGGCTTGGGCTGGACGGCGTCCCGGGTGTGGCGTTCGGGTTGCGGCTGGTGACGCTGCTGATGTCGATACTGATCACCTGGCTGCTGTTCACCTGGATCATCGCCCGGCTGCCCCGCGAGCGGGTGACCCTGCGCAGCGCGATGCGGGCTGGGCTGCTGGCCGCGGTGGCGTTCGAGGGCTTCAAACAGGTGGCGTCGATCTACCTGCAGTCGGTGCTGACCGGCCCGGCGGGCGCTACCTTCGGGCCGGTGCTGGGCTTGATGGTGTTCGCCTACATCACCGCGCGGCTGATCCTGTTCGCCACGGCCTGGGCAGCGACGTCGGCCGAGAACCTGCAGGCCGCTCCGGTACCGCCGCCGGGGCCGGCGGTGATCACCCCGCGGGTGGTGTTCCGCGAAGGCTGGGGCGCGGGCGCGGCGTTCGTCGCCTTCGTAGCGGGAGCCCTTGGCGTGCTCGGCCTTTCACGGTTGACCCGAGACCGGTAGGCGCGCGTCAGCTGAGCACCTTCAGCCCGGCGATGCACGCGACGATGCCGGCGATCAGCAACACCTTGGCCACCGAGGCGCTCTCGGCGCCGGTCGCCATCGCATACGCCACCGTCAGCGCCGCCCCGATGCCCACCCACACCGCGTAGCTGGTGCCAGGCGGAAGGGTGCGCATCGCGATCCCCAGCCCGAGCATCGACAACACCAGCGCGATGAAGAACACCACCGTCGGCGTCAGCCGGGTGAAGCCCTCGGTTCTGCTCAGCGCGGACGCCCACACCGCTTCCAGAACCCCGGACAGCACCAGAATCAGCCAGGCCATGCGCACCTCCGTTGGTGGCGGGTATCGACGCTGAGTGTGCCGGATTAGCTTGATTCCCAATTTCGTTCGCGAACCCGGTCCCAACCGACGGTAGCAAACGGGTAACGTCACATGTCATGGCGCTGTCGACGCCGTGGTCCACCGGGATGGGCCTGTCGGTACCGATCGTGAACGCGCCGATGGGCGGTGCCGCCGGCGCCGCGCTGGCCGCGGCGGTGACGCAGGCCGGCGGACTGGGCATGATCGGCATGGGCAGCTCGGCCACCGCGGCCCAGCTGGCCGAGGAACTCGCGCGGCTGCCGGAATCGGCCCGGCCGTTCGGTATCGGCTTGGTGCACTGGGTGACCGAACGCGAACCCGAACTGCTCGAGACCGCGCTGGCCGCTCGGCCGGACCTGCTGGCGGTCAGCTTCGGCACCGACTGGGGCTGGGTGCGCCGCGCTCATGAACAGGGCATCCGCACCGCCACCCAGGTGGCCGACGTGACCGCGGCCCGCCGTGCCGCCGACGCGGGTGTCGACGTGCTGGTGGCCCGCGGCGCCGAGGGCGGCGGTCACGGAGAACCGCGGATGGGCACCCTGCCGCTGTTGGCGGAGGTGCTCGACGCCGTGGAGGTGCCGGTGCTGGCCGCCGGCGGCATCACCTCGGGCCGGACCCTGGCCGCGGTCCTGGCGGCGGGTGCCGCGGGCGCCTGGCTGGGCACCGTTTTCACCGCCTGTACCGAGGCCGCCACGCCGGCTGAGGTCCGCGACCAGCTGATCGAGGCGCCGGGAAGCGCGACGGTGCTGACCCGGGTGTTCGACCTCGCGCTGCGGTACGACTGGCCCGCAACGATTCCCGAGCGGGTGCTGCGCAACGAGTTCGTCGACCGCTACGACGGGTGCGAGGACGATCTCGGGCCGGACGCGGTGGCCGCGCTCACCGCCGCGATCGCCGCCCGCGACTACCGGATCGCGCCGGTCAACGCCGGCCAGGGGGTGGGGCTGGTGCGCGAATCCCGGCCGGCCGCCGAGGTGATCGACCAGCTCTGCCGCGACGCCGAGAAGCTGTTGCGGGCCTGGGCCTGACGGTTCCGGCGGCCTAGTAGTGGGCCCGGCGGTTGACCGAGCGGGCCGCCATGATCAGCGCGAACACGACGATCGTGCCGATCACCGCCACCCCCACCCGGACCGGTGTGGCGTTGACGTCGTTGAACGCCGGTGCCGCGGTGGCCGGATTCGGCGCTCCGGGCTGCTGCGCCATCAGCGACGGATCCGGGTCGACCAGGGTGCCGACCTTGGTGCCGGGCGGGGTGGCGAACCCGTAGTCGAGCAGCCGGGCCGCCTGTTCCCACGGCGCGATCGGATTGCGGGTGCCCTTGAGCAGCACCGCGACCAGGCGGCGGCCGTCGCGTTCGGCGGCGCCGACGAACGTCTGGCCGGCGTCGTCGGTGTAGCCGGTCTTGCCGCCGAGCGCGCCCGGGTAGTGCAACAGCAGCTTGTTGTCGTTCTCGATCGGGTAGCCGACGTCCTCGCCGCGACCCGGGAAGGTGAACGTGCGGGTGGCCACGATGTCGGCGAAAACCGGGTTCTGCCAGGCGTACCGGTAGAACAGCGCGATGTCGTAGGCCGAGGTGCTCATGCCCGGTCCGTCCAGCCCCGACGGGGTGGCGACCCGGGTGTCGTGCCCGCCCAGCTTGCGGGCCAGGTCGTTGAGCTTGGCGAGCGTGGCTTCCATTCCGCCCATCTGCATCGCCAGCGCGTGGGCGGCGTCGTTGCCCGAGTACATCAGCAGCCCGTGCAACAGGTCGTTGATGGAGTAGAAGCCGTCCTCCCCGACACCGACCTTGGTGCCCTCCTGGGCGGCGTCCTCGGCGGTGCCGGCGACGACCTTGTGCAGCGGCAGCTCCCGGATCGCCTGCATCGCGGTCAGCACCTTGATCACGCTCGCGGGCCGGTGCCGGCCGTGCGGGTCACGGGCGGCGATCACATCGCCGGTGTCCATGTCGGCGACGATCCACGCTTCGGCGGTGACCTCCTCGGGCACCGGCGGGGTGCCCGGAGCGGTGATGACGCCGCAGCTGCCCAGCGCCTCTCCGCCGATCGGGGTCTCGGGCACCGGCAGGGGTTCCGGCGGTGCCTGGCCGGGCTTGGGAACCTCGGAGGCGTCCACGGCCGGCGGCGTCGTCACCCGGTACGGGCAGGGGTCGGGCACCGCGTTGGGCTCGGCGTGAGCCGTCGCGACCGCCAGTGCCGGCAGCGCGGCGAGGAACAGGCCCACCACCAGCGAGCACGCGCGGCTCCAGAACATCCGTGAGGTCGCCATGGTGACCGCAGATTATTCGCCGGCGGCCGCCGACCGGGGGAGGCGCGCTGTGACGTCTGTGACTGGAGTTCCTTTTGTGACCTGGCGTTGATGTGCTCAGCCGTCCAGTGCCGCCAGCTCTACCCAGGCCACGGCCGGTGCCCCGATCGCGCCCAGCCAGAGCCGGCCGTCGGCCTCGACCAGCCCGGTCACCATGCCGAACGACGGGTGCTCGGTGCGCAGCCCGGCGACCGGTTCGCCGGTGTCCGGGTCGAACGCCACCGCCCACACCTCGGGCTTGATCTGCGGCTGCAGCCGGTCGGGCAGCCGCCACAGCAGCTTGCGCAGCAGCGGCGCGCGGGGTGCCAGCCACTCGGCCGCCGCGTTGACCGGCGAGACCATCGCCACCCAGATGCGGCCGTCGGCGCCGGTCGAGAGGTTGTCGGGATGGCCGGGCAGGTTGGCTCGCAGAGTGGTGACCGTCCCGGCCCGGGGGCCGGTCAGCCAGTACTTGATCAGCCGCCGGCTCAGCGTCTCGGCGATCACCAGCGCCGACCCGTCGGCGGTCGGGGTAACCCCGTTGGCGAAGTACAGCTCCGGCAGGACGGTGTGCACCGCACCGTCCGGGTCGCGGCGGAACAGTCCGCCGCGCGGCCGGGCCTCCAGCACCGCGCACTTGAAGTGGGCGTAGCTGAACGCGCTCGTCGACTCGGTGAAATAAATTGTCCCGTCAGGCATTTCGGTGACGTTCGAACAGAACCGCAAGGGCCGGCCGTCGACCTGCTCGACCAGGGGCTGCACGGCGCCGGTGTCGGGCGCCATGGCGAACAGCCCGCCGGGGCTGGTGCAGATCAGCAGCCGGCCGTCGGCCGCCACCGCCAGCCCGAGGGGGCGGCCGGTGGTCCGGCCGACGACGGTGGTGTCGCCCGCGGGGGAGATGCGCACGATGCGGCCGTCGTCGACCCCGGTCCAGATCCGGCCGTGCGCATCGACGACCACGTCCTCGGGCGCATTGCCGCTCACCGGCACCACGGTCAGCTCCGCAGCACCGAAGTCGGGCAGCGGATCGATCTGCGGCGGCTGCCACCGCACCGGATCGATGGGCGGCTTACGTTGCGTCTGTTCGGAACTCACACCGTCGACGCTATCGGGTCGGTTACAGCAGCCGGCCCGCTTCGTCAAGAACGCCGCGCAGAATCTCGTAGATCGCGTCGAACTCCTTCTTACCGGCGATCAGTGGCGGGGCCAGCTGCACGACCGGGTCGCCGCGGTCGTCGGCGCGGCAGTACAGCCCGGCCTCGAACAGTGCCGGGGTGAGGAAGCCGCGCAGCAGCCGCTCGCACTCCTCGTCGTTGAAGGTCTCCTTGGTGGCCTTGTCCTTGACCAGCTCGATGCCGTAGAAGAAGCCCTCACCGCGGATGTCGCCGACGATGGGCAGGTCGTAGAGCTGTTCGAGCGTGGCCCGGAACACCGGGGCCATCTGCTGCACGTGCTGGTTGAGGCCCTCGCGCTCGAAGATGTCGAGGTTGGCCAGCGCCACCGCCGCCGACACCGGATGCCCGCCGAAGGTGTAGCCGTGCGCGAACGTGGTCTTGCCGTCGTTGAACGGCTCGAACAGCCGGTCGGAGGCGATCATCGCGCCGATCGGGGAGTAGCCCGAGGTCAGCCCCTTGGCGCAGGTGATGATGTCGGGCACGTAGCCGAGCTCGCCGAGCGGCGAACTGCACGCGAACATCTCGCCGATCCGGCCGAACGCGCAGATCACCTCGTCGGAGACCAGCAGCACGTCGTACTCGTCGCAGATCTCCCGGACCCGCCGGAAGTATCCCGGCGGGGGCGGGAAGCAGCCGCCGGCGTTCTGCACTGGCTCCAGGAACACCGCGGCCACGGTGTCGGGACCCTCGAACTCGATCGCCTCGGCGATCCGGTCCGCGCAGTACTCGCCGAACGCCTTCGGGTCGGTGTTGAACGGTTCCGGGGCGCGGTAGAAGTTGGTGTTGGGCACCCGGAAACCGCCCGGGGTCAGCGGCTCGAACGGCGCCTTGAACGCCGGCAGCCCGGTGATCGCCAACGCGCCCTGCGGGGTGCCGTGGTAGGCGATCGCCCGCGAGATCACCTTGTGCTTGCTGGGTTTGCCGGTCAGCTTGAAGTAGTTCTTGGCCAGCTTCCAAGCGGATTCGACCGCTTCACCACCGCCGGTGGTGAAGAACACCCGGTTCAGGTCGCCGGGCGCGTAGCCGGCGATCCGTTCGGCCAATTCGATCGCGGTGGGGGTGGCATACGACCACAGCGGAAAGAACGCCAGCTTCTCGGCCTGTTTGGCGGCCGCCTCGGCGAGTTCCTTGCGCCCGTGACCGACCTGGACCACGAACAGCCCGGACAGCCCGTCGATGTACTCCTTGCCCTTGTCGTCCCAGATGGTCACCCCCTCGCCGCGGGTGATGATCGGCGGCGTGATGCCCGCGCCGTGCCGTGCGAAATGCCCCCACAGGTGGCGGTTCGCCGCGGGCGCGAGATCGGTCGTGGTGCCGGAAGTGGCATCGGTGACAGTCATCTGGTTCCCCAATTATATTGCTGCTTAACGAGTTTCAAATAAACAAGGGTTTCGGTCGAAAGCACTCCCGGCAGTGCGCGGATCTGCGTGTTGAGCAACTCGAGCAGTTCGTCGTCGTCGGCGCAGACCACCTCGACGATGATGTCGAACGAGCCCGCGGTGAGTACCACGTAGTCGACCGACTCCAGCGCGGCGAGTTTGTCGGCGACCACCGTGGTGTCGCCGGTACACCGGATGCCGATCATGGCCTGACGGGCGAAGCCCAGCTGCATCGGGTCGGTCACCGCGACGATCTGCATCACCCCGGCGTCCACCATCCGCTGCACGCGCTGACGCACGGCGGCCTCCGACAACCCGACGGCCTTGCCGATGCTCGCGTACGAGCGTCGGCCGTCCTCCTGCAGTTGCTCGATGATGTGTTTGGACAACTCATCGAGCGGGAACGCCGCGCCCGGCCGGGACGAGTTGACGCGGAAGGACACGGGCCCGATACCCGGGTTAGCCATGCCCAAGATTGTGCACGGAATCCGTCGTTTGGGGCAACTAGAACCATGAAATCACGCGCAGCGGTGCCCTTCGGCTGCGGGAATACGTAGCGAGCGTGGTGGGCGTCGGTTAGCGTTGGCACCATGACTGTGCTTCAGGGCCAGGCCACGGTGGCGGGCAGCTGGATCAACGGCACCCCGGTGGAGACCGGCGGCGAGATTCACCCGATCATCAACCCCGCGACCGGTGAAGCGGTCGCGACGTACAAGTCGGCCACCCCGGCCGATGTCGACACCGCGGTCGCGGCGGCCCGAGCCGCGTTCGACGGCTGGGCCACCGCGACCCCGGTCGACCGGTGGGCGGTGCTGTACAAGCTGGCGCGGCTGGCCGGCGAGCACGCCGAGGAGCTGGTGGCCGAGGAGGTCGGTCAGACCGGGAAACCGGTGCGACTGGCGCGCGAGTTCGACGTGCCCGGCAGCATCGACAACATCGAGTTCTTCGCCGGCGCGGCACGTCATCTGGAGGGCAAGGCCACCGCGGAGTACTCCGCCGACCACACCTCGAGCATCCGCCGCGAGGCGGTCGGGGTGGTGGGCACGATCACACCCTGGAACTACCCGCTGCAGATGGCGGTGTGGAAGGTGCTGCCCGCGCTGGCCGCCGGCTGCACGGTGGTGATCAAACCGTGCGAGCTCACCCCGCTGACGACACTGACCCTGGCCCGGCTGGCCCGGGAGGCGGGCCTGCCCGACGGGGTGCTCAACGTCGTCACCGGCGACGGACCCGACGTGGGCGGCGCCCTGGCCGGACACCCGGGCGTGGATGTGGTCACCTTCACCGGGTCGACGGCGGTGGGTCGCAAGGTGATGGCCGCCGCGGCGGTGCACGGCCACCGCACCCAGCTGGAGCTCGGCGGCAAGGCCCCGTTCGTGGTGTTCGACGACGCCGACCTCGACGCCGCGATCCAGGGCGCGGTCGCCGCGGCGTTGATCAACAGCGGACAGGACTGCACCGCGGCCACCCGCGCGATCGTCGCGCGCGAGCTCTACGACGACTTCGTCGCCGGGGTGGCCGACGTGATGAGCAAGGTCGTCGTCGGTGATCCGCAGGATCCCGACACCGATCTGGGGCCGCTGATCTCGGAGGAACACCGGGCGAAGGTGGCCGGCATCGTCGCCCGCGCGCCGGGTGAGGGCGGGCGGATCGTGCTCGGCGGCAAGGCGCCGGAGCGGCCCGGGTCGTTCTATCTGCCCACCCTGATCGCCGATGTGCGCGAGGACTCCGAGGCGTATCGCAAGGAGATCTTCGGCCCGGTGCTCACGGTGCGTACCTTCACCGACGACGACGACGCGATCCGGCAGGCGAACGACACCGAATACGGGCTGGCGGCCTCGGCCTGGACCCGCGACGTGTACCGGGCACAACGGGCGTCGCGCGAGATCAAGGCCGGGTGCGTGTGGATCAACGACCATATCCCGATCATCAGCGAGATGCCGCACGGCGGGCTGGGCGCGTCCGGCTTCGGCAAAGACATGAGCGACTACTCCTTCGAGGAGTACCTCACCATCAAACACGTCATGAGCGACATCACCGGAAAGGTCGAAAAAGACTGGCACCGAACGGTTTTCGCTAAACGCTAGGCGCTTTGTCGCCGAGCACTCGGCCTCCTTCCCGCCGAGCGTGAAGTCACGGCTGTGATTCCCGCGAGATCGCGACCACAGCTTCACGCTGGGCGGCCCGGAGCAGCGCGTCGCCGGGTTTCGGGGGCCTAGACTGGGCCCGTGACCGCGAGCGCGCGCCTCGGCGACTTCGAGTCGCTGCGGCCGCACCTGCTGGCCGTGGCGTATCGGCTGGTCGGGACGATGGCCGACGCCGAGGACGTCGTGCAGGACGCCTGGCTGCGGTGGAACGGAACCGACAGTGCCGTGATCAAGGATCCCAGGGCGTGGCTGACCACGGTGGTGAGCCGGCTGGCGCTGGACCGGCTGCGCTCGGCGGCACACCGGCGTGAGGCCTACTACGGGCAGTGGCTGCCCGAACCCGTGGTCACCCCGCTGGACGGCGACGACCCGCTGGCCACGGTGGTGGCGCACGAGGACGCCCGGTTCGTCGCGATGGTCGTGCTGGACCGGCTCAGCCCCGATCAGCGCGTGGCGTTCGTGTTGCACGACGGCTTCGGCGTGCCGTTCGCCGAGATCGCGTCGGTGTTGGGGGTCAGCGAGGCCACCGCGCGGCAGTTGGCGTCGCGGGCACGCAGGACGGTGGCCGCGGCGCCACCTCCGGTCAGCGAGGAGGAGCACACCGCGGCGGCCACCGCGCTGATGACTGCGATGGCCGCCGGCGACATGGAAGCCGTTGTGCGTCTGCTGCATCCGGAGGTGACGTTCACCGGCGACGCGAACCGGGCGGCGCCCACCGCGCCCCGGGCCATCGAGGGCCCGGTCAAGGTGGCGCGGTTCCTGTTCGGGCTGGCGCGCCGCTACGGCCCGGGCTGGCTGGACGGTGCCCAGCCCGCCAGGGTCAACGGCGAGCTGGGCGTGTATCTGGCCGGCCGGCCGGCGCAGGACGGTTACCCGCCGTTGCTGCCGCGGATCATCGTGATGGCCGTGCGCGACGGGAAGGTCTGCGCGATCTTCGACATCGCCAACCCGGAGAAGTTCACCGCTTCGCCGCTGGCTGCTCGTCGGTGAGCCAGGGCACCCGGCAGGCATCCCCGGAGTTGAAGCCCTGTTCGGTGATGCCGAGTGCGGCGAACATCCGGGCGCGCATGTTCTCCACGCCGATCTGATAGGTCAGCTCGATCACCCCGTCGTCGCCGAACCGCCGGCGCAGATCGGCGACCTGCTCATCGGTGACCGTCTGCGGATCGGTGGTGATCGCTTCGGCGTAGGCGATGGCGGCCCGCTCGTCGTCGCTGAACCGCGGTGAGGTGGCGTAGTCGTCGATCTCCCGGAGACGGTCGATGTCGAGGCCCTCGAGGCGCTGCAGCATCGAGCCGAAGTCCACACACCAGGAGCAGCCGATGGAGCGGGCGGTCCAGAACACCGCCAGATCCCGCACCGCGGCGGGCAGGGTCTTCGACGCCGACTGCAGCATGCCCTCGTGCACCACGTTGGCCAGCAGCAGGCGCCGATGGTGGGCCAGGACGGTGAACGGTTCGGGCACCTCGCCGAAGCGACGGCGGGCGACCCGGTAGAGCAGCCGGGTCAGCATCGACGTCTCCCGCGGCGGGAGCGGGCGGATACGGGTCTTCGCGTTCGTGGTTTTCTCGGTCATACCCGTAAGACGAGCCAGCCGCGCGAAGTGTGACAGCCGTATGCTCGCCGAGCGTGAAGCCATGGCTGTGGTTCGGGCGAAAACACGACCACAGTTTCACGCTCGGCGGGAAAGAGGCAGCGTTAGGGCATGGTGTAGCCCCCGCTGACCGAGATCAGCTGACCGGTGATCTGGCGAGCGGCGGTGGGGGAGCAGAAGAACAGCGCCGCACGCCCGATGTCCTCGGCGATGGTCAACCGCCTCAGCGGGGTGTCCTTGAGCATGTAGTCGATCTGGTTCTGGTTGAAAATGTTGTCCTTGCCGACCGCCCACAGGCTCTTCTCGCCGATCGCCTCCGGCCCCTCCGGGACGACCAGGCCTGGACAGATGATGTTCGACCGGATGCCGTGGCGGCCGTGCTCGCGGGCGGTGGTGCGCGCCAGCGCGACCATCGCGGCTTTCGACGCTCCGTAAACACCTTGCCGGATCTGCCCGAACGCCGCATCGCTGGCGATGAACAGGATCGCCCCGCCGCCGACGTCCTTCATCGGTGGGATCGCCGCCTGGGTGGCCGCGATCGCGGTGAAAAGGTTGATCTCGATCGTGCGCTGCCACTTGTCCCGATCGGTGTCGGTGGCGATGAATCCCGGTACGCTCCAACCGGCGTTGTTCACCAGCACATCTATCCCGCCCCAGCTGGACACTGCGGTGCCGACGGTCTCCTCCGCCGCCCCCGGCTCGGTCAGGTCCGCGATCGCCAACTCGACCGCCGCCGCGCCGAGTTCGAGCGTCTCGGCGCGCACCTTCTCTGCCTGTTTGGCGTCGATGTCGTTGATCACGATTCGTGCTCCCTCGCCGGCAAATGCATGCACGATTCCACGACCGATGTTCGAGGCGCCACCGGTGACGACTACACGGGCGCCTGCCAACCCAAGGTCCATACTCACCTCTCGCCGTGCGATGCCGGCATGCGCCGACAATGCATAGTTTAACAGAAATTAAATACTGTCAACACGTGATCGGTGCCGTGGTGGGCGCGTCCGATCGTGCGACGCCAGGACGGGTGGTCGTCGCCAGCGGTGCACCTTCAAGGGCGGCCCGGATGCGAGGCGGCTGTGCCAACGCAGATTCAGAGTTGGAAAGCCGACAGCTCGGAGCGCATCGATCCAGAACGCTGGATAGCCCGGAGAAGTCGCTGCATTGGGTAGGCGGCCGGTATTGACTTCAGAATAAAATTGAAGATATTAAAATCATTGGATCGACCCTGATTAGTCGTATAGGAGCTCGAGTGTCGGGAGTTCAGGACAAGGTCATCGTCATCACCGGTGCCGGAGGCGGACTCGGTCGCGCCTACGCACATTTCCTGGCCGACAACGGAGCGTGCGTAGTGGTCAACGACCTCGGCGGTGCCCGCGACGGCACCGGCTACTCCACCAGCATGGCCGACGCCGTCGTGGAGGAGATCCGCGCAGCCGGTGGCCAAGCCGTGCCCAACTACTCCTCGGTCGCGACGCCGGAGGGTGCGGCCGAGATCATCGACACCGCGCTGTCACATTTCGGCGCGATCCACGGCGTGGTCAACAACGCCGGCATCCTGCGCGACACAACCTTCCACAAAATGACCGACGACGACTGGGACGCGGTCATCAAGGTGCACCTCTACGGTAGTTACCACGTGACGCGCGCGGCCTGGCCGCACTTCCGCGAGCAGCAGTTCGGTCGCGTGGTCGTGGCGACCTCCACCACCGGGCTGTACGGCAACTTCGGGCAGGCCAACTACGGCGCGGCCAAGCTCGGGCTGGTCGGCCTGATCAACACACTGGCGATCGAGGGCGCCAAGTACAACATCACCGCCAACGCGGTCGCGCCGCTGGCCCGTACCCGCATGACCGAGGACGTCGCGCCCAAGGAGCTGCTCGAAACGCTGGATCCCACCCTGGTCGCACCGGCGGTCGGCTATCTGATGTCCACCGAGAACCAGGACACCGGTTCGGTGTTCGTGGTCGGCGGAGGGTTGGTGCAGCGGGTAGCGGTGTTCCAGAACGACGGGGTGCGATTCGACTCGGCGCCGAGCCTGGCCGAGATCACCAGCCGCTGGGCCGAGATCAGCGACATGTCCGGGGCCAAGCCGGGCCGCAACCCGGTCGGCTGACAGCGTGATCGAAGCCGCATTCGCAGTGAACGCCGACGCTGCGCAAAGGCTGTACGACGCACTCCGCAGAGGCGACCGCGAAGCGCTCGACGGGCTCCTACATCCCGACTTCGTCGGATACGCCACCGAGGGCATGCCGTTGGACATGGGTGGCGAACTCCGCGGGCCGGAGGCCATGCAGCGCGATCTGTGGTGGCGGATGGGCCGGCACTATCGGGCCGAGGCCCAGCCCGATCAGATGCTCGGTCTCAACGACGGGCGGCTGTTCGTGCATGGACGCTACTAGGGCTCCGGTCGCGAATCTGGCTCGAGACCCCGGCGACGTGGATCCTCACCGACGACAACGTGGTCACCGGCGTCGAGGTGGAGCGCGACGGCCAGCGCATCAAGGTGGCCGCCCCGATCGTGGTCAGCGACGTCGGCCCAGTCGCAACGCTGAAACTAGTGGGGGAGAGCAATGTTCCGGGTGGCCATGAGCGACTAGTGAAGGAGCGCGACCGCCCGACGTCGATGATCTCGGTGAACTTCGCCAGCCGCGAGCGGCTGGTGGATGTGCCGGGAGTGCTCAGTTTCGCCAAGTCCCGGCGCTTGGCCTACATCGCCAACTTCACCGACATGTGCCCCGAGATGCCTCTGGAGGGCTGGAATCTATACGTCGGAACCTCGGTGCCGGCCAACCCGACCGGTGAGTTCGACGAGAAGGCCGAGATCGAATTGCTATTCGACGATCTGCGCGACAACATCGTCCGCTTCGACGAGCGGGCCGGGATCATCAATATCGCGATCACCCGTGAAGATTGGCCGCCCCAGCGTGTGGTCGCCGACTTCGACATGCCGCACGAGACCCCGATCACCGCGCTGTGGAATGTCGGTGACGCGTGCAAGGAGTACGCCAACGGCGGCACCACGGCCTGCGCGGAAACGGCGAAACTGGTGGTGGAGAAGATCTCCTCGCTGTATCAGCCGGCCTGAAGCGATGACGTCCCGCCCTGGCTGGATGAAATACGCTGGCGGCGAGAACTATTCGCGGTGGTGTCCGTTGCTTCCGGAAGGTTGATCAGCGCCTGTCGGACGAGGGACTTCGCGGTGTCCACCAGGATGTTCAGTGCAGCGCGCCTTGGATCCCACCACTCGACAGCCCAGCTCAGCGCGCCGAGAACCAGCATCTGTGCGATGTAGGGATCGAGGTCATCGCGCAGCAGCCCGGTACGGGCGAGCTCGTTGAACAACCGACGCCAGATCTCGCCGTAGCGTTCCTCTTCGAGGATCTGCCGCTTGCGGATGGACAGCGGAACCTGGCCGGCGTTGCGGATCGCCGCCTTGGTGTAGTCGGAGATGTCGAGCAGCTGACGCAGGTGGGCCTCTACCGCTGTCAGGAGCCGGTCAACCGGTGTCGCGTCGGCTGGCAGGGCGCCGAGCACCGTGGCGACGTGTTCGCGGGTTTGAGCGAGGCCGACCCACATGACCTCTTCGATCAGCTGGTCGCGCGACGAGTAGTAGTAGTAGATCGCTGGCGCTTGTAGATCAGCCTCCTTGGCGACATCGGTAAGCCGCAGTCCGGCATAGCCTTTCACACTCAGCACCTTGGCGGCTGCGTCGAGGATGCGGGTGCGGGTCTGCGGTGACTTTGACTCCTCGATGACCCCGGTCGGGGCGGCCGGGGATGCAGACCTGCTCGCAGCGTATCGCAGCATTCCTTCATGGTAGCGGCCCATGGCATACCGAAGAGCATTGCCGGCCTCGGCGCTCGGGGGAGCCGATCGTGGCCGTGTCGGTGGGAGGTGACCACGCGAATTCACGTCGTAGCGAATCGACTTGTCGCAAAGTAGCTGTCTGCCGCACCTGTCGCTGTAAGGCACCGCAATCCCGCAAGTACACGTACCGTTGGGGCCGGAGATCAGCTCTTCGTCGTGTTCGGCAGTGCTCGGTGGTCTGCCCGCGTACTGGAATCGAGTCCTCTGCAAACCTAGATTTGAAGTTGAAGTCGGAATCGAAAGTTGCTGATCGCGCCCGGTGTGCGGCGCCCCGTCCGGTACCGACCGACCAGAACGAAATGGGGCTTTACCTGCGATGTTGCTGTATCGGCAGGGTTGACGTCCGGTTGGCAACCCCGTAGTGTGTGTGATACCGATCACACCTAGGGGGTATGGTCAGTGACTGCGCGCGATCCTAGAATTTAATATGGATTAAGGAGGGCTCAGTGGCGTTCAGAGACAGCAAGGACGTTCTCAACTACATCGGCGGCATCTTCGAAACTGCCTTCAAAGATGAAGTGATCGGACCGAAGCTCAAGGAGACCGGCCTAGTCGTCGCATTCGATTTCACCGACCCCGAGGCCCTGGTCGTCGTCGATATGGCCAATCAGAAGGTCACCGACTCCGCCGACGGGCTGAACATCTCGGCCACCATGTCGATGAGTGCCGAGACCGGCAACGCCTATTGGCAGGGCAAGGTCAACCTGCCGATGGCGATGGCCAAGAAAAAGATTCGGGTCGAAGGCAATGTCGCCAGCCTGCTGAAATTGGCCCCGCTGGGCAAGAGCCTCTACCCGCGATACATCGAACGGCTCAAGCAGGACGGCCGCGACGACCTGCTCGTCTGACGCATGTATCCGGGGACCTACGCGAGAACGACGCCGCACAAACCGGCGGTCATCATGGCCGCCACCGGCGCGATGATGACCTACGGTCAACTCGACGAGAACTCCGCGCGACTGGCTGCGGCCCTGCACTCGGTCGGACTGCGACCCGGCGACACGGTCGCGTTGCTCAGCGACAACTGCGCCGAGGCATTCGAGGTGTACTGGGCTGCGCTGCGGTCAGGTCTCTATATCACCGCGATCAACTGGCACCTGAGCCCCGACGAGGCTGCCTACATCGTCGCCGACTGCGGTGCCCGAGTGGTCATTTGCTCGGCCGGCGTCGGCGAACTCGGGTCAGCGGTCGCAGCCCGGGTGCCCGGCGTCAAACACTGGTATGCGTTCGGCGGTCAGATTGGTGGATTCGACGACTACACCCAATTCCTGGAATCCGTAGGCGCGTTCCGGCTTGCCGATCAGCCGCGTGGCGGCGAGATGCTCTACTCGTCGGGAACCACCGGCCGGCCAAAGGGCATCAAGCCGAAACTGGCTGCGGGGCAGATCGACGAACCTGGCGATCCGCTGGTGGGCCTACTGCGGCTCGCATTCAAATTGTCCGATAACGACATCTATCTTTCGCCGGCGCCGATCTATCACACCGCGCCGCTGAAGTGGTGTGGGGGAGTCCACGCCCTTGGCGGGACGGTCGTGCTGATGGAGCGCTTTGATGCCGAAGCTGCGCTGGCCGCGATCGAGCGGTACCGGGTGACGGTCACCCAGATGGTGCCGACGATGTTTGTGCGGATGTTGCAGCTGCCGGATGACGTCCGAGCTCGCTACGAGGTCTCGAGCCTGCGGCTTGCCGTTCACGCGGCCGCGCCATGCCCGCCAGACGTCAAGGACAAGATGATCGACTGGTGGGGGCCGATTCTCGTGGAGTATTACGGAGCGACCGAACAACACGGCACCACGATGATTACCAGCGACGAGTGGCTTACCAAACGCGGATCGGTTGGCCGGTCGGTGCTGGGGACCCTGCACATCTGCGACGACGACGGGAGAGAACTCCCGACCGGCGAGGTCGGCACTGTTTATTTCGAGCGTGAGAGCGCTCCGTTCGAGTACCACAACGACCCCGCCAAGACTGCCGAGTCGCGGCATCCGGAGCACGATAACTGGACCACCGTGGGCGATGTGGGCTATGTCGACGAGGACGGATATCTGTTCCTCACCGACCGGAAGGCGTTCACCATCATCTCCGGGGGTGTGAACATCTACCCGCAGGAGATCGAGAACGTCTTGGCCCTACACCCGAAGATTCTTGACGTCGCGGTGATCGGGGTGCCCGATCCCGAAATGGGTGAACAGGTCAAGGCCGTGGTGCAGTTGCGCGATGGCGTCGAACCCTCCGACGAGCTCGCGGCCGAGATCATCGAATACGTCCGGTCGCGCATCGCGCACTACAAGGCGCCCCGCTCTGTCGATTTCGTCGACGAACTGCCCCGGCTGGCCACCGGAAAACTGGCCAAACGCATCCTCGTCAACCGCTACCGGGAGGCATTGAACCGATGACCGTTGAGGCCACCAAGACGCATGTGGATCGGCCGCCGTACGATCCGGTGAGCATCTCACCGCTGAGCTTCTGGGAAGCGACCGCGGAGGAGCGCGAGAAGAGTTTCAAGATTCTGCGCAATGAGCGCCCGGTGAGCTGGCATCCTCCGCTGGAGGGCACGTTGATGCCACCGCCGGTCGACGGCGTGTGGGCGATCACCCGGCATGAGGACATCGTCTATGTCAGCAAGCATCCGGAGATCTTCAGTTCGGCCCAGGGGGTGCAGATCGAGGCTGTGCCGATGGAGATTCTTGAGGCGGCCGAGTCCTTCCTGGGGATGGACGGGGAGCGTCACTCCGGCCTCCGGAGATTGGTCAGCTCGGTGTTCACTCCTCGACAGGTCAAGGTGATCCAGGGCCAGATCGCCAACCAGGCCAAGTGCATCGTCGATGACCTGCTCAAGACCAAAGAGGGCGACTTCGTCGAACAGGTGTCCAAGCGGCTACCGATGTGGACCATCTACGAGATGGTCGGGCTTCCGCCCGACCGTCGCGATGAGGCGGCACATCACGCCGACGGCATGGTGTCCTGGGCGGACTCGGACGTAGCGCAGGGCCGCGAACCGGGCGAGGTGCTGAACGAGTCGCTGGTGTCGTTGTTGTCTATGGGACTCGAGCTCGCCGAGCAGCGCCGCGCCCACCCGCAGGACGACCTGATGACCAAGCTGGTGCAGGCCGAGATCGATGGACGCAAACTGACCGACGAGGAGCTCGGCGCTTTTTTCGTGCTGCTCTCGGTGGCGGGCAACGACACCACTCGCAACACCATCACCTTCACCACGATGGCGCTGCAGCAGTTCCCCGAACAAAAGCAGTTGCTGCTGAACGACTTCGACAAATTGATCGGAACTGCCATCGAGGAATTCGTACGGTGGGCTAGCCCAGTGATGACGTTCCGTCGAACAGTCACCCAGGATACCGAGCTGCGCGGACAGCGTCTCCGCGAGGGCGACTGGGTGGTGATGTTGTACTCGTCGGGCAACCGCGACGACCGCGTTTTCAAGGATCCCGACGTCTTCGACATCCAGCGAAAACCAAACCCTCACGTCGGTTTCGGTGGCGGCGGCCCACACTACTGCATGGGCTCCTTCCTGGCCAAGATGCAGCTGGAGTCGATGTTCCGCGAACTGTTGTTCCGCGCACCAAACCTGCGGGTGGGGGAACCGACGTACCTGGCCAGCAACTTCGTGCGCGTTGTCAAATCGCTGCCCTATACCCTCGACTAGGAGCTTTCGATGTCCGAATTCACCGGCAGGCGTTACGTCGTCACCGGGGCAGCGTCCGGTATCGGCGCCGCCACCGCCAAGAAGCTGACCGACCTCGGCGCGGAGGTCACCTCGCTGGACCGCAGTACGCCGACGGTGCCGGTCGCCAGGCACATCGCGGTGGATCTGGCCAACCCGCGAAACATCGATGCCGCGCTGGAGCAACTCGACGGCCAGTTCGATGGGCTGATGAATGTGGCCGGGATTCCCGGCACTGCACCGGGTGATCTGGTGTTCGCGGTCAACATGCTCGCGGTCCGCTATCTCACCGAGGCCTTCCTCGACGGGCGGCTACGGCCCGGCGGGTCGGTGACCATCGTGTCGTCGACCGCCGGGTTCGGCTGGCCGGAGCGACTCGAGGCGATCCGCGATGTGCTGGCCACCGACACCTTCGAGGAGGGTGCTGCCTGGTTCAAGGAACATCCACAGCAGGGCAACGCCTACAACTTCTCCAAAGAGTGCACCACCGTCTACACGATGATGATGGGACTGGCGTTCGCCCAGGTCGGTTACCGCATCAATGCGGTGTTGCCGGGTCCGGTCGAGACGCCGATCCTGGTTGACTTCGAGAAATCCATGGGCAAGGACACTCTCGACGGGGTGAAGGAGCTGCTCGGGCGGCACGCCACTCCCGACGACATCGCGGACGCGCTGTTGTTCCTGGCTTCCGATGCCGCGCGGTGGGTCAACGGCCACGCCCTGTGCGTTGACGGCGGTATCACCGGTGCCGTGGCCAGCGGCGTGGTCCCGAAGCCGGAATTCTAGAGGAGAACCCCGTGAGCACCGCCATTAAGCCCGAGGTCAGGGCATCGGACTTCGGGCGGATGATGACTGGTCTGCGCCGGCTGTTCGCCACGGGTCGCACTCGCAACCTCGCATGGCGGCTGGAGCAGCTGCGCGGCATCGAACGGTTGGTCAGCGAACAGGAACCCGCGATCGCTGAGTCCCTGAGCGAGGACCTGGGTCGCGAGCCGGTCGAGGCCTGGCTGGGTGATATCGCCTCGACGAAGGCCGAGGCCGCCTATGCCCGAAAGCATTTGAGGAAGTGGGCGCGTCGGCGTCGGGTCACGCTGCCGCTGGCGCAACTGCCCGGCCGGGGGTGGGTGCAGTACGACCCGCTCGGAGTGGTCTTGATCATCGGCCCGTGGAACTACCCGGTGTATCTAAGCCTGGCACCACTGGTCGCCGCGGTGGCGGCGGGGAACTGCGCGGTGGTCAAACCATCTGAGCTCGCGCCCGCGACCTCGGCACTATTGGCCCGGCTGATCCCGCAATACCTGGACTCCGAGGCCATCAAGGTGGTCGAGGGCGATGCCAACACCACCCAGCAGTTGCTCGCACAGGGATTTGACCACGCGTTGTTCACCGGCGGCACCGAGGTCGGTCGCAAGATCATGGCCGCCGCCGCCCCAACGCTCACGCCGGTGACCCTCGAACTGGGAGGCAAGAGCCCGGTGCTGGTCGGCGCCGACGCCGATCTTGATGTGGCCGCCCGGCGGATTGCGTGGGTGAAGCTGATGAACTCGGGCCAGACCTGCATCGCCCCGGACTATGTGCTGGTCGAACACGCCGTCCGGGATCAGCTCGTCGATCGGATTGTGGCCAGCATCGAGCAGTTCCGGTCGGAAGCGGCTGACTCAGGGATGCGTGTGGTCAACCGGCGCCAGTTCGACCGCATCGTCGGGCTGCTGGTGGCAACGGACGGTGAGATCCGCGCCGGTGGTGGCTATGATCCCGCCACCCTGCGCATCGAGCCGACTGTGATCGTCGATCCCGCGCCGCAGGGCGGGGTGATGGACGAGGAGATCTTCGGCCCGGTGTTGCCGGTGCTGAGCATCGATTCCCTGGAGGACGCTGTCGGATTCGTCAACGCAAGGCCTAAGCCCTTGGCGCTGTATGTGTTCACCCAGGCGCAACGGGCACGGGAGCTCATCGATCAGATCCCGTCGGGTGGAGCGGTGATCAACCACATCGCCATGCACTGCCTGGTGCCGGCGCTGCCGTTCGGCGGGGTGGGGGACAGCGGTATGGGCGCCTACCACGGCAAGTGGGGATTCGAGACGATGTCGCATCGCCGGGCGGTGCTCGCCAAGCCGGCCAAACCCGACCCGCGCCTGACGTACCCGCCTTACAGCGATATCGCTCTGAGAATCATGCGGAGGTTGTTCTAGATGAAACTGCGTGTCGATATCACGAAGTGTCAGGGGATCGGGCTGTGCGAGGCGATTGCTCCCTCGCTCTTCGCGATCGGTGAGGACGGCCTGTCCCATGCCATCAAGGACGATCCGAGCCCCGAGGAACTGGACGCGGTGCGAGAGGTGATCGCTAACTGCCCGGCCGGGGCGATATCGCTCGTCGACTGAATCCGTCAAGCGCCCCGTCGAGAACCGAGGAGAGTTCGGCCGACATGGCCTATGTGATCACCCAGAACTGCTGCAAGGACGCCAGCTGCGTGCCGGTGTGTCCGGTGGACTGCATCCGCCCGGCCGATGGCGGCGACACGGAGATGCTCTATATCGACCCGACATCGTGTATCGACTGCGGCGCGTGTCAGGAGGAGTGTCCGATCGACGCCATCTACCACGAGGATGAGCTGCCCGAACACCTCGAGCGGTTCCGCGATCTCAACGCCGCCTACTTCGCGGCCAATCCGGTCGAGGTGCGCTTCGCCGAGCCGCGGTTGGAGCATCCTGCGGTGGAGCCGGGTTCGTTGCGGGTCGCTATCGTCGGCGCGGGGGCGGCGGCGTGTTACAGCGCGGCGGAGCTGATGCGCGTCGGTGGTGTCGAGGTCAGTGTGTTCGACCGATTGCCCACACCGTTCGGGCTGATTCGGTGCGGTGTGGCGCCGGACCATCAGCGCACCAAGCAGGTCGCCGATGCGTTCGCCTCGGCGTTTCGCGATCCCCGGCTGACCTGCTATTTCAATGTCGAAGTCGGTCGGCACATCTCACATGACGAACTGATGCGTCACCACCACGCGGTGATTTATGCGGTGGGGGCCTCGGCCAGCGCCGAACTCGGGCTGCCTGGCGAGCAGCTGTCGGGCAGCCACCCGGCAGCACAGTTCGTCGCCTGGTATAACGGCCATCCCGACCAGGCCGAGGCTGACTTCCGGCTCTCGGGTGAGCGGTGCGTAGTCATCGGCAACGGCAATGTCGCTCTCGATGTGGCTCGGATTCTGCTGCTGAGCCCGGATGAGCTGGCCCGTACCGACATCGCCGACCATGCGCTGAAGATTCTGTCGGATACCGCGATTCGCGAGGTCGTGGTACTGGCGCGGCGCGGACCGGCCGACGCGGCGTTCTCGGTAGGCGAGTTCCTCGCGCTGGGAGACCTGCCGGGCGTCGATATCCTGATCGACCACGACGGCGAGTTTTCTGCCCACAGCGCCGATCCGGAAACGCAGGCGAAGATCGACCTGATCCGAGAGTTCGCGGCACGCCCGCACAATACTGAACACAAGCGCATGGTGTTTCGTTTCCACATCTCGCCGATCGAATTCCTCGGTGAGGACCGGGTGCGGGGGCTACGGGTGGGGCACCGCAGCGGAGAGATCGAGGAGATCGAGACCTCGTTGGTGCTCAAGGCGATTGGATACCGCGGCACGCCGTTGCCCGGGGTGCCGTTCGACGCCGACCGTGGCATCATCCCGAATGAGCAGGGCAGGGTGATCGGGTCCGACGGCCAGGTGCTCACCGGCGTGTACACCGCCGGCTGGATCAAGCGTGGACCGCGCGGGGTGATCGGCACCAACCGTGCCTGCGCGCAGGAGACGGTGGCCTGCCTGTGGGAGGATTATGACGACGGTCGACTGCGTCGAGAGCTTTCTCCCAGCAAGGGAATCGACGCCATCCTCGCCGCGAACGGTGCGGAGCCGGTGGACTGGCGTGGCTGGTTGGCCATCGATGCCGCTGAGCGTGCGGAAGGCGCCCAGCAGGGCCGTCCACGGGTGAAGTTCGTAAACGTGGCCGATATGCTCGCCATCGCCAAACGGGAAGGCCCCACCCGAGATATCCCTGCTGCAGCCGCTATTCGGCCGCTACTCAGCGGGTAGCGGGCTCAGGCCGGCGCGCACCATTGCCTGGGCGTTGCGCACCACGCTCTCGACTGAGGTACGGCGCGGGTCGAACCATTCGGCGGCCCAGTTCAACGCCCCGATCACGAGCAGTTGCGCGTAGCGTGCGTTGAGGTCGGGCCGGAGTTGTCCGTCAGTGGCCGCGGTGTCGAACAGCTCCCGCCAGATGCGGCCGTACGCGAGCTCTTCTTTGCGTGCCCGGGCGCGCAACTCATCGGGGATCTGGGCGACGTTGCGGATCCACGCAGAGGCGTAGTCGGAGGTCTCCAGTTCGTGACGCAGGTGTTCCTCGACCGCCACCAGGATCCGATCCATAGATGAGGTGCCGTCCGGCAGTTCGTCGAGCACCTTCTGCAGATGCCTGCGCATATCGGCGATGCCCGCGCACATTACCTCCTCGATCAGTGCGTCGCGGGATTCGAAATGGTAATAAATCGCCGGCGTCTGCAGATCGGCGTACTCAGCGACATCGGCCAGCCGGGTGCCAGCATAGCCCTTGCGGCTGAGCACATGCGCCGCCGCATCGAGAATGCGCGCTCTGGTTCGAACGGACTTCGGCTCCGCGTTGTTCGGCGAGCTCGCGCGTTTTCCGGCGGCCCGTTTTCTAGGCACGATTCAATACTACTGGCTTGCCCGACTAGCTTCGACCGCGCACCCGCGCTGCGCGGACCGAACTCAGCGCGCGAACATCAGCGCGCGCTTGACCTCCTGGATCGCCTTGGTCACCTGGATACCGCGCGGGCAGGCCTCGGTGCAGTTGAACGTGGTGCGGCAGCGCCACACCCCGTCGACCTCGTTGAGGATGTCCAGCCGCTCGGCCGCGCCCTCGTCGCGGCTGTCGAAGATGAACCGGTGCGCGTTGACGATCGCCGCCGGACCGAAGTAGCTGCCCTCGTTCCAGTACACCGGGCAGCTGGTGGTGCAGCACGCGCAGAGGATGCACTTGGTGGTGTCGTCGTAGCGCGCGCGGTCGGTGGGGCTCTGGATGCGCTCGCGGGTCGGCTCGTTGCCGCTGGTGATCAGGTACGGCTTGATCGCCCGGTAGGCGTCGAAGAACGGCTCCATGTTGACCACCAGGTCCTTCTCCACGGGCAGGCCGCGGATCGGCTCGACGGTGATGGTCAACTCCTTCTTCGGGTTCTTCGGCAGCAGGTCGCGCATCAGCACCTTGCACGCCAGCCGGTTGATGCCGTTGACCCGCATGGCATCCGAACCGCACACGCCGTGCGCGCAGGACCGCCGGAACGTCAACGTGCCGTCGAGGTACCACTTCACGTAGTGCAGCAGGTTGAGCAACCGGTCGGTGGGCAGGCACGGCACCCGGAAGCTCTGCCAGCCGCCGGTGTCGGCGTACTGATCCGGGTTCTCCGGGTTGAACCGGGCGATCTTCAGCGTCACGAACACCGCGCCCTCGGGCACCGGGGGCAGTTCGGGATCCTTGGTGGCCGGTGTGACGTCAGGCGAGATGGTCATATCAGTACTTCCGCTCCATCGGCTCGTAGCGGGTCATCACCACGGGCTTGTAGTCCAACCGGATGTCGGAGAGCAGCTCGGTGCCCTCCTTGTAGGCCATGGTGTGGCGCATGTAGTTGGTGTCGTCGCGGTTCGGGTAGTCCTCGCGGGCATGGCCGCCGCGCGACTCCTTGCGGTTGAGGGCGCCGACCACGGTGACCTCGGCGAGCTCGAGCAAGAAGCCCAGCTCGATCGCCTCGAGCAGGTCGCTGTTGTAACGCTTGCCCTTGTCGTGGACCGTGATTCGGCTGTAGCGCTCCTTGAGCGCGTGGATGTCGGTCAACGCCTGCTTGAGCGTCTCCTCGGTGCGGAACACCGCGGCGTTGTTGTCCATCGACTGCTGCAGCGCGGTGCGGATGTCGGCGACGCGCTCGTTGCCGTGCTCGGACAGGATGTGCTGGATCCAGCCGATGACGTTGCCGGCCGGGTCCGGCGGCAGCTCGACGAAGTCGTGGTTGAGCGCGTAGTTCGCCGCGGCGAGCCCGGCACGGCGGCCGAACACGTTGATGTCCAGCAGCGAGTTGGTGCCCAGCCGGTTGGCGCCGTGCACCGACACGCAGGCGCACTCGCCGGCGGCGTACAGGCCCGGCACCGGGTTGACGTTGTCGCGCAGCACCTGCCCGTGGACGTTGGTGGGGATGCCGCCCATGAGGTAGTGGCAGGTCGGGTAGACCGGCACCAGCTCGGTGACCGGGTCCACACCGAGGTAGGTGCGGGAGAACTCGGTGATGTCGGGCAGCTTCGCGTTGAGGACGTCCTCGCCGAGGTGGCGCACGTCGATGTAGACGTAGTCCTTGTTCGGGCCCGCACCGCGGCCCTCGAGCACCTCGCGCACCATCGAGCGGGCCACGATGTCGCGCGGCGCCAGGTCGACGATCGTCGGCGCGTAGCGCTCCATGAAGCGCTCACCCTCGCCGTTGAGCAGGCGGCCGCCCTCGCCGCGCACCGCCTCGGAGATGAGGATGCCCAGGCCGGCCAGCCCGGTCGGGTGGAACTGGAGGAACTCCATGTCCTCCAGCGGCAGCCCCTTGCGGAAGATGACGCCCAGCCCGTCGCCGGTCAGGGTGTGGGCGTTGGAGGTGGTCTTGTACATCCGGCCCGCACCGCCGGTGGCGAACACGATCGCCTTGGCGTGGAAGACGTGGATGTCGCCGGTGGCCAGCTCGTAGGCGATCACGCCGGTGGCCACCGGGCCGGCGGGCGTCTCGGTCAGGCACAGGTCGAGCGCGTAGAACTCGTTGAAGAACTCGACGTTGTGCTTGACACAATTCTGGTAGAGCGTCTGCAGGATCATGTGGCCGGTGCGGTCGGCCGCGTAGCACGCCCGGCGCACCGGGGCCTTGCCGTGGTCGCGGGTGTGCCCGCCGAAGCGGCGCTGGTCGATCTTGCCCTCGGGGGTGCGGTTGAACGGCATCCCCATCTTCTCGAGGTCGAGCACCGCGTCGATGGCCTCGCGGCACATGATCTCGACCGCGTCCTGGTCGGCGAGGTAGTCACCGCCCTTGACGGTGTCGAAGGTGTGCCACTCCCAGTTGTCCTCTTCGACGTTGGCCAGCGCGGCGCACATGCCGCCCTGGGCCGCGCCGGTGTGGCTGCGGGTCGGGTACACCTTGGTCAGCACCGCGGTGCGGACCCGCGGGCCGGCCTCCACCGCCGCCCGCATGCCGGCGCCGCCCGCGCCGACGATCACCACGTCGTATTTGTGTTCGTGAATCATTGCAACGCCTAACGGGTTTCGGGGCTGTACGGGTTCGGGCTCTACGAGGCGATGTTCGGGTCGAAGGTGACCAGCACGTAGCTGCCCAGCACCAACGTGAAACCGGTCGCCAACAGCAGCACGGAGTTCAGATAGAACTTGGTGACGTTCTTGCGGGCGTAGTCACCGATGATCGTGCGCATGCCGTTGGCGCCGTGGATCATTGCCAGCCACAGCAGCGCCATGTCCCAGATCTGCCAGAACGGCGACGCCCAGCGCTCGGCGACGTAGTTGAAGTCGATGCGGTAGACGCCGTCCTCCCACATCAGCATCACGGCGAGGTGGCCGAGTGCCAGGAAGATCAGCGCGACCCCGGAGAAGCGCATGAACAGCCACGCGTACTTCTCGAAGTAGGGGATCCCACGCGGACGCCGCGGCGCGCGCGGATGGTCCAGACCGGCCGGCCGGTCGTGCTCCTTCATCATCACCGGGGCGACGCGGCCCTCGCGGTGGTGGGGCGTCCAGCCCCCGCCGGATGTCGCAGATGTTGGCGCGCTCACAGGAACCTCTCCACCATGTGCATCCCGATCACGGCAGCGGCCGGGATGAAGATTGCCAAAAAGACCGCGACCACGGCCCACAGCATCTGCCGTTGATAGCGCGGCCCTTCTTGCCAGAAGTCGATAAGGATCACGCGGACGCCGTTGAGGGCGTGGTACAGCACCGCCACGACCAGGCCGAGCTCCATCAGCCCGACGATCGGCGTCTTGTAGGTCTCGATCACCTCGTTGTAGGCCTGCGGGCTCACCCGCACCAGCGCGGTGTCGAGGACGTGGACGAACAGGAAGAAGAAGATCGTCGCACCCGTGATGCGGTGCAGCACCCACGACCACATACCGGGATCACCGCGGTACAGGGTGCGTCGACGCGGCGGTCCGGATCGTGGAGCCGGAACCGCTTGGCTCTCTGTTGTCGCAGTGCTCATCTGGCCTCCAACGCCTACGGTGGTGGTTCGGTGCCGCCCAAACCACGGGGGGACTTTAGTCCGAGCTGCATCTCCAAACGAACTACGGTCGGGCCCGATTCGAGGCAAAACGGCCGATATTAGGGTTACCTTCCTTACTGTCCGCCGCTTCAGCGTGGCGACCGGATGCATTCAAATCGACGAAAGACGGGCCTGGCATGAACCGGAAGATTGACTGGAATGCATTGCGGCGCAGGGCAATCGAAGTCAGCGCGACGGCGTACGCGCCGTACTCCGGCTTCCCGGTCGGGGCGGCGGCGCTGGTCGACGACGGACGAATCGTCGCCGGATGCAATGTGGAGAATGTCTCATATGGTCTTGGTCTCTGTGCCGAGTGCGCTGTGGTCTGCGCCCTGTATTCCGGCGGCGGAGGCCGGCTGGTGGCGCTGTCCTGCGTGGCCGCCGACGAGCAGTTGCTGATGCCCTGTGGGCGGTGCCGGCAGGTGCTGTGGGAGCACGGCGGACCCGACCTGCTGATCGATCATCCCGACGGACCGCGTCGGTTGCGCGAACTCCTTCCGGACGCGTTCGGCCCGCAGGACCTGCAGCGGATCATCAAGGCGTGACCCGGTTCACAAAAAATTCGGCCGACGACGTTTGAGCACCGGGTTCTGAGGTACTCCGACCCGAAAAAGCGCCCCGGGGTATGCGCCCCGGACCAGGCAGGGAGGAGTCCGTCATGGAGAGCCGGGCCAAGGCCTTGGGCCACGCCATCCACCCGATGTTGATCCCGTTTCCGCTGGGACTGCTGGCGACGGCCGTGGTGTTCGACATCGTCTACCTGGCCACCGACCGCGCGGGGTTCGCCGTGGCCGCGGCGTACATGATCGCGGCCGGGATCATCGGCGGGGCGATCGCCGCGCCGTTCGGCTGGATCGACTGGTTCAAGATCCCCGCCGACACCCGGGCCAAGCGCATCGGGCTGCTGCACGGGCTGAGCAACGGGCTGGTGCTGGTGCTGTTCGCGCTGAGTTGGTTGGCGCGCCTCGGCGCCGACGCCTGGCAGCCGAACGCCTGGGCGCTGGTGTGCAGCTTCGCCGCGGTGGTGGTCGCCGTCGGCGCCGCCTGGATGGGCGGCGAGCTCGTCGAACGCCTCGGGGTCGGCGTCGACGACGGGGCGGGGGTCGACGCGCCCAGCTCGCTGCGCCATCCACACGTACCGGCCTGATTCGGCTCGGAGCCGCCAGCGGCGCGGTCGGATAAGTTAAGGCGGTGACGCGGTTCACATTTGACGCGCCGACCGTCATCCGGATCAAGCGCGACGGCGGGGCGCTGCCCGACGAGGCGATCGACTGGGTGATCGACGCCTACACCCACGGCCGGGTGGCCGACGAGCAGATGTCGGCGCTGCTGATGGCCATCTTCCTGCGCGGCATGACCGACGCCGAGATCGCCCGGTGGACGGCGGCGATGGTGGACTCCGGCGCCCGACTGGACTTCACCGATCTGCGCCGCGACGGGAAACCGCTGGCCCTGGTGGACAAGCACTCCACCGGCGGGGTGGGCGACAAGATCACCATCCCGCTGGTGCCCGTGGTGATGGCCTGCGGCGGTGCGGTGCCGCAGGCGGCCGGTCGCGGCCTCGGTCACACCGGCGGCACCCTGGACAAGCTGGAGGCCATCCCGGGGTTCAGCGCCGAGCTGACGATCGACCGCATCTGCGAACAGCTGTGCGACATCGGTGCGGCCGTCTTCGCCGCCGGCGAGCTGGCGCCGGCCGACCGCAAGATCTACGCGCTGCGCGACATCACCGCCACCACCGAGTCGCTGCCGCTGATCGCCAGCTCGGTGATGAGCAAGAAGATCGCCGAGGGCACCCGCGCGCTGGTGCTCGACTGCAAGGTCGGTTCGGGCGCCTTCCTCAAGACCGAGGCCGAGTCGCGCGAGTTGGCCCGCACCATGGTGCGGCTCGGAACCGCGCACGGGCTGCGGACCCGCGCGCTGCTGACCGATATGTCCACCCCGCTGGGCCGGGCCGTCGGCAACGCCGTCGAGGTGGCCGAGTCGCTGGAGGTGCTGGCCGGCGGCGGGCCGGACGATGTGGTGGAGCTGACGCTGGCGCTGGCGCACGAGATGCTCGACGCGGCCGGCCTCGACGGCGTCGACCCCGCCGACACCCTGCGCGACGGCACCGCGATGGACCGGTTCCGCGCGCTGGTGGCCGCCCAGGGCGGGGACCTGAGCCGGCCGCTGCCGGTGGGGCGGTGCCGCGAGACGGTCACCGCGCCGGAGTCCGGCGTGGTGCAGGACATCGACGCGCTGGCGGTCGGCATGGCGGTGTGGCGGTTGGGAGCGGGCCGCTCCGCACCCGGGGAGCAGGTGCAGTTCGGCGCCGGGTTGCACATCCACCGTCGTCCCGGCGAACCGGTGACCGCCGGGGAACCGGTGCTGACCCTCTACACCGACATCCCGGAGCGGTTCGAGGCCGCCGTCGCCGAACTGGACGGGGCCATCCGCATCGGCCACACCGCAGCGCCGCCGCGGCCGCTGGTGATCGACCGGATCGTGTGATGCCGTACGGCATCCCGCTGGAAGTGGGCGGATAGTGACCGAGCACACCGGGAGCCCGGGTGCCGAACCGCAGTGGCGCGGCACCTCGGCTGCCGAACGGTTGCGGCAGCGCCGGTCCCGGCTGGTCGACGCCGCGTACCGGTTGCTGGCCGGCGGCGACGACAGCGCGTTGACCATCCGCGCCGTCTGCCGCGCCGCGAATGTGAGCCCGCGCCACTTCTACGAGGTGTTCGCCGACACCGATGCGCTGCTGCGGGCGACCTACGATCACGCGATCGAACTGCTGGTCGCGGCGGTCCGGGCGAGCCTGGCCGACAGCCAGGTGGCGCCGATGCCCATCCGCGGCCGGCTCGAGGCGCTGTTCTCCGCCGCCGCAGAACATTTCGAGAACGACCCGGCCGCGGCGCGGATCATCTTCACCATCGCGCTGTCCCACGACGCCTTGCGCGACCACGGCATCACGACCCTGCTGACGTTCGTCGCCGGGGTGCGGGCCTCGCTGGGGCCGGGATCGGTGCCGGGGCCGGCCGTGTCGTCGGCGCCGGACGACGAACTGCGCACCACGATGCTCGCCGGTGGTCTGGCGGCGGTGTTCTCCTCCTGGATCGCCGGCGGCTACGCCCGGCCGCGCGACGAGATCGTCGCCTACTGCACCCAGGCCGGCCTGCAGCTTCTCGGCTGGGACGACAGCCAGCGCTGACACCGGCCCCGGGGTGGGCGGGGGTGGGTCGGTCGGTGTGGGCGCGATAACGGGGCCCGCGTGGGGTCTGTCCCGGATGATGGGGATATGACGACGCCGTTGACCTTCGAGACGATCCAGCGGGCGCCCAAGGCGCTGCTGCACGACCACCTCGACGGCGGACTGCGGCCGACCACGGTGATCGAGCTGGCCGCCGAGACCGGCTACGACAAGCTACCGGCCACCGATGCCGACGAGCTGGCCACCTGGTTCCGCACCGCCGCGCACAGCGGCTCGCTGGTGCGCTATCTGGAGCCGTTCGCGCACACCGTCGGGGTCATGCAGACCCCCGAGGCGCTGCACCGGGTGGCCTACGAATGCGTCGAGGATCTGGCCGCCGACAACGTGGTCTACGCCGAGGTCCGGTTCGCCCCGGAGCTGCACATCGACGGGGGCATGTCGCTCGACGAGGTGGTTGAGGCGGTGCTGGCCGGGTTCGCCGACGGGGAGAAGGCCGCCGCGGCCGCGGGCCACACCATCGTCGTGCGCTGTCTGGTGACCGCGATGCGCCACGCGGCGCGGTCGCGGGAGATCGCCGAGCTGGCGATCCGGTTCCGCGACAAGGGCGTGGTCGGGTTCGACATCGCCGGGGCGGAGGCGGGCAACCCGCCGAGCCGGCACCTCGACGCGTTCGAGTACCTGCGCGCCAACAACGCCCGGTTCACCATTCACGCCGGCGAGGCGTTCGGCCTGCCGTCGATCCACGAGGCCATCGCGTTCTGCGGCGCCGACCGGCTCGGGCACGGCGTGCGCATCGTCGACGACATCACCGTCGACGCCGACGGCACACCCCGGCTGGGTCGGCTCGCGGCGTTGTTGCGCGACAAGCGGATTCCGTTCGAGATGTGCCCGTCGTCGAATGTACAGACCGGCGCGGTGCGCAGCATCGCCGAACATCCGATCGATCTGCTGGCGCGGCTGCGGTTCCGGGTCACGGTCAACACCGACAACCGGCTGATGAGCGACACCACGATGAGCCGGGAGATGTGGAAGCTGGTGCAGACGTTCGGCTACGGATGGAGCGATCTGCAGCGGTTCACCATCAATGCGATGAAGTCCGCGTTCATCCCGTTCGATCAGCGGCTGGCGATCATCGACGACGTGATCAAGCCGCGGTATGCCGTGCTGATCGGGTAGCGCGCCGAGACCGCCGGGTGCAGGGCGCCATCACCCGCTGGGTCGCCGGCCTATTCGAGGCGCAGCCGGGATTCGACGAACCTCTCGAGGGCTTCCCACTGCTCGACGGCCTTGGCGTACGGCGGCTTCGGCCGCGAGACCGAGTCCGGGTCGAGCACGTGGGCCACCACCCGGCCGAGCGGCTGGTCCTCGGCGAGGGTCTCGTCGACGATTGTCTCCTCGGCGTAATCGCCGAGGTCCCTGAGGAATTCGACGGCCAACTCCAGCTGGTCGCGGTCGATCGCGTCGGGCCCCTCCTGGAGGCAGTCGACGATCTCGGCGAGCACGTACACGTTGTCGTCGGTGACGTCGATGCGCAGCGACCCGTCGTTGGCGGCGGTGCGGATGTCGTCGTAGGTGGCCAGGTTCGCCAGGTCGTGGTCGTGTTCGTCGGCCAGGTACCGCGCCAGCGCCCGCTCGGACGGGAACACGCTGACCCGGCCGTTGCGCCCGAGGAACACCGGCGTGTCATCGAGGTAGCAGCGCAGCGTGTAATAGGTACCGCCGCGGCTCATGATGCGGATCGGGTCGATGCCGACCTTGACCCAGAAATCCTCGTCGCCGCCCTGCACCGCGCGCTCGGCGGTCGCCCGCAGCTCGTCGGCCTCGTCGGCCTCGTCGGCCCCGTCCTCGTCGGTGTCGCTCTCCGCGACCGCGAGGATGTCCTCGGGTTCCTGTTCGGGCTCCGGCGCCGGGCCGGCGAGCTCCTCCTCGGCTTTCTTCACCGCGTCCGCGTCGACGTCGGGAATGCTGACGACCTCGTCGAGGGCGTCGACGACGGTGTCCCAGCTGCGCGCGACGGCCTTCTCGATCTCGGCCCACCGCTTGCGTCCGGCTCGTCCGGTGAACGCGGCGAGCCCGCCACCGACCGTACCCACCACCGGGTTGCCGTTGAAGAACTTCAGCACCGCGGGCAACTCGCACACCGTGCCCAGCGACAACACGATGGCCAGGGTGCGGTGCAGCGTGTCGACGGACTCCTCGGTGGGCTTCTCGGCGACCAGCTCCGGTACCCCGATGATGTCGAACCACCGGTCCTCGCCCGGGTCGAGCCGGTGCGCGTTGGCCTCGGTGATCCTCGGCCAGGACGGGTGGTCGGACAGGTCGTGCTCGGCGCCGCTGCGCACGAATGCGACCAGGTCGGCCACCGACTCGAACACGTAGAGGTCCTCGTCCTTGCCGAGGAACGCCTCCCACTCGTCGCCGGCATCGCGCCAGCGTGGAGCCCATAACGTGTACAGGTCGCCCTTGGTCAGGCCGAGCCGGATCGGCACGATGTCAGCAGCCATGGCGCACAGCCTAACCAGAACGCCTGGCAGCGGTCGGCACGCACCGCGGCGACCGCTCACCCGGTGGGACGCCAGAACCCCTGAAATCCCTGCCCCGCGTTGGTGGTGCGGATCGGCGACAGCTGCACCGGATCACCGGCCTCGATCATCTGCCCGTTGCCGACGATCATCGCCACGTGCCCGTCCCACACCGCGAGGTCGCCCGGCCGCAGATCACCGGGGGCGACCGGCACGCCGACGTCCTGCTCCTGCGCAAGCCGCGGGATCTCCAGTCCCGCTTGGCGGTAGGCCCACTGGGTGAGCCCGCTGCAGTCCAGCCCGACACCCGGGGTGGTGCCACCCCACCGATAGGGCACGCCGAGTTGGGTCAGGGCATGACGAACCGCGTCGGCGGCGATCCGGTTCGGGGCCACGACGACGCTGCCGTCCGGCAGCGGGACCGCCAGTCCCGAACCCGCCGCGGCCGCCTCCGTCGCCGGCTCCGGCCAGGTCAGGCCGGTCAGGTCGCTCAGTGTCGTCGCCCAGCCGCTGGCGGGGACCACGCCGGCCGGTGCGGCGCTCACCGGGGCCGTCGCACCGCCGAACCCGCCCCATCCCGCGACCGGCTGACCCGCCGGGCGGGTGGCCGCCGCGGGTGCGCCGGCCCGCACCGGTGGGGCGGACACCGGCTCCGGCGGCACGGGCATCGGCTCCGGCGGCACGGTGGCGGCCCGCACCAGCCGGGTCTGATCGTCCAGGTCGGCGCGCAGCGCGGCGATGACCGCCACCGCCTCGGCGACGGCCTGCTCGGCCTCGGCGGTCAGCGCCGCCAGCCCCTGGGGCGAGTTCAGGAACGGTGCGAGCGCGGCGGCGCGCGCCTCGAACCGCTCGATGATCCCGCCGAGCCGCCGGTGGGCCCGCGCCACCGCGGCTCCGGCCGCGTCGGCGGCCGCCGCCAGCCGGTCGGTGTCATCGGCCAGCCCGTCGAGGGCCGCCGCGGTCGCGGCGACGAACCCCGCCGCCCCGTCCGCGCCCGCACCCGACCAGCGCCCGGCGGTCTGCCGCCAGCCCGACCGGGCCGCCGCCGACACCTCGGCGAGGGCGTCGCGGACACCGCGCAGCCCCGGCACCGGATCGGCGCCGGGTGGCCATCCGGGGCCCACCAGGGCCCGCAGTTCCCGCAGCCGCGCACCCACCGCCGCCACCACGTCGGCGGCCAAACTAGCTCCCGGCGATGCGGTCCGCGGCGTGGCCGTCCGCCCCGTCGTAGGCGTCGGCCGCCCGGTGCGCCAGACGCTGCGCCGCGGCGAACCGGCCGCTCAACCCGGTGAGCCGATCGGCGCCGTCGGTCACCGCCGCCGCCAGGGCGGCCACGAACTCGGCGGCCACCGGCCCCAGGGCCGACGGTGGCACCGGTAACGAGGACAGGGACGCGGCCGCGGCGGCGAGGTCGGCCGCGCACGCGGCGTTGGCACGGCCGAATGCGTGGATCGAGTCGATGTCGGCGAACATGCGAGTAGGACGTCGACGGGCGCGGGCCGGTTCCATCCGCGTGCATTCCGGTGCCGTTCGGCTAGGGTGCGGCCCATGGATGTGCGCGTTGTCGACCACCCGCTGGCCGCCGCCCGGCTCACCACCCTGCGTGACGAGAACACCGACAACGCGGCCTTCCGTGCGGCGCTGCGCGACCTGACCCTGATGCTGGTCTACGAGGCCACCCGCAACGCGGCCACCGAGCAGGTGCCGGTGCGCACCCCGGTGGCCGAGACCACCGGACACCGGCTGGCCAATCCGCCGCTGCTGGTGCCGGTGCTGCGCGCCGGGCTGGGCATGGTGGACCAGGCGCACGCGCTGATTCCCGAGGCGCGGGTGGGCTTCGTCGGGGTCGCCCGCGACGAGGAAACGCTCAAGCCCACACCGTATCTGGAGTCGCTGCCGGACGACCTGAGCGATCAGCCGGTGTTCGTGCTCGACCCGATGCTGGCCACCGGCGGGTCGATGGTGCACACCCTGCAGTTGTTGCAGTGCCGCAACGCCACCGACATCACCGCGATCTGCGTGGTGGTCGCGCCACAGGGACTGGCCGCGGTGGAGAAGGTCGCGCCCGGCATCCGGTTGTTCACCGCGACCATCGACCAGGGGCTCAACGAGATCGCCTACATCGTGCCGGGTCTCGGTGACGCGGGTGACCGCCAGTTCGGGCCCCGGTAACAGCCGCGCGGGGTCCTGTCACAGCCCGTACTGCTGCAGCGAATCGAGCACCGTGTCCTGCACTCGACGGGCCCGTGCTCGTGCCGCGGCCAGGTCGCTGACGTCGGCGCAGCGAACCTCGATGTAGCACTTGACTTTCGGCTCGGTGCCCGACGGGCGCACCGCCACCCGCACCGAGGTCTCGCCGTCGCCGCCGGCCAGGATCACCGCATCGGTGCGCAGCGGGCCGGTCTCGGCCGACAGATCGGTCATCGTGACGGCGTGGCCGGCCAGGCGGTCGGGCGGCGCGGCGCGCAACCGGGCCATCAGCGCCGCGGCCTCGTCGAGGTCGGCCACCCGCCGCGACCGGGCGGTGGTGGTGTGCACCCCGTGGCGGCGCGCCAGCTCGTCGAGCGCGTCGAGCACGGTGCGGCCGCGGAGCTTGAGCGCGGCGACCAGATCGCACACCAGCACCGCGGCGCTGATGCCATCCTTGTCGCGCACCGCCGACGGGTCCACGCAGTGCCCGATCGCCTCCTCGTAGGCGTAGACCAGGGTGTGTCCGGGCAGGCCCTGATCGGCGCGGGCCAGCCACTTGAACCCGGTCAGCGTCTCGACATGGCGCGCACCGTGGTCGGCCGCGATCGCCGCCAGCATGCGCGACGACACCACACTGCTGGCCACCACGGTGGCCGCCGCCACCGGGCCGGGATCGATCTGCGTCAGCAGGTAATCGCCGAGCAGCCAACCGGTTTCGTCTCCGGTCAGCATCCGCCAGCCGTCCGGGGTGGGCACCCCGACCGCGCACCGGTCGGCGTCGGGATCCAGCGCGATCGCGACCTCGGCGTCGACTTCGGCGGCCAGCCGCAGCAGCGCGTCGGTGGCGCCCGGCTCCTCCGGGTTGGGGAACGTCACGGTGGGGAAGTCCGGGTCGGGGGCGAATTGCTCCTCGACGACGTGGACGTCGCCGAAGCCGGCCCGCGCCAGCGCGTCGAGGGCGAACTCGCCGCCCACACCGTGCAGCGGGGTGAGCGCGATCCGCACCGACCCGTGGCTGCGCCGCACCTGCGCTGCCCGCTCGACATAGCGCTGCACGTCGTCGACACCGGTGGGCACCACCGGCTTACGGGGTATCTCGTCGGCGTAGGGGGCCGCGGCCATCGCGGCCTCGATCTCGCGGTCGATCGGCGGCACGATCGGAAAGCCGTCCTGCCAGTACACCTTGAACCCGTTGTCCGACGGCGGATTGTGCGACGCGGTGATCTGAATGCCCGCCACCGCCGGCGCATGCCGCACCGTGAACGCCACCACCGGGGTGGGCACTGCGGCGAACATCAGCCGCACTGTGAACCCCTGGGCAGCAAGCACTTCGGCGGTGGCCAGGGCGAACTCGTCGGATCCGTGCCGGGCGTCGCGGCCCACCACCACCTCGTGTCCGCCGAGCCCCCGGTCCTTGAGCACCTTGGCGACGGCCCAGGTGGCCCGCATCACCACCGCAAGGTTCATGCCGTTGGGCCCGGCCCGTAGCGGACCGCGCAGCCCGGCGGTGCCGAAGGTCAGCGGGCGGGCGAACCGCTCCTCGAGCTCTTCGGGGCTGCACGCGGCCAGTTCGGCGGCGCTGGCCGGGTCCGGATCGTGGGCGATCCACTCCTGCGCGGTCGGTGCGGTCCGCGTCTCCGTCATGCCGGTAGTGTGCCCGCTTTGGTTTCGGCGTACGCGTATGGCCGCGGCTCCCGGGGCGATGAACACCGCCGCCGGTCCCGGCCGAGGCCTGCCGAATACTGGATGGCGATGACGAGGACGGCGCTGCGGTGGGCGCTGCTGGCGGCGGTGACCGCGGCGGCGACCTATCCGCTCACGCGGTGGGGCGTCCCGTCGGCGGCGCTGTTCGCCGCCCTGGTGGTCGGCGCCGCCCTCGCGTTGGCGTCGCTGGCGCCGGCCCAGGTGCCCCGGCGGCTCGGGGTGGCCGCGCAGGGCGTGCTGGGCGTCTTCATCGGCACCATGGTGCACCGCGACGCCGCCGACGCCCTGGGCCCGGACTGGCCGATCGTGCTGGCCATCGCGGCGGCGACGCTGCTGCTCAGCGTGGTGTGCGGGGCCCTGCTGGCGCTGCACCGCGACGTCAGCACGCTGACCGGATCCCTGGCCCTGGTCGCGGGCGGGGCGTCCGGGCTGGTCGCGATCACCCGGGAACTCGGCGGTGACGACCGGGTCGTCTCGGTCGTGCAGTACCTGCGGGTCGGTCTGATCACCGCGTCGATGCCGGTGGTGGTGGCGCTGATCTACCACGTCGACAGCGCCCCGGCGGAGGTCGTCGACGACGGCGACGCCGCGCCCTGGTACCTGAGCCTGGCGCTGCTGGTCGCGCTCGTGGCCGTGGGCGGCGCGCTGGCTCGGCGGGTCCGGATGCCCGGCGCGGGGCTGCTCGGGCCGTTGGCGTTGACCGTACTGCTGGAGTTGACCGGCCTGTCGTTCGGGTTGGCCGTGCCGGCGCTGCTGGTGCAGGTCGGCTACGTGGTGGTCGGCTGGCAGGCCGGGCTGGCGTTCACCCGGGAGTCGCTGCGCACGGTCGGGCGGATCCTGCCGACGGCGATCGCGCTGATCGTGCTGCTCGGTGTGGTCAGCGCGGGGCTCGGGGTGGTGCTCGCGCGCGTGGCCGGGCTCACACCGCTGGAGGGATACCTGGCCACCAGCCCGGGCGGGGTGTATGCGGTGCTGGCGACGGCGGTCGAGACCGGCGCCAACGTCACGTTCGTCATCGCCGCTCAGGTCGTGCGCATTCTGCTGATGCTGTTCGGGGCGCCGGTGCTGGCCCGGATCGCGGTCCGCATCGACCGTCGCCGCGCCCGCCGGTCGCGCCACGCCGGGACCGTCAGAGCCGGGCGATGACCTGCGACAGCAGCGCACCCATCCGCGCCGCCGACCGACGGCCCGCGGCCAGCACCTCCTCGTGGTTGAGCGGCTGCCCGGTCATCCCGGCCGCCAGGTTGGTCACCAGCGACACCCCCAGCACCGCGGCACCGGCCGCCCGGGCGGCGATCGTCTCGTGCACCGTCGACATCCCCACCAGATCCGCGCCCAGCGTGCGCAGCATCCGGATCTCGGCCGGGGTCTCGTACTGCGGACCGGGCAGGCCGGCGTACACCCCCTCGGCCAGGTCCGGGTCGACCTCGCGGGCCAGCGCCCGCAGCCGCGGCGCGTACGCGTCGACCATGTCGACGAACTGCGGGCCGACCAGCGGCGACCGACCGGTGAGGTTGAGGTGGTCGCTGATCAGCACCGGCTGGCCCACCGCGTAGTCGGCGCGCAGACCACCCGCGGCGTTGGTCAGCACCACGGTGTGCGCCCCGGCCGCGCACGCCGCGCGCACCGGATGCACCACGTGGGCCGGGTCGTAGCCCTCGTAGGCGTGGATGCGCCCGACCAGCGCCAGCACCCGGCTGCGGCCGATCCGCAGCGCCAGCACCTCGCCGCGGTGGCCCTCGGCGCTCGGGGGAGAGAAGCCGGGCAGCTCGGCCATCGGCACCACCGCGACCGGGTCGCCCAGCTCGGCGACCGCGGGCGCCCAGCCCGAGCCCAGCACCACCGCGACGTCGTAGCCGTCGACCCCGGTGCGGTCGCGGATCGCGTCCGCCGCGGCAGCAACCACATCCGGCGTCGTCACGGTGCGCAGCTTAGCCGTCGCGTGACCGGTGCCCGCCCGGTGAGATACTTCGATGGTGTCAGCCGCCAACCCCCCTCGCCGCGCGGACGCCGCCCCCCGGTGGTGCGGTGATTCGGCGGTACACGCCCGGAGGCGGGCGCGATGACACTTCCCGAGGCCGCCAATCGCTGGCTGGACGCGCACTACGCGGATCTGGTCGCGTGGCGCCGCCACATCCACGCCCACCCCGAGTTGGGCCGGCAGGAGTTCGCCACCACCCAGTTCGTGGCCTCACATCTGGCCGAGGCCGGGCTCAACCCCAAGGTGCTGCCCGGGGGCACCGGGCTGACCTGCGATATCGGTCCCGACAGCGGGGCGAGGATCGCGCTGCGCGCCGACATGGACGCGCTGCCGATGGCCGAACGCACCGGCGCCCCGTACGCGTCGGTGGTGCCGAATGTCGCCCACGCCTGCGGGCATGACGCGCACACCGCGATCCTGCTGGGCACCGCGATGGTGCTGGCATCGGTGCCGGAGCTGCCGGTGGGGGTGCGGCTGTTGTTCCAGCCGGCCGAGGAGTTGATGCCCGGCGGGGCGCTCGACGCGATCGCGGCGGGCGCGCTGACCGGGGTGTCGCGCATTTTCGCGTTGCACTGCGACCCGCGGCTGGCCGTCGGCAAGGTGGCGGTGCGGCCCGGGCCGATCACCTCGGCCGCCGATCAGCTCGAGGTCACGCTGCACTCGCACGGTGGGCACACGTCGCGTCCGCACCTGACCGGTGATTTGGTGTACGGGCTGGGCACCCTGATCACCGGGGTGCCGGGCGTCCTGTCGCGGCGCATCGACCCCCGCAACTCGACGGTGATGGTGTGGGGCGCGGTCAACGCCGGCACCGCCGCCAACGCGATCCCGCAGACCGGGACGTTGGCCGGAACCATCCGCACCGCCAGCCGCGACACCTGGGAGGGCCTGGAATCGCTTGTCGAGGAAGTGATCTCGTCGCTGCTGGCACCGCTGAACCTGGACCACACGCTGCAGTACCGCCGCGGTGTGCCGCCGGTGGTCAACGAGGAGATCTCCACCCGCATCCTCACCCACGCGATCGAGGCCGTCGGGCCCGATGTCCTCTGCGACACCCGTCAGTCCGGCGGTGGCGAGGATTTCTCCTGGTATCTGGAGGAGGTGCCGGGCGCGATGGCCCGGCTCGGGGTGTGGAACGGGCGGGGACCCCAACTCGACCTGCACCAGCCGAACTTCGACATCGACGAGCGCGCGATGGCGGTCGGGGTACGGGTGATGGTCAACATCGTCGATCAGGCCGCCCAGGTCTCGAACCAAGGCCGCTAGAGCAAACTGACCCGGCCGTCCTCGAGGCTGCCCGGCACGGCGGCGCCGACGATGCTGCCGGTCTGTCTCAGCGCGCGCCGGGACCGATGTTGCGTGATGGGCGGGTTCGCAGGTCGTGTACGTATTCCGGTGGTGCCCCGGCTTTTTCGGCAGCGTCGGCCATCACACCTAGGTAACGTGCCGACGGCAGGCCGCCTTCCCAGGCGTCGACGACATACAGCCAGGCGAGCACCGGGCCGTCACCGCTGTCGGATGAGATGCGGTGTACCCGGGCACGGATCTTCTTGTGGATGCCGAGCTCCGCGCCTTCCCAGCGGTCGAGGTTCTCCTCGTCCTCCTTGGTCACGTCGTAGAGCACCACGAACACCCGGTAGGCGGGGTCCTCGACGACCGTGGCCAGCGCGCCTTCCCAGCCGATGTCCTCGCCGGCAAAGGTCAACCGCCAGCCGTAGAGCCATCCGGTGCCCGCCATCGGCGAATGAGGAGCCCGCTGGAGCATCTGCTCCGGATCCATGTTGGACCCGTACGCGGCGTAAAGCGGCACGAAGAAAGATTAAAGCCTGCCCTCCTCGATGGGTGCGCGACCACCCTCTTAGCTAGCGTTGACACCGTGCCAAGCCGTAAGCCCACCCGGATCGTGATCATCGGCGGTGGCCCCGCCGGCTACGAAGCGGCGTTGGTCGCCGCCGCCCGCGGACCCGACGTGGCCGACGTCACCGTGGTCGACTCCGACGGTATCGGCGGTGCGTGCGTGTTGTACGACTGCGTGCCGTCGAAAACATTCATCGCGTCGACCGGGGTGCGCACCGAGCTGCGGCGGGCGCCGGCGCTCGGTTTCGACATCGAGTTCGACGACGCCAAGACCGACGTCGTCACGATCAATGAGCGGGTGAAGCGGCTGGCGGCCGCGCAGTCCGCCGATATCGAACGGCGGTTGCGCAGCCAGGGCGTGAAGCTGATCGCGGGCCGCGGCGAGCTTGTCGACGAGATGCCGGGCATGGCCGTGCACACCGTCCAGGTCACCGCGCACGACGGCAGCGTCCACACGCTGCAGGCCGATGTGGTGCTGATCGCCACCGGCGCCAGCCCGCGGGTGCTGCCCAACGCCCGGCCCGACGGCGAACTCATCCTGAACTGGCGCCAGCTCTACGACCTCAAGAAGCTGCCCGAACATCTGGTGGTCGTCGGGTCCGGCGTCACCGGTGCGGAGTTCGTCAACGCCTACACCGAGCTCGGGGTCAAGGTCACGGTGGTGGCCAGCCGTGATCAGATCCTGCCGCACGAGGACTCCGACGCCGCCGCCGTGCTCGAGGAGGTGTTCGCCGCGCGCGGGGTGACGCTGCTCAAGAACGCCCGTGCGGAGTCGGTCGTGCGCAAGGGGCCCGACCCGCGCGACGGCGTGGTGGTGACCATGACCGACGGCCGTCAGGTGGAGGGCAGCCACGCGCTCATCACGGTCGGATCGGTGCCCAACACCAGCGGCCTGGGGCTGGAGCGGGTCGGGATCGAGCTGGGCGAGGGCGGCTACCTGAAGGTCGACCGGGTGTCGCGCACCGCGGTGCCGGGCATCTACGCCGCCGGGGACTGCACCGGGCTGATGCTGCTGGCGTCGGTCGCGGCGATGCAGGGCCGCATCGCGATGTATCACGCGCTGGGGGAGGGGCTGGAGCCGATTCGGCTGCGCACCGTGGCGGCGGCGGTGTTCACCCGCCCCGAGATCGCCGCGGTCGGGGTGCCGCAGCGGATGATCGACGACGGGTCGGTGCCGGCGCGCACGATCATGCTGCCGCTCAACACCAATGCCCGGGCCAAGATGTCGAGCCTGCGCCGTGGTTTCGTCAAGATCTTCTGCCGGCCGGCGACCGGGGTGGTGATCGGCGGGGTGGTGGTCGCGCCCATCGCCTCCGAACTGATCCTGCCGATCGCGCTGGCGGTGCAGAACGGCAACACCGTGGCGGATCTGGCGCAGACGTTCTCGGTGTATCCGTCGCTGTCGGGGTCGATCACCGAGGCCGCCCGGCAGCTGATGGCCCACGACGATCTGGACTGACCGACCGCCGACCAGCCGGTTTCGGTCCCGTGCGGCACTCACCCGAACCCGGCCGATCCACGTAAGGTGGGGGTTGGGCCGACGTACCGACGAGTAACTAGGAGTGCCTCCGGTGACCGACCCGACACACCTGAACCCCCATCAGCGGGCAGAGGCCTGGGAGCGGCTCGGTAGCGAGCAGTTCGACGTCGTCGTGATCGGCGGCGGTGTGGTGGGCGCGGGTGCGGCACTCGATGCGGCGACCCGCGGACTCAAGGTCGCGCTGGTGGAGGCGCGGGACTGGGCGTCGGGGACGTCGAGCCGCTCGTCGAAGATGTTCCACGGCGGTCTGCGCTACCTCGAACAGCTGGAGTTCGGCCTGGTGCGCGAGGCGCTGGCCGAACGCGAACTCGCGCTGACCACCCTGGCCCCGCATCTGGTCAAGCCGCTGCCGTTTCTGTACCCGCTGACCAAGCGGTGGTGGGAGCGGCCCTACGTGGCGGCCGGCATCTTCCTCTACGACCAGCTTGGTGGTGCGAAATCCGTTCCGGCGCAGAAACACCTGACCAAGTCGGGTGCGCTGCGGTTGGCGCCCGGGCTCAAGCGGTCCTCGTTGATCGGCGGAATCCGGTACTACGACACCGTGGTCGACGATGCCCGCCACACCCTGACCGTGGTGCGCACCGCCGCGCACTACGGTGCGGTGGTGCGGTCGTCGTCGCAGGTGGTGGCGTTGTTGCGGGAGGGCGACCGGGTCACCGGGGTGACCGTGCGCGATTCCGAGGACGGATCGACCGTCGACGTGCGCGGCCATGTCGTGGTCAACGCGACCGGGGTGTGGACCGACGAGATCCAGGCATTGTCCAAGCAGCGCGGGCGTTTTCGGGTGCGTGCCTCCAAGGGTGTGCACATCGTGGTGCCGCGGGACCGTATCGTCAGCGAGGTGGCGATCATCCTGCGCACCGAGAAGTCGGTGCTGTTCGTCATCCCGTGGGGCACGCACTGGATCATCGGCACCACCGACACCGACTGGCACCTCGACCTGGCGCATCCGGCGGCGACCAAGGCGGATATCGACTACATCCTCGGCCAGGTCAACCGGGTGCTGGCCACTCCGTTGACCCACGACGACATCGACGGGGTGTACGCGGGGCTGCGGCCACTGCTGGCCGGCGAGAGCGAGGAGACATCAAAGCTGTCGCGCGAACACGCGGTGGCGGTGCCCGCACCCGGGTTGGTGGCGATCGCCGGCGGCAAGTACACCACCTACCGGGTGATGGGGGCCGACGCGATCGACGCGGCGGCGGAGTTCATCCCGGCGCGGGTGGCGCCGTCGATCACCCGCAAGGTTCCGCTGATGGGTGCCGACGGGTACTTCGCGCTGATCAACCAGACCCAAAGCGTCGGTGCCCGTTACGGTTTGCACCCGTACCGGGTGCGGCATCTGCTGGACCGCTATGGGTCGATGATCGACGAGGTGCTCGAGATGGCCGAGGGCCGGCCCGAGCTGCTGACCCCGATCACCCAGGCGCCGATCTACCTCAAGGTCGAGGCCTGGTACGCGGCGGCGGCCGAGGGCGCCCTGCATCTCGAGGACATCCTGGCGCGCCGGATGCGGATCTCGATCGAGTACCCGCACCGCGGGGTGGACTGCGCCCGCGAGGTCGCCGAAGTGGTGGCCCCGGTGCTGGGGTGGAGCGACAAGGACATCGAGCGCGAGGTCAACACCTATCTGGCCCGGGTGGACGCCGAGATCCGCTCGCAGCAGGAGCCCGACGACGAGTCGGCCGACGCGTTGCGGGCGGCGGCACCGGAGGCGCGCGCACAGATCCTCGAACCGGTGCCGTTGAACTGATGTCGGGCAGCGAGGTCTGAACGGTGGCCCGGGTTCCGCCGCTGCCGGTGCGCGACGGGCTGGGGCCGGCGCGGGTGCGGCTGCACGGTGGGGTGGTGGCCGACGAGTTGGCCGCCCGGTTCGGTGCGGCGGTCGCGGCGAAAGTCACGGCGGGTGAGGTGTTTCTGGCCGACGGCACGGTGGTCGGTCCGGGCACCGTGGTGGAGCCCGGCACTCACGTGTACCTCTACCGCGAGCTGCGCGATGAGATCGAGGTACCGTTCGACATCCCGATCCTGTACCGCGACGACGAAATCGTGGTGGTGGACAAACCGCACTTCCTCGCGACGATGCCGCGGGGCAGGCACGTCGGGCAGACGGCGCTGGTGCGGCTGCGGCGATCGTTGGACCTGCCGGAGCTCTCACCGGCGCACCGGCTGGACCGGCTGACCGCGGGCGTGTTGCTGTTCACCGTGCGGCGTGACGTGCGTGGCGCCTATCAGACGATGTTCGAGCGCGGCGAGGTGCGCAAGACGTACCTGGCGCGGGCGGCGGTACGTGCCGACCTCGATTTTCCGCGGGTGGTGCGGAGCCGGATCATCAAGCGGCGCGGGAGTTTACAGGCAGTCGAGGAACCCGGTGCGCCGAACGCCGAGACCTACGTCGAGCATCTCGGCGACGGCGTCTACCGGCTGACCCCGCGCACCGGGCGCACCCATCAGCTGCGGGTGCACATGAACTCGCTGGGCCTGCCCATCCTCGGAGATCCCCTGTATCCGACGGTGGTCGACGTCGCACCGGGCGATTTCTCACGGCCGCTGCAGCTGCTCGCGCACACCCTGGAGTTCGACGATCCGATCACCGGTGCGCGGCGGCGGTTTGTCAGCGGTCGGGTTTTCGGGACGGAAGGCAACCGAGCACACAGCAACTCAGCCGATGACTCAGGCAGCTGAATCGCGGTCACCCGAACGTTGTGCATTCCACCGGCCTGGAAGCCGGCCCACCGATACCGAGGTGTGCGGCGCCGCCGGTGCCGCACACGTCCGATCCCGGCGCGAGTTCGAGGCAACGCCATCGCGGTCGAAGCGTTCGGATCGGGCGGCGGTGACGGTCACGTACGTGACGTACGTGCCGGCGTCGGTGTCGAACCCGAGCCCCATTTGGTAGACGACGTCACCCCGGGACGACGCCGTTCGAGAACAGTGGGTAGCTTGCGTCACCTGGTAAGCGAATCCGTCTGCGCCCACCGCCGGAAACCCGAAGTGCAGGTTGCACACGGCGGGACGGGCTGGGGCGCCGGCTGACTCGGTAGAGCTATGTCAACCGCCGTGGATCGGACGGCGGTGCCGGTGGTGGCGGCGCCACCGGTGCGGCGCCGGCGGCGATCACGGCACGGTTGCGCGCGGCCACGGTGCGAAGATCCATCTTGACCAGCCACCGGTCGTAGCTGAGGAACCCGTTCACCTCGTTCTCGACATCGGTCAGTTGGGTGTAGATCGCGCCGGAAAGGCCACCGCGGCGGACGATCTGCTCGAGTTCCCTGCTGACTTCCACATAGCGTTGGGTCAGCCGTGCCTGACTGTCGGTCATCTCGTAGGCCTGCGGGCGGCCCGGCCAGCGGTTGCCGTCGAACACCAGACCCAATCCGCCGTACTCTCCGTTGACCACCACGCGGTGCTGCCCGGCTTGCCTTGCATGAGCGCCGCGCCCCTGGGGAATCGGCGGACGGCCCGGACCGACGTAGGTGTGATCGTCGTAGATGTCGCCCGCCTTGCTGTCCGGGCGCGACTTGCAGCAGTTGACGCCGCTGTTGGCGTTCACCATGCGGGTCGGGTCGTGGGCTTTGACCACATGGGCGATCCGGCCGGCGTCGAACTCACCCCAGCCCTCGTTGAACGGCACCCAGCCCACGATCGAGGTGACACTGCGCAATTGGTCGATCATCTCGGCCAGCTCGCGTTCGAAGTTCCGCTTGGCTGCCGGTGAGGGATCGGGAGCGGGCCCCACCGGGATGTCCAGCGACACATCCAGCGACGGCATGTCCTGCCACACCAACAGACCGAGTCGATCGGCCCAGTAGTACCAGCGCGCGGGTTCGACCTTGGCGTGTTTGCGCACGAAGTTCATCCCGAGTGCCTTGGTGCGTTCCAGATCGAATCGCAGCGCATCGTCGGTGGGCGCGGTGTAGATGCCGTCGGGCCAATACCCCTGGTCGAGCGGTCCGTGCAAGAAGGTGATCTTGTTGTTCAGCGCGATCCGCGGTCGGCCCTGAGCGTCGGGAACGGTGCTGATCGTGCGGAGCCCGGCATAACTGGTTACCCCGTCGACGAGCTTGCCGGAGGCGCCGATGAGGCGAACCTCGATGTCGTAGAGATAGGGATGCTCGGGTGCCCACAGCCGCGGTCGCGGCACGGTGACGCGCAGCGGTTGATTCGGGGAGCCGGTGGTCCGCGCCACCTCGCGGCCGTCGGGTTCGGACACCACCACCTCGGCGCGCTGGTCGGTCGCCCCGACCACCCGCGGCAGGAGTGTCATCCCGTTGAGATCGGTAGTGATGGCGAGTTTTTCGATGTAGGTCGAGCGGACCGGTTCCAGCCAGACCGTCTGCCAGATTCCGGATGCGCCGGTGTAGAAGAGGCCTTCGGGGTCGTTGCGCTGCTTGCCGACGGGAAACGGGTTGAGTTCGTTGCGATCCTCGGCCCGAACGATGATCTCCTGTGCGCCGGAGTACCGCAGGGCGTCGGTGATATCGGCGCTGAACGAGGTATAGCCGCCTTCGTGATGGGCCACCTTGCGTCCGTTGACCCACACCGTCGCGATCTGGTCCACCGCCCCGAAGTGCAGCAGCACCCGCTGTCCGCGCCAGGTTCCGGGTACCTCGAAGACCTTGCGGTACCACATCTGATCGTCGTGACGTCCGATCCCGGACAGTGCGGACTCGGTGGGGTAGGGGACCAGGATCCGCTCGTCGAACTTGTCGGCGCTCGGCGGGGACGTGAGCATCCTGCTCCCGGACCTGCCGGTGTAGCCCCACACACCGTTGAGGTTCAGCCAGCGCTTGCGCACCATCTGCGGACGCGGGTACTCGGGCAGCGCGTTGTTCGGGCCCACCAGGTAGGTCCATGGGGTGGACAACGGAGGTCGTTGCCGCTGCCACGCCTCGGCGGCATGCGCCGGCGTCTCCACCATCACGATTGTGGTCAGCGCGATCGCACTCGCCAAAACCAGGCGAGTCATTTGTCGCCGGGGGAAGCGGTCTCCCCACCTCGGCGCTACGGGTCCACGACGGCGTATCGCAAGTCGTCGTGTGATGCGCAGCGACGCACGCACCCGCGCATTGGCAGGCGTCATAACCGAACCCCCCGCTAGTGACCGGCAGGACCGACGAAATCGCAATCCCCGTGACCCCCACCGGCTGCGTCCGTCGGCGGCAAACATACCCGCATTACGGTTGGTAGGAAAGGCGAACCTGGCCGCAGAGTTCGCGCACCCGCCGCCGCGAGGTTGGCGCACGCGCCGTCGGCTAACTCAATAGCTGGACTCATGGATCGTTGTCACCTGGCTGAAGTCCCACGGTGCAGGCGTGCGGCTACGGTTGCCTCGGTTGCGGCGGCGATTGCGTCGCAACCTTCCGTCGACGGCGTGTGCGGGAACGTCCGCCGGTGGTGGACGAAGGCGCGCAGGCAGCCCGGTCTCCATGGCGGAGCAAATTTGCTGATCTGTCGCCGACCGTGCCGGATGTTGATGATTTGCCCTCGCGGCGAGCCGATGTGCTGTCAGAATTTTCTGATGCGTAAGTTGCAGCAGGGTGCGCAAGTGAAACGTGCATGGATGTGTGCCGCCGCCGCGTTGTTCATCGCGGGTCTCGCCAACGTCGAGGTGCCCACCGCCGAGGCGACAGTGTGCGGATCCGTCGGCGGCCGCATCGTGGACGTCACCGGGTGCGCCGACCCGCTGTCGTATCTGAACGACGTACTGGCGCCCCCGCCGCCTCCGCCCCCGCCGCCTCCGGAGTCGCCGCCTCCCTCGGAAGCCGCACCGCCGCCTCCTCCGCCGCCACCACCGGCGCATGTGCCGCCACCACCACGGCCGAACGTGAGCGTGTGCGCCAATGTCGGGCGCCGGATCAGCATCAGTGGATGCATCTAGGAGGACAGCAGGCCTGCGGATGGTCCGATGTGGCCACCTGTTTGACTAGGCGTTGTGAATCGCGAAACGTTTGATCGTCTGTTCGACATGACCGGCCGGACCGTGATCGTGACCGGCGGGACCCGGGGCATCGGCCTGGCTCTGGCTGAGGGATTCGTGTTGGCCGGCGCCCGGGTGGTGGTGGCCAGCCGCAAACCCCACGCGTGCGAGCGCGCCGTCGAGCGGCTGCGTGAACTCGGCGGTCAGGCCATCGGCGTCCCTACTCACCTCGGCGACGTCGACGCGCTCGAAGCATTGGTGCGGGCGACCGTCGATGAGTTCGGCGGTATCGACGTCGTGGTCAACAATGCCGCCAACGCCCTGGCGCAACCGCTCGGCCAGATGACCGTCGAAGCGGTGACGAAGTCGTACGAGGTCAACGTGCGCGGGCCGCTGTTCCTGGTGCAGGCAGCCCTGCCCCACCTGAAGGAAAGCGCGAAAGCCGCTGTCATCAACATGGTTTCGGTCGGAGCTTTCATGTTCTCGCCGGCCACTTCGATCTACTCGTCGAACAAGGCCGCCCTGATGTCGTTGACCCGGTCGATGGCAGCCGAGTTCGCGCCGTTCGGGATCAGGGTGAACGCGATCGCCCCGGGACCCGTCGATACCGATATGGTGCGCAACAACCCGCCGGAGTTCATCGACATGCTGGCCAAGAGCACGCTGATGCAGCGACTCGCCTCACCGGACGAGATCGTCGGCACCGCACTGCTGTTGGCTTCCGACGCGGGCAGCTACATCACGGGAACCGTCATTATCGTCGACGGTGGTGGAACTCCTCGGTAGCGCGTTGCATCTCACCGCTGGTCGAGGCCAGGATCTGGCTCCGGTTCTCCAGGTGCAGGGCCGCCTCCAGGCTGGACGCCTCGAGGTTGGCCCACAGCACCTGTTTCGTCGACTCGACAGCGAATTTGCCGTAGCCGCACAGTGTTTCCGCGATAGTGAGAGCGTCCTCGAGCAGGGACTGATCGCTGGACAGCCGTGAGACAAGCCCCAGGCGCAGCGCCTCCTGGGCGTCGACCACCCGGGCGGTGAGGATGAGGTCGAATGCCGGTCCGGCGCCGATAAGCCGGGGCAGCGTATAGCTGACTCCGATATCGGCGCCACCTATTCCCAGTTTGATGAACTGGGTGCAGAACCTCGCGGATTCGGCCGCGATGCGGATATCGCAGGCCAGCGCGATGCCCAGGCCGCCGCCGTAGGCCGGTCCGTTGACCGCGGCGATAACCGGTTGGCGCAGACGCTGGATTCCGGTGGTGAGCTCGGCGATCCGTTCCTGCCATCGCATGCCCGATCGCGGGAACTCGGTGCCCTCGCCGGCCCGCTCCGGGTTGGGCTCGGTCAGATCGAGACCCGAACAGAAACCGCGGCCGGCCCCGGTCAGTATGACGACACGGCAGTCGTTGTTGCGCCGAAGTTGCTGAAGCACACCGTGCAGGTCTTCGACCAGCTCGTAGGACAGCGCGTTGAGTTTTTCCGGTCGGTTGAGCGTGACAACGGCGATGTCCTGGCGGGGGTAGGAGAGTTCAAGCTGCGCCATGAGCTCACGCTAACCGATCCGAATCGAGCGTCGGTAGCGGTCGACATGCACGTGCCCTGCTCGGCTAGAGAAGCGTACCGGGCACGTTGATCGTGACGGTCACCGGATCGCTGTAGGTCCTGACACCGTCGTGCTCGTCGTAGGCGCGGTAGACGAACTGAACCGAGTACGTGAACAACTGCACGCTCGCCTGGTAGTTGAAGGTCCCGTCGGGCTGCAACTCGAAGTCCTTGATCAGCGCGGTGAAGATGCTGCTGTATGTCGGACCCGAGACCAGCTCGGCCTTCAGGCTGTCGCCGTCGACATCATGGTCATTGGCCAGCACATTTCCGGTCGCTTGGGCGATCAACACAGTCCCCAGCAACCCGCCGGTCGCGGTGTAGATGGGGTCGGAGTTGGCCACCGGCGCGTCGTTGACCGGGTTCACCGTGATCGACACCGTGGCGCTGGTGATGTGTTGGCCGTCGGTGACGGTGTAGGTGAATGTGTCGGGGCCGTTGTAGTCGGGGTCGGGGGTGTAGGTCCAGGTGTCGTCACCGGCCGGGGTCAGCGTCCCGTGCGAGGGATCGTTGACGGTGATGGTGAGGTCGCCGGTGGGGGTGTCGATGTCGCCGACCAGTTGGGTCAAATCGATGGTGGTCGGCGCGTCTTCGTCGATGGTGACGGTGGTGTCGGTGGCGGTGGGTGGGTCGTTGACTGGGGTGACGGTGATCGAGACGGTTGCGGTGGTGGTGTGTTGGCCGTCGGTGACGGTGTAGGTGAATGTGTCGGGGCCGTTGTAGTCGGGGTCGGGGGTGTAGGTCCAGGTGTCGTCACCGGCCGGGGTCAGCGTCCCGTGCGAGGGATCGTTGACGGTGATGGTGAGGTCGCCGGTGGGGGTGTCGATGTCGCCGACCAGTTGGGTCAAATCGATGGTGGTCGGCGCGTCTTCGTCGATGGTGACGGTGGTGTCGGTGGCGGTGGGTGGGTCGTTGACTGGGGTGACGGTGATCGAGACGGTTGCGGTGGTGGTGTGTTGGCCGTCGGTGACGGTGTAGGTGAATGTGTCGGGGCCGTTGTAGTCGGGGTCGGGGGTGTAGGTCCAGGTGCCGTCACCGGTCGGGGTCAGGGTGCCGTGGGTGGGATTACTCACCGTGATGGTGAGATTGCCGGCGGGGGTGTCGATGTCGCCGACCAACTCGCTGAGGTCGATGATGGCGGAGCCGTCTTCGTCGATGGTGACGGTGGTGTCGGTGGCGGTGGGTGGGTCGTTGACCGGCCTGACAGTGATGGATACGGTCCCGATTTGGCTGGTCAGCTCGCCGTCATCGACGATGTAGGTGAAGCTGTCGGTGCCGAAGAAGTTCTCCGCCGGGCGATACTCGAAGGACCCGTCGGGGTTCAGTGTGACGGTACCGTGGGCCGGGGTGTCCACCAGAACAGCGGTGATACCGCCGTTTTCGGGGTCGTGGTCGTTCGACAGAACTCCCGAACCGGCAGGCACGGCCAACACGCCGTCTTCGTCAACGTCGTATGCATCGTCGACGGCGACCGGGGCTTTGTTCACCGGCGTGACGACAATGGTGACGGTGGCGGTGTTGCTGACGTTCTCCGCGTCGAGAGCCTGGTAGGTGAAGGTATCGACACCGGAGAAATCCGGGTCCGGCGTGTAGCTGAACGAGCCGTCGGAGTGGAACTCGACCGTCCCCTTCTTGGGATCCGAAACAAGTTGTGCTGTAAGGGGATCGCCTTCCGGATCATCGTCGTTACCGAGCACGTTGCCCGAAACCGGAGAGCCCTCGGACGTCTCGAAGGTGTCAGGGTTGGCGACTGGAGCTCCATTGGGGGCTGCCACGTTGATACGCACCGTCGCGCGATCGACATGCGCCCGATGCCAACCGAACAGACTGAGCAGCCCGTGTACATGCCAGCGGTCGGCGGCGTCGCTGACCGAGACGGTGAACTCGTCCGGCCCCACATAGCCTTCGTCGGCCTGGTAGGTGAACGTCCCGGTCGCCTGGTCGATGACCACGGTCCCGTGCTTCGGTCCGCCGACGCTTCCTCGCGCCGGCACCGAGTACGTCAGCTTGTCGTGATCGGCGTCAAAAGCATTGAAGGAGATGGGTTCACTGACGTCGCCGGGCCCCAGGACGAGGCTGACGTTCTGGTCGCGCACAATGGGCGGGAGGTTGAAGAACGTGCGCTGAACCTCCCGCCGGACCCAGGCCAGCACCGCCCACAACAGTGGAGGTTGCGCCGGATTGACGGGGCCTGGGGCGAGGAACGGCGTCAACAACGCGCCGACAAACGCGGTCGCGACCGAGACCAGCGTCCGCGGGATGAACAACCCCAGCATCGTGACCGGGGCCGGGGCGATCTCCTGCCACTGCGGCGTCCTGTCGACGTTCGTCGACAGCGTCGTCAGCGGCGCATCCGTTAGTTCATGATGCGCCATCGAAAGTGGTGTGACGACGAGGTTTTCGTCGTGCGAGGCCGAAATCAGGCTATCGGAGCCCTCCGACGCGGTGGTCGGAGCCTTCGATTCCGGCGATGTAGCCGGATCACGTCCATCGGGTCTTTCGTCGTCACTGGGTTGCGGCGACAGTGGTTCCTGGGCCGCCGCGGAGTGGTCGGAGTTCTCCGCTGATTGCTGGACTTCCGGTTCCTGGGCGGGCTCGGAGACGTTCGGTTCGACGTCGCTTATGGTCTCGCCGTCGTTGCCGACTGGTTCAGGTGAGGTCTCCGACGCAGCGGTCGACTCGCCGTCATCACCGTCGTCGTCGCCATTCTCAGCCTGTGTCTTCTTGGCGCCGTCCTTGGCGCCGGTTCCTTCATCGGCGTTCTGGTCCGTGCGCTGACCGGAGTCGTTGACCGACGTGTTCGGCCCACCGGAACTGCTCACCTTCATCCCGGGGGCGGAGTCTTTCGACGCGGTCGTCGAGGAGGCGCCGTGGGTGCCCGTGGACGAAGTCTCGGAACTCGAGGACGACTGTTTAGTTGACGATTCGTCCGCATCGGACTTGGCGTCGGAAGTGCTCGACGAGGAGGTGGACGAGGACTGTGACGCGGAGGACGACGACGAAGACGAAGAAGACGAAGACGAGTCGCTGTCGGAGTCGGCCCTGGCGGGTCCGGCACCCTGGCTCATCGTCACCATGACACCCACGCCCAGAGCCACAGCCAACGTACCGACCCGGCCCACATAGGACGCCGGGCCGCCGGTGGCCGACCACGACAGCCGGGGTGCACCTTCCGCGGCGGAAAGGGTGAACGAGGGGTAGACCGCCTGGGGCCGGCCAGGGCGGCGACGCCTGCGGTGACGGCCCGCACCTTTTGAGTTGTGCTTTCCAATGGGCGTCGCCATGCCCCAAACTCCTATTAACCGCCCTGGCCACCGCAGGGAACCGCGAACTACTCAGGCGCGATGACCTGGCAAGGCGACACGCCATACGTTTACTTATCGAAATTTACGCTATCGAAACTTAAGTTTCAAATTGAACCTGACGAAATCGTTGACAAAGAAAACAGCGTGATGTAAGAACCGCCGTTCTCGGCCGGTCAGGTCTGGCACACCGGGCACCAGTACGACACCCGGTCGCCGGTCGTATCGGATCTGATAGCGGTGCCGCACCGCCGGCATGGCCGGCCGACCCGACCGTAGACCCACAGATCCCGGCCCGGCCGGGTATCGCCGGTGGTCGTCCTGTTGGCGCGCAACCGGTTGAGCCAGAGCATGTCGCGCGCCCGCTGCACCAGCCGCATCGGATCGGCGACCCGCCCCACCTCGCTGCTGGGCAGTCTGCCGAACACAAAGCACAGCTCGTTGGCGTAGACATTGCCCACCCCGGCCATCACCCGCTGGTCCAGCAGCGCTTCGGCGAGGGGCCGCCGCGGGTCTGCGACCAGGTTTGCCGCAGCGAGGTGTGGATCCCAGTCGTCTCCGAGCAGATCAGGGCCGAGGTGCGCGACCGCTTCCATGTCGCGGTCACGCTGCAGGATCTCCAGCACCCCGAGGTCCACGCCCGCAACACGTGAATCGGGCGTCTCCAGAATGATCCGGATCTTGTGCGCCGGCACCCGCCGAATACGCCCGCCGGACAGCCAGGCACCGTCCATCTTGAGGTGCGAGTGGATGCTGGCATCGGCGACGCGGATGAACAGGTGCTTGCCGCGGCTGAGCACCTCATCGACCACGCATCCGGTCAGGTCAACGGTGGCGAACCGGGGGATGCGTACGTCGCAGCGTGTCAACGTCTTGCCGGACAGCGCCGCGCGCAGCATCTCGGCGGTGCGGTAGACGGTGTCGCCCTCAGGCATCGAGCCGATTCTCCACCGCTCCGCTGCCAGCGTGTGCGCACCCGGATCGCATCAGCGCAGCCGCAAGCCGCGTGGTGTCCGGGCGAAGTCGGCGCCGACCAATGCATCGTGGACCGCGGCGCGTGTGGTGTCGACGCCGGGCTCGAGCACCGGCACCCCGTCGACCTTCTCGATGAGAAGTCCCTGGATTCGCCCATCGGTCACCAGCTCGGCGACCGCAGCCGCCGCGGCGTTGTGCGCCGCCGGATCGTCGAGGAAGGCCAGCAGGGTGCGCCCACCGCGCTCGAGGTACCACGCCAGTTCGCCGTCGACCAGCGCCACCAGCGCGCCGGCCTTGCGGCCCGGTCGGTGCGCGACGTCGTCGTCGACCCGGCGGGTGGGCCAGGGCAGCGCCGCGCCGTAGGGGTTGGCCGGATCGGCGGCCGCCAGCACCACGGCGTGGTAGTCACGCCGATCCGGATCCACCTCGTCGGCGAAACTGCGCAACCGGTCGACCGTTGAGGCCACCGCGAACTGGGCACCGCCCAGTGATTCGATGAAGTACCCCCGCTGGCACCGCCCGGCGTCCTCGAACGCCGTCAGCACCTTGTACAGGGTCGCGAAACCACCGGGGACCTGCTCGGCGGCCGCGGCTCCCTTGGTCAACACCCCGTGCCGGTTGAGTAGGAGCTCGGCGGCGAAGTGCGCCCGGACCGTGGATTCGGGCTCCGGGCGCGGAACCGCCGACCAGCGTCCCGCGACGGTCGGGTCGGTGGCCCGGGTGGTCTGGGCGTGCGCGAGGCTGTATCGGCTCAGCCGCGGTGGTCGGCGCCGCTGCCGGTGCGCGGGCGTGCTGCCGCGTCCGGTCCGGCGCCCGCCGGACAACACCGCCCGCACCGGTGCGAAAGTGTCGCCGGTGACCCATCCCGACCAGATCAGTTCCCACAGCGCCTCTTTGAGGGTTTCGCCGGGGTTGTCGGCGAGCTGACGGAAGAAGTAGGCTCCGCCGCCGCCGAGGGTGTCCATGATCGCGCGGTGCGCGTCGGTGAACTCGATGTCGGCCGGTTCGGCCAGGGTCAGCGGTGCGGTATCGGCCAGGTGGAACACGACCCAGCCGTCGCCGCCACCGATCTGGCCGGCGCCCGACCACATCACCTCTCCGGAGGCCAGCAGTTCGTCGAGCATCGCGGGCTGGTAGTCGCTGACCCGCTGCGGCAGCACCAGAGATTCGGCGGCCGAGGCCGGGATGGGCACACCCGCGAGTTGCTCGATCACCACGACCAGTCCGTCGATGCCGCTGTTCCGGGTGCCCACGTGCTGCCAGACCGGCAGGAACCGGCCGTAGGCCGCGGTGCTGACCGGTTCCACCTGGGCGCGCAGCGCCGCCAGCGATCGGCGGCGCAGGATCTTGAGCACCTCGGCGTCGCACCACTCCTCGGCGCCGACGACCGCACCGCCCTCCGATGTCGGGCCCGCGCCGAACTCGCCGCGAATCAGCTTGCCGTCAAGGGCCATTCGATTGAGCACATCGGCGGTCACTCGGACACCGAGACCGAAGCGGCCCGCCGCCTCACGGGTGGTGAACGGACCGCGGGTGCGGGCGTAGCGACCGAGCAGCTCGCCGAGCGGATCGGGCACCGATGCGGTGAACGCCGCCGGGACGCCCAGCGGAACCGCGACACCGATTCCGTCGCGAAGCATGCCGATGTCCTCGATCGCCACCCACCAGCTGCGCTCGGCGAACGACACCCGCAAGGCGCGTTTGGCCGCCTGCAAACCGTCCAGCCAACCGCCCACCTCGGGCGTGACACACCGTTGGGCGATCTCGTCCTCGGTCAGCGGACCGAGCACCCGCAGCAGGTCGGCCACGCCCTCGGCGTCGCGGGCCCGGCGGTCCTCGCTGAGGTGCTGCAGTTGCCGTGTGGTGGACTCGACCACCTGCGGGTCGAGCAGCTCGCGCAGCTCGACCCGGCCCAGCAGCTCGGCCAGCAGCACGCTGTCCAGCGACAGCGCGGCGGCCCGCCGCTCGGCCAGCGGGGTGTCGCCCTCGTACATGAACGCGCCGATGTAGCCGAACAACAGCGAGGCGGCGAACGGCGACGGGCTGGCGGTTTCGACCTCGACGACGCGCACGCGTCGTTGCGCGATGCCGGTCATCAACGCCGTCAGGGCGGGCACGTCGTAGACGTCCTGCAGGCACTCGCGCACCGTCTCGAGCACGATCGGGAAATCCGGGTACTTGCGTGCCACGTCGAGCAGCTGGGCGGCGCGCTGGCGTTGGTGCCACAGCGGTGAGCGCTTACCCGGGTGCCGTCGCGGCAACAGCAGCGCACGTGCGGCGCATTCGCGGAACCGCGACGCGAACAGCGCGGAGCCCCCTACCTCGGCGGTGACGATGGGCTCGATCTCGTCGGCATCGAAAACGAACAGATCCGCGCCGGGAGCGCGGGTTTCGGCGTCCGACCAGGTGTCGGGCAGCTGCACGACGATGCCGTCGTCGGAGGCGGTGGGCTTCGCCTCGATGCCGTAGCGGTCCCGCAGCCGCCGCGACACCGCCAGTGCCAGTGGGCCGTGGACCCGCAGCCCGTAGGGCGAGTGCAGGATGACCCGCCAGTCGCCGAGTTCGTCGCGGAAGCGCTCCACGACGAGCGTGGTGTCGCTGGGCACGGTGCCGGTGGCCTGCCGCTGATCGTCGAGGAGCCGCCACAGGTTGTCGGTCGCGAAATCGTTGAAACCGATCTCCCTGCAACGAGCGACGAACTCGTCGCGGCCCAGGGCGGACAGCTCCGCGGTGAACGCGCCCACCGCCGCACCCAGCTCGGCGGGACGGCCGACCCCGTCGCCACGCCAGAAGGGCAACCGGGCCGGCTCGCCCGGCGCCGGCACCACCAGCACCCGATCGTGGGTGATCTCGGTGATCCGCCAGCTGGTCGCACCCAGCGAGATCACATCACCGGGCCTCGACTCGTACACCATCTCCTCGTCGAGTTCGCCGACCCGCGAAGGTTTTTCCGACTCCGAAGCCAGATAAACGGTGAACAGCCCGCGGTCGGGGATGGCGCCGCCCGAGGTGACCGCCAGCCGCTGCGCACCCGGCCGGGCGGTCAGCATGCCGGTGTCACGGTCGTAGATCAGCCGGGGCCGCAGCTCGGCGAACTCGGTGGACGGGTACTTGCCGGACAGCAGGTCGAGGGTGGCCTCGTACGCGCTGCGCGGCAGGGAAGCGAACGGGGCACTGCGCCGGACCGCGTCGAACCACCGATCGGCATCGAGCGGTTCGACCGCGCACGCGGCCACCGTGTGCTGGGCCAGCACGTCGAGCGGATTGGCGGGGACGGTAAGCGCCTCGATCTGGCCGTTGAGCATCCGGGTGACGGTGACCGCGCAGCCGATGAGGTCGGTGCGGTGTTTGGGGAACAGCACACCCTGCGAGATCTCGCCGACCTGGTGGCCGGCCCGGCCGATGCGTTGCAGGCCGCTGGCCACCGACGGCGGCGCCTCCACCTGGATGACCAGATCGACCGCACCCATGTCGATGCCCAGCTCCAGGCTGGAGGTGGCCACCACGGCTTTCAGCCGCCCGCTCTTGAGGTCCTCCTCGACCTGGGCGCGCTGGTCCTTGCTGACCGAACCGTGGTGTGCCCGCGCCAGCAGCGGCGGTGCCCCGGAGGCCTGACCGCTGCCCATGATGTGTGCGGGGGCGCCGCCGGCGACGCCGGGGTTCGGCCCCGACGGCAGCTCGACGCCCATGCGCTCGGCGTGAATCTCGTTGAGCCGCGAGGTCAGTCGCTCGGCGAGCCGACGCGAGTTGGTGAAGACGATCGAGGACTTGTGTGCCTCGATCAGATCGACGATGCGCTCCTCGACCGCCGGCCAGATGGTGTTGTTCTCCAGGTTGGCCATGTCGGGGACGGGGACCTCCACCGACAGTTCGAACGTCTTGGCGGCCGGGGGCGCGACAATGGTGGTCGGGGCGTGCCCGGACAGGAACCTGGCCACCTCCTCGGCGGGGCGCACCGTCGCCGACAGGCCGATCCGCTGCGCGGGGCGTTCCAACAGCAGGTCGAGCCGTTCCAGCGAGAGCGCCAGATGCGCGCCGCGTTTGGTGCCCGCGACCGCGTGCACCTCGTCGACGATGACGGTCTGCACTTCGGTGAGGGTTTCGCGGGCCGCGGAGGTCAGCATCAGAAACAGCGACTCCGGAGTGGTGATGAGAATGTCCGGCGGCCGGTTGATCAGTTCGCGGCGCCGCGCGGGCGGAGTGTCGCCGGAGCGCACGCCCACACTGATGTCGGGCGGCGGCTGGCCGTGGCGTTCGGCGACCCGGGCGATACCGGTCAGCGGGGTGCGCAGATTGCGTTCCACGTCGACGGCCAGCGCCTTGAGCGGGGAGACATAGAGCACGCGGGTGCCGGCGCCGGCGGGCCGGGGCGGGGCGGTGGCCAGCCGGTCGATGGCCCACAGGAAGGCGGCCAGCGTCTTACCCGACCCGGTGGGGGCGATGACCAGCGTGTTGTCACCGTCGGCGATCGCCGACCAGGCCTGAGCCTGCGCCGGGGTCGGCTCGGCGAACGTGCCCGTGAACCATTCGCGGGTCAGCGGGCCGAACCGGTCCAACGGGTTGGTGCTCATCTCGCCATGGTGCCAACCTGGTCCGACAACCCGCTGCGACATATCCGTCAGTTCCCGGCGTCGCCGACGCGCAAACGGGCGTCCGCCGGGGTCACCGGTCGGCGATGGCGTCAGCCAGGGCCTTCGGGATCCCGGGCACCCGGCCGAGCGCGTCGAGCAGCGCATGGGCACACGCGCCGGCGACATACTCGGCGTCGATCGACGGGTCGGTCAGCCGTTGGCGACACATCTCGACGGTGAACGCCAGCCACGCGTAGATGGTGCTGCGCAGGTCACGTTCGACCTTGGAGTCCAGTTCGCCGCCCGCCACGTCGCGGATCCGGGCGAGGATGCGCTCGGCCTGGCGGTCGTTGTCGGACTCCTCGATGCCGCGAAGCACCGGATCGAATCGGCCGATCCCCACGTAGGCCGCCCACGCCCCGTGCGGATGTTCGTCGGAGTGCCGCACGTAGGCCAGCACCCCGGCGCGAACCTGTTCGAAGAAGCTCTGCCCGGGCTGCGGCGGGGTGTTGGTCGCCTGGAACAGACGTTCGTTCTCCGCCCGCACGACCGCCGCGAAGAACGTGCGTTTGTCGGGGAAGTAGTGGTACATCAGCGCCCGCGACACCCCGGCCTGCTGGGCGATCTCGTCGATGCGGACCTCGTCGTAGGGGCGCCGGCCGAAGACCTCCGCGCCGAGGGCGAGCAGTTCGTTGCGCCGGTCGTCGGGGGACAACCGACGTCGGGGCTCGGCCATGACGCCGATTATAGTCGACACGTGTCTAACAGACCGTGGTGGTCAGGTGCCCTTGACGTTGAGCACCTGACGCAGGCCGGTGACCACCTCGACGAGGTCGCGGGAGTCGGCCATCACCGTGTCGATGGGCTTGTAGGCGTCGGGGATCTCGTCGACCCACTCGTCGCCGTGGCGGTATTCGATGCCGGTCATGCGGGCCCTGAGGTCGGCCGCGGTGAAGCGCCGGCGGGCCTCGCTGCGGGAGTACCGCCGCCCCGCGCCGTGCGGCGCGCTGCACAGGCTGTCCGGGTTGCCTTTGCCGCGCACGATGTAGGACCGCGTTCCCATCGACCCGGGAATCACCCCCAACTTGCCGGTGTGCGCGGCGACCGCACCCTTGCGGGTCACCCACACGTCGGTGCCGTGGTGCTGTTCGGGGGTGGTGTAGTTGTGGTGGGTGTTGATCCGCTCGACCTCGACGGTGTCGGCGTTCGCGCGCATCCAGCGGGCCAGCGCCTGCCGGAAGCGGTCCATCATCTCCTCGCGGTTGGCCAGCGCGAACTGCTGGGCCCAGCCGAGATCGGCGATATAGCGGTCGAATTCGGCGCTGCCCTCGGTCAGGTAGGCCAGATCGGGGTTCGGCAGGTCGACCTCGGCGCGTTGGCACACCCGCTTGGCCACGCCGATGTGGTGGGTAGCGATCTTATGGCCCACGCCGCGTGATCCGGAGTGCAGGAACATCCAGACCTGGTCGTCGTCGTCGACGCACAGTTCGATGAAGTGGTTGCCACCGCCGAGACTGCCCAGCTGCTCCTTCCACCTGGGCGAGTGCGACAGGTCCACGCCGCGCTCGGCGGCCAGGCGCTCCAGACGGCGCAGCCGCTCCATGGTGAACGGGTAGCGGTTCAACGACCGGTTGTAGTTGCCGGCGCTGAGCGGGATCGCGGCCTCCAGCGACTTGCGGAGCAGCGACAGGTCCTTGCCGGCGATGTCGCCGGCGGTGAACACGGTGCGCGCGGCGATCATTCCGCACCCGATGTCCACGCCGACGGCCGCGGGAATCACCGCGCCGATGGTCGGGATCACCGTGCCGACGGCCGCACCCTTGCCGACATGGGCGTCGGGCATCAGCGCGACGTGCGGGAACACGAACGGAAGCGCGGCGGTCTGCCGGGCCTGCTCGACGGTCTGCGCATCGAGTTCGCTGGCGAAGTTGACCACCCTGGCGTTCCCGACGGTCTGCAACGTCACAGGTGTACCCACACCATTCGAGGGTAGTCACGGGTTGTCGCGGCATTTCATGACGGAGAGGACGACGATCGTGAACTTTCCCGTACAGCAGCAGCCGCCGCCCGGGGTGCAGAGCCGCATGGATCCGGTGCCCGACTGCGGCGAGACCACCTACCGCGGATCGGGGCGGCTGGTCGGCAAGCGCGCCGTCATCACCGGCGGTGACAGCGGTATCGGGCGCGCGGTGGCCATCGCGTACGCGCGCGAGGGCGCCGACGTGCTGATCGCCTATCTCGACGAGCACGACGACGCCGCCGAGGTCCAGCGGTATGTCGAGGACTCCGGGCGCCGGTGCGTGCTGGTGCCGGGAGACCTCTCCGACCCGGCACACTGCCGGTTCGTGATCGAACGGGCGGTCGACGAGTTGGGCGGCATCGACGTCCTGGTCAGCAACGCCGCGTACCAGATGAGCCATGACGATCTCGACGAGATCTCCGATGAGGAATGGGATTACACGTTCCGGCTGAACGTCGGCGCGTATTTCTATCTGGTGAAGGCCGCGATCCCCCATATGGGCCCGGGTTCGTCGATCATCGGCAGCTCGTCGGTGAACTCCGATATGCCCAACCCGAAGCTGGCGCCGTACGCGGCCACCAAGGCGGCGATCGCCAACTTCTCGGCAAGCCTGGCCGAGCTGTTGGGGGAGAAGGGGATTCGCGCCAACAGCGTCGCGCCCGGCCCCATCTGGACACCGTTGATCCCGTCGACCATGCCACCGGAGAAGGTGGAGAAGTTCGGCCAGAACACCCCGCTGGGCCGGGCCGGACAACCCGCCGAGCTCGCACCCGTCTACGTGATGCTCGCCTCCGACGAGGCCAGCTATGTCACCGGCACCCGGGTCGCGGTGACCGGCGGGCGGCCGATCCTCTGAGCGTCGCCGAGTGTGCGGTGTTGTGCGCGACTCGCCGGGCGGGTGTACGAAACCGCACACTCACCACGTTTTCGGGCATCCGCGAGCGATCAACGCCGCACCCACGCGGTCGATAAGCGTTTGCGGGTCGTTGTGCAGCATGCTGCTGGTCACCCGGATGTCGTCCTATCCGAGCCGCGGCAGCAACCAGTACCGGTCGACGTCGGCGTTGCGCTGCCGCGGATCGGTCCAGTGGTGAGCGCCGTCGAAGTCGACGCCGACCAGGTACTCCAACCACCCCATGTCAAGGCGCGCGACCACTCGGCCGAACTCGTCGTACACCCGGATCTGCGTCTGTGGTCGGGGGAATCCGGCCTGAACCAGAGTCAGCCGCGTCAACGATTCGTACGGCGATTCGGCGCCCCCGTCGACCAGTTCCAGCGTCTGACGCAGCCGGCGCAGTCCACGCACTCCCGGATGGCGTTGCGCGACCGCTTCGATGTCGGCGACGGTGAGACCGGTGGCGTTCAGCAGGGCGTCGATCCGTTGTACCCCCTCGGCGAGGGGCAACCGTCGGCCGAGATCGAAGGCGGTGCGCGCCGGCGTCGTCATCGCCATACCCGCGCGCAGTTCGGTCTCGTCCGGCAGCAGCGTGTCGGTGTGCACGGTGATCAGCGGTGGCGGTCGCCGGTTGTCATGCACCAACTCGGGAACAGTCTCCGAATCGATCCATCTGGCGTTGTGCATGACCGCCGCCGACAGTCCGGCGAGGACTCCCCGCCGGCGTGACCACAGCCACGCTCCGCGGCTGCGTTCGTTCGCGGTCGGTTCGGCGCCGCGCGGAATCCAGAACCCGGGATACAAGGGTGTGTAGAAGCGCCGCAACTCGCGACGGGTGAGAAGCCCGGCGCCGATGGCCTCGGTGCCGCGGAACGGCCAGCTGAGTTGGTCCATGCGCCAACGGTCGCGACGCACCACGACAAGTCTGGGCCGCTGCGCGGAGTTGTCCACAGGCAGGTCGGCCGTTCGCGAATGTGTGGATGAGTACGCCCGGACGGCGTGTCGAGTGCGACACTGCACGCTCGCGACGGCGCGGGGAGCTGACGCTCGCGACTGTGCGAATCAGTACCCGCCGTCGGCGTGTCCCGGACGAATCCGCACACTCGGCGCACGAAAGGCAGGAACCGTCAGGCGAACCGGACGCCTTGTGCCAGAGGCAATTCCGACGAGTAGTTGATCGTGTTGGTCGCCCGGCGCATATAGGCCTTCCAGGCGTCCGAGCCCGACTCCCGGCCGCCGCCGGTGTGCTTCTCGCCGCCGAACGCCCCGCCGATCTCGGCGCCGGAGGTACCGATGTTGACGTTGACGATGCCGCAGTCCGAACCGTCGGCGGCCATGAACCGTTCCGCCTCGCGGATGTCGGTGGTGAAAATCGACGACGAAAGACCCTGCGGTACAGCGTTGTTCAGCGCAATAGCCTCGTCGAGGTCCTCATAGGTCAACACGTAGAGGATCGGTGCGAACGTCTCGGCGTGCACGATCGCGGTCTGCGCGGGCATCCGCACCACCGCCGGCGCAACGTAGTACGCACCGTCGACACCCATGTCCTGTCTCTCCCCGCCGATCACCTCGCCGCCGTCGGCGCGCGCCCGATCGAGCGCGCGCACCATCTCCCGGTAGGCCGTCTCGTGGATCAACGGGCCCAGCAGTGTGCCCTCGGCGAACGGATCACCGATCGGCAGCTGCCGAAACGCCGACACCACCCGCTCGACGACCCCGTCGGCCACCGATGTGTGCACGATCAGCCGGCGCAGCGTGGTGCACCGTTGACCCGCCGTGCCGGCGGCGGCGAACACGATCGCCCGCACCGCCAGGTCCGGATCGGCCGACGGCGTCACGATCGCGGCATTGTTGCCGCCCAATTCCAGCAGCACCTTGCCGAACCGCTGCGCGACGCGCGGACCCACCTGCCGGCCCATCCGCACCGAACCGGTCGCGCTGAGCAGCGCCACGCGCGGGTCGTCCACCAGGCGTTCGCCGACCTCGTGACCGCCCAGCAGCACCCGGCTGACGTCACCGGGCGCCCCTACGTCGTCGGCCGCGCGGGCGATCAGCGCCTGACAGGCCAACGCGGTCAGCGGCGTCAGCTCCGACGGTTTCCACACCACCGGGTCGCCGCACACCAACGCGACGGCCGCGTTCCAGGACCACACCGCGACCGGAAAGTTGAACGCGGTGATGACGCCGACGACCCCGAGCGGATGCCAGGTCTCCATCAGACGGTGACCCGGCCGCTCCGAGGCGATGGTCCTGCCGTACAGCTGTCGGGAGAGCCCGACGGCGAACTGGCAGATATCGATCATCTCCTGCACTTCACCCAGTGCCTCGGAGGTGATCTTGCCCGCCTCCAGGGTCACCAGCGTCGCCAGATCGCGCTTGTGCGCCACCAGCAGTTCACCCAGCCGCCCGACCAGCGCACCGCGCACCGGGGCGGGTGTGGTGCGCCACGCCGTGAACGCCTGGGCCGCAGCGGCGATCGCGGCGTCGGTGTCGGCGGGCGATGACTCCGGCACCGAGAACAACACATCGCCGGTGATCGGGGTCCCGGCGGGCAGCCCGTGGGCGCCCGGAGCGCCGAGGGGCACGTCGGCGCCGACCGCCCGCAGGGCGGCCTGTGCGCGGGCGCGCAGTTCGTCGACGCCGGGAAGGATGACCGGTGACGCCGCCATGGGGCCATGATCCCGCTTTCCGCCGCCGCCGGACGCGACTTGCGCGACTCCGATTCGCAGGGCGTTCCGCCCGATGCGCCGCCGGTCCGCCTCGGTTGTTGCTGCGATAGTCTCCGCGCATGGGCGCCGACGAGCTCGACGACATCGACCGGACCCTGCTGCGTGAGCTGGTGGCCGACGGCCGTGCAACGCTGGCGCATCTGGCGTCCACCGCGGGCCTGTCGGTGTCGGCCGTTCAGTCGCGGGTCCGGCGCCTGGAAGCGAGGGGCGTGATCACCGGCTACACCGCGCTGATCAACCCCGAGCTGGTCGGCCAACAGCTGTCGGCGTACGTCGCGATCACCCCGCTGGACCCCTCACAGCCGGATGACGCTCCGGCGCGACTGGAGCAGATCCCGGAGATCGAATCCTGCTCGTCGGTCGCGGGGGAGGACAGCTACGTGTTGCTGGTCCGGGTCGCCTCGGCGCGGGCGCTGGAGGAACTGCTGCAGCGCATCCGGACGACGGCCAATGTGAAGACCCGCAGCACGATCATCCTGCAGACGTTCTTCGCCGATCGGCGCTACGTGCCGTAGCCGCCGCAGCCTGATGGGGCACCGGTCGCCGCCCGCCCGTGACGCAGTAAGCATCCGCTGTTCGGCCCCAGATCTTCAGGAAAATTTCCGATAGAATATCGATATGACTGCGGTTTCGTCGGCAAACAGGCAGCGGCGGTCCGCACAGATCTCACCCCGAGACGTTCACGACGTTCTCGGCCGGTGGATGCTGGCCGACGGGTTCGACTTCGTGCTCGACCTGGAGCGCTCCCGGGGCAGCTACCTGGTCGACGCCCGCGACGGCAGCCGCTACCTGGACATGTTCTCGTTCTACGCCTCCTCGGCGCTCGGTATGAACCACCCCGCGCTGGCCGAGGATGCCGGGTTCCGTGCCGAGCTCCTGCAGGCCGCCCTCGCCAAGCCGAGCAACTCCGAGATCTACAGCGTGCCGATGGCCCGATTCGTCGAAACCATCGTGCGGGTGCTCGGGGATCCGCAGCTGCCGCACCTGTTCTTCATCGACGGCGGCGGGCTCGCGGTCGAGAACGCGTTGAAGGTGGCATTCGACTGGAAGAGCCGATACAACGAGGCACGCGGCATCGATCCGGCCCTCGGCACCCGGGTGCTGCACCTGCGCGGCGCCTTCCACGGTCGCACCGGCTACACGATGTCGCTGACCAACACCGACCCGGTCAAGACCGCCCGGTTCCCCACCTTCGACTGGCCGCGGATCGACGCGCCGTACCTGCGTCCCGGCCTGAACGACTCCGACATGGACGCTCTCGAGTCCGAGGCGCTCGATCAGGCGCGCGCAGCGTTTCAGGCGTACCCCCACGACATCGCCTGCTTCATCGCCGAACCCATCCAGGGCGAGGGCGGTGACCGGCATTTCCGACCGCAGTTCTTCGCCGCGATGCGCCGGCTGTGCGACGAACACGATGCGCTGCTGATCTTCGACGAGGTTCAGACCGGCTGCGGCCTGACCGGAACCGCCTGGGCCTACCGGCAATTGGGCGTCGAACCGGACGTGGTGGCGTTCGGCAAGAAGACCCAGGTGTGCGGCATCATGGCCGGCCGGCGTGTCGACGAGGTGCGGGACAACGTCTTCGCCGTCAGTTCCCGACTCAACTCCACCTGGGGTGGCAACCTCGCCGACATGGTGCGTGCCCGCCGCATCCTGGAGGTGATCGAGTCCGACGACCTCATCACGCGGGCCCGCGACACCGGTCGCCACCTGCTGCGCCGGCTGACCGCGCTCGCCGAGGAGTTTCCCGACCGGGTGCTCGATGTGCGCGGACGCGGACTGATGTGCGCGTTCAGCCTGCCCACCACCGGGGAGCGCGACGAGCTGCTGCGCCGGCTGTGGGAGCGTCGCGTGATCATGCTGCCCAGCGGCACCACCAGCATCCGGTTCCGCCCGGCGCTGACCGTGTCGTGCACCGAGATCGACGCCGCGATCGACGCCATCCGCGACGCCCTGAGCTGACCGGTGTCAGCCGTCCGGCACATCCGGTGCGGTGAGCCGCCGGATGGTCGCGCGCAGCCGCGGCAGATCCGCGCCCCCGACCAGTTCACATCCGTGCAGCTGTGCCAGTTTCCTTGCCGCAGGGGTGAAGTCGTGGTTAGTCACCACCATCGTCCGGGTGCAGTCCTGCATCGGAGCGCCGGCGACCACCTGTTGCACCGCTGCGGCGCCGACCGGTCGCGACTGACGTTTGCACTGGATCGCCAGCCGATGCGGGCGCCTGCCCACGATGATGTCCACGCCCCAGTCGCCGGTGAGCGACGTCATGGTCACCGGGTTGCCGGTGGATCGGGCGATCCGGGCGACGTAGTCCTCGAACTCGGTGCCCGACATCGCGTTCGTCGGGTCTTCGCGCGCGGTCGGGGTGCGCATCGCGGCGACCGCGGCCGCGAGGAACCGGGGCGCACTCGCCAGCACGATGGGGGCGAGCACTGCGATGGCGAGGCCGGCTGCCGGTCCGGCGCCCGCCAGCCAGGCCGCCGCGCCGGCCGCACCCGCGATCACCAACCGCCATCCGATCCGCACGCCGCGGATGCTACGACCGGCCCCCGACTCACCGGCGCCACCTGGGTCCCTGTCCGAAATCGAACGCTCATCGCTATCCCCATCCCGAAGCGTCGAAGTGCGATTAGGCTGGCGATATGTCCGATGAGCTGGCCGGATACGGCGCACAGTCGCCGTTGGAGTACGCCCTGGCCGGCGGCGAGCCCCAGCGAGTCGGTTCCTTCACGTTCTACTTCGCCGACGAGCGGTGGGAGTGGTCGCCGCAGGTGGCCCGGATGCACGGCTTTGAGCCGGGGACGGTGGAGCCGACCACCGAGCTGGTGCTGTCGCACAAGCATCCGGACGACTACCGGCAGGTCGCGGCCACCCTCGACGAGATCCGGCGCACCTCGGGTGCCTTCTCCACCCGGCACCGCATCATCGACACCCGCGGCGAGGTCCACCACGTGGTCGTGGTCGGGGATCGGATCGTCGATGCCGACGGCACGGTGATCGGCACACACGGCTTCTATGTGGACGTCACGCCGTCGCTCGATCAGCAACAGCAGGAGATGGTGACCGAGGCGGTCGCCGAGATCGCCGAGGCTCGCGCGGTGATCGAACAGGCCAAGGGCATGCTGATGCTGATCTACCGGATCAGTGCCGATTCGGCCTTCGAGCTGCTCAAGTGGCGCTCCCAGGAAACCAACACCAAGCTGCGGCTGCTGGCGCAGCAGATCGTGCGGGACTTCGCCGAGTCGACCCACGACGAGATTCCCCCGCGTGAGGTGTACGACCGGCTGTTGCTCACCGCCCACCAACGCATAGCGCACTGATCCGGACGGCGGGATCACCGGGTGGCTCCTCTCGGCGACCGGCCGTTTCCCCTGCATCTCGGCGGGGTAGTTCTTCCAGCAGGTTTGACGATGCCGAGAGAGGAGCGCCATGAAGAGCCCCAAGGATCCCGTTGATCATGCAAGGACCACTCGACCGCACGCCGGCGAGACGATGAAGGACACCAAGAACCTGCCGGGTCTGGTGCTGTTGGGTGTGGCACTGGTGAGTTTCGTGGGCGCGCTGGCCGCGTTCGGTGCCGGACACCCTGACGTCGGGACCACGCTGGCCGTGATCGCGGCCGTCCTGATGGTCGTTTCGCTGGGTTGGCTGGTCATCGAACACATGCGGGTGCGACGCATCGAAGAGCGGTGGTATCAGGAGCATCCCGATGCCCAGCGCCAGCGGCCGAGCAGCTGACTCGGGTCGGCCGCCTCAGCATCTTGACGGCGTCTTGATCAGTGAAAGACAGCAGGTCCCAGCCGATTCCGGCTGGGACCTGCCGCCGTGCGGGTAGGGTTACTGTTCGGTCTTCTGGCGCTGCTCGGCGGCTTTCGCCCCGGCCCGCGCCGACTCTGCCTCGGCTTCCTTACGAGCGGCGTCGCGCTGCGCGTCGGCCTTGTCCTGCTGAGCCTTGCCCTCGCGGACCATGTCGTCACGGCCGGTCACCGTACCGACGGCTTCCTTGGCTTTACCCTTGACGTCCTCGACGACGCCCTTGACGCCCTCTGCGGGACCACTGTTCTTGTCGGTCATGACTACCTTTCGCGTTATGGCGGTGGGCCCGGTGCGGCCACCGTCCCGGCCCTCTGTGGAGCTCACTCAGGAATGCCCGGTCGTGGCCGCCGCTAAACGCACCGCGTCGCTCGATTGATTGCCTGACTGTAACGAGAACCATTAGTGGCCAAGGGCTTTCGACTTCTGTCAGTCTGTGGGAATCCCGTCGTCGGGATCGAGCTCGACCACCTGGATCTGGTCCTGCCAGTCGGCGTCGGGCACCTCCAGATCGGGTGCTGACGGTGGCACGGCGGAGTCCTCCTCATCGAGGACCTCCTCGATGAGAGGGCGTTGCTGCTCGGCGGCGTCGGCGGCAGGGACATCGTCGAAAACCTCGTCTTGGGGCATGGCGGCGGGGTACCCGCGGCCCGATCGGCGAAACGAGGAGCCCGGGCCGGTGCCGAGGTCTTGCCGATGTTTGACGCCCCGGGCTGGGGGTATCACCGTGGCACCATGCTGAACTCACTGCATCATCGGCGCGAGCATGATGAACGCTGCCGCGTAGATCGCCACTACCACCAGGATCGCCGCGATCACGACGATGCCGACGATCACCAGCACCCTCCGCAGCGGCCGACTCGCCGGGGGCCGATTCGTCGGGCCGTCGCTGCCTGGTGCCTTACCCCGCATGCCGGGGTGGTACCCACGCCCATCCACGGACAAACGGCGACGACCGGCGCGTGGGCCGATGGTTAACTGGAAACCGGCCAGGGGTAATCTCGCTTCGATACCAGGAGGTCTGATGGCCGATGCCGCCAACCACGACGGGGTGCAGCGCAGTTCCCGCGCGGTTGAACTCCGGGTAGCGGCCACCTTGGAGAACCTGGCCGTGGTGCGCACGCTGGTGGCCGCGGTGGCGACGTTCGAGGACCTCGACTTCGACGCGGTGGCTGATCTGCGGTTGGCGGTCGACGAGGCGTGCACCCGGCTCATCCGGTGCGCCGTTCCCGATGCCACGCTGTTGCTGGTGATCGACCCGCGCGACGACGCGGTGGTGGTCGATGCCTCGGCGCCGTGCAAGAGTCCCGACATCCTGGCGTCGGGCAGCTTCAGCTGGCATGTGCTGAGCTCCCTGACCGACGAGGTGCGCACGTTTCAGAACGGGCAGGCTCCCGATGATGTGCAGGTGTTCGGGATATCCATGACGACGAGGCGAGCGAGCTCGTTGCGGTGACGCCCATGTCGCAGGGTTCGTCGTCGCGTTCGAACTCTGAATACGCGGACGTCGCCGAGATGTTCCGTGAGCTCGAGGGGATGGCACCGGGCTCGCCGCAGTTCCAACGCCAGCGGGACCGGATCGTGGAACGCTGCCTGCCGCTGGCCGACCACATCGCCCGCCGGTTCGACGGCCGCGGCGAGTCGCGCGACGACCTGGTCCAGGTGGCGCGAGTGGGTCTGGTCAACGCGGTCATCCGGTTCGACGTCAACGCCGGCTCGGACTTCGTGTCGTTCGCGGTGCCGACGATCATGGGCGAGGTTCGCCGACACTTCCGGGACAATAGCTGGTCGGTGAAGGTCCCGCGGCGGCTCAAGGAGCTTCATCTGCGGCTGGGGGCGGCAACCGCCGAGCTGTCACAGCGTCTGGGACGGGCACCGACCGCCTCGGAGCTGGCCGCCGAACTCGGGATGGCGCGCGAGGAAGTGGTCGAGGGACTGGTGGCCGGCAGCTCCTACAACACGCTGTCGATCGACAGCGGTGGCAGCGGCACCGAGGACGCGCCCGCGATCGCGGACACCCTCGGCGATGTCGACACCGGACTTGATCAGATCGAGAACCGAGAAGCGTTGCGGCCCTTGCTGGCCGCGCTGCCGGAACGTGAGCGCACGGTGCTGGTGCTGAGGTTCTTCGAGTCGATGACCCAGACGCAGATCGCCGAACGGGTCGGCATCTCCCAGATGCACGTCTCCCGCTTGCTGGCGAAATCGCTAGCGCGGCTTCGTGACCAGCTCCAGTGACGGGCGCCGGCCGGCTAGCCTGCAGAGCGCGTCGTCGACCGCGTCGCACACCGGGACGGTTGCGGTGGGATCGCAGATTCGCAGCAGCCGGCGCACCGCTGTGCTGGGCACGGTCTGCCAGGCGATCGAGTCGTCCGTGCAGCGTTCACTCAGCACCTGAAGTGATGAAAACCCTGCTATGCCAAAAAATTCGACGGCCGACAGGTCGACGACGAGGCGGCGGATCCGGGTGCACTGGGCCAGTGCGTAGTCGGTGAACGTCCCGGCGTTGGCGGCGTCTATCTCGCCGCGCGCGGCCAGCACCGCGGTGTCGGGCGGCAGGCGCCAGAGGGCGAAGTGAGCGGTACGCGTGTCGGTACAGGCGGTGGGAAGATCGCGGAGTGCGGGCATGGTGACTCCATCAGTCGGAATACGGGATTCGTACTGTGGCTCACGTCGGTCGGCCCTGCGTACTCAAAGCCTCGTCGCAGTGCTGAAGGGCCTGCGTGTCGATGACGCGTGCATCGGCTGTTATTTCAACCTGTCTAGAACCCTACGCCGTCGGTGACCGCCGAACAACGCGATCAGCAGGTTCTTAGCCTGTGCTCAGGAATCGACCCGCTCGGCTTGTGCGGGCGGTGGGGGGCGGTCCAGACTGTCGACCATGCCGCCTAGCGTCGCCGGGGTGTTACTGGCTGCCGGAGCCGGGACCCGCTTCGGTATGCCGAAAGTCCTTGCTGGACAAGGGAAGTGGCTGGAAATAGCGGTCGAGGCGCTGCACCGGGGCGGTTGCGACGATGTGGTCGTGGTGTTGGGTGCGGCGGTCGTGGAGGTGCCCGCCCCGGCGCGGGCGGTGATCGCCGCGGACTGGTCACGGGGCCTGTCCGCCTCGGTTCGCACCGGTCTGGCGGCGGTGAACGCCGACTATGTGGTGTTGCACACCGTCGACACCCCCGACGTCGGCGCCGAGGTCGTCGCACGGGTGCTGCGGGCCGCGCAGTCGTCGCCGTCGGGCCTGGCGCGGGCACGGTTCGCCGGGCGGCCCGGACACCCGGTGGTGATCCAGCGCCGGCACTGGCCGCAGTTGCTGGCGTCGTTGCACGGCGACGAGGGGGCCCGGCCGTTCCTGCGCGCCCGAGACGACGTCGTACCCGTCGAGTGCGCCGACCTGGCTACCGGCCGCGACATCGACAGCCGCGAACCTAGCTGACCACCAGGCCGAGCACGGCCGCGGCGAACCGGCGCACCGATCGGGCGGCGATCTCGGCGGCGTCGGCATGGCCGTCGCGGTGCCGGGTGGTCAGCGACGCCGCCCGCGGGTCGAGCCGCACCTCGGCGAGCATCTCCCCGGTGGTGGGCTCGCACACCGCCCAGGTGTAGCAGGTGTCCGACGCCCACTGCGCAGTGCATCGATCGAGATAGCCGGGGTCGGTCTCGCCCAGATCTACCAGCGCGGGCCGATCGTCGATGAGATCGTCACCGCGCGGCGCGCGCAGATACCACGCGCCGGCGTTGATCTCGACAGGTTCCACGTTCGGCAGCCCGAGGCTTCCGGGGCGGGGCCGCCTTCGGCGCGCCCCGGAACCACACGCGAACTACTTGATCTCGGCCAGGACGGTGCCCTGGGTCACCGCGGTGCCCGGCTCGATGGACAGCCCGGTGACCTTGCCGTCCTTGTGCGCGGTGACCGGGTTCTCCATCTTCATGGCCTCGAGCACGACGATCAGATCGCCGGCCTTGACCTCCTGGCCCTCCTCGACGGCGACCTTGACCACGGTGCCCTGCATCGGGGCGGTCACCGCATCGCCGGAGGCGGCGGCGCCGGTGTTCGCACCGCGCTTGCGCGGCTTGGGCTTTTTGCGGATCGCGCCGGCGGGAGCACCGCCACCGCCGCCGAGCTGAAGATCGCCCGGCAGCGACACCTCCAGCCGCCGGCCACCGACCTCGACGACGACGGTCTGGCGCGGGACGGTGTCCTCCTCCTCGACCGCCTCACCGCCGGTGAACGGCTCGATGGTGTTGTTCCACTCGGTCTCGATCCAGCGGGTGTGAACGTCGAACTTCTCGCCGTTACCGATGAACGCCGGATCGTTGACGATCGCCCGGTGGAACGGGATGACGGTGGCCAGTCCCTCGATGTTGAATTCGGCCAGCGCGCGGCGGGCGCGGGCCAGCGCCTGGTCCCGGTCGGCGCCGGTGACGATCAGCTTGGCCAGCATCGAGTCGAACTGGCCGCCGATCACCGAGCCAGCCTCCACCCCGGAGTCCAACCGCACACCCGGGCCGCTCGGTGCCTCGTACTTGGTGATCGGGCCCGGAGCCGGCAGGAAGCCCCGGCCGGCGTCCTCGCCGTTGATACGGAACTCGATCGAATGCCCGCGCGGGTCCGGATCCTCGGTGAACTCCAGCTTGTCGCCGTTGGCGATCTTGAACTGCTGCAGCACCAGGTCGATGCCGGTGGTCTCCTCGGTGACCGGGTGCTCCACCTGCAGGCGGGTGTTCACCTCCAGGAAGCTGATCAGGCCGTCCTGGCCGACCAGGTACTCGACGGTGCCGGCGCCGTAGTAGCCGGCCTCCTTGCAGATCCGCTTGGCCGACTCGTGGATCTCCTTGCGCTGCGCGTCGGTGAGGAACGGCGCGGGCGCCTCCTCGACGAGCTTCTGGTAGCGCCGCTGCAGCGAGCAGTCACGGGTCCCGACGACGATCACGTTGCCGTGCTTGTCGGCGAGCACCTGCGCCTCGACGTGGCGCGGCTTGTCCAGGTAACGCTCGACGAAGCACTCGCCCCGGCCGAACGCGGCGGTGGCCTCACGCACCGCCGACTCGTACAGCTCGGGGATCTCCTCCATGGTGCGGGCCACCTTCATGCCGCGCCCGCCGCCGCCAAACGCGGCCTTGATCGCGATCGGCAGACCGTGCTCCTTGGCGAAGGCCACCACCTCGTCGGCGTTCTTGACGGGATCGGGAGTGCCGGGGACCAGCGGCGCCTGCGCCCGGGCCGCGATGTGGCGCGCGGTCACTTTGTCGCCGAGGTCACGGATCGCCTGCGGGCTCGGGCCGATCCAGATCAGCCCGGCGTCGATCACCGCCTGCGCGAAATCGGCGTTCTCCGAGAGGAATCCGTAACCCGGGTGGATCGCGTTCGCGCCGGACTTCGCCGCTGCGTCGAGGATCTTCTCGAAAACCAGGTAGGACTCCGCCGAGGTCTGCCCGCCGAGGGCGAACGCCTCGTCCGCGAGACGGACGTGGGGCGCGTTGGCATCGGGTTCGGCGTACACGGCCACGCTCTTAAGACCGGCATCCCGGGCCGCCCGGATCACCCGCACCGCGATCTCGCCGCGGTTGGCGACCAGGACCTTCTGAATGGTCGAGCTGGCGTGACTGGGCACCTGTGCCTCCTACTAGTGACTGTCCTGACGGGCCTGGCCGCCCACATCTCTAAGAAACGTCTTTAAGAACTTAACGGGGGCAGTTTAAGCGTCGCGAGTCGTGCCCGGTGAGCGGGTTCCGGTTACCGAGGAGTAAGTTGCCCCCATCGCCCGCCCGGCCTCGGAAATTTCTGTCTGGTCAGCACCTTCATCACCGTTAGGTTGATCTCATGGGTCCCGGTGTCGCGCTGATGTCATCGGCCTGATCTTCGGCGGGTTGGCGGCCGCGGCGCCGCGGGCGATGTGGCGGGCGACACAGTCCTGGCTGTATCGACACCCCGAGGCGAACGAACCCAGCGAGCTGGGCTATGCGCTGTCGCGCCTCGGGGGTGTGGTGGCGATCCTGGTCTGCCTCTTCATCGGCAGTGTGCTCATCCTCGATGAGCAGCGCTGGGAGGCCGAGCGGAAGGCCGCCGATGAGGCCGCTGCCGCGAAGGCCGCGTTCGTGCCGCCCGCACCCGAGGACCGCGGGCTGCTGCCGGTGATCGGCTACACCGTCGACCAAACCAGATCCGGCTATTCGGTGGAGGTCTACTACTTGGCGCCGTACATTGCGTCTCCTCACATGGGTCCCTGCGTTATCCGAGAGCAGCTGAGTATGTGGCCCGACCGGCGCGGGGCGAATGTGACGCTCCGACTCGTATGGGCGCCCGAGCAATCGTTCCAGATGAGCAAGTCCGACGAGTGCCGGCCGATCGGGACGACGGTCAAGTCGTCCCTCGTCAGGCTTGCGGAACCGCCGGCCCCGGGGGCGTTGACCACCTCCGGGCCGGTCGCGCGCGCCGATGCGGAGCTCGTACCTGCGGCGGAGGGCAACGTGATACCCGCCCTGGACGAGCCGCCGCCAGGTGCGCGCTGGAGGAGCAACGACGCGACGCTGCGTGGCCAGCTGCCGATCGTGAACTACTAGCGTGGGCGCGACGAGTTCGGCGAGCGCATCCTCACCGTCACCTTCCTGGTGCCCGAGGGGGCGGATGTCCGGGTCGCCAGCGACTACGGTCCGTCGACCGGCGGATGCGAGGCCACACCGATGGTCATAGCGGACGGCGCCGGGCCGGCGACGATCAACTTCCGGCTGCGTGGGCCTTCCCCAGAAGTGGCCAGGGGGAGGAGAACGGGCCCGGAAACGGTGGGCGCAGTGAGGACTGCCGGGTCGGCACGGCTTGGACGCCGGCCACGTGCACCGTGCGGGGTCCCGCCGCGGACGGTCGCCCGGTTCTCACCGATGGGCCGATCGCGGACGAATCGGGGCGCGAGATTCGTGCCGCGGCGTTCGACAACCCGATCCCGGAGCTGCCGCCGGCATCAGGCTGACCGCAGGCGACGCTTGATCCGCGCCAGCATGGCCGACATGCCACGCAGCCGCAGCGGGCTGATCAGCTGCGCGAGGCCGAGTTCGGTGTAGAAGTCGTCGGGCACCGCGAGGATGTCGTCGGCGGGCTGGTCATCCAGTCCGGCCGCCAGGATCGCGGCGAACCCGCGGGTCGTGGGAGCCTCCTCGGGCGCGCTGAAGTACAGCCGAACATGCTCCCGGTCGGTGGCGTCGACATGCAGGAACAGCGGCGACTGGCACTCCGGTACCGGCTCCATCGCCGCCTCCTGCAATTCGGCGGGAAGCGGCGGCAGTTCGCCGGCGTACTCCAGCAGCAGCTGCAGCTTGTCCTGGCCCTGCACCTCCCTGAACTCCGAGACCACCTCGGCCAGGGCGGCGGGCATGGTGCTCACGGCTGCTTCGGCGGATCTCCCGGTTCCGGCCCGACCGCCACGGGCACCCGCACCGCGTTACCCCATTCGGTCCACGATCCGTCGTAGTTGCGCACGCCCTTGTGACCCAGCAGGTGGGTCAGCACGAACCAGGTGTGGCTGGACCGCTCGCCGATCCGGCAGTAGACGACGGGTTTGTCGTCGGGCTTGAGGAAGCCGTAGATCTCCTCTAGTTCGGCGCGACCGCGGAACTGGCCGTTGTCCTTGGCCGCCTTGTTCCACGGGACCGAGATCGCAGTCGGGATGTGCCCGCCGCGCAGCGCACCCTCGTCGGGGTAGTCCGGCATGTGGGTGCGCTCGCCGGTGTACTCCTGCGGTGACCGCACGTCGATGAGCGGTTCGACCCCCAGAATGTCGAGCACGTCCTGTTTGAACGCCCGGATCGGGGCGTCGTTGCGCTCCACGACCGGATAACCGGTGGCCGGCTTGTTCGGCACCTCGAGCGTCGTTTCGCGCCCGTCGGAGATCCACAGATCCCGCCCGCCGTCGAGCAGTCGCACGTCCGGATGCCCGAACAGGGTGAACACCCACAGTGCGTAGGCCGCCCACCAGTTGCTCTTGTCGCCGTAGATCACCACGGTGTCGTCGCGGCTGATCCCCTTACGGTTCATCAACTCGGCGAACTGTTCGCCGTTGATGTAGTCACGGATGTGGGGATCGTTGAGGTCGGTGTGCCAGTCGATCTTCACCGCGCCCGGGATATGGCCGGTGTCGTACAGCAGCACGTCCTCGTTGGACTCCACGATGGCCAGTCCGGGCCGCCCGAGGTTGGCGGACAGCCAGTCCGGGGTCACCAACCGTTCCGGGTGGGCGTACTGGGCCAGGGCGGGATCGGGATCTACAGGCAAAGGCACACTCTGAGCCTACCCACCCCGGTTCGGGCGGCGAGCGATGAATCCGGATTAACCGCCGCTCGAGGCCGGTCCCGACCGGCGGCAACGGGGCCCGGGCGAGGGGCTCAGCCGCGTTCGTCGGTGACCGGGTTGGCGGCCCACAGCTCCGGCAGCGACAGTCCCGCCCGCGTGAACAATCGGCGCGTCAGCGGCAACCCGAGCCCGATCACCGCGGACGGGTCGCCGTCGACGCCTTCGATGAACCAGCCGCCGAGTCCGTCGATGGTGAACCCGCCGGCCACCGCGGTCGGTTCGCCGCTGCGGATGTAGGCGTCGAGTTCGTCGGCGCTCGGTGTTCCGAAGCGCACGGTGGTCGACGCGACGTCGGTGACGCGGTGGGTGATCTCGCCGTCGCGCACGCGCAGCACGCAGTGACCGGTGTGGAGCTCACCCGAGGTCCCGGCCATGTCGAGCCAGGCCTGCCGCGCCGCATCGGCGGAGGTCGGTTTGCCGCGCAGTCGGCCGTCGCGAAACAGCATGGAATCGCAGCCGATCACTGCGCAGTCCACAGCCACCGACGGCTCCAGCACCGCTACCACCGCTTCGGCCTTGGCGGTCGCGAGGGCGGCGGTGATCTCCGCCGGGGTCGCGGCAGCGCCCAACCCGGCGACGACGGCGTCCTCGTCCACCCCGGAGATTACGACCAGCGGGTCGATTCCGGCTTGCCGCAACACTTTTCGGCGGCCGGACGAAGCGGACGCGAGGACGACCCGCGTCATCGACGCCGCATGTGCGTCCGTTCCAGCAGCGTGACGCGCTGCCAGCTGAAAATCGGGTAGCGCAGCCGGTCCACCGGGTGCCCCCAGAGGTTCTCCTCCTGCTCCCGCGGCGGTTCGGGCTTGCTCGAGGCGGCGGCCAGCACCGCGACGACGGCGGCCAACTCCTCGTCGGTCGGGTTGCCCTTGAGCACCTGGATGTGCGGCTCCTGGGCCTTCTTGGCCTCGTCCTGGCCCTCGTTTTCCTTCTCGCTCACCGCTCCGCCTTCGTTCGCTGCGCTCACAGGGGAATATTCCCGTGCTTCTTCGGCGGCACCTGCGTGATCTTGCGCTCCAGCAACCGCAGCGCCGTCGCGACGTACCCGCGGGTGTGCGACGGCGGGATGACCGCGTCGATGAAGCCGCGCTCGGCCGCGATGTACGGGTTGACCAGGGTGTCCTCGTACTCCTGCTGCAGCTTCAGGCGCAGCGCCTCGACGTCCTCGCCCTTCTTGGCGGCCTCGGCGAGCTGCTGGCGGTAGACGAACCCGACCGCGCCGGAGGCGCCCATCACCGCGATCTGCGCCGTCGGCCAGGCGACCGCGACGTCGGCGCCCATGTCCTTAGACCCCATGACGCAGTACGCGCCGCCGTAGGCCTTGCGGGTGATCACGGTGACCTTGGCGACCGAGGCCTCACCGTAGGCGTACAGCAGCTTGGCGCCGCGCCGGATGATGCCGTTGTACTCCTGGTCGGTGCCCGGCAGGAAGCCCGGCACGTCGACGAACATCACGATCGGGATGTTGAAGCAGTCGCAGGTCCGGATGAACCGCGCCGCCTTCTCCGAGGCGTTGATGTCCAGGCAGCCGGCGAACTGGGTGGGCTGGTTGGCCACCACACCCACCGAGCGGCCCTCGATGCGGCCGAACCCGACGATGATGTTCTGCGCGTAGCCGGCCTGGATCTCCAGGAACTCGTCGTCGTCGAGCACCCGGGTGATGACCTCGTGCATGTCGTACGGCTGATTCGGCGAGTCCGGGATCAGCGTGTCGAGCTCGAGATCCTCCGGGGTGAGGTTGTCCTCGATCGAGCCCTCCGGCACCACCGCCGGATATCGCGGCGGATCGGTGCGGTTGTTGCTCGGCAGATACGACAGCAGATCGCGCACGAAGTCCAGCGCGTCCTGCTCGCCGGAGCCGACGTAATGCACCGTGCCCGACTTGGCCATGTGGGTGTGGGCGCCGCCGAGCTCCTCCATCGTGACGTCCTCGCCGGTGACCGTCTTGATCACGTCCGGACCGGTGATGAACATCTGGCTGGTCTGGTCGACCATGATGATGAAGTCGGTCAGGGCGGGGGAGTACACGTGCCCACCGGCGGCCGCGCCCATGATCAGCGAGATCTGCGGGATCACGCCGGACGCCTTGATGTTGTTGTGGAAGATCTGGCTGTACAGGCCCAGCGAGACCACGCCCTCCTGGATGCGCGCGCCAGCACCGTCATTGATGCCGATCAGCGGTCGGCCGGTCTTGAGCGCCAGCTCCTGGACCTTGACGATCTTCTCGCCGTAGACCTCGCCGAGGCTGCCGCCGAACACCGTCGCGTCCTGGCTGAAGATGCACACCTCACGGCCGTCGATGGTGCCGTAGCCGGTAACCACACCGTCGCCGAACGGGCGCTTCTCGGCCAGCCCGAAGTTGGTGCTGCGGTGCCGGGCCAACTGGTCGAGCTCGACGAACGAACCCTCGTCCAGCAGCGCCAGGATGCGCTCACGAGCGGTCAGCTTGCCCTTGGCGTGCACCTTCTCGATAGCGGCCTCGCCGACCGGGTGCATCGCCTCCTGGGTACGCCTGCGCAGATCGGCCAGCTTGCCCGCGGTGGTGTGGATGTCGATCTCGTGCTCTGCCGAGGGCTCGACGGACGGCTCATGAACGCTAGTCATGGCACTGGATGGTATGCGTCCCGCAGCAGTCCACACCAACGCGCCCCACGGAACCGGCACGTACCCGTGCCCGCCGGGGACCGTTCGGCGCCCGGGTGATCGGTCGGCACCGGCCGGTGTGCCGGGCGCGGGCCGATCACCGGGGATCCGGGCATGTGAGCATTCCCACACCGTCGGCGGGCCGACCCGGGCCGATACGTCCGATCCGGTGCCCGCGGGTGATCTGCTTAGGGGACAACGGGTGATCTGCTTAGGGGACAACGAGTGGACGAGCGGGGAAGGGAGCCGACATGACCGTGGAGCAGTGGCGGGCGCCGCTGGACGAGGCTGCGCTGCGCGACCGGGTGCTCGGTGCCGGGGGGTTCTGGCGGCGACTGGACGTGGTGGCCGAGACGGGTTCGACCAACGCCGACCTGCTCGCCCGCGCCGAGCGCGGCGAGGACATCGACGGTGCGGTGCTGATCGCCGAGCATCAGACCGCCGGCCGGGGACGGCAGGGGCGCACCTGGAGCGATGTGCCCGGCGCGGTGATCACGATGTCGGTCGGGGTCGACGCCGCCTCGGTGCCCACCGCCGGATGGGGCTGGGTGCCGCTGGCCACCGGGGTGGCGATCGTCGACGCGGTGACGCCGCTGGGCGTGACGGCCGGGCTGAAATGGCCCAACGACGTGCTGGCCGGCGACGGCAAGCTGGCGGGCATCCTCGTCGAGGTCGCACCCACCCAGCAGAGCCTGGTCATCGGCATCGGACTGAACGTCTCGTTGCGGCCCGACGAGATCGGTGTCCCGGACGCCACCTCGCTGGTGGCGCTCGGGGTGGCCGATCCGGACCGGGCCGCCGTGATCGAGCGGTTGCTGAGCGCCCTGGGGCGTAGACTCGCCGCCTGGCGTGCCGCCGGAGGCGCCGATGCCGCGCTGGTCGCCGACTACCGGGCGCGCAGCCGCACCCTGGGGATGAAGGTGCGGGCATTGCTGCCCGGTGGCCGTGAACTCGTCGGCGTCGCCCGCGACATCGACGGCGAGGGCCGGCTGCTGGTGGAGACCACCGAAACCGTGACCGTCTCGGCCGGTGACGTGGTGCATGTCCATCCCGCCGGCAACTGACCCGAACTAGGGTGCTGACCATGGGTTATCCGGACAATGTGCTGGCCGCCGACGAGAACGTCGTGCTGCACCGCCACCCGCACTGGAAGCGGTTGGTCGGCCCGGTTCTCGTGCTGCTGGTGACGAGCGCGGTCGCCGCGTTCGGCGCCGGTTACGTCAGCCAGACCGACTGGGACCCCACTGCGCGCAACGTGGTGCTGGCCGTCATCGGCGCGGTGTGGCTGGTCATCGTCGGGTGGTTGACGTTGTGGCCGTTCCTCAATTGGTGGACGACCCATTTCGTCATCACCGACCGGCGGGTCATGTTCCGCCAGGGGGTGCTCACCCGGTCGGGGATCGACATTCCGCTGGCCCGGATCAACAGCGTCGAGTTCCGCCACGGCATCGTCGACCGGATCCTGCGCACCGGCACGCTGATCATCGAGTCGGCGTCACAGGATCCGCTCGAGTTCACCGACATCCCGCGCGTGGAGCGCGTCCACGCGCTGCTGTATCACGAGGTCTTCGACACCCTCGGCTCGGAGGAGTCGCCCAGCTGAGCGATCGGCCGGGCGCGCCGGCTGTGTGGCCGAAGCGGCGTGACGATCCCGTCCGGGTCGAACCCGGGGCTCTCGGCCTGGTGCAGGTGGTGGTCGCGCACGTCCTCCATGGCCTCGGCGATGCCGCCGTCGGTGAACATGGACTCGATCGCCTTGTCCGGGTTGCGGCCGAACTCGTCGGGGAACACCCAGCGCCGGAACGCCCAGAACCGGAATGCCATCTGCAGCAGGTTGCCGACGATGTAGGCCGAGACGAAGTCGGCGATGTTCTCGACCGTCAGACTGACCTCGGGCACCCGCAGCATCAGCACGTAGCTGGAGAACCACAGCGGCGCCATGCTCAACACCACGCCGACCCCGCTGAACCCGAAGAACAGCAGCGCCTCGTGGTGGCGCTCCCGGCCACCGCGGTCGCGGAAGCTCCATTCCCGGTTGAGGATGTATGACGCGATCACCGCGACGATGCCGGCAATGATCTTGGCGGTGACGGGCTTGGGCTCCAGCACGGTGAGCTTGAGCGTGTAGAACACCGCCGAGTCGATGACGAAAGTCGTGGCCCCGACAATCGCGAACTTGATCAGTTCGTGATGCCGCTCGAAATACGGCCGGACCGGTCGCGGCAGCCGTGCGATCGTGGCGTCGGTAAAGGACACAACAGCGCAGTGTACGGAAAACGGCCGTTTCGCGTGTACCCGTGCAGGTCGCGGGGATGAATCCGGCGAATCGGCCCGTGACACCATAGGTGGGTGCCACCCGAACCCACGTCGGTGCCCAGGTCCTGGCCGGTCGTGACCATGATCGGCGGCGGACAACTGGCCCGGATGACCCATCAGGCCGCCATCGCGCTCGGACAGCGTCTGCGGGTGCTGGCCGTGACCCCCGACGATCCCGCCGCGCAGGTCACCCCCGATGTGGTGATCGGCAGCCACGACGACCTCGACGCGCTGCGCCGTGCGGCCGCGGGGGCCGATGTGGTGACCTTCGACCACGAGCACGTCCCGCCCGAGCTGCTCGACAAGCTGGTCGCCGACGGGGTGAACGTCGCGCCGCCGCCGTCGGCGCTGATCCACGCCCAGGACAAGCTGGTGATGCGGCGCCGGCTGGACGCGCTGGGCGCGCCGGTGCCGCGATTCGCCGCGGTGACCGCACCCGCCGACGTGGACGCCTTCGCCGCCGGCGCCGACACCGCGCTGGTCGTCAAGGCGGTGCGCGGCGGTTACGACGGACGCGGGGTCACCCTGGCCCGCGACACGGCGCAGGCCCGCGAGGCGGCCGCGGACTTTCTGCAGTCCGGGGTCGGGGTACTGGTCGAGGAGAAGGTGGAGATGCGCCGCGAGCTGGCCGTGCTGGCGGCCCGCTCCCCGTTCGGGCAGGGCGCGGTGTGGCCGGTGGTGGAGACCGTGCAGCGCGACGGTATCTGCGTCGAGGTCATCGCCCCGGCTCCCGGCCTGGACGACGACGTGGCCGGCGCGGCGGGCCGGCTGGCGCTGCGGATCGCCGACGAGCTCGGGGTGGTCGGTGTGCTGGCCGTCGAGCTGTTCGAGACCGTCGACGGCGGGCTGGTGGTCAACGAACTGGCCATGCGCCCGCACAACTCCGGGCACTGGACCATGGACGGGTCGCGCACCAGCCAGTTCGAGCAGCACCTGCGCGCGGTGCTGGACTACCCGCTGGGGGACACCACCCCGTTGGCGCCGGTCACGGTGATGGCGAACGTCCTTGGCGCACAGCAGATTCCGACGATGAGTATGGACGAGCGGGTGCATCATCTGTTCGCCCGGTTCCCGGATGCCAAGGTGCACCTGTACGGCAAGGCCGAACGGCCGGGCCGAAAGATCGGACATGTCAACGTCGTCGGAGCTCCCGGCGGATCGATCGACGACGCCGACTACGTGGCCGACGTCCGCAATCGCGCGGCGCTGGCCGCACACTGGTTGTCGCATGCGGAATGGACGGACGGATGGGATCCACATGACGAGCGATGAGCGCCCCGGCGGCGGGCCGACGCCCCCGGCTCCCCGTGTCGGCCTGATCATGGGCAGCGACAGTGACTGGTCGGTGATGCAGGACGCCGCCGAGGCGCTGGCGGACTTCGACGTGCCGTTCGAGGTCGGTGTGGTGTCCGCGCACCGCACCCCCGGACGCATGCTCGACTACGCGCAGACCGCCGCCGAGCGGGGGATCGAGGTGATCATCGCCGGCGCCGGCGGGGCGGCGCACCTGCCGGGCATGGTGGCCTCGGCGACGCCGCTGCCGGTGATCGGGGTGCCGGTTCCGCTGGCCCGGCTCGACGGGCTGGACTCGCTACTGTCGATCGTGCAGATGCCGGCCGGGGTGCCGGTGGCGACGGTGTCGATCGGCGGGGCCCGCAACGCCGGCCTGCTCGCGGTCCGCATCCTCGGGGCCTCGGACCCGGCGCTGCGTGCTCGGATGGCGAAGTATCAGGAGGAACTCGCCGAACTGGTGCTGCAGAAGGACGCGGCGCTCAGGGATCGTCTGCTGGGGGATCGGCCGGCCGGGCAGTAGGCTGGCGGCGACGGAACGTTCGGCCGTTCCGCTGGCTCCTCGGGAACCGGTGCGCACGGCGGTCCGGCGCGGATGGTTGCGGCGACCGGGCCGAATTCCGCGCCGAATGAGACCGGTAAAGTTACCGGCGAGTAGCAAGGAGTGATCATGGGCTTCGGTGACCCGTCGTTCGACGTATTCAAGCTGACCGATGAGCACAACGAGATGCGCACGGTGCTGCGCGAGTTGTGCGAGAAGGAGATCGCCCCGCACGCCGCGGATGTCGACGAGAACTCCCGGTTCCCGGAGGAGGCGCTCGCCGCGCTGAACGCGTCGGGGTTCAACGCGGTGCACATCCCCGAGGAGTACGGCGGTCAGGGCGCGGACTCGATCGCTGCCTGCATCGTCATCGAGGAGGTGGCGCGCGTCGACGCGTCGGCGTCGCTGATCCCGGCGGTCAACAAGCTCGGCACCATGGGCCTGCTGTTGAGCGGCTCGGAGGACCTGAAGAAGAAGGTGCTGCCCGATATCGTGGCCGGCCAGATGGCCTCCTATGCGCTGTCGGAGCGCGAGGCCGGCAGCGACGCGGCCTCGATGCGGACCCGCGCCAGGGCCGACGGTGACGACTGGATCCTCAACGGATCGAAGTGCTGGATCACCAACGGCGGCAAGTCCACCTGGTACACGGTGATGGCGGTGACCGATCCGGACAAGGGCGCCAACGGGATCTCGGCGTTCATGGTGCACAAGGACGACGAGGGGTTCACCGTCGGTCCCAAGGAGCGCAAGCTCGGCATCAAGGGCTCGCCGACCACCGAGCTGTACTTCGAGAACTGCCGTATTCCGGGCGACCGCATCATCGGCGAACCCGGCACCGGGTTCAAGACCGCGTTGGCCACCCTCGACCACACCCGCCCGACCATCGGGGCGCAGGCCGTCGGCATCGCCCAGGGTGCGCTCGATGCGGCGATCGCTTACACCAAGGAGCGCAAGCAGTTCGGCCGCCCGGTCGCCGACAACCAGGGTGTGCAGTTCATGCTCGCCGACATGGCGATGAAGATCGAGGCCGCCCGGCTGATGGTCTACTCGGCCGCGGCGCGCGCCGAGCGCGGTGAACCGAACCTGGGTTTCATCTCCGCCGCCGCCAAGTGCTTCGCCTCCGATGTGGCGATGGAGGTGACCACCAACGCGGTGCAGTTGTTCGGCGGGTACGGCTACACCCAGGACTTCCCGGTCGAGCGGATGATGCGCGACGCCAAGATCACCCAGATCTACGAGGGCACCAACCAGATTCAGCGCGTGGTGATGTCCCGCGCGCTGCTGCGCTGACCCCACCGGCAACGGAATAGCATTCCTGGTCGCTGCTCGGCGACTGTGACAGCCGCTGCCTCACTCTCGGCGGAGGATGTGGCGCGCGCCGTCAGCCCTTGGTGACCTTCTCCGTCCGGCGGCGGCGGTCGAGCAGCGCCGGATCCGGATTGGCGACCTGCACCAGCGACGCCCCCGCCGCCAGCACCGCCAGCAGGTTGGCGATCAGCTCGTCGGCCGTCGCCCACCCGGCGCTCGACATCACCCGGTCCTGCGCGGTAAACCCTTGTGCCGCAGCAGATTCGCGGGCAGCGGCCAGCACCTCGGTCACCGATCTGCCGTCCAGCGCCGGCCCGGGCGCGGTCTCGGGCACGATCTGGTCGCCGTGGGCGCGCACCGCGGTCGCGTAATCGGTCACGCCGACCGGCAGATCGGGCACCGGTTTGCCGAACGGGTCCAGCGACAACACCGCGACCTCGCCGACGCCGACCGCCCCGTCGGCCTCGGGCAGCCGGTCGATCGTGCACAGCGCGGCGTCGGCGGGGCCGGACAGCACGACCTCCGCACCGATCCACCAAATCCCGAACAGCACCGCCGCGGTCTGCCAGTGTGCGGGCAGCAGCACCGCGACCCGCTGCCCGGGGCCGACGCCGAGCTCGTCGCGCAACAGGTTGCCGGTCTTGGCCGCCCAGTTGACCAGGGTGGCGGTGGACAGTTCGATGCGTTCACCGGTCGCGTCGTCGTAATAGGTGATCCGCGGGCCGGCCGGATCGCTGTTCATCAACGGGTCGAGGATCGCCGAACTGATCGTGGTCACGGCTAGTACACGCACTCCGGATCGTCAGAGCCTGCGGTGATGATCCGCGGCGGGGGCGGTGCCTCCGGCACGGTCTGGGTGACGCCGACCGGGTCGGCGCTGGAGTAGGTGCTGTCCTCGTTGCCGAGGCCCGAGCCCGGCCCGGTGTAGTCGTCGGCGAGCACCACGCGAACCGTGCCCGCTGCCACCGAGGCGTCCTCGACGACCGGGACGCCGCCGAGGCTCTCCGACACCGCCTGTGCGCCACGGTCGTCCGCGCCCGGGGCCAGCACCCGGCTGGTGGCCACCGGGGTCCCCTCGTAGTTTCCGGTCGCCCCGGCGGTGAAGCCCTTGCCCGCCAGCACCCGCGACACCGACGCGGCCAGGCCGTTGATGTCGGTGGCGTTGAGCACCTCGACGGTGGTCTTGTCGGGGCTGTAGGCCAGCTCCTCGGTCTTGCCCTCGTCCTGGTCGTGCAGCAGGTTGGCCACCCATTTCTTGACCTCGGCGGGGTCGACCCGCACCACGCTCTGCATGCCGTCGTCGCTCCAGCCGTTCTCCTGGAGCACCGGGATGGTGGCGAACGCGACGTTGCCGGCGGCCAGTTTCTGCAGCTGCTGCGCGAACTGCATGACGTCCCAGCCGTCGGAGAGCACCACCGAGCGCTGTACGGCCTCCTGCAACCGTTCCAGGGTCGCCGGGCTGGACAGCGTCTTGCCGGAGATCACCTTGTGTGCCAGCGACGCCATGAACGCCTGCTGACGGGTCACCCGGTCGAGGTCGCCGCGGGGCAGGTTGTGGCGCTGGCGCACGAAGCTCAGCGCCTCGGGGCCGCTGAGCCGTTGCCAGCCGGCCGGGAAGTCGGCACCGGAAAGAGGTTCGTAGACCGGTTCTTTGAGGCACACGTCGACGCCGCCGAGGGCATCGGTGATCAACGCGAAGCCGAGCAGGCCGATCTCGGCGTAGTGGTCGACGGTCACCCCGGTCAGGTTCGCGACGGTCTTGATCAGCGCCTCGCGGCCGGCCGCGGTAGCCAGCGGCTCGGCCTCGGCCGGATCCATCCCGTCCTCTTCGACCAGCTCCTTCATCTTCTCCAGGCGCACCGAGCCGTAGACACCGTTGATCTTCATCTTGCCGATGCCGGGCGCTGCGACATAGGAGTCGCGGGGGATCGAGATCGCCGTCGCGGACGTCCCGTTGTTGGGAATGCGCACCAGGATGATCGTGTCGGTGTTGTTGGCCTCGTCGGCACCGGCGCGCAGGGTGGCGAGCTCCTCGGCCGACAGCGGGTTGCCGTGGGCGTCGGTGCGGCTGTCGATGCCGACCAGCAGGATGTCGACCGCTCCGTCCTCGCCGCCTTCACCCAGCGCGAGCGGGGAGATCTGGTTGATCCCGGATTCGAACGCCCGGATCTTGCCCCAGGCCACGCCCGTGCCGATCAACACCGTCAACGCCATCGACATGGCGATGATCCGAAGTGTGCGAGCGGGCATCAGCCCAGGTTACTTGCGATGAACGCGCAGGCCCGGTAGCCCACTCCGGCGTGCCAGACTCCTGAGTGTGACGTCGAATGTGTCGCCGAACCCGCCCGGGCCCGTCGCAGCGCCCGACCGACCGGCTCCCGAGGCCCCGGCCCGCATCGTGGTCTGCGGCGCCGGCGGGCTCGTCGGCCGTGAGCTGACCGAGCGGGCTCGCGGCCGGGGCCGCCGGGTCGCGGCGTTCGGCTCGACGGACTGGGACATCACCGACCCGGCTGCGGCCGCCCGGCACATCCGGCCCGGAGACGTGGTGATCAACTGCGCCGCCTACACCCAGGTTGATGCCGCCGAGACCGACCCGGACGCGGCGCACGCGGTCAACGCGGTCGGTCCGGGGGTGCTCGCCCAGGCGTGTGCGCGCGCCGATGCTCGGCTGATCCACATCTCCACCGACTATGTGTTCTCCGGCACAAAGACCGAGCCGTATGAGATCGACGACAGCCCCGGGCCGGTGAGCGTCTACGGGCGGACCAAGCTGGCCGGCGAGGCCGCGGTGCGGGCCGCCCTGCCCGGCGCGCACATCGTGCGGACCGCCTGGGTCTACCGCGGCGGGGAGGGCAGGGACTTCGTCGCGGTCATGCAGCGGTTGGCCGCCGGGGACGGGACGGTGGAGGTGGTCGACGACCAGGTCGGCTCGCCGACCTACGTCGCTGACCTGGTCACAGCCCTGTTGGAGGTCGCCGACAAGGGTCCGGCGCTCGCCGCGCCGGTGCTGCACGCGGCGAATGCGGGCGCGGTCAGCCGCTACGAACAGGCCCGCGCGGTGTTCGAACTCCTCGGCGCCGACCCGCAGCGGGTACGGCCGGTCGGCAGCGATCGACACCCCCGCCCGGCGCCGCGGCCGGTCTACTCCGCCCTGTCCGGTCGGCGGTCGGCCGAGGCCGGGTTGACGCCGCTGCGGGGTTGGCGGGAGGCCCTGGCCGCGGCACTCGCCGAACACGGGCCGTTAACCTCTAGGCCGTGAGTGACGAACTGGTTGTGATCACGGTGACGTATTCACCGGGGCCACACCTGAATCGGTTCCTGGCGTCGTTGTCGCATGCGACCGAACGCCCGGTGACCGTCGTCATGGCCGACAACGGCTCCACCGACGGCGCGCCCGAGGAGGCTCTGGAGCGCTACCCGAACACCCGGTTGCTGCGCACCGGCGCCAACTTGGGCTACGGCACCGCGGTCAACCGTGCGGTGCAGGCCTACCTGAGCAACCAGGACTCGTCGTACTCGGACTTCTTCGTGGTGGCCAACCCCGACGTGCAGTGGGGGCCGCACAGCATCGACCTGTTGCTGGAGGCCGCGAACCGCTGGCCGCGGGCCGGTGCGCTCGGGCCGTTGATCCGTGATCCGGACGGGTCGGTGTATCCGTCGGCCCGCCACCAACCCAGCCTGATCCGCGGCGGCATGCACGCCGTGCTCGGTCCGGTGTGGAAGTCCAACCCGTGGTCCACTGCCTACCGCCAGGAGAAGATCGCCCCCAGCGAACGTGCGGTCGGCTGGCTGTCGGGATCCTGTCTGTTGCTCAGACGGGCGGCGTTCGAGGAGATCTCGGGTTTCGACGAGCGCTATTTCATGTACATGGAGGACGTTGACCTCGGCGATCGGCTCAACCGGGCCGGTTGGCAGAACGTCTATGTGCCCTCCGCCGAGGTTTTGCACGACAAGGGACATGCGACCGGCCGGGACCCCGGCCGCAACTTGGCCGCCCACCACGCCAGCACCTACACTTTCCTCGCCGATCGGTATCCGGCTGGGTGGCAGGCGCCGTTGCGATGGGCGATCCGCGCCGCACTCGCCGCGCGCTCTGGTCTGGTGGTTCGTAGTTCCCGGCGCAAGCAGGCGAAAGGACGGCGCGAAGCGTGAATCCTGCGGAAGTGGACGCTGTCGTTCTCGTCGGCGGTCTCGGCACCCGACTGCGGCCGTTGACGCTGTCGGTGCCCAAGCCGATGCTGCCGACCGCGGGGGTGCCGTTTCTGACCCACCTGCTGTCGCGGATCGCCGACGCCGGGATCGAACACGTGGTGCTCGGCACCTCGTACAAGGCCGAGGTGTTCGAGGCGGAGTTCGGCGACGGGTCCAAGCTGGGCCTGCAGATGGAGTACGTGGTCGAGGAGCAGCCGCTGGGCACCGGTGGCGGTATCGCCAACGTGGCCCCGAAACTGCGTTACGACACCGCGCTGGTGTTCAACGGCGACGTGCTTTCCGGCGCCGACCTGGGCGCGTTGCTGCAATGCCACCAGGCCAACAACGCCGACGTCACCCTGCACCTGGTGCGAGTCGGTGACCCGCGTGCATTCGGTTGTGTGCCAACCGATTCCGATGGCCGGGTGACCGCGTTCCTGGAGAAGACCCAGGACCCGCCCACCGATCAGGTCAACGCCGGCACCTATGTGTTCAACCGCGAGATCATCGACCGCATCCCCAGCGGCCGGGCGCTGTCGGTGGAGCGGGAGGTGTTCCCCGGGTTGCTCGCCGACGGGTTGCGCGTCTACGGCTACGTCGACACCAGTTACTGGCGCGATATGGGCACCCCGGAGGACTTCGTGCGCGGCTCGGCCGATCTGGTCCGCGGCATCGCGCCGTCGCCGGCGCTGTCCGGCCACCGTGGGGAGGCGCTGATCCACGACGGCGCCGCCGTGGCGCCCGGCGCCGTGGTGATCGGCGGTTCGGTGGTGGGCCGGGGCGCGGAGATCGCCGCGGGTGCGCGACTCGACGGCGCGGTGATCTTCGACGGGGTGCGCGTCGAGGCGGGTGCGGTGATCGAACGCTCGATCATCGGCTTCGGTGCCCGCATCGGTCCGCGGGCCCTGATCCGCGACGGGGTGATCGGTGACGGCGCCGACATCGGCGCCCGCTGCGAGCTGCTGCGCGGGGCGCGGGTCTGGCCCGGGGTGACGATCCCCGACGGCGGTATCCGCTACTCCAGCGACGTCTAGCCCAACCGGCGGGCGGCCGCGGCCAGCCGGGCCACCGCGAAATCGCAGTCCGCGGGCAGTGCATCCAGCGGCCACCAGCGCAGATCCAGCGATTCGTCGCTGATCGCGGGCTCCGCCCCGGCGGGGGCGTAGGCGATGAACTGCAGATCGAGGTGGCGGGTCGGCACCCCAAGCGAGCAGGTCACCGGGTGAACGTGCAGCGCGACCGGGGTGGGGTCGATCCGCAGCCCGCTGATCCCGGACTCCTCAGTGGCCTCCCGCAGTGCGGCCGCGACGATGTCGGGGTCGGTGTCCTCGCAGTGCCCGCCGAGCTGCAGCCAGCGGCCGATCCGCGGGTGCAGGGTCAGCAGCGCGGCGGTGCCGGTGTGGTCGAGCACCAGCGCCGAGGCGGTGATGTGCCCGGCCGCGCAGCTGCGCAGGCAGGCGTCCGGGCGGGCGGCCAGGAAGGCCAGGATCGCATGCCGCAGGCTGTCCTGTTCCGGATCCGAGGCCTGCCAGACCGACAACAACTCGACGGCCGACGCGTGCAGGCTCACTTGCGCACCAACAGATCGCCGGGCGGCACCGGGTCACGCGGGCCGGAGGGCTGCTCGGGATATCCGATCGCGATGGCGCCCAACGGTTCCCAATCGTCGGGCAGTTCCAGTTCGCGGCGCACGAGATCAGGGGTGAAGATGGTCGAGCCCACCCAGCAGCTGCCCACCCCGCGCACCGCCAGGGCCACCAGCAGGGCCTGCACCGCCGCGCCAACCGCGACGACGAACATGGTGTGCTCGGCCGCGGTGCGGTGCGGGTCCGGATAGCTGTGCGCGCCGTCGGGCACCATGAACGGAATCACGAGTTCCGGTGCGTCGTAAAGAATCTGACCGCGCCGGACGCGGCGTTCAACCGCATCGGGGGAGCGGCCGTCGCCGGTCAGGTCGGCTCGCCACTTGGCCTGCATCTTGTCCAGCAGGGCGCGGCGGCGCGCCGGATCCTGCAGCCAGACGAACCGTGCCGGGCGGGTGTGATGAGGCGCCGGCGCGGTCAGCGCCTCGGCCACCGCGGCTTCGATGATCTCCGGCGCCACGGGTTCCGGGCCGAACTTGCGGACCGAGCGGCGCAGCAGCTGAGCTTGACTGCGGCCCAGGGCGATTGCCTCCTCGGTGCCGAGCCAGAACAAATCCTCCTCGCCGGCACGTACCAGATCGCGCGCGGTGGAACCGTTGTCGGGCAACGACAATCCGCGCACCACGGCGACCGGGATGTCGGTCAGCTTGCCCTTGACCAGGTCCGCTGCGGCGGCGATCTCGTCGGCCACCGCGATCTCGGTGACCAGCAGCTCGTTGCCGTGCCGGTCGTGTGCGCCCTGGTAGCCGTACAGCACCGAGAGCCCGGCGGCGCCGATCGCCACATCGGTCTGTCCGGTGCGCCACGCCCGGCCCATGGTGTCGGTGATCACCACCCCGACGGTGACGCCGAGCCGGTGCCGCAGCGCCGACCGCAGGGCCGCCGCGCTGGCGTCCGGATCCGCCGGCAGCAGCGCCAATTCGGTGGAACCGACGTTCGAGCCGTCCACGCCGGCGGCGGCCTGCACCAGCCCGAGCGCGTTCTCGGTGATCAACGTGCGGCCCTTGCGTGCCAGCACGCGCACGGCTTCGGACTCGACCAGCTTGCGCCGCAACGCATCCCGTTCCTCGGGATCGGACGGCGCGGCGACGATGCGGCCTTCGCACTTGGAGACCACCTTACTGGTGATCACCACCACGTCACCGTCGCGCAACCACGGCGCAGCATCGGCGATGGCGCCGGCGAGATCATCGCCCGGGCGGAACTCCGGCAGACCCGTGACCGGCAGTACCTCGACGGTGTGCGCGGTGCCGTGTTCGGTCATGGTTTGAGCCCCGCCAGGTCCAGACCCGCGCGCACCATCTCGGCGGTCGCCGCCGGATCGCGCATCAGCAGTGGCACCGCGCGCACGTCAACACCGGGGATCTCGGCGTGGTCACCCTTGTGAATCAACCAGCCGTCGAGAATGCCGGTGCCGCTGCGCGCCCCGTAGTGGGCGCCGACGGCTTCGGAGGTGCTCGCCACACCGATCACCGAGAGGCATTCATCGGCCATGCCGCGCAACGGTTTACCCCCGATGATCGGTGAGTACCCGATGACCGGGGCCTTCGTCGTGCGCAGCGCGGCGCGGATGCCCCCGACGTTGAGGATCGCGCCGATGCTCACCACGGGATTCGACGGCGCGATTAACACCACATCGGCGGTCTCGATCGCTTCCACCACGCCGGGGCCGGCTGTCGCCTCGTCTGCGCCGATGAACGCGAAGCTGTGCGTGGGCACCTTCGCGCGGTGCCGCACCCACCACTCCTGGAAGTGGATGGCTCGGGTCTGACCGTCGTCGGGATCGGTGACGACCACATGCGTTTCGCAGCGATCGTCGCTGGCCGGCAGCAACCGCGCACCGGGCGACCATCGCTTGCACAGCGCCTCGGTCACCTGTGACAGCGGATAACCGGCGCGCAACATCTGGGTGCGGACCAGATGCGTGGCCAGATCGCGGTCGCCGAGACCGAACCAGTCGGGCTGCACCCCGTAGGCCGCGAGTTCCTCCTTGGCGTGCCAGGTTTCGTTGCGATGTCCCCAGCCCCGTTCCGGGTCGACCGCTCCGCCCAGGGTGTACATGCAGGTGTCCAGATCGGGGCAGATCCGCAGGCCGAACATCCACGCGTCGTCGCCGATGTTGACCACCGCGGTCAACTCGTGCTCGCCACCGGTGGAGTCACTAAACTGTCCTAGTCCCAACAGGTGCTGCACACCCAGCAGGAAGCGGGCACCGCCGACGCCGCCGACCAGAACCGTGACTTTCACGTGACCGACATTAGGCGTTGGCGCCGGGCGGCGAGCAACAGGTGGCGGGTGTGAGCGACACGCCAGAGCGCGACGCGCCGATTCTGGGTCACAAAATGGTATGAAAACTTGTTCCACCGCTTGACCGCGGCAGCTGACAAGTGTGTAATCACACCAGTGTCATTTCATGGTTGACGGCCGATTTCGGTGGCGCGTACCGAGATTCGATCACTTGTTCGAATAGGGATGACCGCACATCTCGATAGCGGCTGTGTTTCGGGGAGTTACTACACCAGGTGAGGAGGCGGAACATGTCCTTTGAGCGGGTCGATCTTGATCGACCGGCGCGGCGCGAGCGAATGCTCGGCACGGTTGGAGATGCACCGCAAACCCATACCGCGCCGATGCCGGCCGGCCGTCCACAGCTGAAGTTGGTGTCGAGCCAGCCGGAGAAACCGGATGTTGCGCCGGCAATCACCCCCGCCGACGAAGCCTGGCAGGATCGCGCGCTGTGCGCGCAGACCGATCCGGAGGCGTTCTTCCCGGAGAAGGGTGGGTCGACGCGGGAAGCCAAGCGGATCTGCATGGGGTGCGAGGTGCGCGACGCGTGCCTGGAATACGCACTCGCCCATGACGAGCGCTTCGGCATCTGGGGCGGGCTCTCGGAGCGGGAGCGGCGCCGCCTCAAGCGCGGAATCGTCTGACCGCGCCGCTCATACGTCGTCGATCGTCGGATCGATGACCGGCGGATCGACGCCCAGATAGGTCGCCACCAAAGCGACCAGAATCTCATGCAGGAGCTCTGACAACTCGAAAGTGTCCTTGGCTCGCCGTTCAATTGGCTTGCGAAACAACACGATTCGCGCCCGCGTGGCGTTACCGCGGACATCCACACCGGCCGGGATCAACCGGCCCAGCGCGACCGGCCCATCGGCGACGACTTCCGGCGGCCACTGCACACTGTCAGGATCTCGGGGGAGTATTCGGGGGATTTCGTCAACGGCCACATCCAGACCTGTGAGCCGATCCCGCCAGCGCCGCTCGATCGGCTCATAGGCTTCCAGCACCGCCATATCGAACCGCTCGGCCCGGCTGCGCCATCCCGGCACCGTCGCCGGGAGCAGCGGGCCGCGCATCCCGCGGCCCCGGCGCGATCGCAGGCGTCGGCGTCCAGCCACCGTCGTGCTCCTCTCGTGTCGCCTCGCGGCGGGCTCGTCGGCGGTGGGTTCGAGGATAACGGTTGGGAGACGGCCGCCCGATGGCGCGCGTGTCCGGCCACGTGTCGGGTCGGGTCACGATAGCCTTCCCGCTGTGAACGTTCCCCGTCGCTGCTGTCGGCCCGGGTGCCCCCACTATGCGGTCGCGACGCTGACTTTCGTCTACTCCGACTCGACAGCCGTCGTCGGCCCGCTCGCGACTGTGCCCGAGCCGCATTCGTGGGATTTGTGTGTGGTGCATGCCAGTCGTATCACCGCGCCGCGTGGCTGGGAACTGGTTCGCCACGCCGGGCCGCTGCCGTCGAATCCCGACGAGGACGACCTGGTCGCGCTGGCCAACGCCGTGCGGGAGCACCCGGACGGTTCGACCACCGTCAACGGCATCCCCGCCGGCTTCTCCGATCCGGCGACCGGTGCGCCGGGAGGTGCGCTGATCGCGCCGCCGGCCCCCAAGCCGCAGTCCAACGGCCGGCGCCGGGGCCACCTGCGGGTGTTGCCGGATCCTCCCGACTGAACCCGCCCGAGGCCGGGGACTAGCGGACCTGCGGGCGCCGCGAGCCGACTAGGCTGGCGGCCAACGATCCATGTTGCGAGGAGTTGTATGTCTCGGTCCGCCGCGGCTGTCCACCGTGTCATCAAGGCGTATGACGTGCGCGGGTTGGTCGGCGAGGAGATCGACGAGCAATTCGTCGCCGAGGTCGGTGGCGCGTTCGCCCGGCTGATGCGCGCCGAAGGCGCCCGCCAGGTGGTGATCGGCCACGACATGCGCACCAGCTCGCCGGCGCTCGCGGCCGCGTTCGCCGACGGCGTGCTGCGCCAGGGCCTCGACGTGGTGCGCATCGGTCTGGCCTCGACCGACCAGCTCTACTTCGCATCGGGCCTGCTGGACTGCCCCGGGGCGATGTTCACCGCCAGCCACAACCCGGCCGCCTACAACGGCATCAAGCTGTGCCGGGCGGGCGCCAAACCGGTCGGCCGCGACACCGGCCTGGCCCGGATCAGCGAGGAGGTCATCGCCGGGGTGCCGGCGTTCGACGGCCCGGCCGGCACCCTGACCGACCGGGATGTGCTGGCCGACTACGGTGAGTTCCTGCGCTCGCTGGTCAACCTCACCGACCTGCGGCCGCTGAAGGTGGCCGTCGACGCCGGCAACGGGATGGCCGGTCACACCGCGCCGGCGGTGCTCGGCCCGATCCCGTCGGTGACCCTGGCGCCGCTGTACTTCGAGCTGGACGGCAGCTTCCCCAACCACGAGGCCAACCCGTTGGAGCCGGCCAACCTGGTCGACCTGCAGGCGTACGTGCTCGAGACCGGCGCCGACATCGGGCTGGCCTTCGACGGCGACGCCGACCGCTGTTTCGTCGTCGACGAGAAGGGCGCCCCGGTGTCCCCGTCGGCGATCACCGCGCTGGTCGCCACCCGGGAGTTGCGCCGGGAGATCGGGGCCACGATCATCCACAACCTGATCACCTCACGGGCCGTGCCCGAGGTGGTCATCGAAAGCGGCGGCACGCCGGTGCGGTCGCGGGTCGGCCACTCTTATATCAAGGCGTTGATGGCCGAGACCGGCGCGATCTTCGGCGGTGAGCACTCGGCGCACTACTACTTCCGGGACTTCTGGGGTGCGGACTCCGGGATGCTGGCGGCGCTGCACGTGCTGGCCGCGCTCGGTGAGCAGGACCGGCCGCTGTCGGAGTTGATGGCCGACTATCAGCGCTACGCCGCCTCCGGCGAGGTGAACTTCACCGTCACCGACGCCGAGGCGTGCGTGGAGGCGGTGCTCGCCGAGTTCGGGGACCGGGCCCAGGACATCGACCACCTCGACGGGGTGACCGTCGACCTGGGCGACGGTGCCTGGTTCAACCTGCGTATGTCGAACACCGAACCGCTGCTGCGGCTGAACGTCGAGGCCCGCACCGCCGAAGAGGTCGGCGACATCGTCGCGCGGGTATCCCGGACCGTGACCGCCCAGACACCCCAGCACAGCGAGGCGCCGTCGTGAACGCGACCGACTGGAGCGTCGACCTCGACGACACCGAGGGGCTGCTCGCCGCCGACCGCGAGGGCCTGCTGCGGGCGGCGGCGCTGGCCGGCGCTCAGGTGCGTGCCACCGCCGCGGCGCTCGAGGAGGGCGAACTGGACCCGCTGCGCGCCGACGGGCCGCCGCGGACCGTGGTCTGGGTGGCCGGGCGCGGCAACGCCGAGACGGCGGGCGCACTGCTGGCGGCGGTGCTGAGCGGGGCGGCGTCGGCGCCGATCGTGGTGGTGCCGGAGGCGCCCGGCTGGATCGGGGCGCTGGACGTCGTGGTGATCGCCGGCGACGACCCGGGGGACCCGACCCTGGTGGCCTCGGCCGCGACCGCGGTGCGCCGGGGCGCCCGGGTCGCGGTGGTCGCACCCTACGAGGGGCCGCTGCGCGATGCGACCGCCGGCCGGTGCGCCGCCGTTGCGCCGCGGGTCCGGGTACCCGACGACTTCAACCTCGCCCGCTACTTCGCGGCCGGACTGGCCACCCTGCACATGGTGGATCCGCGGCTGCAGGCGAACCTGGACGAGTTGGCCGACATCCTCGACGCCGAGGCCTACACCAACAGCGCCGCGCACGAACTCTTCACCAATCCCGCCAAACTGCTGGCCGATCGGATGCTCGACCGGCAGATCGTGTTCGCCGGCGACAATGCCGCCACACTGGCGCTGGCCCGCCACGGCGCCGCGGTGATGCTGCGGGTCGCGCACCGGCCGGTCGCGGGGGTGTGCCTGGCCGATGTGCTGGTGGCGTTGCGCGGCGGGATGAACGCGCGCGGGGGATCGCTGTTTCACGACGAGCAGATCGACGGCCCGCTGCCGCCGCGGATCCACACCGTCGTGTTGGCGACCGACGCGGAACGCCCGGTGGTCAACGCACGGATCGGCGGGTACGACGACATCGACGTGATCCACGCGGGTGAGGTGCTCGACGCGCCCGCCGTCGAACCCGGCCACTCGGCCGCGACGGGCGGGCGGATGGAACAACAGCTGGCACGGCTGGCCGTCCGGTTGGAGATGGCCGCCGCTTACCTGAAGTTGGTTCGAGGTTAAGCAAGTGCACCTGCTGAGAGGAGCGGTGCGGACCTACGCCTGGGGTTCGCGGACCGCGATCGCTGAATTCACCGGGCGGCCAAGCCCGACCGATCATCCGGAGGCGGAGCTGTGGTTCGGCGCCCATCCCGGCGATCCGGCCTATCTGCAGACCGCCGATGGTGAAGTGTCGCTGCTCGATACGCTGCGCGAGGACCCGGAGGGGCAACTCGGGGTGGCGGTGTGCAATCGCTACGGCGACCGGCTGCCGTTCCTGCTGAAGGTGCTGGCCGCCGACGAGCCGCTGTCGCTGCAGGCGCACCCCAGCGCCGAACAGGCGCGGGAGGGCTTCGAGCGCGAGGAGCGGGCCGGCATCCCGGTTGCGGGGCCGACCCGCAACTATCGCGACCCCAACCACAAACCCGAGATACTCATCGCCATCAGCGATTTCCACGCGCTGGCCGGTTTCCAGCCGGCGGCTCGCAGCGTCGAGTTGATGCGGGAGCTGGCCGTCGGGGACCTGGACCCCTACATCAACCTGCTGGCCGGTCAGGCCGATGCCGACGGGTTGCGGGCGTTGTTCACCACCTGGATCACCGCACCGCAGCCCGACCTCGATGTGCTGGTGCCGGCGGTGATCGAGGGGGCGATCCAGTACCTGAAGTCCGGTCGGAAAACCTTTGCCGCCGAGGCCAAGACGGTACTGGAGCTCGGCGAGCGCTATCCCGGGGACGCCGGGGTGCTGGCCAGCCTGCTGCTCAACCGGCTGACGCTGAGACCCGGCGAGGCCATTTACCTGCCGGCCGGCAACCTGCACGCATATCTGCACGGCGTCGGCATCGAGGTGATGGCCAACTCCGACAACGTGCTGCGCGGCGGGTTGACGCCCAAACACGTCGACGTGCCGGAACTGCTGCGGGTGCTGGATTTCACCCCGGCCACCGACGAGGTGCTGCGGCCGCGGGTCGTGCAGGACGGTATGGAGGCGACCTACCTGACCCCGGCGGCCGAGTTCGCGGTGTCGGTGCTGGCCATCGACGGGGAGCACCTCGGCCACGAGGTCGACGCCCCGGCCCGCCAGGACGGTCCGCAGATTCTGTTGTGCGCGGAGGGGTCGGTGCTGGTGCACTCCAAGACCGCCTCGGTGACACTGGAGCGGGGCGCGGCGGCGTGGGTGCCCGCCGACGACGGGCCGATCCGGCTGGTCGCCGAGCGCCCGTCAAAGTTGTTCCGCGCCACCGTCGGCGGCGCGCTGTCCTGACCCGGTCGTCTTCGAAGTGCACCACGCCGGCGCCGGGGAGTCGGTAGATTGCCCTGACGAACTGCGGAAGGACGTGTGATGGCTCGCCGGACGAAGTCAGTCGAACAGTCGATCGCTGACACCGATGAACCGGACACACGCCTGCGTAAGGACCTCAGTTGGTGGGACCTCACCGTGTTCGGGGTCTCGGTGGTCATCGGCGCCGGCATCTTCACCATCACCGCCTCGACCGCGGGCAATATCGCCGGGCCGGCGATCTCGGTGTCGTTCGTGATCGCCGCGATCGCCTGCGGGCTGGCCGCGCTGTGCTACGCCGAGTTCGCCTCCACGGTGCCGGTGGCTGGCAGCGCCTACACGTTCTCCTATGCGACCTTCGGCGAGTTCGTCGCCTGGATCATCGGCTGGGATTTGGTGCTGGAGTTCGCCGTCGCGGGCGCGGTGGTGGCCAAGGGGTGGTCGAGCTATCTGGGCGAGGTGTTCTCGTTCGGGGGCGCGACCGCCGAGGTGTTCGGCCTGCAGGTGGACTGGGGTGCGCTGCTGATCATCGCGTTCGTGACCGCGATCCTGGCGTGGGGCACCAAACTGTCGGCCGGGGTGAGCCTGGCGATCACGGTGATCAAGGTCGCGGTGGTGCTGCTGGTCGTGGTGGTCGGGGCGTTCCACATCAAGCTGCGGAACTACTCGCCGTTCCTGCCGCCGCCCGCCGAGGCCGGTGAGGCGGGCACCCGAACACTGGACCAGTCGCTGTTCTCGCTGTTCACCGGCGCCGAGGGCAGCCACTACGGCTGGTACGGGCTGCTGGCGGGCGCCTCGATCGTGTTCTTCGCGTTCATCGGGTTCGACATCATCGCCACCACCGCCGAGGAGACCCGCAACCCGCAGCGCGACGTGGCGCGGGGCATCATCGCGTCGCTGGTGATCGTCACCATCCTCTACGTCGCGGTCGCCATCGTGGTCACCGGCATGGTGCACTACACCGAACTGCGCGACGCGGGGGACGAGGCCAACCTCGCGACGGCGTTCGCCGCGAACGGAATCCATTGGGCCGCAACGGTGATCTCGATCGGCGCGCTGGCCGGGCTGACCACGGTGGTGATCGTGCTGGTGCTGGGGCAGACCCGGGTGCTGTTCGCGATGAGCCGCGACGGGCTGCTGCCGCGGGTGCTGGCCAAGACCGGTAAGCACGGCACCCCGGTGCGGATCACACTGATCGTCGGCGCTTCGGTGGCGGTGGCGGCGACGTTCTTCCCGATGGGCAACCTCGCCGAAATGGTCAACATCGGCACCCTGTTCGCGTTCGTGCTGGTGTCGGCGGGGGTGATCGTGTTGCGCCGGTCCCGTCCGGATCTGGAGCGCGGATTCCGGGCGCCGGCGGTGCCGTGGCTGCCGATCGCGTCGATCCTCGCCTGCGGGTGGCTGATGGTGAACCTGACCGTGCTGACCTGGGTGCGCTTCCTGGTGTGGATGGCGGTCGGGGTGGTCGTCTACTTCCTCTACGGGCGCAGCCACTCGGTGCTCGGGCGCAGCATGGCGGCCGTGTCGGGCCGCTGACCGCGACCTCTGTGAAGACAACTCCCGTCGGCTGTGAGCGAACGCCACTCTCCTCGGCTTTACAAAAATAGTGTCTATGTCTAGACAGCCGACAAAACCTGTTCTAGAGTCAAGCGGCGACACTCACGTTGGGAGGCTGAGGTGACCACTCAGATGCCAGAGCAGACGACACACACCGACCCCACCCGGTGGCGCGACCGCAAGCGCTACCTGTGGCTACTGGGTCTGATTCCGCCGACGGCGGTGCTGGTGATGCTCCCGCTGGTGTGGGCGCTGAATCACTGGGGCTGGCACGCGGCCGCCCAGGTGCCGTTCTGGATCGGTCCGATCCTGCTGTACCTGGTGTTGCCCGCACTGGATCTCAAGTTCGGCCCGGACGGGCAGAACCCGCCCGATGAGGTCATGGAGTGGCTGGAGAAGGACAAGTACTACCGCCGCATCGTCTACGCGTACCTGCCGTTCCAGTACGTCACTTTCATCCTGGGCGCCTACCTGGTCACCGCTTCGAACCTGAGCTGGCTGGGCTTCGACGGTCCGCTGCCCTGGCCGGCCAAGATCGGCCTGACGCTGTCGGTCGGGATGGTCGGCGGGGTGGCTATCAACACCGCTCACGAGCTCGGCCACAAGAAGGAGTCGGTGGAGCGCTGGCTGTCGAAGATCGCGCTGGCGCAGACCGGCTACGGCCACTTCTACATCGAGCACAACCGCGGGCATCACGTGCGGGTGGCCACCCCGGAGGATCCGGCGTCGGCGCGCTTCGGCGAGACGTTCTGGGAGTTCCTGCCGCGCACCGTGTGGGGTTCGCTGAAGTCGGCGTGGCAGCTGGAGGCCAAGCGCCTGCAGCGCCAGGGCAAGAGCCCGTGGCACTGGTCCAACGACGTGCTCAACGCCTGGGCGATGTCGGCGGTGCTGTTCGCGGTGATGGTCGCGGTGTTCGGCTGGGGAGTGATCCCGTACATCGTGGTGTCGGCGGTGTTCGGGTTCTGCCTGCTGGAGGCGGTCAACTACCTCGAGCACTACGGGTTGCTGCGGCAGAAGACCCCGAGCGGGCGGTACGAGCGGTGCGCTCCGGAGCACAGCTGGAACTCCGACCACCTGGTGACCAACCTGTTCCTGTACCACCTGCAGCGCCACAGCGATCACCACGCCAATCCGACCCGGCGCTACCAGACGCTGCGCAGCATGGAGGGCGCGCCGAACCTGCCGAGCGGATACGCGTCGATGATCATGCTGACCTACGTCCCGGCACTGTGGCGGCGCGTGATGGATCACCGGGTGCTCGAGCACTACAACGGCGACATCACCCGGGTCAACATCCATCCACGGGTGCGGGACAAGGTGCTGGCCCGCTACGGGGCCGGCTCGCGCGATCAGGTCCGGGAGGAGGAGGCGGCCTGAGCATGAGCGCCTACCGGTGCCCGGTCTGTGACTACGTCTACGACGAGGCCAGGGGCGCGCCGCGCGAGGGCTTCCCGGCCGGCACGCCCTGGCAGCAGGTGCCCGACGACTGGTGCTGCCCCGACTGCGGGGTCCGCGAGAAGGTCGACTTCGAACCGGTGTGATGCGTTGAGTCTGCGCCCAGGGCGCAGAAGTGCGAGAGCGCCGCGCCCTGAGCGCAGCGTCGACGGAAAGGAACTGAGATGGACTACAAGGTGTACGTCTGCGTGCAGTGCGGCTTCGAATACGACGAGGCCAAGGGTTGGCCGGAGGAGGGCATCGCCCCGGGCACCCGGTGGGAGGACATCCCCGACGACTGGTGCTGCCCGGACTGCGGCGCGGCCAAATCGGACTTCGACATGGTCGAGGTGGCCCGGTCGTAGCGTCTAGTCTCGCGAGGGTGAGCAGCCCGCCGCGTGACCGCACCCACCGCGTTCCCTACGCCGAGGCGTCGAAGGCGCTGCTGCGCGACTCGATCCTCGACGGCATGCGCGATCTGCTGCTCACCCGCGACTGGTCGGCCATCACGCTGTCGCACGTGGCCAAGGCCGCGGGGGTGAGCCGGCAGACCATCTACAACGAGTTCGGCTCGCGCCAGGGCCTGGCGCAGGCCTACGCGCTGCGGCTCGCCGACCGGCTGGTGGACCGGATCGGCGACGCCATCGAGGAGCACGCCGGCGATGTGTACGCCGCGTTCCGGGCCGGGTTCAGCGCGTTCTTCGAGCAGTCGGCGGCCGACCCGCTGGTGGCGTCACTGCTGACCGGCGACATCAAACCCGATCTGCTGCAGCTCATCACCATCGGCAGCGGTCCGATCATCACCCACTGCTCGGCGCGGCTGACGACGATCTTCCGGGACAGCTGGGTGGGCTGCGGGGAGGAGGACGCCGGGATCCTGGCCCGGGCGATCGTGCGGCTGGCGATGAGCTACATCTCCATGCCGCCCGAGGCAGATCACGACGTCGCCGCGGATTTGGCTAGGCTGCTTACACCGGCCGCGGAGCGCTACGGGGCCACCGCCACCGAATAGCGGCGCTGTCGGCGGACGAGCTAGTGTGTAGATAAGCTAATCAACTGCGTGCGCAGGGAAGAGGCACATGACCACGACTGAGAATCGGCTGACCCCCGATGTCCGCAACGGCATCGAATTCAAGGTTGCCGACCTGTCCCTGGCTGACTTCGGCCGCAAGGAGATCAAGCTCGCCGAGCACGAGATGCCGGGCCTGATGGCGCTGCGCCGCGAATACGCCGACGTGAAACCGCTCAAGGGTGCGCGCATCTCCGGTTCGCTGCACATGACCGTGCAGACCGCGGTGCTCATCGAGACCCTGGTGGAACTCGGCGCCGAGGTGCGGTGGGCGAGCTGCAACATCTTCTCCACCCAGGACCACGCCGCGGCGGCCGTCGTCGTCGGGCCGCACGGCACCCCGGAGGAGCCCAAGGGTGTGTCGGTGTTCGCCTGGAAGGGCGAGACGCTCGAAGAGTACTGGTGGGCCGCCGAGCAGGCGCTGACCTGGCCCGGCGAGCCGGCCAACATGATCCTCGACGACGGCGGCGACGCGACCATGATGGTGCTGCGCGGCGCGCAGTACGAGAAGCAAGGTGTGGTGCCGCCGGAGGAGGAGGACGACCCCACCGAGTGGAAGGTCTTCCTGGCGACCCTGCGCAAGACCTTCGAGAAGGACAAGAACAAGTGGACGCGGATCGCGCAGTCGGTCAAGGGCGTCACCGAGGAGACCACCACCGGCGTGCTGCGGCTGTACCAGTACGAGGCCGCCGGTGAGTTGCCGTTCCCGGCGATCAACGTCAACGACTCGGTCACCAAGAGCAAGTTCGACAACAAGTACGGCACCCGGCACTCGCTGATCGACGGCATCAACCGCGGCACCGACGTGCTGATCGGCGGCAAGAAGGCGCTGGTGTGCGGCTACGGTGACGTCGGCAAGGGCTGCGCGGAGTCGCTGGCCGGCCAGGGCGCGCGGGTGCAGGTCACCGAGATCGACCCGATCAACGCGCTGCAGGCGCTGATGGACGGCTTCGACGTGGTCACCGTCGAGGACGCCATCGCGGACGCCGACATCGTCATCACCGCGACCGGCAACAAGGACATCATCACGGTCGACCACATGCGCCGGATGAAGCATCAGGCGATTTTGGGCAATATCGGCCACTTCGACAACGAGATCGACATGGCCGGGCTGGAGCGGTCGGGCGCGAAGAAGACAAATATCAAGCCGCAGGTCGACCTGTGGACCTTCGAGGACGGCAAGTCGATCATCGTGCTCTCCGAGGGTCGACTGCTCAACCTGGGCAACGCCACCGGGCATCCCTCGTTCGTGATGAGCAACAGCTTCTCGAACCAGGTGATCGCCCAGATCGAGCTGTGGACCAAGAACGACGAGTACGACAACGCCGTGTACCGGCTGCCCAAGAAACTCGACGAGAAGGTGGCGCGCATCCACGTCGAGGCGCTCGGCGGCAAGCTCACCAAGCTCACCAAGGAGCAGGCCGAGTACATCGGAGTCGACGTCGAGGGCCCGTACAAGCCCGAGCACTACCGGTACTGAGCGAGGTGTTCCGCGCCGAACCCGCCTGTCGTGCACGGATAGTCGATTCTGGGTAGCCGGTCACCGAGACGGTCACGCGGGTCGATCAGGTGGGCCTGTTTCGGTGACCACCGGTCACACTGCCTGCGGTTGACGGGCTCTCCTTCACCGTCGTGGCAGGCAGTGCGCTGCGTCCCGGTGACCGGCTACGGGTTGATCATGGCACGGCTGCGGGGACCGTCAACGCACCAATGTCGCTGTGGGCCTGGCGTGCCTGGATTTCATGCGTTGGTGCCGGCCTGAACCGAACTAGGATTGCCTTGATTGCCGAGTTCGGGGAGGGTGGTCATCAACGGCGGAGGCGACAACATGCGCGGTGTGTCAGGTCGCGCCGTTGCCGAGGAGGGAAATCCCGGCGACCAGCACCGGCGGACCGTCGAGAGACTTCGGTCGGCGATCGCAAGCGAACCGCACAACCCCGAGTTGCTGATCCGCTATGCGGAGTTGCTGTACTCGCTCGCCGATTACGCCGCTGCGGGCCAGGCAGTCTACTCCGCGCTCGGGATAGTTCCCGTCGATGAGCGGGCGATGAAACTCTATGCGCGCGTTCTGTTCAGCCAAGGGCGTCTTGGCGAAGCCGTGGCAATGGCCGAGATGGCCGCGAACGCGTATGCACGTTCGGCCGACGCGCAGTTCCTCTACGCATGGATGCTGGCGGCGTGCCGGCGTGACGCAGCGGCAGTCTGGGCAATCGATCGCGCTATTCGATGCAACCGCAACGTGGTCGACTATTGGCTGCTGCGTGCGGAGCTGTCTATCGGCAGTTCGGTCCGGCCGGAGCGATACCGAACTATGAAGTTGTACTGCGGTTGGATCCCAACAACTGTTGGGCAGCGCACGATCTGGCGGTCTGTCGGGCGCAGCAGCTCTGGTTCGCCGAGGCCGTTCACGGGTTGGTGCGGGCATATCAGCTGAACCGGATCTCTGGCGCTGGGCGCGCGAGAACCTGGTCGCCATCCTGCGACGCGTTCTGATGATCGGGCAGCTGCTAACCATCCTGCTGTCAGTCGTGACGGGAGCACTTGTGCGAGTGAAACCTGACGACAGCGTTACGACGACGGCCCTGCGGCTCGATGCGGGACTGTTTGCGCTGAGTCTGGTGGTGGTGCTCTTGAGGTGAGCCCCTCGTAGTGGTCCAGTCGTTGTGCGACTCTGTTGCCCGGTCTGCGGGCAAGGAAGAATCGACAACGACATGGCATCGAACAAGCGCCGGCGGCATACGCCGGATCAGATCATCCG
>Ga0310830_100062_pt1 | contig 215732 bp, 202 predicted proteins | sample WT_ome_5_FD_201301 | JGI IMG/M metagenome (GOLD analysis project Ga0310830, IMG submission 201301) | Sorghum-adapted microbial communities enriched on wild type (WT) sorghum from Joint BioEnergy Institute, Emeryville, California, United... ... | reverse complement strand
TCGAACGAACAAACGAAAAGACCACCGACGCGACGCGCCGGTGGTCCCATAACTGGCAATCCAGGTGGTCCCATCACCCTGGCAAAAATCAGGTCACACTGGTCCCATCCTCATGGCAGACGACACCCAGAGGGTGATCCCGTCGGTCAACGGCACGGCGGTGAGTGTCGGGGTCGTAAAGACACGCACGTTGTCGGACCAGTCAGCCTGGCTGTAGAGACTCTGGGGTCCGTACCAGTCATGGTTGCCTGGTGCGAGGAATACGCGGATCGGTGAGAGTTCAGCGAACGTCGACTGCAGGAAGTCGCGGGTATGCGGCGTGAACCGATCGTGCTCGTAGAGGTCTCCACCGCAAGTCAAGGCATCGACCTGGTGCCGGACGGCGAGCCGACAGATCTCCTTGAGTGTTTCCTCTAGTGCGCGACGGCGATGCCTCGCGTAGCTCGGGTCGGCCCATCGAAATGAGGTATCGAGATGGAGGTCCGCGAAATGCAGCAGCTTCATGACACGCCCTCTCCCCCCAGGTGCCCATCCGCGTCGGATAGGCGAGGACTTAACCTTGCCGCTTCCCCCGGCGCGCACACATGGCGACCGACCGGAAGTTTGCTGACTTCGTTCGGCCTCGGATTATAGGTAGGAGTTCCGACAAGGACCTGATTGTTCTTCGAAGAGATGCGAAAGGCCCAGGTAGCTGAGTCGTCGGGCGTGAGTCCTGGAGCCTGAGGTCGGTGGCTGCGGAATTCTCGTGCGGGGCTATCCAGCTTGCGCACCGCGGTACGTTCGCACCGTGGCGGAACGAGACCAGGGTCGGTGGGATGGGCGTTACCTCGGACGATCTGCTCCTGATCCGGCCGAGGTTGGGTTGCCGGCTGTCTTTGTGCCGTTCGAAGGCGAGTTTCCGACGTGTGGCCGCGCACTGGACCTCGCCTGCGGGAGCGGCGAGTTCAGCGTGTGGCTGGCCCGCCGCGGCGTCGACGTAGTCGGTGTCGACATCTCACCGACTGCCATCGCGCAGGCCCGCGAGCTCGCCGCAGCGAGCGGTGTCAGCGACAGAAGTCGCTTCGAGGTGGTCGATCTGGACACCGGCCTCCCCGCCGGCCCGCCCGCGGACGTCATCGTCTGCCACCTGTTCCGCGACCCCCGGCTCTACACGCCGATCATCGAGCGGCTGGCGCCCGGCGGGCTGCTGGCGATCGCCGTGCTCAGCGTCGTCGGCGCCGCGCCGGGGCGGTTCCGCGCCGCACCCGGTGAGCTCACAACCGCATTCGGCGAGCTGCAGGTCATCGCCTCGGGGGAGGGCGACGGTCTGGCATGGCTGCTCGGCCGTCGGCCCGGGTCCTAGCGTCGGCGGAGACGCATGGCGATCGTCTGCGGAGAGCTCGCCCGAGAGCTCATGTGAGGCGATGCACCGCAGGGTGGCGAGGATCGTCACCACCCGGGCTACCGGCGTTATCCCGAGCCGCACCGGCGAGTCCTGTCTGCGACAAGAGTCGCTCCGAGGCGGGCAATTCAGGAAGCGGCCCCCACCCGGCGACGTGCGGCACTCACGCCCGCACGATCGGCCAGAACAGGTCGAACAGCCGCTCCTCCCAGCCCTCGGCGACCTCCCCGGTGCGGGCCCGCTCGGCGGTGTGGGCGCCGACGATCGCGTCGACCAAGGTCGCGTCGTCGATGTCGGCGCGGAACACCCCCTCGGCCTTGGCCGCGTCGATCACCGCCTCCAACTCGGCGCGCTGGCCGACAAGGATCTGCCGGAACACCTCGGTGAAGTCGGGGTCCTCATCGGTGAGCATCGCCGCGAAACCGCCGAACCCGATCCCGACCTCGATGGCTTTGACCGCCTCCCGGATCAGCCAGCGCAGCCGGTCGGCCGGCTCGGCGTGCTCGGCCAGCGGCTCGGGCGCGGTCACGCGGGTCAGCGCATCCGAGAGCATGTCGCGCCGGTGGCGATGCCGCCGGTAGATCGTCGTCTTCGCGATGCCCGACCGCGCCGCCACCGCCTCGACGGTCACCGACCGCGGCCCCTTGCTGCGCAACAGCGACAGGGTGGCGTCGGCGATCCCGTGGTCGACCTCACTACGCGGCGGCATCGGACCTCCCTACCTGCGCGGGAATAAACACGACCGCAGAGACGCTACACTAAACGTAGCGCTACGATACGCGTAGCGTTTCGCTCAATGGTGAGAGGTGAGTGCCGTGAAGAAGGTGCTGGCGCGGATGTCGATGACGAACCTTGGTTACGTCTGCCTGTTGATGTCGGTCGCGGCGCTCGGGATCTTTGTCTACGCCCTGGCCGTCCAGAGCCCAGCTGCCGCGCTCCTGGGAGCAGCCCTGTTCGTCCTGATGACGAGCGCAGTGGTCGGGTTCCGTGTCGGGGCGAGGGTGCGGGCGCGGATGAACGAGAGCGATATCGACCTCCCCGGCGAGAACATCTGGGCCCGGCCGCTGCGGCGGGAACAGATCGACCGCTACCTGGCGCGCTACCGCAACACCCGGGACAAGCACGAGCACATGCTGCAGACCGTCACGACTCCAGGTGCCTCTGCGCACGACGTGCAGCAGGCGATGGAGAAGCACGCGGCCTGAGCCGGCGGATTCAACCCCGACACGGGGCGGCACGACAACCGGTCGGGCCGCCCGTCGGTTTTCCGGCCGGGCGCGCCCGTACCTCATCCTCGCGCTGCTGCATGCCGATCGCCAAGCTCGGGCTAGTTGCGCGTTTCGACGCCGCCGCGCTGAGCCCGGAGCTTACCGGGGCGCCCCAGCCGGTTTGAGTGCCGAACACGCCCCATCGATACTGACACCGATGTGTCCGACGAGAACACGCCGTCTCCTAGCATCCGTTCCAGATCTTCGACTTGCATTGCCATGACATGGCTAATAGACGTGGAGCGTGACGTCGGCGGTATTGCGGAGCCGGTCGAGGCTTGGAGTTCAACGATTTCACAGTCTTCGCAGTCCGTCGTGACCGGTACTGTGGGCCGCCACCCGTTGGTGGAACCACGGTGCAGCAGGGGATTCTTCTACACGCCACCCCGGAGGAAGGCGCGTTGGATCGACAACAATATGCGGTAGTAGGCTTTCGAAGCGCCGTCATGCAGAAGGGAACGCGCTGAGATAGCCGTTCTACAGCCGCGACTCGATACCCGTCGTCCGAAACCGACTGCGGTACATACCCGGTGACACCCCGAGCGCACGGCGGAACGTCCGCCGCATTGTGTCGGCCGACCCGAACCCGGCCCGCCGCGCCACCGTCTCCTGGCTGTGATCCCCCGTCGCCAGAAGCACTTTCGCCGCCTCCAGCCGGGCCTGCTCGACGAACCGCGCCGGGGTCATCCCGACCTGGGTGCGGAACATGCGCACCAGATGCCGCTCGCTGACCGCGGCGCGCGCCGCCATCGCGGCCAGGGAATGATCGGCGGCCGGATCGGCGATCACCGAGTCCAGGATCGCGCGCAGGCTCCGCGACACCGGTGCCGCCGACTCCGTCCACACACTGAACTGCGCCTGACCGCCCGGCCGCTGCAGAAACACCACCATCCAGCGCGCCACCCGCCGCGCCACGTCGGTGCCGTAGTCGCTTTCCACCAGCGCCAGCCCCAGGTCGATCCCGGCGCTGATCCCCGCCCCGGTGATGAACGGACCGTCCTGCACGAACAGGGCATCCGGCTGCACCGAGATCTGCGGGTATTCGTGAGCCAGCTGCTGACAGTGCGCCCAGTGGGTGGTGGCGCGCCGCCCGTCGAGCAGCCCCAGCCGGGCCAGGATGAACGCCCCGGTGCACACCGACGCCACCCGCCGCGCCCGCGGCGTCAGCTCGCGCACCAGTTCCAACGCCGCCGGCACCACATCGGGGGTCTGCTCCTCGGGGATGTCGTGATGGCCCGGGGTGAAGGTGAAGTCCGGCGGCACCCCGCCCGGCACGATCAGCGTGTCGATCCGCTGCGGCACATCCTCCAGCGGGGTGTCGATGTTGAGCGTGACGAACGAGGTGGTGTTGACCGGTTTGCCGTCGACCGACGCCAGCACCACCCGGTAGTGGGCGCCGAAGTCGTTGGCGCGGGCGAAGATTTCCAACGGCGCGGCGACGTCCTGCAGGGTGACCTTGTCGTAGAGCGCGAACACCACCGTCCTCGCCGCCGTCGCCGCCGGCTGTGCCCTGTGCTTCGCGATCGCCATGTCGCCGGCCTCTCGTCGGACGTGGTGACGATGACGCCAAATTAGCCCGCAGCTGTTACAGCCGCGTTGCGGCGGCCGCGAGGTCCGGAAACACCCGACTTATGTCCGGAGCTGACGGACCCCGAAATTCTAGCGTTACGCAGGCGAAACCTGCTGCACCGACGCTGATTTCCATCGCAACATCCACGTCTGTCGAAGGTGAGTCATGGACGAACGGACAGCGCTGACGCTCAGCATCGGCGTCCTCGGCGGGATCGCGGTCGCGTTCACCGCCGAGATCATCACCGTGCCCATCTGGGTGGTGTTCCTGGCCTGGGCGTCGTTCTTCTTCGTCGGCGGCGGCACGGCCGGCTGGATCCGGTCGGTGTCGTCGAACCTGGTCGGCGTCGTCATCGCGTCGGCCAGCCTCTACGCCGCCGACCTGATGGGCGGCGGGCTGCTCGCCACCGCGGTCGCCGTCGGTGTCGGCAGCGCCCTGATGGTGCAGGCCTCCTGGGTGCCGCTGCTGTCGACCACCCCGGCCGTCGTCGTCGGTTTCGCCTCCACCGTCTCCACGGTTGCGGGCACCGGCAACACCATCACCGTCACCACCATCTCGCACCCGGGTCTGGTCGCCGCCACGGCCTGCCTCCTCGGCGCCTCGTTCGGGCTGCTCTCGGAGTACGTGGCCGCAGCCATGACCAAGAAACCCGCCACCACCGACGCCCCGGAAGGAACCCCGGCCTGATGAAACTGCAGCACTATCTCGGCGGGCTCGAGGGCCTGCCCGAAATCACCACCCTGGAGAAGCGGGTCTTCGTCGAGGAGTGGGAAAAACGCATCTTCGGCATCCACGTCGCGATGATGGGCCTGTCCAACCACCTCGGCTCGGCGCTGCCCGGCTACCCGATCGACGAGGTGCCCACCACCTTCAAGGACGAGTGGACCTGGGCCGACCTGCGCACCGGCGCCGAGGCGATGAACCCGTTCGACTACTTCAAGTACCGCTACTACGAGAAGTGGCTCGGCGGCATCACCCAGTTCTTCATCGACAAGGGCTATGTCACCGAAGAGGAACTCACCGCGCGCATGACCGAGCCGGCGCCGACCGAGACCGAGACCAAACCCGAGATCGACGACCAGGTGATCGCCTACCTGCGCAACGGCGACAGCCCGCGCCGAGACGTGGCGCACCCGAAGTTCGCCGTCGGTGAGCGGGTGCGCGTCACCAACGTGCCGGCCGGGTCGCACACCCGGCTGCCGGGCTACCTGCGCGGGCGGGTCGGCACCATCGAGCGGATCTTCGAGGGCGACTACGCCTATTTCGTCCACACCGGCGACGGCATCGGCGACCCCATGCCGGTCTACGCCGTCGCGTTCGACCCCGTCGAGATCTGGGGCCCGCGTGCCGAACCCGGCCCCGAGACCCTCTACGCCGAGCTCTACGAGGCCTACCTGGAACCCACGAAGGAGCAGTCATGACCGGGCAGTTCGCCTATCCACCCGACCGTGAGGAGCTCAACGCGAAGAAGGTCGCCGCGCTGGAGTCCCTGCTGATCGAGAAGGGGGTCATCACCGCGCAGACCGTCGACAAGGTGCTGGCCTACTTCGAGACCGAGATGACGCCGCTCAACGGCAAGAAGATCGTGGTCAAGGCCTGGACCGACCCCGAGTTCGCCGAGAAGGTCGTCGACGACACCCCGGCCGCGATCGCCGAACTCGGCCTGCCCGAGGGCATGGCCGGCGCCGAAGGCGAGCACCTGCAGGCCGTCGCCAACAAGCCCGGCGTGCACAACCTGGTGATCTGCACGCTGTGCTCCTGCTTCCCGTGGCCGGTGCTGGGGCTGCCGCCGTACTGGTACAAGGACCCGGTGTTCCGGGCCCGCGCGGCCCGCGAACCACGCAAGGTGCTCGCCGAGGTGGGCCTGGAACTGCCCGACGACACCGAGATCAAGGTGTGGGACTCCAGCGGGCACTCCCGCTACTTCGTTATCCCCGAAAGACCGGCGGGGACCGAGGATTTCACCGATGAACAGTTGATGGAGCTGGTGACCACCGAGTCGATGATCGGTGTGGCGTTGGCGGGGCCGGTGTCATGAAGCTGCACGAGACCTGCACCACCGACCAGGCCGCGCCCCAGTTCGAACACGAATGGCAGCGCCGGGCGTTCGGCCTGGCGGTCGCCCTGTCGGAGTTCCGCCACTACGACTGGAGCGAGTTCCAGCAGGCGCTGATCGACACCATCGCCGAATGGGAGAGGCTGCCCGAGGACGAACGCGGCGAATGGCAGTACTACGACCACTGGGTGAGCGCGCTGGAGAAGGTCGTCGACCGCCATCAGCTGCTCACCCGCCCGGTGGAAACCGACGACCACGACCACGCCGTCGCCCACGACCACTAGGAGGCCCGTGATGACCCATCTGAATCCCGCTGTCGCCGTTCCGCGCCTCAACGTGCGCACCGCCCGGCTGGCCACACCGGTGCGGCTGGCGACCATCACCCTGCTCGCCCTGATCGCCTACTACTTCGTCGGCTTCGACCAGGGCGCGGTGTCGGTGTTCGGCAACGACACCCACATCCACGAATTCCTGCACGACGCACGTCACCTGCTGGGATTCCCATGTCACTGAGCGCCGTCCGCCACCTGCTGCCCGGCGCGGTGGCCGGCGTCGCCGCGTTCGTGTTCAGCCGGGTCATGATCGAGCCGTTGACCGGTGCGGCGATCGACTACGAGGGCGAACGCGAGCACGCCGAGGCGCACCTGGCCGGCGCGCACGGCCACGGCCACGAGCACGGCGAGCTGTTCAGCCGTGCGGTGCAGGAGAATCTCGGCGCCGCAACGGGAATCGTCGCGTTCGCCGTCGTCATGGGGGTGCTGTACGCGGTCGCCTACCAGGTGCTGCAGGCGGTGCTCGAGCGGCGCGGCCACCGACCCGACCCGGTGACGACGGCGCTGCTGTTGGCCGCGGGCATGGGGTTGGCGGTGACGGTGCTGCCGGCGTTGAAGTATCCGGCCAACCCGCCGGGTGTCGGTGTGGACGACACGGTGGCCGAACGCAGCTCGGCGTTCCTGACGGTCACCGCGGTGTCGGCGCTCGCGGCCGTCGTCGCCGTCGGAGTCGCGGTGAGGTGGGCGCGGGAGTGGGGCGTCTGGCGGGCCGTCGGCGCGGCGGTCGGTGGGTACCTCGCGGTGATGTTGGTTGTCTTCGCGGCGGCGCCGTCGTTCCACGAGGCACCCGGGCCGCTGCACGATGCCGGCGGGGGCCTGGTGTTCCCCGGCTTCCCGGCCGAGCTGCTGGCCGACTTCCGGATGTACTCGCTGCTCAACCACGTGCTGCTGTGGCTGGTCATCGGCGTGGTGTTCGCCGCGCTGGTGAGCCGGACGCGCTCGACCGACGCCGAGGCGCTCGGATCGGAGGTGGCCGTGGCGTAGGCGTGACCGGGGAACCGGTGCGAACGGGTGCCCGGCTCCGGGGGAGAGTCGGCCGACGGTGCCGGCCCACTCCCGTGCCGGAGCGCCGGCCCGATGAGATAGCGCGCGTACAACGTGCTGCGCCAGTAGATGTACGGCGAACTGCTCTTCGACATCAGCGGATCACAGACCGGCCCGGGCGGTTTCGGGCCGAAATCCGAGTTGCGGATCAACGGCGGCACCGGGCCGGGCGACGCAGGAAAGAGTCGATCACGGCGAGACCTCGCGCCGGTCCCGACTCCGTTGCGGTGTCACCCCGGAGCCCAGGCCCGCCGCTACACCGGCGTGGTGTGGCCGATGCTGCGCGCCCAGGCGGCGACCGCCGGTCCGGTGTCGGGGCAGAGGTTGTCCACCGCGGCCATCAGGATGATCGCCGACTCCATGGGTGCGAAGCCCACCGTGACCAGTTCGTCGAGCACCAGCGGGGGAGCCACCCCGAACCGCAGCTCGTGGCAGGTGAGCTTGCCGATGTCGATCATGTCGATCATCGAGCCGTAGTGGACCCCCAAAGCGTCGAGCTGCGAGATGAAGTCGTACTGATCCGCGCGCGCCGGCGCCGCCGACAGCACCGTCGCCAACATACCGGTGAGTACGGCAAGAACTGTGCGTCCGCGCATGTCGTTCCCCCCTCATATCGCGCTGACGCGACGACAGTAGAACCGGGCACCGACAAGTCGTGAATCGGTGAGCGGTTGTCGGCGCAGCGTTGTTCAATCGACCCATGTCGTCAGCTGTTAACCCGGATGGTGCTGCCGCCGAGCCGACCGAACAGTCCGTCCACGAGGTCATGCTGGAGATGCTCGAGGCGGACGAGAAGGTCGACGAGGCGATCAAGGACGCTGTGCTCACCGCCCTCGCCGAGGTGTCCGATCAGCCGGACTCCCAAGGTGAAGAGCAGCCGAAGCCGACGTATCTGAGCTCCGTCTCGGTCGCGGGGTTTCGCGGGATCGGCCGCGAGGCGCGCCTCGACCTCTATCCCGCACCCGGGCTGACGGTGGTCAGCGGGCGCAACGGGTCGGGCAAGTCGAGCTTCGCCGAGGCACTCGAGTTCGCGCTCACCGGCACCAGCTACCGGTGGCGGGAGAAGAAAGCCAAGATCTGGCAGGAGACCTGGCGCAACCTTCATCACGGCGACCCGTGCGCGATCCGGGTGGAGTTCACCACGGAAGGGAGCGAACCCTTCACCATCGGCGTGGACTGGGAACCGGATGCCGAACTGGCCGACCAGCAGTCGTGGACCCAGTCCCGATCCGCCAAGCGCATCAAGGGCACCGGCCACCTCGGGTGGGCGCGGGCCCTGGAGCTGTGGCGTCCGGTGCTGAGCTACGACGAACTCGGGCGGCTGTTCGACGAGGGACCCTCCGCGCTGTACGACGCATTGGCGAGGTTGCTCGGTCTCGAAGCGCTCGAGGAAGCGGAGCAACGACTCACCGCGGATCTGAACACGACCAGGGAGATTCGCAAGCACGCCAACGAGGAGCGCGACCGACTGCTGGCGATGCTCGACAAGTGCGACGACGAGCGTGCCAACCGCGCCGCCGAGTTGTTGCGGCCCAAGAGGGGCAGGAAGCCGACGAACCTCGATGACGTTCTGGCCCTGGCCACCGGCGCCGACGACCCCGAACTGCGGGTCATTCCGGCCTTGCGCGCCCTGACCGAACTCGACGTTCCGACCCTTGACGAGATCACCACCGCCACGGCGGAACTCAGAGCGGCCGCGCAAGCCGTCATCGCAGCGAGCAGCGGAGTTGCCGAAAGCGCCGAGCAGCGCGTCACGCTTCTGCAGACGGCGCTGCGCTACCACGAGCACAATGGCGACGGAGCCTGCCCGGTGTGCGGCGAAGGCACGCTCGACGCCGCGTGGGCCGAACGGGCCCGCCGGACGGTCAGCTCAACCGAGGCGGCACTCGGCGAATACCGGTCCGCGACAGCACAACTCAAACAGGCCCGGGCGGCGGCGGCAGATCTCGTTGCCCGTTGTCGCCCGGCAGACGAGGTAGCCGGGGTGGAGCTGCCCGCGTTGCAGACCTACAACCTCGCCGTCGCGAACGCACGACAGACTCCCGACGGCGACGCCGATCTCGCCGTACACCTGGAGGCCGCGCTCACCGAGGTCGCCGCAGCCGCCGACGCATTGTGTGAGCAGGCCCGCGCGGCGCTGGCGGCCCGCGAGGGCGAATGGGCGCCGGTCGCGGCTCAGTTGGGGGCCTGGGTCGGCCTGGAACAGCGGGCACGCGAAGCGGACCCGACAATCAAGACGCTCGAAGCCGCCAAGCGGTGGCTGTCCGCTCACGGAAGCGACATCCGCAACCGGAGACTGCGGCCGATCGCGGAGCAGGCCCGGCGGATCTGGAGCGGCCTGCGGCAGGAGAGCAACGTCGATCTCGGCGACATCATCCTCACCGGGTCCGGAAATCGGCGCCGGGTGGAGCTCAGAGGATTCGTCGACGGCGAGCCGACCGAGGCGCTTCCGGTGATGAGTCAGGGCGAACTGCACGCGCTCGCGCTGGCGCTGTTCCTGCCGCGAGCGACCGCGGCCGACAGCCCGTTCCGGTTCGTGGTCCTCGACGACCCGATCCAGGCGATGGACCCGGCCAAGATCGACGGGTTCGTTCAAGTGCTCTCCGAGATCGCGCAGACCCGCCAGGTCGTCGTCTTCTCACACGACGACCGGCTGGCGTCGGTGATCCGCGAAACCGGTGTCGACGCCCGACTGATCGAAGTGGTTCGCGAGTCGGAGTCGAAGGTGACGGTGCGTGGCAACGTCAACCCGGCGCTGCGCACCGTCAGCGACATCTTCGCGCTGATCAAGGACGACCGGCTGCCCGCCGACGTCCGGGCTCGCGTGCTGCCCGGTCTGTTCCGCACCGCGCTGGAAGCCGCTGCGCGGCAGGCCTATTACACCAAGCAGGCGGTGGCCGGGCAGGCCCGCGCGGAGTCCGAGAAGGCGTGGACGTCGGCGAAGAAGACCCGGCCGCGGCTCGCACTCGCGGTGCACGGCGACCCGTCGGCCGATCTGACCGGCTGGTTGAAGGCCAATCCCGAGCGGGATCGGACGCTGCGGCGGTGCAACGCCGTCCACAACGACGCGCTGAGCATCGGTTTGCCCGAGGTCCGGGAGTTGGAGCGCACGATTCGGGAAGTGCTGGAGCTGCGATGAGTGCGACCGAGCTGCTCGCTCAGGCGCAGCGGATCCTGAGCACGCCCGACACCGGCGGTCACTCACCGCGGATGGCGGCGTTCCTGGCCCGGCGCGCCGTCGAGGACGTCATCGAGCGCCGATGCGCCGATCTGGTCGGCCCGATCACGCCGGCGACCTGGCGCAGCAAGCTGTTGATCCTGCGTGTGCTCGACGACCCGGCGGTCGCCGACCGGGCCGCGTACGCCTGGAACCGGCTCAGCAACGCCTGCCACCTGCATGCGTTCGAAATGCAGCCGTCGGTCACCGAGGTGCAGCACCTGTGCCGGCTGGTCGCCGAACTGATGCGGTGAGGTCGCGGCCGCAGCCGGGCGCGGGACCGGGATTTCGGGGGACCGGAGTTGTCGGTGGGAGGCGCTATCCTGAGACCAGCTTCACGAGATGCCGTCGCCAAGCTCCGACTTGACGGCACGCCAACCCCATGCTCGTGGGTGGCTCGGATGATGAAGCGGCCGAGCACCAACCGGTGCTGAGGCAAGAGCACGGCCTCGCCGCGGAGGCCTCACACAAAGGGGGGTTATATGGATCTGTCGATCGAACAGCTCGACCGTGTCGGCGGAACGCTGCTGGCAACCGCTGCCGGGGATGCCCTCGGCGCCGGCTACGAGTTCGAACCACCGGTACCCGAGGATCAGCCGGTCGCGATGATCGGCGGTGGCCTGGGCCCGTTCGCGCCGGGCGAGTGGACCGACGACACCGCGATGGCCATCGCGATCGCCGAAATCGCCGCTACCGGAGCAGATCTGCGCTCCGAGCAGGCACTCGATGCGATCGTCGACCGGTGGTACTGGTGGGCGCGCAACGCCAAGGACATCGGCGTGCAGACCCGCAACGTGCTGACCGCCGCGCACGCCGCCGGACTCAGCGCCAAGTCTGCCCGCCGGGAAGCCGAAGCGCTGCACCGGCGCACCGGCCTCACCGCGGGCAACGGCTCGCTGATGCGCACCGCCCCGGTCGCGCTGGCCCACCTCGACGACGAGGACGCGCTGGTGGAGGCGGCCCGGACGATCAGCGAACTGACCCACTTCGACCCGGAGGCCGGTGACGCCTGCGTGCTGTGGTGCGCGGCGATCCGGCACGCCGTGCTGACCGGCGAACTCGACGTCCGAGTCGGCTTGCGGCACATCCCCGGCGGTCGGCGGGAGCTGTGGGTGACCCGGATCGACGCCGCCGAACAGAACCGGCCGCCGGCGTTCGCGTCCAAGAACGGGTGGGTGGTCGCCGCGCTGCAGGCCGCCTGGTCGGCGATCGCCACCACACCCGTGCCCGACGACGATCCCACCGCCGGCGTGTTCCGCGCCGACCACCTGCGGCTGGCGCTCGAAGCCGCCGTGCGTGGCGGTCACGACACCGACACCGTCGCCGCCATCGCCGGCGGACTGCTCGGCGCCGCCTACGGGGCGTCGGCGGTGCCCTGGCAGTGGCGGCAGGTACTGAAGGGCTGGCCGGGGCTCAACGCCCGGCTGCTGGTCAACCTGGCGGAAACCATTGTCGGCGAGCCGAAACCGCCACGACACCGCAATGCGGAACTGAACCGGCCCCGGCGGCCGGTCCGCCATCCGCACGACGACGGTGTCTGGCTCGGCGGCCTCGCCGCCCTGCGTAACCACCTCACCAGCGTCGACCTGCCCGACGAGGTCGACGTGGCGATCTCGCTCTGCCGGGTCGGCGACGACGAGATCCGCGACGGCACAGCACATCTCGACCTGCGCATCGACGACGGGCTACCCCACCTGCAGTACGCGCTGCTCAACGCGGTCCGCGCGGTCGAGCAGTTGCGCGCCGACGGACAGACCGTCTACCTGCACTGCGAGCATGCGGTGGACCGCACCCCGGCGGTCGCCGCGCTCTACGGCGCGCGTCGCCACGGCCTTCCGGTGCAGCAGGCGCTCGACGACGTCATCGGCGCGCTACCCGGCGCCGAGCTGACCGAGTCGCTGCGCTCGGCGCTGGAAAGGCTGTCGCGATGACGCGGGAGCGCCGGCCGATACGGCGCTGGTCGGCCGGCCACGAGAGCACCTGGGGCCCGTACTGGGAGGCGATGTTCTATCCCGCCACGGTGACCCGGTGGCTGGAGTGGAAGCTGGCGTCGGTCGGCGCCAACATCGCCCGCCAGCTGTGGCGCACCCGCGAATACCGCCGCCGCACCTATGAATCGGTGTTCGGCGCCGACCCGAGCAGTTGGCCGTCGCAACACCCGGGTGTGGTGCTCGACCGGGACGCCGCGGGCTGCCTGCGCTGCCACTGGTTCGTGCAGACGGGACCGAGCCGGGTGCTGACCCTGGCCCGCCGGCACGAGAAGGAGCAGGAGCGGTGAGCGCGCCGTGGTCATCGCCGCCGCTCCCGGGCGCCTGGGACTACCGCAGCCGGGCCATCGTCGCCGGCGGGGCGGCGCTCGACGGGATGGCACCCGAACAGCGGGCCGGCGCGCTCGACCGGTTACGCGAACACATCCGCGCCCAGGCGTCGGCGCTGGACGACAACCGGCTGGTCGCCGTGTCGACGTTCATGGTCGACGACCTGTACAAGTCCTACTTCCACGGGTTCCGCTGGACGCCCGGTGTGGCCGACTACATCGGCGCCACCGCGGGCACGTTCACCGACGTGCTGACCGGGCGCGGGTTCGTGCTCAACTACGTGGTCGACAACACCGTCGGCGACGCCCACCTGGAACCGCTGCTCACCTACATGCCGGCGATCTTCGGCCAGGCGGGTCTGCTGACGGTGGGGCCGCAGTTGCTGGCGTTGCGGGTGCTCGAACACGACGGTGTCGGTGGCGGGGTCTCGGCCCTTCGGACGGCCCTCGCCGAAGGGCATTACCTGGCCGAACAACTGGTCCTGCGGTGTCACCGGGAACGGCGCTCGTATGTGTACCTGAACATCGAGTTCGACGACGGCACACCAGGCCTGCCGCTTCGGACGGCGCTGGCGCAGCGCGAGGCCGAACGGACCATCGTGGTGTTCCGCAACGAACCGCCGATCGTCGGGAGTGAGCTGATCGTCGTGCCCCCGCCCGGGATCACCCTCCCACGCTGATCACCGGGTCACTGGCCGTCGGGGACGACCTCGATCTCCTCCGGCGCCGGCCACCGTTCGGGCGGTTCGTCGGTGGTCCAGGCGTACTCCAGCCCGGAGATCCGCCCGCCGGTCAGCCAGATGATGATCTCGCCCCGGTGGTCGGCGCGGCTCGGGACGTAGGCGTGCACGGGAAACGGGCCGTTGGGCAGCGTGGTGCGGGCGCTGGTGGACGGGTACACGTCGAGGATCCACTCGGTGGCATGCGACATCAGTGCGGCGTCGAGGTTGTCGACCAGTGCGTCGCTGCCCGGGATGTTCGCCGCCGACACCACGGTTCGGATCAGTGCGGCCTCATCGGACGAAATCGTCCGCCACCACTCCGTCACGCGACCACCACCGGACCGTCAGCGGGAAAGACGCTGGGCGACTGCGCCGTAGCGCTCGAACCGCTCCATGTCCGCGAGCGCGTTGTACAGCACGACACGGGTGGCGATGTTGCCATAGCGGTCGCGGATCGCGTCGGCCAGGCCGTCCCAGGTCGACTCGACCGCGAACGCCGCGAGGTGATCGTCGGTGATCTGCGCGGCCATGCCCTTGAAGTCGCCGGCCTTCTGCTTCTCCCGGATCCGCGCCGTGGTGCCCTCGAACCCCGCCTCGTCGAAGATGAACGCGTAGTTCGGGGTGCTGCCGTAGAAGCTCAGGCTGCCGCGCACCAACTCCCGCTCCCGCTCGCGTTCGGCGTCGGTGTCGCCGACGATCGTCAGCACCGGCAGGATCACCGCCAGCTCGTCGGTGGAGCGGCCCGACTTCGCCGCCCCCTCCGCCAGTTTGGGCAGCACGTGGCGGCGCAGGTAGCCGACCTCCCCGCCGATCGGGTGGATGTGCACCCCGTCGGCCACCTCGCCGGCCATCCGCAGCATCCACGGATTCACCGCGGCGACATCGACTTTCGGATCAGGAGCGTCGATCGGCCCGGCGCTCCACTGCGGCGTGATGAAGTCGAGATTGTAGAACTCGCCGCGGTGCTCGAGCTTTCCGGTGCGAAACGCCGCAAAACACGCCTTCACCGCCAGCACGTAGTCGCGCAGCCGCGGGCCCGGATGCTCGAACTCCATCCCGTAACGACGCACGATGTGGGTGCGCACCTGGGTGCCCAGACCGAGCCGGAACCGCCCGCCGCTGGCCTCCTGGATCTCCCACGCCGTCGCGGCGGTCACGAACGGGCTGCGGGCGAACGCCACCGCCACCCCCGTCGACAACTCGAGCCCGGGCGCGGCCTGCGCGGCCACCGCCGCGCTCAGGAACGGGGTGCGGCCCGCCTCGGTGAACAGCAGACCGGAGAACCCCGCCGCCCGGGCGCGCCCGGCCAGCTCGCCGATCGTGTTCAGGGCCTGCGGGGTGGTCATCACATCGACGTGCACGGGAGGAACCCTATGCCCGCCGTCACCCGAGGAACAGCATCGGGCTCATCACGTCGCGAACGAGCTGGGTGACGTTGGTGGTGGGATCGCCGTCCGGGTAGCTCACCGTCGCCAGGATGGTGCCTCCGGCGTCGATGAAGTTCTGGTCGGCGCGGCCCTGGTGGGTCGACGAGGTGACCAGGATGATGCCGGTGCAGCCGGCCTTCTTCGCCAGCGGCACCGAGAACTGCGCGTTCTGCACCGTGCTGTTGGCCCTGTCCTCGACGATGATCCGGTGATCCGGGAAGCCCAGCATCAGCAGCATCCGGCGCATCTGGGCGGCCTCGGTCTGGCCGTTGCGCGGATTACCGCCGGTCACGATGATCGGCGACTGCGGGAAGAACTGGGCGGTCGCCAGGCCGGTCAGCACCCGGCGCCGCAGGATGGGACGCATGCTCCCGTCCGGGTTGAGCCCGTAGCCCAGGATGACGATGCACGGTTTGGAGAAGTCCTTGGCGGCGGCGGGCTGGGCGGCGGCCGTCGGCGCGCAGACGTCGCTGATCGCGGCCGCCATCACGACGAACAGTGACCCGAGGATCAGCTTCCAGCGCATGTACTCACCCCGACTGTGTGGCTCGTGTGCTTGGTGTTACTGCCGATGATTTCGAGCCGACACGCCGCGGCGTTACATAACTGTGATCGCAGGATGTCGTAGACTTCCGGCCATGGAACTACTACGTAACGTAGTTGTCTTGCTCCATATCGCCGGGTTCGCCGTGATCTTCGGCGCCTGGGTCGTCGAGGCCGCCGCGCGACGCTTCGGCATCACCCGGGAGATGCACTACGGGATCCTGCTCTCGCTCATCACCGGCCTGATCCTGGCCGCCCCGTGGCCGGCCGGTGTCAGCCTGAACTATCCGAAGATCGGTATCAAGCTCGTCATCCTGCTGATCGTCGGCGGGATCCTCGGCATGGGCGGCGCCCGGCAGAAGCGCACCGGCGAACCGGTGGCCCGGCCGCTGTTCTGGGCGGTCGGCGTGCTGGTGTTCGCCGCCGCCGCGATCGCGGTGCTCTGGTGACACGCTGCTGATTCGCCCCGGGCCCGGCGCGGGTCCGGGGCTTCCTTTTTTCCGGCGAGCAGACGCCGGCACCCCCTCGGGGGCGCCTTTTCGGGGGTGTTGGCGCCTGCTCGCGGGAGAAAGCGGGGCGGGGGAGGGCTGCGCCGCCCGACTCAGCCCCGCGACTGCAGGCGCGCGGCGCGTTCCCGCAGAATCCGGTGCTGCGACGGCGCCTCCGGGCACGGGTCGTGCGCCTTGCGGGTGCCGGCCCGCAACTCGGCGATCCGCGCGATGGTCGCGTCGTAATCCAGGCCCTCCTCGGCGATCAGCAGACAGCCGACCACCGTGCTGGTGCGGCCCTTACCACCCCAACACAGTGCAGGTAAACCGTTCGGCCGGAGGCGAACTCGTCGTTGAGGAACGCGAGGATCTCGTCGTAGCCATCGTGGTCGATGACGTGGTTGTCCGGGATCGGGAACCGGACGTGACGGATCTCGCGGCCGCGCTCGGCCGCGGCCGACTGCAGGGCGTCGACGTAGGGCTCGAGCTCGTTCGGCTCGGTCAGATCCACCGTGGTGTCGATGCCGGCGTCGACCAGCAGCCGCACCTTCCGCACCGCCGTGTCGGCCGACAGCGAGGACGGATACTCGCCGGCGAGCAGCCGCCCCGGCCGCACCCACCACGCGTGCAGGACATCGTCGTATGGCCAGCGCGTCATATCACCCCCCGTGATCGTGCCGACCCGGATCATCGCATGGCACGCCGACAGATCCGATCGCGACCGGCCGGGGTTATGCCGGAAGGGTGGCGGGGGCCGGTGCGGGAGCCGGGGCGCCGGGCGCCGGCGGGGCGGGCGGTGCCGGCGGCGGGGCGGCCGGAGTGGTCAGGATCCGCACCAGGTCCGGCTTCATCGCCTGCAGCTGCGCACCCCAGTAACCCCAGGTGTGGGTGCCGTTCGGCGGGAAGCTGAACACCGCGTTGCGGCCACCGGCCTCCAGGTAGCGGCGCTGGAACTCCTTGTTGGTGCTCAGCGTGATGTTCTCCAGGTAACCGGCGCTGAAGTTCTGCCCGAAGTCGGTGCCGGTGTCGAAATCGGAGAGCACGCCGTTGCCGCAGTAGATCCACAGCGCGGTGCGGTTGGCCACCAGCCGGGGGATGAGATGCATCGGATCGTTGCGCTTCCACGCCGGATCGGTGGTCGGGCCCCACATATCGGCCGCGGTGTAGCCGCCGGCATCCTTCATGGCCAGCCCGATCAGCGTCGGCCACAACCCGAACGACGGGTTGAGGTAACCCGACAACGACGCGGCGAAGTGGAACTGCTCCGGATGCCAGGCCGCCAGCGTCAGTGCCGAACCACCCGACATCGACACGCCCACAACGGCATTGCCGTGCGGATCCTGTCCCTTGTTGGCCGCCAGCCAGCTCGGCAGCTCCTGGGTCAGAAACGTCTCCCACTTGTAGGTCGTGGGGGCACCGTCGAATCCGCGTGCGGGCTTGTACCAGTCGGTGTAGAAGCTGGCCCGCCCGCCGACCGGCATGATCACCGAGACACCGGAATCGTGGAACCACTCGAAGGCGGCGGTGTTGATATCCCAGCCGTTGTAGTCGTCCTGGGCGCGCAGACCGTCGAGCAGCAGCACCGAGTGCGGTCCGCCGTTCTGGAACTGGACCTTGATGTCGCGCCCCATCGACGGTGACGGCACCTCGAGGTACTCGACCGGTAGCCCGGGACGGGAGAACGCCGCCGCCGGAAAAGCCTGCATCACCAGGGTCGCGGCCAGCAGGGTCGCGACGGCGACCCACACGCCGGCCCGACGCCACCAGAGCCTGTTCGCCATGGCCGCGAAACTAACAACGGAATCACCCGGCGCCGTGCGCCGACGCGGGGCAGTGATCGGCTTGTTATCGAACCGTTGGTGCACCGATGAACGACGCCGCGGGGCGCGTACAGTCGAGGGTGCGGGGCCAATGCCGTCCGGCGAATGGAGGCCAGATCAATGACCGTGATCGTCACACTGCCCGATGGCGGCACCGTGGACTACCTGCGATTCGGCGACGCCTACGTCAAACACCCCGACGGGTCGCTCGACATCATCCGCAGCGGCGCCAAGTACGCCTACCGCTACGCCGCCGGTGAGTGGGCCGACGTCGAGGGCGACCAGAAACGACTGGCTCGCAGAAAGCGCCGGTTCTGGGGCTCGGGTTCGTAGCGCGAGTTCGCAGCGCGACCGCGAGATCCTTGTGAACCCTTGGGGCTCAGTGCCTTCGATGGTCGAAGAGGTTCTCCATCGCGGTGTGCTTCGCCGCCGCCTTGGCGTGCTTGGCGGCGCGTTTCTCCTTGATCGACTTGCCCGACTTCTTCGACATGGTTTGGCGAGGAGACTTGTCAGCCATTGCCGGCCCTTCGTCATGGGGGCCTGAGTGGTCCCGATCTCCCGACCCTACACCGGCCGCCGTGTAGGGTGGGACTATTGGGAACCCTGCCGTTCCGGACACGCTGCTGGAGAAATTCCCCAGTTCTCGCCGAGCATCAGCTCATTTCCGGATAAGCCGGAACCAATCGCACTCGTTGGAACGGACTTGAACGCATCACCCAATACCATGATTGACACCATTGTCCCACAAGGGAATTCGAGTTCCGCGCAGCTCGGCCTGCTGTTGGCGCCGGCGCCGGTCAAGGGCCTGACCACGTTCGGCGCGGGCCTGTCGGCCGCGCTGCGGGCCCGCGGCGCGGAAGTCGACGTCATCGACTGCGGTATCGCCCCGGCGGTCGGCGACTGGGTCGATCGGCTCAACCGGTCCGATATCGCGATCGTCGAGCACACCTTCGACAGCGATGACGACGACATCCTCGACGTGCTCGACGGGCTGCGGGTGCTCAGCGTCGTCGTGATCCACACGGTGCCGCAGAAACCGGACCGGCGGCAGCGGGCCGCGCTGTCGGTGCTCACCGCCGGTGCGGACCACGTGATCGTGATGTCGGACGCCGCACGGCAGCGGTTGTGCGCGTCGTACGGCGTTCCGCCGCGCAAGGTGAGCACCATCCCGCACGGTGCGACGGTGCCGACCGGGCCGCGCGGCAAACGTGCCCGCCGCCCCACCATCCTGACCTGGGGCTGGCTCGGGCCCGGTAAGGGCATCGAGCGGGTGATCGACGCGATGGCCACGCTGCGCGATCTGCCCGGCCACCCCAACTACCTGGTCGCCGGCCCGACCCACCCGCGCGCGCTCAGCGGCGACACCGACGCCTACCGGACCGCCCGCATCACGCAGGCGGCCGAGCTCGGCGTCGCGGACTCGGTCACGTTCGACGGCGGGTACTACACCGGGGCCCGGCTCACCGAACTGATCTGCCAGGCCGCGGTGGTGGTGCTGCCGTACGACTCGACCGACCAGGTCACCTCCGGGGTGCTCGTTCAGGCCGTCGCCCACGGCCGACCGGTGGTCGCCACCGCGTTCCCGCACGCCCGCGAGCTGCTCGGCGGCGGTGCGGGCACCATCGTCGACCACGACGACCCGGTCGCGCTGGCCACCGCGCTGCGCCAGATCCTGACCCGCCCGCGGCTGGCCGGGGACATGGCCGCCGCGGCCCGCGACCTCGCGCCCCAGCTGGCCTGGTCCGAGGTGGCCACCGACTACCTCGGCGTGGTGCGGCGCCTGCTGGCCGCCTCGGTGGCGCGCTCCGAGTACAGCTAGCTCACCAGCGCCAGCGCCTGCGCGCGGCGCAGCTTGCCCGACGGCGTCTTGGGGATGGTGCCCGGCGCCAACACCACCACATTGCGGGGCCGCACATCGACCTCGACGAACACCTCGTGGGCGACCTGGCGTTCCAGCCGGCGCACCTCGGCCGGATCGTCGAACAGCGCGGATTCCACCGCCACCGCGAACGTCTCCCGGGTCATCCCGGCATCGAGCCGTACCGCGACCGCACATCCCGGCCGCACCCCCTCGACCCGCTGGGCGGCGCGTTCGATGTCGGTGGGGAAGATGTTGCGGCCGGCCATGATGATGACGTCCTTGACCCGGCCGCACACCACGATCTCGCCGTCCTCGGTGAGATAGCCCAGATCGCCGGTGTCGTACCAGCCCTGCTCGTCCTGCGCCGCAATGAATCCCGCGACCGTCAGGTAGCCCCTGGTGACCGGTTCGCCGCGGACCTCGATCACCCCGACCCCGCGCGGCGGCAACACCGCACCGTGCTCGTCGATGACCCGCACCTCGATCCCCGACAGCGGCCGGCCGAGCTTGGCCAGCCGCCGGCTGCGGCCCCGGCTCACCGGCACGGCGCGGCGCAGCAACGCGAGCAGATCGGCGTCGACCTCGTCGACGCGCATGCCGGCGCCGCATTCGGAGAACGACACCGCCACCGTGGTCTCGGCCATTCCGTAGGCGGGCACGATCGCCTCCGGCCGCAATCCGAACGGCGCCCCGGCCGCGATCAGGTCCTCGACGTCGCCGGGATCGACCTGTTCGGCGCCCGACAGCGCCCACCGCAGCGACGACAGGTCGAACTCGCCCGGTGTGGCCTGGCGGCGCAGCCGTTTGGCGAGCAGGTTGTAGGCGAAGTTCGGTGCCGCCGTCATGGTGCCGCGATACTTGTCGATCAGCCTGGGCCACAACAGGATGTCGTTGAGGAAGTCCATCGGTGTGATCTTGACCAGCTCGGCGCCGAAGTACATCGGCACGGTCAGGTATCCGGTCATGCCCATGTCGTGAAAACAGGGCAGCCAGCTGACGATCACGTCGCGGTCGATGTCGAAGCGGCACCCCTCGGTCATTGCGTGCGCGTTGGCGACGATGTTGGCGTGGGTGATCTCCACCGCCTTGGGGGAACCGGTGGATCCGGAGGTCAGCTGCAGCAACGCGACATCGCCGTCGTCGGTGCGCACCGGGTCGACGGGTTCGCTGCGCAACAGGTCCCCGACCGTCAGCACCGTGACGCCGAGTCCGGAAAGCAGCGGCGCCGCAACCAGAAACGGGTCGGACACCAGCACGGCCCGAGCGCCGATCATCGTGATCACCGCGGCGGTCTCCTGCGACCAGCGGGTCAGGTCGGTGCGCGGAGTGGGTTGATGCAGCATGGTCAGAGCAGCGCCGCGCATCCAGACACCCTGGGCGGTGGGCGCGATCTCGACCGGAGCGCCGGCCAGAACCGCGACCTTGTCGCCGGGGCCGATTCCGGCGGCGGCGAGACCGCCGGCGATCCGGGCGGCCCGCCGATGCACCTCCGCCCAAGTGTGCCGGACCGGGGCGGAGGGTTCGCCCGTGACCAGCCCGTGCGGGCTGGTCCGGGCGTTGCGATACATCGTCTCGGTAAACCGGCTCATAGGTGCGATCCCTCGGGTGACTGGCGCCGCGGCGCGGATTGGCGAATGAGCCGAAGTCGGAGGAAAACGAAGGTTTCCGCTATTCAGATGGTCGAACGACTCGACTGTACCGAACCCGTCCGGCACCGGGCGGCATTTCATCGCCCCGGGAGCGTCAGCGGCTCGCCAGCCAGGCGAAGAACTCCTCGGCGGTGTACACCGGTTTGCCGTACTCGGCGGCCTTGCGGGCCTTTCCGGACTGCGAGCCCGCCTCGGCCGTCACCAGCACCTCGCACCGGGTCTTGGTGACCGAGCGCACCGGCACCAGATCGGCCGCTGCGGCCATTCGCTCGATCTCGTCCCGGTCGACCACCCGCCCGGACGGATCCGAGGCCGTTCCGGTGAAACAGATCCGCGCCCCGGGCACCAGCACCTCGGTGATGTCCGGGCGCGCCGCGCAGTGTCCGCAGACGATGTCGGTGACCCCCAGCAGCTCCGCGGCCGCCCGCAGTCGATCCGCCACCGCCGCGGGCAATTGCACCCGTGCGGCCGCGGCCCGCAGCTGATCGGCCACCGCGGTGCGGGCGGCCGCATCCCACGACGACGGGTCGGGTGCGGGCGGCGGCGGTGCGCCCAGCAGCACCGCCCCGACGTCGCGGCTGATCCGCAGCAGCGCCGACAACCCGGGCAGGTGATCGGCCTTCGGCGTCGGCACGTCCGGGTCGCGGCTCACCAGCAAACCCGAAACCGACTCAGCCGGTTCGGGTTCTGAAAACGTCGAGGCGCCGCTCTCGGTGTCGGCGGACTCCAGCGCCGCCAGCGCCGAGCGGGCCCGCTGCAGCGCGGTGCGTCCGGACACCTTCGCGCTCGGCACGTCGACGCCCAACGGCATCGCCACGACCTGCCCCAGCCGCTTGAGCTCGAAATCGATCAACCCAAGCGTCTCATCGATGTTCGGGCCGACCGGGGTGTGGCCGGCCAGCATCGGCGCGATCAGCGCCCACGCCTCGCGCAGGGTCGGGGCCAACAGCACATCGGACACGCCGATGCCGTACGCGGTGCGGGCGTCGGCGAGGTCGCGCTGCGGGTTGATCAGCGTGGACACCGCGGTGCCGTCGTCGAAGGCCACCGCGAGTTCGACCGGCCGCGGCCGCGACATCCGGCCCTCCGCGCCGACGGTGAGCATGCCGATCGCGCAGTACCGCCGTGCCGCCGGCGCCCCGGTCGAGGTGCGCAGGAACCGGGCGATGCGGCGGTCGACCTGCAGATCCTTGGGCAGCACCGGGCGCCGCAGCACCAGCCCCGACAGCGAGGTGGCGCGGCTGAGCGCCACATACAGCTGGCCGGTGGAGAACATGCCGCCGGTCAGGTCGACGATCACCCGGTCCAGCGTCTGGCCCTGGCTCTTGTGAATGGTGGTGGCCCAGGCCAGTTTGAACGGCAGCTGGGTGAAGGTGCCGATCACCTCGCGCCGCAGCGCACCGCCGTCGACCACCGGGCGGGTGGCCTCCCAGGTGAACGGCGCCACCTCCGCGCAGGAACCGTCGGCGAACTCGACCTCCACCACCGCGCCGTTGCGGTCGTAGCCGACACCGACGACACGGCCGATGGAGCCGTTCACCCAGCGGTTGGCCGGGTCGTTGGTCAGCATCATCACCTGCGCACCCACCTTGAACCGCAACTCGTCCTCGACCGGCTTGTCGAACAGGGACAGATCACCGGACTCGCGGGCGCGGTGCACGAACTCGTCGCCGTCGAGACGGCCGAGTTGACGTCGGTTGCGCGCGGTCACCAGCCGATTGGTCGGCGCCAGCGTCAACCAGAACTCGTCGTCGGGCGGCTCGAAGTCCTTGTCGGCGCGGGCGTTGAGCTGCTCGAGGGCATGACCCAGCAGCACACCTTCACGGATCTCGTTGAGAATCGCGGTCATCCGATCGTCGCCGGCCTGACGGAACACCGTCGTCAGCGCGACCGTGGTGAAGTCCTCGCGGCGGAACCTGTGCGCGGAGAAGAAGTACGGCGTCTCGTAGACCGACGAGAAGTAGCCCTGCTCACCGTCGGCGACCACCGGCGGCAACTGGTACAGGTCGCCGACCAACACGATCTGCACCCCGCCGTACGGTGTGCCGGGTCGGGGGCCGAACCGTTCCAGCGCGGTGGCCACCATGTCGAACACATCGGCGCGCAGCATCGACGCCTCGTCGATGATCAGCGTGTGCAGCGTCGCCAGCGTCCTGGCGAACCGGCCGGGCCGGTAGTCGCCGCCGCTAACGTCGGCCAGCGTGGTGGTGGGCCGGAACCCGAAGAGCCGGTGGACGGTGTAACCGTCGACGTTGAGCGCGGCGATCCCGGTCGGCGCGACCACCACCACGTTGCGGTCGGTGTCGGCGACGAACCGCCGGATCAGCGTCGACTTGCCGGTCCCGGCCTTACCGGTCAGGAACAGGTGCCGGCCCGCGGCCAGCACCGCCATCGCCTCACGGAACTCGTCGGTGAGGATCACAGGCGTGAGGGTACCGGCGCCGACCGGGACGGCCGCGGCCGTGGTCAGCGGTGCCGTGTCAGCGGCGGTTCCTCCACCCGGCCGCGGCGGATCCGGTCCGCCACGGCCTCGGCCGCCAGCCGCCACAGTTTCTCACCCAGCTCGGCGGTGGCCAGCGAGGGTCTTCCGGTCACCCCGTTGCGGGACAGTTCGGCGGCCGTGTAGCGGAACACCAGCCCGTCGGTGCGGTCCTCGTCGTCGGCCTCGAGCATCCGCTCGGTGTGCACCAGATCCGGCCGGATCGCCAGCATCACCGACGTCTCGGCGCAGTTGGCGTGCGCATCGGCGGCGTCGGAGCACATCGCCTCGGCCACTTGGTCGTCAGCGCTGTACCAGTCGACGACACCGACGCGAACATCCTTGCGCTCCAGCCTGATCCGGTCAGTCGCCACCCCCAGCGACGCGGCGTTGCCCATGTGCGCGTTGACGAACAACAACCGCCGCAGCCCGGACAGCGCCGCCCAGTCGACATACTGCTCGACCAGCCCCACCATCAGCGCCGGGGTCAGCGACAGCGTTCCGGGCAGCTCGGTGCCGTGGCCGTAGCTCACCCCGAGCGAGATCGCCGGCAGCACCGGCGCACCGGTCAGTGCCGCGGCGCGTTCGCACACCGCGGTCGCGATGATGGTGTCGGTCGCGACCGGCAGATGCGGGCCGTGCTGTTCGATCGCCCCCACCGGCACCAGGCCGACCTCCGCGCCGCCGGCCACGCCGGCGAAAGACAGTTCCGGCCAGGCCTTCTCACCCCAGTTCACGTGCCCACCCCCGTCGTCGGCGACAGCGCGTCGATCACCGTCAGCACCGCACCGTGGTCGAGATCGCCGCCGCCGCGGGCGCACACCGCCGCGATCAGCTGCGAGACCAGCGCGGTGACCGGCAACGCGATCCCGGACTCGGCCGCGCAGTCGGCGGCGATGCGCAGATCCTTGCGGTGCAGCACCGACCGGAACCCGGGGGTGAAGTCACGCTTGATCATGTTGGGCGACTTGACGTCCAGACAACGGCTGCCGGCCAGCCCGCCGGCGATCGCCGACAGCCCGGTCGACGGATCGATGCCGGCGGCCTCCAGGAACACGATCGCCTCCGCCAACAGCGCGAGATTACCCGCCACCAGCATCTGGTTGGCCGCCTTGACCGTCTGCCCCGCACCCGCTGGGCCGACATGCTGCACCGATCCCGCGAACGCGTCCAGCACCGGCCGGGCCCGCTGCACGTCCTCGGCCGAACCGCCCGCCATCACCGCCAGGGTGCCCGCGATCGCCCCCACCTCACCGCCGCTGACCGGCGCGTCGACCGCGCCGATGCCGCGCTGTGCGGCGGCCGCGGCGACGGCCCGGCTGGTCGCGGGACGCACCGTGGTGCAGTCGATGAACAGGCTGCCGGGCGGCATCGCGGTCAGCACTCCGCCGTCGCCGAGCACCACCTGCTCGACGTCCGGCGAGTCGGGCAGCATCGTGATGACGACGTCGGCGCCGGCGGCGGCGTCCCGCGCGTCGGACGCGGCGCGCGCGCCGCGGTCCACCAGCGGTGCCATCTTCTCCGGCGACCGGTTGAACACGCCGACCTCGAAGCCGGCGTCCAGCAGGTGACCGGCCATCGGCGCGCCCATCACGCCCAGGCCGATGAACCCCACCCGCTCAATACCCGCGGGTCGTGTCGACGACATTGATCAGAGGCTCCCCGTTGATCAGGTTCTTCAGATTGCGGCAGAACAACTCGACCTGGCGGTCGCCGAGCAGGTTCGACGCGTGCGAGTCGTGCGGCGAGATGTCCACCCCTGGGATGTCCCACAGCGGGCTGTCGTCCGGGAGTGGTTCGCGCACATGGCAGTCCAGGAATGCACCGGAGAGCCGGCCGGACCGGAACGCCTCGATCATGGCCGCCTCGTCGACAATCGCGCCGCGCGCGACGTTGACCAGATACGCCCCCTTCGGCAGCCGGGCCAGCCGGTCCGCGTCGATCAGCCCCTCGGTCTCGGGGGTCAGCGGGCAGGCGATCACCAGGTAGTCCGCGCGGGTCAGCGCGTCGTCGAGACCCGAGGCGCCGACCACCACGTCGAACCCGGGCGTCACCCCCGGATTGCGCCGCACCCCGATCGTCCTGATCCCCAGCGCCTGCGCGAGCCGGGCGATCGCCGAACCGATGTGACCGGTGCCCAGCACGCACATCGTGGTGCCGGCCAACTCGCGGGCCGGAAGCTGCGTCCACCGCCGCGCCCGCTGTTCCTCGCGGCGGCGGTACAACAGCTTCGCGTGCACCAGGATGCTGCCGATCACGGTCTCGGCGATCGCCGGGGCGTGCACCCCCGACGCGTTGCACAGCGTCACGCCCTCGGGGATCAACGGGGCGATCTGCTCCACCCCGGCGCTGGCCGACTGCACCAGCCGCAGCTCCGGGTTCAACAGCGCGCGGAACGCCGGCTCGAACAAGATGGCCGGCAACGACTCCCAGTCCTTGAGGATCCCGGAGGTCTCCACCAGCACCGCGTGCGGTTTGCGCTCCACCAGGTAGCCGTTGTTGAGGTCGTGCACCGACGGATGCTCCAGCCGCACGATCGGGCCGACGCCCTCGATCTGGGCGATGTGCTGTTCGGTGAGCCAGCGGCCGTCGCTGAAGTCGCCCTGATAGCCGTACGGGACCCCGGCGACCACCACGTTGAGTTCGTCGGTCGGCGGGAACATCACCGCACCACCGGGCTCGGCTCGCCCACCCCCAGGCCCAGCGCGTAGCGCCGCGCCACCCACGCGTCGAACTCCGCCACCGACTGCTCGTTCCACGCGTACGGTCCGCGCGGGGCGAACATCGAGGTGGCGGCCCGCTGGATCGCCGCGTCGACGACGTAGTCCTGCCAGTTGAGCTTCAGGTGCATGGTGGAGCCCAGTGCCACCAGTTCGGCGTAGTTCGGCAGCCTGCGGTAGTGGTCCGGCACCATCAGGGTCTGGCGGATGTCGCAGGCGTTCGGGCCCTTCGGATGCACGATGCGGTAGAACGCCGAATCGCTGTTGAGGATGATCAGCAGCGTCGGCGGCAGCAGGATGATGTAGGCGCGGTCCCGCTCCTCCTCGGTGAGCGTCTCGATCACCGGGAACAGCGGCCTGCCGATCGGCGACAGCGCGAACTCCTTGTGCGTGGCCATCTGGATCAACACGATCGCCGCGTCGCCGGTCTGCACCGACACCGGCACGTAGCCGTCCGACGGCAGCACCCGGTGCAGCGGATAGTGCAGCCGGTCGACGTGGTAGACGTCGATCGAGTTCTCGTGCATGATCTTCCAGTTCCACGGCATGTCGGCCTGGAGTTCGGGTTCCTCGGTGGCCATCTCGCCCAGGCCCCAGTTCGCGACGATCTCGTCGACCGGCCCGAGACGCTCGACGAGGCTCGGGGCGTCGGCGTCGAAGTTGACGAACACGAACCCCTGCCACACCTCGGTCCGCAGGCTGGGCAGCGACAGGTCGGGATCGGTCTTGTCGAAGCATCTGGTGCGGCTCATGTGCGGAGCGCCGCGCAGCGCACCGTCGATGCCGTACACCCAGAAGTGGTAGGGGCATTTGAACCCGCTGCCGGCGTTGCCCTTCGTCTCCGGCGGCACCCGGTACCAGTCGCCGTCCTCGCCGTCGCCGGGACAGGTGACCGGCAGGCCGCGGTGGCGGCACAGGGCCGAGAGCACCTTGACGCTGTCGTCGGCCTGGCGCACCACGATCAGCGGTTCGCCGAGCAGTGTGACGGTGTAGTAGTCGCCGGGCTGCGGGATCAGATCGGCCCGTCCCACGCACAGCCATTCCCGCATGAACAGGAACCGGCGTTCCAGGTCGTAGATCTCCTCGCTGGTGTAGCACTCCGGCGGCAGCCCCTTGGCGTCGTCGTAGTTGCCGGTGGCGGCCGCGAGCTTCTGAGCGAGCCCGGTCAGATCCGAGCCGTGTGCAGTGGTCACCGTAGAACCTCTCCGTGGCTGAAGGAACTCGTATGGGGAAGCAGCGCCGACAGGAACGCCCGGGTGCGTTCGTGGCTGGGCGCGTCGATAACCGCTTGCGGCGGGCCCTCTTCGACAATGCGGCCGCCGTCGAAGAACAGCACCCGCGAGGCGCACTGGCGCGCGAACGCGATCTCGTGGGTCACCACGACCATGGTCATGCCCTGGTCGGCGAGCTGGCGCATGATGCGCAGCACGTCACCCACCCGCTCCGGGTCGAGCGCGGAGGTCGGCTCGTCGAACAGCATGACCTCCGGGGCGAGCGCCAACGCCCGGGCGATCGCCACCCGCTGCTGCTGGCCGCCGGACAGCTGGCCCGGATAGCGGTCGGCCATGGCCTGGACCCCGAGCTCACGCAGCAGCATCGCGTTGACGTCGTCGGTGTGGCTGCGCGACAGCCCCAGCACCCGCGACTGGCCCTCGCGCAGGTTCTGCGCGACGGTCATGTGCTGGAACAGGTTGAACTGCTGGAAGACGATCGCCAGCCCGGCCCGCAGCCGGTCCTTGGCGCGGAATCGGCCGACGTCCGGGCCGGCCACCGCAACCCGGTTGACCACCACCGAGCCGGCGTCGACGTCGACCAGCCCGTCCATCGCGCGCAGCAGTGTGGACTTGCCGGACCCGCTCGGCCCGAGGATGCACACCACCTCGCCGCGCTCGATGTCGAGATCGACGTCGTCGAGAACCACGTTGTCGCCGAAGGTCTTCCGCAGTCCCCGGATCCGGATGACGGTCGGCTGCAGGGTCATGTCCCGGGCGGCGACGGTGCGTACCCGGTCCCAGTACTCGCGGAACTCCGGGGCGTGCAGATCGAGTTCGACCGGCGCCTCGTCGACGCCCCGCGCCGACTGGCCCTGGGGCCGGATGCGTGAACGCAACCAGGACCGGACCGGTCCGGGCCGGGCGCGGCGGGTGTTGTCCAGCCGCCGTTCGCTGTAGCGCTGCAGCACCATCAGGGCGGTGTTGAGCACCAGGTAGATGGCCGCCGCGGCGCCGAACACGGGCACGTACTCGAAGTTGATCGCCACCAGCTGCTGGCTGCGCAGCGTCAGTTCGGCGACCGCGATCGCCGACGCCAGCGAGGTGTTCTTGACCGTCATGACGGCCTCGCTGGCCAGCGCGGGCGTGATCACCCGCAGCGCCTGCGGCAGCTGGATCCGCCACAGGGTCAACGCCGGCGACAGCCCGATCGACCGGGCGGCGTCGATCTGCGAGACGGGCACGGCGTTGAGCCCGCCGCGGAAGATCTCGGCGGCGAACGCGGCGGCGTTGAGCGCCAGCCCGAGGATCGCGGTCTGCACCGAGGACAGCCGCAGCCCCCATTGCGGCAGCACGTTGTAGAGGAAGATCAACTGCAGCAGCAGCGGGGTGCCGCGGAAGATCCAGGTGTAGACCCACACCGCGAACCGCGGCAGCGCCCAGCGGGAGTTGCTGACCAGCGCGATCAGCAGCCCCGCCGGCCACGCGAAAAGCAGTGACAGAACGGCGATCCGAAGCGCCAGCAGCCCGCCGTCGATCAGCTCCGGCAGGGTGAGGTAGTGCCAGAACTCCGCTAACACGGCCGGATCGGGTTGGCCGGTGTCAGCTGCCACTTGCGCGCCGACTCACAGTAGGCGTCCGAGGCGATATAGGCCTCCACCGCCTCCTGCAACTCGCCTTTGATGGGGCTGTCCTTGGCCACCGCCATCCCGACGACGCTCTTCTCGCCCTCGACGTTGAACGCCACCGCGAGTTTGTCGCCGAAATCGGTGCGCGAGATGTACAGCGTGGTGATGTCGCCCTCGAGCTGCGCGTAGATCCGCCCGCCGGCGACCGCGTTGACGCCCTGGGCGACCGACGGGAACCCGGTGGGCTCCAGCGGCGGCTGCCCCTTGGCGGTGCAGTCGGCCGACCACTTGTCGAGTTGTTCCCGCTCGACCGGGCTGGAGGTCAGGTAGGCCACCGACTTGCCGCACAGCGCCTCCGGGCCGGGGGTCTTCGGCGCGTTCTCGGTGGTGGTCAGCACCGACAGCGGGATGTACATGTAGTCGATGAAATCGACCTGCTCACGCCGCTTCTCGGTGTCGTACAGGCCGGACAGGATGGCGTCGATGCGGCCCGACTGCAGGGCCGGCAGCAGCCCGTCGAACGAGATCTGCTCGAACCGGTAGTTCCAGCCGAGCTGGTCGGTGACGGCCTCGGCCAGGTCGTCCTCGAATCCGACCACCTCGGTGGACCCGTCCTGCAGGAACGACACCGGCGGGAAGTCGCCGGAGGTGCCGATGACGATCTCCCGGGTTATCTCGGAACCGGTTGTCGGACTGGATGATTCAGCGGTGCTGGAACATGCCGTCAGTGCGATCAGGCACGCTCCGGCGGCTGCGGTTGCGATCGAGATCGGGTGGCGCTGGGTCATGTTTCACCTTCTCGGGCTCGGTTTCACACGTCGAGCAGGTAGCGGTCGACTTCCCACTGGGTCACCACGCTGTGATAGCTGTCCCACTCCTCGGTCTTCATGGCGATGTAGTCGCGGATGAATCCCGCGGAGAACGTCTCGGCGACCAGTGGGTCGGCGGCGAAGGCCTCGATGGCCTCCAGCAGGGTGCGCGGCAGCCGGTCCTCGGCCGGCGCGAAGCGATTCCAGTCGCTGGTGTCGTCGGCGACCGGATCGCCCGGGTGCAGGCCGAGTTCGATGCCCTCCAGGCCCGCGGCCAGGGTGAACGCCGCGGCCAGGTACATGTTCGCGGTCATGTCGACCGCGCGGTTCTCGATGCACGGCCGATTGCCCGGCAGCCGCAGCATGCACGAGCGGTTGTTGGTGCCGTAGCGCGCCCACACCGGGGCCCACGACACCGAACCGTCCTTGAGCTTGGGGGTCAACCGCTTGTAGGAGTTGACCGTCGGGCAGGTCAGTGCGGTCAGCGCCGACGCGTGGCGCAGCACGCCGGCGGCGAACGACAGCGCGGTCTTGCTCCAGCCGCCGTCGGCCTCGACGAACACGTTCTCGCCGGTGTCGGTGGACACCAGGCTCATGTTCATGTGCGCACCCGACCCCCAGGCCCCGGTCTCCGGTCGGGGCATGAAAGTGACTGTGGCGTCGATCTTCTGCGCCAGCGCGGCCAGCATCAGCCGCAGATGGGTGAGTCGGTCGCACATGCCCAGCACGTCGGTGTAGGAGAAGTCCAGCTCGTACTGCCCCTCGCCGCCCTCCTGGTCGAAGCTGTACAGGCCGTAGCCGGAGGCGTCCATGTGCTGGGCCAGTTCGGCGAAGAACTCCAGCGAGTCGATCACCGACCGGGCGTCATAGGCCGGGGTCGGTTCGATGATCGACGAGGAGAACCGCGGCACCAGGTCGGGCAGGGCGCTGGTGCGGTAGACGTAGAACTCGGTCTCGACGCCCAGGTTCATCGCGAACCCCATGTCGGCGGCCTTGGCGACGACCTTCTTCAGCGCCGAGCGGGGGCAGTTCTCCCACGGTTCCCGCGTCTCGCCGCGCACGAGATCGGCGTTGAAGTAGGCGATGCGGGGGTCCCAGGACAGGATGCGCAGGGTGTCCGGATCGGGCAGGCCCACGCATTCGTCCTCGGCCGGGTTCATCGCGCCCAGCCCGCCGATGCCGCGCGGGGTGTAGCGCTCCGACCCGGCGAGCATGTCGGGCAGGTGCTTGATCGGGACGACCTTGCTCTTCGGTTTGCCGTTGACGTCCACCCACGCGGCCATGGCGAACTGGACGCCCTGCTCGGCCAGTCGGGCGGCCAGGGCCGCGTGGTCGTCGTGCTTCTCGTAGAGGGTCTTCATGATTGGCACCCGCGCTCTGAATCGAACTACAACGGTAAGGTGCCAAAAGAGTACGGTTGTTCATATTTCATAGCTGTGAACAAGTCGTAAAACGAAGAGATTTGTCGGTTAAAGTTTGAATATCGAAGACAGGAAGGGCGTGATGACGGACATTGTCGAGGCGAAAACGGCCAAGCGCGCGCCGGCGCGCCCGCCCGCCGCCGACCGCAAGCCCCTGCTCGACGAGTTGGACCGGCAGATCATCCGGTGCCTGCAGAGCAACGCCCGGATGCCGAACACCGAGATCGCTCGCGCCCTCAACGTCACCGAGACCACGATCCGCAACCGGGTCAACCGGCTCCTCGACGAGGACCTGATCGAGATGGTCGCGCTGATCACGCCGAAGGCCAAGGACGCCACGGTATCCGCGTTCATCAGCGTGTTCGTGGCGCCCGATGCGGTCGAGGAGGCGATCCGGGTGCTCAAACCCCGCCCGGAGGTGCGCTACCTCGGGCGGATGCTGTCGCGGTCGCAGATCCTGATGGAGACGTTCTTCACCGACCACGACCACCTGCTGGCGTTCCAGGACGAATGCCTGGGCCGGCTGCCCGGTGTGCAGGCCGTCGACACCTCGCTGGTGCTGAAGGTGGAGAAACTGTCCTACGAGTGGGAGATCTAGCGGCCCGTCCGGGGACTCACCGGAAACATCAGGCCGTCCGGCGGTTGAACGCCGCCGCGAACGTCGTCGCCAGATCCGCTGCGCGCCGCCGGTATTCGTCGCCACTGAGGCCGCTGTCGCCGCGGGCGAACCGCGACGCCAGCCGCGCCAGCGCATCGGCACCCTCGTTGAGCGGCTCGCCGGTGTGCGCCTTGACCCACACCGGATGGATCCGGTCGCGTTCGGCGTGGATCATGCGCTGGGCGGCGACCAGACCCGGCGTCCTGCCGTTCCTGCGCACCACGGTGTAGCCCTCGGGCAGCACGAAGTCGCCGTCCAGCCAGCGCCGCACCATGGCGATGGCGGGTCTGCAGTCGCTGAGGATGGTGATCTCGCGGCCGCGGAAGTACTCCACCGCCTTGGCGATTGCGCGCAATTCGGCGACCAGCACCACCTTGGAGCCGATCTGTTTCGTGTCGTGCCGAAAACCCAGCAGGCCGTACTCGCCGCTGGACGCCAGCCACCCGAACCCGGTCACCCGGCCGCGCACCGAACCGTCGGTCGCCACCGTCACCGAGGCCGGCGGCGCCGCCGTGCGGGCCGGCACGAGGCCCTCCCGCGCGGCGGTCATCAGCGGTTCGTCGGCGAGCGTCGGCCGCTCCAGGAACACCCCCGGCATCAGCACCGGGATCTCCTCGCGCAGCGCCCACAGCGCACTGCGCCGCGGCAGCTGCACGACGATCCGCAGCCGCTCGGCGTCGGCCTGCGCCCGCACCCGCTTGATCGCGTCGAGCAGCGCCGACTCCGCCCCCTCGGCGGCCACCGTTCCGGCCCAGCTCTGCGTCGGTGAGCAGGCCGAATAGCGGTAGCTCCCGCCCCGGCCGGCGACCACGACCGCCACCGAGGTGGCCGGCCGCGGACGTGGCCGCACGAGATCCTTCCGCGGCGGCCGAGCCACCGGCTTCGGTGCCCGCCGCGGCCTCGTGGTGTCGGTGCCCATGTCCAGGACTCTAGGAGCGGGGTGTGACATCCGCCGGGCCGAAACGCCGGTCGGGCCTCGCACCGCCGGGTCGGGCAACCGCGTCGATCACCGGGAGGCGCCGGCCGGGCATTCACGGTGATTCAAACCATGGCCTGCGCGCCGGCCGTCGCGCACGCTGGGAAGTCATGGGCGTCGACGGGGCGGTCGTGGACAGCGAACGGGTGAAAACCACCCGGGGCCGGCGCTCCGACCCGACCGCCCGGCCGTGGGCACCGCGTGGACTCGACTCGATCCGACGTGAGAGAGCTGCACTTGCGGGAGATGCGTCATGACCGAACGTGAACTGCACCTTGGCGTCAACGTGCTGTCCGCCGGCATGCACCCAGCAGCCTGGCAGCACCCCGACGTCGACCCGAACTGGTTCGCCGACCCCGCGTACTGGATCGAGGTGGCGCAGATCGCCGAACGCGGCACCCTCGACGCGCTGTTCATGGCCGACAGCCCGTCGCTGTTCCAGCCGCCGGACGAGCCGCTGAGCGGCCCGCCGCTGGCGCTGGACCCGATCGTGCTGCTGTCCAGCCTGGCGTCGGTCACCACCCACCTGGGGCTGATCGCCACGGTGTCGACGACGTTCGAGGAGCCGTACAACCTGGCCCGGCGCATCGCCACCCTCGATCACGTCAGCCGCGGGCGGATCGCCTGGAACGTGGTCACCAGCTACGACCCGTACGCCTGGAACAACTTCGGCCACGGCGACGGGCCGCAGCCGCAACCGGACCGGCGCGAACGCTACCGTCGCGCCGCGGAGTTCATCGACGTGGTGCGCGCGCTGTGGGACTCCTGGGACGACGACGCCGTGCTCGGCGACAAGACCACCGGCGCGTTCAGCCGTCCCGGCGCCATCCGCACCATCGACCACCGCGGCGAGTTCTTCAGCGTCGACGGGCCGCTGACGCTGCCGCGCTCCCCGCAGGGACATCCGGTGCTGTTCCAGGCCGGCGGCTCCGGCGCCGGGCTGGACCTGGCGGCCAAGTACGCCGACGCGGTGTTCGCCGCGCTGGCGTCGCTGCCGGACGCGCAGCGCTACGCCGACGAGCTGCGGTCGCGCACCGTCGCCCACGGCCGGCCGTCCGACGCGGTGCGCATCATGCCCGGGCTCGCGTTCGTGCTCGGCAGCACCGAGGAGGAGGCGCGGCGGCGCTACCGCGAGCTCAACGAGCTGGCCGGCGAGCGGCGGCTGGCGGACCTCGCCCAGCAGCTGTCGGTCGATGTCTCGGAGCTGGAGTTGGACAAGCCGCTGCCGCAGTACCTGCTCGACGGCGCGGAAAGCGCACGGGCACAGGGCGCCCGCGACATCGTCGTGAACCTGGCGCGGCGGGAGAACCTGACCGTGCGCCAACTGCTCGACCGGGTCATCACCTGGCACCGGCTGGTGGTGGGCAGCCCGGAGCAGATCGCCGACACCATCGAGGAATGGTTCGTCTCCGGCGCGGTCGACGGCTTCAACCTGATGCCCGACGTGTTCCCGTCCGGGCTGGAGTTGTTCGTCGACCACGTGGTGCCGATCCTGCGCGACCGGGGCCTGTTCCGCCGCGAGTACCGCACCGCCACCCTGCGCGGCCACCTCGGGCTGGAGCGGGTGCCGGACCGCTCGGCCCGGCGCGCCCGGAACGCGGTCTCGGCCGCAGCGGTCGGTTGACTCGCGGCGCGGGCTAGTGCTCTGGGGCAGCTGAACTCTCGGCGCATATCCCGCCGCCGGGGCCGCCCGTCGCCCTAGAATCTGCGCACGGATCTCGGGCGCGCGCGGACACTGGGGAGGGCCATGACTGCGGGGGTCGTGTTCAGGGGGGTTGTTCTCGGCGGGGTCGTCGCGGCCGGGCTGGTGATGGCGGGCTGCGGGCAGCCGGACGAGGACCGGGCCGACGGGTCCGACACCAGCCGCGAGCCCGGATCGGCCGGCGGAACCATGGTGGTCAGCTACGACGAGGCGACCACCCCGGAGGCCGCCAACGGGCGAAAGATCCTGCGCGACAACGAACTTCTCGAGGAGCTGGCCGCCGCGATCAACGACACGCTGATCCTGCCGCACGACGTCACGCTGCGCGGCGCGGAATGCGGTGAGCCCAACGCGTACTGGAACTCCGACGAGAACACCGTCACGCTGTGCTACGAGGACGCCGACGCCGCCTTCCGGACCTTCACCGACGACGGTGAGGCCGATCCCACCACGGCCACCCTCAACGCCGAGACCGCCACGTTCTACCACGAGGTCGGCCACATGGTCATCAGCCTCTACGACCTGCCGGTGACCGGCCGCGAGGAGGACGCCGCCGACCAGCTGGCGGCCTACGTGCTGCTCGAACCCGGGGCCGACGGACGCCCCGACGAGGAATCGGTCCAGGCGGTCAAGGACTTCGCCCGCACCTTCCAGGCGGTGGCCGACGAGCGCGACGAACTCGACGTCGAGGACCTCGCCGACGAGCACTCGCTGGACGAGACACGGGTCTACAACCTGCAGTGCTGGATCTACGGCGCCGATCCCGCACACAACCAGGATCTGGTCGGCGAGGACGGGCTGCCGCCGTCACGCGCCGACGGCTGCGGTGAGGAATGGCGGCGCGTCGAGAAGGCGTGGTCGACGCTGCTGGAGCCGCACCTCAAACGGTGACGTCGGGTCCCCGCTAGAGCTGGCCGTGCCGGGGCGGACGGGCGCCGGTCAGGGTGTAGCGGCCGATGTGCTGCAGCTTCCAGCGGGTCGGGTCGTGCAGGGTGTGGGTGCGCGCGTCGCGCCAGTAGCGCGACAGATTGTCCGACGCCGACGTGCAGCGGGTGCCGCCCAGCTCGAACAGCGCATTCGACGCCGCCAGCGCGGCACGCACCGCCGCCACCTTGGCCGTAGCCACCGCGATCGACGCCTCCGCGGCCGACTCCTCGGTGAGGTTCGCGGTCGCGGCGTCCACCGCGCGGGCCGCGGTCTCCAGCAGGGCCTGCGCGGCCCGAACCGTCACCGCCAACTCGCCGGCCACCGTCAGCAGGGTGGGGTCGTCGACCGCGCGGTCGACACCGGCCTCGAAGTGCGGTCGCGCCCGGTGCGCCTGACGCACCCCGGCGGCCAGCGCACCGGTGGCGATACCGACGTCGATCGCGGTGTGCAGCAACTGCGCCCGCGCACCGTAGAGGGTCGGTCCGGCGAAGATCGGCGAGTACGGCACCACCCGGTCGGCGGGCACCGCGACATCGTCGAGGGTGACGGTGCCGGACGCGGTGGTGCGCTGTCCCATGCCGTCCCAGTCGTCGATCACCGACAGTCCCGGGGTGTCACGGGGCACGAACGCGACCGCCTTCGGTGTCTGCGGCGTCGGGGCGCAGCGGTCGTCGGTCAACGAGGCGCGCACCAGCACCCAGTCGGCGAACAACGCTCCGGTGCAATAGAACTTGCGCCCGCGCAGCAGGTAGTCGCCGGACGGGCGGCGCACCAGCGTCGTGGTGTCCAGGTCGGTGCGGTGCGGTCCGCGCTCGACCTGCGCGTTGGCCAGCAGCGCGCCGTCGAGCACCTGCCGGTAGAAGTAGGCCTGCTGCTCGGGGGTGCCCTGCAGCCGCAGCGCCTCCAGAAACACGAAGTGCGAGTGCGGGATCTGCGCCAGCGACGGGTCGGCCTGTGCGATCAGCCGGAACACCTCGGCGAGCACCGCCGCCGACGCCGCGATGCCGCCGTGTTCGGCCGGTACCGTCAGCGCCAGCAGACCGGACTGCTTCAGCGCGGCCACCTGCTCGTGCGGCAACACCCGCGCGGCGTCGCGGTCGGCGGCCCCGGTGTCGAACTCGTCGGCCAGCTTGGCCGCAACGTCGAGGGCCTCCTCCGGGGAGGTGAGCACCGCGGCGTTCGTCGACACCGGGCCTGCGGTCACCGGGAGCCGCTCACGAACGGGATCGACGCCGGTGCCGTCGCGGGTGCGGCGTCCTTGTACAGGCCGCGCTCGCGGAGCACCGGCACCACGCCCTCACCGAACCAGTACAGCTCCTCCAGGTGCGGATACCCGGAGAGGATGAACTCTTCGATACCGAGTTCGGCGTAGTCGGCGATCCGGTCGGCCACCTCGAGGTGGCTGCCGACCAGCGCCGTGCCGGCGCCGCCGCGGACCAGCCCCACCCCGGCCCACAGGTTCGGGGCGATCTCCAGCGAGCGGGCGTCGTGCCAGGTGCCGTTGCGCCGCTGCTCCTCGTGCAGCGCCAGCATCCGCTTCTGCCCCTCGGACTGGCTGCGGTGCAACCCCTCCTGGGTCTTGCGCACGGTCTCCTCGTCGAGCGCGGCGAGCAGCTTGCCGGCCTGCGCCCACGCCTCCTCGGAGGTGTCGCGGGAAATGGTGTGCAGCCGGATGCCGAAGCGGATCTGGCGGCCCTCCTGCTCGGCCAGGCCGCGAATCCAGGCGATCTTGTCGCGCACCGCGTCCAGCGGCTCACCCCAGGTCAGGTACACGTCGGCGTGCCGGGCGGCGACCGGGCCCGCCGCGGCCGAGCTGCCGCCGAAGTACAGCGGGGGAATCGGGTTCGGCGGCGTCGGGACCGCCGCGCCCTCGACCTTGACGTACTCGCCGTCGTACGACACCGTCTCACCGGCCCACAGCCGGCGGACCACCTCGAGGAACTCGTCGGCCCGCCGGTAACGGCTGTCCTTGTCGAGGTAGTCGCCGAACGAGCGCTGCTCGTGCGCCTCGCCGCCCACCACCACGTTGAGCAGGATGCGCCCCGGCTGGTGGCGGGCGAAGGTCGCGGCCATCTGCGCCGACAGCGTGGGGCTGACCAGGCCGGGGCGGAACGCCACCAGGAATCCCAAAGATGTGGTCTCCCTGGCCAACAGCGAGGCGGTGATGAACGAGTCCTCGCACCAGGCGCCGGTGGGGATGAGCGCCGCGGTGAACCCGAACGACTCGGCGGCCCGCACGATGGACGCCAGGTAGTCGATCGAGGCGTCCCGGTCACCGTGGGCCGCGCCGATCGGGGTGCCGTGACCGCCGCCGACGATCAACCGGCTGTCGCCGTAGGTGGGCAGAAACCAGTGCAGCTGGATCGTCATGGTGTTCTCCTATCGCCCGTTGACCGGCTGGGCCGCCACCGAATTCGGTGACGACGGCACCGTCGAAGGACGTTCGATGATCGTTGACAGGGGACCGCCGACCCGGTACCGGCTGCCGCGATGGTCGTCGGGCAAGCGATCGCCCTTGCCGAACAGCTTGTGCCGCAGCGTTCCCGGTGTGTACTCGGCCTGATAGGCGCCGCGCTCGGTCAGCACCGGCACCACATGCTCGATGAAGTCGGCCCAGGTGCCGGGGGTGATCGCGTAGGCGAGGTTGAAACCGTCGACGTCGGTCTCCTCGACCCACTCCTGCAGCGTGTCGGCCACCGAAACCCCGGAGCCCACGATGCGCGGGCCCATCCCGCCGATCTTGCCCCACTCGGCGATATCGCCGACCACCCACTCGCCGCCGCGCGGATCGGCCTGCTGGAACGCCGCCACGGCCGACAGGATCGCGTTCGACTCGACGTTGCCGACCGGTTCGTCGAGGCCGTAGCGGGCCAGGTCGACCCCCATCCAGCCGGACATGAACACCAGCGAGCCCTCGGCGTCGCCGTAGGACAGGTACTCGCGGTGCTTGGCGTGCGCCTCCTCGTCGGTCTCGGCGGTGATCACCGTGGTGAGGTTGAAGATCTTCACCCCGTACGGGTCGCGGCCGGCGATCTCCACCTCGCGGCGGATGGTCGACACCGTCTCCTTCAGGATCGCCTTGGTGGGGGCGGCGGTGAAGATCGCCTCGGCGTTCTCCGCGGCGAACCGGACCCCGCGCGGCGACGACCCGGCCTGGTAGATCACCGGGGTGCGCTGCGGCGACGGCTCGCACAGATGTACGCCGGGAACGGTGAAATGCGTTCCGCGATGGCCGATGTGGTGCACCTTGTCCGGATCGGTGAACACGCCGCGGTCACGGTCGCGGATCACCGCGTCGTCCTCCCACGACCCCTCCCACAGCTTGTAGAGCACCTCGAGGTACTCGTCGGCGTGGTCGTAGCGGGCGTCGTGGGCGGGCTGGTCGTGCTGGCCCATGTTGCGGGCGGCCGAGGGCAGATAGCCGGTGACGACGTTCCAACCGATCCGACCCTTGGTGAGGTGGTCGAGCGTCGACATCCGGCGGGCGAACGGGTAGGGGTGCTCGAAGCCGGTGCCGGTGGTGATGCCGAAGCCGAGGTGCTCGGTGACCAGCGCCATCGCCGAGACCAGCATCATCGGGTCGTTGACCGGGATCTGCGCGGCCTGGCGGATCGCGGCCTCGTCGCTGGCGCCGTAGATGTCGTAGGTGCCCAGCACGTCGGCGATGAACAGCCCGTCGAATCGCCCCCGCTCGAGCAGCTTGGCCAGCTCGGTCCAGTACTCGAGGTCCTTGTAGCGCCACGACTGGTCCTCCGGGTGCTTCCACAGGCCGGGGGACTGGTGGGCGACGCAGTTCATGTCGAAGGCGTTGAAGCGGATCACACGGGTCACCCAGACAGGCTCTCGCGAGCCTGACGCCCACGTCACCGGTTAGGTTCATTGCGAGTGAAACAACCCGCAGCTCAGGGGCGCTTTTGTGACGGGTGCCATATCCCGCGCGGGCGGCTGTGTGGGGCACGTGAGTGTCGCGTGCGGCGAGAGTGAAGGTCGCGCGCGGCGAGAGTGAAGCAGTGGTCGTGATCGGCGCCGAATCGCGACCGGGAATGCTATTCCGTTGCGCATCCGTTGCGCATCCGTTGTAGATCGGTGGGGCGTCGGGGCGCGCGCCCGTCGCGACCGGTGCGGTAGTTGAATCCAAGTTCTGCACTCGGCCGCATGTTTTGGCCAACCGCGCCCAATCGTCGCGCTCCGGCCTATCGTTGAACTCTGCGGTTCAGCGCATCCCCGGGGGCGGGCATGACGGCATCGGCGGTATGTCCACGATGTGGCGCTGAACCTCGGCCCCAGGCGCGCTTCTGCGACTCGTGTGGCGCGCGGCTGTCCGGCGACGTCGACGCGGCCGAGTACAAGCAGGTGACCGTGCTGTTCGCCGACGTTGTGCGGTCCATGGACATTGCCGAGGCAGTCGGTGCCGAGCGCCTGCGCGAGCTGATGACCGAGCTGGTCAGGCGCTCGAGTGCGGTGGTGACGCGATACGGCGGCACCATGAATCAGTTCACCGGTGACGGCTTCATGGCGCTCTTCGGCGCCCCCGTCGCCCTCGAGGATCATGCGCAACGGGCCTGCCGCGCCGCGCTCGCCATCCAGGCCGAGGCTTCGAAGCTGGCGACCGAGATCCGCCGGCGGGACGGCATCATTCTGCAGCTGCGGATCGGACTGAACTCGGGCGAGGTCGTCGTCGGCGATGTCGACGCGTGGCCGATGAAGTACACGGCGTCGGGTCAGCAGGTGGGCATGGCGCAGCGGATGGAGTCGGTCGCCGCCCCGGGCGGGGTGATGCTCAGTGAGGCGACGGCCCGGCTCGTTGCCGACCAGGCCATCTTGGGCAGACCACGGTCGGTGCACATCAAGGGTGTCGACAAACCGGTGACGGCCCGGTCGCTGGTCAGTGTGGTTGTCGACCGCGCCGCTCCCCGGAACGCGGAGTCGAGACTGATCGGTCGTGAACGCGAGCGCGCGGCGGTGACTCGTGCGCTGCGCGATGCCACCTTCGGTCGGGGAGGTGTCGTCGCGATCGCAGGGCCGCCGGGCATCGGCAAGAGCCGGTTGGTGCGCGAATCGGTACAAGTCGCTCGCTCGCTCGGTGCGAAAGTGTTCTACACCTACTGCGAGTCGCACACCCGGGATGTCTCGTTCCACGTGATCGCGCGGGCCGTGCGCTCGATGATGGAAATCGGCGGATTGGCGCCCGAGCAGGCGCGGGCGCAGATCCGCTTACGGCTGCCGGACGAGACCGAACAGGTCCTCGCGCTTCTCGACGAACTCCTCAGCGTCCGCGGTGAAGAATCCCCCGTTGCGGAGATGAGCGCCGCTGCACGCCGCCGGCGACTCGTCGAACTTCTCACCACCGCCGTCACGGCCCGTCCGGAGTCCGCCGTGTACGTGGTGGAGGACGTGCACTGGATCGACGACATCAGCGAGAGCCTGCTGGCCGATCTGGCCGCGGTGTTGCCCCGGACCCGGTCGGTGATGCTGGTGACCTATCGTCCCGAGTACCGGGGTGCGCTCCGCGGTATCGACGGGACAACGAATATCGTCCTTGCGCCCCTTGATGAATCGGACACGGCGCAACTGGTCCACCATCTGGTCGGTGACGATCCGTCGGTGGCGGGAGTGGCGGCGGTGGTCAGCTCACGCGCTGCCGGCGTGCCGTTCTTCGCCGAGGAGATCGTCCGCGACCTCGCGGAGCGGGGCATCCTGCGCGGCTCGCGCGGAGCGTATCGCTGTGCCTACGCTGTCAGTGACGTCGCGGTGCCCGCCACGTTGCAGGCCGCGATCGGCGCCCGCATCGATCGACTCGGCACCGCGGCGAAACGCACTCTGCACGCTGCCGCGGTCATCGGCGCACAGTTCGACTCCGGCATGCTCACGACGCTCTGCCCCGACCCCGACATCGATCCGCTGCTGGCAAGCGACCTCGTCGAGAAGGCGGGCCGCGACGTCTATGCGTTCCGGCATCCGTTGATTCAGAAGGTCGCCCACGACTCGCAGCTCCGATCCGATCGCGCCAAGTTGCACCGTCGCCTGGCATGCGCGATCGAGCAGGTCGACGCGAACGCGGGTCTGATCGCGACGCATTGGGAAGCCGCCGGTGAGTACGACCGAGCCTACGGGTGGCACATGCGTGCCGGATCCTGGTTCAACTACCGGGATCTCCGCGCCGCGCGGACCAGTTGGCAGCGGGCACGCGCTGCCGCGGACCGATTGCCGGCCGATGCCTCCGATCGCCTCACCAAACAGATCGCACCGCGGACTCTCATCTGCGCCACGACTTTCCGCGTCGGAGGCTCGGCTGCCGACACCGGCTACCACGAACTGCGGCGGCTGGCCGCGGCCGCCGACGACAAGAGGTCGTTGGCGATCGGGATGGCGGGATACCTGACGACGCTGGCGTTCACCTCGCACCACAAAGAGGCCTCGGCGCTTGCTTCGGAACTTCATGCACTTGCCGAATCGATCGCGGATCCCACCATCACGGTCGGGCTGGTACCCGCTGCGGCACAGGCCAAGTACGAGGCCGGAGAGCTCGGCGAATGTCTTCGCTTCGCTCAGCGGGTCATCGACCTCGCCGGTGACGACGCCGCCATGGGCGACGTCATGGTCGCCACCCCACTGGCTTGGGCCTACACGCTGCGAGGCACAGCACGCATGTGTCTCGGTCACCGGGGGTGGCTGGCCGACCTCGATCGCGGTCTCGACATCGCGATGGCGTTCGATCTCACCTCGCGGTGCAACGCCGCGCTCTACAAGTATGTGGTCGCCTACCAGAACCTGACCGTCCTGCCCGATGACTCCGCCCGGGTTCGCACCGCCGAGTGGCTACGGATCGCCGACGAGTCCGGCGACCCCACGACCATGACCCTGGTTCGACTCATTCGCGGTGTGGCGCTGGTCCACTCCGGAAACGAGTTCCATGACGCTGCCATGCAACTGCTGTTTCAAGCGCACGACCACCTGGCCCGGCTGTCGAACGGACTACGCCGGTTGGCCGATGTCGAGATTGCGCGAGTGAGCGCGGCGCGAGGCAATCCGGCGCGAGCGATTGCGACGGTCGAGCAGGTCCTCGATGAGGCTTGCCGGACCGGGGAGAAGATCACCCGCGCCTCAGCGACCACGGTGCTCGTCGAGTCGCTGCTGGACCGAGGTGGAACTGGTGATCTGCGGCGTGCCCGGACCGCTGTCGACGCGCTGGCGGCCGATCCGGCAGTCCCTCGGTCCGCCGTCGACGAGGTGACGACTCTGCGACTGCGTGCACGGATGGCCGCCATGGCTGACGACACCGACGACTACTTCGCGTGGGTCGGTCGCTATCGTGCGGCCGCCGAGCAGGCGGGGTTCATCGGGCACCTCTGCGATGCCCGGGCAATGGCGGGGCTGCCCTGACTGCCGCGGCTGAGCGCTGAACCGTCGGCCTTCTCATGCGGCGAGAGTGAAGTAGTGGCTGTGGTCGGCGATGAATCGCGACCGGGAATGCTATTCCGTTGCACACCGGTGGGGGCGGCGGGGTGTGCGCCTCTCCCGCGGCGAGAGTGAAGTAGTGGCTGTGGTCGGCGTCGAATCGCGACCGGGAATGCTATTCCGTTGCGGAAGTAGAGAGGCGGGAGATCACCCGTCGAACCCGCCGGGGGCGGCGGGGTGTGGCGCGGCGGGGCGCATACGGCCACGGGTTGTGCCGCTCGGGCACCGACGCGGCCCGGACCTGCTTCAGCCGGGTGCGCAGGTGCGCCCGCAGCTCGTGCAGGCTCGGATCGGTCCACCGGTTGACCGCCTCGATCGGGTCGGCGGTCAGGTCGTAGAGCTCCCACTGATCGTCCAGCGGCTCGGTGCGGTACTCGTCGCGGCGACCGTTGGCGGCCAGGTGGCGCACCCCGGGCTCGGTCCAGGTCGACGGATCGTCGAAGGTGCGGACCAGCTTCCACAGATGGCCCGCGCCGCCGGCCGCGTCCTCGTCGTCGACCCGCACGACCAACCCCTCGAAGTTGGTGGCCACCCGGGCCGGCACCCGGATCCGCAGCGGCGCCGGCGGCTGGGCGGTGAACCCGAGGCGGCGGGCCAGACCGGACGCCCCGGTGTCGCCTTCGAGGATGTTGTCGCGGGTCATCAGGTACACCGGCCGCCGCTCGTCGGCCGGGGCGCCGTCGACGACCGGCATCAGGTTGCGGCCCGGCAGCGGATGCACCTCGGTGAACGTCTCGGCGAGCTCGGCGGCCGTCGCCTCGACGTCGATGCCCGCCGCGGCCAGCAGCGTCGGCACCACATCGACATGTGAAGTCGGCGCGGTCACGGCGCGCGCCGTGGTGGGCCGCGGGCCGATGCGCGCGATGACGAACGGCACCCGGGTGGCCTCGTCGTAGAGGTTGAACCACTTCTGGTGCAGGCCGCCGTGCGCGCCCAGCAGGTCGCCGTGGTCGGCGGTGCGCACCAGCACCGCATGCCGCGAACCGCCCTCGGTCACCGCGCGGCGCACCCGGTCGATCGGCGCGTCGACCTCGGCGTGCAACCGGTAGTACAGGTCGCGGTAGCGCTGCGCCCCCTTCGTGTAGCCGCGCTCGACCAGCGGGGCCACCCCGTAGCCGGAGTAGTAGGCCGCGCGGAACGCCGCCTGCGCGGCGGGTTTGGCGGACAGGTCCTCGCCGGCGGTGGGGGCGGGCGGGACGGGCGGCGGGTCCAGCGGCGACGGCCGGACCGGGCTGCGCCGCTGCCAGGCCGGGAACAACACGATGTCGTGCGGGTTGACGAAGCTGGCGACCAGCAGGAACGGCTTCAGCGCCGCGGGGTCGCCGGCGCGCCGACGGGCGTAGCGGTCGGCCAGCCACGCCACCACCCGGTCGGCGATCAGCCGGTCCCGCCGGATCCCGGCGTTGGCCAGCGCCGCGCCGTGCGGCTCCGGACCCACCCAGCCGGAGAACCCGTACGGCGCAAGGGGATCGGCGTCCAGGTAGCGCTGAACCGCGTCCGGGTCGACGACACCGTCGTCGTCGTTGGTGGCCAACGGTTCGCCGGTGTCAGGGTCGATCAGATCCGCGTGCGAGATGTGCCACTTGCCATCGTAGTGGGTGTCGTAGCCGGCCGCCCGGAACCAGTTGCCCAGCGTGGGTACCTCGCCGGGGCGCAGCCAGCGCATCCGCGAGTCGTCGGCGGCCTTGCCGATGCCGTCGGTCTGGGTGACGCCGTGCAGGTCCGGGTACTGGCCGGTGAACAGCGTCGGCCGGCTCGGCACGCAGGCCAGCGAGCCGGTGTAGTGGCGCTGGAAGCTCACCCCGTGCTCGTCGAACCACTTGCGTCCCACCAGAACTCGATCACGCCAGGCGCGCAGCTCGGCCGGTTCGTAGGGCGGTACGGCCCGCTCCTCGTCGGTCATGATGATGACGATGTCCGGACGCTCGGGCGCGTGCTCAGACATGGTCGGGTCTCCGGGGGTCGTGGCTGCGATCGAGCACGCGCCCACCGTACGCGAAAACTGACGCGGGTGTCAGCCGATTGGCCTCCGCCGTCCCTGCTGCTGTTGCCGACCCGAACCGGGGTCCATACGCTGCTACGGTTCCCGGTCGACCGTGCTGAGGAGGGCTGCGGTGAAGTTCGCGTCGTTCGTCGGTCCCGCCGGTGTGACGGCGGGCATTGTGCGCGATGGCACGGTGGCCCCGCTGCGCGGCGGCGACGCCGTCGACTGGACCGGTCAGCCGATCGGCCTGCTCGCCCACATCGCCGCCGGAGCCGATCCCGTCACGACCGGCGTCGAACTGCCCCTCGAGTCGGTCGAACTCACCGCCCCGATCCCGGCGCCGAGACGCAACATCATCTGCGCCGGGCAGAACTACGCCGACCACGTGCGCGAGTTCGACCAGTCCGGTTACGCGAACGCCGACCGGGGGATTCCGGAACACCCGGTGGTGTTCACCAAGGCCACGACGACGGTCATCGGGCCGCACGACGAGATCCCCCTGCACGCCGACCGCACCGAGGCGCTGGACTACGAGGGCGAGCTCGCCGTCATCATCGGCACCGGCGGGACGAACATCCGCGCCGAGGACGCGATGGCGCACGTCTGGGGGTACACGATCGTCAACGACGTCTCGGCCCGCGACCTGCAGCACGCCCACCGCCAGTGGTTCCTCGGGAAGTCGCTGGACCGGTCGTGCCCGATGGGCCCGGTCGTCGTCACCGCCGACGAGTTCGACTGGCGGGACCTGCTCATCGAGACGCGGGTCAACGGCGAACTGCGCCAGCACACCAAGACGACCGACCTGATCTTCGGCGTCCCGGAACTCATCGCCGCGATCAGCGCCGGGACGACCCTGCTGCCCGGCGACATCATCGCCACCGGCACCCCCTCCGGCGTCGGGGTCGGATTCGACCCGCCGCGGTTCCTGCGCGCCGGCGACGTCATCGAGATCACCATCAACGGCATCGGCACGCTGGTCAACACCGTCGGCGCGGGCTCGTGACGTCGGTCAGGTCGCGAGCTGCTGCAGGCGCCGCGCCAGGCCCGACGCCCGCACCGCGCGCCGCTGCACCGCCGCGCGCACCGACGCCTCCGGGCCGACCACCCGGATCCGCTGTTTCGCCCGGGTCACCGCGGTGTAGAACAGCTCGCGGGTCAACAGCCGCGAATCCTCCGGCGGCAACAGCACCGTGACGTCACGGGCCTGGCTGCCCTGCGACTTGTGGATGGTCATCGCGAACATGGTCTCCACATCGGCGAGCCGGCTGGTGGCGAACTCCAGCCCGCCGGCGAACACCACGCGCATCCCGTCCGCGCGCACCACGGTGATGCCGGTGTCGCCGTTGTACAGCCCGAGGCCGTAGTCGTTGGAGCGCACCAACACCGGCCGGCCCGGATACCAGTCCGCCCAGATCGGCTCGCCGGTCCGCTCGGCGAGCCACCGCTGGACCTGACCGTTCCAGTGGCGCACCCCGAACGGGCCGCGCCGGTGCGCGCACAACAACCGGTGCTCGTCCAAATGGGCCAGCGCGCGGTCGTGGTCGCCCAGCACCGCGGCCTGCCGCAGGTCGATCGCCCACCGCACCACCACATCTCGCAGCGGATCCGCCGGATCGTCGGTGTCGAGCCATTCGATGTGCGGATCACCCGCACGCAGCAATTCGATCGTCGCGTCGGCATTCCCCGAGCGGATCGCCGCGGCCAGGGCGCCGATCGACGCGCCGAACCGGTGCGGCGTCTTGAGCTCGGCGATGCGTTCGGCTCCCAGCCCGTCGACCAGGTCGGCCAGCACCGCGCCCGCCTCCACCGAGGCCAGCTGATCCGGATCGCCGACCAGGATCAGCCGGGCATCGGGCCGCACCGCCTCCAGCAGCCGCGCCATCATCGTCAACGACACCATCGAGGTCTCGTCGACGACGATCACCTCGTGCGGCAACCGGTTGCCGCGGTGGTGGCGGAACCGGGCCGAGGTGTCCGGCCGGCTGCCCAACAACCGATGCAGGGTGGTGGCCTGCAGCCCCGCCAGCGCCTGCTGGTCGGCGGCGGGCAGCTTGGCCACCTCGAGCTGCACCGCCTCCTGCAGCCGCGCGGCGGCCTTGCCGGTGGGGGCGGCCAACGCGATGCGGCGGCGGGTGCCGTCGGCCAGCAGCGCCAGTAGCCGCGCCACGGTCGTGGTCTTGCCGGTGCCCGGCCCGCCGGTGAGCACGGTCAGCCCTTGGCGCAAAGCGACTTTCGCGGCAGCCCGCTGTTCCTCGTAGCCCTCGGGGAAGAGCCGGTCGATCTGCGGCGACCGGTGTCGGGGGGTGGTGTTGACCAACGCGAGCACGTCGTCGCAGACCTGCCGTTCCTCGAGCCAGTACCGGTCCAGGTACAGCAGCCCCTCGTCGAGGCGCAGCACCGGCGGCGAGGAGGCGAGCGGGCTGGCCGCCACCGCCGCCGGCCAGGCAACGGGGTCCGGCCACGGCAGCCCGTCGACGCCGACCTGTGCGGGCAGCTCCCGCAGGTCCACGCACACCGACCCGTTGCGCAGCGCGCGCACCGTCATGGCCAGCGCCAACGCCACCGTCTCGTCGGACTCGCCGCCGAGCTCGCAGAGCCGCTGCGCCACATGGACTTCCGGTGACTCCAGCATTTCGGCCGCGACGAACGCGCGCAATAGGCCGGTGGCGTGCGCCGGAACCCGCCACGAATCGCCCGTCCGCCCTTCGGCCATGGTCTCGGTCATGCCGCGGCCTCACCGGCGTCGAGCAGATCCGACAGTGCGGTGATCAGCGCCGCCGGCGGGCGCCAGCTGAACACCCCGGCGGGATGCCCGTCGACAACCGGGGTGTCCGGCCCGCACATGCCGCGCAGGAACAGGTACAGCACCCCGCCGAGGTGCTGCTCGGGGTGGTAGTCCGTCAGCCGCCAGCGCAGGAAGCGGTGCAGCACAACGCTGTACAGCAGCGCCTGCAGCGGGTAGTCGGAGTGCAGCATGGCCTCTACCAGCCGGGGCCGGGCGTAGTCGGCCGCGGTGAGCGGCCGGGACGGGTCGCCGAGCCAGTTGGTCTTGTAGTCCACCACCAGGTAGCGGCCGTTGATGCGCAGCACCGCGTCGACCGACCCGGTCAGGTAGCCCCGCAGCGGCTGGCCGGCCAGCGGCGGGGTGGTGAGGCGCTCGGCGTACGGCGCCAGCACGTCGTCGGCGGGCAGCAGCTCGGTCAGCAGCCGGCCGACGTCGGCCAATCGGATGTCCGGCGCGTCGGTACGCAGATCCCCTCCCGCCAAGGGGAATTCGAACTCCATCTCCCGCATCCGGTCGCGCAACCCGATCCGGCGCAGCGTCAACCCGTCGGCCAGCGGGCCCAGCGGGGTGTCGTGCATCGGCACCATCGCCGCGGCCAGCTCGGCGGGCGGAATGTCGACCGGCCACCAGCGGGAGTGTTCGCGGATCTTCGCCTCCAGCTCGGCTGCGAGGTCGGCGGCGAACGGGTCGGCGTGCTCGAGCACGGCGTGCACCAGGGTGCCGAGCTTGGCGCCGGTCGGCAGGTCGGCCATCGGCGACGGCATGTCGGCGCCGACCGCCTCGGCGGTCACCGGGATCTCGGCGGCCTCGTCGTCGAGCTCGATCACCTCCGGTTCGCTGCTGACCGGTGCCGACTCCCGGACCCGGATCAGGCCCGAGTACGACGTGCGCCGCCACGCGGTGTCGATGCTGCGGTGGAAGTGGCGCGCCTGCAGGGTCTCCGGGATCGGCTGCTGCGGCAGCGCAGGCACCTCCGCCGGCACCGACTCCTCGACCACCGGCCCGCCGGCGGCCTCCCACTGTTTGAAGATCTCCCAGGCGTCCTCGTCGGGGACGGTCTCCGGCACGCATTGATCCGGAACCGCGGCATCGCCCGGCCGGCGGCCCCGCAGCAGCCGCGACAACCCACCGTTGCGCTCGTCCCACGACGGTGCCCACCAGGCCACCACCTGCGACTGGGCCCGGGTCAGCGCCACGTAGGTCAGCCGGCTGTCGTCGCTGGCGTCCTCGGCGCGGCCCTGCCGCCGCACCGTGGCGTAGTCGGGGCTGCCCGGCCCGCCGACGTGCAGACACCGGGTCTGGTCCTCGTGGTAGAGGATCAAATCCTGTTTGCGGACATAGCGATTGAACGCGAACGGCAGATACACCACCGGGAACTGCAGCCCCTTGGCGGCGAACACCGTCATCACCTGCACCGCGTCGGCGTCGGTGTCCAGCCGCCGGTACCGCTGATCGGCACCGGCCCGGTTGCCCTCCTCCTGCTGGGTGCGCAGCCAGTCCCGCAACGCCGGCAGCGTGTAGTGCTCGCGGTGCGCCGTCTCCTGCAGCAGCTGCGTCACGTGCGCGAGGTCGGTCAGCAGCCGCTCCCCGCCCTGGCACGACAGCACCCGGTCGGCCATCCCGGCCAGCCGGGCGGCCTCGAACACCGCCGCCACCCCGCGCTCGCGGGCATACCCTGCCCACTCGCGCAGCGTTCCGGCCACCCGGTCGGTCACCGCGTCCCCACCGGCGGCCAGCGATTCGGCGGTCTCCCCGAAGAACACCGTCGCCGCGGCCGCCCGCACCATCCCGGCCCGGTGCGGTTGGTCGAACGCCTCGAGCAGACACAGCCAGTCCTCGGCCGCCCGGGACCCGAAGATGCCGGCGTCGCCGTGGTAGACCGCCGGGATGCCGTGCTCGCACAGGGCCTCGTAGCAGGCGCGGGCATCCTTGTGCTGTTCGACGATCACCGCGATGTCACCGGCGGTGAGCGGCTTGCCGTCGAAGGTCGCGCCGCTGGTCAACAGCGCGCCGACGTCGGCGGCCAGGTCGGCCGGAATGTGCCGGCGCAGTTCGTCGATCGGAATCGTCCTGTCCGCGTTGCACCCCAGCGTTTCCCGGCGCACCACCCGCAGCCGGAACGGGTCCGGGCGCGGTGCACCGGACAGGCGCGATCCGCGATGGTGCGCCTCGATCGGGTGCACGACGATGCGCGGGTCGCCCAGCTGCGCACCCCGCAGCACCGCCTGCAGCCGGTCGACCAGCGCGCCGTCGGACCGCCAGTTGGTGTTGAGCGTCATCCGGGTGCCCGCGGTCTCGGCGGCGCTGAGATAGGTGACGATGTCGCCACCACGGAACGAGTAGATCGCCTGCTTGGGATCGCCGATCAGAATCAGCGTCGAGCGGCCGGAGAACGCCCGGTCCAGCACCGTCCACTGCACCGGGTCGGTGTCCTGGAACTCGTCGACGAACACCACCGGCCAGCGCTGCTGCATGCGCAGCCGCGCCGGCGAATCGTCGGATGCCAGCGCGTCGGCGAGCCGAGTCAGCAGGTCGTCGTAGCCGAGAATGCCGCGGCGGCGCTTGCGGATCTCCAGTTCGGCGCGCACCTCATGGGCGAACCGCACACAGACGGCCGCCCGCGAGTCCGGCGGCGGGTCGAGTGGACGGATCTCGGTTGCCGGCTGATTGACCACCTCCCTGGCGAGCTGGCGCGCATCCCGGTAGGAGACCGGCGGATCGTCCTCGCCGCCGAAATGCGCCAGATACAGATCGTCGACGATCTCGGTCACCAGATCGTCGAGGCTCTCCACCAGCGTGACCCCGCTGTCGGTGTCACCGGCCACGCCCAGCGAGCGCAGCACCAGCTGGCAGAACTGGTGGGTGGTCGCGATCGTGGCCGAGTCGAACGCGGTCAGCGCATCGCGCAGCCGCTCAGCCCGGGCGCGGACCTCCTCGGCGTCCCCGCGCAGCAGGTGCGCCAGCACCTCGTTGTCGCCGACGGTCGCCGGATCGTCGAATGCGGCCACCGCGTCGGCGATCTGGCGGCGCACCCGATCACGCAACTCCTGGGTGGCCGCCCGGCTGAAGGTGATCAACAGCATCTGGTCCAGCGTGGCCGTGCCCTCGGCCAGATAGCGGGTCACCAGATTCGCCAGCGCGAACGTCTTGCCGGTGCCGGCGCTGGCCTCCAACACGATCGTCGAGCGCGGCTGGGGCAGCGGGCCGAGCAGATCGAACGGTTTCATCCCTGCACCTTCATCGCTGCACCGCCTCCAGCATCGGCAGCCACAATCGGCCGGCGTACCCGTCGAGCCCGCGGTCGATGAGCGCGCTCAGGGGGGCACGCTCGCCGAACGCGCGCTGGTTGGCCTTGTCGACGTCCTCACCCTCGTAGAAGTCCGTCGACTTCCAGCGCTTCATCGCCGGCGCCACCGGGTCGCGGCCGCGGTGGCGGGCCTCAGCCCAGGCATAGGAAGTCTTGGGCGGCAACGGAAGCGGGATGCGGCGGCCTTCGTCGTACATCGCCACCAGCCCGGCCAGCAGTTCCGCCGCGGCGTCGGGCGGGCCGATGAGGGTGTCCACCCGCGGCCGGTCGCCGGACTTGTTGCGGCCGATGCAGACCGCCGTCCAGTCGCCGTCCGGGTCATGGGCGCACAACGCCAGCAACGGAATCCAGGCCTGCAGGCCGTGCCGGCCGTCGAGCTTGGAGTAGGTCACCGAGACCAGCCGCCTGCCGAACACCGGTGCCACCGTGCCGGTCAGCCGCCGGCCGCCGCCCAGATCGATGTACACGTCGATCGCGCTCGGGTCGGCGTCCCGGAACCGGTTCGCGGTGTCGGCCAGCGCCTGCGATCGGGCGCAGATGTCGCGGGCGCGGCGCCAGCCGAGCTTGCCCGGCGGCAGGGTGCCGCGGCGCCATTCGGCCTGACACGCCTGCTTGGGCTCCATACCGCGCAGCATGTCCTGCAGCATGCGGTCGCCGACCGTCCACTCCTGCAGCGCGTCGAGATCGACCGGCATGGCGTCCTCGATCCCGTCGACCTCCCACGGCAGCGTGAAGTCCAGCGCCCGGAAGAACCCCCGCACCGGATCCCGGAAGAACGCCACCAGGTCGGCGAGGACCACGTCGTCGGCGGGCGGTGCGGGCAGCGGCCCGGAGACGAACGGCGGCGGGGCGGTGCGCTCACCGCTGCGGGCCCGCGCGGCCGTGCAGGCGGCCGGGTCGAAGCTGAACGACCGATCCGGCGGCATGCCCAGCTCACCCGGCACCACGTTGCGGATATCGAACGGCTGCAACGGATGTCTGGTGACGACGCGGTCGCGCACCGGAGCCTCGGTGGTCGCGTCGAGCGCGTCGAGCAGTTCGGCCAGCGGCACCGCGGGCGGGCGCTCCAGCCCGGAGTACTCGTTGGCGCCGGTGTAGGTGACGACGAGCTTCTCGGTGGCGGCGCCGATCGCGTCGAGCAGCAGCTGGCGGTCCTCGGAGCGGATGTCGCGCTCCCCGGTCATCGGATCGCGGGCCAGCACGTCGTCGCCGTCGACCACACCGTGGCGGGGGAAGACACCGTCGTCGAGGCCGACCAGGCACACCACCCGGTGCGGCACCGAACGCATCGGCACCATCGTGCACACGGTCAGCGTGCCGGTGCGGAAGTTCGCGCGGGTGGGGCGGCCGGCGAGGTGACGCTGCAGCAGCGCCTTGACGTCGGACAGCCGCAGCTCGGTGCCGGCGCGGTCGCCCGCGGTGGCCAGCACGTCGGCGAACTCGCGCTGCAGCTGGCTGATCTGCCACGCGTCGTCGTCGCCGACCTCGGTGAGGGCGAGGATGCCGTCCTCGAGCGCTCGCAGCCAGTCCCGCAGCGGCTGGGCGCCCGTCAGTGCGGCCACCACGTCGCGCAGCCGGGTGATGTACTCGGCGAGCTGGCCGGCCAACTCGATGCGGTCGCTGCCGACGTCGTCCAGCGGCAGCGTCCTGTCCAGCCAGGCGTGCGAGTCGTCGGACATCGCCACCCCGGCCAGCACCCGGTCGATCCCGAATTCCCAGGTGTTCTGGACGAACTCGATGCCGTACGGGGTGCGGTGGTCGGCGTCGAAACCCCACCGGATGTTGGCCTGGCGCACCCAGCGGGTGATGTCGGCGAGGTTGTCGTCGGTGAAGCCGAACCGGGCCCGCACCGGCGCGGCGTGCGCGAGGTCGAGCACCTCGCTGGCGGTGGCGCGCCCGCCGGCCAGCTCCAACAGCGCCGACGCCACCCCGAGCAGCGGGTTGGTCTGCACCAGCGAGCGGTCGGCGAGCCGGACCCGCAGCTGGTGCGCGGGGTGCAGGTCCGGCATCAGGTCACCGAGCCCGAACGCGGCGACGATCAGCGGGGCGTAGGTCTCGATGTCCGGGCACATCACCAGGATGTCGCGGGGCTGAAGCGTCGGGTCGTCGGCGAGCAGCCCGAGCAGCACCTCGCGCAGCACCTCGATCTGGCGGGCCGGGCCGTGGCAGCTGTGCACCTGCACCGACCGGTCGCCCTCGCGCAGCCGGCGGCCCGCCGGGCGCACCGCGTTGGCGGCGATGTCGGACTGCAGCCAGCCGAGCAGGGTGTCCGGATGGTCGCGGGTGCCGAGGAACTCGTCGGTCGCCGGCGCGGCGGGCAGGCTGCGCTGCAGTTCGCGCAGATCGCGCCCCAGCGTGGCCAGCAGCGGGTGCCCGACGAGGCGGTGGCTGGTGTCGTCACGGCGGGGTGTGGGGTGCTTGACGTCGCGCAGGGCGCGCCACAGGTCGTCGCTGGGGTGCGGCAGCCACAGGTGCAGGTCGTGGTGGGTGGCGAGCGCCTCGAGCAGTTCGATGTCGGTGGCCGGTAACCGGGTGTAGCCGAACAGCGAGACGCGCTGCGGCAGGTCGGTCGGCGACTCCTGAAGCCGGGCAACGGTTTTCGCGTGGCGCACATGCGGCGGGTCGGCGTCGACGACGGCCAGCAGCGCCCGCCACAGGTGCGGCTGCCAGGCCAGGTCCGGATCGAGCTCACCGCCGGCGCCGTCGGTGGCCCGACCGTTCTCCCAGTCGATGAGCAGCTGCGGGCGCTGGCGGGCGTAGGACGCGAACAACCCGGCCAGTCGGCGTGCCACCGCGTAGCGCCGGCCGGCGCGCAGCTCGCGTTCCTCACCGTCGGTGAAATGCCCGAGATGGGTCGCCAGCGTCGCGCACCACGGTTCGTCGCAGCTGGCGTCGATGACCTCCAGCAGCGGCCATACCATCGCGTCCGGCGACCACGGATCGTCGTCGGCGGTGCCGGTGAGCTCGGCGATCAGCGAGCCGGGGGAGCGGAACTCGATCCCGGCGCACACGCCGTCGGCCCGGTTGCCGCGGCCGAGGATCAGCGACAGCCGTTGGCTGAGCCAGCGTTCGATCCCCTTCGCCGGAACGATGACCAGTTCTTCGGCGAACGGGTCGTCGAGCGGTTCGGACAGCAGCGCACCGAGGCCGTCGGCCAGCAGATCGGTGCGTTCCGCCCGGTGGATGTGAAGCGCCATCGTTCGCCACCCTAAGAGGTGGGTGCGACGGTTGTCGGCAACCGGCCGGATTCGTGTTCGGCCGGCGTGCCGTCCGGGTGCGGTGCGGACCGCCGGACGATGCCGAACGGCAAGCGGAGCAATCGGTTCCAGCCCGGAGTATGGTTCGGTGCACATGGCGAAGGGGAGCGGGCAGTGGGCATAGCGGTGACGGCGTTCACCGACAAGGGGCTGGTGCGCGCCGCGAACGAGGACGCGCTGCTGGTCGGCGGCTGGACGTGCCAGGCGGAGGCCGGATCGCTGGTCCAGATGCGATTCGGCGACGACACGCCGTTCGTCGCCGCCGTCGCCGACGGTATGGGCGGGCATGTCGGCGGCAATTTGGCCAGCCGGGTCGCGCTGGCGGCGGTCGCCGAGCTCGCTCCGGGCTGGGAGACCGCCGACGACGTCGCCGAAGGGCTGCAGGAGGCCAACGACCGGGTGTTCCAGGTCGGGCAGAACGTCGAACTGCTCGGGATGGGCACGACGATCGCCGGCATCTGTGTGCTCGCCGACGAGGTGGTCGCCTTCAACGTCGGTGACAGTCGGGTATACGGCATCAGCGACGGTGTCCTGCAACAGCTTTCGATCGACGACGCGATCCTCGACGCCCAGGGCAGGCCGACGCACACCATCACGCAGGCGCTCGGCCAGCGGCTGCCGGTGGAGCCGCACCTGTCGATCCTGCCCCGCCACGGGGCGGGTTATCTGCTGTGCTCCGACGGGGTGAGCGGGATGATGCCGGACGAGCGGTTGGCGGAGGCGGTGCGGCAGACCGACCCGGCCGACGCCGCGGCGACGATCATCGACGCGGTCCGCCGGGCCGGGGCCCAGGACAACTTCTCGTTCGCGCTGATCTCGGTTTCGGCCGCCGCGTCCGAGTGACGGGTCAGACGAGCACGACGCGTTCCTGCCCGTCGATGAGCCGTTTGAGCTCGCCGACGACGCGTTCGAGTTCGTCGACCATCCAGCTGGTCAGCCCCCGGCGACGGTAGAGCGCGAGCAGCTCGGCGAAGTACCACAGGTGTTCGGCGGGGTCGGTGACGGTGAACCGCTGCCACAGCGGCGGCCCGATCTCGCGGTAGTCGCGCAGCAGGCTGCGGGCGTTGTCGAGTTTGTCGGCGACCGACACCAGCAGGGTGTCCGCGCCGGCCGTGTTCAGGTGGGCGATGTGCGCCTCTTTGCGTTGCCGCCACGGCGGTTTCGGGCGGACGTCGGTGTCGCTGCACTCGGCGACCATGCGGGCGACGTCGTCGCCGAAGTTGGCGCGGATGTCCTCGACGGTCGCGGTGGTGTCCTCGACGGCGTCGTGCAGCAGCGCCGCGATGGCCTGGGCCTCGGTGCCGCCGTCGTTGATCACCAGCCCGGCGACGTTGAGCAGGTGGCCGATGTAGGGCGCGCCGCCGCCCTTGCGGACCTGGTTGTGGTGCAACACCTCGGCGTAGACCAGCGCCTTGGCGAACTGCCCACCCAACGTCGGTGTCGACGTGTGCTCGCTCATCTGCGGCCACCTCCCGCCCTCGACGATAGTCGGGATGCCGCCGACCCCACCCCGGTTGCAACGGAATAGCATTCCTGGTCGCGATTTGGCGGGCTTGACGACCGCGGTTTCACTTTCGGCGCGGGTGGGGGCGCCCGGCGTGGGCTACGGCGTGCGCTCGACGACGTTGGTGCCCGACTGATTGATGTGCGGATCGCCGGTGTGGTAAAGCACCCGATTGTCGAAGCCCGACGCGTCGATGACATCGGTGCTGTCGACCGTCACCTCGTTGTCCGCCCCCGAGACGACCACCCGTCGGCAGTGGCCGGCAATCGTCACCGTGTTCCCCACACCGCTGACGGAGACGATGGTGTCGTCGCACACGATCCTTCTCACGTTGCCGACCCCGGAGACCCTGATCTGGAAGCCCGGCAGGCCTTCTATGACCGCCGGCGGTTCGGGGGTCGGGTTGATCGAGGGCAGCGGCGTCCGTGTGGGAAACGACGGCGGTTCGGGAATCGGGCCGAACGAGGGCAGCGGCGGCAGCGTGCGAAACGACGGCCCTTCGGGAAAGTCGACGTGGCCGCCGCCGCCGGCGACCCCGTCGAGCGAGGCGCCCCTGAACGCCCACCAGACCAGTGTGCCCGCGCCGAGCACCCCCAGGATCACGACCGATACCACCGCCACGACGATGGTGACAGGCAGGACGGTCCGCGACGACGGGGGCGAGTAGTGGCCGCCGGTCGGATAGCTCGACGGATATCCCTCGACCGGCGGTGGCAGCGCGTCGGCCGAGGGCCACTCGCCGGAGGTCTGGTCGACTCCGAGTTCGCGGGCCCGCTGCGTCGCCCGCTCGAGGTACCGGATCCGCTCTTCGGGGTCATCCTCGGATGCCATTCGCTAATCGTCCCACAACGGTGGCGGCGATGGCGGCTGGTCGCAGTCGGCGAGTACCGTTGCCGCAGTACGGCGGGGGTGGGTAGGAGAATTGTCGGACGCCGTGACGGGCTGAGGTGAGTTTGCTGTGACTGATCGGGTGGCGGATCGCCCGGCGAACGACCGGCGCGCGGTCAAGCGACGCAGGCGGGTGGTCCCGATCGCGGTGGTGGCCCTGGTGGCTGCGGTGTCGGCCACCGTCGGCGTGGTGGCGTTGAAGACCCGGCCGGCGGCGCAACCGGAGCGGCAACCGGCGGCGAGTTCCGCTGCACCCGAACAGCTGCCGCCGCCGCCCGAACCGCCTCCGCCCTGTGTTCCGGAGCTACCCGGCAGAAGCTCGCACAGCTGCTGATGGTCGGGGTGCGGGGAGCCGCCGACGCCCGCGCGGTGGTGACCGACCACGGGGTCGGAGGGATCTTCATCGGCAGCTGGACCGACCTGACCATGCTGCAGGACGGCTCGCTGGCCGAGATCGCCGCCGCCGCGGGCCCGTTGCCGCTGGCGGTCAGCGTCGACGAGGAGGGCGGCCGGGTGCAGCGGCTGTCGAGCCTGATCGGGTGGCAGCCCGCACCCCGCGCGCTGGCCACCGGCGCCACGCCCGACGAGGTGTACCGGATCGCGCTGGAACGCGGCCGGCAGATGAGAAACCTCGGCATCACCATCGATTTCGCGCCGGTGGTCGACGTCACCGACGCGCCGGGCGACACCGTGATCGGCGACCGGTCGTTCGGCTCGGACGCCGCCCAGGTCACCGAGTACGCCGGCGCGTACGCCCGCGGGCTGCGCGACGCGGGCGTGCTGCCGGTTCTCAAACACTTCCCCGGACACGGCCGGCCTCCGGCGATTCGCACACCGGCGTGGTCAGCACACCGCCGCTCGATCAACTCGAACTGTCCGACCTGATCCCGTACCGCACGCTGACCGGCCAGCACCCCGTCGCGGTGATGATCGGCCACCTGCAGGTGCCCGGGCTGACGGGTACCGAGCCGGCCAGCCTGTCGGCGGCGGCCTATCAGCTGCTGCGCTCCGGCGGCTACGGCGGCCCACCGTTCACCGGGCTGATCTTCACCGACGACCTGTCCGGCATGGCGGCCGTCACCGCGCAGCACACCGTCCCGGAGGCGGTGCTGCGGGCGCTGCAGGCCGGGGCCGATGTCGCGCTGTGGATCAGCACCGACGCGGTGCCCACCGTGCTCGACACCCTCGAGCGAGCCGTCGAGGGCAAAGAGCTGCCGATTGCGCGGGTCGACGAGGCGCTGGCCCGGGTGGTGAAGGCCAAGACCGGCTGCGGCTGAGCCGCGCAAGTGGCGCTATCGCACGCGTTAGTGCCACTTGCGCGAAACCGGCCCCGTTCGGCACGGATCGTCCTACGCTGCACTCGACGGTCGAGAACCGATTGGGCGGGGCAATGACACGCACGCGCAGGACATCGCCGGACGAGTCCGAGTCCGTCGGGGTGCGGACCCGGCTGCTGAAGGCCTCCTACGAGCTTTTCACCGAGCGCGGTTACCGCGCTACCACCACCAAGGAGATCGCCGCGCGCGCCGGTGTGGCCGAGCCAACCCTGTTCCGCCACTTCGGATCCAAGGTCGACGTCTTCGAGGCCGCCGTTCTCGAACCGCTCAAGGCCTACCTGGCGCGGTGGAGCCGGTCGTGGGTCGACGTCTCCGGCCGGGTGGGGCTGGCCGAGATGGCCACCCAGCTGGTCGAGGGCCTGTACCCGGTGATCCGCCGGGACCGGAACCTGTTCATCGAGCTGATGGCCGCGCGCAACGACCCGCTCAGCGATCTGTACCCCGCCGCGGTGGAGATCAGCGGGCAACTGCGCGACGGGCTGCGCATGGTCCACGACGCCGGGTTCGCGGTCACCGACCGCTACGGCCTGTGGGGCGAGGACATGCCGGCCACCATCGGCGCGGTGGCCAGCATGGTCATCGGCGCGGCGCTGTTCGACGACTGGGCGTATCCGGCGGGCAAACGGGTGCCCGGGCGGGAGCGGATGATCCGCGAGATGTCCACGCTGATCATCGACGGAACCACCCATCGATCACCGAGATCGAACGAATCAAAGCCCGGGAATACCAGGTGAATCAACATATTGTGTTTGTGGCACTAACATGTTATGAAAGTAGCGCTAACGCAGGTCCGGCTCGGCCGGGTTCTGCGCTGCGGCGTGACGGTCGTGGAGAACGGAGATCACAATGACCGAGACCACCCAGGACGCCGTCGTCGATATCTCCGATCGCGAGTTCGGATCGGGTATCAGCCTGTCGACGTACCGGTTTCCCACCGGATGGTTCATCGTCGGTTTCGCCTCCGACCTCGCGCCCGGGCAGGTCAAACGGGCGCACTATTTCGGTCAGGAACTGGTCATCTTCCGCACCCAGTCCGGGCGGCTACAGGTGCTCGACGCCTACTGCCTGCACCTGGGCGCGAACATGGGCGTCGGCGGCACCGTCGAGGGTGAGCATCTGGTCTGCCCGTGGCACGGCTGGCACTGGCGCGGCGACGGCACCAACGCCCTGATTCCGTACAGCAGGATCGGGTGCAAGAACAACATCCGGATCAGGTCGTATCCGTGCATGGAGTGGTACGGGTTCATCCTGGTCTGGCACGAGCGCCACGGCCGGCCGCCGTACTGGACCCCGCCGCGGATCCCGGAACTGGAAACCGGCGAGTACTACCCGCTGCACCCGCACAGCCGGATGGTCAACCGGGTCAAGGTGCACGCCCAGATGATCATCGAGAACGCGGCCGACCCGTATCACGTGCAGTACGTGCACAAGGCCGCCAACCCGGCCAACACCGCGAGCTTCGAGGTCAAGGGCTATCACCTGCACGCCACCGTCAAGGCGCACTTCGGCGGTGGGCGGCCGAGCACCTGGCTGACGCCCAACGGCCCGGTCGAGGCCGAGATCATCTACGACAACTATTCGCTGGGACTGGGTTTCGTCCGATTCCCGGCCGACCTGGTCGCGACCGTGCAGGTCACCGGCCAGACTCCGGTCGACGAGGAGTACACCGACTACTTCTTCACCATGGCGTCGGTGCGCGAGCCCGGCGACACCGGAGACCGGCCCACCGGCCGCGCGGCGAAGTTCCTGCAGCTGCAGCAGGAGGTCATCAAACAGGACTTCTTCACCTGGGAGAACATGAAGTACCTGGAGAAGCCGAACCTGGCGCCGGAGGAGGCGCGGGACTACGCCGCGCTGCGCCGGTGGGCCCACCGCTTCTACCCGGGCGAGACCCCGTCGCCCGACGATTTCGGTTACACCGCAGACGGCCGGCCGGATCCCGACGTGACCGTGTGATGTCGACCGCAGCGCCGCACCTGCCCTGGCTCGAGCCGGCCACCTTCGGGCTCGAGACGTTCGATGTGCCCACCGCATTGGACCGGCGCGCAGCGGAATTCGGCGACCGGACCATGATGGTGATCGGCGACACCCCGGTGACCTTCGCCCAGATGCGCGAACACGCCCGCGCCGCGGCCAAGGTGCTGCTCGAACTCGGGGTGCAGCGCGGCGACACCGTCGCGTTGTTCGCCGCCACCTGCCCGGAGTGGGTGTACTTCTGGCTCGGCGCGGCGTACGTCGGCGCGGTCACCGCCACGGTCAACATCGCCAACAAAGGCGATTTCCTTGCCCACGCGCTACGGCTGGCGCGCGCCAAGGTGGTGATCACCGACACCGACCGTGAGCCGCGGCTGACCGAGATCGCCGACCGCACCGACCCGTTGACCAAGTTCGTGGTGCTGGACGGGTCGCTGACCCACGATGCCGCGCGGTTGCCGGAAACGCCGCTGTCCCAACCTGGTTCGGGTGACGACATCGGCGTGCTGTTCTTCACCTCCGGTACCACCGGGCCGTCGAAGGCGGTCGCGACCACCTGGCCGTACCTGTTCACCGCCGCCGCCGCGATGGCGGACGCGTGGCAGCTGGCGGCGGGTGAGGTGCTGTGGTCGGCGATGCCGCTGTTTCACCTCAGCGCCGCGCCGATGGTGCTCACCCCGCTGCTGCTCGGGTCGACGACCGTGCTGCGGGCGGCGTTCCACCCCGCCACGATGCTCGACGACATCCGGGCGTGCAACGCGGTCGGGTTCGCCGGTGCCGGGGCGATGGTGTCGATGCTCTACAACCAGCCGCCCGCCCCGTCCGACGCCGACAACCCGTTGCGGTTCATCTCCGCCGCCCCGATCGACGCGGCGAACTACCGGCGCATCGAGGAGCGCTACCGGGTCCGGATCGTCACGGTCTACGGCCTGACCGAGGCGTTCCCGATCACGGTCAAGAAGGTGTCCGAACCCGGGGTGCCGGGCACCTCGGGGCGGCTCAACCCGGCGTTCGAGGTGCGCCTGGTCGACGCCGACGGCAACCCGGTGCCACCCGGTGACGCCGGTGAGATCACTTGTCGCGCACGGTTTCCTCATGTGATGAGCACGGGGTACGTCACGTCCGGGTCGGGCCGGGTGGAGCCTCACCCGGAGTGGTTCCGCACCGGCGACATGGCCAAGCTCGACGACGACGGCAACCTGACCTTCACCGACCGGGTCAAGGACTCGCTGCGCCGGCGCGGCGAGAACGTCTCCTCGGTGGAGGTGGAGAGCACCGTCGTGCAGCATCCCGCGGTGCTCGAGGCGGCGGTGATCGGCGTGCCCAGCGAACTCGGTGAGGACGACATCCTCGCGGTCGTGGTGCTGCGGCCCGGGGCGACGCTCGACTGCGCCGACCTGCTCGACTTCTGCTCGGCGCGGATGCCGTACTTCTGCGTCCCCCGCTACGTCGAGGTGGTCGACGAACTGCCGAAGAACGCGGTCGGCAGGGTGCGCAAGGACCTGTTGCGAGCACGCGGACTGACCGCCGCGGCATGGGATCGCGAAGCACACGGCTACGTCCTGACCCGGTGAGAAGCGAAGGAGACCACGGTGACGCTGACCTATCAGCAGCAGTTCATTCTCGACGGGCTTGCGGGACGGGCCGCGATCCTCAACCTCGACGCCCGATACGACCGGCTCTACTCGGCCGGTGATCTCGCCGGGTGGATCGCCACGTTCCGGCACGCCGGGGCCAGCTTCCGCCGCGGCGGCGAGGAGTTCACCGATCTGCGCGCGGCGTTCGACGGCGGCAACGGCCGGCGGCTGGTGACCGTCGACCACGAGATCAACGTCGACGGCATCGACGCCACCCAGCGCTGCGTGGCGCTGCTGTTCGTCGGGGGCCGACTGCGGGCCACCGGGGTCTTCGACGACCGGCTGCTCTACGAACGCGGCGGGTGGTATTTCACCTCGCGCGCCCTGGACTGGGATCCGGTGCCCGAGCCGTCGCGGCTGGCGGGGTGAGGCGATGACGAAGCCCTGGCGGGACGGGCCGTACCGGGTGGTGCAGTGGGGCACCGGCAACGTCGGCCGGCGGGCGCTGGCCGCCCTGCTGGACCTGCCGCAGCTGACGCTGGTCGGCCTGCACGTGGTCACCCCGGAGAAGGTGGGCAAGGACGCCGGGGAGTTGATCGGGCGGCCGCCGATCGGCGTCGTCGCCGCCGATGACGCACAGCGCATCCTCGACATCCGGCCCGACTGCGTCAGCTACATGCCCACCGAGATCGACTACGAGCTGGTGTGCCGCTGGCTGCGGGCCGGGATCAACGTCGTCACCACCGGCGACTTCCTCACCGGAGCGTGCCGGCCGCACGAACACCGGCTGCTCGACGACGCCGCGCGCAGCGGCGGGGCCACCTTCCTGGGGACCGGGTTCGAACCCGGGTTCGTCAATCTCGCCGCCGGTTTCCTCACCGGTGCCTGCCGGCGGGTGCGCAGCGTGCGGATCGCCGAGACCCTGGACTGCACCACCTATCCGGTGGCCGCCGCCTGGGAGGCGATGGGATTCGGCAAACCGCCCGAAGGCGGCCCGGTCACCCTGACCCCGGAGACCACGCCGTTCGCCAAGGCGTACTTCGAGACGCTCGACCTGGTGGCCGGGATGCTCGGCGTCACCCTCGACCACCGTGAGCTCGTCATCGAACAGGCCTGTGCGACAAAGGACCTCGATCTCGGTTGGGCGCACTACGCCCAGGGGACGGTGGCGGGTCAGCGACGGGTCTACCGCGGCTACACCGGCGGCCGGCCGGTGGTGGAGCTGTCGCTGTGCTGGACCATGAGCGATCACGCGCTCGAACCGCAGTGGACCGACCCCGAGGGGTTCCGCATCGAGATCGAGGGCGAACCCAGGGTCGAGGCCGACGTCCGCTACACGGTGCCGCACACCGACGGGCTGACCGACGAGTCCGACGTGATGAGCCTGCTGATGGTCAGTACGGCGATGTCGGCGCTGCACGCCATCCCGGCGGTGTGCGCCGCCGAACCCGGCGTCGTGCTGGCCTCGGATCTCCCCGTGCTCGCAGCCCGAAACTCACTGTGCTGAAAGGCAGGACACATGCAGAGCCACCGGAGTTCATTCGTCATCGACGGGTTGCCCGAGGAGATCTGGCAGCTGTGGTTCCCCGGGCTGCCGGTCATCGAGATGGACGATGTGCGGATAGAGATCATGCACTTCGGCGACGCCGACAACGAGGGGCTGGTCCGGCACTGCCACTACCGGGTGCCCAGATACCTGCTGTCCGGTGGCCGGGCCCAGTCTTGGGAGCTGGTGACCGACGTGGTGCCCAATGTGTCGTACCGGTACCGGGCGATCACCCGGCCGCCGTTCGCCTACGCCGAGGGCGAGCAGCGGCTCGAACCGCTCGGCGACGGGCGCACCCGGGTGCACTTCGCCGAGACCTACTCGGTGGCCAATCCGGTGCTGCGCGTGCTGTTCGAACGCCGGCTGCACCAGTTCATCTCGCGCGACAACGACACCGTCATCAAGGCCGCGATCGAACGCGGCCTGCAGCAGTTGCGGGCGGCGCAGCAGTGACGTGGCCGGCGGGGTGAGGCAAGAAAGGCGCTGACGATGAGCACACTGCGGGTGGAGGTCATCGAGGACCAGTGCGGTGCCCACGGCTACTGCGAGGGCATCGCGCCGGAGTTCTTCCGGCTCGGCGACGGCGACGAGGTCGAGCTGCTGCGCACCGAGGTGCCGCCGGACAAGCGCGAACTCGTCGAACAGGCCGTCGCGAAGTGCCCGAAAGCCGCGCTGCGGCTGGTCCAGTGACGCGCTAGAGCCAGTCGCGGCGACGGAAGCTCCAGTACAACACGATCACCAGCACGACGATGATCGCCGTGCTGGTGACGAACCCGCCGACCGTGTCGATGCCGGGGAACAGCACGTTCTGTCCGTAGAAGCCGGTGATCGCCGTCGGCACCGCGATGATCGCCGCCCAGCCGGTCAGCTTCTTCATCACCGCGTTGAGGCGGGCGTCCTGCAGCGACAGGTGGGTCTCGAACACCGTGGTGATCATGTCCCGCAGCGAGTCGGTCCACTCCGACACCCGCAACACGTGGTCGTACAGATCGGCGTAATGCGAATCGAGTTCGGGGCTGCCGTGCTGGACGTCCAGGCGCCGGTGCTGGATCGAGTTGACCACCTCGCGCATCGGCAGCACCACCCGGCGCAGCTCCACCAGGTCCTTTCGCAGCCGAAACGTCCTGCGCTGTAATCCCTTCCGGACGTTGTTCGCGAACAGGTCGTCCTCGATCGCCTCGATCGCGTCGTCGAGCGCCTGTACCGCGGTGAAGTGCCCGTCGACGACGACGTCGAGCAGCCCGTGCACCAGTGCGCCCACTCCGAACTCCTGGCCGCCGAGTTCGTCGAACCGCCGGGACACCGCGTCGATGTCGAAATCGCGCGACAACCGCACCGTGATCAGCCCGCGCGGCAGCACGAACCCGGAGATGCGGTGGATGTCGAGCAGGGAGTCGGACTGGTCGGCGGGCGGGGGATCCTTGACCATCACCCCGTAGACCGTGAAGAACGTGTGGGTGCGGTAGGCGACGGCCTTGGTGCGCTCGGATTCGGCGATAGCGTCCTCGACCGCCCAGGCGTCGAGTTCGAGCTCGTCCGCCAGGCGGGCCAGCACCTCGTGGTCGGGATCGCAGATGTCACACCACAGCAGGGTGTCGCCGGCCGCGAGGTACTCCGAGATCGCGTCGAAGTCGAAATCGTCCTGCGGCTTGCCCCCGCGCCACACCCGCCCCTGGACATGCGTCATCGGTCCATCCTCTCGCGAGCCGTGCGTTTCGCCGGACGATCGGAGACGTTCAGGCGTCGCGCGGCCGGGCGGCGGGGGAGAAGCCGTCCAGCAGCGAGCGCACCCCCAGCCGCCAGCGGCGTTCCACGTCGGCCGCCGACGACCCCAGCCACCGGCCCAGCTCCTGGACCGCCAGACCCTGCGCCAGCGCCAGCAGCGCATGGGCGATGTCGGCGACGTCGCCGGCCAGCAGTCCCGCGTCGACACAACGCTGGATGCGCCCGACGAACACCTCGCGGACCGCTGCCCCCGCGGCCCGTTCCTCGGGTCCGGGCTCGAAATCGGCGAACGGGCGCGAGAACATCACCTGTGCCAGCCGCGGGTAGTCGCGGCAGAACCGCCGGAAGACCGGCACCACCCGTTCCAGGTCGGCCAGCGGGTCGTCGCTGACCGGGATCGCGGCCAGCTCGGCGCCCAGCCGCCGGAAGCCCTCGAAGAACATCGCCCGCACCAGCCCGGCCTTGTCGCCGAACAGCTCGTAGACCGCGGGCACCGAGGTGCCCGCCCGCTCGGCGACCAGGCGGGTGGTGAACCGTGCGATGCCCTCCTCGCCCAGCGTCGCAATGGCCACCGCGAGCACGTGGTCACGCAGTTGCGGGGTGCGCTGCTTGGCCCTGGGCATGGCGCGTGTCAGCCGAGCGTGTACTCGCTTGCCAGGCTGTCGATTCCGGCGCGGATCGCGTTGAGCGCGGCCGCGCGGGCCTTGAGCTTGCTGGCCAGGTGGGCGCGCAGATCCAGGGTTGCCGCCGCCTCGGCGGCCACCTCCTGGGCGCGCGGCACCACCCGGTCGGTGTCCTCGACGACCTCGTCGAGCCAGCCCGCGGCGATCGCGTCGTCGCCGGTGTAGGTGGTGGCCAGCGCGGCGGCCCGGTCCATCGCGGCGGGGGTGAGCTTGAGTCGCATGATCTCCAGCGCCGCGTTGGGCAGCACCATCCCGATGGCCACCTCGTTGGCCTGGCAGCGGGTCCGCGGACCGCCGATGCGGCGATCACCGCTGAGCAGCAGGAACGAGCCCATCGCGATGGCCGGGCCGGTGGCCGCCATGATCACCGGGGCGGGGAAGGTCAGGCAGCGCACCGCCAACGTGAACCCGCCGGTGAGCATGCCGAGCGCGGCCGGGACATCGCCGGCCTGAAAGACGCTCAGGTCGAAGCCGCCGCTGAACACCCGGGCGTTGCCGGCGATGACGACGGCCTTGGCGCCGTCCTGTTCGGCGCGGTCGAGTGCCTCGTTGACCGCCGACTGCATCGCCGGACCCAGCACGTTGACCTTGCCGTCGTCGAGGGTGATGGTCGCGACGGACTCGTGGAGTTCATAACGGGCTGTGCTCATGGAGCGATGTTACGTAACGAGGTTCCGAAAAGCCTGGAGCCCGGGGCCGGCGGGTCAGACGAGCCGGTGCCGGCCGTTGATGATCTCGGTCTGTGGCTCGCTGTCGTCGGGCCGGACCGGCGCGCCCGCATCGTCCCGATACCCGGCGTACTCGGGGTCGGGATACTCGCCGTCGGGCTGGGCGTGCCGGGCGGCCCGCGCCGGGACCGCCGGCCGCTCGGGCCGAAACGGTGGTGCCGGCGGGTCGGCGGGCCGGGGCTGCGCCCGCTGGAGCTCGACGGCGGCCTGGGTCGAGGTCACCTTCTCGCGCATCCGTTCGGCGGCGTTGCGCACCCGGTTGATCTCGTTGCGCAGCACCTCCTCGCGGCTCTCGCGGGTGGCCCAGTGGTAGTAGGTCAGCAGGTTGCGCAGCAGCTCGAGTTTCTGCTTCTCCTGGCGGGCCAGGTCGTGGCGGGTGAGCAGTTCGATGCGCTCGACCGGGTGCAACGTCGCCCAGTCCAGCACCGCCGTGGACCGGTATCGGTAGCGTTTGCCGCGCTTGTCGTCCTTCGGGCGGTCGTAGTAGGTGACCGCGCCGTCGAAGCGCGACGCGATCGTCTCGCCCAGCTCGCGCCGGTCCAGCGCGGAGTCCCACACGATCCGCCACTCCTGCGAGGGTGCCAGGTAGGGGATCTCGGCCGGTAGGTTCAACGGGACGATGTCGACGAAGCGGTCGTCGTAGACCTGTTCGTAGCGGCCGACGGTCGGCGGGTTGTGCCACTCGAACCGGATGTTGTAGGCGGGTGTCTGGCCGAAGTTCTTGACCACCAGCTCGATCAGATGCCAGTCCTGTGGAGCCGGTTCCATGTACATCGCCACATTGGGCTTCGTCAGCTCCTCGGCCTGCTCCCGGGACCGCTGGTAGGCGCGCCAGGCATACACCAGCGCGGCGACGAGCAGCACCACGGCCACCCACGCCGCCAGCGCGAGCCAGCCGGTCGGTGAGATCTCCGACAGCCTGTCCACGCACCGCTGTATATCACGTCAGCGGCGACCGAACAGCATTAGCGAACTTACCCTGCTGTCATTTGCTGGAAAACCCCAGGACTCCGTTTTTGCAGTGACAGAAGTGCCCGGTGGGGATGTGAGGACGGTTGCCGCTCCGGTTGCCGACGAGCGCTCAGGCGCCCATCAGCATGCGCCACTGCTGCAGGTTGCTGGCCCGGTAGACGTAGTTGCTGCGACGCACCTCCGACAGCGACGCGCTCGGCTCGATCGAGTACCAGTGCCCCGGGTAGACCGTGGGATCGCCGGACAGCCGGGCGAGGGCCTGCAGGCTGTGGAACATGTCGTCGACGTTGCCGCCCGGGAAGTCGGTGCGGCCGCAGCCCTCCAGGAACAGCGTGTCGCCGGCCACCAGTTTGCCGTCGACCAGGAAGCACTGGCTGCCCGGGGTGTGACCGGGGGTGTGCAGCAGCTCGATGTCGACCGCGCCGACCGCGACGACGTCGCCGTGCTCGTGCGGGGTGAGCTCGCTCGGGGCGATCCCGGTGACCTTGGAAACCCAGTCCGCCTCAAGGCTGTTGACGTGCACCGGCACGCTGGTGCGCTCCAGCAGCTCGACCACGCCCTTGAGCGTGAAGCCCATCATCGACCCGCCCACATGGTCGGGATGGTGGTGGGTGACCAGCACCCCCGACAGACGCATGCCGTCGGCCTCGGCGATGTCGACGAGGTCATTGGCGGCGTAGGCCGGGTCGACCACCACGCAATCGCCGGTCTCGCGGTCGCCGATCAGATAGGCGAAGTTGCGCATCTGCTGAGCCATCAGGTCGCCCGCGGCGAAATCGCGGCCCGACAACAGCTGGCGGAAGTACAGGCGGTCGGTCATGCCCTCACTGTATTCAAGACCGCTGCACCCAGGATCGCCGCGGACCCGCCGGCTGTGGCGCCGCTCACTGCGCGTCGCGCAGCCGCACCATCCGGGTGGTGCTGCTTTCGTCGAGCTCGACGATGTCGGAGCGCGACCGCAGGAAGTCCGAGAACGACTTGAACCCCAGTGACTTCTCCGAGAACGACGGGTCCATGCGCTTCATCTGCGCCTTGACCGCCGAGTTGTGCAGCCAGTCGGCGTCGTCCTTCTCGTGGCCGATGCGCAGCGCCCGCACCAGCAGGGCGGTCGCGGCGGCCTGCGGGTCCTCGGGTTCGGGCTCCTGCTCGGCGGTGGCCCGGCTGCTGCGCCGCGGTTTGCGCTTGGGGGGTTCGGGCACCGGCACGCCCGGCAGCGCGTCGTAGGTGACGAACTCGTCGCAGGCGGCGGTCAGCGAGCGGCTGATCGAGCCCGCCACGCCGATGCCCACCACGTAGCGGCCGAGCCGCTTGCAGCGCTGGGCCAGCGGAATGTAGTCGGAGTCGCCGGCCACGATCACCACGTGCGTCAGGTCGGGGAGCCGGAACATGTCCTCGACGGCGTCTACCGCCAGCCGGATGTCGGCGCCGTTCTTGCCGTACGCCGCGGTCGGAAACAGCTGCACCAGGTCGACCGCGCGGGCCACCAGCTGGTCGCGGTAGGCGGCGTTGATCTCGGCCGACCAGTCCGCGTAGGCGCGGGTGAGCACCAGGGTGCCGTACGACGACGCGAAGTCGATGATCGCGCCGATGTCCACGCGCGCGGCGGCCAGCCGTTCGGGGTGCTTGTCGAACCCGGCGGCCCGGTCGCGCTGGAACGAGTTGCGGCCGTGAACCTGGTCGTAGCGGGAGATGACGATGTTGTCGAAGTCGATGTAGACCGCGACACGGGGGGTGGCCGGTTCGGTCACAATCCGCCCCCTCTCATGGGCCTGATGAGCCGGTTTGGCGAGCCAATCGGCGAGAATGTACCCTCTTTAAGGCCCACGGCACGGCCGATGGGTCAGCGAAGTGGCAACGCCCCCTTAGCTCAGTCGGCAGAGCGTTTCCATGGTAAGGAAAAGGTCAACGGTTCGATTCCGTTAGGGGGCTCGGTGGACGGGCAGCGTGGGAATTCATTCCTCCGCTGCCTGTAGCCATCGGGGCGGTGTAGCTCAGCTGGTTAGAGCGCACGACTCATAATCGTGAGGTCGGGGGATCGAGTCCCCCCACCGCTACCAGACAAGAGAACGCGCAGACGACAAGGACGAGAGAGACGTGGCCTCCAGTACCGACGTACGGCCGAAGATCACGCTGGCGTGCGAGGTGTGCAAGAACCGCAACTACATCACCCGCAAGAACCGCCGCAACGATCCGGACCGGCTTGAGCTGAAGAAGTTCTGCCCGAACTGCGGCAAGCATCAGCCGCACAAGGAATCGCGCTGACGCGTCGGCCGCGGGACGTCCGTCCGAGGTCGACGGGATAGGTCAACCACCGGTGTCGCTGTCACAGAATCTCGTGGGGAGGCACTTCCGGTATCCCGACTACTACGTTGTCGGCCGGGAGAAGATCCGGGAGTTCGCCACCGCCGTCAAGAACGATCACCCCGCCTTCTTCGACGAGCAGGCCGCTGCGGACCTCGGGCACAAGGCGCTGCCTGCCCCGCTGACCTTCCTCTCCGTGTTCGGCTACGCGGCGCAGTTGGCGTTCTTCGAGGATGCGAACATCGCGGTCAACGACATGCGTATCGTGCAGGTCGACCAGGTGATGAAGTACGTCAAGCCGATCTTCGCCGGCGACAAGCTGTACTGCGATGTCTACGTCGACTCGGTGCGCCAGGCGCACGGCGCCGACATCATCGTGACCAAGAACATCGTCACCAACGAGGCCGGTGAGATCGTGCAGGAGTGCTACACGACCTTGGCAGGTCGGGCCGGCGAGGAAGAAGAGGGTTTTTCAGATGCCACTGCGTGAGTTCAGTTCGGTGAAGGTGGGCGACCAGCTTCCCGAGAAGAAGATCCAGCTGACCCGGCAGGATCTGGTGAACTACGCCGGAGTCTCCGGCGACCTGAACCCGATCCACTGGGACGACGAGATCGCCAAGCAGGTCGGCCTGGACACCGCCATCGCTCACGGCATGCTCACCATGGGTCTCGGCGGCGGCTACATCACCGAGTGGGTCGGCGACCCCGCCGCGGTCACCGAGTACAACGTGCGGTTCACCGCGGTGGTGCCGGTGCCCAACGACGGCGTCGGTGCCGAGATCGTGTTCAGCGGCAAGGTGAAGTCCGTTGATCCGGAGACCAAGTCGGTGACGATCGCGCTGTCCGCGACGACCGGGGGCAAGAAGATCTTCGGCCGCGCCATCGCAACGGCGAAGCTGGCGTAGCCATGGCCCTCAAGACTGATATCCGGGGAATGGTCTGGAAGTACCCGGACAAATTCGTGGTCGGGCGGGAGCAGATCCGCCAGTACGCCAACGCGGTCAAGGCCTACGACCCCGCCACCCACGACGAGAAGGCCGCCGCCGAACTCGGCCACTCCGGGCTGGTCGCGCCGCTGACGTTCATGTCGATCTTCGCGGTGATGATCCAGCGGCACTTCTTCCAGCACGTCGACGTGGGCTTCGAGACCATGCAGATCGTGCAGGTGGATCAGAAGTTCAAGTTCTACCGGCCGATCGTCGACGGCGACCAGGTCAACGGCACGATGTACATCGAGTCGGTGGACGAGCGGTTCGGGGCCGACATCGTCACCACCCGCAACGTGCTGACCGACCAGAACGGCGAGGTCGTGATGGAGTCCTTCACCACCCTGATGGGGCACGAGGGCGACAACTCGATCTCGGCGGGCTGGGACCCGGTGACCGGGCAGGTGACCCGCAAGCCGGTCCAGCACGACACCGCGCCGGCCGAGGGCGCGGAGAACAACACATAGGGCGGTCCGGTCAGGGCCGGGCAGGCGGACCAGGGGAGGATTGGTAACTCGGGCGGGTGGCACGCTACACTCGTCTCTCGGGGTTTTCCCAGTCCAGCGCGCTGTCCGTCGGCCTCCTGATCCACCGAACGGGGAGCGCGCGAAATTGTGTGAGCCCCGAGCAGGTGCGCGGAGGAAGTCGCAGTACGCGGCGTCGTCCGCCAAAGGGGCGTAGCTCAACTGGCAGAGCAGCGGTCTCCAAAACCGCAGGTTGCAGGTTCAAGTCCTGTCGCCCCTGCTCAAACTGAATACTCGACAACATGTGGACACTGGATAGTGACCACACGAACCCAGACGAAAGGCATGCGGTGAGCGACGAGCGCGATCGCACCGGTTCCCAAACCGGCGACGGCCGCAGCGCCGTGGTGACCCGGCCGGGCCGCCCGACCGGCAAGCGGTCACGACGCGCGGCGGCCGGCGAGGGCGCCGGCGCAGCCATCGACCTGGCGACCGGCGCGGCGGCCACGCCGACCAAGAACGGCGAGGGGACCGGCAAGGCCGCCAAGACCGCCAAGAAGGGGGAGGGTCCGCGTCGGCGAATCCCGAATCCGTTCGCGTTCGTCTGGAGCTACCTGAAGCAGGTCGTCGCCGAGCTGCGGAAGGTGATCTGGCCGAACCGCAAGCAGATGGCCACCTACACGGGTGTGGTGCTGGCCTTTCTGGCGTTCATGCTGGTCTTGATCGGCCTGGTCGACTTCGGGCTGGCCAAGCTGGTGATGTGGGTGTTCGGCTGACGAGCGGACGTAGTGAGAGGACTGTGACGTGACTAGCTTCGAGGGCGACACGCCTTCGCCCGAGACCGACGACGCGGTCGACGAGACGACCGTCGGCTCCGCGGACGGTGAGGCGGCCACCCCGGAGGACGACACCGCGGGCGCCGCGGGCGAGGGCGCCCAGGACGCTCCGGAGGCTGCCGAGGAAGCCCCAGAAGAAGCTGAGGAGGAGGATCCGGCGGTCAAGCTCAAGAAGGAGCTGCAGAAACTGCCGGGGCAGTGGTACGTCGTCCACAGCTACGCCGGTTACGAGAACAAGGTCAAGGCCAATCTCGAGACCCGGGTGCAGAACCTCGACGTCGGCGATTACATCTTCCAGGTCGAGGTGCCGACCGAAGAGGTCACCGAGATCAAGAACGGCCAGCGCAAGCAGGTTCAGCGCAAGGTGCTGCCGGGCTACATCCTGGTCCGGATGGAGCTGACCGACGAGTCGTGGGCGGCGGTGCGCAACACGCCGGGCGTGACGGGCTTCGTGGGAGCCACCTCCAAACCGTCGCCGCTGCCGCTCGACGACGTGGTGAAGTTCCTGCTGCCGCCGCAGGCGGCCAAGAAGCCGGGGAAGGCGGCCGCGAGCGCGGCCGCGGCCAGCGAGACCGGCGGTACCGAGCGGGCGCCCATCGAGGTGGACTTCGAGGTCGGCGAGTCGGTGACCGTGATGGACGGGCCGTTTGCCACGCTGCCCGCCTCGATCAGCGAGGTCAACGCCGAACAACAGAAGCTCAAGGTGCTGGTGTCCATCTTCGGCCGCGAAACACCTGTCGAACTGACCTTCAACCAGGTCGCCAAAATTTAGGGATCCCGGCGTGACAACCCCCGTGCAGCGTCGCTGAACGCGCCGAGATCACTGGAAACGAGAGAGGAACACCAACACTCATGGCCCCGAAGAAGAAAGTCGTCGGGCTGATCAAGCTGCAGATCCAGGCCGGCCAGGCCAACCCCGCGCCGCCGGTGGGTCCCGCGCTGGGCCAGCACGGCGTCAACATCATGGAGTTCTGCAAGGCCTACAACGCCGCCACCGAGAACCAGCGCGGCAATGTGGTGCCGGTCGAGATCACCGTCTACGAGGACCGCAGCTTCGACTTCAAGCTCAAGACCCCGCCCGCGGCGAAGCTGCTGCTCAAGGCCGCCGGGGTGGAGAAGGGCTCGAACAATCCGCACCGCGACAAGGTCGCGAAGGTGACCTGGGACCAGGTCCGCGAGATCGCCGAGACCAAGAAGGACGACCTCAACGCCAACGACATCGACGCGGCCACCAAGATCATCGCCGGTACCGCCCGGTCGATGGGTATCACGGTCGAGTAGCCTGCGGATCGACCCGACGGCACGGTCGAGTAGCCTGCGGATCGACCCGACGGCACGGTCGAGTAGCTCGCGGATCGACCCGACAGTACCGTCGAGTAACACGGACCACGGATCGGCGCCGCCGGTCCGTCGAGTGGGAGGGCCCGCTTCGGCCCGACTGACCACGACTTCTTCACCGGAGGAGATGAAATGAGCAAGAAGAGCAAGGCGTATCGGGAAGCCGCCGCCAAGGTAGACCGCACCCGGCTGTACACCCCGCTGGAGGCGGCGCGGCTGGCCAAGGAGACGTCGTCGAAGAACTCCGACGCCACCGTCGAGGTCGCGATGCGACTGGGCGTCGACCCGCGCAAGGCCGACCAGATGGTCCGCGGCACGGTGAACCTGCCGCACGGCACCGGTAAGACCGCCCGCGTCGCGGTGTTCGCGGTGGGCGAGAAGGCCGCCGAGGCCGAGGCCGCCGGCGCGGACGTGGTCGGCAGCGACGACCTGATCGAGAAGATCCAGGGCGGCTTCCTCGACTTCGACGCCGCGATCGCCACCCCGGACCAGATGGCCAAGGTGGGCCGTATCGCGCGCATCCTCGGTCCGCGCGGCCTGATGCCCAACCCCAAGACCGGTACCGTCACCAACGACGTGGCCAAGGCCGTCAACGACATCAAGGGTGGCAAGATCAACTTCCGCGTCGACAAGGCCGCCAACCTGCACCTGGTGATCGGCAAGGCGTCGTTCGACGAGAAGGCGCTGGCCGAGAACTACGGTGCGGCCCTCGAAGAGGTGCTGCGCGCCAAGCCGTCGGCGTCCAAGGGCCGCTACCTCAAGAAGGTGGTCATGTCGACGACCTTCGGCCCGGGCATTCCGGTCGACCCGTCGATCACCCGCAACTTCACCGAAGCCTGATATCCGGGCCTGATCTCCGCTATCGACGGGTGCGCGCCGGTTGGTGTGAGCCGAGCTCCCTCGCCGCGGCGTCGCTGATCAGCCGGCCCAGTTCGGCGCGGGTGCGGATCCTGAGCTTGCGGTAGATCCGGGTCAGATTGGACTCCACCGTCTTGGGGCTGACGAACAGGGCCACCGCGATGTCCTTGGTGGTCAGTCCCTCGGCGGCGAGTTCGGCCACCCGTTGTTCGGATGCGGTCAGCCCGAGCAGACCGGACCGTCCCTTGAACGTGCGGGCGAGTTCGGCGCGGGCCCGCTCGGCCCACAGCGGTGCACCCAGGTCGGCGAAGATCCGTACCGCCTCGGCCAGCGCGGTGCGCGCGGCCTCCCGCTTGCGCTGCCGGCGCCGCAGCTGTCCGGCGAGCAGCAGGGTGCGGGCGCGCTCGAACGGCATCGGGAGCCGGTCGTGGTGGCGCAGCGCCTCCTCGATCCGCGCGACGGCGCCGGAGACGTCGCCTCGGGTCGCCAGCCAAAGGCTGCGGCACCGGGCGGCGGTCGCCAGCATCCAGGGGCGGTCCAGCAGCCGTCCGTTGGACTCCAGCGCCTCGATCAGCGGGAGAGCCCGGTCGTGGTGGCCGAGCGACACCAGCGCCTCCACCGCGTCGGGCAGATACGCCGCGGAGATGATCTCGGTGCCCGGCTCCCGGGGGAGCCGTTCGATCAGCGGGCCGAGGACCTGCAACGCCTGCTCGTGGCGCCCCAGCGACACCTCGAGGAAGCCGAGAGCGATCACCGCCCAGTCGGGCAGCCGCGGGGAATCGTAACGTTTGGCGAGTTCGATTGCCGCCCTGGCGTTTTCGCGTACATCCTGCTCGCGTCCGGTATGGGCGGCGACGACGGCGAGCATATTGTGCGCGAGCACGCGGAAGTGGTCGCCGCCGAGTTGCTGGGCTCGCTCGAAGGTCTCCGCGGCGAGGGCGCCGGCGGCGTCGTAGTGGCCGCTCCACAGCTCGATCAGCGTCCCGTACACCGCGACGAGCACCAGATCGGTCTCCGCGCCGCGGTCGACGCACTGCCGGCGGACCTGCGCGAGGCGTTCGCGTGCGGCATCGAGCTCACCGAGCCACGACAGCATCAGCGCATAACTGGCTTCGGCGCGGAACGCCAGCGGCGCGTCGCTGTGCGGATCCTCCATCGCCAGAGCGCGTCGGAGACTGACCATGTCGACGCCGCGGCCGGACATGCAGCCGATCGTCGCGCGCACCGCCAGCACCTGGCTGAGCAGGCCGGGATCGCCGACCTGCTCGGCATAGGTGACCGCGCGTTCGGCGCTGCGCAGGGCGCGGCCGATCTCGCCGCTGTTCATCAGCGCGTAGGCCGACAGCAGCAGTGTCTGCACCCGGAGCTGCCCGCCGGAGCTGTTCGCCAGCGCCTCCTCCAGGCAGTTCACCGTCCGGCCGAAGTCGTTGCCGTGAATGTGGATGGCGGCCAACAGGTTCAGCGCCCGGGCCCGGTCCGCGCCGGCCGGCACGGAGTTCAGCACGCCGTCGAGCAGTTGCCGGGTGCGCTGCAGATCACCGGCGTGCAGGTGGTAGTCGGCGGCCCGGATCCGGCGCAGCGGGGTGTCACCGCCCAGCCCGATCGCCAGCTCCACCAGTTCGGCCGCCGCGGCGGGGGCGCCCCGGTCGCCGGCGGCGGCCAGCGCCATGTGCCGGGCCCGTAGCTCCAGCATGGCCGACGTCTCCGCCAACGCCCGGTGCACGGCGCGGCGCCGGCTCGGGGTGGCGTCGGTGTACACGGCGCGGGCGAGCAACGGGTGGGTGAACCGCACCTCGTTCCCGTCGACGGTGATGATGCCCTTGGCGGCGGCCTCGCCGAGCAGTTCGGCGGTGTGGGCGAGGTCGGTGCCGGTGACGCGGGCGATCAGCTCCACCGTGGGGTTCGAGGCGCTGGCGGCGGCCAGCAGCAGGTGCTGGGCGTCGGTGTCGAGACGGCCGATGCGCATCCGCATCAGCTCGGCCAGGGTCGCCGGCAGTTTCGACAGCGAGCCGCCGGCGTCGATCGCACGGGCCAGTTCCAGGGCGTAGAACGGGTTTCCCGCGGATATCTCGGCGATGCGGGCCATGGTGGGGCGCGGGAACGAGCGTCCCAGCCGCTGCGAGATCAAGGTGTGCAGACCGCGCAGACTCAACGGTCCGACCCGCAGGGTGTCGAACCGCCCCGAACCCAGCCTCAGGTGTACCGCCGCACCCTCGCCCTCGTGTTCGGTGCGTTCGGTGAGCAGCAGGCCGATCGGGCCGGTGAAACGGCGCGCCACGGCCGCCAGCACCGCGTGGCTCGACGGGTCGAGCCACTGCACATCGTCGATGGCCACCAGCACCGGCGCCGTGGCGGACAGCCGGGTGACGATCGCGGCGAAGGCCGCGGCCACCACCGATTCATCGGTCGACGGTCCCTGGGCCGTGGTGCGCAGCAGCACCCGGTCGACGGCCAACCGTTGCACCTCGGGCAGGCGCTCGACGATCGTGTGGTCGACGTCGCCGAGCAGGTCGGCGATCGTGGTGTAGGCCAGCACCGTCTCGGCGGCGCCGGCACGCGCGGAGATCACGTGATAGCCGCGCTCGCGGGCGGCGGCGACGCCGGACAGCCACAACGTCGTCTTACCGATCCCGGCGTCCCCCTCGATGGCCAGTCCCGCCGGGTGCTCCGACATCGAAAGCGGAAAGCGCATCAGCGCCCGCAACTCGGCCGGACGTTCGATAACGCCGGAAGTCATGCCCACCCCTTGCTGCCAGCGACCCGAGCCTACCCCTCGAATTCGGCGCCGCGAGCGTAAACCTCACCGGGTGGGCGCCCCGTCGGACGCCGTCGGACCGGCCCGCCGGGAAAACGGAAACGTCACATCCGCAAATTTGCCCCGCCGCCCGCCGATGGTGTGTGATCGTCAACATATGCGCAGGGGCATCCTGCTGTTCGCCGTTCTGGGGCTGCTGAGCACCGCGGCCCTCACCGCTGTCGCCGCGATCGTCGCCGCCATCAGCCTCGCGGCGACCGCTCTGATCGTGCCCGGGACCGGCACACCGAACGCCAACATCGTCGAGAACTACCGCCAGCACTTCGTCGACCGCTACAGCGCACCGTTCTTCCCGGACTGCACGTCGACGAACGGGTGCGAACTCGTCGGCGTCAACTATCCGGCGTCGTTCTTCCCGCTGTTCATCTTCCCGAACTGGTGCGTTCCCGGGCGCTGCGAGACCTGGAACGCCTCGGTCGGCACCGGCGTCGAAGGCGTCATCGAACTGGTCAAGAACCTTCCCGCCGGGGAGCGGGCGCTGCTGCTCGGCTACTCACAGGGCGGAGCGGTGGCCTCGAACGCGCTGCGTGAGCTCGCCGCCCAGGGGCTGTTGGACCGGATCGAGGGCGTGGTGCTCATCGGCAACGCCTACAACCCCGACGGGGGGCTGTTCACCCGGCTGGGTTTCCTGCCGACGATCCCGTTGCTGAACATCAGCTTCGGACCGGCCACCCCGGTCGAGCTGGCCGACGAGATCGGCCCGATGGTGTTCGTCGGCTTCGAGTACGACCCGGTGATGTACGCCCCGCGCTACTGGGGCAATCCGTTCGCGATGCTCAACGCGCTGGCCGCGTTCGAGACTGTGCACGGCTACTACCTGACCCCGAACGGCAACGGGCCGAACGATCCGATCGCCTACGGCTACACGCCGGAGGAGATCGAGGCCTACCTGGACGATCCGGAGTGCACCGGGCCGGTCTGCCGGGAGGACGAGTACGGCAACCGCTACTACATGCTGCCGGCCAAGAGCCTGCCGCTGATGGACCTGGTGATGTCGCTGGTGCCGGAACCGCTTGTGCCCCTGGCCCGGCCGATCGTGGAGTTCCTGACCCCGATCGTCAAGGTGCTGGTCGACCTGGGCTACGACTGGAGCGGTGACCCGGCCGCGACCACCTACCTGTCGATCCTGCCGTTCAGCCCGAAGACCAACTTGGTCAAGGTCGGGGTGGACCTGATCAAGGCGGTGCAGGAGGGCATCCACAACGTGATCGGCGATCAGGGGCCGAACGCTGTGCCGGATACGGACAACGACGTCAGCCTGCTGGCGGCGTCGGGAACGCCGGCGGGCGAGTCCGAGTCGGCTCCGCAGCCCTTCGGCCGGGCGATGACCGCCGCCGGGTTCACCCCGGAGGGGGCGACCGCGGCCGGCGGCGGCACCGAACTGCCGGGGGCTACGCCGGATCAGGCGACCCCCCTGCAGCAGGCAACCGAGGACGGGACCCCGCCGCAGCAGGCGACCGAGGACGGGACGCCCCCGCAGGAGGTGACTGAGGACGGGACGCCCCCGCAGGAGGTGACTGAGGACGGGACGCCCCCGCAGGGGCAGCCACGGGCCGAGACGTCGCAGCAGACCCAGCAGGAATCATCGGGCAAGCAGGGCACCGACACGGCGACCGGGAACCCGGCACCGAACTCCGGGCCGGGCGGGGAGAAGGCCGGCGGCCAACCCGCCCCGGCCAAGGCCGTCGGCCTGAAGACGCGGCGCGAGCAGCGGCAGTCGCACTGGCAGGCGGCCAAGGCCGAGCGGGAGGCGCGCCGCGAGGCCCTCAAAGCGGATCCCGAGACCAAACGCGAGGCGGCCAAGGCCGAGCGGGAGACGCGCCGGCAGGCCTTCAAGGCCGATCCCGACGCCAAGCGCCCGGGGCCCCAGACTCGGCGCGACGTGCAACACCGCAGCACCGGGGACGCCGCGAGCGGAGAAGCCCCGGCGGCCTGACCCGCGGCGGCGGTCCGGTGCGGTGAGGGGTGGCCGGCCCGGCGGACCGCCCACCCTCGCCGGTCAGGCGGCGGCCGCGCCCGGCTTCAGATAGGTGATCAGGCTGACGTCGATGCCCTCGTCGATGAAGTAGTACTGGCAGCCCTTGAGGTAGCGCAGGTAACGCTGGTAGGTCGCCTCGTCGGTCGCCGCGATCGCCGCGTCCTTGTTGCGCTCCAGCCGGTCGGCCCAGATGCCGAGCGTCTTGATGTAGTGGTTGCGCAGCGAAAGCGCCTCCGGCACAACGAAACCGGCCTTCTCGCCGTGCTCCACCAGCAACTGCGTGGTGGGGATGCGCCCGCCCGGGAAGATCTCGGTGATCATGAACTTGATGAACCGGGCCAGTTCGAAGGTCAGCTTCTTTCCGCGGGCGGCCAGGTCGTACGGGTGGTAGCCGACGCTGCTCTGGATGGTCATCCGGCCGTCGTCGGGCATGATCTCGAAGCAGTTCTTGAAGAAGTCGTCGTAGCGTTCGAAGCCGAAGTGCTCGATCGCCTCGATCGACACGATGCGGTCGACCGGCGATCGGAACTGCTCCCAACCCTCCAGCCGCACCTCGAACGACCGGCCGCTGTCGACCTTGCTGAGCAGCTGATCGCAGTAGGCCTTCTGGTTCTTCGACAGGGTCAGGCCGATGACGTTGACGTCGTACTTCTCCATTGCCCGCTGCATGGTCAGGCCCCAGCCACAGCCGATGTCCAGCAACGTCATCCCCGGCTGGAGGTCCAACCGGTCGAGGTGCTGGTCGACGTTGGCGATCTGTGCCTCCGACAGCGTGCAGTCGGGGCCGGTGAAGTATGCGCAGCTGTACTTGCGAGTCGGGTCCTGGAAAATGCTGAAGAAGTCGTCGGACAGGTCATAGTGCGCCTGGATGTCCTCGAAGTGCGGGCGCAGATCCTTCGTGCCGGTTGCGTTGTCAGACATGGTCTACCTGGTTGGCCTTCCTTGTGACGCCGGTCACCCTATTGCCCTGTTGTGTGCTACGACCGAGTCCCCGGACTATGCAGCGAGAACAATACGTCCTAGGGTCACCACCCTAGCTTTCTGTGGGGGGATGACTCCAATTTCGGCCGCGCCGCCGCGGTGCGTGTTGAATCGATCAGCCGCGCCAGGAACACGGTAATTCGATTGTGGCAAACCGCAATGCGGCCGCGGCGACGATCCGACTCGCACCGTTGTCAGTGCTCGAAAGCCCGCACCGGACGGGATCGAGGCGAATTTCGAGCGGCCGCAGCGAAATTGCTCGTCAGTTCGCCGACGATGTCGTCCCACAGCTCGCGGGGCAGGTCGTGGCCCATGCCCTCGAACAGCACCAGGCGGGCGTCGCGGATCGCCCGCGCCACCGCGCGGCCGCCGGTGGGCCGCATCAGCTTGTCGGCGGTGCCGTGGATGACGACGGTCGGGGCGGTGATCCGGCGGTCGTAGCGGCGCAGGCTGCCCGAGCCGAGGATGGCCGCGAACTGCCGGCCGACGCCGGCCGGATAGTAGGAGCGGTCATAGGATTCGGCGGCCTCGGCGCGGATGCGGTCCTCGGGGACCGGGTATCCGGGGCTGCCGATGATCCGGCTCACCCGCACCGCGTTGTCGATGATCGCCTCACGGCTGGTGTCCTTGGGGCGCTGCAGGATCGCCAGCAGGTGCCGCGGCCCGGGCGGCGGCAGCAGCGGCCGGTTGTTGCTGGAGAAAATGACCGCCAGCGACTCGGTGCGCGGCTGGTGTCGGGCGGCGAACACCTGGGCGATCATCCCACCCATCGACGCCCCCACGATGTGCGCCGACTCGATCCCGAGGTGGTCGAGCACCGCCGCGGCGTCGTCGGCCATGTCCTCGAGCGTGTACACCGCCGGGCTGCGCAGCCCGAGGAAGGAACGCACCATCCGGGGCAGCAGTGCGGCGCCGGTGTGTGCGCCGGACAGCTTCGAGGACAGGCCCACATCGCGGTTGTCGAACCGGATGACCCGAAACCCCTGGTCGACGAGCTTCTGGCAGAACTCACGCCGCCACACCAGCAGCTGGGCGCCCAGGCCCATGATGAGCAGGACCGGCGGATCGTCCGGGCTGCCCATGTCCTCGTAGTAGATGTGCAGATCGCCGGACGGTGCGGTGCCGCTGCGGATCTCCACTATGCGTCCAGCTCCTCGTTGTGTTCCCGGCTCACCTCGACCATGAAGTTGGCGAAGTAGCCGGTCAGCTGCGGATCCGACATCATCTGCCAGTTCGGCGCCAGCAGCTTCATGTACCGCTCGACGTAGAGGAACTGCTTGCCGATGAGCACCAGCTCGCGGGGCAGCTTGACGTCGTAGGCGTCGGCCAGCGCCGACAGCTGTCGGCCGATCTCGGCGTAGCTCATCTCGCCGAGCGTCTTCATGGTCAGCGGGGTGGCGAACTGCTCGAGGTCCTTGGCGGCCTGGCCCTCCGGTTTGGTGGTGCCCACCGCGCCCATCAGCACCACGATCTTGCCGGCCGCCGCGTGGTCCTTCTTAACCAACAGCGCATACACCAGTTCCCGCAGCAGCCACCGGGTGCGGGGGTCGAGCCGGCCCATGATGCCGAAGTCGAAGAAGACGATCTTGCCGTCGTCGTCGACGTAGAGGTTGCCGGCGTGCAGGTCGCCGTGGAACAACCCGTGCCGCAGGCCGCCCTCGAACACGCTGAACAGCAGGGCCTTGACCAGTTCGGTGCCGTCGAAGCCCTTCTTGCGCAGGGTCGCGACGTCGTCGATGCGGGTGCCCTCGATGCGCTCCATGGTCAGCACGCGTTCCGACGTCAGGTCCCAGTACACCTGCGGCACGCGGATATTGCGGCCGAGCGGGGAGGCGTGCATGTGCGACACCCAGGCGTCCATCGACTGCGCCTCGAGCCGGAAGTCGAGCTCCTCGGCGAGGTTGTCGGCGAAGTCGGCGACCACGTCCTGGGCGGACAGCCGCTGGCCCAGTTTCGCCAGCTCCACGATGCGGGCGCCGCGCTTGAGGATCTGCAGATCGGCCGCCACCCGGCGCCGGATGCCCGGCCGCTGGATCTTGACGACCACGTTCTCGCCGCTGTGCAGCGTCGCGTAGTGCACCTGCGCGATCGAGGCGCTGGCGAAGGGTTTCTCCTCGAAGGTCTTGAACAGCTTCTCGGGTTCCTCGCCGAGCTCCTCGACCAGCAGTCTGCGTACCTCTTTGGGATCGGCCGGCGGCACCCGGTCGAGCAGGCTGCGGAACTCGCGGCTCATCGGTTCGCCGAACGCCCCCGGGCTGGACGCGATGATCTGGCCGAACTTCACATACGTCGGGCCGAGGTCGGAGAACGTCTTGGGCAGCTCCTTGATGATCTTCTGCTGCAGTGATCCGCGCCGCGGGAGCTTGGTCAGCACCCGCGCGCCGGTGCGGGTGATCTGCCAACCCGTCGCACCGATGCGGGCAGCCTCGATCGGAAGAGGCACCCGGTCGAGCTTGACAACCTCGCGGTGCTGTGTCTTAGGCGTGGCACTCATACCGGCCAGTGTCTCAAAGCCGCAGGATCCCGCCAAAAATGCGCTGGTCGGTCCCGCTCAGACGAACATGCGCTCGACCTCGTCGCGGCTGAGCACCGGATCGTCGCCGGGTTTGTAGGTCGGCATGGTGTGCGGGGCCAGCTCCGGATCGATGCCGCCCTTGACCCTGGCCAGGGCCTGTTTGTACTCCGGGATCGGGCCCTGCACCAGATGCAGCGCGTTGATCACCGACCACACCATCGCCCGGCGGGCGGTGCGCTCGAAGATGTTGGGATCCTTGTGCTGGATCAACTGCTTGGCCCACTTCGGCATGGTGTCGCGGATGGCCCAGTTGAGCGCCGCGTGCGGCAGCGGCAGGTCGGGGCCGGTGGCCATCGCGGTGCCGTGGGTGACCGCCAGCTTCGGCAGATAGGCCTCCAGGCACTCGAGCGTCTCGGCCTTGGTCTCGGGCAGATCGGTTCCGCCCAGCGCGATGCCGACCCGGGTGAACTCCCGGTAGTAGCGGTCGATCTCCTTACCCCGCAACGGGTTCGGGTGATACAGCTCATGCGCGGTGGCCAGCCCCCACACCACGGTGGCGTAGTTCCAGCGCAACCACTCCGGATCGTCGGCGTCGTAGCGCGCGCCGTCGGGCCGGGTGCCCTTGACGGTGTGGTGCATCGCCCGCACGGTCCTGGCCAGCCGCTCGGCGGTCTCGGTGGAGCCGAACGCGGTGCCGATGAAGAACGCCACCGAATGGCCGAGTCGCACCGCCGCGCCCTCGGGGTCGATCTCGGGCACCGCGTTGCCGTCGGCGTCGCGTTTGACCAGCCGGGAGTGGTGCATGCCCATCCAGTAGATGGACGGGTCGAGGCGCTCCATGAACGCCGCGCACTGCAGGCCGAAGATCAGCGCCTGCATGTGCGAATGCACGTGCCACACGGCGCTGCCGGGCCCGAACCAGCCGGGGTCGCCGACCGGCGCGGCGAACTCCATCCCGCGGAAGTAGTTGGCCCGAACCGTCTTGTCGAAGCGCTGGTTGAGGACCTCACCGAGCAGCTGGTGCGGCAGCAGGATCACGACGGCTTCCTCTCGCATGCTTTGGTCACAGGTGTGACCAGAATAGCGGTCTGGTTACGCCTGTGACCAGAGTTTCTGCGGGACGGCTGCCGGGCCGCCTACCCTGTGGGGGTGTCCAGTCCCACCCGCTGGGCCGGTGTGCCGCTGACCGACCGCCGGGCCGAACGCCGCGAGCAGCTCATCGACGCGGCGTACCGGCTGTTCGGCGAGGGCGGTGAGGCCGCGGTGTCGGTGCGGTCGGTGTGCCGCGAGTGCGGGCTGAACACCCGCTACTTCTACGAGAGCTTCACCGACACCGACGACCTGTTGGGCGCGGTCTATGACCGGGTGAGCGCCGAGCTGGCCGCCGAGGTCGAGGCCGCCATCGCCGCCGCCGGCGACTCGCTGCGGGAACGCACCCGCGCCGGCATCGCCGCGGTGCTGGGGTTCAGCTCCGCCGATCCGCGCCGGGGCCGGATCCTGTTCACCGACGCGCGGTCCAACCCGGTGCTGACCGCGCGCCGCGCGGCCACCCAGGACCTGCTGCGCGAGGGGGTGCTGACCGAGGGCTGGCGGCTGCACCCCGACACCGATCCCGTCGCCGCACAGGTGGGTGCGGCGCTCTACACCGGGGCGATGGCCGAGTTGGCGCAGCAGTGGCTGGCCGGCCGGCTCGGCGACGACCTGGACGCGGTGGTCAACTACGCGGTGCAGATGGTGCTGCGGTCTCGCTGACTCTGCGCTCAGGACGGGGGTTACTCGCACTTCTGTGCCGTGGTCGCAGAGTCAACGCCGCAGGCGGCGCGCAGCAGGCCGAGGTAGTCCGCCAGGTAGGCGCGGATGCGCTCCTCGCTGTACAGCGCGGTGCGGTAGCTGGCCTCCAGCACCATCGACGTGCCGGTGTCGACCACGTTGATGAACAACTCGAAGGTCTCGGCCTGCCGCACCAGCGTGCGGTAGCCGACATCCAGACCGGCGTGGCCGATGTCGTCGTCGCGCACGTCGATGTTGAACACGACGCTCACCAGCGGCGGCCGATTGCCGTCGCGGGTCAGCTCCAGCTCCGGTAACAGGGTGCCGAAGCTGACGCCCTGGTGGTCGTAGGCGTCGAGCAGCGCGGTCCGGGTGATCGCGAGCGCGTCGGCGAAGCCGTCCGCCGTGTCCAGCCGCAGCCGCAGCGGCAGCAGGTTCACGCAGTGCCCGACCAGCTGCCCCTGGCCGTGGAACGACTGACCGGCCGCGGCCAGGCCGATCACCAGGTCGTCCTGGCCGGTGCAGCGGCGGAACAGTTCGGCGAACCCGGTGAGCATCGTCGCCACCAGGCTGGCGCCGTGCGCGCTGCCCAGGGCGCGCAGCCGGGTCACCAGTTCGGCGTCGACGGGCACGTCCACCCGCGCCGCGCTCAGGCCCGGGTCCGGTCCGGGGGAGCGGTCCGGCGGCAGCTGCGGCGGCTGCGGTGCGTCGTGCAGCTGTTTGAGCCAGTACTCGCGGTGCGCCTGGCCGACCGGCGACTCCAGGAAGTGCCGTTCGACCGCCACGTAGTCGGCGTAGCGCGGGGCCGGGTCCAGCTCGGCGGCGCGACCGGTGACCCGGGCCGAGTAGACCGCCCCCAGTTCGGTCAGCAGCACCGCGCCCGACCAACCGTCGCAGACCGCGTGATGGGCGATGAACAGCAGCCGGTGCCGCCGCTCGTCGAGCCGCGCCAGGGCGAACCGGATCAGCGGCCCGCGACGCAGATCGAAGGTGCGGCCCATCTCCTCGTCGCACAGCCGCTCCAGGACCGCCGTCCGTTCGGCCTCCCCGAGCCCCGACAGATCGTGGACCGGCAGGTCCAGTTCCAGGTGGTGGTCGATGACCAGACGGCGGCCGTCGCGGCTGAACCGGGCGCGCAGCGACTCGTGCCGATCCAGCAGGGTCTGCAGCGCGTGGCGCAGCGCGTCCTCGTCGAGGGCGCCGTCCAGGGTCAGCAGCAGCCCTTCGTTGTAGGCCAGGCTGTTCCCGGCGACGAACCGGTCCGCCAACCACACCTCGCGTTGTGACTCGGTGCTGGGCACGGTGATCGACGTCCGGTCGGAGGCCAGCGTGACCAGCTGCGCGGTCGGCCGGACGTCGTCGAGGAACCCGCCGCGTTTCATCTGCCCGACCGCGTACTCGAACCCCTCGACGATCCGGTCGAGTTCGGTGTCCCCGTGCGCGGTGGTCAGATAGTTCGGGCGGGCGTCCCAGGCGTACACCCCGGCCTCGCGCAGGTAGTAGTAGAACAGCTCGCCGAACGCCGGCTCCTGGGTCCACTCCGGTTTGAGCAGCGAGCCGAACCGGCCGATGTGCATCGGGAACCCCTCGGCCGCCAACAGTGCGTGCAGCCGGTCGACGAGCCGTTCGGCGGTCGTGTTCACCTGCTCCTGCAGCCCCGGGTTGGCCCGCATGTGCCGCAGGGCGGCGTGCACGACGGCCATGGTCAACGGGTGCCGCACGAAGGTGCCGGCGAAGTAGGTGACGCCGACCTCGGGCACCGAATCGTCGCCGTAGCGCCAGGCGCCGCCGTCCAGCGCGTCCATGAACCGCCGCGACCCGGCGATCGCGCCGACCGGCATACCCGCCCCGAAAACCTTTCCGTAGCAGCCGATGTCGGCTTTGACGCCCCAAACCCCCTGGGCGCCGGCCCAGTGCACCCGAAAGCCGCAGACCACCTCGTCCATGATCAGCGCGGCGCCGGAGGCGTCGCAGATCCGGCGCACCTCGCGCACGTAGTCGGCCGGTTGCAGATCGGGTTTGCGCGACTGCACCGGCTCGATGACGACCGCCGCCAGCTCGTGGGCCCGCTCCCGCAGGATCTCCAGCGACTTCTCCGAGCCGTACTCCAGCACCAGGGTGTTGGCCACGCTCTCCGGCGGGACGCCGGGCGCGGCCGGGATGCTGCGCCCGCCGGGGGTGCCCCGCACCAGCACCTCGTCGACGATGCCGTGGTAGTCGCCCTCGTGCTGCACGATGAGCTTGCGTCCGGTGACCGTGCGGGCCAGCCGGATCGCCGCCAGCACCGCTTCGGATCCGGTGTTGCAGAACGCCACCCGGTCATGGCCGGTCATCTCGGCGAACATCGCCGCGCACTCGCCGACGAGCGGGTTCTGCGGCCCGATGATGATGTCGGTGTCGATCTGCCGGTGCACCGCTTCGACCAGGAAGTCGGGCCGGTGCCCGAAGAAGATCGAGCCGAAGCCGTTGTTCAGGTCGACGTAGGTGTTGCCGTCGATGTCGGTGAAGTACGCGCCCTTCGACGACGCGGCGACGATCGGGTAGACCAGGTCCTTCCACAACGGGTTGAAGCCCGACACCGCGCGGGGGTCGGCCAACTGCGGCCGGTTCGCCTCGGCGTAGGCACGGCTCTTGGCGGTGCGCGCGGTGTAACGGGCGATCAGCGCATCGAGCGCTTCGCGCTGCCGCGCGCCGAGCCGCTGGGTCGCGGTGGTGCTGATCCTGGCGCCCGCGCCGAACACCTTCGCCGGGGTGGCCGCCGGCTGGCCGTTGCCTGTCGGTTGTGCGGTGTCGGTCGGCGCCGCACTCACCGCGACGCCCAGGTGCTCGGCCAGCGCCGCCGGGGTGGGGAACTCCTCGATCAGCTGGCGGAAGCGCAGCGCGGTCTGCAGCCGCTGGTTGAGCTGAGTCGTCAACTGGGTCAACAGCAGCGAGTCGAAGCCCAGCTCGAGGAAGCTGCGGTGGTCGTCGTCCGGGCCGATCGGCACCCCGGCGACCTCGGTGACCAGTGCCCGGATCGATTCGAGCGCCGGGTGTTCGGCGGTCGGCTCCCGGGCCGGGGTGGTGATTTCCGGAGTCGGGGCGGTCGCCTCCTGAACCGGGGCGGGTGCGGGCGCGGCCGGCTCCGGCGGGCTCAGCCAGTGCCGGGTGCGGGCGAACGGATAGCCCGGCAGGCTGATCCGCCGCCGGGTCTCCCCGGCGTGGAACCGGCGGGCATCGAGCGAGACCCCGGCGACAAACAGCCTGGCCACCGCGGCGCCGAGGTGCACGGCGTCGTCGGCATCGGCCGCCCCAGCGGGCGGCAGCGACGCGATCGCGCTCGCCCCGGCCACCGTCTGGCGGGTGCACGCGGTCAACTGCTGGCCCGGACCGCATTCCAGCACAACCGAATTCGCGGTGGCGGCGTGGGCGATCGCGGGTCCGAACCGGACCGCGGCACGCAGTTGCCGCGCCCAGTACCACGGATCCCGTGCCTGTTCGTCGGTGATGGGCAGCCCGGTGAGGCTCGAGTAGAACGGCAGCCGCGGTGCGTTGCGCGGAAAGCGTGTGACCACCCGCGCGAACTCCTCGACGACCGGGTCCATCATCGGCGAGTGGAAGGCGTGGCTGGTGTGCAGGGTGCTGTGGGCGACCCCGGCGGCGTCCAGCCGGGCGCGGACCCGCTCGAGCGCCGGCAGCGGGCCGGACAACACCGTCTGAGTCGGCGCGTTGAGTGCGGCGATGGCCACCCCGTCGCCGGTGAACCGTGCCGCCTCGGCCTCACCCAGCCGCACCGCGAGCATGCCGCCGGCCGGCATCGACTGCATCAGCCGAGCGCGTTCGGCGAGGATCAGCAGCGCGTGGTCGAGCTCGAACACCCCGGCCAGCGTCGCGGCGACGAACTCGCCGACGCCGTGCCCGATCATGGTGTCCGGAACCAGCCCCCAGCTCTGCCACAGCTTCGCGGTCGCGTAACCGATGGTGAAGACGGCCGGCTGCGCCAACCGGGTGTCGCGCAGCACCTCGCCGCGGGCCGCGGGCCCGTAGAGCACCTCTCGCAGATCGGTGTTCAACTCGGGCGCGAGGATCTCGGCGCATTCGTTGACCGCGGCCCGGAACACCCGCTCGGTCTCGTAGAGCCAGCGGCCCATCCCGACGTGCTGGGCGCCCTGGCCGGGGAAGGCGAACACCAGCCGGTCCGGCGGCCGGTGGCAGGACCCGGTGTGGCGGTCGTCGGCTCGGCCCAGGCGGTGCCGGGCCTGGTCGACGTCCGCGGCGACCACCGCGGTGCGGTACGGGTGGTGGGTGCGCCCGACCTCGAGCGTGTAGGCGATGTCGGCCAGCGGCGCGTCGGTGTCGGCGAGGGCGTCCCGCAGGTTGGCGATCTGCGCCCGCAGCGCCGACTCGGTCTTCGCCGACAGCCGCAGCACCTGCCACGACCGGCGCGCGAGGCCTGAGCTCTGCGGTGGCGGTTCCTCGAGGACGGCATGGAAGTTGGTGCCGCCGAACCCGAACGACGACAGCGCGCCGCGCCGGGGCCCGTCCGCGTCCCAGCTGCGGCGGCGGGTGTTGACGAAGAACGGCGACCGGCCGAAACCGCAGCCCGGATTGGGGTTTTCGACATGCAGCGTGGCGGGGATCTCGCCGTCGCGGAGGGTGAGCGCCAGTTTGATGGCTCCCGCGGCGGCCGCCGCGGCATCGAGATGGCCGATGTTCGACTTGATGCTGCCGATCGCGCAGTAGCCGGTGTCGGTGGTGTCGGCCCGCCACGCCTCGGTGATGGCGGCCACCTCGATCGGGTCGCCGAGCGGTGTCCCGGTGCCGTGCGCCTCGAGCACCCCGATGCTGCGGGCCGACACCCCGGCCCGGTCCAGGGCGGCGCGCACCGCCGCGCGCTGACCCGCCGCGCTCGGGGCGGTGAAGCTGGCCCGGTGCGCCCGTCGTTGTTGAGCGCGGTGGCCAGGATCACCGCGTGGATGGTGTGACCCTCGTCGATTGCGTCCTGCAGTCGGCGCAGCACCAGGCAGGCGCCGCCGCCGGTGAGGACCATGCCGGTGGCCGCGGCGTCGAAGGCGCGCACCCGGCCGTCGGCCGACAACGGGCCGTCGGGCACATGGGGATAGCCAAACGCCGGGGTCCCGCATGGCTTCCAGCACGGCGAGGTCGCGACTGATCCGCTGGTAGTACTCGTCGTCCAGGAAGTAGTCCGGTGCGACCCGGAAGAACCGGGCGAGCTGCTCGATGGTGGCCATGGAAGGGCGGGTGCGTCTGCCCGTTCGTAACTTGGACAGGTACGGAGCCGAGATTCGGTGCCCGTTCTCGTTCAGCGCCTTGACCACCTCGGCCGATGTGTACGGACCACGTCCGGGTGGAAACACCACCTCGAAGAGTCGATTGAGGCGCTCGGCAAACGACGCCGACATCCCGATTTCCCTCTGCAGACAGGAGTTTCGAGCGATCCTTGTACACCGAATGCTATCGGTGAGCGACAAGTGGCGAGAAGAGCCGACATGCATGCTGTGAAGAAAAACACGTCACCGCATGCCATTTGCAACCAATCAAACGAATCACGTTGTGCTGCATAACAAAATGCTGATCAGCCTGCGATAAAGCGCGATCCCCGCCGGGGTCGGCACTGTGCGTCCAGCAGTCGTGAGATCGCCTACATAAAGTTTGCGAATGTTCTCTGGTTCCGGCGCGCGGCGCGATGTCATCGCGTTGCTGTTCCGACACGGCGGCGCACCTCGGACGCGCCGACCCGGGGCGGGTTCGGGCGCGGTTGCCGGGTGGCATTCGTCGTTGCCGACAGCAAATTCGCGCCCTTCAATTTTACTGTGAGACGCGCCACAAACAAGTGTGCGAACCATTCGTGTCGCGGCTTGGGGCATGTTCTCATCACCGCCGTCGCGCTTCGCCTCCGTCGTATCGACGAGAGTCGAATAGTGCTGTAGTGCAGTAATTCAACGATCTCATGCGGCGTCGCCGGTGCAATTCGGCAGGGAGTGCCGCGGGACTCGGAGCGGGTTGGATCCCGTTGCGGATCGGGGCGGTAGGGTGACGTTCACTTTGACGAAAAGGGTTGGTTCTGCCAACCTTACTTGACAGTAAAAAATTTGCCGACCGAGTCGATCGAGACGGCCGGGGAGCCTGCCTCCGGTCGATTGTCGCGACGCCCACCGGGTGTGCTGTAGTGGGGGGTCCGCACTGCGGGGGCGGCGTGGTGTAACTGAAATTCGGTTTGCTGGAGTACTGTGGAGCGCCCCACGTTGAACGACCTGGCATCCTGGGCGACCGCCCGGGTACCGGATGTGATCGACGATGTCGTCGCAGCCGTCCGCGCACGCCTCGCGACGTACCGGGATGCCCGTATCGTGTCCGGTGACGAACTGCGCTGGTCGGTCACCGCGTATGCGAATTCGTTGGCCGCGGTGCTCGCCGCCCCGACGGCACACCCGATCTCACGCCGGCCACCGAACTCGGCCGCCGTCGCGCCCTGCAGGGTGTGGCGCTGCTGGATGTCCTACGTAAACAGCACATCGTGCTGACGCAGTTGTGGCAATCCTTCCTGCACGTGGAGCAGCGGTCGGGCTCGACCATCGACGCGGGAACCGTCACGGCGGTCACCGCCAGGGTCTGGCGGCTGGTCGACGATGCGATGGTGGTGCTCGGCGACGCGTAACACGAGGCGAGCGCCGAGGTCCGGGCGGCCATCGGGCAGCAGCGCGATGCGGTGCTGGAGTCGGTGCTGTCCGGGCACTCCTGGCCCGGCGGGGATCCGGTGCGGGCCGCGGCGGTGCTGGGCCTGCCGCCCGATGCCGGCTACGTGATCGTCGTCGCGGACACCCGAACCGCGCCCGGGGCCGGTCAGCCCCTGTTCGAGTCCGCCCTCGGCATCAAGGGCGTGGTGTCGGCGTGGCGGCTGACCCCCGCGCTGCACACCGGCCTGGTCGCGGTGCCGCCCGGCGAGCTCGACGCCGTGCTGGACACGCTCCGCCAGACGGCGACCGGTCCCACCGGGGTCAGTCCGCCCTATCACTCGCTGACCGGGTCGCCGCGTGCCCTGGAACTGGCGAGGGCGGCGATGGCGAGCCTGCGTCCCGGGCAGGCGGCGGTCCGCGTGTTCGAATCGAATCCGCTGGATGCCCTGCTGGCCCGCGCCCCCGGGGAAGCGGCGCGGTTGGCGCACGAGGTGCTCGGACGGCTGACCGGGCTGCCGGCGGACGACCGCGCGATGCTGTTGGACACCCTGTCGGCGTACGTCGCGCACGGCGGATCGGCCGACCATGCTGCGAAGGCCCTGCACTGTCACCCGAATACCGTGCGGTACCGGCTGCGCCGCGTCCAGGAGCTCACCGGGCAGGCGTTCACCAGCCCCTGGGACGTCGCGGAGCTGATCATGGCCACGCAGGCGCTGCGGTTGAACCCCGATTGGCAGATGCTGAACGTCGGCTCACCCGCCGAGCGCCTCAGGGCGTGACCCTGGGCCGCCAGGGCTTGACGTAGTCGGTCTCGGGCCACTGTTCATGGGCCGCCATCAACTCGTACATCGTTGCGCCGTCGATGGATTCGCGAATGATGTCGGCGTGGCCGGCATGCCGGTTGAGTTCCTCGATCAGATGCATACCCACCCAGCGGACATCCCAGTGCGAGATGTCTTTGGGAAACCACGGCACCTCCGGCGGAATCGGCACCGGGGTGGACAGGTCGGCCTTCCGGAACACCCGCAGGGTCTCGGCGTTTTGCGCGCGCAGCGCCTCGAGCAGCCCGTCGAGGGTCTCCTGGTCGCCCATCACGTACTGATCGGCGTACTCGGCCATGATCTGCTCGAGCGGCCGATCGTCCTTCGGTGGGAATTCGGGGGCGTAGGCCACCCGGTCGGTCCAGCCCTTCTGCACACCGGCGGCGTGTTTGACCAGTGCGCCGATCGACAGCGCGCTCGCCGACGGGGTGGACCGGGCCTGGTCGTCGGTCAACCCGTACGCCACCGCGAAGAACGCGTTCTGGGCGAATGCGAGGAACTCGATCAGGGTCTGACGCTCGTCCGCTGCTGGAGGTGGCAGTCCGGGCATGTCAGTTCTCCTTTCGGTCGATGTGGCGGGCGGATGGCGGTGTCGCCGGCTGATATCGCGATGCCGTGCGGACGGTACCGGATCGCCGGCATGAGCCCGGCCGGCCGACGGCGGGATCGAGCCGAGCCCCTGTCGAGGCCCTTCGATCGGGCCGGTTGGCGAGCTCATGGCTTCACCCTCCCACATATAGAGGACAGGTTCAGTCCTATGACTGCGCGCGCCGGGGTGGGAGTTCGCCGGGTCAAGGGACTGAATCTGTCCGCTGACTGTGGCACCCTGCGTTCATGTCGGAGACGACGAGCCGGGTGCTGCGGCTGCTCGGCTTGCTGCAGTCGCGGCGCGTGTGGACCGGCGCGCAGCTGGCCGAGCAGCTCGGCGTCACCGAACGGTGCGTGCGCCGCGACGTGGAGCGGTTGCGGGAACTGGGTTATCCGGTACACGCCAGCAAGGGGCACGGCGGCGGCTATCAACTCGGTGCGGGCGCCGCGCTGCCGCCGCTGCTGCTGTCGCCCGACGAGGCGGTCGCGGTGGCGGTGTGCCTGCGGCTGGCCGCGGGCGGATCGGTGGCCGGCGTCGGGGAGTCGGCGCTGCGGGCGCTGAGCAAGCTCGACCAGGTGATGCCGGCCCGGCTGCGGGCGCAGGTGGCCGCCGTACACGACACGACGGTGACCCTGGCATCGGCGCCGGACACCCCGGTCGACCCCGACGTGCTGATGACGCTGGCGCGCGCCTGCCGCGACCACGAACACGTCGCGACCGGCTACGTCGACGCGCGCGGCAACGCCACCGAGCGCCGGCTCGAGCCCTACCAGCTGGTGACCACCGGGCGGCGCTGGTATCTGCTGGCCTACGACCGCGACAGACAGGACTGGCGCAGCCTGCGGCTGGACCGGATGACCGACGTGCGGGCGCTGGGCAGCACCTTCGTGCCCCGCCGGGCGCCCGATGCGGCGAGCTACGTGCAGCGGGCGATCAGCAGCTCGCCGTACCGCTATGTCGCGCGCGTCCGCTACTTCGCCCCGGAAAGCGTTGTCGCCCAGTACTTCTCACCGGCATCGGTGACGATCGAGGCGGACGGGCCGGATGCCTGCATCCTCACCGCGGGCGCCGACGACCCGGAACGGATGGTGTTGCATCTCGCGCTGCCCGGAGTGGAGTTCCGGGTGCTGTCGCCGCCCGAGGTGGTCGACGCGGTGCGTGCGGCGGCCGCCCGGCTGGCCCGTGCCGCCGGGTGACACCGGCGATTCTCCGGCGAGCAGTCGCAAAATCCCCCAATTCCGCCACTTTTCGGGGGTGCCGGCGTCTGCTCGCGGAGAAAAAGGGAGGCCGGCGATTGCCGCAGCCGACCCGCAACGGCGGACGCGGCACGTAGGGTCGAAGGCGTGCGCGTCATCTCTGCGGAGTCGACCGAGCTCTTCACCGGCCCGCCGGAGGAGCCGCTGCAACTCGTGCGGGTCCACTACCGCGGCGGGCCGGGCACCGTGCGCATCGACGGCGACCGGCTCACCGGGCAGGCGACGGCCGAGCCCGGCGACGGCACCGTCGAGGTACCGGTGACCGTGCGCGACCCCGTCGTCGGTCAGCGCCGCGACGCCCGGGTGACGGTCGACGACCCGGACGCACCCGAGGTCCCGTTCGTGTTCACCGTCGCCGAACCGGGTTGGACGCTCTACATGGTCAGCCACTTCCACTACGACCCGGTGTGGTGGAACACCCAGGGCGCCTACACCAGCGAGTGGACCGAGAAGCCGCCCGGCCGCGCCCGCCAGACCAACGGCTTCGACCTGGTGCGCGCCCACCTGGAGATGGCCAGGCGGGAACCGGAGTACAAGTTCGTGCTCGCCGAGGTCGACTACCTCAAACCGTTCTGGGACGCCCACCCCGAGGAGCGCGACGATCTGCGCCGGTTCATCGCCGAGGGCCGGGTGGAGATCATGGGCGGCACCTACAACGAACCCAACACCAACCTCACCAGCCCGGAGACCACGATCCGGAACTTCGTGCACGGCATGGGGTTTCAGCGCGACATCCTCGGCGCGTCACCGGCCACGGCCTGGCAGCTCGACGTGTTCGGTCACGACCCGCAGTTCCCCGGCATGGCCGCCGACGCGGGGCTCACCTCCAGTTCCTGGGCGCGTGGACCGCACCACCAGTGGGGTCCGATGGCCGACGGCGGCGACCCGCAGCGCATGCAGTTCAGCAGCGAGTTCGAGTGGATCGCCCCGTCGGGCCGGGGGCTGCTGACCCACTACATGCCCGCCCACTACTCGGCGGGCTGGTGGATGGACTCCGCGCCGACGCTGGCCGAGGCCGAGCAAGCCGTCTACGAGCTGTTCCTGGCGCTGAAGAAGGTCGCGCTGACCCGCAACGTGCTGCTGCCGGTCGGCACCGACTACACCCCGCCGAACAAGTGGGTGACCGAGATCCACCGCGACTGGAACGCCCGCTACACCTGGCCGCGGTTCGTGTGCGCGGTGCCCGGTGAGTTCTTCGCCGCGGTGCGCAGGGAGCTGTCCGAGCGCGGGATCTCCGCGCCGCCCCAGACCCGCGACATGAACCCGATCTACACCGGCAAGGACGTGTCGTACATCGACACCAAGCAGGCCAACCGGGCCACCGAGGATGCGGTGCTCGACGCCGAGACGTTCGCGGTGTTCGCCGCCCTGTTGGCGGGTGCGCGTTATCCGCAGGCGGCGCTGGCGAAGGCCTGGGTGCAGCTGGCCTACGGCGCGCACCACGACGCGATCACCGGGTCGGAGTCCGATCAGGTGTACCTGGATCTGCTGACCTCCTGGCGCGATGCGTGGGAGCTGGGCCGCGCGGCGCGCACCAACGCGCTGACGATGCTGTCCGGCTGTGTCGCCGGAACCCCGCACCACACGGACGACCCGGGCACCGTCGTGGTGTGGAACCCCTTGGCGCACAACCGAACCGACGTGGTCACCGTGCACTTCGACGAACCGGTCGCGGTTCGGCTGCGCGACCCGGACGGCGGCGAGCAACCGGTGCTGACCGACGACGGCGGTCACACCGTGCGCTGGCTGGCCCGCGACGTGCCGTCGCTGGGCTGGAAGGCTTACCGGCTCGAACGCCGCACCGACGGCGCCGCCCAGACGTGGAAGCCGGTGTTGGGCAACACGATCCGCAACGAGCACTACGAGCTGACGGTCGACCCGGAGCGCGGCGGCGGGGTCCGCTCGCTGGTCGAGACCGCCACCGGCCGCGAGCTCATCGCGCCCGGCCGCGTCGGCAACGAGCTGGCGCTCTACGACGAGTACCCGGCCCACCCGAAGGCCGCCGAGGGCCCGTGGCATCTGCTGCCCAAGGGCCCGGTGTACGGCGCGGCGGGGGAACCGGCCCGGGTGCGGGTGTACCGCGGTCCACTGGGCGAGCGGATCGTGGTGCACGGGCGCCTGTCGGCGCCGTCGGGCGAGGCCGGCCGGCCCGAGGAGGTGCTGCGCTACACCCAGACGCTGACGCTGTGGCACGGCGTGAACCGCGTCGACTGCCGCACCACGATCGACGGGTTCACCGGCGTCGACCGGTTACTGCGGGTGCACTGGCCGTGCCCGGTACCGGGGGCCAGGCCGGTCAGCGAGGTCGGCGACGCGGTGATCGGCCGGCCCTTCGCGCTGCTGCACCACCCCGACGGCACCGTCGTCGACACCGCGCAGCACCCCTGGACCCTGGACAACCCGGCCTACGGCTGGTTCGGCCTGTCGGCGACCGCCCGGATCCGCGTCAACGACACCACCGCGGCGATGGCGGTGGCCGAGGTCGTGACACCCGCCGAGTCCGCGCACCCGGCGGCGGTGCGCGACCTGATGGTCGCCCTGGTCCGCAGCGGGGTCACCGCCACCTGCAGCGGTGCCGACCGGCCCCGCTACGGTGACCTGGAGGTGGACTCCAACCTGCCCGACACCCGGATCGCGCTCGGCGGCCCCGACGAGAACGCGTTCACCGCGGCGGTGCTCGCACAGGCCGGCCCGGCCTACACCGACGAGCTCAAACGCCAGCTCTACGCCACCGGGACGGCCCGGGTGTGGGTACCGGCCGAGACCCCGGTGCGCTGGGTGCCGGGTGCGGACCTGCGCGGGGCGCGGGCGCTGCCGGTACTCGTCGTCGCCGGCGCCGACCCGGCCGCCGCGATCACCGGGCTCGCCCGCGACCTCGCCGACTTCGTGGTCGAGGTCGACCAGGAGGTGCCGCCACCGCACGAGCCGGCCGAGTTCGTCGCGCACACCGTGGCCGTGCTCAACCGCGGCATCCCCGGCTTCGCCGTCGAACCCGACGGCACCCTGCACCTGTCGCTGATGCGCTCGTGCACCGGCTGGCCGTCGGGCACCTGGATCGACCCACCCCGGCGCACCGTCCCGGACGGGTCGAACTTCGCGCTGCAGCACTGGACCCACACCTTCGACTACGCGCTGGTGTCCGGCCCCGGCGACTGGCGTGCGGCCGACATCCCCGAACGCAGCGCCGAGTTCTCCCGGCCCCTAGCCGCGATCCGCCGCCCGGCCCGCGGCCACGGCGGTCTGCCGCCGTGGGGCTCGCTGCTGGAGATCCGCCCGGCCAAAGCGGTGCGGCTCGCGGCGCTGAAGGCCACCGGCAACCCGCTGGCGCGCGGCAGCGTCGAGAACTGCCGGCCGGCCGACGGGGTCACCCTGCGGCTGGTCGAAACCCGCGGCACCGCAACCGATGTCGAGGTCAGCTCGGGGTTGCGTGAGGTGTCGGCGGGCATCCGGGCGGACCTGCTCGAACAACCCCGGCCGCAGCAGGCCGAGCGGCTGCGGCTGCACGGCTTCGAGATCGCCACCGTGCTGACCCGGCTGAACCTGCCGCAGCTCACCGCGGCCGACGACCCCACGCTGGCGCCGGAGGCCGAACAGGTCCAGCCGCTGTACGCGCGGTACTGGCTGCACAACCGCGGACCGGCCCCGCTCGGCGGGCTTCCGGTCAGCTGCTACCTGCACCCGCAACACGCCGCCGCCGAGCCCGGGGCGACGACACGGCTGCGGCTCACCGTCGCCAGCGACTGCACCGACGAGGTGCTGCACGGTCGGGTGCGGCTGGGCGGCCCGGCCGGCTGGACCGTCGAACCGGACCGGGAGGCGTTCATTCTGCCGCCCGGCGAGTACCTCGACACCGAGATCGCCGTCACCGCCCCGGCCGACGCGGGACCGGGGCTGTACCCGCTGCGTGCCGAGCTGGCGGTCACCGGTGCGCGCCGCCCGCTGCCGCCGGCCTGGCGACAGGTGGTCGAGGACGTCGGTGTGCTGGTGATCGCGCCACTCACCGATGAATCCCTGCTGCGGCTGGTGGACGGACCCGAGCCGGTCGAGGTGGCCCGCGGCGCGACCGCGCGGCTGTCGGTGCGGGTAGGCACCGACGCGTATACCGGGCTCACCGCCGAGGCCCACCTGATCAGCCCGTGGGACACCTGGGAGTGGATCGGCCCGGCCGTGACCGGGGTGGAGCTGCCCGCCCGGGGCAGTGCGGCGATCGGCTTCGACGTCGCCCCGCCGCCGTGGGCGCAGCCCGGCGAATGGTGGGCGCTGATCCGGGTCGCGGCGGCCGGGCGGCTGGTGTACTCGCCGGCGGTACCGGTGGTGGTGACATGACGGTGCCCTATGCGGCGTCCGGGCACGGTCCGCCGGTGCCCTATGCGGCGTCCGGACACGGCCCGCCGGTGCCCTATGCGGCGTCCGGGCACGGCCCGCCGGGTGACGGCGCCCTCGTGGCCGCGGTGGTCGACGGGGAACCGGTCCCGGTGAGCGAGATCGATGCCCGCGAGGCCCGGCTGCGGGCGTCGCCGCTCGCCGCGGCGCTGCCGCGGCCCGGCACCAGCGAAGGCCGTCAGCTGCGGCGCTGGATCACCCAGCTGGTGGTGACCGAACGGGTGGTGGCCGCCGAGGCCGCCGCCCGCGGCCTGGCCGCCGACGCGCCCACGCCCACCGAGGACGAGGTGCTGCCGGACAACGTGGCCCGGCTGGAGGTCGGCAGCATCGCCGCCGCGGTGCTCGCCGACCCGCGGGCGCGGGCGGTGTACGCCGCGGTCACCGCCGACGTGGACGTGAGCGAGGCCGAGGTCGCGTCCTACCGGGCCCGCAACCCGCGCCGGTTCGCCACCGACGCCGAGATCGCCGGGCAGCTGCGCGCCGCGGCGCGGCGCCGCGCCTTCCGGCTGTGGCTGGACGCCCGGTGCGCGGCGGCGGTGACGCTCGCACCCGGCTACGAGCATCCCGGCGACCCCCGCCAACCCGACAACACGCACCGGCACTGATGGACACACCCCCGAACACCACCGCGCTGCCCCCGGCGCTCACCCTGGCCCTGGACATCGGCGGCACCAAGATCGCCGCCGGCCTGGTCGACGACGCCGGCACCCTGGTGCACCGGGCCCGGCTGCCCACCCCGCGCGGGGACGCGGAGGCGGTGTGGGCGGCGGTCGACGCGCTGTGCACCGAGACCCTGGCCGCCGCCGGCGGGCGGGTACGCGGGGTGGGCATCGGCTGCTGCGGGCCGATCGACCGCACCGACGGCACGGTCAGCCCGATCAACATCACCGCCTGGCAGCGGTTTCCGCTGGTCGAACGGGTCACCGACGCGGTGGGCGCGCCGGTGCGGCTGCACACCGACGGGGCGTGCATGGCGCTCGGGGAGTGGTGGCGCGGCGCCGGCCGGGGTGCGCGGTTCCTGCTCGGCATGGTGGTGTCGACCGGGGTGGGCGGCGGACTGGTGCTCGACGGCGCCCCCTACGGCGGGCGCACCGGCAACGCCGGGCACGTCGGCCACGTCGTCGTCGACCCCGACGGCCATCCGTGCACCTGCGGCGGCCGCGGCTGCGTCGAGACGGTCGCGGCCGGGCCGCACCTGGTGCGCTGGGCTCGCGAGGCGGGCTGGGACGCCCCCGCCGGTGCCGACGCCCGCGACCTGGCCGGTGCCGCGCTCGCCGGGGACCCGGTCGCGCGGCGGGCGTTCCGCCGCGGAGGACGGGCCGTCGCGGCGACGATCGCCTCGGTCGCGGCGGTGTGCGACCTCGACCTCGTGGTCATCGGCGGCGGGGTGGCCGCCGCCGGTGACCTGCTGTTCGACCCGGTCCGAGCGGGCCTGGCGGACCACGCCGGGCTGGCGTTCCTTGAGGATCTGCGGGTGGTGCCGGCCGCGCTGGGCGGCGACGCGGGGCTGATCGGCGCCGCGGCCCTGGTACTCACCGGGGACTGAGCCGCCCGGAGTCGCGGGCGGGCTGAATCCGCACGATTTTGGGGGCGGCAGTGGGACGGGCTATCCTTGACCGGTTCCACCGAAGACCGTCGGTCACCGAGAAATCGGTCGAAGGTCCGGGAAGACTCCCGGCGGCCCACGCAGGAGGACGAGGTTAGAGCCTTTGTGCTGCGCGCCCCGGCCTGTCTGCGTCGGGGCGTTCGTCGTATAGCCGGGATTCCTCTCGGGCATGTCGCTTCGATTCCTCGGGCAGCCGTCGGTCACCCACCACGAGGAGGCATGCATGGCCAAACCCGAAAAGGCCGCTGCGGTTGCCGACATCGCCGATAAATTCCGCGAGGCCTCGGCCGCACTTGTCACCGAGTACCGCGGGTTGACGGTGGCCGACCTCAAGGAACTGCGCCGCTCGCTCGGTGACTCCGCCACCTACACGGTCGCCAAGAACACGCTGGTCAAGCGTGCCGCGGCGGAGGCGGGCATCGAGGGGCTCGACGACCTGTTCGTCGGTCCCACCGCGATCGCGTTCGTCAAGGGCGAGGCCGTCGACGCCGCCAAGGCACTCAAGAAGTTCGCCAAGGACAACAAGGCCCTCGTCATCAAGGGCGGCTACATGGAGGGCCGCCCGCTGAGCGTCGCCGAGGTCGAGCAGATCGCCGACCTGGAGTCGCGCGAGGTGCTGCTGGCCAAGCTGGCCGGCGCGATGAAGGCCAACCTGGCCAAGGCCGCCGGCCTGTTCAACGCTCCGGCGTCGCAGGTCGCACGGCTGGCCGCTGCGCTGCAGGAGAAGCAGTCCGGCGAACAAGCCGCCTGACCCCACCCACCCCACTACCCGGAAAGACACCTAGAAAAGCAAGGAAGGACCCATCATGGCCAAGCTGTCGACCGACGAGCTGATCGAGGCTTTCAAGGAGCTGACGCTGCTGGAGCTGTCGGAGTTCGTCAAGAAGTTCGAGGAGACCTTCGAGGTCACCGCCGCCGCGCCGGTCGCGGTCGCTGCGGCCGCCCCGGGTGCCGCCGCTGCCGGTGGCGCCGGTGGCGATGCCGGCGAGGAGCAGTCGGAGTTCGACGTCATCCTCGAGTCGGCCGGTGACAAGAAGATCGGCGTGATCAAGGTCGTGCGCGAGATCGTGTCGGGCCTGGGCCTCAAGGAGGCCAAGGATCTGGTCGACAGCGCGCCGAAGCCGCTGCTCGAGAAGGTCACCAAGGAGGCCGCCGAGGACGCCAAGGCCAAGCTCGAGGCCGCGGGCGCGACGGTCACCGTCAAGTAAGTACGGCAACCCGGTGGGGCCGGCCCAGCAAATGGGTCGGCCCCACCGTCGTTTGGTTGGATGTGTCACGATTGGAACCGCGCACACGTGTTCTGTGCGGACGGCGTAGGCTACAGTGACTCAAGCCACAGGCTGAGAGGCCTGCCTGAGATTGGCGTAACGATGGCGGAAGGATCGCGCGCGTGGGCATTGGAATCCAGATCGAGGGCCTGACCAAGTCATTCGGCCCCCAGCGAATCTGGGAGGACGTCACCTTCGACCTGCCCCCGGGCGAGGTGAGCGTGCTGCTCGGCCCGTCGGGTACCGGTAAGTCGGTGTTCTTGAAGTCGTTGATCGGTCTGTTGCGCCCGGAGCGGGGCAAGATCATCGTCGACGGCACCAATATCCTCGAGTGCACGGCCAAGGAGCTCTACGAGATCCGGACGCTGTTCGGGGTGATGTTCCAGGACGGCGCGCTGTTCGGGTCGATGAACCTCTATGACAACACCGCTTTCCCCTTGCGTGAGCACACCAAGAAGAAGGAAAGCGAGATCCGCAAGATCGTCATGGAGAAGCTCGAGCTGGTCGGCCTGGCCGGCGACGAGAACAAGTTCCCCGGCGAGATCTCCGGCGGTATGCGCAAGCGCGCCGGTCTGGCGCGCTCGCTGGTGCTCGATCCGCAGATCATCCTCTGCGACGAGCCGGACTCGGGTCTGGACCCGGTGCGTACCGCCTACCTGTCGCAGCTGCTGATCGACATCAACGCGCAGATCGACGCGACCATCCTGATCGTTACCCACAACATCAACATCGCCCGTACGGTGCCGGACAACATGGGCATGCTGTTCCGCCGCCGGCTGGTGATGTTCGGTCCCCGCGAGGTGCTGCTGACCAGCGACGAGCCGGTGGTCAAGCAGTTCCTCAACGGCCGTCGCGTCGGTCCGATCGGCATGTCCGAGGAGAAGGACGAGGCGACGATGGCCGAAGAGCAGGCCATGGTCGAGGCCGGTCACCACGACGGTGGCGTGGAGGAGATCGAGGGCGTGCCGCCGCAGATCACCCCGACCCCGGGCATGCCCGAGCGCAAGGCGGTGGCCCGGCGGCGGGCGCGGGTGCGCGAGATCCTGCACACCCTGCCGCCGAAGGCGCAGGCGGCGATCCTCGACGATCTCGAGGGCACCCACAAGTACAAGGCGCACGCGATCGCCGACGTCGAACCGGAGACCGCGCGGCACCGCCAGGTCGACCCCGACGCCCCGACCGGCGCCATCCCGACCGTCGAGGGGTAGCCCGCGGTGAACGTTCGGCATCAGCCGACGTTCTGCCGCATCTGCGAGCCGCTGTGCGGCATGGTCGCGACCGTTGAGGACGGCCGACTGGTCGCACTGCGGCCGGACCGGGAGCATCCGGTCTCGAAGGGCTTCGCCTGCCCGAAGGGCATCGCGTTCACCGAGATCGTCAACGACCCGGACCGGGTGACCGTCCCGCTGCGGCGCTCCCGGGCCCGGTCGGACGAGGGTCCGGTCGAGTGGGAGCCGGTGAGCTGGGACGAGGCGATGGCCGACATCGCCGCGCGGGTCGCGGCCATCCACCGTCGCCACGGATCCGGGGCGATCGGCTGGTACTTCGGCAACCCGGGTGCGTTCAGCTATTCCCACACGCTGGGCCTGAGCATGATGACCTTCGGGTTCGGGCTCGGTCTGGCCGGCGGCCGGGGTCTGCACGTGTTCACCGCCGGCTCGCAGGACGTCAACAACCGGTTCGTCGCCAGCCAGTTGCTCTACGGCAGCCCGTTGGCGCTGCCGGTGCCGGACGTGCCGCGGACCGACCTGTTCGTGGTGATCGGCGCGAATCCCGTTGTGTCCCACGGCAGTGTGCTGACCCTGCCGCGGATTCGGGACCGGATGCGCGAGGTGGTCGCCCGTGGCGGGCGGGTGCTGGTGATCGACCCGCGCCGCACCGAGACGGCCGCGCAGTTCGAGTGGCTGGGCATCCGGCCGGACAGCGACGCGTTCCTGCTGGCCGCGCTGCTGCACGTGCTGTTCGGCGCGGGGCTGGCCGACCGGGCCCGGCTGGCACGCCAGGCCGACGGGGTGGAGTGGCTGGAGCGGCTGGTGCGGCCGTTCAGCCCGGAGGCCACCGCCGAGCACACCGGGATCGACCCGGACACGGTGCGCGGGCTGGCGGTGGATCTGGCCCGGACCGAACGCGCGGTGGTCTACGGGCGGGTCGGCACCAGCGTCGGCAGCCACGGCACGCTGACCACCTATCTCATCGATGCGGTGAACCTGGTGGCCGGCAACCTCGACGTGGCCGGGGGTGCCATGTTCGGCCGGCTGGGGCTGCCCGGGGAGCGGTGGCTGAACATGGCCGGCGGGGCGCTGCTGCGCACCCTCTACCGGCGGCGCCGCTCCCGGATCGGCGGCTTCCCGTCGGTGTTGACGAGCGAACCGGCCGCCGTGATGGCCAAGGAGATCACCACCGGGGGCCGCGGCCAGGTGCGGGCGCTGTTCGTCAGCGCGGGCAACCCGGTGCTGTCGGTGCCCAACGGCGGCGAACTGGAGAAGGCGCTCGACTCGCTGGAGTTGATGGTCGGCATCGACCTCTATGTCAACGAGACGCTGGCCCACTGCGACTACGTGCTGCCGGCCGCGTCGATGTACGAACGCGACGACTTCCCGCTCGCGTTCCAGATGCTGCAGCCGGTCCCGATGCGCCAGGCCACCGAGGCGGTCATCGAGCCGGTCGGCCAGGCCCGTACCGAGTGGGAGATCATGGACGACCTCGCGCACCGGCTGTGGCGCCGCACCCCGGGCTTCGCGCTGCTGGCGTTGGTCCGAAAAGTCTTGGGCGCGTTCGGAGTTCGATTCAGTCCGCGGCTGCTGGTGGATGCGGTGATCCGGCTGGCCGACGGCGGTGACCGGTTCGGGCTGCGGCGCGGCGGGCTGTCGTTCGAGCGGCTGACCGCCGATCACCCGCACGGCACGGTGCTGGCGCCGCAGCTGCGGCCGGGGGTGCTGCGCGAGGTGGTCGCTTACCGCGGCCGGCGGGTGCGGTTGCGCCACGACGCGATCGCCGCCGAGGTCGACGCGCTGCGCCGGCGTACCGAGGTCGAGGGTTACCCGCTGCGGTTGATCGGCCTGCGTGAGACGCGGTCGGAGAACTCGTGGATGCACAACTCGCCGCTGCTGATGCGCGGCGGACGCAGCCAGCGCGCGCTGATGCACGTCGACGACGCGGCCACGATCGGCGTGCACGACGGTGACCTGGTCCGCATCGTCTCGCCGCACGGGGCGATCGAGGTGCCGGTCGAGGTGACCGAGGGCATCGTGGCCGGCGTGGTGGCGGTGCCGCACGGCTGGGGCCACAACGGCCGCGGCCGTTGGCGGCTGGCCAACGAGGCGGGCGGGGCGAACGTCAACCTGCTGATGTCCAGCGAAGTCGGCGACGTCGAACGGCTGGCCGGGATGGCACGGTTGACCGGGGTTCCGGTGCGGGTCGAGAAGGCCGGGCGGGCCGGGGCCGCGTCGGGTACCGGAGTCGGCGCCGTGTCGGCCGCCGGCGGCAATTAGTTAATGCCGATTCTGCGGAAAACGCCCCTGCGGCCGGCGGCGGGCCAATAAATTTTCGCGGCATGGGCGAGCGGATGGTGCGATGGATCGCGGCGGGTGCGCTGACCGTGGTGCTGTCGGCGGCCACGGTGATCGGGGCCGGGGCGGCGATCGCCGACGACGGGACCGCCGGCGCCGGAGCCGGCACGTCATCGGCCGGCGAATCCACTGATTCCGCTGGAGCGCAACGCGCTTCGAGTTCCGAACGGCGCGATCGCAAACCGTCGCGGGTGACCGGTCCGGGTGCCGGCCGGCCGGACCCGGCCGGTGTGCACTCGCCCACCGGCAAGCGGCAACACCGGGCGGTCGGCGGCGTCAGGCGGTCGGGGGCCGCCGAGCACGCCGGCGACGGCAGCGGTGCCGGGCCGGACAGCGCGCACCGTCGGGCGGGCTCGTTCGGCCGGGCGGGCGTGCGCGGTGCGGCCGGCAAACCGGCGCACGGCGAAGGCACCCGCCCCGACCTGGGTGCCGCGGTCGACGCGGCGGGTGATCCGCAGGGTGGCGCGTCGACCGTTGCGGGTACCGGCGGTGACTGGGCCGACGGGCAGCCGACCGGTGCCGATCCGACCGCCGGGAATCCGGCCGCCGGGGATCCGGCCGCCGGGAACTCGGCCACCGGGAACTCGGCCGCCGGGGAGTCGACCCACAACGTCGCCGAGGGCACCGCCCCGGCACCGCCGGCGGGCGATCTCGGCGCCGTGCCGTCCGGCGAGTCGTTCACCGGTGAGCAACCCGCCGGCCGGCGGCCCACCGCCGCGTCGGGGGATTCGCACGCCGGCCCCGTCGCGCAGGCCGGCCAACCCCGGCTCGGCGAGCAGCGCACCGACGCGACCGCCCTGGCCGGGGCGGCGGGCGGACAGCAGCCCGAGCAGGCGGTGGTGTCGCTCGCGCCCGCCCGCAGATCCGCCGCATCACCCGCCGCCGGGTACCCCGCCCGGGCCGCCGACCCCGGCCCGGAGAGCACAACGGCGGCGTTCGCGGTCGCGGCACCCACCGCGGCCACCGCGCTGGCGACCGCGCCACCGATCCGGGCCCTGCTCGATGTGATCGGCACCGTGGTGTTCAACCTGTATGCGGCCGTGACCAGGCTCGTCGGCGGGCCGCCGATCCTGCCGCCGAACAGCGGGGTGCGGGTGAGCAGCTCCACCCTGCGGCTGGACTGCGGCTGCGGCGACGGTAGGAGCATCGAGGTACCCGCCGACTGGTACATCCCCGAACCGGTCGACGGCCAGGACCCGCCGGAGCGACTGATCTACCTGCAGCACGGGTTCCTGGCCGCCGGCCCGTGGTACAGCCACACCGCGGCGCTGCTGGCCGAACAGACCAACAGCATCGTCGTCGCCCCCACCATCACGTCGAACTTCCTCGACACCGACGGCTGCTGGCTCGGCGCCGACCCGATGCACGCGTCGATGGCGCGACTGTTCGACGAGGACAACACCGCGCTCGCCGACAGCGCGGCGGCCGCCGGGCTCGACATCGAGATCCCGCAGCGGGTGGTGCTGGTCGGGCATTCGCTCGGCGGCCGGGCGGTGTCCGGGATCGCCGGGCACATGGTGGCCAACGGGACCGACGACCGGCTCGCCGGGGTGCTGCTGCTCGACGGCGTCGGCCTCGACGACCCGGCGCGCATGCAGGCGATGCTGGCGGCCGTTCCGCCCGACATCCCGATCTACCAGCTCGCCGCGCCGGTGTACTTCTGGAACAACTTCGGCGGCGGGCTGCAGGCGCTGGCCCAGGCCCGGCCCGGGACGTTCATCGGGGTCACCCTGGTCGACGGCTCACACGTCGACAGCATGCGCGGCGGCAACCCGCTCATCCAGTTCGCCCAGGAGCTGGTCGCGGGGTTCTCCCGGCCGCAGAACAGCGCCGCCGCGCAGATCCTGATGGTGGACTGGGTCAACGCCATGTTCAGCGGCGGCCCCGCGCTCGGGGAGGACCTCGCGCCCGGCGAGGCCATGGTGCTCGACACCCCGAACGGGCCGGCCACGCTGGTCGCGCTGCCCAACACGCTGACCAAGCCGTTCCTGTTCAACATGCTGCGGCCGTTCGTGCCGCTGTTGGACCTGTTCGCGGTGTTCGAGCCGTACTGCGGGCCGGCGGCCACCCGCGAGCCCGGGGGCAGCCCCGGGTGCAGCGGCACGGTCGCGGCGTGAGCAAAGGGCTGGCGCCCCGGGGGCCCGGTGCCGCGACCGGCCGGCGTCGGGGGCGGGAAAATCCGGCAAAACTCCACATCGAACCCGGCGTTGCCCTTGACGGAACGGCCGCGACAGGACAATCTGTTGGGCAGCATGACGCACGGGTCGAGGACGCCAGCCAGCGCCCAGCAGTCCATGCGTGTGGTGGTTGAGTAATGCGCGGTCCTGCGCTATTGTTGGACGTTGCGCTGGCTGCATCCTGCCCACCTACACCCCGCACCTGACACCGAGGTCCTAGACTGAGCCAAGCTCAGCGATTAGTCGCGTGCCGTGCGTTGGGGCATTGTGGTCATGGACGTGGCCAGCCGAACCGACGCAGATAGCGCGGCGACTGGGGGCCGGTTCGCACGGTCTTCCCAGATAGTCGCATGAGGTGCTGGAAGGATGCATCTTGGCAGGGTCTCGCCAGAGCAAGTCAGCAAGTGCTAACACCAATCACTCCATCCCTGGAGCACCCAACCGAGTCTCTTTTGCCAAGCTCCGTGAGCCGCTCGAGGTTCCGGGGCTGCTTGACGTTCAGCTGGAGTCTTTCGAATGGCTGATCGGCTCCGACGAGTGGCGCGAGAAGGCCAAGGCGCGCGGTGACATCAACCCGATCGGTGGTCTCGAGGAGGTCCTCAACGAGATCAGCCCGATCGAGGACTTCTCCGGCTCCATGTCCCTCTCGTTCTCCGATCCGCGCTTCGACGAGGTCAAGGCGCCGGTGGACGAGTGCAAAGACAAGGACATGACGTACGCGGCCCCGCTGTTCGTCACGGCCGAGTTCATCAACAACAACACCGGTGAGATCAAGAGCCAGACGGTCTTCATGGGGGATTTCCCGATGATGACCGAGAAGGGCACCTTCATCATCAACGGCACCGAGCGGGTGGTGGTGTCCCAGCTGGTGCGCTCGCCGGGTGTCTACTTCGACGAGACCATCGACAAGTCGACCGAGAAGACGCTGCACAGCGTCAAGGTGATCCCCAGCCGCGGCGCGTGGCTGGAGTTCGACGTCGACAAGCGCGACACCGTCGGGGTGCGCATCGACCGCAAGCGCCGTCAGCCGGTCACCGTGCTGCTCAAGGCGCTGGGCTGGACCAACGAGCAGATCGTCGAGCGGTTCGGCTTCTCCGAGATCATGATGAGCACCCTGGAGAAGGACAACACCGCCAACCAGGACGAGGCGCTGCTCGACATCTACCGCAAGCTGCGGCCGGGCGAACCGCCGACCAAGGAGTCCGCGCAGACCCTGCTGGAGAACCTGTTCTTCAAGGAGAAGCGCTACGACCTCGCCCGCGTCGGCCGCTACAAGGTCAACAAGAAGCTCGGTCTGCACCCCGGTGAGCCGATCGTCACCACCACGCTGACCGAGGAGGACGTCGCCGCCACCATCGAGTACCTGGTGCGGCTGCATCAGGGCGACAAGACCATGTGCGTGCCCGGCGGCGTCGAGGTGCCGGTCGAGGTGGACGACATCGACCACTTCGGCAACCGCCGGCTGCGCACCGTCGGCGAGCTGATCCAGAACCAGATCCGGGTCGGCCTGTCGCGTATGGAGCGCGTCGTGCGCGAGCGCATGACCACCCAGGACGTCGAGGCGATCACGCCGCAGACCCTGATCAACATCCGCCCGGTCGTGGCGGCGATCAAGGAGTTCTTCGGCACCAGCCAGCTGAGCCAGTTCATGGACCAGAACAACCCGCTGTCGGGGCTCACCCACAAGCGTCGCCTGTCGGCGCTGGGCCCGGGCGGTCTGTCCCGCGAGCGCGCTGGCCTCGAGGTCCGCGACGTGCACCACAGCCACTACGGCCGGATGTGCCCGATCGAGACCCCCGAGGGTCCGAACATCGGCCTGATCGGCTCGCTGTCGGTGTACGCGCGGGTGAACCCGTTCGGCTTCATCGAGACGCCGTACCGCAAGGTCGTCGACGGCGTGGTCACCGACCAGATCGACTACCTCACCGCCGACGAGGAGGACCGCCACGTCGTGGCGCAGGCCAACTCGCCGATCGACGAGGAGGGCCGCTTCGTCGAGGACCGCGTGCTGGTCCGCAAGAAGGGCGGCGAGGTCGAGTACGTGTCCTCCGACCAGGTGGACTACATGGACGTCTCGCCGCGCCAGATGGTGTCGGTGGCGACGGCCATGATCCCGTTCCTCGAGCACGACGACGCCAACCGCGCCCTGATGGGTGCCAACATGCAGCGCCAGGCCGTTCCGCTGGTGCGCAGCGAGGCCCCGCTGGTCGGCACCGGCATGGAGCTGCGTGCCGCGATCGACGCCGGTGACGTCGTCGTCAACGAGAAAGCCGGTGTGGTGGAAGAGGTTTCGGCCGACTACATCACCGTGATGGCCGACGACGGCACCCGGCACACCTACCGGCTGCGCAAGTTCGCCCGGTCCAACCACGGCACCTGCGCCAACCAGCGCCCGATCGTCGACGCCGGCGACCGGGTGGAGGCCGGCCAGGTCATCGCCGACGGGCCCTGCACCCAGAACGGGGAGATGGCCCTGGGCAAGAACCTGCTCGTGGCGATCATGCCGTGGGAGGGCCACAACTACGAGGACGCGATCATCCTGTCCAACCGGCTCGTCGAGGAGGACATCCTCACCTCGATCCACATCGAGGAGTACGAGATCGACGCCCGCGACACCAAGCTGGGCGCCGAGGAGATCACCCGCGACATCCCGAACGTGTCCGATGAGGTGCTCGCCGACCTCGACGAGCGCGGCATCGTCCGCATCGGTGCGGAAGTCCGCGACGGGGACATCCTGGTAGGCAAGGTCACCCCGAAGGGTGAGACCGAGCTGACCCCGGAGGAGCGCCTGCTGCGCGCCATCTTCGGTGAGAAGGCCCGCGAGGTCCGCGACACCTCGCTGAAGGTGCCGCACGGCGAGTCCGGCAAGGTCATCGGCATCCGGGTGTTCAGCCGCGAGGACGACGACGAGCTGCCCGCCGGCGTCAACGAGCTGGTGCGCGTCTACGTCGCCCAGAAGCGCAAGATCTCCGACGGTGACAAGCTGGCCGGCCGGCACGGCAACAAGGGCGTCATCGGCAAGATCCTGCCCGTCGAGGACATGCCGTTCCTGCCGGACGGCACCCCGGTGGACATCATCCTCAACACCCACGGTGTGCCGCGGCGTATGAACATCGGCCAGATCCTCGAGACCCACCTCGGGTGGGCGGCCAAGAGCGGCTGGAAGATCGAGGGCGATCCGGAGTGGGCCAAGAACCTTCCGGAGGAGATGCGCGACGTCGAGCCCGACACCCTGGTGGCCACACCGGTGTTCGACGGTGCCCGCGAGGAGGAGCTGCAGGGTCTGCTGGCGTCGGTCAAGCCCAACCGGGACGGCGAGCAGATGGTCGACAAGGACGGCAAGGCCATCCTGTACGACGGCCGCAGCGGCGAACCGTTCCCGTATCCGGTGACGGTCGGCTACATGTACATCCTCAAGCTGCACCACCTGGTGGACGACAAGATCCACGCGCGCTCCACCGGCCCGTACTCGATGATCACCCAGCAGCCGCTCGGTGGTAAGGCGCAGTTCGGTGGCCAGCGGTTCGGCGAGATGGAATGTTGGGCCATGCAGGCCTACGGCGCGGCCTACACCCTGCAGGAGCTGCTCACCATCAAGTCCGACGACACCGTCGGCCGGGTCAAGGTGTACGAGGCGATCGTCAAGGGCGAGAACATCCCCGAGCCGGGCATTCCGGAGTCGTTCAAGGTGCTGCTCAAGGAGCTCCAGTCGCTGTGCCTCAACGTCGAGGTGCTGTCGAGTGACGGCGCCGCGATCGAGATGCGCGACGGCGACGACGAGGACCTCGAGCGTGCCGCAGCGAACCTGGGAATCAACTTGTCCCGCAACGAGTCCGCATCCGTCGAGGATCTGGCTTGAGGCACGGCCGAGCCGTGGCGAACCAGTATTGGATTTCTAATCCCGAAAGGGGAAAGGGAGTTACGTGCTAGACGTCAACTTCTTCGATGAGCTCCGGATCGGCCTGGCCACCGCCGACGACATCCGTCGGTGGTCCTACGGCGAGGTCAAGAAGCCGGAAACCATCAACTACCGCACCCTCAAGCCGGAGAAGGACGGCCTGTTCTGCGAGAAGATCTTCGGGCCGACCCGCGACTGGGAGTGCTACTGCGGCAAGTACAAGCGCGTCCGGTTCAAGGGCATCATCTGCGAGCGCTGCGGCGTCGAGGTGACCCGGGCCAAGGTGCGCCGCGAGCGGATGGGCCACATCGAGCTGGCCGCTCCGGTCACCCACATCTGGTACTTCAAGGGCGTCCCGAGCCGCCTGGGGTACCTGCTCGACCTGGCGCCGAAGGATCTCGAGAAGATCATCTACTTCGCGGCGTACGTCATCACCGACGTCAACGAGGAGATGCGCCACAACGATCTGTCCACGCTCGAGGCCGAGATGGCCATGGAGCGCAAGGCGATCGAGGACCAGCGCGATCTCGACCTGGCCGAGCGGGCCAAGAAGCTCGAGCAGGACCTGGCCGAGCTGGAGGCCGAGGGTGCCAAGAGCGACGTCAAGCGCAAGGTGCGCGACGGCGGCGAGCGCGAGATGCGCCAGATCCGCGACCGGGCCCAGCGTGAGCTGGACCGGCTCGAGGAGATCTGGAACACCTTCGTCAAGCTGGCGCCCAAGCAGCTGATCGTCGACGAGGTGCTCTACCGCGAGCTGCAGGACCGCTACGGCGAGTACTTCTCCGGCGGCATGGGCGCCGAGGCCATCAAGAAGCTGATCGAGAACTTCGACATCGACGCCGAGGCCGAGGCGCTGCGTGAGGTCATCCGCAACGGCAAGGGGCAGAAGAAGCTTCGCGCCCTGAAGCGGCTCAAGGTGGTCGCCGCGTTCCAGAACTCGAACAACTCGCCGATGGGCATGGTGCTCGACGCGGTGCCGGTGATCCCGCCGGAGCTGCGGCCGATGGTTCAGCTCGACGGCGGCCGGTTCGCCACCAGCGACCTCAACGACCTGTACCGCCGCGTCATCAACCGCAACAACCGCCTGAAGCGACTGATCGATCTGGGCGCGCCCGAGATCATCGTCAACAACGAGAAGCGGATGCTTCAGGAGTCGGTGGACGCGCTGTTCGACAACGGCCGGCGCGGCCGCCCGGTCACCGGGCCCGGCAACCGTCCGCTCAAGTCGCTGTCGGACCTGCTCAAGGGCAAGCAGGGCCGGTTCCGCCAGAACCTGCTCGGTAAGCGCGTCGACTACTCGGGCCGTTCGGTCATCGTGGTCGGCCCGCAGCTCAAGCTGCACCAGTGCGGCCTGCCCAAGCTGATGGCGCTGGAGCTGTTCAAGCCGTTCGTGATGAAGCGGCTGGTCGACCTCAACCACGCGCAGAACATCAAGAGCGCCAAGCGCATGGTGGAGCGGCAGCGGCCGCAGGTGTGGGACGTGCTCGAAGAGGTCATCGCCGAGCACCCGGTGCTGCTCAACCGCGCACCCACGCTGCACCGGCTGGGCATCCAGGCGTTCGAGCCGCTGCTGGTCGAGGGCAAGGCCATCCAGCTGCACCCGCTGGTGTGCGAGGCGTTCAACGCCGACTTCGACGGCGACCAGATGGCCGTGCACCTGCCGCTGAGCGCGGAGGCGCAGGCGGAGGCCCGCATCCTGATGCTGTCCAGCAACAACATCCTGTCGCCGGCGTCCGGGCGCCCGCTGGCCATGCCGCGTCTGGACATGGTCACCGGTCTGTACTACCTGACCACCGAGGTTCCCGGTGACAAGGGCGAGTACCAGCCGGCGACCGAGGACAGCCCGGAGAAGGGTGTGTACAGCAGCCCGGCCGAGGCCATCATGGCGATGGACCGCGGCGCGCTGTCCGTGCGGGCCAAGATCAAGGTGCGGCTGACCGATCAGCGGCCGCCCGCCGACATCGAGGCCGAGCTGTTCCCGGACGGCTGGAAGCCCGGCGACGCCTGGCTGGCGGAGACCACGTTGGGCCGCGTGATGTTCAACGAGCTTCTGCCGCAGGACTATCCGTTCGTCAACGAGCAGATGCACAAGAAGGTCCAGGCCCGGATCGTCAACGACCTGGCCGAGCGCTACCCGATGATCGTGGTGGCGCAGACCGTCGACAAGCTCAAGGACGCCGGCTTCTACTGGGCCACCCGCTCGGGTGTCACGGTGTCGATGGCCGACGTGCTGGTGCCGCCGAACAAGAAGGAGATTCTCGACCGCTACGAGAAGGAAGCCGACGCGATCGAGAAGAAGTACCAGCGCGGCGCGCTCAACCACGACGAGCGCAACGAGGCCCTGGTCAAGATCTGGCAGGACGCCACCGAAGAGGTCGGTAATGCGCTGCGCGAGCACTATCCGGACGACAACCCGATCATCATGATCGTGGAGTCCGGCGCGACGGGTAACTTCACCCAGACCCGGACCCTGGCCGGCATGAAGGGCCTGGTGACCAACCCGAAGGGTGAGTTCATCCCGCGTCCGATCAAGTCCTCGTTCCGCGAGGGCCTGACCGTGCTGGAGTACTTCATCAACACGCACGGTGCTCGAAAGGGCTTGGCGGACACCGCGCTTCGTACCGCCGACTCGGGTTACCTGACCCGTCGTCTGGTCGACGTGTCGCAGGATGTCATCGTCCGCGAGGCCGACTGCGGCACCGAGCGCGGAATCACGGTCAAGCTCGCCGAGCGGCAGCCAGACGGCACCCTGGTGCGTGAGCCGAACATCGAGACCTCGGCCTACGCCCGCACCGTGGCGCAGGACATCCTCGACGCCGACGGCAACGTGCTCGTCGAGAAGGGCCGCGACCTGGGCGACCCGCAGATCGAGGCGCTGCTGAACGCCGGCATCACCGAGGTCAAGGTGCGGTCGGTGCTGACCTGCCAGACCAACACCGGGGTGTGCGCGATGTGCTACGGCCGGTCGATGGCCACCGGCAAGCTCGTCGACATCGGCGAGGCGGTCGGCATCGTCGCCGCCCAGTCCATCGGTGAGCCCGGTACCCAGCTGACCATGCGGACGTTCCACCAGGGTGGCGTCACCGGCGGCAGCGACATCACCGGTGGTCTGCCCCGCGTGCAGGAGCTGTTCGAGGCCCGCGTGCCGCGCGACAAGGCGCCGATCGCCGAGGTCTCCGGGCGGGTCCGCCTCGAGGAGAACGACAAGTTCTACAAGATCACCATCATCCCGGACGACGGCGGCGAGGAGGTCGTCTACGACAAGCTGCCGCGCCGTCAGCGGTTGAAGGTGTTCAAGCACGAGGACGGCACCGAGCGGCTGCTCGCCGACGGCGACCACGTCGAGGTGGGTCAGCAGCTGATGGAGGGCTCGGCCGACCCGCACGAGGTGCTGCGGGTGCAGGGTCCGCGCGAGGCGCAGGTGCACCTGGTCCGCGAGGTCCAGGAGGTCTACCGGGCCCAGGGCGTGTCGATCCACGACAAGCACATCGAGGTGATCATCCGGCAGATGCTGCGCCGGGTGACCATCATCGACTCGGGTTCGACGGAGTTCCTGCCCGGTTCGCTGATCGACCGCGCCGAGTTCGAGGCGGAGAACCGCCGGGTGGTCGCCGAGGGCGGCGAGCCGGCGTCCGGCCGCCCGGTGCTGATGGGTATCACGAAGGCGTCGCTGGCCACCGACTCGTGGCTGAGCGCGGCGTCGTTCCAGGAGACCACGCGCGTGCTGACCGATGCGGCGATCAACTGCCGCAGCGACAAGCTGCAGGGTCTGAAGGAGAACGTGATCATCGGCAAGCTGATCCCGGCCGGCACCGGTATCTCGCGGTACCGCAACATCCAGGTCCGCCCGACCGAGGAGGCCCGGGCCGCGGCGTACACGATCCCGTCGTACGAGGATCAGTACTACAGCCCGGACTTCGGTCAGCAGACCGGTCCCGCGGTGCCGCTGGACGACTACGGCTACAACGACTACCGGTAACGCCCAGTCCGGCTTCCTCGGCCGAGAAGACGCGAAAACCCCCAAAACCCTCGTGTTTTGGGGGTTTTTGCGTCTGCTGGGCGGGGGTGGGTGAGCGGCCCGGCGCCCGGCAGACGATCATGATCGGGTGGCGGCGGACATCCTGTGGTTTCTGGCCGGCCTGCTCGCGCTGGTCGCCGGCGCGGAGGTCATGGTCCGTGGCGGCTCCACCCTCGCCGCCCATTTGGGCATCAGCCCGATCGTGGTCGGTCTGACCGTCGTCTCGATCGGCACCAGCCTGCCCGAGCTCGCGGTCGGTGTGGTCGCGGCGGCGGAGGGCAGCGGTGCGCTGGCCGTCGGCAACATCGCCGGCACCAACGTCGTGAACCTGCTGCTGATCCTCGGCCTGAGCGCCGCGCTGGTGCCGCTGGCGCTGGAGCAGCGGACGATCCGCGCCGAGCTGCCGATGATGGCCGCGGCCGCGCTGCTGCTGTGGCTGCTGGCCGCCGACGGGACGTTGACCCGCACCGACGGGCTGATCCTGGTGCTCTGCGCGATCGTCTACACCGTCGCGGTGGTCAACGGCGCGCGGCGGGAGTCGCGGGCGACCCGTGAGCAGTACGATGTCCAGTTCGGCGCACCGGAGATCCCGGGGCGGTTGGTGCTGACGCAGTTGGCGATCACGGTGACCGGGATCGTGGTGGTGGTCATCGGCGCCGAGTGGCTGGTCGACGGGGCGGTCGGCATCGCCAACCGGTGGGGCGTGTCCGACGCGTTCATCGGCCTGACCGTGGTCGCGATCGGCACCTCGGCGCCGGAGCTGGTGACCACGGTGATATCGACGATCCGCGGGAACCGCGACATCGCGGTGGGCAACCTGATCGGCAGCAGCATCTACAACATCCTGCTCATCCTCGGCGTCACCTGCGCGGTGCCGGCGAACGGGCTGCAGCTGCCGTCGAGCCTGGTGAACGTGGACATCCCGATCATGGTCGCGGTGGTCGCGGTGTGCGTTCCGATCTTCATCACCGGCCGGCGGGTCAGCCGGGCCGAGGGGATCGCGATGGTCGCCGCCTACATCGTCTACCTGAGCTACCTGATCCTCACCCAGGCCTAGCTCCTTTTCTCCGGCGAGCAGACGCAATCACCCCCGAAATGCGCGGAATTCGGGGGAGTTCGCGACTGCTCGCGAAAGTTATCCACAGGCGGTGACGGCGGGTATTGCCCGGCTGCGCCCCCGCTCGCGACTATCGCTGCCATGACACTGGAGGCGGTGGCACACATCTTCGCCGCCAACGGCGGGGTCGCCACCACCCGGCAACTCCTGGCGGTGTGGTCGCCCAAGAAACTCGAATACGCCGTCCGCACCGGCACATTGACGCGACTACGGCGCGGCGTCTACGCGGTCGCGCCCGCGGATCCGGAACTCATGCTCGCCGCCGTCGACGCGGCGTGCGGTCGGCGGGTGGTCGCCTGCCTGCAGACCGCGGCCGCGATGTACGGCTTCGACACCGAGCCCGACGGACGGGTGCATGTGCTTGACCCCGGTATCCGGCTGCGACCCACCCCGCAGGTGATGGTGCACCAGCGCCACGGTGCACCGCTGCGCCGCGTCGGTGGGCGGCTGGCGACCGCGCCGGCGTGGACGGCGGTGGAGCTCGCGCGAACGCTGTCGCGGCCGCGCGGGCTGGGTGTGCTCGACGCCGCACTGCGCAGCGGCTATTGCGCCCCGGCCGATCTTCACGCGGCGGTCGACGAGCAGAAGGGCCGGCGCGGGATCGTGCGGGTGCGCGAGCTCGTGCCGCTGGCCGACGGCCGGGCCGAGTCGCCGATGGAAAGCGAGGCGCGCCTGGTCTTGCACGACGGCGGACTGCCGAAACCGGAACTGCAGTACGAGATCCTGGACTTCTACGGCGGGCTGTGGCGCGTCGACTTCGCCTGGCCGGACGCCATGGTGGCCGCCGAGTACGACAGCGTGGAGTGGCACGCCAACCCGGACGCGTTCAAGCACGACCGGATGAAGAACGCCCGGCTCGCCGAGTGCGGGTGGACGACGGTGCCGATGGTCGCCGACGACGTCCGCCGCTTTCCCGACCAGTTGGTGCGACGGATCTTCGGCTACCTCGACCGCGCCGCGCTCGCCGGCTGACCGCCCGCCGCCGACGGTCCGGCGAACAGACGCGTACACCCCCAGAACACGCCGAAACTGGGGGGTTCTGCGACTGCTCGCGGAGAAAAAAAGGGGCTAGCACCGGGGGCGGTGGGATGGGGGGCCGGCGGGTTCCCAGGTCTGCATGGCGCGGTCGAGCGCCTCGGGCTCCAGCGCGGGTTGCGGCACCGGCTGCTGACCGGGACAGCTGCGCATGCCGTCGATCAGCAACGCCACGTATCGCCGCCACAGGTCTTGGTCGACGTTGCCGGCGTACTCGCTGACCGTGCCGGCGATCAGGCCGAACAGCGGAATGTCGGTGAACGACACCCCTGCGCGCAGATGTCCGTCACGCTGCGCCCGGTCGACCAGCCGCCGGGTGACGGCGCGCAGCCGCTCGCGGGCCTCGCGCACCCGATCGCCGCCGTAGGCTTTGCTGAACGCGATCTCGCGCAGCCCGCGGTCGGTCGCGGTCAGCTCGCACTGGCGCTCAACGAACCAGACGAAGCCCTGCCACGAACACGGCTGGCGCAGAGCCGCTTCGGCGAACTCGGCGATCTGGTTCATGGCGTCCTCGAAGATCGCCTCGAGCAGGTCCTCCTTGGTGGGGAACCGCCGATAGACCGTGCCGACACCGACGCCGGCGTGGCGCGCCACATCGTTGAGATTCGGCTCGAGCCCCCTGGCGGCAAACAACTCACGGGCCGCGCGGAGCACCCGTCTGCGATTGCGTTCGGCGTCTTTCCGCAGCGGCCGAGCCGGTGTCTCGGGCGCGCTCACGCCGCCGAGTGTAATGCGAGCAACAGATTAAGTGGATTGACCCAATCCGGTTAGGCGATTAAGTTACCTAAGCGAATTACCGGCGTCCGCGCAGGCAGCGGCGCGTTCATACTCCGTCCGGTCGACGTCAGCGCAGCATTCGGCCACTGCGGGTGTCCGATCGCGTCCCCCCGGCCGGCGGGCCGTAGGTCAGGGGAAGGTAGCGATGACGAAAGTGCTCGGTCGGGTCTGGCTGCCCGTGCTGATCATCATCGCCCTGAGCGCGGGCACGCTGATCGTCTACAACGTACGTCAGGTGTTCGGCGCGCACCCCGTCGTGATCACCGAGGTCACCTCCGACCAGGCCGAGAAGTTCAACCCGAAGGTGGTGACCTACGAGGTCTTCGGGTCCGGGACCAGCGCGGTGATCAACTACATGGACCTCGAGAACAGACCGCAGCGGGTCGCGGAAGCGCCACTGCCGTGGACCCTCACCCTGGAGACCACGCTGCCGTCGGTCCAGCCGCACATCATGGCCCAGGGCAACGGTGACAGCATCACCTGCCGAGTCACCGTCGACGGCGAGGTCAAGGAAGAGAACACCGCCACCGGCTACAACGCCGAGACATTCTGTTACGTGAAGGCAGCATGAGCGCCCACATCGACGACGCCCCCACCGCACCCACGGCCACCGCGACCCCTGGGCGCCATGCGGCACCCGGTCGGCTGGCCCGGCTCATCCGCAAGCTCTCGATCCCGATCATCCTGGCGTGGGTCGTGCTGATCGGGTTCTTCAACACCGCCGTCCCGCAGCTCGACGAGGTCGGCGAAATGCGTGCGGTCTCAATGATTCCGCAGGACGCGCCGTCCATGATCGCCGTCAAACGGGTCGGCAAGGTCTTCCAGGAGTACGACACCAGCAGCTCGGTGATGGTGGTGCTGGAGGGCGAGGAGCCGCTGGGCCTGGAGGCGCACGCCTTCTACGACAAGATGGTCGCCGACCTGCGGGCCGACACCGAGCACGTCCAGCACGTGCAGGACTTCTGGGGCGACCCGCTGACCGCGTCCGGCGCGCAGAGCGTCGACGGCAAGGCCGCCTACGTGCAGGTCTACATCGCCGGCGACCAGGGGGAGGCGCTGGCCAACGAATCGGTCAACGCGGTGCGCAAGATCGCGACCGAACGCGAAACCCCGCCCGGGCTCAAGGTTTACGTGACGGGTGCGGCGGCCAGCAGCGCCGATCTGCGGCTGGAGGGCGACTCCAGCATGCGGCTGATCGAGGGCGTCACCTTCGCGGTGATCATCGTGATGCTGCTGCTGGTGTACCGCTCGATCGTCACCACCGTGATCGTGCTGGGCATGGTGGTCCTCGGCCTGTCCGCGGCCCGCGGGCTGGTGGCGTTCCTGGGCTACTACGACATCATCGGGCTGAGTACCTTCGCCAGCAACATGGTGGTGACGATGGCCATCGCCGCCGCCACCGACTACGCGATCTTCCTCATCGGCCGCTACCAGGAGGCGCGGCGCAACGGCGAGGACAAGGAGACGGCCTACTACACCATGTTCCGCGGCACCGCGCACGTGGTGCTGGCGTCGGGCATGACCATCGCCGGGGCGGCGTTCTGTCTGCACTTCACCCGGCTGCCGTACTTCCAGACGCTGGGCTATCCGCTGTTCATCGGCATGCTGATCGTGGTAACGGTGCTGTTGACCGCCGGCCCGGCGATCATCACGGTGTGCAGCCGGTTCGGCCGGGTGCTCGACCCGAAGCGGATGGGCCGGTCCCAGTTGTGGCACAAGGTCGGTACCGCGACGGTGCGCTGGCCGGGAGCGGTGCTGGTGTGTGCGACGGTGGCGTCGCTGGCCGGCCTGTTGGCGTTGCCCGGCTACTACACCATCTACAACGACCGCCTCTATCTGCCCGACGACAGCCAGTCGAATATCGGTTACGCCGCGGCGTTCCGGCACTTCTCGCAGGCCAAGATGAACCCCGATCTGATGATGATCGAGGCCGATCGGGATCTGCGGAATCCGGCCGACTTCCTGGTGATCGACAAGATCGCCAAGGCGCTCAAGAACGTTCATGGCATCGCGCAGGTGCAGACCATCACCCGGCCCGACGGGGATCCGATCGAGCACTCGACGATCCCGTACCTGATCGGGATGCAGGGCACCACGCAGATCATGAACAACGACTACCAGCAGCAGAATCTGGAGAACCTGCTCAGGCAGGCCGACGATCTGCAGGCCAGCATCGACGCGATGACCGAGATGATGAACATCCAGGAGGAGCTGGCGCAGGTCTCGGCGGAGATGGCCGCCAAAATGGCGACGACATCGGACGACACCGCCGAAGTGCGGGACCATCTGGCCGATTTCGACGACTTCTTCCGGCCCATCCGCAATTACGTGTACTGGGAGCCGCACTGCTACAACATCCCGGTCTGCTGGTCGATGCGGTCGATCTTCGACACGCTGGACGGCATCAACACGCTCTCCGACGACTTCCAGGAGATGGTTCCGCTGATGCAGCGGATGGCGGACCTGATGCCCCGCATGGTCGCGGTGATGCCGACGCAGATCCAGTCGATGAAGAACCAGAAGCAGACCCTGCTGAACCAGTACCAGGTGATGAAGGCGCAGCAGGACCAGACGATGGCCATGCAGGAGAACGCCACCGCGATGAGCGAGGCGTTCGACGCGGCCAAGAACGACGACTCGTTCTACCTGCCGCCCGAGGCCTTCGAGACCGACGACTTCCAGCGCGGCATGAAGCTTTTCATGTCGCCGGACGGAAAAGCGGTGCGGTTCACCATCGTTCACCAGGGCGACCCACTGACCGAGGAAGGCACCTCACGCATCGAGGACCTGAAGATCGCGGCGGCGGACGCGATCAAGGGCACCCCGCTGGAGGGTTCGCGCATCTACCTCGGCGGTAGCGCGGCGACGTACCACGACATGCAGACCGGTGCCAACTACGACCTGATCATCGCGGCCTCGGCGGCGCTGCTGTTGATCTTCATCATCATGACGGTGCTGACCCGCGCGGTGGTGGCCGCGGCGGTGATCGTCGGCACCGTGGTGTTGAGCCTGTCGACGGCGTTCGGCCTGTCGGTGCTGTTGTGGCAGCACATCGTGGGACTGCCGCTGCACTGGATGGTGCTGCCGATGGCGGTGATCGTGCTGTTGGCCGTCGGCGCGGACTACAACCTGCTGCTGGTGTCGCGCATGAAGGAGGAGGTGCACGCCGGCCTGCGCACCGGGACCATCCGCGCCATGGTGGGCACCGGGTCGGTGGTCACCTCGGCTGGGTTGGTGTTCGCGTTCACCATGGGATCGATGGCGGTCAGCACGCTGATCACCATCGGCCAGGTGGGCACCACGATCGGGCTGGGCCTGCTGTTCGACACCCTGGTGGTGCGGTCCCTGCTGACCCCGTCGATCGCCACGCTGCTCGGACGGTGGTTCTGGTGGCCGCAACGGGTGCGGGAGCGGCCGGTGCCGTCGCCGTGGCCGAAGGTCGCCAAACCGGATCCGGAGTTGGCGCAGGCCTGATCCCGATCAGCCGGCGAGCAGTTCCCGGATGATGTCGAGCCGCAGGAATCCCGGCGCCCGGATCACCCGGCGCGGCATGAACCGGATGACAACCGGCATGTCCGAGGCGTTCTCGTTGCGGTCGACCCGGGGAAGCCGGCCAGGTAGGGCCGGTCGTCGGGTCCGGGGCGGCGGGGTCGGCGTCTCCTTGGACAGCTCGGCCTGCCTGGCCGGCGCGGCGGCGCTCACCCCCGCGAAGCCGCGGCGCAGGAACAGTGTGCGCGGCCCGGCGGATCTGCCGGCCTTGACGTCGGTGTCCGCGAGCGCCACGGCCCGCCTTCTCCGTGCTTCCCCTTGCTTTTCCGTGCTTTTCTTTGCCGAACCGAACGGTACGGTTCGGCGGTAGCGCGGGATGCGTGCCGTCAACAGAGGGGTGCGCGGTCGGGGTGGAGTTGTCGCACGCGCGGCCTAGACTCGGGGCGTGCTCATCGGATCGCACGTCGACAACACCGACCCGCTGGCCGCTGCCGCCGCCGAGGGCGCCGACTGCGTGCAGTTCTTCCTGTCCAACCCGCAGAGCTGGAAGAAGCCCAAGCCGCGGGAGGACGCCGAGCAGCTGCGCAACGCGAGCATCCCGCTGTACGTGCACGCGCCGTATTTGATCAACGTCGCCTCCTCGAACAACCGGGTGCGCATCCCGAGCCGCAAGATCCTGCAGGACACCTGCGACGCCGCCGCCGAGATCGGCGCGACCGCGGTGATCGTGCACGGCGGGCACGCCGACGACAAGGACTGGGAGGCCGGGTTCGCGCGCTGGCGCAAGGCGCTGGACACCCTGCAGACCGATGTGCCGGTCTATCTGGAGAACACCGCCGGCGGCGATCATGCGATGGCACGCCACTTCGACACCATCGCCCGGCTGTGGGACCACATCGGCGACACCGGGATCGGGTTCTGCCTGGACACCTGCCACGCCTGGGCCGCGGGGGAGGCGCTCATCGACGCGGTCGAGCGGATCAAGGCCATCACCGGCCGCATCGACCTGGTGCACTGCAACGACTCCCGTGACGCGCCGGGCTCGGGCGCGGACCGGCATGCCAACTTCGGCAAGGGCCAGATCGACCCGCAGCTGCTGGTGGCGGTGGTCAGGGCCGCCGATGCCCCGGTGATCTGCGAGACCGCCGCCGAGGGGCGCAAGGACGACATCGCGTTCCTGCGCGAGCACGTCGGCGCGGGCTCGTGACCGCGTATTCCTGACACCCACCGCGGCACTGCCGTTAGGGTCGAAATCCGTGACGGCGCGACGCGACTCCTTACGGCCCGTGCTGGCGTCGTTCGGAGCCGGGTGGGCGTTGACGACGGCGCTGGCCGGGATGCTGTTCGCGCCTGTGGGGGCTCTTCGGTGCGAGCCGGGTCGCGGCGGCGCCGGACTCGAGTTGGCCGCTGCCTGATCGGTGGGCGACCGGGTTCGGCTGGGCGGTGCTGATCGGGGGCGCGGTACTGGCCGCCGTCGTCGTCATCGACCTGATCCGCAGGCGCGCCAGCGCGTGGACCACGTTGTGGAGTGTTCTCGTCGGCATCCCGGCGGCCGTCATGTGCTGGTACATGTCGCGGCGGGTGGAGCAGGTGCTGGCGGTGGCGCCGGCGACCGGGCGCGCACCCGCGGTCCTGGCGGCCGGCATCGCGGTGCTCATGGCCGCCGTGATCGCGTTCGCCACCGGGTGGGTCGCCACCACCGAAGGGTTGCTCCGGGTGCGACGGTGGTTGGCCGACGGTCTGGCGCGCCGCTGGCTCGCCGCGGGGATGGCGGCCGGGGTGGCGATCGCCGGGGTGCCGGCGGTCGGGCTGGCGCGGGTCTCCGACGACGCGCGGTGGGTCGATGCCGCGACGGCGCCGGCGGTTGCGGTGCCCGCCGTTCCGGTCCGCCTGGGCGGGTTGCGGTTCACCATCGACGGGTCACCCGAGCGGCCGGACGAGTTCGCGCCGCCAGACTGGGTCGTCGCCGCGGGTGCGGGGTTCGTCGTGCGGGACGCCAAGGGCGTGCGCGCCTACGACAGCAACGGTCAGCAACGCTGGCACTACCTCAGGACGGGCCCCGCGAATGTTCACTTTCTCGGGATGGGCGTGTACGACGGCGGACGCACCGTGGTGCTGGAGTACGGCGGCAATTCAGCGGTGGCCCAGCGGTTCGTGGCCCTGGATGCGCTGACCGGTGAAATCCTTTGGCAGAAAGATGATGTCGACGAGAAGTACTCGCTGCGTGCGCCGCCCGGAATCGACGAGCCGTCGCCGTACATGATCGTCGCGGACACTGCGGCGTGGGTGCGGATCGACACTCGGACCGGCAACCGGCTGTGGCGGATCGACCTGCCCGACGGCTGTGCGACAAGGGGAGCGGTAACCGCGACGCGGGTCCTGTCGGTCGCGGCCTGTGCCGACGGGGACGGCGATGACGAAGCCCGGATCATGGTTGCGTCCTTCGACGCGGCGACCGGGGAGCGCGTGTTCGACAAGGAGGTCGGGCGCCTGCGCCGACCGGAGGACGGCGGGTTCAGCTGGCTCACGACGATCGTCCGTCCGGGCAACGACGACCTGGTCGCCTTCTCTGCCGGGACCGAGTGGCAGGGGGTGAACGTGGTCACCGGTGACGTCGTTCCGATCGGTAGTGGGCCGCTTTCCTACCTCGGCGACCCGGGAACAGAGCTGCTGACCAGGATGCCGTACCCGGAGAAAGGCCTGGAGATGCGTTCCGGCCCGGACGCCGCGGTCCGTTGCCGGATAGCCGGCGAGCACCGGTCCGATCGGCCCGTCGCCTGGCTAGGTGAGCAGGTGGTCACCGTCAGGAACGGGATCGCGGCGTATGCGCGGTCGGACTGCACGCCCGGCGCCCGGTACGAGGACGAATCGGGCCGCGTCGGGGTCCGCCTGGCCGTTCCCGCACCCGGTGTTCTGCTCGCGGTCCGGGTGCTGGGCGACAAGACCTACATCGACGGCTACGCGTAGCGGTCGACGGATCACGATCCGGCAACCGAACGGTCGGTGGACCGGCGGTGGCCGGTCGGTGAACTAGATTCATCGGCGTGTCTGCGGTCGACGGGTCTCCGATTGTGCTACCGCGGGCCGCCGAACCGGCCGGCTCCCGGGAACGCTGGTTGCGGCGTTTGCGCTGGATCGCGGTCATCACCTGGGCGGTCGTCATCGCCTACCGGACGATCACCGACGGGTTCGCCTTCAACCGCGAACTGCTGCTGCTCTACATCGCGACCGGTCTGCTCGCGGCGAGCATCGGTCAGGCCCGCAAGATGCTCTACGTCATCCGCGACTGGCTGCCGTTCGCGCTGGTGCTGCTGGCCTACGACCTCAGCCGCGGCGCCGCGGACCTGGTCGGGCGGCCCACGCTGTGGCAGTGGCAGGTCGATGTGGACCGCTGGCTGTTCGGCGGGACGGTGCCCACGGTGTGGCTGCAGGAACGGCTCAAGCTGCCGGAGCCGCCCTGGTGGGAGGTGGTCATCAGCACCGTCTACATGTCGTTCTTCATCCTGCCGTACGTGATCGCCGCGGTGCTGTGGCTGCGCAACCGCGAGGAGTGGAAGGCGTTCGTCCGCCTGTTCGTCGGGTTGTCGTTCAGCGCCCTGGTCATCTACGCGCTGGTGCCGGCCGCACCGCCGTGGGCCGCGGCGCGGTGCACCCCGGCCGACGTCGACGGCGGGCCCGCGAACCCGCGCTGCATGTTCCGTCCCGCCAAGGGCGTTCCCGACGGCGGCCTGCTCGGGCAGATGCAGATGAGCCAGGACGGCGCCAACGCCTGGATCGAGCGGATCGTCGGCCGCGGGTGGGGCAAGTTGAATCTGCATTCGGCGAGCGCGCTGATCGACCAGGGGCAGGCCGCGGTCAACCTGGTGGCGGCGATCCCGTCGCTGCACGCCGGGCTGTCGCTGGGCATCGCGGCGTTCCTGTGGCGGCGGGTACCGCGGCGCTGGCACCCGATCCTCGTCGCCTATGTCCTGACCATGGCGTTCACGCTGGTCTACACCGCCGAGCACTACGTCATCGACATCCTGCTCGGCTGGGGGCTGGCGGCCGTCGTCGTCGCCCTGCTCGCCCGCTACGAGGCCTGGCGCCGCTACCGCCGGCGACACCGGGCAGCACCGATCACGGCGGAGCAGCCCCTGGTCATCGCCCGGCCCGAGCCGGACCGGCGCGACGCCCGGCTCGAGCCGGCCCGGTGCGACGCCCCGCCCGACCCGGTCGCCAGCGGCGGCCATTAGACCGCCGTCGTATTACGTCTCTTGTGCGACTGTCGCAAAAGCGTAATATCGGCGGCATGCCTGACACCCACGTCGTCACCAACCAGGTCCCGCCGCTGCAGGACTACAACCCGGCCACCTCGCCGGTGCTCACCGAGGCACTGATCCGCGAAGGCGGGGAGTGGGGCCTCGACGAGGTGACCGAGGTCGGCGTCCTCGCGGGCTCGGCCGAGGCGCAGCGCTGGGGCGAGTTCGCCAACCGCAACCGCCCGGTGCTGCACACCCACGACCGCTACGGCCACCGCATCGACGAGGTCGAGTACGACCCCGCCTACCACGAACTGATGAAGGCGGCGATCGCGCACGGTCTGCACGCCGCGCCGTGGGCCGACGACCGCCGGGGTGCGCACGTCGTGCGGGCCGCCAAATTGTCGGTGTGGACCCCCGAACCGGGCCACGTGTGCCCGATCTCGATGACCTACGCGGTGGTGCCCGCGCTTCGGCACAATCCCGAGCTGGCCGCGGTCTACGAGCCGTTGCTGGCCAGCCGGCACTACGACCCGGTCCTCAAGGTGCCGGCCCGCAAGATCGGCATCACCGCCGGCATGTCGATGACCGAGAAGCAGGGCGGGTCGGATGTCCGGGCCAACACCACGCAGGCGGTGCCCAACGACGACGGCAGCTACTCGCTGACCGGGCACAAGTGGTTCACCTCGGCGCCGATGTGCGACATCTTCCTGGTGCTGGCCCAGGCGCCGGGCGGGCTGTCGTGCTTCTTGCTGCCGCGCATCCTGCCCGACGGCAGCCGCAACCGGATGTTCCTGCAGCGGCTCAAGGACAAGCTCGGCAACCACGCCAACGCGTCCAGCGAGGTGGAGTACGACGGTGCGATCGCGTGGCTGGTCGGCGAGGAGGGCCGCGGGGTTCCGACCATCATCGAGATGGTCAACCTCACCCGGCTGGACTGCACGCTGGCCAGCGCGACCAGCATGCGCACCGGCCTGGCCCGCGCCATTCACCACGCACAGCACCGGAAGGCGTTCGGCGCGTACCTGATCGACCAGCCGCTGATGCGCAATGTGCTCGCCGACCTGGCCGTCGAGGCGGAGGCCGCGACCATGCTGGCCATGCGGATGGCCGGCGCCACCGACGCCGCGGTGCACGGCGACGAACGCGAAGCGCTGCTGCGCCGCATTGGGCTGCCGGCCGGCAAGTACTGGGTGTGCAAGCGCGCCACCCCGCACGCCGCCGAAGCCATGGAATGCCTGGGCGGCAACGGATACGTCGAGGACTTCGGCATGGCCCGGCTCTACCGCGAGGCCCCGCTGATGGGCATCTGGGAGGGGTCCGGCAATGTCAGTGCGCTGGACACGTTGCGCGCCATGGCGACTCGGCCCGCATGTGTCGAGGTGCTGTTCGATGAGCTGGACCGCTCGGCCGGCCAGGACAAGCGGCTCGACGACCACGTCGAGACGCTGAAGAAGGAGCTCGCCGACACCGACACGCTGACCTACCGCGCCCGCAAGGTCGCCGAGGACATCAGCCTGGCGCTGGAGGGTTCGCTGCTGGTGCGGCACGGGCATCCCGCGGTCGCCGAGGCGTTCCTGGCCACCCGGCTGGGCGGAGCGTGGGGCGGAGCGTTCGGCACCCTGCCCACCGGGCTGGACGTGGGGCCGATCCTGGAACGCGCGCTGATCAAGGGATAACCGGGCGCCGACACGGAAAGGTCAACCGCATGACCCACGCGATCAGGCCGGTCGACTTCGACAACCTCAAGACCATGACCTACGAGGTGACCGACCGGGTGGCCCGCATCACCTTCAACCGGCCCGAACACGGCAACGCGATCGTCGCCGACACCCCGCTGGAGTTGTCGGCGTGCGTCGAGCGTGCCGACCTCGACCCCGATGTGCACGTGATCCTGGTGTCCGGCCGCGGGTCGGGGTTCTGCGCCGGGTTCGACCTGTCCGCCTACGCCGAGGGCTCGTCGTCGGCCGGCGGCGGCGAGGCCTACCGTGGCACCGTGCTGTCCGGGCGGACCCAGGCGCTCAACCACCGGCCCGACCAGCCCTGGGACCCGATGATCGACTACCAGATGATGAGCCGGTTCGTGCGGGGCTTCGCCAGCCTGATGCACGCCGACAAGCCGACCGTCGTCAAGATCCACGGGTACTGCGTGGCCGGCGGCACCGACATCGCGCTGCACGCCGACCTCATCGTCGCGGCGGCCGACGCCAAGATCGGCTACCCACCGACGCGGGTGTGGGGTGTGCCGGCCGCCGGGATGTGGGCGCACCGGCTCGGCGACCAGCGCGCCAAACGCCTGCTGTTCACCGGCGACTGCATCACCGGCGCCCAAGCCGCCGAGTGGGGCCTGGCCGTCGAGGCGCCGCCGCCGGAGGAACTCGACGAGCGCACCGAGCGGCTGGTCGAGCGCATCGCGGCGTTGCCGGTCAACCAGCTGATCATGGTCAAGCTCGCGATGAACTCGGCGCTGTACAACCAGGGCGTGGCCAACAGCGCGATGATCTCCACCGTGTTCGACGGGATCGCCCGGCACACCCCCGAAGGCCACGAATTCGTCGCCCAGGCACGCGAACTCGGGTTCCGCGAAGCGGTTCGCCGACGCGACGAGCCGTTCGGCGACTACGGCCGCCGCGCCTCAGGGGTGTGATGGCCCGCCCCGCCGAAGTGGTCGAACCGGCACCGCCGCGATCGTCGGCGCCGCGAACACCGCGGCCGGTGTCGCGCATGACCGCGCGCTCGGTGATCCTGAGCGTGCTGCTGGGCGCGCATCCGGCCTGGGCGACCGCCGGTGAACTCCTCAGGCTCACCGCCGATTTCGGCATCAAGGAATCCGCGCTGCGGGTCGCGCTCACCCGCATGGTCAGCGCCGGCGACCTGGTGCGCTCACGCGACGGCTACCGGTTGTCGGACCGGCTGCTGGCTCGGCAGCGCCGCCAGGACGATGCGCTCAACCCCCGGGTCCGGCCTTGGGACGGGACCTGGACCACCCTGGTGATCACCAGCGTCGGCGGCGACGCGCGAACCCGGGCGTCACTGCGAAGCGCCTTGCAGGACAACCGTTTCGGTGAGCTGCGCGAAGGCGTGTGGCTGCGCCCGGACAACCTGGAGACGACGCTGCCCGCCGACCTGCGCGACCGGGTGCGGGTACTGCACGCGCGCGACGACGATCCGGCCGGGCTGGTCGCGCAGCTGTGGGATCTGCCGGGCTGGGCGGCGGCGGGTCGGGAGCTGCTGGACCAGATGGCCGCCGCCACCGACGTCCCGGCGCGGTTCGTGGTCGCGGCCGCGATCGTACGGCTGCTGTTGACCGATCCGGTGCTGCCCGACGAACTGCTGCCCGCCGAGTGGCCCGGCGCCGCGCTGCGGGCGGCCTACACCAGCTTCGCCGCCGAGCTGACCGCGCGGCGCGATCGACCGAGGGAGGCGACATGAGTGCAGGTGGCGTGCGGGTCGAGAAGAACGGCCCGGTCACCACGGTGATCATGAACCGGCCGGAGGCGCGCAACGCCGTCAACGGGCCGGCCGCGCTGGAGCTGTACGCGGCCTTCGACGAGTTCGACAAGGACGACTCGGCATCGGTCGCGGTGCTGTGGGGCGACGGCGGAACGTTCTGCGCCGGAGCCGATCTCAAGGCGTTCGGGACGCCGGAGGTCAACCCGGTGCACCGCACCGGCCCGGCTCCGATGGGGCCGAGCCGCATGGTGCTGTCCAAACCCGTCATCGCCGCGATCAGCGGGTACGCGGTCGCGGGCGGGCTGGAGCTGGCGCTGTGGTGCGACCTGCGGGTGGTCGAGGAGGACGCCGTGCTGGGCGTGTTCTGCCGCCGCTGGGGAGTGCCGCTGATCGACGGCGGCACCGTGCGGTTGCCCCGGCTGATCGGGCACAGCCGCGCGATGGACCTGATCCTCACCGGCCGCCCGGTCGACGCCGCCGAGGCCTACGCGATCGGGCTGGCCAACCGGGTCGTCCCGAAGGGACAGGCGCGGCAGCGGGCCGAGGAACTGGCCGCCGAACTCGCGGTGTATCCGCAGCAGTGCCTGCGCGCCGACCGGCTCTCGGCGGTCAACCAGTGGGGCCGCCCGGAGGCCGAGGCGATGGATTTCGAGTTCGGCAGCCTGTCGAAGGTGGCCGCCGAATCCCGCGAGGGCGCGGCCCGGTTCGCCGCCGGTGCGGGGCGCCACGGCGCCAGGGCCTAATGGCGCCCCGGCATGAGTGCCGGAAGGCGACTCAGCCCTTGGTGACGGTGTTGTTCGAGCCAGCGTCGTGCACCGACGGTTCGCCGTCGCGGTAGTTGACCGTGTTGTTCAGGCCGAGCACATGGATCTCCTTCTCGACCCGATCGATGGTCACCCGGTTGTCGGCGCCGGTGATGGTGACCGACGCGCAGGTGCCCTTGACCGTCAGCTTGTTGTTCGACCCGGCGATGTTGAGCGCCTTGCCGTCGGCGCAGTCGATATCGGCAGTGGTGCCCACCGACCCGTAGTTGATGGACTGGCCGATGTCCACCCGGGCGCCCGAGGTGCCCAGCGTCGCCGACGGGGCGTCGGAATCACCGTGATCCGAACCGCAGCCCGCGACCAGCAGGGCCGCCGCGACCGCGGCCGGCCAGGTCGTCCAGCGCGTGCGCATCAGGCGGGAACCCGGTCGATGCGGTTGGTCATCCCGAGTTCGCGGCCGCGGTCCCAGACCGCCGGCGAGCCGTTCTTGTACAGCACGACCTGATCGAAGCCGTACACCGTGACGTCGTTGATGACGTTGTCGGCGACCACGACGTTGGAGTTGCCCTGCACGGTCACGGCCCAGCAGGTGCCCAGCGCGGTGATCCGGTTGTTGGCGCCGTTGACCAGCAGCGTCGAGTTCTTGCAGTCGATGGTCTGATTGATGCCGATGCCGGTGATGGTGGTGTCCTGGCCCCGGTGGGCGCCGACCACCCCGGACTTGGCGCACTCCCGCAGCACCGCGTTGCAGAACGGGTCCTCCGGCTGGGCCTGCGCGCTCGGGGCGAGCAGCAGCGGCAGCGCGGCGGCCGAGGCCACCAGTGAGCGGGCCAACGCAGTCCACATCATGGGGAGAGCGTACGTCGCCCGACCGGGCGATTGACGCGAGTCTGCTCGAGTCGCGGTCTGCGCTGGTCGTCGGTAGCGTGATTGCCGATGCGTCGGCGTGTCGATCGGATTGCTGCCGCGGCGGTCACGGTGATGGCGGTCGTCGCCGGATGCACGACGACCGTCGACGGTACCGCGCGTCCGGTGCAGTCGCCCGGGCCCGACGCCAGCCGCAGCTACGGCTACGTCGACGACCGCTGCGGGCTGCTGCACGACGAGACGGTCGCCGAGACAGTGGGCGCCGAACACGTCGTGCGCCCCTACAGCGGGGCGGTGTGCCAGTACGTCCTGATGCGCGACGACACCGCCATCGACGCCACCTTCGCCTGGTTCGAGACGGGCAGCCTCGACCGGGAACGCACCCTGGCCGCCGACCGCGGCGCCACGATCACCGACACCGATGTCGAACGCCACCAGGCGTTCCTGGCCCGTCGCGACATCACCGGCGCGGCGTGCTCGGCCACCGCAGCCGCCGAACCGGGCGTGCTGAGCTGGTGGGTGCAGTTCCGTAACCGCGCCGCCGGCGATCCGTGTGCGGCGGCGGAGAAGCTGTTGTCGGCCACCCTGCAGGCGGACATGTGATGAGCGCGCGCATCTGGGTTCTGCTCGTTCTCACCCCACTGCTGGCGGCGTCGCTGGCCGCGTGCGGACCCAAGCATCCGACCCTCCCGGAGGCGAACGCGGCCCCCGCCGAGGGGTTCCGCAGCCAGGACTGCAACGGCGTCGTCGACGCCGACATCACCGCGGCGGTCGGCCGCGACATGTTCACCAAGACGCTGGTCAGCGACGTCGGCTGCTTCTGGCAGGAGGACTCGGTGTTCGGCACCGTCGGCGCCGGGATGGGCATCTCCACCTGGTGGTACCGCGGCAGCGACATGGACACCGAGCGCAGGCTCGAACAGCAGGCCGGCCGCACCCTGACCGAGCTCTCGTTCGACGGCCACAAGGGGTTCCGGGCGTTCGACACCAACGCCTGCAGCATCTACGTCACCAAGGGCGACGACGTCATCACCTGGTCGATCCAGACCCTCAACCCCGCCGCCCTGCCCAACCTGTGCACCATCGTGGAACGACTCGCCCGGATCAGTCAGGGCCGCGTGAACTGACCGACCGAACTAGAGGTGTTAATTTGGTCGCTCGGCCGGGGTCCCGGCCATTCGACCGGGGAGGACACACAGGCATATGGCAGCCCAGCCGTCGAGCACCGCGGGCCGGCGTGGCGCCCGGCTGAGCCGGGAGACCATCGTCAACGCGGCGCTGACCTTCCTCGACCGGGAGGGCTGGGACGCGCTGACGATCAATGCGCTCGCCACCCAGCTCGGCACCAAGGGGCCGTCGCTGTACAACCACGTCGAAAGCCTCGACGACCTGCGCCGCACGGTTCGGACGCGGGTGGTCGGCGACATCATCGACATGCTCAAGACGGTGGGGCAGGGCCGCACCCGCGACGACGCCGTGATGGCGATGGCCGCCGCCTACCGCAGCTACGCCCACCACCACCCCGGCCGCTACTCGGCGTTCACCCGGATGCCGCTGGGCGGCGACGACCCGGAGTTCACCGAGGCCACCCGGCAGGCCGCCGCCCCGGTGATCGACGTGCTGGCGTCCTACGGCCTGGAGGGCGAGGCCGCCTTCCACGCCGCGCTGGAGTTCTGGTCGGCGATGCACGGATTCGTGCTGCTGGAGATGACCGGGGTGATGGACGGCATCGACACCGACGCCGTCTTCGCCGATATGGTGATGAGGCTGGCCGCCGGGATGGAGCGGCGGCGCTGACGGCGGGCGGCGAGCCCGCGGATCCGTGATGCTGCCGGCCGGTGCGCCGGGGCGGCGGTTGACCTGGGATTAGGCGGTCAGCGACGGGTTTGGAGCGCCAACCCCTGTGCTGGTATTGTGGACGATCGTGCCTGGCAGATAGGGCGCTTGCGACGCGACGAATCGCCAAGCATGCCTGCACGCCGGGTCAATTCGCATGCCGCCATGCCGTGGAAATGTACCGAAGATTTTCCGGCGGGTTGCGTGCGACACACCCGGTCGCGGGATACGCGAACGGGACATAACTGCAGTACAGAGACTTAAACCAAGCAAGAAGACGACACAACCGAAGAGCAACACAGAAAGCCGGTAGATGCCAACCATTCAGCAGCTGGTCCGCAAGGGCCGCCGTGACAAGGCCGCCAAGGTGAAGACCGCGGCTCTCAAGGGCAGCCCGCAGCGTCGTGGCGTGTGCACCCGCGTGTACACCACTACCCCGAAGAAGCCGAACTCGGCCCTTCGCAAGGTCGCTCGTGTCAAGCTGACCAGCCAGGTTGAGGTCACGGCATACATCCCGGGTGAGGGCCATAACCTGCAGGAGCACTCGATGGTGCTGGTGCGCGGTGGCCGCGTGAAGGACCTGCCCGGCGTGCGCTACAAGATCATCCGCGGCTCGCTCGACACCCAGGGTGTGAAGAACCGCAAGCAAGCTCGCAGCCGTTACGGGGCTAAGAAGGAGAAGAGCTGATGCCGCGCAAGGGGCCCGCTCCGAAGCGTCAGTTGGTCAGTGACCCGGTCTACGGGTCGACCCTGGTCACCCAGCTGGTCAACAAGGTTCTGCTGCACGGGAAGAAATCGCTGGCCGAGCGCATTGTTTATGGTGCGCTCGAGCAGGCCCGGGAGAAGACCGGCACCGATCCGGTGGTGACCCTCAAGCGTGCACTGGACAACGTCAAGCCCACCCTCGAGGTGCGCAGCCGCCGCGTCGGTGGCGCCACCTACCAGGTGCCCGTCGAGGTGCGCCCGGATCGGTCCACGACCCTGGCCCTGCGGTGGTTGGTCACCTACGCCCGCCAGCGGCGCGAGAAGACCATGGTCGAGCGGCTGGCCAACGAGATCCTCGATGCCAGCAACGGCCTCGGCGCCTCGGTGAAGCGTCGTGAGGACACCCACAAGATGGCCGAGGCGAACCGCGCCTTCGCGCACTACCGCTGGTGATAGCCGCCGGCGGGCAGCGTGGCCGCCGGCGCTAGAGACCACACAGCAACTACCAAGCGAGAGAGAAGACTTCTGTGGCACAGAAGGACGTGCTGACCGACCTGAGCAAGGTCCGCAACATCGGCATCATGGCGCACATCGATGCCGGTAAGACGACGACGACCGAGCGCATCCTGTACTACACCGGCGTCAACTACAAGATGGGTGAGACGCACGACGGTGCGTCGACCACCGACTGGATGGAACAGGAGCAGGAGCGGGGGATCACCATCACCTCCGCGGCCGTCACCTGCTTCTGGAACGGCAACCAGATCAACATCATCGACACGCCGGGCCACGTCGACTTCACCGTCGAGGTGGAGCGCTCGCTGCGCGTGCTCGACGGCGCCGTCGCCGTGTTCGACGGCAAGGAGGGCGTCGAGCCGCAGTCCGAGCAGGTGTGGCGGCAGGCCGACAAGTACGACGTGCCGCGCATCTGCTTCGTCAACAAGATGGACAAGCTCGGCGCCGACTTCTTCTTCACGGTGCGCACCATCGAGGAGCGCCTGGGCGCCAAGCCGCTGGTGATCCAGCTGCCGATCGGCGCGGAGGCCGACTTCATCGGTGTCATCGACCTGGTCGAGATGAAGGCCAAGGTGTGGCGCGGTGAGACCGCCCTCGGTGAGAAGTACGAGGTCGAGGACATCCCGGCCGAGCTCGCCGACCAGGCCGAGGAGTACCGCACCAAGCTGCTCGAGGCGGTCGCCGAGACCGACGAGGCGCTGCTGGAGAAGTACCTCGGCGGCGAGGAGCTCACCGTCGAGGAGATCAAGGGCGCGATCCGCAAGCTGACGGTCGCCTCCGAGATGTACCCGGTGCTGTGCGGCAGCGCGTTCAAGAACAAGGGCGTGCAGCCCATGCTGGACGCGGTCATCGACTACCTGCCGTCGCCGCTGGACATCGGTGACGTCGAGGGCCACGTGCCGGGCAAGGAGGACGAGGTCATCAGCCGCAAGCCGTCGGTGGATGAGCCGTTCTCGGCGCTGGCGTTCAAGATCGCCGTGCACCCGTTCTTCGGCAAGCTCACCTACATCCGGGTGTACTCCGGCCAGGTGGAGTCCGGTGCCCAGGTGGTCAACTCCACCAAGGGCAAGAAGGAACGGCTGGGCAAGCTGTTCCAGATGCACGCCAACAAGGAGAACCCGGTCGAGCGGGTCAGCGCGGGTCACATCTACGCGGTGATCGGCCTGAAGGACACCACGACCGGCGACACCCTGTGCGATGCGAACGACCAGATCGTGCTGGAGTCGATGACCTTCCCGGATCCGGTCATCGAGGTCGCGATCGAGCCCAAGACCAAGGGCGACCAGGAGAAGCTGTCCACCGCCATCCAGAAGCTGGCCGAAGAGGATCCCACCTTCAAGGTGCACCAGGATCCCGAGACCGGTCAGACGGTTATCGGCGGCATGGGCGAGCTGCACCTCGACGTGCTCGTCGACCGCATGCGCCGCGAGTTCAAGGTCGAGGCCAATGTCGGCAAGCCGCAGGTGGCCTACCGCGAGACGATCAAGCGCAAGGTCGAGAACGTCGAGTACACCCACAAGAAGCAGACGGGTGGTTCCGGGCAGTTCGCGAAGGTCATCATCACCATCGAGCCGTTCACCGGCGAGGACGGTGCGACCTACGAGTTCGTGAACCAGGTCACCGGTGGCCGCATCCCGAAGGAGTACATCCCGTCGGTGGATGCGGGCTGCCAGGACGCCATGCAGTACGGCGTGCTGGCCGGCTATCCGCTGGTGAACCTCAAGGTCACTCTGCTCGACGGGGCCTACCACGAGGTGGACTCCTCCGAGATGGCATTCAAGATCGCGGGTTCACAGGCGCTGAAGAAGGCCGCGCAGGCGGCTCAGCCGGTGATCCTCGAGCCGATCATGGCGGTCGAAGTGACCACACCCGAGGACTACATGGGTGACGTGATCGGCGACCTGAACTCCCGCCGTGGTCAGATCCAGGCCATGGAGGAGCGTGGCGGTTCCCGCGTCGTCAAGGCGCTGGTTCCGCTGTCGGAGATGTTCGGCTACGTCGGCGACCTGCGGTCGAAGACGCAGGGCCGGGCGAACTACTCCATGGTGTTCGATTCGTACGCCGAGGTTCCGGCGAACGTGTCGAAGGAGATCATCGCGAAGGCGACGGGGCAGTGAGGATTCGAGGGCTGTCGGCCCGAGGCCCGGAGCTGATCCGGAGTCGAGCGATCGAGCCGGGTGAAGGCGACGGGACAGTGTTCTGACCCGTCGGTTTCGCGGGACCACACAACTGCAAAGATCAACAACTGCTTAATCAAGCACCAACAAGTCCAGGAGGACAACACAGTGGCGAAGGCGAAGTTCGAGCGGACGAAGCCGCACGTCAACATCGGGACCATCGGTCACGTTGACCACGGCAAGACCACGCTGACCGCGGCGATCACCAAGGTTCTGGCCGATAAGTACCCGGACATCAACGAGCAGCGTGCGTTCGACCAGATCGACAACGCGCCGGAGGAGCGCCAGCGCGGCATCACCATCAACATCTCCCACGTGGAGTACCAGACCGAGAAGCGTCACTACGCGCACGTCGACGCTCCTGGCCACGCTGACTACATCAAGAACATGATCACCGGTGCGGCCCAGATGGACGGCGCGATCCTGGTGGTCGCGGCCACCGACGGCCCGATGCCGCAGACCCGCGAGCATGTGCTGCTGGCCCGCCAGGTGGGCGTGCCCTACATCCTCGTCGCGCTGAACAAGGCCGACGCGGTCGACGACGAGGAGCTGCTCGAGCTCGTCGAGATGGAGGTCCGCGAGCTGCTGGCGTCGCAGGACTTCGACGAGAACGCCCCGGTCGTGCGTGTCTCGGCGCTGAAGGCCCTCGAGGGCGACCCGAAGTGGGTCAAGAGCATCGAGGACCTGATGGACGCGGTGGACGAGTCGATTCCGGACCCGGTGCGCGAGATCGACAAGCCGTTCCTGATGCCGATCGAGGACGTGTTCACGATCACCGGCCGCGGCACCGTGGTCACCGGCCGTATCGAGCGCGGTGTGATCAACGTGAACGAGGAGGTCGAGATCGTCGGCATCCGCCCGGAGACCACCAAGACCACGGTCACCGGTGTCGAGATGTTCCGCAAGCTGCTCGACCAGGGCCAGGCCGGCGACAACGTGGGTCTGCTCCTGCGTGGTGTGAAGCGTGAGGACGTCGAGCGCGGTCAGGTCGTGACCAAGCCCGGCACCACCACCCCGCACACCGAGTTCGAGGGCCAGGTCTACATCCTGAGCAAGGACGAGGGCGGCCGGCACACGCCGTTCTTCAACAACTACCGTCCGCAGTTCTACTTCCGCACCACCGACGTGACCGGTGTGGTGACGCTGCCGGAGGGTACCGAGATGGTCATGCCGGGCGACAACACCGACATCAAGGTGAAGCTGATTCAGCCTGTCGCCATGGACGAGGGCCTGCGCTTCGCTATCCGCGAGGGCGGCCGCACCGTTGGCGCCGGCCGGGTCACCAAGATCATCAAGTGATCTGATCTGGTCGCCAAAGTGGCGCACACCCCACAAGGGTGTGCGCCACTTTGCATTTCGGGACGGTTCTGCTGGCGAGCAGGCGGCCGTCGCACCACTGCGGGGCAGTCGGCGCCTCCTCCCGGGGTCAGTGGGTCGACGCGGACGCGCGGGTGGCGCCGGCGAAGGTCACGATGGCCGGCGTCGACGCGGCATTGGTATGGCCGTGGATGAACGCGGCCCGGGCCGCGTCGCCGGTGCGCGGGCCGGCGGGCCGAACATCGGCTAGCACCCCGGTGACCCGGGCGGAGTATCCCGCCGCCAGCGCGCATCCGGCGATCGCGATACCGGTCGACGGGCAGTACCGTGAGCCGTTCGATCGTCTGCTCGACAGCCCGGAGGCGCGGGCCGAACTCGGGGATCTCGACGTGACGCCGGCGTCGGCGCAGCTGCTGGGCCCGCTGATCTTCGCCGTCATGACCGGCATCCGCACCATCGATCGCGCCGACTGCGAAAAGATCGTCGACGACTTCTACGCCGCCCACCGAGGCACCACCGGTGCGCGGCAACGCCGGTGAGAGACGCATACACTCCTGAGCCGTCCGGGTCCTCCGGTGCGGCCGCCGCGCGACCCGGATGGCGATCGCGTCAAATAAGCAGAAAATGCCTTTCGGCAATCGTGAACTCTGCGCGCAGTGTGCGGATCGACAACAATCGCGTCTCATTCGCCGTAGGGCCGAACGTATTTCGCAAACACAGACATTCGAACTTCCCGGGTCGACGAACATCGGCAAATACATTGACGCACAACCGGATTAGCTATCCGAATAAGCGGATCAATTATCCGGTACTCCGTTTGACCCGCCATGGTTCGGCGGACATGATCGCATGGTCAATACATCAAGCCGAATGCGGTTTGTTTCGGTATTGCAAGCTGATTCGCATTCCTCGGGAATGCGGGTCGAATTGTCATATGCGATCTCTGCCAGGGAGAATGATGTCCAATTTCGGTGACTATCAGGACGATATCTACGGCCAGGGACTGGCGGGTGTCCTGCCCAGCTATCCCATGACGTACGCCGACTGGGAAGCGCACGCTCAACAGGCGCTTCCGCCGACCGTTCTGTCCTACGTCGCCGGCGGATCCGGCGACGAGCACACCCAGCGGGCGAATGTGGAGGCGTTCAAGCACTGGGGTTTGATGCCCCGAATGCTCGCGGCCGCCACCGACCGCGACCTGTCGGTCGAACTGTGGGGCAGGAAATGGGTGGCGCCGATGTTCTTCGCGCCCATCGGGGTTATCGCGCTGTGCGCGCAGGACGGTCACGGCGACGTCGCCAGTGCTCAAGCGAGTGCCCGTACCGGGGTTCCGTATATGACCTCGACGCTCGCCGTGAGCCCGTTGGAGGAGATTCGCCGGCACGCAGGCGATACACCGGCCTTCTTCCAGCTCTACTTCCCGCAAGATCGCGACCTCGCCGAGAGTTTCATCCTCCGCGCCGAGAAGGCAGGCTACGACGGCTTGGTGATCACCCTCGACACCTGGATCTTCGGTTGGCGGCCGAGGGATCTGACCATCTCCAACTTCCCGTTCCTGCGCGGTCTGTGCCTGACCAACTACGTGACCGACCCGGTTTTCCAACAGAAGTTCAAGGCGCGGTCGGGGGTGAGCGCCGACGCCCTGCGCGCCAACCCCAGGTTGGCGGCCGACTACTGGCATGGCCTGTTCGGTCACTCCGTCACCTGGGAGGACATCGACTGGGTTCGGTCGATCACCAGGATGCCGGTCATCCTCAAGGGCATCAGCCATCCCGATGACGCCCGTCGCGCGGTGGATGCCGGCGTGGACGGCATCTACTGCTCGAACCACGGCGGTCGTCAGGCCAATGGTGGGCTCCCGGCTCTGGACTGCCTGTCCGACGTCGTCGCGGCGGCGGGGGACACCCCGGTGCTGTTCGACTCCGGAATCCGTACCGGCGCCGACATCGTCAAGGCGCTTGCCATGGGTGCCTCTGCTGTCGGAATCGGGCGGCCGTACGTATGGGGTGCCGCCCTCGGCGGGTCGAAGGGTATCGAGCATGTCGCTCGGTCGCTGCTGGCGGAGGCCGACCTGATCATGGCGGTCGACGGCTACCGGAACTTGAAGGAACTGACGATCGACGCGCTGCGTCCCACCCGCTGATCGGGGGCCCGGCCGGACGGTGCCGATCGGCCGGGCACCGTCCGGCCGCGGGCGTCACTCGCGGGCGTCGGCGCGCCGGCCGTCGCAGGTGCTGCCGCGACAGGCGGGCCCGGACAGCAGCCCGACCAGCAGCACCTTGAGGTAGCGGTCGCGCACCGCCGGATCGAGGTGGCCGGGGGAGTGCCGCAGCGCGAACCCGACGCCGCACAGGATCAGCACGATGTCGGACGGTGCCAGCGCCGGCGAGACCGCGGGTCCGAGACCCGTGAGCAGTCTTGTCAGACCGTCGAGCAGGCGGCGGCGCTGGTCCTGGACCGTGTCGGTGACAGGGTTGACGAGTGCGCTGGTCAGCGTGTGATCCCGCACGAACACGGCGAGGGCTGCGCTCAGGAAGCGGCGTAAGCCGTGAACCGTCGGCGGTGCCGCTTCGACCTCCCTGATCAGGAGCGCGAGTCGGTCTGCGGCGAGCGCCTCGGTGAGTGCTTCCGGGGTCGGGAAATGGCGGTAGACCGTGGCCACTCCGACGTTCGCGCGGTGTGCGACGACGTTGAGCTGCAGCGGTTTTCCCCTGTCCGCGATCGCCCGCGCCGCCTGCAGGATGCGGCGCCGATTGCGGGCGGCGTCTTTGCGCAGGATGGGGCGCGTGTCTTCGCCGAACCACAGGTCCGGGTCACCGTGGCGTGGCGACTGCTCACTATCCTGCACGCAGGTATTCTGCATGCTGCATGCAGGTAGTGTCAATCGAGGTGTTCCGGACATCACAGGGGCTTGTCGCAGGGGCATGTCACAGGGGCATGGCCGGGTGCTACACCAGCGCCGACACGCCCGGTTCGTCCGGCGCGTCCTTGTCGGGTGTGCCGAAGTGCTCGGTGACGCGCATGATCAGCCCCTCGAGGTGGTCGATCGCGGCCCGCTCGGCCGTCTCGGCGTCGCGCGCCTCGAACGCTTTGACGATGGCGGCATGTTCGGCGACGACCGCCTGATGGACGGCCACCCACGCGGTGGTGTAGGTCGCGACGATCACGCGTGCCTGGATGCGGCGGAGATTCTCGACGAGGGTGCGGTTGCCGCAGCGGTCCCGGATGATGCTGTGGAACTCCAGGTCGAGCCGGCGTGCCCTGACGGTGTCGTCGCCGCGCATCGCCGCTTCGAAGCGGGTCAGGTTCTCGCGCAGTCGGTCCAGGTCGGCCGCCGACAGGCGGTCGGTGGCGAGCCGGGCGGCGAGGCCCTCCAGCCGTGATCGCACCTGCAGGCCCTCGATCAGGTCGAGGTGGTCGAGATGGGCGAGTTCGATCCCCGCTGCCGTCATCACCAACAGGCCTTCGGTGACGAGTCGCTCGACGGCCGCCCGCACCGGGCTGCGGCTCATGTTGAGCTGTTCCGCGATCGACACGATGCTCATCCGCTGCCCGGCGGGGAAATCCCCGTCGAGGATGCGCGACCGAAGCTGGTCGTACGCCAGGTCGCTGAGATTGGCCGGGCGTTGCACCGGTTCGAAAGCCACGTACGCTCCTTTTCTGAATGTTGCATTCAGCGTACAGCGGGGCAGGGCGACCTCTGCGCCGGCCCCGGTACGAGCCGGCTGTAACGGCGGCCCTGCGGGGACCGATGAACCCCGCGGAAGCGCGCAGCGGCGTCCGCCGCGCTGAAAGGGTTGGGGGTAGATGTCGGGTCGTATGTCGATGCTGGGCCGTTTCACCACGTTCGTCGGCGCCGCCGTCACGGCCGGCGCTGCATTCGTCGGAACAACCATCGCGGCCTCCGCCACCGCCACCGCGCAGCCGGGATGTCCGGCTGTGCACTGGATCGGTGCGGCCGGGTCGGGTGAGCGGGCGAACCCGACCTCCTACGCCGGCATGGGCCGGGTGGTGCATCGCTCCATGACCGAGCTCGCGGAACGAGTTCAGGGCGACGGGCTCAGCATGACCTACGAGGCCGTGAACTATCCGGCCGTCGAGGTGCCCGACGAGGACGACGGCATCGGTGCCTGGCTGGGCTTCATGGGCAGCGTGGACACCGGCACCGCGGCGTTGGGGCAGCAGTTCCAGCGGTTCGTCGAGCGCTGCCCGGGCAGCAAGGTGGTGCTGGCCGGCTATTCGCAGGGCGCCATGGTGGTGCACCGGAACCTGCATGCACTCGCCGACAACCCGAACCTGGCGGCCGTGTTGCTGATCGCCGACGGCGACCGGCGCCCGGACGATCCCACGGTCAATATCGGCACCGCCGCGAGCGTGCCCGGCCGCGGAAAGGGCGTCGCGCAGGACTGGCCGATCCTCGCCCATGCCCCGGCACCGTTGCCGCCCGCGATCGGTGTCCGGACCATCAGCGTCTGCGATCTCGGCGATGCCGTCTGCGATTACGACCCCAACGCCGAGGCGGTCACCGCACGCTCGGTCGCCATCCACACCGCCTACGGGCGGTCCGGCGACCAGCTGGCCTGGACCGAGCCGCTGTACGCACTTCTGAAAGGTGCGCCGGCGCCCGCCCTGCCGGCGGCCGAGGCGCAGCCGGTGGTGCCGCTCAGTGCCGCCGGCGAATAACCCGAGGCTCCACCGCGCCGGATACGACGCGGCCTAGCGCCGCCGGACACACGCCCCCACGCCACCGCGGCGCCGAATAGCCGTGCACCCGGGCAACGGGCGAAACACAGTTCGCCTGGAAGGCGGTCGAAGCGGGTGTGTCGCGTACGAGCCGTTGCGGTCATCGCGCTCCGCCAAAGATTCGTCCAACGGTCTCGGCCGGCAGAGTTAGAACACGTTTCAGTTCAGCTGTTAGCCTGGTCCGCAGCATCGCGAAAGGAGCAGGTGTGACGGCGTTGAAACCCTTGGAAGGCCGAGTCGCGTTCGTTACCGGGGCGGCCCGCGGACAGGGGCGGTCGCACGCCGTCCGGCTGGCCGAGGAAGGCGCCGACATCATCGCCATCGACGCCTGCGCGCCGATCTCGCCGACCATCAGCTACCCGATGCCGACGGTCGACGACCTCGCCGAGACCACGCGGCTGATCGAGGCCACCGGCCGCAAGGTGCTGTCCCGCCAGGTCGACATCCGCGATCTGCCCGCGCTGCAGCAGGTGGTCGCCGACGGGGTCGAGCAGTTCGGCCGCCTCGACATCGTCGTCGCCAACGCGGGAGTGCTGAGCTGGGGCCGGATCTGGGAGCTGTCCGAGGAGCAGTGGAACACCGTCATCGACGTCAACCTCAACGGCACCTGGAAGACGATCCGGGCCGCGGTGCCGGCGATGATCGAGGCCGGTAACGGCGGGTCGATCATCATCGTCAGCTCGTCGGCCGGGCTGAAGGCCACTCCGGGCAACGCGCACTACGCCGCGTCCAAGCACGCGCTGACGGCGCTGACGAACTCGCTCGCAATCGAGGTGGGGGAGTTCGGGATACGCGTCAACTCGATCCACCCCTACTCCGTCGACACCCCGATGATCGAACCCGAGGCGATGATGGAGATGTTCGGCAAGTACCCGAGCTTCATCCACAGCTTCTCCCCGATGCCGTACCGCCCGGTCAACAAGCAGGCCGGCGAAGGACTGCAGGAGTTCCTCAGCCCGGCCGAGGTTTCCGACGTGGTGGCCTGGCTGGCCGGGGACGGATCGGCGACGATCTCGGGCAGCCAGATCGCGGTCGACCGCGGAACGATGAAGTACTGATCCCCCGATCGGGGGATTTTCGCCCGCGGCGGGTCCCAACTCCCCGGGGGTGGCGAACAATTGCGCCCGGCGATCGTGTAAGAACTCCGCATGAGCATCACCAGCAGTGGGGGAGTCGTGATCGTCGGCGGCGGCCTCGCGGCCACTCGCACCGCCGAGCAGTTGCGCCGGTCGGAGTACGCCGGGCCGATCACCATCGTCAGCGACGAGAACCATCTGCCGTATGACCGGCCGCCGCTGTCGAAGGAGGTGCTGCGCTCGGAGACCGACGACGTCACGCTCAAGCCCTCCGAGTTCTACCAGGAGAACGACATCGCCCTGGTGCTCGGCAACGGCGCCACGTCGCTCGACACCGCCGAGCAGACGGTGACACTGGCCGACGGCACCAAGCTGCGCTACGACGAGTTGGTGATCGCCACCGGCCTGGTGCCCAAGCGGATTCCGTCGTTCCCGGACCTCGCCGGCATCCACGTGCTGCGCTCCTACGACGAGACCATGGCGCTGCGCAAGGACGCCGCCGCGGCCAAGCGCGCGGTGGTCGTCGGCGCCGGGTTCATCGGCTGCGAGGTGGCCGCGAGTTTGCGCAAACTGGGCGTCGAGGTGGTGCTCGTGGAACCGCAGCCCACCCCGCTGGCCTCCGTGCTCGGTGAGCAGATCGGCGAGCTGGTGGCCCGGCTGCACCGCGCCGAGGGCGTCGACCTGCGCTGCGGCGTCGGGGTCGCCGAGGTCCGCGGCAACGAGCGGGTGGAGAAGGTGGTGCTGTCCGACGGCAGCGAGGTCGACGCGGACCTGGTCGTCGTCGGCATCGGGTCCAACCCGGCCACCGACTGGCTCGAGGGCAGCGGCGTCGAACTCGACAACGGTGTGGTCTGCGACGACTACGGCCGCACCAGCGCCCCGCACGTGTGGGCGATCGGCGACGTCGCGTCCTGGCGGCACAAGCTCGGCCACCAGGTGCGCGTCGAACACTGGAGCAACGTCGCCGATCAGGCGCGGGTGATGGTCCCGGCGATGCTGGGCCAGGAACCGCCCGCAGCGGTGGCGGTGCCGTACTTCTGGAGCGACCAGTACGACGTGAAGATCCAGTGCCTCGGTGAGCCCGAACCCGGCGACAAGCTGCACATCGTCGAGGACGACGGCCGCAAGTTCCTGGCCTACTACGAGCGGGACGGCGTGCTGGTCGGTGTGGTCGGCGGCGGCATGCCGGGCAAGGTCATGAAGGTCCGGGCCAAGATCGCGTCCGGCGTGCCGATCTCCGAAGTGCTGGGCTGACACCCGCAGCGCCGCTGTGCGAATCGGTTCGCCGCAGCGGCGTGTTGCGGACGAAACCGCACGCTCGGCGCAGCGACCGCGCGCCGGCTTTCCCGGCCGGGCGTCACGGCTGGCCGAGGTAGAACCGGGTGCCCTGGTCGTCGGTGCACAGCGCCGACATGCCGTACGGCTGCCGCGACGGTTCCTCGAGCACGGTGCCGCCGGCCTCGCGCACCCGGGCCACCGCGTCGGCGATGTCGGCCACCGTCCACATCGGCACCACCGCCGACCGATCGTTGCCGCCGGCCACCCCGGACATGGGATGGGTCTGCTGGATGCCCCAGCCGTCCTCGATCCGGCCCGGTTCGTAGGACCAGAACAGCACGTGGCCGTAGAACGCCCGGAACGCCGCCGAATCGCCCACCTCGTAGGTGAGATACGACAGCTCGCCCGGCCCGGCGCCGTTGAGTCGTGGCCGGGGCGTATCCGGCGCCGGTTCGTACACCCCGAACACCACGCCGGTGGGGTCGGTGGCCTCCAGCACCGTTGCCGGACCGATCCGGCGCGGTCCGCCTACCCGCCCGCCGGCGGCGAGGATCGACGCCCGGGCCGCCTGCAGATCGGCGACCGCGTAGCAGCACAGCATGCCCTGCGCGGCCGCCCGGTCGATCAGCTCGACGGGCTGTTCGGTGTTGGTGACCCGCCGGGACGCCGGGTCGACGCGCCAGCCCAGCACGTGCGCGTAGAAGCGGGCCGCCCGGTCGGGGTCGGGGGTGCACACCGCGAGCAGTCCGGTGTCGCCGTGCTGGATCGGGACCGGCGCACCGGTGAGCGGGCCGGAGAGCATCCACCGGTGCCCGAACGGGTCGACGATCGCCGCCATCCGGCTGCCGTGCGCCTCGTAGGGGCCGCGCTGCACCCGGGCTCCCCGGCGGCGGGCGTGCGCCGCGACCGCGTCGGTGTCGGTCACCGGCAGCACCAGGCTCACCGAAACCGCTCCCGGTGTAGGCGATCTGATGCCGAGTTCGGGGAACTCGTCGGACAGGTACAGCTCGCCGCCGCCGATCGACAGCTCGGCGTGGCCGATGCGGCCGTCGGCCATCTCGATCGGCTCGCCGACCACGGCGGCGCCGAACACCTCCCGATACCAGGCGATCGCGCCGCGCGCGTCGCCCACGGCCAGATAGGGCAGTGCGGCGGGCCGCGGCACCGTCGACTCGACGCCGGGCTCGGCCGGCCCGGCGAGCACGGTATCGGTTCCGCTCATGACGACCTCCTCGGTTCGGGCGGGCAGGTTGACGGCCGCTTCCAGGCGGGCGCGCAGCCGTGCCGCGAACGCCGGATCCGGTTGCACCGGAACCTCATCGCCGTGCAGCACGGTCAACGGATCGTGGCCGGGGTGGGTCATCGCACACCTCCTTGCGGGTAGTGCGACCGGAACGCGCGGCGGGCCCGCACCAGCAACGCCTCGGTGGCGTGCACGGTGCGGCCGATCAGCTCGGCGCACTCGGGCACCGAGCAGCCGTCCATGTAGCGCAGCACCAGCACCGAGCGGTGCTGCTCGGGCAGCTTCCCCAGCACGCTCTCGGCCACCATCCGATCCAGCTCGGCGTCCCAGTTGTCGGCGGCGTCCTCGGGCAGGTCGGCCACCGGCTCGGCGACCCGGTGCCGGCGCCGGTAGTGATCGGCCAGCTTGTGCCGGGCCACCCCGAGCAGCCAGGGCACCGAGATCGGTGGCGGATCGGGCCGGCGCGCGGCGTCCATCGCGGCCAGGAACGTCTCCGAGGTCAGGTCCTCGGCGGTGCCGCGGTCGCCGCAGCGCCGGACGAAATAGCCGTACACGACGGGCAGTGCCTCGTCGTACAGCACCAGCAGCGTCCGCGGGGCGTCGAGGTCCTCCGGATCGGCTCCCACACCCTCATCGTCGTCGCCCGGGCCCAACTCCGACGGTCGCGGCGGAAAATTTCTTCGGGACGCGCGCTAGGGGCGGTATTCGGGGATCCAGCGCACCTCGTCGATGCGGCGGCGCAACTGCTCGGGGGTGCGTTCGGGCGCGACCCCGTCGGCCACCGCCTGCACGGCCACCGCGTGCGCGATCTCGACCACGACGTCGGGCAGGTCCGCCCAGGCGGGCAGCAGCGGGGCGTCGGGGTCGGTGAGCGCGGGCGAGGCGTCGCCGAGCGCGGTCGCGGCGGCGCGCATCATCTCGTCGGTCACCCGGGTGGCCTCGGCGGCGGTCACGGCCAGCCCGATCGCCGGGAAGATGTAGACGTTGTTGCACTGCGCGACGGGCCGCTCGCCGCCGCGGCGACGCAGCGGCGGGAACGGTGAACCGGTGGCGATCAGCGCCCGCCCGTCGGTCCAAGCGTCGAGTTCGGCGGGGTGGGCCTCGGCGCGGCTGGTCGGATTCGACAGCGGGAAGATGATCGGCCGCTGCACCTTCGCGGCCATCTCCCGCACGATCGACTCGGTGAAAGCGCCTGCGGCGGTGGACAACCCGACAAGCACGCCGACCTCGACGTGCCGAACCACGTCGGCCAGGCCGGGCGGTCCGGACAGCCCCCAGCCGGCGACGCGGTCGGCGGGCTGGGCGAAGCGGCGCTGCGCGGGGGTCAGGTCGTCGCGGTCGTCGGTGAGCAGGCCGTCGACGTCGACCACCCAGATCCGCGCGGCCGCCTGCTCGGGCGACAGCCCCTCGGTGACCATCTGGCGGTGCACCATGTCGAGCACGCCGATGCCGGCGGAGCCGGCGCCCAGCATCACCACCTGCTGTTCGGACAACGGGCGGCCGGCCACCCTGGTGGCGCCGTGCAGCGCGCCGAGCGTGACCGCGGCGGTGCCCTGGATGTCGTCGTTGAACGTCAGCAGCCGGTCGCGGTAGCGCTCCAGGATCGGCTGTGCGTGCGCGGTCGCGAAATCCTCCCACTGCAGCAGCACGTCGGGCAGCTCCGCGCGCACGGCGGCGACGAAATCATCGATGAACGCGTAGTACTCGTCGTCGGTGATGCGGCGGTGCCGCCAGCCCAGGTACTGCGGGTCGTGCAGCAGCTCCACGTTGTCGGTGCCGACATCGAGCACGATCGGCAGGGTGCGTGCCGGGTCGATGCCGCCGATCAGCGTGTACAACGACAGTTTGCCGATCGGGATCCCCATCCCGCCGATGCCCTGATCGCCCAGTCCCAGGATGCGCTGCCCGTCGGTCACCACGATGACGTCGACCTCGCGCTGCGGGCGGTTGCGCAGCACCTCGCGCAGGAATTCGCGGTCGGGATAGGACACGAACAACCCGCGCGGCCGCTGATAGATCTCGCTGAACCGCTGGCAGGCCTCGCCGACGGTCGGCGTGTAGACGATCGGCATGGTGTCGGCGATGTGGTCGCGCAGCACCCGGTAGAACAGCGTCTCGTTGCGGTCCTGCAGATTGCGCAGATAGATGTGCTTGTCGAGCGGATCGTGGCGCCGGCACACCTCGTGCCAGCAGTGCTCGACCTGCTGGTCGATGGTCTTCACCGCGGTGGGCAGCAGCCCGAGCAGCCCGAGCTCGCGGCGCTCGGCTCCGGTGAAGGCCGTTCCCTTGGTGCGCAACGGGTCGAACAGCAGCGCCTGGCCGGTCTCGGTGTCGGGCATGGGTTGTCCTCGTCTCGGGGTCGCCGAGTCGAAACTATCCCGGTCCGGTTCAGCGATCCAGTGCGCGCAGCCCGTCGGCGACGGTGTCGAACGCCTCGCCGAGCGCCTGTGCCAGCGGCACCGACTCGTCGTCGAGCCAGTGCTGATAGGCCGACAGCGCCACCCCCAGCATCGTCCAGGCCACCGTCTGCGGCACCAGATCATCGGGTTTGGCCCCGAGCCGATGCGCGACGAACGACGCCACCACCGCCCGCCACCCGGCGTACATAGTCATCGAATACGCTTGCAGCTCCGCGGTTTCCAGGATTACGCGCATGCGTTTGCGGTGCCGGGCGGTTTCGGTCTCGTCGAAGGTGTTGAACGCCAGCAGCGCGGTGCGCAGCGCATCGCGGATCGGCACCTCGGGCTCCAGTCCGGCCAGCAGCGTGCGCATCCGCTCCAGGTGCGCGTCGAAGTCGCCCCAGGGCAGCGCGTTCTTCGACGGGTAGTAGCGGAACAGGGTGCGGCGGGCGATGCCGGCCGCCCGGGCCACGTCGTCGACGCTGACGTCGTCGAAGCCGCGCTCGGCGAACAGGTCGATCGCCACATTGCTGATGTGGTCCCAGGTCGTCGAGCGCCGGCGGCCCACCCGCTGGTGCGACTCCGCCGTCATGGCCCCCGCCCTTCCGTTCTGGCACTCGATGCCATATTATTGCGGCCTTGATCGACTGCTGTCGAGAAGATGACCCCGTAACGACTCACGGAAGGTGCCGCCAGTGGACCACAACCAGCAGGAGACGACCCAGGCCGACCTCGTCGCCGAGAGCCTCGTCGAAGAGGTGTCGATCGACGGGATGTGCGGGGTCTACTGACCGTGACCTCGACGGTGGAGCCCGGGTCGGACGAATCGTTCGACCCGGATCGGCGCTGGCGGTTGCACCCCCAGGTCGCCCTGCGGCCGGAACCGTTCGGCGCCCTGCTCTACCACTTCGGCACGCGCAAGCTGTCGTTTCTGAAGAACCGGACGATCGTCGAGGTGGTCAACGCGTTGGCCGACCACCCCGACGCCCGGTCCGCGTGCCGTGCCGCCGGCGTCGACGACGCCGACCAAGGCCCCTACCTGCACGCCCTGAGCGTGCTGGCCAAATCGAAAATGCTGGTGTCGCAGTGACTTCTGTTCAAACCCCCGCACACTCCGTGCCCTCTCTGGTGCAGCAGTTCGAGCGCGGTCTCGACGCCCCGATCTGCCTGACCTGGGAGCTCACCTACGCCTGCAACCTGGCGTGTGTGCACTGCCTGTCCTCGTCGGGCAAGCGCGATCCGCGTGAGCTGACCACCCGTCAGTGCATGGACATCATCGACGAGCTGGAACGCATGCAGGTGTTCTACGTGAACATCGGCGGCGGCGAACCCACTGTCCGGCCGGACTTCTGGGAGCTCGTCGACTACGCCACCGAACACCACGTGGGGGTGAAGTTCTCCACCAACGGGGTGCGGATCACCCGTGACGTCGCGGCCCGGCTGGCCGCCAGCGACTACGTCGACGTGCAGATCTCGCTGGACGGGGCGACCGCGGAGATCAACGACGCGGTGCGCGGCGCGGGATCGTTCGCGATGGCGATCCGGGCGCTGGAGAACCTCGCCGAGGCCGGCTTCTCCGATGCCAAGATCTCGGTGGTGGTCACCCGCCACAACGTCGATCAGCTCGACGATTTCGCCGCGCTGGCCGACCGGTACGGCGCCACGCTGCGGATCACCCGGCTGCGGCCGTCCGGTCGCGGCGCCGACGTCTGGGACGACCTGCACCCCACCGCCGAACAGCAGCGCCGGTTGTACAACTGGCTGGTCGCCAAGGGGGAGCGGGTGCTCACCGGCGACTCGTTCTTCCACCTGTCCGGTCTGGGCGAGCCCGGTGCGCTGGCCGGCCTGAACATGTGCGGCGCGGGCCGGGTGGTGTGCCTGATCGACCCGGTGGGCGACGTGTACGCCTGCCCGTTCGCCATCCATGAGAAGTTCCTGGCCGGAAACATCTTGTCCGACGGCGGGTTTGCCAACATCTGGCAGAACTCCACGCTGTTCCGCCGGCTGCGGGAGCCGCAGTCGGCAGGCGCGTGCGCCTCGTGCGGACACTACGACAGCTGCCGGGGCGGGTGCATGGCCGCCAAGTTCTTCACCGGCCTGCCCCTCGACGGCCCGGACCCCGAATGTGTAGAGGGCTACGGCGAGTCCGCACTCGCCGCCGACCGCGTCAAGCCCAAGCCCAGTGTCGATCACTCCCGCAGCCGGCCGGTGATGCTCAAACTGCTCACCAAGCCGCCGGCCCGGCTGTGCAATGAAAGCCCGGTGTAGTCATGGCACGTAACAAGTGGTTCGAGACCGTCGCGATCGCCCAGCAGCGGGCCAGGAAACGCCTGCCCAAGCCGGTGTACTCGGCGCTGCTGGCGGCCAGCGAGAAGGGCGTGACGGTCAACGACAACGTCGAGGCGTTCTCCGAACTCGGCTTCGCCCCGCACGTGATCGGCGCGACCGAGAAGCGCGAACTGTCGACAACCGTTATGGGACAGGAGATCTCGATGCCTGTCCTGATCTCGCCGACCGGTGTGCAGGCGGTGCACCCGGACGGCGAGGTGGCGGTGGCGCGGGCCGCGGCGGCCCGGGGAATCGCGATGGGGCTGTCGTCGTTCGCCAGCAAGCCGATCGAGGAGGTCATCGCCGCCAACCCGAAGCTGTTCTTCCAGCTCTACTGGCTCGGTGACCGCAACGCGATCGCCGCGCGGGTGGAACGTGCCCGCGAGGCCGGTGCCGTCGGGCTGATCGTCACCACGGACTGGAGCTTCTCGCACGGCCGCGACTGGGGCAGCCCGGCCATCCCGGAGGAGATGAATCTACGCACCATCCTGCGGATGCTGCCCACCGGCCTGACCCGGCCGAGCTGGATGTGGCAGTGGGGCAAGACCCTGCGCCCGCCGAACCTGCGGGTGCCCAACCAGGCCGCCAAGGGGGAGCCCGGCCCGCCGTTCTTCGCCGCCTACGGCGAATGGATGGGCACGCCGCCGCCGACCTGGGACGACATCGCGTGGCTGCGCAAGCTGTGGGGCGACGCCCCGTTCATGCTCAAGGGCGTCATGCGCGTCGACGACGCGAAACGTGCTGTGGATGCCGGGGTTACGGCGATCTCGGTGTCCAACCACGGTGGCAACAACCTGGACGGCACCCCGGCGTCGATCCGGGCGCTGCCGGCGATCGCCGAGGCCGTCGGCAACGACGTCGAGGTCCTGCTCGACGGCGGCATCCGGCGCGGCAGCGATGTCGTCAAGGCGCTGGCGCTGGGCGCCCGCGCCGTGATGATCGGCCGCGCCTACCTGTGGGGGCTGGCGGCCAACGGTCAGGCCGGCGTGGAGAACGTGCTCGACATCCTGCGCGGCGGCATCGACTCGGCGCTGATGGGCCTGGGCCGCTCGTCGGTGCACGAGTTGGTTGCTGACGACGTCCTGGTGCCGCCGGGCTTCACCCGGGCGCTCGGGGTGCCGCGCGACGCGAGCAACTGACCGCCTCGCAGCGGAACGCGCTGGTACAGGCGTGGCGCAGGGGGCTGGCGTGAACGCGGGGCCGGTGCGCGACGAGAATTTCCGGAAACCTTTCGTCGCGCGTGCCTCAACAACCCGCGCACACCAAACAAATTCGTCTTACCATCGGCGGGTGCCTTCGGTCAGCGAGCTCGCCAACGTCACGTCGAGACAGCTGCAGAGTTCGGCATCGGCCCTGTTGGTGCCGGTAGGCTCGACCGAACAACACGGCCCCCACCTGCCGCTGGACACCGACACCCGGATCGCGACCGCGGTCGCGTCGGCGGTTGCTGGGATGCTGTCCGAGCGGTCCGGCGAGTCCTGGTTGGTGGCCCCCGCGATCAACTACGGCGCCAGCGGCGAGCACGAGGCGTTCAGCGGCACCGTCTCGATCGGCACGTCAGCGCTGCAGTCGGTGCTGATCGAGTTCGGCCGCTCGGCGATGCGCTGGGCGTCGCGGCTGGTGTTCGTCAACGGCCACGGCGGGAACGCCGAGGCGCTGGCGGCGGCGGTGGCTTTGCTGCGCTACGAGGGCCGTGACGTCGGCTGGTGTTCGTGCGGGGTGGCCGGCGGTGACGCCCACGCCGGGCACACCGAAACATCTGTATTGCTACATATTTCACCGGCCGACGTCCGCCTCGAGGAACGCGTTCGCGGCAACAGCGCGCCGCTGGCCGAGCTGATGCCGGCACTGCGCCGCGGCGGGATGGCCGCGGTCAGCGAAGTCGGCGTCCTGGGGGACCCGACCACCGCGACCGCGGCGGACGGCGCGCGGATCTTTGCCGAAATGGTCGACGGCTGCCTGCAGCGGGTGCTGCGGTGGGCCCCGGACGCCAACGGGATGCTGTCATGACCGGGCCGCGGCTGCCCGACGGGTTCGCGGTCCAGGTGGACCGGCGGGTCAAGGTGCTCGCGGCGGGGTCCGCGCTGCTGGGCGGGACCCCGACCCGGCTGCTGCGGTTGGCGCCGGCCGCGCAGACCATGCTCGACGGCGGGCGCCTGGAGGTCCACGACGCGGCCAGCGCCCAGCTGGCACGCACCCTGCTGGACGCCACCGTCGCCCACCCGCGTCCGGCCAGCGGTCCGTCCTACCGCGACGTCACCGTGGTAATCCCGGTGCGCGACAACACCTCCGGCGTGCAGCGACTGGTCTCGGCGCTGCGCGGGCTGCGGGTGATCGTGGTCGACGACGGATCGGCGGTGCCGGTGCGCGAGGAGGACTTCGCCGGTACCCACTGTGATGTGCGGGTGCTGCGGCACGACCGCAGCAAGGGTCCCGGTGCCGCCCGCAACACCGGCCTGGCGGCCTGCGAGACCGACTTCGTCGCATTCCTGGACTCCGACGTGGTGCCGCGGCGCGGATGGCTGGAGGCGCTGCTCGGACACTTCTGCGATCCCGCCGTCGCACTGGTCGCCCCGCGCATCGTCGGGCTGGAGGAGCCGCAGAACCTGATCGCCCGTTACGAGGCGGTGCGCTCGTCGCTGGACCTCGGCCACCGGGAGGCGCCGGTGGTGCCGTACGGGACGGTGTCGTATGTGCCCAGCGCGGCGATCATCTGCCGCCGTTCCGCGCTGGTGGAACTGGGCGGGTTCGACGAGACGCTGCGCTCCGGCGAGGACGTCGATCTGTGCTGGCGGCTGATCGAGGCAGGCGCCCGGTTGCGCTACGAACCCGTCGCGCAGGTCGCCCACGAGCACCGCACCCGGTTCCGGGATTGGTTCTCCCGCAAGGCTTTCTACGGCGAGGCCGCGGCACCGCTGGCGGTGCGCCATCCCGGTAAGACCGCGCCGCTGGTGATCTCCGGCTGGACGCTGACGGTGTGGATCCTGCTGGCGATGGGCTCGGCCGCCGGTTATCTGGCGTCGGCGATCGTGGCCGTGATCACCGGTCGGCGCATCGCCCGGTCGCTGGCGGTGGTGCAGACCGAACCCAAGGACGTCGCGATGGTGACCGTCCAGGGGCTGTGGGGCGCGGCCCGGCAGCTCGCCTCGGCGATCTGCCGGCACTACTGGCCGCTCGCGCTGATCGCCGCCCTGGTCTCGCGCCGCTGCCGGCGGGTCGTGGTGGTGGCGGCTGTCCTGGACGGCGTCGCGGACTGGATCGTCCGCAACCGCACCGTCAACGAGGAGGCCAAACCCGTCGGCGTGGTGACCTATCTGCTGCTCAAACGTCTCGACGACATCGCCTACGGCACCGGGCTGTGGTCGGGCGTGCTGCGCGAACGCCACCTCGGCGCGCTCAAACCGCAGATCCGGACCTGATGCCGTTGCACAGCGACGTGCTGATCGTCGGGGCGGGTAGCGCCGGATCGGTTCTCGCGGAACGTCTTTCGGCCGATGACCGGTGCCGGGTCACGGTGGTGGAGGCGGGGCCGGGGCCGTCCGACCCCAGGGTGGCCGGCCAGATCGCCGACGCGCTGCGGCTGCCGATCGGCACCGCCAGCTCGGTGGTGCGCCGCTACCCGACCACGCTCACCGACAACCCGGAACGGCATGCACAGATCATGCGCGGCTGCGTCGTCGGCGGGTCGGGCGCGGTCAACGGCGGCTACTTCTGCCGCGGACTGCCGAGCGACTTCGACAGCTGGGGGCTGACGGAGTGGACCTGGGAGCAGGTGCTGCCGCACTTCCGCGCGATCGAGACCGACCTGGATTTCAGCGGACCGCTGCACGGCTCCGCCGGTCCCATTCGGGTGCGGCGGGTAAGTGAGTTCGACGGCTGCACAGCGCAATTCGTCGAGGCGGCGACAGCCGCCGGGTATCGGTGGCTGGCCGACCTGAACGGCTTTACGCCGAGCGAACCGCTGCCTGCCGGCGTCGGCCGGGTGCCGCTGAACATCGACGGCGGCACCCGCCTCGGGCCGGGCGGGGCCTTCCTGCAACCCGCGCTCGCCCGCCCCAACCTCACCCTGCTCACCGAGACGCGGGTGCGGCGGGTGCGGATCGTCGACGGCAGGGCCACCGCGGTCCAGTGCATCGGCCCGGACGGCGAGCAGTTGCTGACCGCCGATCGAATCGTGTTGTCGGCCGGTGCGATCGGATCGGCCCAGCTGCTGATGCTGTCCGGGGTGGGGCCGCACCGGCTGCTGCGGGCGTTCGACATCGAGGTGGTCGCCGACCTGCCGGTCGGGATGTCGACAATCGACCATCCCGAGTGGACGCTGCCGGTGCGCTGGGCCGAGACCTTCAACCAACCGCCGCTGGAGGTGGTGCTGGCCACCCCCGACGGGCTCGAATTGCGGCCCTACACCAGGGGATTCGGCGCGATGATCAGCGGGCGGCGCGACGACCCGGCCGACCATCCGCACATCGGGGTGGCGCTGATGCGGCCACGGTCGCGCGGCCGGGTCTGGCTGCGGTCGGCCGATCCGGACGTGCCGCCGGCCATCGCGCACCGCTACGACAGCGAACCTGGGGACGTCGAGGCGCTGCGCGAGGGGGTCGAGCTCGCCCGGGAACTGGCCGGCGCGGCCGCCGAGGGCGCGACGGCGTCCTGGTCCACCTCGCACCACCTGTGCCACACCGCCCCGATGGGCGCCGGCGCCGACGCGGTGGTGGATCCGCGGTGCCGGGTGCACGGGGTGGACGGACTATGGGTTGTCGACGGTTCGGTCCTGCCCGCCATCCCCAGCCGCGGCCCGCACGCCACCATCGTCATGACCGCTCACCGGGCCGCCGAGTTCATCGCGGGCTGAACCGGTTTCGGGTCCGGTCTCGGCGGCCTCCGCAGCGGGCGCGGCGGGGTCGAGATCGGGGCCCGGCCCGATCCGGCGCTCGAGGAAACCGAACTGGCGGCCGTTGCGGCCGGGTGCCCACAGCGCGATGAACAACGCGGCCGCCGCGCACACCGCGGCCAGCACGACCAGCGACACCCGCATCGACTCCATGAACGCCAGCTGCGCCGACTCGGCCACCCGCAGCCCCTGCGGGCCGAGCCGTTGCGCCACCTCCAGGGCTTCGGCCAGCGAGTTCGACGCCGCCTGCCGGACCGGTTCGGGCAGCGTATCCAGTTGGGGGCGCAGCCGATTCGCGTACTCGGAGGCCAGCACCGACCCGGCCAGCGCGATGCCCAGCGCGGCGCCGACCTCGCGGGTGGTGTCATTGACCGCCGAGGCGACACCCTGCTTCTCGTCGGGAACCGCCCCCATGATCGCCGACGTCGTCGGCGCCGTGCACAACCCGATGCCGGTGGCCATGATCAACAGGGGCACCGCCAGATCCACGTACGGGGACCCGATATCGAGGGTGCGGGCGTAAAACAGGCCGGCCGCGATCAGGGCCAGCCCGGTGGCCACCGAGGCGCGCAACCCGATCCGGGGCAGATACCACGGGGTGGCGACGCTGATCAGCAGAACCGGCACCATCAACGGCGTCAACGCGAACGCGGTCTGCAGCGGGCTGTAGCCCAGCAGCAGCTGCATGTACTGCATCGCGACGAAGAAGAACCCGAAGTTGGCCAGAAAGAAGGTCGTCACCCCGACCGCGCCGGTGGTGAAGTCGGGGCGCGCGAACAACCGCACATCCAGCAGCGGATGACGGCGGCGCAGCTCGACCGCGCCGAACGCGATCGCCATGACCACCCCGGCCGCCATGCAGCCGTAGACCACCGGATGGGCCCAGCCCCGCGTCGGCGCCTCGAGCACGCCGTAGACGAACACCGCCACCGCGCCGCCGATCAGCACCGCGCCCGGCCAGTCCACCGGGGCGGCGTCGTGCTCCCGCGACGAGGCCACCGTGCAGGTCAGCACGAACAGCGCGCCGGCGCAGAAGGTGAACGCCCAGAAGATCGACGGCCACGACCAGAAGTGCAGCAGTGCCCCGGCGACCAGGAATCCGAGCGCCGCACCCGAACCGGCCACCCCGGCCCAGATGCCGATCGCCTTGTTGCGTTCGTCCTTCGGATAGGCGGCGGTGATCAGCGACAGCGTGGCCGGCATGACGAACGCGGCCCCGACGCCGGCCACCATGCGCGACACGATCAGCACCAGCGGCTCGGTGACCACCAGCGGGGCGGCCGAGGCGGCGGTGAACAGCGCCAGCCCGAACAGCATCGCGCCCCGGCGGCCGTAGCGGTCCCCGAGGGCGCCCGCGGGCAGCAGCAGGCAGGCGAGCACCAGGGTGTACCCGTCGACCACCCAGGTCAGCTGGGACTGGGTGGCCTTGGTCTCGACCGCGATATCGGGCAGGGCGGCGTTGAGCGCCACCATCGAGCTGATGACCAGGGTGACCCCCATACACGCCACGGCCAACAGCCAGGCACGGGCGCGTTTGGACAGGTCGGCGACGCGAACGCCGATATCCTGGCCAGGCTGAGGGAGGGTGTCGACCATGCGGCGCTCCTGAAGACATCGGCAACGAGTTTTGAGACTAACAGTCTTGTAGCGAGACCGACAGTCTTGTCCGGATCGGGCCTCGGTTCGCCCGGGAGGAGGTGAGGATGGCGGCCATCACCGGAGACCCCAGACCGGCGCGGTCGCGCGCCCGGTTGCTGGAGGCGGCCACCACGCTGCTGCGCACCGGGGGACCCAGCGCGGTAACCATCGACGCGGTCACCAAGACCGCCAACGTCGCCCGGGCCACCCTGTACCGGCACTTCTCCAGCGCCAACGATCTGCTGGCGGCCGCGTTCACGAATTTGCTGCAGCCGGCCCCGATGCCGCCCGTCGAGGGCAGTCTGCGGGACCGCCTGCTGGCCGTGGTGGTCGGCTGGGCCGAGACCATCGCCGAGGCGCCCACCCTGTTGACGGCGATGACCTGGCTGGCGTCCGGGCCGGACGCCGGTGCCACCGCGGACGTGCGGCGCGGCGACTCGGACGCGGTCGGCACGCTGCGTCAGCGGATCATCCAGTTCTACTCGGTGCCGTTCGACGCGATCCTCGACAGCCCGTCCGCGCGCGCCGAACTCCGCGAGGTGGACCGCATCGAGGCCATCGCGCTGCTCATCGGCCCGATCATCCTCGGCAAGCTGTCCACCCTCGCCGATTTCGACTACCGGCGGTGCGCCGAGGCCGCCGTTGACGGGTTCCTGGCCGTCTACGGCAGCCGGTCGGCGAACCCCTCAACCGCTCCCGCGGCGGATCAGCGCACCGAGTAGCGGATCGGCAGGTGCTTGAGCCCGCCGACGAACACCGTCGAGGCGAGTTCCGGGGTGCCGGCCAACTCGATCGAATCCAGCCGGGGCAGCAGTTCGGTGAAGAAGCTGTTGATCTCCATCCGGGCCAGTGCCGCGCCCAGGCAGAAGTGCACGCCGTAGCCGAACGCCAGATGCTTGTTCGGGTCGCGGCCGACATCGAAGCGGAACGGGTCGTCGAACACCTCTTCGTCGAAGTTCGCCGACACGTATGACAGGTACACCGATTCGCCGGCCTTGATCGGCACGCCGCGCACCTCGGTGTCGGCCGCGGCGGTACGCATGAACTCCTTGACCGGGGTGGACCAGCGGATCATCTCCTCGACCGCGGTGCCCATCAGCTCCGGGTGGGCCTTGAGCCGCTCGAGCTGATCCTGGTGTTCAATCAGCGCCCGCATGCCGCCGGCGATCGCGTGGCTGGTGGTGTCGTGGCCGGCGGTGGCGACGATGACGTAGTAGGACAGGCAGTCGGTGTCGGAGAGCAGTTCGCCGTTGATGCGGCCGTTGGCGATCGCCGACGCCAGATCCTCGGTCGGGTTCTTGCGGCGCGAGATGGTCAGCTCGGTGAAGTAGTTGAAGAAGTCCATCAGCACCTGCAGCTGCTCCTCGGGCGTGGTGCCGCGCTTGTACTCCTCCTCGTCGCCGCCGAACAGTTCCTGGGTGAGCTTGAGCATGCGCGGAAAGTCCGACTCCGGCAGGCCGAGCAGCGACAGGATCACGTACAGCGGGTAGTGCACCGCGATGTCGGTGACGAAGTCGCACTGCGGCCCGATCTCGACCATCTTGTCGACGTAGCGGCGGGCCAGCTCGTCGACGCGGACCTTGAGGTCACGCATGGCCTTGGGGCGGAACCAGTCGGCGCCGATCTTGCGGACGTCGCGGTGGTGCGGATCGTCCATGTGGATCAGCGTGCGCAGACCCATCCCGGCCTCCAGCTGGGCCTTGGCCAGATCGTCGGCCTCGGCGGTGCCCAGCAGCGGGCGCGGCTCCGACAGCCACAGCTCGTTGTCCCGCTCGATGTCCATCACATCGGCGTGCTTGGTGATCGCGTAGAACGGCCGGTAGGGCTCGTAGTCGACGTAGACCACCGGCTGATTGGCCCGCAGATACGACAGTGCCCGATGCAGGCGCTGCTCGTCGGCATACGCCGTCGGATCAGCAAAGACCTTGGCGGCTTCGTGGGTCTGATCGATCGTCGGCGTGCCCATGAGACTCCTTCAACTCTTCTTGACGGGTGTCAAGAAGAGTCTATGTGACGGGCGCCACCCTCCGGAACGAAGTTGGGGTGAATCACGCTGCCGCAGCGTGATTCACCCCAACGCTGAGATTCGGCGACGACCTCAGACGATCTCGTAGCGGATCGGCACGTGCTTGAGCCCGCCGACGAACGTCGAGGCGATGAACTGCGGCTCACCGGCCAGCTCGACCGACTTCAGCCGGGGCAGCAGCTCGGAGAAGAACGTGTTGATCTCCATCCGGGCCAGCGCCGCGCCCAGGCAGAAGTGCACGCCGTAGCCGAACGACAGGTGCTTGTTCGGGTCCCGGGCCACGTCGAACTTGAACGGGTCGGTGAAGACGTCCTCGTCGCGGTTGGCCGAGACGTAGGACAGCAGCACCGACTCGCCCGCCTTGATCGGGATCCCGCGCACCTCGGTGTCGCGGGTGGCGGTGCGCATGAACTCCTTGACCGGCGTGACCCAGCGGATGATCTCCTCGGTCGCCAGCCCCATCAGCTGCGGGTTCTCCTTGAGTTTGGCCAGCTGGTCCTGGTGCTCGACCAGCGCCAGCATGCCGCCGGCGATCGCCGCGCTGGTGGTGTCGTGACCGGCGCTGGCGACGATGACGTAGTAGGACAGGCAGTCCACGTCATTGAGGTACTCGCCGTTGATCTTGGCGTTGGCGATCGCCGACGCGAGGTCCTCGGTGGGGTTCTTGCGCCGCTCGGCGGTCAGCTGGGTGAAGTAGTTGAAGAAGTCCAGGATGACCGCGTTGAGCTCCTCGGCGGACTGGCCGCGCGAGAACTCCTCGTCCTCGTTGCCGAACAGCTCCTGGGTGAGCTTGAGCATCCGGGGGAAGTCCGACTCCGGCAGGCCGAGCAGCGACAGGATCACGTACAGCGGGTAGTTGACCGCGACCTCCTGGGCGAAGTCGCACTCCGGGCCGATCGCGGCCATGTGGTCGACGTAGCGGCGGGCCAGTTCGCGCACCCGCTCCTGCAGCGCCCGCATCGCCTTCGGCCGGAACCAGTCGGCGCCGATCTTGCGGACGTCGCGGTGCTGCGGATCGTCCATGTGGATCAGCGTGCGCAGCCCGCCGCCGGCGGCGAGGTTGGCCTTGGCCAGGTCGTCCTTGTCCTTGGTCAGCAGCATCGGGCGCGGGGCGTTGATCCACAGCTCGTTGTCCCGCTCGATATCCATGATGTCGGCGTGCTTGGTGATCGCCCAGAACGGGTAATAGCCCTCGACGTCGACGTAGGAGACCGGCGCGTTCTTGCGCAGGTGGGTCAGGGCGGCGTGCAGGCGATCTTCGTCGGCGTAGGCCTTGGGGTCGGTGAGGACCTTCGCAGCGTCATCGATGATCGGCGTAGTCATGGGTCCCTCGCTCAGATGCTTCTTGACATGTGTCAAATCACGGTACCGTGTCCTTGACAGGTGTCAAGAACGGATTCGCCGACGTGCCGGTCGGTTCTGCCTGCCCGGTGCCGGATCGAAGCGTCAGTAGGCTCGCGGCGTGCGGCGCACAGCGATGCGGTGCGGGAGCACCCGCCTGAGCCGGCGAGCGGTGGCGATCGTCACGCTCGCCGCGGTGCTGCTCGCCGGCTGCGCCCGGGCCCGGACCGCCGCGCTCGACGGCCGGCCGGTGCTGCCGCCGGACCCGGCGGTGGTGCACACCGTCTCCGGACCGGTGCGCGGAGCGGTGGCCGCCGACCACCGTTACTTCGCCGGAATCCCCTACGCCGCCGCGCCGGTCGGCCCGCTGCGGTGGCGCCCGCCGCAACCGGCGCCGACCTGGACCGGGCTGCGCGACGCGACCAGACCCGGCCCGCGTTGCATCCAGGACACCAGCACCGACGTCGATCCCAGCCCCACCAGCGAGGACTGCCTGACGCTGAACGTGTGGACCCCGCCGCCGTCGGAGCAGCCGCGGCCGGTGCTGGTGTGGATCCACGGCGGCGGCTTCGTCAACGGCAGCGGCGACATCTACAACGCCCGCCGGATGGTCGGCCGCGGCGACATCATCGTCGTCACCGTCAACTACCGGCTCGGCTCGCTCGGCTTCCTCGCCCACCCCGCCCTCGGGCCGGCCGACGAGATCGGCAATTACGGGCTGGCCGACCAGCAGGCCGCGCTGCGGTGGGTGCACGACAACATCGCCGCGTTCGGCGGCGACCCGCACCGGGTGACGATCGCGGGGGAGTCGGCCGGCGGCATGTCGGTCTGCGACCACCTGGTCGCGCCGGGCTCGGCGGGACTGTTCTCCGCCGCGATCATCATGAGCGGGCCGTGCCAGGCGCAGTACGACCTGCCGTCGGCCGAGCGGGCCAGCCGCGAGTACGCGGCCGAGGTCGGCTGCGGTGACGAGGTCGGGGTCGACGAGTGTCTGCGCGCGCTGCCGGCCGAGCGGCTGGGGCGGTCGCTGCTGTACGCGCGGATGGGCACCGAACTGCTCAGCGGCCCGGTCACCGGCACCGCCGCACTGCCGGTGGACCCGATGACCGGCGCCGCGCAGGGCAGGGCCGCCCGGGTTCCGGTGCTCATCGGCACCACGGCCGACGAGTTCAACCTGTTCACCGGGCTGCAGTTCCTCCGTGGCCGCGCCCTCGACGCCGCCGCCTATCCGGGGCTGCTCGACGAGGCGTTCGGCCCGGATGCCGTCGCGGTGGCGCAGCACTACCCGCCGGAGCGCTTCGGCGGCAGCGTTGCGCTGGCGTTCTCGGCGGCCGCCACCGACGGCATCTTCGCCTGCCCGGCCGACCTGCTCGCCGACGCGCTCGCCGAGCGCGCACCCGTGTACGCGTATGTGTTCGACGACCCGCGGGCGCCCGCCCCCGAACCGCTGCGGGCCGCGCCGCTGCCGATGCGGGCGGCCCACTCGCTGGAGTTGCGCTATCTGTTCGACGTCGGCGGGGCGCCGCCGCTGGACCCGGCGCAGCAGCGGCTGGCCGACCGGATGATCGACTACTGGGCCGCGTTCGTCGCCACCGGCTCGCCCGGCCCGGACTGGCCTGCGATAACCGGCGGCGACGCCGACGGCGGGCCCCGGATGTCGCTGCAGCCCGACGGCAGCCGGGTCGTCACCACGTTCGAACAGACCCACCGGTGCGAGTTCTGGGCGGGTCTGCGACGCTGATGGACCGCGAGACTGCAGCCGTGCAGGAGATGTGCGAGTAGCGCCCTGCGTGATTGCAGTCTCGGCGCGGCGTGGGGCCGACGCCCGGCCGGCCTCCGGGGTCCCCCGGTGGGCGGATGACCAGGGATTTGGAGTGCGCCGCGATGTAGGGCATACTGTTCGGGTTGCCTTGAGTTGGGATTTCTCCGGCTCGGGCATCCGACCGGCGCCCATGGCGGGCGCATCCGGTCCCCAATTCGATCGCGACGAACGCGCGGTCGAGTGTGCGTGAGGGCGACACACCCGAGCGCGGGGGCCGGTGAACCACAGACAGGTAAACAGCGGCGGCTAAGCCTGCGTGACCAGGCCCGGGGGACCCGGGGCGGTCCTGGGCGCGCGGCGGCAGACCAGGCCCGAACGGGTCCGTTGAGGAGTGAGGTAGGAGAAGCGTGGCGGGACAGAAGATCCGCATCAGGCTCAAGGCCTACGACCATGAGGCGATCGACGCCTCGGCGCGCAAGATCGTCGAGACGGTCACTCGGACGGGCGCCAGCGTCGTCGGTCCGGTGCCGCTGCCGACCGAGAAGAACGTGTACTGCGTCATCCGCTCCCCGCACAAGTACAAGGACTCGCGGGAGCACTTCGAGATGCGTACGCACAAGCGCCTGATCGACATCATCGACCCGACACCCAAGACCGTTGACGCCCTCATGCGCATCGATCTTCCGGCCAGTGTCGACGTGAACATCCAGTAGAAGCCCCCAGGAGAACCTAGAGACCATGGCACGAAAAGGCATTCTGGGCACCAAGCTGGGCATGACGCAGGTGTTCGACGAGAACAACCGGGTTGTGCCGGTGACGGTCGTCAAGGCCGGGCCCAATGTCGTCACGCGCATCCGCACCCCGGAGCGCGACGGGTACTCGGCCGTGCAGCTGGCCTACGGTGAGATCAACCCGCGCAAGGTGAACAAGCCGCTGGCCGGCCAGTTCGCCGCCGCAGGCGTCAACCCGCGCCGCCACATCGCCGAGATCCGGTTGGACGACGAGGCCGCCGCCGCCGAGTACGAGGTCGGCCAGGAAGTGACCGCCGACATCTTCACCCCCGGCAGCTACGTCGACGTGACCGGCACCAGCAAGGGCAAGGGCTTCGCGGGCACCATGAAGCGGCACGGCTTCCGCGGTCAGGGCGCCAGCCACGGTGCCCAGGCGGTGCACCGGCGCCCCGGTTCCATCGGCGGTTGCGCCACCCCCGGCCGGGTGTTCAAGGGCACCCGGATGGCCGGCCGGATGGGCAATCAGCGGGTGACCGTGCAGAACCTGTTGGTACACAAGGTCGATGCCGAGAAGGGCGTGCTGCTGATCAAGGGTGCCGTTCCCGGGCGCAACGGTGGCCTGGTGATGGTCCGCAGCGCAGTTAAGCGAGGCGAGAAATGACACTGAAGATTGACGTGAAGACGCCGGCCGGCAAGACCGAGGGATCCGTCGAGCTGCCCGCCGAGCTGTTCGACGTCGAGCCGAACATCCCGCTGATGCACCAGGTGGTCACCGCCCAGTTGGCCGCGGCCCGCCAGGGCACCCACTCGACGAAGACCCGCAGTGAGGTCTCCGGCGGTGGCCGTAAGCCCTACCGGCAGAAGGGCACCGGCCGGGCCCGGCAGGGCTCGACCCGGGCGCCGCAGTTCACCGGCGGTGGCACCGTGCACGGCCCGAAGCCGCGTGACTACAGCCAGCGCACCCCGAAGAAGATGATCGCCGCCGCGCTGCGCGGGGCGCTGTCGGACCGGGCGCGCAACGGCCGCATCCACGCCGTCACCGAACTGGTCGAGGGCCAGACCCCGTCCACCAAGAAGGCCAAGGCGTTCCTGGCCACGCTGACCGACCGGCCCAAGGTGCTGGTGGTGATCGGCCGCGCCGACGAGACCGGTGCCAAGAGCGTGCGCAACCTGCCCGGTGTGCACGTGATCGCGCCGGACCAGTTGAACACCTACGACGTGCTCAAGGCTGATGACGTGGTGTTCAGCGTCGAGGCTCTCAACGCCTACATCGAGGCCAACACCAAGTCCGCCCAGGAGGTTTCGGCCTGATGGCTACCGTCACTGACCCCCGCGACATCATCCTGTCCCCGGTCATCTCGGAGAAGTCCTACGGGCTGATCGAGGACAACGTGTACACGTTCATCGTGCACCCCGACTCGAACAAGACGCAGATCAAGATCGCGGTCGAGAAGATCTTCGGCGTCAAGGTCAAGTCGGTGAACACGTTGAACCGGCCGGGCAAGCGCAAGCGCACCCGCACCGGGTACGGCAAGCGCAAGGACACCAAGCGCGCGATCGTGACCCTGGCCCCGGGTAGCAAGCCCATCGACCTGTTCGGAGCCCCGGCGTAGCCGGCGACTGGAGAGACCTAGAGAACCATGGCAATTCGCAAGTACAAGCCGACGACCCCGGGTCGCCGCGGTGCCAGCGTCTCCGATTTCGCTGAGATCACCCGGGACCACCCGGAGAAGTCGCTGGTTCGCCCGCTGCACAAGACGGGCGGGCGCAACTCGCACGGCCGGATCACCACTCGGCACCGGGGCGGTGGTCACAAGCGCGCCTACCGCATCATCGACTTCCGCCGTCACGACAAGGACGGGATCGACGCGAAGGTCGCGCACATCGAGTACGACCCGAACCGCACCGCGAACATCGCGCTGCTGCACTACCGCGACGGCGAGAAGCGCTACATCATCGCGCCGCAGGGGCTGCGGCAGGGCGACATCGTCGAGTCCGGCGCCAACGCCGACATCAAGCCGGGCAACAACCTGCCGCTGCGCAACATCCCGGCGGGCACCATGATCCACGCGGTGGAGCTGCGGCCCGGCGGCGGCGCCAAGCTGGCCCGGGCCGCGGGCGCGAGCATCCAGTTGCTGGGCAAGGAGGGCAACTACGCCGCGCTGCGGATGCCGTCCGGCGAGATCCGGCGCGTCGACGTGCGCTGCCGGGCGACCGTCGGCGAGGTGGGCAACGCCGAGCAGGCGAACATCAACTGGGGCAAGGCCGGTCGCATGCGCTGGAAGGGCCGCCGTCCCACCGTTCGCGGTGTGGTGATGAACCCGGTCGACCACCCGCATGGCGGTGGTGAGGGCAAGACCTCCGGTGGTCGTCACCCGGTCAGCCCGTGGGGCAAGCCCGAGGGCCGCACCCGTCGGGCCAACAAGCCCAGCGACAAACTGATCGTCCGACGCCGGCGCACCGGCAAGAAGCACCGGTAGGAAGTAGCCAGGGACTAGAACATGCCACGCAGCTTGAAGAAGGGTCCGTTCGTCGACGAGCACCTGCTCAAGAAAGTCGACGCACTGAACGAGAAGAACCAGAAGCAGGTCATCAAGACCTGGTCGCGTCGGTCCACCATCATCCCCGACTTCATCGGGCACACCTTCGCCGTCCACGACGGCCGCAAGCATGTCCCGGTGTTCGTCACCGAGGCGATGGTCGGGCACAAGCTCGGCGAGTTCGCGCCGACCCGCACGTTCAAGGGTCACATCAAGGACGACCGGAAGGCTAAGCGCCGGTGAGTACTACCACGACTGAATATCCGTCCGCCGTGGCGAAGGCGCGCTACGTACGCGTCTCGCCGATGAAGGCGCGCCGGGTCATCGACCTGGTGCGCGGCAAGTCGGTGGCCGAGGCGCTCGACATCCTGCGCTGGGCGCCGCAGGCCGCCAGCGTTCCGGTCGCCAAGGTGATCGCCAGCGCGGCGGCCAACGCCCAGAACAACCAGGGGTTGGACCCGTCCACGCTGGTGGTCAGCACCATCTACGCCGACGAGGGACCCACCGCCAAGCGCATCCGCCCGCGCGCGCAGGGCCGCGCGTTCCGGATCCGCAAGCGCACCAGCCACATCACCGTGGTCGTGGAGAGCCGGCCGCCGCGCGAGGGTGGCCGCGGACGTTCCTCGGCGCAGGCAGACGCGCGGGCCCGGCGCGCCCAGGCCAGCAAGGCCGCCGCCGCCAAGAAGGCGCCCGCCGACAAGGCCGAGACCAAGGCCGAGACCAAGTCGGAGAGCAAGCAGGCGACCACCGAAGAGGCGAAGGGAGGCTCGCAGTAGTGGGCCAGAAGATCAACCCGCACGGCTTCCGGCTCGGCATCACCACCGGGTGGAAGTCGCGGTGGTACGCCGACAAGCAGTACGCCGAGTACGTCAAGGAAGACGTCGCTATCCGCAAGATGCTGCAGACGCAGCTGGAGCGGGCCGGCATCGCCGACGTGGAGATCGAGCGGACCCGCGACCGGGTGCGCGTCGACATCCACACCGCCCGGCCGGGCATCGTCATCGGCCGCCGCGGCACCGAGGCCGACCGCATCCGCGCCGACCTGGAGAAGCTGACCGGCAAGCAGGTGCAGCTGAACATCCTCGAGGTGAAGAACCCCGAGAGCTCCGCCCAGCTGGTCGCCCAGGGGGTGGCCGAGCAGCTGAGCAACCGGGTGGCGTTCCGCCGCGCGATGCGCAAGGCCATCCAGTCGGCGATGCGCCAGCCCAACGTCAAGGGCATCCGGGTGCAGTGCTCGGGCCGCCTCGGCGGTGCCGAGATGAGCCGCTCGGAGTTCTACCGCGAGGGCCGGGTGCCGCTGCACACGCTGCGCGCCGACATCGACTACGGCCTGTACGAGGCCCGCACCACCTTCGGCCGCATCGGCGTGAAGGTGTGGATCTACAAGGGCGACATCGTCGGTGGCAAGCGCGAGCTGTCCGCCGGCTCGGCACCGGCCTCCGACCGTCCGCGTCGCGAGCGTCCGTCGGGCAGCCGGCCGCGCCGCAGCGGCGCGTCGGGCACCACCGCGACGGGCAGCACCGACGCCGGTCGTGCCGCCACCAGCGGCGAAACGGCGACCGCCGTCGCGGAACCCGCGGCCGCCACCGAAGCCGCCGCTGGGCAGACGACGGAAACTACTACTTCTGGGGAGAGCTGAATCATGTTGATTCCCCGCAAGGTCAAGCACCGCAAGCAGCACCACCCGAAGCAGCGTGGTATTGCCAGCGGCGGCACGACGGTGAGCTTCGGCGACTACGGCATCCAGGCGCTTGAGCACGCCTATGTCACCAACCGCCAGATCGAGTCGGCGCGTATCGCGATCAACCGGCACATCAAGCGTGGTGGCAAGGTGTGGATCAACATCTTCCCGGACCGTCCGTTGACCAAGAAGCCCGCCGAAACCCGCATGGGTTCGGGTAAGGGTTCACCCGAGTGGTGGGTGGCCAACGTCAAGCCGGGCCGGGTGCTGTTCGAGCTGAGCTATCCGGACGAGAAGACCGCGCGCGACGCGCTGACCCGTGCGATCCACAAACTGCCGTTGAAGGCACGCATCGTTACTCGAGAGGAGCACTTCTGATGGCTGTGGGAGTGACACCGGGTGAGTTGCGGGAACTGACCGACGACGAGCTGAAGGACAAGCTGCGCGAGGCCAAGGAGGAGCTGTTCAACCTGCGCTTCCAGATGGCCACCGGCCAGCTGTCGAACAATCGCCGGCTGCGCACCGTGCGTCAGGAGATCGCGCGCGTGTACACCATCCTGCGCGAACGTGAGTTGGGTCTGGCTTCCGGACCGACAGGTGAGGAATCGTAATGGCAGACACTAAAGCCGATAAGGGGGCCGAGAAGGGCAAGGGCCCGAAGTACACGCCGCCCTCGAACACCGAGCGGGGTCGCCGCAAGACCGCGATCGGTTACGTGGTCAGCGACAAGATGCAGAAGACCATCGTGGTCGAGCTGGAGGACCGGGTGAAACACCCGCTCTACGGCAAGATCATCCGCAAGACCAAGAAGGTCAAGGCGCACGACGAGAACGAGATCGCCGGCGTGGGCGACCGCGTCTCGCTGATGGAGACCCGGCCGTTGTCGGCCACCAAGCGGTGGCGGCTGGTCGAGATCCTCGAGAAGGCCAAGTAGTTCGAGACTGCACCAATGTCCCCCGCACCCTGGGTGCGGGGGACATTGTTTGTGTCGGGCCGCATTCCGGCGCACCTGTGTCGACGCGTCCGTCAATTCGGCGGTCGGGACCGCTCGCCGCCGGGTAGTCTCCGGGCCATCGACGGATTCGACGGGGGTGGCCATGGCTGACAGCGATCGCGCGGGTGGGGACGAGTCCGGGGGAGTGCACACCGGCAGCCCGAACAGTTCGGAGTTCCGGGGCCGGATCGAACTCGATATCCGCGATTCCGAACCGGACTGGGGGCCGTTCGCCGCGCCGACCGCGCCGGAGGGTGCGCCCAATGTGCTGTACATCGTGTGGGACGACGTCGGCATCGCCACCTGGGACTGCTTCGGCGGGCTGGTCGAGATGCCGACGATGCGCCGCATCGCCGAGCGGGGGGTGCGGCTGACGCAGTTCCACACCACGGCGCTGTGCTCGCCGACCCGGGCGTCGCTGCTCACCGGTCGCAACCCCACCACCGTCGGAATGGCGACCATCGAGGAGTTCACCGACGGCTTCCCGGGGATGAGCGGGCGCATCCCCTTCGACACCGCGCTGCTGTCGGAGGTGCTGGTCGAGCACGGCTACAACACCTACGCGATCGGCAAGTGGCACCTGACCCCGGTCGAGGAGACCAATATGGCCGCCACCAAACGGCATTGGCCGCTGGGCCGCGGGTTCGAGCGGTTCTACGGGTTCCTCGGCGGCGAGACCGACCAGTGGTACCCGGACCTGGTCTACGACAACCACCCGGTGCCCCCGTCGGCGACGCCGGAGGACGGCTACCACCTGTCGAAAGACCTGGTGGACAAGACGATCGAGTTCATCCGCGACTCGAAGGCGATCGCGCCGGACAAGCCGTGGTTCGCCTACGTCTGCCCGGGTGCCGGCCACGCGCCGCACCACGTTTTCCGGGAGTGGGCGGACCGCTACGCCGGCAAGTTCGACATGGGCTACGAGCGTTACCGCGAGATCGTGCTCGAGAACCAGAAGCGGCTCGGCATCGTTTTGCCGGACACCGAGCTGTCGCCGGTCAACCCCTACGCGGAGGTCAAGGGGCCCAACGGCGAACCCTGGCCGGCGCAGGACACCGTGCGGCCGTGGGACTCGCTGAGCGACGAGGAGAAGCGGCTGTTCGCGCGGATGGCCGAGGTGTTCGCCGGGTTCGTGTCCTACACCGACGCGCAGCTCGGCCGCGTCATCGACTTCCTCGAGGAGACCGGCCAGCTGGACAACACCGTCATCGTGGTCATCTCCGACAACGGCGCCAGCGGCGAGGGCGGCCCGAACGGGTCGGTCAACGAGGTGAAGTTCTTCAACGGCTATATCGACACCGTCGAGGAGAGCCTCAAACGCATCGACAAGCTGGGCAGCCCGGAGACCTACAACCACTATCCGATCGGGTGGGCGATGGCGTTCAACACGCCCTACAAGCTCTACAAGCGCTACGCCTCGCACGAGGGGGGTATCGCCGACCCGGCGATCATCAGCTGGCCCAAGGGCATTCCCGCACGCGGCGAGATACGCGATCAGTACATCAACGTCTGCGACATCACCCCGACCGTCTACGACCTGCTGGGAATCAACCCGCCCGAGACGGTCCGGGGCGTCCGGCAGAAACCGCTGGACGGCGTGAGTTTCAAAGCGGCGCTGGCCGATCCGAAGGCAGTCACTCGCAAGAGGACCCAGTTCTACACCATGCTGGGCACCCGTGGGATCTGGCACGACGGGTGGTTCGCCAACACCGTCCACGCCGCCTCACCGTCGGGCTGGTCGCATTTCGACAAGGACCGGTGGGAGCTGTTCAACCTCGAGGCCGACCGCAGCCAGTGTCACGACCTGGCCGCCGAGCACCCGGAGAAACTGGAAGAACTCGTCGCGCTGTGGTTCGAGGAGGCGCGGCGGTACAACGGCCTGCCGCTCAACGACCTCAACGTGCTGGAGACGATCACCCGGTGGCGCCCGCTGATCGCGGGTGGCCGGGACGCCTACACGTACTACCCGGGCACCGCCGATGCCGGGCTGGGGGCGGCGCCGGAGATCAACGGCCGGTCGTTCTCCGTGCTGGCCGAGGTGACGGTCGACAGCGTCGACGCCGAAGGGGTGATCATCAAACACGGTGGGGCCCACGGCGGATACGTGCTGTTCTGCCAGGGCGGGCAGCTGAAGTTCGTGTACAACTTCCTCGGCGAACAGGAGCAGCAGCTCTCGGCGCCGCTGGCGGTGGGGCAGCACACCTTCGGTGCGACGTTCACCAGAACCGGCACCATCGTGGGCACCCCGACGCCGACCGGCGATGCCGCCCTCTACATCGACGGGGAGCAGGTCGCGGCGCGTTCGGACCTGCGGACGCATCCCGGCACGTTCGGGCTGGCGTCGGCGGCGTTGACCGTCGGCCGCAACAACGGCTCACCGGTGTCGCGGCTGTACCGGCCGCCGTTCCCGTTCACCGGCGGCACGATCGCCAGGGTGAGCGTCGACGTGTCCGGCACGCCGTACGTGGACCTGCACCGGGAGTTCGCCAAAGCCTTCGCCCGGGACTGACACCCAGGATGGAGTCATGCTGACCGAGCTCGTCGAACTGCGCGGCGCGACCTACCGGATGGGCTCCACCCGGTTCTACCCGGAGGAGGCGCCGGAGCACACGGTCACCGTCGCACCGTTCGCGATCGAACGGCACCCGGTGACCAACGCGCAGTTCGCCGAGTTCGTCGCCGCCACCGGTTACGTCACCGTCGCCGAACGGGCCCTCGACCCGGCGGACTATCCGGGCGCGAACCCCGATGATCTGGTGCCCGGCGCGCTGGTGTTCACCCCCACCGACGGCCCGGTCGACCTGCGCGACTGGCGGCAGTGGTGGCGGTACGTGCCGGGCGCCCAGTGGCGCCGCCCGTTCGGTCCCGACGGGCCGGGCTGGCAGGACCGGCCCGACCATCCGGTGGTGCAGGTGGCCTACGTCGACGCGCTGGCCTACGCCCGATGGGCCGGCCGCCGGCTGCCCACCGAGGCGGAATGGGAGTACGCCGCCCGCGGTGGCGCCGACACCACCTACCCGTGGGGCGAGGAACTCTCGCCCGGCGGACGGTTGATGGCCAACACCTGGCAGGGCGCGTTCCCGTACCGCAACGACGGCGCCGCGGGCTGGGTGGGCACGTCGCCGGTCGGGACCTTCCCGCCCAACGGCTACGGGCTGGTCGACATGATCGGCAACGTCTGGGAGTGGACCACCACCCGGTTCGAGGGCCATCACCGCATCGGCCCGGCCCAGGGCGCCGGCGGCCCGAAGCCGTGCTGCACCCCGTCGCGGCCGGACCCGAGCGTCAGCCAGGTGCTCAAGGGCGGGTCGCACCTGTGCGCCCCGGAATACTGCCGCCGCTACCGGCCCACCGCCCGTTCCCCGCAGGCGCAGGACAGCGCCACCACGCACATCGGGTTCCGCTGCGCAGCCGACCTAACCTGAGTTATTTGCCGGACGAGATCTCCGCCCAGCGCATAGACTCCGCAGGTGATTGCAGGCAAACTCCCCCTCGCGTTGGCTGTCGCGATACCCGTCGTCGCGGGCTGCCAGGCCTCCGTCGGCACCGGCGGCTTCGACTACGCACAGCTCGAACAGGCGATCACCGACGAGCTCAACGCGAACTACAAGGAGCTGGACCGCCAGGTCTCCGGCGTGGACTGCCCCCGCCAGCAGCAGACGCCGGAGGCCGGGGACACCTTCGTGTGCAAGGCGGACCTCGACGGCAACCCGGTGCGGGTCCAGGTCACCATCGCCGAGGGGGAGGCCGAGGGGGAGGGCAAGGCCGACTTCAAGACCATGGACAAGGTGTTCGACCTGCAGCGGACCGCGGCGGACCTGGAGGGGCAGATCTCGGCGCAGGTAGGCTTTCCGGTGACCGTCACCTGCGGCGACGGCCTGAAGATCGTCGAGATCGCGCAGTCCTTCGAATGCGAGGCCGCCGACCCCCAGGGCGACACCCGCACCGTGCGGGTGACGGTGGGGCCGGTCGGGGGCGAGGACAGCTGGGAGATCGTCGAACAGTGACCCCGGCGATCGCATTCCGCTGATCAGCGGCGATTTGGTTTCGGCGCAGGTCGTCCAATAGAATCAGGCGGTTGCCTTGGGCAGACCTCGGCCAGCCGAGCGTTGGCAGGCCCCGCGTGCCCATTGGTGACAGCAAGACCGCGCACGTCAGGGTCGGTAATCCTGCGTGCACACAGAAACCAGGTCGAGGAGATCGAGTGATTCAGCAGGAATCGCGATTGAAGGTCGCCGACAACACGGGCGCCAAGGAGATCTTGTGCATCCGTGTGCTCGGTGGCTCGTCGCGACGGTACGCCAGCATCGGCGACGTGATCGTGGCCACCGTCAAGGACGCCATCCCCGGCGGCAACGTCAAGAAGGGTGACGTCGTCAAGGCCGTCGTCGTGCGCACCGCCAAGGAGCGCCGCCGGCCCGACGGCAGCTACATCAAGTTCGACGAGAACGCCGCCGTCATCATCAAGAACGACAACGAACCGCGCGGGACCCGCATCTTCGGCCCGGTCGGTCGCGAGCTGCGCGAGAAGCGCTTCATGAAGATCGTCTCGCTCGCCCCGGAGGTGTTGTGATGAAGGTCCGCAAGGGTGACACGGTGCTCGTCATCTCCGGTAAGGACAAGGGCGCCAAGGGCAAGGTCCTGGCCGCCTACCCGGATCGGCAGAAGGTCCTCGTCGAGGGCGTCAACCGGATCAAGAAGCACACCGCGGTCTCGCGCAACGAGCGTGGCGTGCAGTCCGGCGGGATCGTGACCCAGGAGGCGCCGATCCACGTGTCCAACGTGATGGTCGTCGACTCCGACGGCAAGCCGACCCGCATCGGGTACCGCATCGACAAAGAGACCGGCAAGAAGGTCCGCATCGCCAAGACCAACGGCAAGGAAATCTGATGACGACCGCTGAGAAGATCGTTCCGCGCCTGAAGCAGCGCTACCGCGAGGAGATCCGCGAGGCGTTGCAGAAGGAGTTCGGCTACCGCAACGTCATGCAGATCCCCACGGTCGTCAAGGTGGTCGTCAACATGGGTGTCGGCGACGCCGCCCGCGACGCCAAGCTGATCAACGCCGCGGTCAACGACCTGGCCATGATCACCGGCCAGAAGCCCGAGATCCGGCGCGCCCGTAAGTCGATCGCCCAGTTCAAGCTGCGCGAGGGGATGCCGATCGGCGCCCGGGCCACGCTGCGCGGCGACCGGATGTGGGAGTTCCTCGATCGGTTGATCACGATCGCGCTGCCGCGTATCCGCGACTTCCGGGGGCTCAGCCCCAACCAGTTCGACGGCACCGGCAACTACACGTTCGGCCTGACCGAGCAGTCGGTGTTCCACGAGATCGACCCCGACACCATCGATCGCCCGCGCGGCATGGACATCACCGTCGTCACCTCGGCGACGACCGACGAAGAGGGACGAGCGCTGCTGCGGGCGCTGGGCTTCCCGTTCAAGGAGAACTGAGCTATGGCAAAGAAGGCACTGATCGTCAAGGCCCAGCGCAAGCCGAAGTTCAAGGTGCGCGCCTACACCCGGTGCAACCGTTGCGGGCGACCGCATTCGGTGTTCCGCAAGTTCGGGCTGTGCCGAATCTGCTTCCGGGAGCTCGCCCACGCCGGCCATCTGCCCGGCGTGCAGAAAGCCAGCTGGTAACAGCGCACAACAGACCACGTATCCAGGAACGAAGGTTGCGGAAGGCCCCGGTAGGGGAACCACCGCGAGAAAGGTGAACCGGCTGTCATGACCATGACGGACCCGATCGCAGACTTCTTGACACGTCTGCGCAACGCCAATGCGGCGTACCACGACGAGGTGAGGTTGCCCAGCTCCAAGCTGAAGGTCAACATCGCCGAGATCCTCAAGCGCGAGGGTTACATCGCCGACTACCACGTGGAGGACGCCCGCGTCGGCAAGACCCTCGTCGTCCAGCTGAAGTACGGCCCGCAGCGCGAGCGCAGCATCGCCGGCCTGCGCCGGGTGTCCAAGCCCGGTCTGCGGGTGTACGCGAAGTCGAACAACCTGCCCAAGGTGCTCGGTGGTCTGGGTGTGGCGATCATCTCCACCTCCAAGGGCCTCAAGACCGACCGGCAGGCGGCGCGAGAAGGCGTGGGCGGGGAAGTCCTCGCCTACGTGTGGTGAGGGGTTAACGAGACATGTCACGTATTGGTAAGCAGCCGGTCCCGGTTCCGGCCGGGGTCGACGTGTCGATCGACGGCCAGACCGTCTCGGTGAAGGGACCCAAGGGCACGCTCTCGCTGGACGTCGCCGAGCCGATCAAGGTGTCGCGCAACGAGGCCGGCGAGATCGTCGTGACCCGGCCCGACGACGAGCGGCGCAGCCGCTCACTGCACGGGCTGTCGCGCACCCTGATCGCCAACCTGGTCACCGGCGTGACCGAGGGCTACACCACCAAGATGGAGATCCACGGCGTCGGCTACCGCGTGCAGCTCAAGGGGCAGAACCTGGAGTTCGCGCTCGGCTACAGCCACCCTGTGGTGATCGAACCGCCGGAGGGCATCACCTTCGCGGTCGAGTCGCCCACCAAGTTCTCCATCTCCGGTATCGACAAGCAGAAGGTCGGCCAGATCTCGGCGATCATCCGTCGTCTGCGTCGCCCGGATCCCTACAAGGGCAAGGGCATTCGCTACGAGGGCGAGCAGATCCGCCGCAAGGTCGGAAAGACAGGTAAGTAGGCATGGCTACGGCAACTCAGAGCGCAGCTCAGACCGCGGACAACGGTCAGACCCCGCGCAAGCACAAGCCGGTCGGTGCGAGCGTCTCCGAGATCCGGAGGCGGGACCGCCAGCGTCGGCACGCGCGGATCCGCAAGAAGATCTTCGGCACCGCCGAGCGGCCCCGGCTGGTGGTGCACCGGTCGTCGCGGCACATCCACGTGCAGTTGATCAACGACCTGATCGGCCACACCCTGGCCGCCGCGTCGTCGATCGAGCCGGATGTGCGCGCGATCGAGGGCGACAAGAAGGCCCGCGCCGTGCGCGTCGGCCAGCTGATCGCCGAACGCGCCAAAGCGGCCGGGATCACCGAGATCGTGTTCGATCGCGGCGGGTACACCTACGGCGGGCGGATCGCCGCGCTGGCGGACGCCGCGCGCGAAGGCGGGCTGAAATTCTGATGACGAACAACGGAAGGACTGCATGATGGCCGAGCAGGCAACTGGCGCCGCTCCGGCGACATCCGAGAGCCGGCCCCAGCGCGAGGGCCGGAGCCGCCGCGACGACCGTGGCCGCGGCCGCGACGGTGGCGACAAGACCAACTACATCGAGCGTGTCGTCGCCATCAACCGCGTCTCCAAGGTGGTCAAGGGCGGCCGGCGGTTCAGCTTCACCGCGCTGGTGATCGTCGGTGACGGCAACGGCATGGTCGGCGTCGGTTACGGCAAGGCCAAGGAGGTGCCCGCCGCGATCGCCAAGGGTGTGGAGGAGGCCCGCAAGAACTTCTTCCGCGTCCCGCTGATCGGTGGCACCATCACCCACCCGGTGCAGGGCGAGGCCGCCGCCGGCGTGGTGCTGCTGCGCCCGGCCAGCCCCGGTACCGGTGTGATCGCCGGTGGCGCCGCCCGTGCGGTGCTGGAATGCGCTGGCGTGCACGACATCCTGGCCAAGTCGCTGGGCAGTGATAACGCCATCAACGTGGTGCACGCGACCGTTGCGGCGCTGAAGATGCTGCAGCGTCCGGAGGAGGTTGCGGCCCGTCGCGGGCTGCCGATCGAAGACGTCGCGCCGTCGGGCATGCTCAAGGCGCGCCGAGAGGCGGCCGCGCTGGCGGCGTCGGCCGCGCGTGAAGGGGCCTGAACATGGCACAGCTGAAGATCACCCAGGTGCGGAGCACCATCGGTGCGCGCTGGAAGCAGCGGGAGAGCCTGCGCACGCTGGGGCTGCGCAGGATTCGCCAGTCGGTGGTGCGCGAGGACAACGCGCAGACCCGCGGGCTCATCAAGAGCGTGCATCACCTCGTGGAAGTTGAAGAGGTGGAATCCTGATGTCTGTCATCAAACTGCACGACCTGCGGCCCGCTCCCGGGGCGAAGAAGGCCAAGACCCGGGTGGGTCGCGGCGAGGGCTCGAAGGGCAAGACCGCCGGCCGCGGCACCAAGGGCACCAAGGCCCGCAAGAACGTCCCGGTGACGTTCGAGGGCGGCCAGATGCCGATCCACATGCGGCTGCCGAAGCTGCGCGGTTTCCGTAACCGGTTCCGCACCGAGTACGAGGTCGTCAACGTCGGCGACATCAACCGGCTGTTCCCGAACGGCGGCGACATCGGTGTCGACGAGCTGGTGGCCGCCGGTGCGGTGCGCAAGAACAGCCCGGTCAAGGTGCTCGGCGACGGCAAGCTGACCGTCAAGGTCAACGTCACCGCGCACAAGTTCAGCGGCAGCGCCCGCGAGAAGATCACCGCCGCCGGCGGTACCGCGACCGAGCTCACCTAGCTCGGGTACCAGACGCCGACGAAGGCCCCGACACTGCGTCGGGGCCTTCGTTGTGGCCGGGTCCGGTGCTGCGCCGGGCAACATCCGGCCGGTGCGACGGACCGGGACCACGGCTGCGCCGGACCCGGCTCCGCCCCGGGCTGCAGTAGATTTCTTCCCGATCGCCGGCTGCGCCATGCCCCGAGCGGTAACGCGGTGCGCGGGCGACGCGAACCACTCAGCGGAGGGCGAAGCTCAGGAGCGGACATGACTTTCCTTCACCGGATGTTCACCGGCCTCGTCGCCGCTGCGGCGATCGCGGGTCCGGTCGTCTGGGGCGGCGCCACCGCGCACGCGCAGAGCCAGGACGAGAAGTTCGCCGAACTCGTCGAGACCCTCGGCATCCCCGTCGCGCCGGGGACGGATCTGCCCGCGGTGGGGCACAGGGTCTGCGACATGCTCGGCGCCGGCCTGTCCGGCACCGTCAACCCGGTGCCGGTGGTGCGCGGCGTGGTCAACACCCTGGAGAACAGCGGCATCGAACGGGCCCAGGCGGCCGGCCTGATGCGCGCCGCGGTGCAGGTCTACTGCCCGCAGTACACCCGGTTCCTGGGCCGCTGACCGGGCCCGGCACCGGCCCCTGAGGCCGGTGCCGCAGCGTCGGTACGCTCGGGGAATGTTCGCATTGCTGCCCGGTCTGCCCGGACTCGACGACCTTCGTGCCCTGGGCCGTCGCGTCGACACCGCCCGCCACCGCGGGGTGCCCGACGGATGCGTGCTGGAACTCGATCTGCACACCGTTCCGCCGGAAACCGGGGGCTTCGACCCGGTTGCGGTCCTCACCGGACGGGGCCGGCCGCTGCTGCTGCACGACGCGGTGGCCGCCATTCACCGCGCCGCCGAGGACGACCGGGTCGCCGGCCTGATCGCGCGGGTGCAGTTCCCGCTGGCCGAACCCGGCCCGGTGCAGGAACTGCGGGAGGCCATCGCGGCGTTCACCGCGGTCAAACCGTCGCTGGCCTGGTCGGAGACTTATCCGGGCACGCTGTCGTACTACCTCGCCTCGGCGTTCGGTGAGGTGTGGATGCAGCCCTCGGGCACGGTCGGGCTGGTGGGCTTCGCGACCAGCCCGCTGTTTCTGCGGGAGGCCTTCGACAAGCTCGGCATCGAGGCCCAGTTCGTGACCCGCGGCGAATACAAGTCCGTGGTCAACAAATTCACCGAGGACCGCTACACCGACGCCCACCGGGAAGCCGACAGCCGGCTGATCGAGAGCCTGCGCTCACAGGTGTGGGAGGCGATCGCCGCGTCGCGCGAACTCGACGTCACGGCCCTCGACGCGCTGGCCGACAAGGCCCCGCTGCTGCGCGACGACGCCGTCGCCGGCGGGCTGGTCGACCGCATCGGCTTCCGCGACGAGGCCTACGCGCGCATCGCCGAACTGGTTGGCGCACCCGGCATCTCACCCGAGACCGGCGACGCCGACTCCGAGCAGGCGCCCCCGCGGCTGTATCTGTCGCGGTACGCCCGCGCCACCGCGCCCCGGTCGGGCTCGCCGCTGTCCGCCTCGCCGCTGCCGCCGATCCCGGGCCGCAAGGGCCGGCCGACGATCGCGGTGGTCACCGTGCACGGGATGATCGTCAGCGGCCGCGGCGGACCGCAGCTGCTGCCGGTGGGCGGGCCCAGCGCCGGCGGGGACACCATCGCCGCCGCGCTGCGCGAAGCGGCCGCCGACGACTCGGTGGCCGCGGTCGTGCTGCGGGTGAACAGTCCCGGCGGCTCGGTCAACGCGTCCGAGACCATCTGGCGTGAGGTGAACCGGGTCCGGCGGCGCGGCAAGCCGGTGGTGGCGTCGATGGGCGCGGTGGCCGCATCGGGCGGCTACTACATCGCGATGGCCGCCGACACGATCGTCGCCAACCCGGGCACCATCACCGGATCCATCGGGGTGGTGACCGGCAAGTTGGTGACCCGCGAGCTCAAGGAACGCCTCGGCGTGACCTCCGACGCGGTGCGCACCAACCGCAACGCCGACGCATGGTCGACCAACCAGCCGTTCACCGAGGAGCAGCAGGCGCTCGTCGAGGCCGAGGCCGACCTGTGCTACGGCGATTTCGTGGCCCGGGTGGCCGAGGCGCGGGGGATGACCGTCGACGCGGTGGACAAGATCGCCCGCGGCCGGGTGTGGACCGGCGCGGACGCGGCCGAGCGGGGACTGGTCGACGAGCTCGGCGGGCTGCGCACCGCGATCACCCGCGCCAAGGTCCTGGCCGGCATCGAACCCGATGAGGACGTGCGCCTGGTCGGCTACCCCGGCTCGTCGGTGCTGGACATGCTGCGGCCCAAACCGTCGTCGCAGCCGACCGCCGCATCGCTGCCGGAGGCCGCCGCCGCGCTGCTCGGCAGGACGGTCACCGGCGCGCTGGGACAGCTCGAGCAGTCGATGACCGGCGTGACCGCGCTCTGGCTGGGCAACCACCGGTTCTGACTCGCCGGTCGGGGGACCGGCTCAGCGTTTGACCGCGCGCAGGTAGCTCATGTCGGCGAAGTGCGCGGTCGGGCCGTCGGTGGGGAACTCGAACCCGTTGGCGGCGTAGGCGTCCGGCATCTTCTGCGCGGTGACGTCCCAGCCGCGGGCGGTCAGGTAGTCGACGACGTCGTTGCGCTCGCCGTGGTAGATCAGCTCGGCCATGTCGATGTCCTGGCCGTACTTTCTGATCCGCTCGGCGATCTCCTGCGACCGCTCGTCGGCGAACATGCTGACGTCCGGGATGTGCTCGGTGGCGACCCGGCTGCCCGGGGCACTCAGCGCGTCGATGCGGTCGAACAGCAGGTCCTGCGCCGCCGGCGGCAGGTAGATGAGCAGCCCTTCGGCGATCCAGGCGGTCGGCCGGGTGGGGTCGAACCCGCTGTCGCGCAGCGCAGCCGGCCAGTCGTCGCGCAGATCCACCGCGATCGCGCGCCGGTCGGCGCGCGGTTCGGCGCCGAGTTCGGCCAGCGTCTCGGTCTTGAACGCGATCACCGCGGGCTGGTCGAGCTCGTAGACCGTGGTGCCGGCCGGCCAGTCCAGCCGGTAGGCCCGGGCATCCAGGCCCGCGGCCAGGATCACCGCCTGGCGGATCCCCGCCGCGGCGGCGTCGGTGAACAGCCGGTCGAAGTGCCGGGTGCGCACCGTCATGCTCTCGGCCGCGCGTCGCGGATCGAACTGCGGGTCGATCTCCTCGAACCGGATCTCGCCGTCGAGCGCCCGGGTGAAGAAGCTGGAGCCGACCGCGCGGACCAGCGGCTCGGCGAAGGGGTCGTCGATCAGCCCCTCGCGGTGCGCCAGCACCCGCTGGGCCGCGACCATGGTCGCGGTCGAGCCGACGCTGGAGGCCAGGTCCCAGGTGTCGTTGTCGGTTCGGGCCATGTGTCGTTCACCTTCCCGCGGCTGTCGGGTCGGGGTCAGCGGACCCCGCGCACATACTGCAGCTCGCCGAACCGCTGGGCGTCGGGATCATCGGGGCTGCCGTCGAAGGTGGCGAGCCCGTGGGCGCGCAGCAGGTCGTCGACGCGCAGCCGGGTCACGTCCCAGCCGCGTTCGGCGAGGTAGTCGGCGGGATCGTTCCGCCGGCCAAGGTAAACCAGATCGGCGAAGTCCAGTTCGACGCCGAAGCGGCGCCACTGCTCGGCGGTCGCGCGCATCCGGTCGACGGCCCGGGCGTGATCGGCGGGGTCGATGGACGGCGCGGCCTCCACCGCGACCCGGCTGCCGGGGGCGCTGAGCGCGGTGACGGTGTCGAGCAGCCGGTCCTGCGCCTCCGGCGGCAGATAACCGAACAGCCCCTCGGCGCTCCACGCGGTGGGCGCCGCCGGGTCGAAACCCGCCGCGGTCAGTGCGGCCGGCCAGTCGTGGCGCAGATCGACCGCGACCGGCCGCAGGTCGGCGGCCGGCTCGGCGCCCAACTCGGCCAGGGTGCGGCGTTTGAACTCGATGACCTCGGGCTGGTCGATCTCGTAGACGACGCTGCCCGCCGGCCAGGCCAGCCGATAGGCGCGCGAGTCCAGCCCCGCGGCCAGGATCACCGCCTGGCGCACGCCGGCCGCCGCGGTGTCGGTGAAGAAGTCGTCGAAGAACCGGGTGCGCGCGGCCATGTTGTCGGTCAGCCGCCGGATGCCCTGGGCGAGCTCGTCGGTGTCGAGCTCCTCGACGCGCAGCTCACCGCCGGCCAGCCGGGTGAAGAAGTCCAGCCCGACCGCCCGCACCAGCGGTTCGGCGTAGGGATCGTCGATCAGCGCGCCCGGGGCCCGGCTCGCGGCGGCGCGGGCGGCGGCCACCATGGTCGCGGTGGCGCCCACGCTGGAGGCCAGGTCCCAGGTGTCGTTGTCGGTGCGTGCCATGGTGCTTCCCCTATCCGGACCCGGGTCGGACCGCGCTGAGTGCGAACGGCCGGCTGCGCCGGCGAGCGGCACCCGGCCAGGGTTACTTAGAATGTATAACGACCAGTGGGGCGGTGCGGTTCCCGGTTCGGCCGATCCGGCGGGCGGTCGACGCGGGTGAGCCGGGGATGCCTGCCCGGCGGGACTCAGCTGTTACTCTCGTAGACTGTTTGACACGTGACTTCGCAGGCTGCGCGCCTTCCGGGCGGCTGCCGGAGGTCCACACCCGACTTAACCAGACCCGCTGGTCAGACCAGCCCCATGTGCACGCCGCGCTACCAGGTCGGCTGCGGCAGGAGGAAGAGTGCTTTCGGCTTTCATCTCATCGCTGCGGACAGTCGATCTGAGGCGAAAGATCCTCTTCACGCTCGGCCTCATCATCATCTATCGGATCGGTGCCGCGATCCCGTCGCCCGGGGTGAACTACCCGAACGTCCAGCAGTGCATCGCCGAGGTCAGCGGCGGTGACGCGGCGCAGATCTACTCGCTGATCAACCTGTTCTCCGGCGGCGCGCTGCTGCAGCTGTCGGTGCTGGCGGTCGGCATCATGCCCTACATCACCGCCAGCATCATCGTGCAGCTGCTGACCGTGGTGATCCCGCGGTTCGAACAGCTGCGCAAGGAGGGCCAGTCCGGCCAGGCGAAGATGACGCAGTACACGCGCTACCTGGCGATCGCGCTGGCGCTGCTGCAGTCCACCAGCATCGTGGCCCTGGCCGCCAACGGCGGGCTGCTGCAGGGCTGCTCACTCGACATCATCCTCGGCCAGAGCGAGGGTCTGCCGATCTTCAACCTGGTGGTGATCGTCATCGTGATGACCGCCGGCGCGGCGCTGCTGATGTGGATGGGCGAGCTGATCACCGAGCGCGGCATCGGCAACGGCATGTCGCTGATCATCTTCTCCAGCATCGCGGCGGCCATCCCGGGCGAGGGCAAGATGATCTACGACAGCCGCGGGCCCGTGGTGTTCGCGCTGGTCTGTGCGGCCGCGCTGGCCATCATCGTCGGCGTCGTGTTCGTCGAGCAGGGCCAGCGCCGCATCCCGGTCCAGTACGCCAAGCGCATGGTCGGCCGGCGCATGTACGGCGGCACCTCCACCTACCTGCCGCTCAAGGTCAACCAGGCCGGCGTCATCCCGGTGATCTTCGCGTCGTCGCTGATCTACATCCCGCACCTGATCACCCAGCTGATCACCAGCAGCAGCGCCAACGCGACCGACAACTGGTGGACGCGCTTCGTGGCCGAATACCTGACCAACCCGGCCGACCCGGTCTACATCGCCATCTACTTCGGCCTGATCATCTTCTTCACCTACTTCTACGTCTCGGTCACGTTCAACCCCGACGAGCGGGCCGACGAGATGAAGAAGTTCGGCGGGTTCATCCCCGGCATCCGTCCCGGCAAGCCCACCGCCGACCACCTGCGGTACGTGCTCAACCGCATCACCCTGCCGGGTTCGATCTACCTGGGTGTGATCGCCGTGTTGCCGAACATGTTCCTGCAGGTCGGCTCCGGCCCGGCCCAGAACATCCCGTTCGGCGGCGTCGGGGTTCTGATCCTGGTGGGCGTCGGTCTGGATACGGTCAAACAGATCGAGAGCCAACTCATGCAACGCAACTACGAAGGGTTCCTGAAGTGAGAGTCGTTCTACTCGGACCGCCCGGCGCCGGCAAAGGTACGCAGGCGGCGAAGCTCTCGGAGAAGCTCGGCATTCCGCAGATCTCCACCGGGGACCTCTTCCGCAAGAACATCGCCGACGGCACGCCGCTGGGGGTCGAGGCCAAGCGCTATCTCGACGCCGGCGACCTGGTGCCCAGCTCGCTGACCAACAAGCTCGTCGAGGACCGTATCGCCCAGCCCGACGCCGCCGACGGGTTCATCCTGGACGGCTATCCGCGCTCGGTCGACCAGGCCAAGGCGCTGGACGAGATGCTGGCCAAACTCAACACCAAGCTCGACGCCGTGCTGGAGTTCGTGGTGTCGGAGGACGAGCTGTTCAAGCGGCTCAAGGCGCGCGGACGCGCCGACGACACCGAAGAGGTGATCCACAACCGGATGCAGGTGTACCGGGACGAGACTCGGCCGCTGCTGGAGTACTACCGCGACAGCAACCTGCAGACCGTCGACGCGGTCGGCACGGTCGACGAGGTGTTCGCGCGCGCTCTGCGGGCTCTCGGTAGGTGATCAGGCTGCCTCGGCTGCGAAACCGGCGGGTGGTCGCCCAGCGCACCCCCGGCGAACTCGACGCGATGGCCGCGGCCGGGGCGCTGGTGGCGACGGCGCTGCGGGCCGTGCGGGAGGCGGCCGCACCCGGCGTGTCGACCGCGACGCTCAACGAGATCGCCGAGTCGGTGATCCGCGACGGCGGCGGTGTCCCGTCCTTCCTCGGCTACCACGGCTATCCGGCCAGCATCTGCGCGTCGGTCAACGACCGCGTCGTGCACGGCATCCCGTCGCCGGACGAGCTCCTGGCCGAAGGGGACCTGGTGTCGATCGACTGCGGCGCCATCCTCGACGGCTGGCACGGCGACTCGGCGATCACCTTCGGCATCGGCGCCGTGGATCCGGCCGACGAGGCGCTGTCGCAGGCCACCCGGGAGGCCCTGGAGGCCGGCATCGCCGCGATGGTTCCGGGCAACCGGCTCACCGACGTCTCGCACGCGATCGAGACCGAGACCCGGGCGGCCGAGGCGCGGCACGGCCGCCAGTTCGCCATCGTCGCCAACTACGGCGGCCACGGCATCGGCCGCCAGATGCACGAGGACCCGTTCCTGCCCAACGAGGGCGCGCCCGGCCGCGGCCCGCAGCTCGCGCCGGGTTCGGTGCTGGCCATCGAGCCGATGCTGACCCTGGGCACCGCGAAGACCATCGTGCTGGCCGACGAGTGGACCGTCGTCACCGCCGACGGCTCGCGCGCCGCGCACTGGGAACACACCGTCGCGGTCACCGAGGACGGACCGCGCATCCTCACGCTCTGACATACGCTCTGAAATCCGCCTCCGCCGTGCTGTCGGCGGCCGCGGCCGAACGGCTGCGGATGAACCGGACGACCGGCAACCTCGTGTTAATCAGCGGAGGTTGGTTTGGACGACCCGGACGCCGTAGACAGCACGGTCATGCGGCTGCTGTATCAGCAGCACGCCGCGGCGCTGTGGCGCTATGCCGTGCGGCTGACCGGCGACCGGGCCCGGGCGGAGGATGTCGTGCAGGAGACGTTGCTGCGGGCGTGGCGGCACCCCGAGGTCAGCCGGGACACCGACCGGTCGGCGCGGGCGTGGCTGTTCACCGTGGCGCGTAACCTGATCATCGACGAACGGCGAAGCGCCCGATACCGCACCGAGTCGGGGAGCACCGACGTCGAGGCGGCTGCGGATCGCGCCGGCCCCGACGAGGTGGAGACCGCGCTGAACCGCATCCTGCTGGAGGAAGCGCTCGCGCAACTGTCCGACGAGCACCGCGCGGTCATCGGCCGCGCCTACTACCGCGGTTGGTCCACCGCTCAGATCGCCGCCGACCTGCACCTGCCCGAGGGCACGGTGAAATCCCGACTGCACTACGGGATGCGGGCACTGCGGCTCAGGCTGCAGGAGATGGGGGTGACCCGATGAGCGGGACCGGCCTGCCGCAGGGCGGGCGTGTCGACGACCGGTACGCGACCTGGGACGCCGCCTACGTGCTCGGGGCGCTGCCGCCCGACGAGCAGCGCGAGTACGAGGACCACCTGCGCGGCTGCGACCGGTGCCGGGCGGCGGTCGACGAACTGCGCGACATCCCGCCGCTGCTGGGCCAACTCGACCGGGACGACCTCGCGGTGCTCGAGGAGACCCCCGATCCGCGGCTGCTGGACGCGCTGTTGGCCGGCGTCCGGGCCCGACGCCGGAGGGCGCGCTGGCTGACGCTGGCCACTACGGCGGTGACCGCCGTCGCCGCGGCGGTGCTCGCGGTCGGGCTGGTGCTGCTGATCGGGCCGGCGGACGGCGGCGGCCACGAGCAGGCGGGCGCGCCGACCCTGGAGATGACGAAGGTCTCCGACACCCCGATCAACGCCAGCATCGGCCTGACCTCCTTCGGCTGGGGCACCCGCATCGACATGGCGTGCAGCTACGGCGACTGGGGGCGGCGCGATGCCCCGCCGCAGAACCTCGGCATGGTGGTGGTGGCCCGCGACGGCAGCACCGAGCAGGTCGCCACCTGGCTGGGCCTGTCCGGCGCGACCGCGCTGCCGAGCGCCACCACACCGCTGCGCAGGGACGAGATCGCCGCGGTGCAACTCGTCACCGCCGACACCGGCCGGGTGTTGTTGGAGCGTCGGCTCTGATCCCCGGGCCGCGCGGCGGCTTGCCGGGGTGGCGGCTTGTCGACGATTCGGCCCCGCACTGAACCGAACGACCCGGTCCTGCGTGTCCTCTGCAGGGCAGCACGCCGAAGCGGAGGACACATGACCGGACAGCGGGTCGTCGACCACATCGTGGAGTGCCTCGCCGCCGTCGGTGTCGGGCACATCTTCGGGGTGGACGGCGCCAACATCGAGGACCTCTACGACGCGGCGCACGGTCGCGACGACATCACCGCGATCCTGGCCAAACACGAGTTCTCCGCCGCCGCCATGGCCGACGGGTACGCCCGGGCCGGGGCGCGGCTCGGGGTGGTGGCCGCGACGTCGGGCGGTGGATGCCTCAACACCGTGCCCGGGCTCGGCGAGGCCCGCGTCGGCCGGATGCCGGTGCTCGCGCTCATCGGGCAACCGCCCACCGCGCTCGACGGGCGGGGCGGCTTCCAGGACACCAGCGGCCGGCACGGCGCGCTGGACGCCACGGCGGTCTTCGCGCCGGTGTCGCGGTACTGCCGCCGGGTCACCGCACCGGCCGACATCCGGACCGCGCTGCCCGAGGCGATCGCCGCCGCCCTGCGGGGCGGACCCGCGGTTCTGTTGCTGCCCAAAGACATTCAGCAGGCACCCGGTCCGGGTCGGATCGCGGTTCCGCAGCGACCCGCGCCGACGGTGGGCGACCCGCAGGTCATCGCGCGGGCGTTGCGGCGGGCCCGCGGACCGGTCACCATCATCGCCGGACCGCAGGTCGCCCGCGACGACGCCCGCGCCGAGCTGGAGCGGCTGCGCGCGATCGTGCGAGCCCGGGTGGCCTGCACACCGGACGCCAAGGACGCCGCGGGCACCCCGGGACGGGGATCCTCGTCGGCGCTCGGCGTCACCGGGGTGATGGGCCATCCCGGTGTCGCCGAGGCCGTCGCCGCCGGTGCGGTCTGCCTGCTGGTCGGCACCCCGCTTCCGGTCGTGGCGCGCACCGGGCTGGAACCGGCACTGGCGCGGGTGCCGGTGTACTCGATCGGCGCCGCCGCCCCGTATCCGCCGTGCACCCACGTGCACACCGACGATCTGCGGGCAACGCTGGCGTCGCTGGTCGCGGCGCTGTCCGGCGAAGGCTGTCCGGACCACCCGTGCGTGCCGGAGGTGTCGGGCTACACGGAATTGCAACCGCCCGCCCATGACGGCCCCGGGGTGCGCTACCGCGAAGCGATGGCGGTGCTGGACCGCGGGCTGCCCGCCGGGACCGACATCGTCGTCGACGCGGGCAACATCGGTGCCGCGGCCATCCACTACCTGCCGCCGCGGCGCGACGGCCGCTTCGTCGTCGCCCTGGGCATGGGCGGCATGGGTTACAGCTTCGGCGCCGGCATCGGCATGTGCTTCGCCCGCTCGCGCCGGCGCACCGCGGTGATCGCCGGCGACGGCGCGTTCTACATGCACGGCATGGAGATTCACACCGCGCTGCAGTACCGGCTGCCGATCACCTTCGTGCTGTTCGACAACCACGCGCACGCGATGTGCGTCACCCGCGAGCAGCTGTTCTACGGCGACCGTTACAGCTACAACCGGTTCGGGCCGAGCCGGCTGGGCGCCGGGCTCGCCACGATGTTCCCCGGTCTGGCGGCCGTCGACGTCGATAACGCACACGACCTCGCCGCCGCGCTGGCGGCCACCACCGGGCATGACGGCCCGTCGGTCATCGCCGTCGAATGCTCACCCGACGAGATCCCGCCGTTCACGGCGTTTCTCGACACCGTTGCTCAACCCGCCGACCAAAAGGACTGTGCCCATGTCAGCACCCGCACTTGAGGACATCACCGCCCACCGCGGCAGCGCCGAACCCATCGAGGGGCTGATCCGCGTCGAGACCACCCCGCGGGAGCAGGCCACCCCGCTCGTGCTGGAACGCATGCGGTCGGTGTACCCGCACGACCAGGTGTTCGGAACCTATTGCACCGTCCACGATTACATCGACTGCCCGCCCGACGAGCTGTTCGACTACCTGTCCGACACCCGGTGCCTGGAGGAGTGGACCTACAGTCTACGCGGCTTCACCCCCACCGAGGAACCCGGGCTGTGGGTGGCCCACGACAAGCTCGGCGGCACCCCCGGCAGCCCCATCTACACCCGCACCGTCGCCCACCGCGAGGCCCGCACCGTCGACTACCAATGCGCCTGGGACCAGGGACATCACCTGTGGATGATCTACCTGATGCGCGTCGTCGACGCCCAACTGGTGTTTGACAAGCCGGGGTCGGTGGTGCTGTGGACCAACTGCCACCACCCGTTCTACGACCACAACCCGTACCCGGAAACAGCCCCGCCGCAGCGGTCGGTGTGGGTCGGCGACCTGTGGGACATGTTCGGTCCGGGCCACCAGCTCGAACTGCGCAACCTCAAGGTGATCGCGGAATACCGCCACCGCAACGGACTTCCGGTGAGACCGGACTGGATGAGGTGAGACCGATGAAACCGATTGTCAGCCTGATCGACGTCTCCAGCTACCTGCCCGGGGAGGCGATCGACGCCGACTACTACGCGCAGTTCGCCGAATCCGACGATCTGCGCGACCATCTCATGTTCCGCGCTCCGCGCTACCGGCACCACGTCGCGGCGGACGAGACCGCGGTCGACATGATCGAGCGCGCCGCGGCCGGAATCGTCGACCGGCACGGACGCGACGCGATCACCGGCGCCGACATCCTCATCACCCACACCCAACTGCCGGATCTGCCGTTCTGCGGCGGCGGCGGGGCGATGGCGCACCGGCTCGGCATGAAACCCGACCGGGTGCTCGACCTGCACAACGGCGGCTGTGCGGCGTTCGTGCTCGCCCTCGACGTGGCGCGGATACTGATCGGCTCGGGGGCGGGCCGCAGCGCGGTGATCGCGATCGCCGCCAACGCCGCTGGGCGGATCTTCGACCAGCCGACGGTGCGGCGCAAGGCGCAGGCCGCGGTACCCGGCGACGGGGCCGCCGTCGCGGTGGTGGCCGCCTCCGACCGCGCACCGATCCTCGACGTCGAATGCCGCACCTACGGCGAATACGCCGGCGACATGACCGTCGAGTCCGATCCGCCGCGCGAGTGGTGGCAGCCCGGGCCCGGCGAGGGCTACATCGGGTTCACCGAACACAAGATCGCCAAGGTGCTGGCGCGCGGTAACCGGCAGGTGCCCGAGGTCTGCTACGCGGTCGCCGACCGCATCGGTGTCAAGACCGCCGAGCTGGATCTGTTGGTGACCAATCAGCCGAACCGGATCTTCCTGCGCAACTGGCGCGAGGCGCTCGAGTTGCCCGCCGAACGGCACGTCGACACCTTCGACGAGTGCGGCAACCTGTTCGCCGCCGGCATCCCGGTCAACCTGGAGCGGGCGATCGGCACCGGTCGGCTGGCCGCCGGCGGGGTGGCGATGCTGGCCGCGTTCGCCCACGCCGGCGACTTCGCCGGCGCCGCGGCGCTGCGATGGGGCGGCCGGTGATGAGCCCGGCGCTGCACGACGCGGACCGCACCGCCGGGGCGGATCCGCTCGCGACGGATCCGGCCGGGGAACTGTTCGCGCTGGCGCTCAACGAGAATCCGTTCCCGCCGCTGCCGTCGGTGCGCGCCGCGCTCGCCGCGGCGACGGGGCGGCTGAACCGCTATCCGGAGTTCCTGCCCGAACGGCTGCGCGCGGTGATCGCCGCGCGCCTGGGCCTGCCCGAGGAACAGGTGGTGCTCGGGGTGGGCGCGACCGGGGTCATCATGCAGGCGCTGCATGCGGTGACCGCGCCCGGCGACACCGTGGTGCTGACCTCGCCCACGTTCGACGGGTACCCGATCCTGGCGCGGCTGGCGCGGCTGCGGTCGGTCGCGGTGCCGCTGGATGCGGGCGGCCACCACGATCTGGGCGCGATGGCCGACGCCTCGCGCGCGGCGCGGGTGGTGGTGTTGTGCCGGCCGCACAACCCCACCGGAACCGTCGAGACCGCCGCGGAGGTGCAGCGGTTCGTGCAGCGGGTGCCCGCCGACACCGTGGTGCTGCTCGACGAGGCCTACGCCGAGTTCCTGCCCGGCGCGCACCGGCTCGACACCGCCGCGCTGATCGCCCGGCACCCGAACCTCGTCGTGGTGCGCACCTTCTCCAAGGCCTACGGGCTGGCGGGGCTGCGGGTCGGTTACGGGTTCGCCGCGCCCGAGCTGGCGCGCCGGCTGTGGAGCATGCAGCTGCCGTTCGCGATCGGCACCCCGGCCCTGGTGGCGGTGCAGGCCACCTATCGGGCGGAGAACGAGCTGCGGCAACGTATCCGGATGATCGCGGCGGAGCGCAGGCACCTGCGGGTCCGGCTGCGGGCGCTGGGCGTGAGCACCACCGACAGCCATGCCAACTTCGTCTACCTGCCGCCGGCCGGGCGGTGCTGGCGCGCGGTGTTCGACGCGGCGGGGTTGCGGGTGCGGCACTACGCCGACGGCGGGGTGCGGATCACGGTGGGGACCCGCCGGTCCAGCAACGCCGTGCTCGCGGCGGTCGCCGGGCGCCGGGGTGAGCCGGCGCCGGGTTGGCGGGGGTCTCTGCGCACCGGTTCCGAGGTGCGGTAAGAAAGGGCGTGGCCACCGATTCAGCGTCCGAGGGTGCGGCGGGCAGCGAGGCACCGCCGGCGGCGCACTCCCGGGATCCGATCGCGTTGGCGCGGGCCAACTGGGAGCGCGCCGGGTGGGGCGATGTCGCCGACGGCATGGTCGCGGTCACCTCGGTGATGCGGGCCCACCAGATCCTGCTGGCGCGGGTGGAGAACGCGCTGCGGCCCTACGATCTGAGCTTCTCGCGGTTCGAACTGCTGCGCCTGCTGGCGTTCAGCCGTGAGGGCGCGCTGCCGATCACCAAGGCGTCGGACCGGCTGCAGGTGCACGTCACCAGCGTCACCCACGCGATCCGCCGGCTGGAGGCCGACGGGTTGGTGGAGCGCGTCCCGCACCCGACCGACGGGCGGACCACGCTGGTACGGATCACCGAACTCGGCCGGTCGACGGTCGAGGACGCGACGGTGACGCTGAACAAGGAGGTGTTCGCCGACATCGGCATGTCGCCGGAGGAGTCGCGGGCGCTGTCGAAGGCGATCGAGACGCTGCGCCGCAACGCCGGCGACTTCTGATTTTTCTCCGCGAGCAGACGCAAACACCCCCGGGAACGGCACTTTTCAGGGGGTTTCACGTCTGCTCGCCGAAGAAAAGTCAGGCGGGGGAGGATGGCAGCGGGATGGTCACCGTGACGGTGGTGCCCGCCCCGGGCCGGGAGCGGATGTTGAGCCGGCCGCCGACGATCTCGGCCCGCTCGGCCATCGACAACAGCCCGTACCCGCCGGACTCGTCGCTGCCGAGCGGATGCTCGAAGGTGTCGAACCCGACGCCGTCGTCGATGATCTCCAGCCGCGCCACGTCGCCGGAGTCGCGGCGCTCCACCGCATAGATCAGCCGCGCGTTGGCCGCCTGCGAGTGCTTGACCACGTTCTGCAGGCACTCCTGGGCGATCCGGTACAACGCCAGCTCGATGTGGTCGGGCAGCCGCCGCTGGGCCAGGTCCAGCTCGATGGCCACCTGCGGGATGGACCGCGCCAGGCTGGCCAGCCCGCCGGCCAGCCCGAGGTCGTCGAGCACCGGCGGGCGCAGCCCGCTGATCGCCGCCCGCGCCTCCTGCAGCGTCAGGTCGACCAGTTCGCGGGCCTTGCCGAGCTGTTCGGCCACCACCGCCGGGTCGTCGGCGCGGGCCGCGGCGTCGAGCCGATACGACAGCGTGACCAACCGCTGCGAGATCCCGTCGTGAATGTCTGCGGCCAGCCGGCGCCGCTCGATCTCCTGCGCCTCGATCACCTGCTCGACGAAGATCTCGTGGGCGCGTTCGCGCGCCACCAGCTGCCGGTGCAGCCGCGCCTGGTGCAGGGCGCCGGCGATGAGCCGGCCGATGGTCAGCAGCAGCTCCACGTCGCGGTCGGTGAACTCGCGGCGTGCGACCGTGTGCACGTTGAGCACCCCGACCAGCCCGCCCGGGTCGGTCTCCATCGGCACCGACACCATCGAGGTGAAGTCGCGGCCGCGCAGCGACTGGAACGGCACGTAGCGCGGGTCGGCCTCCTTGTTCTCGGTGATCACCACCGGTTCGCGGTGGCTGGCCACCCAGCCGGAGATGCCCTGGCCGAGCGGCAGCCGGATCTTGCCCACCTGTGCGTCGAACGGCGGGGTGGCCCCGGCCAGCGTCAGCGACCGGTCGGTGTCGTCGAGCACGTGCACGAAGCAGACGTCCGCGGCGGTGGCCGCGGTGATCATCCGGGCCGCCGCGGCCGCCAACGGCTCCACCCCGGGTCCCTTGGACGCGGCCTGGATCAGTTCGCGCAGCAGCGCCAGTTCGCGGTCGGCCGACAGCTGGTACTGGCCGAGGTCGTGCACCGCGTTGGGGGAGCCGTTCGGCCGCTTCACTTGTAGATGCCTTCCCGCAGCGCGGTGGCGACGGCGCCGGCGCGGTCGCTGACGCCGAGCTTGCGATAGATCGACCTCAGGTGCGTCTTGACCGTCTCGTCGCCGATCACCAGCTTGGCCGCGATGGCCCGGTTGGACAGCCCATTGACCAGATACGACAGGATCTCGCTCTCGCGCTGGGTGAGCCCCTGCCGCGCCCCCGGCCAGAACTCGTCGCGCTGGATCCGCGCCGCGGTGTCCACCGCCCGGGCGGCCATGCCCGGGTCGATCGCGATCTCGCCGCGGTGGGCGAACTCCAGCTGGCGCACCAGCTCGTCGCTGCTGATGCTCTTGAGCAGATACCCCGAGGCGCCCACCCGCAGCGCCTGGAACAGGTATTCCTCGTCGTCGTAGACCGACAGCATGACGACCTTGCGCTTGGGGTTGCGTTCGCGCAGCTCCAGACACAGATCCAGGCCGCTGGAGCCCTGCATGCGCACGTCGCACAGCACGATGTCGGGGTCGAGTTCGTCGACCACATCGACCGCCCGCTCGGCGCCGACGGCCTGGCCGACCACCTTCACCCGGTCCTCGAACGCGGCCAGCATGGCCTTGAGGCCCTCGATGACCATCTCGTGGTCGTCGACCAGCACGATGCGCAGCGGTTCGCCGCTCCCTGCCATGAAATCACCTTAGGTCCGCGTTCTCGGCCGGCCGAAGAGCTCCCGGGCATCTGCCCATGCGAATCCCCCGCCCGGGGGAGGCGCACGAACTGTGACGTAGGCCACTCTAGAGCCATGTCGACAACGCGGGAGACGACCTGGCGCGCGGGCCGGTTCTGGTGGGATTCCGCCGCGCCGGCAGGCGCCCAATACCCACTACGCGCGATCATCTTCGACCTCGATGCGCTCACCGACATCGAGTGCGACGGCCACCGGGTGGCCTACAACGCCGCGTTCGCCGAGCACCACCTGGACTTCCAGTGGTCGGTGACGCGCTACCGGCAGCTGCTGGCGCTGCCCGACGAGCGCCAGCGGATCGCTGCCGAACTGCGGAAACGCTGTGTGGTCGAGGACGCCGACGTGCTGACGGCGATGCTGGTCGACGAGATCTACCACACCAAGACGATGCTGTTCGACGAGCTGATCCGCGAACGCGACCTGGCGCCGCGGCCGGGTCTGCTCGACCTGCTGTCCGAGGCGTTCGCCGCCGGTGTGCACATGGCGGTGGTGAGCAACGGTCAGCGCGGCTGGGTCGAGCCGGTGGTGCGGCAGGTCGCCGGTGACGGACTGGTCGAAGTCGTGATCACCGCCGAGGACGGCTACAAGCCGATGCCCGATGCGGAGGTGTTCCGCGCGGCGCTGTGGGAACTGGGGATCAGCGCGGTGCACGCGCTGGCGATCACCGGATCGGCCGTCGGGCTGCGGGCGGCGACCGCCGCCGCGCTGCCGGCGGTGGTCATCACCGGCGAGGGCACCCCCGACCTCCCGGCCGCCGCGGCGGTGCGGCCCGACTACGCGGGCGACAAACCGCTGCGGGTCGCCGACTGCCGGAACCTGCACAGCCGGTGGTGGGCCACCCATAAGCTGACCGCGGCCTGAGTCCCGGGCCGCCCCGGCGCTGCGGGCTCAGTCGCGCAGCAGCTCGATCACCGCGCTGAAGTCCTTGTCCGCGTTCGCTTTGGCGAACTCGGCGTAGATCTGCGCGGCGTGGCTGCCCAGCGGCGCCTTGGCCCCGGTGGAGCGGACCGCGTCCATGGCCAGGCCCAGGTCCTTGTTCATCAGCGCGGTGGCGAAACCGGGTTTGAAATCGTTGTTGGCCGGTGACGTCGGCACCGGTCCCGGCACCGGGCAGTTGGTGTGCACCGCCCAGCAGTTGCCGGTGGCGCCGGTGATCACGTCGAACAGCGACTGCGCCGACAGCCCGAGCTTCTCGGCCAGCACGAACGCCTCACCGACGGCGATCTGCTGCACCGCGAGCACCATGTTGTTGCACAGTTTGGCGGCCTGGCCGGTGCCCGGCCCGCCGCAGTGCACGATCTTGCCGGCCATCGGTTCGAGCACCGGCCTGGCGCGCTCCACCGCGTCGTCCTCGCCGCCCACCATGAACGCCAGCGTCCCGGCGGTGGCGCCCTTCACCCCGCCGGACACCGGGGCGTCGATCTGGGCGAAGCCACGCTCGACGGCCTGCCGGTGCACCTCACGCGCGTCGTCGACGGAGATGGTGGAGGTGTCGATGAACAGCGCACCCGCGCCGGCGGCGGGCAGCACGTCGGCGTAGCAGCTCTTGACCACCGCGCCGTTGGGCAGCGAGGTGATCACCACGTCCGCCCCGGCCACCGCGGCGGTGGCGCTGTCGAACACCTTGACCCCGTTTTCGGCCGCGGCGCCGCGCAACTCCGGCACCGGGTCGAACCCGTGCACGGTGAACCCGCCCTTGACCAGGTTGGCCGACATCGGGCCGCCCATGTTGCCCAGGCCCAGGAACGCAATGGTCGTCATGTGTGTCTCCTCATGCTGATGCCGCGCGCGCCTTGGCCGCGGCCGCCCGCCCGATGACCACCCGCATGATCTCGTTGCTGCCCTCCAGGATCCGGTGCACCCGCAGGTCGCGGACGATCTTCTCCATGCCGTACTCGCGCAGATAGCCGTACCCGCCGTGCAGCTGCAGCGCCTTGTCGGCGACGTCGTAGCAGGCGTCGGTGACGTAGAGCTTGGCCATCGCGCACAGCGCCACCTTGTCGGGGTGGTCGGCGTCCAGCGCGGATGCCGCCCGCCACAACATCATTCGGGAGGTCTCCAGCGCGGTGGCCATGTCGGCCAGGGTGAACCGGATGGTCGGCTCGTCCAGCAGGCTGCCGCCGAAGGCGTGCCGGTCGGCCAGGTAACGGGCCGCCTTGTCGTAGGCGGTCTGCGCCCCGCCCAGTGAGCAGGCCGCGATGTTGATGCGCCCGCCGTTGAGCCCGTTCATCGCGATGCCGAAGCCCGAGCCCTCGGCGTCCGGGCCGCCGAGCATCGCGTCGGCGGGCACCCGCACCCCTTCGAAGATCACCTGCGCGGTGGGCTGGGCGTTCCAGCCCATCTTCTGTTCGTTGGCCCCGAAACTCAGTCCCGGCGTGTCCTTTTCGACCACGAACGTGGAGATGCCCTTCGGGCCGTCGGCGCCGGTGCGGGCCATCACGACGTACACGTCCGAGGCCCCGGCGCCGGAGATGAACTGTTTGACCCCGTCGAGCACCCAGTGGTCGCCGTCGCGCACGGCCCGGGTGCGCAGCGCCGCGGCGTCCGATCCGGCGCCGGGCTCGGTCAGGCAGTAGCTGGCGACAGCCTGCATCGACGCCAGCCGCGGCACCCAGGTCTTGCGCTGCTCGGGCGTGCCGTAGGTGTCGATCATCCACGCGCACATGTTGTGGATGGACAGAAAGGCCGCGACGGCCGGATCGGCGCCGGCGAGGGCCTCGAAGATCCGCACCGCGTCGAGCCGGCGCAGCCCGCTGCCCCCGACGTCCTCGCGGCAGTAGATCGCCGCCATGCCGAGCTCGGCCGCCTCGCGCAACACGTCGACAGGGAAGTGGTGGGTCTCATCCCATTCCAGAGCGTTTGGCGCGAGGCGCTTTTCGGCGAACGCGGCGGCCGTCTCGGCGATCACGCGTTCGTCGTCATCGAAACCGGAGTAGTCCATCGACACCGAGCTACTTCATGGTCGGGATGGTGAACTCCGCGCCGTCCTTGATGCCCGACGGCCAGCGCGAGGTGACCGTCTTGACCTTGGTGTAGAACTGGATCGAGGCTGGCCCGTGCTGGTTGAGGTCGCCGAACGCCGAGCGCTTCCAGCCGCCGAAGGTGTGGTAGGCCACCGGCACCGGGATCGGCACGTTCACGCCGACCATGCCGACCTGCACGCGCGAGACGAAGTCGCGGGCGGCGTCCCCGTCGCGGGTGAAGATTGCCACACCGTTGCCGTACTCGTGCTCGCTGGGCAGCCGCAGCGCCTCCTCGTAGTTCTTCGCGCGCACGATGCTGAGCACCGGGCCGAAGATCTCGTCGGTGTAGATCGACATGTCGGTGGTGACGTGGTCGAACAGGGTCGGCCCGATGAAGAAGCCGTTCTCCAGGCTGTCGTCGCCGAACTGCAGCTCGTCGGCGCCGCGCTCGCGGCCGTCGACGACCAGCTCGGCCCCGGCGGCCACGCCCTGGTCGATGTAGCCGCGCACCCGGGCCAGCGCCGCGCCGGTGACCAGCGGGCCGTAGTCGGCCTTCGGGTCCAGGCTGTGGCCGACGCGCAGGTTGCGCACCCGCTCGGCCAGCCGGTTGCGCAGCCGGTTGGCGGTCTGTTCGCCGACCGGCACCGCGACGCTGATCGCCATGCAGCGCTCGCCGGCGCTGCCGTACCCGGCGCCGATCAGCGCGTCGACGGCCTGGTCGAGGTCGGCGTCGGGCATCACGATCATGTGGTTCTTGGCGCCGCCGAAGCACTGTGAGCGCTTGCCGTGCGCGGCCGCGCCGGCGTAGATGTACTGCGCGATATCGGAGCTGCCGACGAAGCCGACGGCCTGGATGACCGGGTGCTCGAGGATGGCGTCGACGGCCTCCTTGTCGCCCTGCACCACCTGGAACAGCCCGGGCGGCAGACCGGCCTCCAGGAACAGCTCGGCCAGCCGGACCGGCACCGACGGGTCACGCTCGCTGGGCTTGAGGATGAAGGCGTTGCCGCAGGCCAGCGCCGGGCCGGCCTTCCACAGCGGGATCATCGCCGGGAAGTTGAACGGGGTGATGCCGGCGACCACGCCCAGCGGCTGGCGGATCGAGTAGACGTCGATGCCCGGTCCGGCCCCCTCGGTGTACTCGCCCTTCATCAGGTGCGGGATGCCCGCGGCGAACTCGATGACCTCGATGCCGCGCTGGATGTCGCCCTTGGAGTCGGCCAGCGTCTTGCCGTGCTCCAGGCTGAGCAGCTCGGCGAGCTCGTCGGTGTGCTGGTTGACCAGGTCGATGAACTTCATCAGGACCCGGGCCCGGCGCTGCGGGTTCCACGCCGCCCACTCCTTCTGCGCCTCGGCCGCTCCGGCGACCGCGGCGTCGATGTCGGCGGCGGTGCCCATCACCACCTGCGCCTGCACGGCACCGGTGCTCGGATTGAAGACGTCGGCGGTGCGGGTGGACTGTCCGGTGGTGCGCTTTCCGTTGATGAAATGCGGAATCTGTCTGGTCTGCGTGGTCATGAGCCTGCCCCTCGATCCTGGAATACTTGGATATCCTAGTAATGCGGACCGACGGATAGCAAGGCCGAGATCCTCCCGCGTCGCACCGCGTGCGGCGGACAGCGCGAGGGGCGCCGTATTCCGGTGAGTGTCAACGGCCGACGCGAGACGGGCGCACCGCGATCCGGGCGTCCCGTCGGCGGCCGGCCCCGGTCAGCCCGTCGCCAGGCGCGGCCCCGGGGTGAACCGGATGGGCAGCCGGCGTGGCGCGTAGACGTCGCCGGCGTCCGGGAACATCTCGATCTCACCGCTGATCGTGTAGTCCGGCAGCCGGCGCAGCACCTCCGAGATCATCACCCCGAACATCACCCGGGCGAAGTTCGAGCCCAGGCAGCGGTGCGGCCCGACCCCGAACGCCATGTGCCGGTTGGGCATGCGGTCGAAGTCCAGCCGATCGGGGTCGGGGAAGATCTTCGGATCGCGGTTGGCGGCGGCCATCATCAGCATCGCCCGGTCGCCCTTGCGGAGGTGCTGGCCGCCGAACTCGCAGTCGCGGGTGATCAGCCGGTACTGCCCCTGCACCGGGGTGCTGTGCCGGAGGAACTCCTCGGTGGCCTTGGGCAGGATCTCCGGCTCCCGGATCAGCCGCTCCCGCAGGTCGCGGTGGCGGTCGAGTTGGATGAGCGCGTTGCCGGTGAGCCCGCTGGTGGTGTCCATGCCGCCGAGCAGCATCATGAACGCGTACCCGATGATCTGCGGGTCGCTCATCGGTTCGCCGTTCACGCGGGCCTGCATGATGACGCTGAGCAGGTCGTCGCCGAACCCCTCGGCACGGCGGCGCTGCATCTCGCCCATGATGTTGGCGTAGATGTTGGTGACGCCTTCGGCCGCCTTCTCCGGCTCGGCCGAACGGTCGTGCACCACCGAGTGGATCCAGTCCACCCACTCGGCCCACCGGCTGCGGTCGAAGCCGAGCAGATCCAGGATCCAGATCGCCGGCAGCGGTGTGGTCAGCCGGCCGACGATGTCGGTCGATCCGGTCTCGATGAACTCGTCGATCAGCTCGGTGGCCAATCGGCGGAAGTATCCCTCGGACCGCTTGGCCGCCGTCGGTGACAGGTGCGGCAGGGTGATCCTGCGGTACTCCTGCAGCAGCGGGGGATCGATGTCGATCGGGATGAACGGGTCGGGTGTCCCCGCGCTCGGGATCTGTTTGGCCGGGGCGCAACTGAAGGTCTCGGTGTCCTGTTCGGCGGCGTAGACGTCGTCGTAGTCCACCAGCATCCAGAAACCGCCCCAGGCGTTGGAGTGCGCGACCGGGCACCGTTCCCGGAGCTGTTCGTAGATCTCGTAGTTGTGTTCGCGGAAGTAGGCGGAGTGGTGATCGACGTTGGCGAGCAGGTCGTCGTTCGCAGAGATCGCCGTCGACATGTCCCGTCCTTCCTGCCGGTTGACCGTCGCGGAATACCGTTACACATTTTCGATCTTCTTGTGGTTGGAACCACAAACAAACGAAGAATGTGGTTGATGCTCGGTGTCGCCCGTTCAGCGCCGGTTAGAGTTCGGCCATGACCGACGGCGCACCGAGAGCCCCAGCGCGACCGACACCGGCGCGGCGCGCCCCCGCATGGGGTGCGGATCTGCCGGGCAGCGAGGAACAGGCGCGCAACCGCCTACTCGATGCCGCCGAACGCTGTTACGCCGAACTGGGGGTGCGGCGCACCCGGATGAGCGACATCGCCGACCGTGCCGGGGTGCATCGCCGCACCGTCTACTCCTACTTCCCGTCCAAGGACGCGGTGTTGGAGGCCTGCTTCATGCGCGCCGAGGCGCAGGCCATGGCCGCCGGCGCACGGTGTTTCGACACCGACGAGCCGTTCCTCACCCAGTTGGCGAACGCCGTACTCATCAGCGTGCGGATCTGCCGGGAATCCCCGTCGATGCGGCTGCTGCTGGCCGACGACGGCAACCGCCCGATGCACATCGCCGCGCGGTCAGAGGCCTGGCGGGCCCGGCTGACCAAGGGGTTCGGGCACCTGCTCGCCGAGGCGGTGGCGGCCGGCGAGGTGCGCGACGACGTGCCCGTCGACACCCTGGCGCACTGGGTGGCCCGCATCGCGTTCAGCCTGCTCGCCGAGCCCGGCCGGCCGCAGGACGGCGGCGACGAGGGTCTGGTGCACGCGTTCCTCGCGCGCTGCCTGCAGCCCTGACCTCGCTCATCCAACCGGTCACAACCCCAGCAGGCGAATGCTCTCGTCGCGCATTTGCACCTTGCGGACCTTGCCCGTCACCGTCATCGGGAACTCGTCGACGACGACCACATAGCGCGGGATCTTGAAGTGCGCCAGCTTATCTCGGGCGTAGGCGCGCACCGCGGCCGCGTCCAGCGGTGGGCGGCCCGGCCGCATCTTGATCCAGGCGCAGATCTCCTCCCCGTAACGTTCGTCGGGCACTCCGACCACCTGCACGTCCTCGATATCGGGATGGGTGTGCAGGAACTCCTCGATCTCGCGCGGATACACGTTCTCCCCGCCCCGGATCACCATGTCCTTGATACGCCCGACGATCTGGCAGTAGCCGTCCTCGCGCATCACCGCCAGGTCTCCGGTGTGCAGCCAGCCGTCGGGGTCGATGGCTTCGCGGGTCCGCTCCGCGTCGTTCCAGTAGCCGGTCATCACCGAGTATCCGCGGGTGCAGAACTCCCCGGTCGCCCCGCGGGGCAGGGTCTTTCCGGTTACCGGGTCGACGATCTTGATCTCCACGTGCGGATGTACCCGGCCCACGGTGGCGGTGCGGCGGTCCAGATCGTCGTCGACCCGGGTCTGGCAGGACACCGGTGAGGTCTCGGTCATTCCGTAGGCGATCGCGAGTCCGGCCATGTTCAGCTCGTTGATGCAGCGCTTCATCAGCTCCATCGGGCAGGTGGCGCCGGCCATGATGCCGGTCCGCAGCGACGACACCTCGCGGTGCGGCAGATCCGGGTCGGCCAACATCGCGATGAACATGGTCGGCACGCCGTACACCGCGGTGCAGCGTTCGGTCTCGATGGCCGTCAGGGTGGCCGCCGGCTCGAAACCCGCGGCCGGGATCACGATCGTTGCGCCGTGGGTGGTGCAGCCTAGGTTGCCCATCACCATGCCGAAGCAGTGATAGAACGGCACCGGCAGGCACAGCCGATCCTGCGGCCCGAAGCCGATCAGCTCGGTCACGAAGAAACCGTTGTTGACGATGTTGCGGTGCGACAGCACCGCTCCCTTCGGGGAACCCGTTGTACCCGAGGTGTATTGGATGTTGATCGGGTCGGACGGCGCGAGCACACCCATCCGCGCGCGGAGCTCGTCGACCGACACCCGCGCTCCGGCGGCCCGCAGCCGGTCCCAGTCGTCGCCCGCCCCGGCGCCGATGAACACCACCTCAGCCAGGTCGGGCAGCCGTGGACGCACCTCGGCGATCATGGCGCGGTAGTCGGTCGTCTTGAACTCGGTGGCCGCCACCAACAGCCGGATCCCCGCGTGGCGCAACACGTATTCGAGTTCATGGCTGCGGTAGGCGGGGTTGACCGTCACCAGGATCGCGCCGACCTTGGCGGTGGCGTACTGCAGGATCACCCACTCCGGACAGTTCGGCGCCCAGATGCCGACCCGGTCGCCGGTCGCGATACCGGCGGCCAGCAAACCGCGTGCGACGAGGTCGATCTCGGTGTTGAGCTCGGCGTAGGTCCAGCGCCGTCCGGACGGCACGTCGACGAGCGCCTCGGTACCGGGATGGGCGCTGACCATGCGTTCCAGGTTGGCGCCGATGGTCTCCTCGAGCAGGGGGACGTCGGTGGGGCCGGCCGCATAAGCCGGTGCGGTCGCGGGCGGCCGGTCAGCGCCGGCGACGGTGTCGGAAACGAGGTGGCGGCGGTTTTCGGTCATGGGGGCTCCCGGCTCGATCAACGGTCCTCCAGGTTTCACAGGCCCACCCGGTCGGCGAGCAGTGCGCGGTGGTGAGTGCTGCCGCCGAACAGCGCTTCGGTGGTCTTGGCGCGGCGGTAGTACAGGTGGATGTCGTGTTCCCAGGTGAAGGCGATGCCGCCGTGCACTTGCAGCGCGGTCTCGGCGCACAGCGTGAAGGTGTCGGCGGCCTGCGCCTTGACCAACGGCGCGGTGAGCGCGAGCTGACCGGGATCGCCGGCCGTCAGGGCGGCGAACATGACCGCGACGCGGGTGGCCTCGATTTCCACCATCATCTCGGCGCAGGCATGTTTGACGGCCTGAAAGCTGCCGATCGGACGACCGAATTGCGTCCGCTGACAGGCATATTCGACTGACTTCTGCAGACACGCCGTGGCGCCGCCGAGCGCCTCGGCAGCGATCAGGACCCGGGTGACATCGAGGGTGCGATTCCAGCCGCCGGGTGCAGTGAGCGGTTCGGCCGGGGTCCCGGCCAGGGTCAGCTTCGAGACCGGCCGGGTGGGGTCGAACGAGGGCAGCGGCTCACGGGCCAGTCCCGGGGCGTCGGCGGCGACCAGATAGGCCGCCGCCGCGCCGTCGGTCACCGCGGGCAGCACGAACAGGTCGGCGGCGGTGTCGTGTAGGACCGGCGAACACTCTCCGGTCAGCACCGGGGCGCCGGAGGCGAAGTCTGCCGTCAGCGACACCGCGTCGGCCGAGCGGGTGTCGGCGGGGCGGGTGATGTCTGGGCAGGCTGCGATCGCGCCGATCCGCGTTCCACGCACCAGTGCCGGCAGCAGCCGGTTGCGCTGTTCGGCACTACCCATCCGCAGCAGGGCCTCGATCACCGCGACGGTGCCGAGCAGTGGTGCGGGGGTCAGCGCGCGGCCGAGTTCCTCGAACGCGATCGCGGTTTCGGACAGGGTGGCTCCGCTGCCGCCGTACCGGTCGGACACGTGCAGCCCCGGCAGTTCGAGTTCGCCGCACATCCGCCGCCACAGATTCGGGTCGTGTCCGCCGGCGGCCGCGATCTCGCGCACCCGCGCCGGTGGGCACGCCTGCTGCAAAAAGTCGCGCAGCGCGGTGCGGAACTGGTTCTGGTCGTCGGTGTAGCGGAAATCCATGTCGGGTTCCTGGATCGGTCAGCCGGGTCGGCGCGGTTCTTTCGGCAGCCCCAGCAGCTGCTCGGCGATGACATTGCGCTGAATCTGCGAACTGCCGGCGTAGATGGTGGCGGCCCGGGCGTAGAGCAGTTCGTCGAGCCAACAGCCGCTCGAATTGGGGGTGCCGGCGGGCGGAACCAGCAGCGCCGCACCGTTGCCCGGACCGGTGGGGCTGAGCGCGTCGGTGCCGAGCAGTTCGACCGCCAGGTCGGTGTAGCGGCGGAAGTACTCGCTCCAGATCAGCTTGTGGATCGCCGCCTCGGGGCCGGGAAGCTCCCCGCGCAGCAGCGCGGTCAGTCCGCGATAGCCCTCAAAGCGCAGGACCTGCACCCGGGTGTAGCACCAGGCCAGCCGGTCGCGGACGATCGGATCGGTGTGCCGGCCGGCCGTTTTGGCCAGCTGGCGAACACGATCCAGGTCCCGGCCGAATTCGGCTGCGGCGGTGATGATCTGCGAACTCCGCTCGAACCCGAGCAGGGTCATCGCTGTGCGCCAGCCGCCGCCGGCCCCCCCGAGCACGTCGGTGGCCCGGGCCCGGGCGTCGGTGAAGAACACCTCGCTGAACGACGCGTGCCCGGCCGCGTTGACGATGGGCCGCACCGTAACACCGGGCTGGTCGATCGGCACCAGCAGGATCGACAGGCCCCGATGCCGCGACACGGTCGGGTCGGTTCGCGCGAGGACGAAGATCCAGTTCGCGGTCGGGCCGCCCGAGGTCCAGATCTTCTGCCCGTTGATCACCCACTGGTCGCCGTCGAGCACCGCGCGGGTGCGCACCGACGCCAGATCCGACCCGGCCTCGGGTTCGGAAAAGCCCTGACACCAGCGGTCCTCACCGGAGATGATGCGCGGCAGGAAGCGGCGTTTCTGCTCCTCGCTGCCCACCGCGAGCATGGTGTTGCCGAGCAGGTCGATGCCGGCCAGGTCGTTCTCGGTGCGGCCGGGCACCCCGGCTCGGGCGAGTTCTTCGGTGAGCACCAGATGTTCGAGCGCGGTGCGTCCGCCCCCGCCGTACTCTCTCGGCCAACTGACGGCCAGCAGGCCGCGGTCGGCGAGCAGCTTGCGCCACTGTGCCGCCGCTCGTTCCCGCTCGGCCGGCGGCAGCGCGCCGACGCCGGGCCAGCCGGTCGGCAGATTCTTGGCGAGCAGGCCGCGGATCTCGTCGCGAAACGCGATCGCCTCGGGTGAGTAGCCGATGTCCACGAGACGGCTCCGCTCAGGGCCGCTGTTTGGCGGCCGGCAGGATCTCCGGCGACAGCCGCCAGTCCTCGAGGCCGTGTTCGACGGTGCCGATGCCCAGCGGGTTTCCGGTGATGTCGGCCCAGTGGGCGTGGTTGAGCTGATGCAGGGAGAAGCATGCGTCCAGCGCGGTGGCGAAACCCATGGCGTCGACCGTCTGGTTCACCGACTCCTTGATCAGCAGCGCGGTCAGCGTCGGCAGCTTCGCGATCCGGCACGCGAACTGCACGGTGTAATCCGACAGCTGGTCGCGCGGAAACACCTTGCTGACCATGCCCAGCGCGTGCGCGTCGTCGGCGCTGAGCGCGTCACCGGTGAGCAACAGCTCCTTGGCCTTACGCGGGCCGAACTCCCACGGGTGACCGAAGTACTCCACACCGCACATGCCCAGGCGGGTACCCACCACGTCGGCGAAGATCGTGTCGTCGGCCGCGACGATCAGGTCGCAGCACCAGGCCAGCATCAATCCCGCGGACAACACCATGCCGTGCACCTCGGCGATGGTGATCTTGCGCAGATTCCGCCACCGCTTGGTGTTCTGGAAGAAGTAGTGCCATTCCTGGCGATGGCGCATCTCCACCCCGCCGAACGTGCCGCCGTTGCAGAGGTAGGTCGGGTGCTGATCGGGGCCTGGTGAACGTTCCCGGATGTCATCGGCCGATCCCAGATCGTGGCCGGCGGAGAAACTCGGGCCCGCGCCGCGCAGGATCACGACCCGCACCGTGTCGTCTTCCTCGGCGAGTTCGAACGCCGTGCCCAGTTCGACGAGCATTCCGCGGTTCTGCGCATTGCGCTGTTTCGGTCGATTGAGCGTGATCACGGCGATTCGTCCGTCGTCAAGCAGCTCGTAGCCGAGGTAGTCGAAGTGCTGCACGAGGGGCTCCCTTCCCTTTGTCACCCCGCTGCGCGGGCGACCCGCTGTCCGGTGCGCATGCCCGGGCCGTTCCATGATGTCCATAGACAGTACGCTGATTCAACAATTTCTCGAAAAGTAAATCAGCAAGATACTTCCACAGTTGTGCGCAATAAAGTATCTTGCTAGTACTGTGAGGTACATCGCAGCTGACGATCGGCCAGACCTCCGGGGTCGGATGCGAACCCAGTCACGACTGAGAGGGTGAGAGATGGAACTGGGGATTTTCCTGATGCCCGCGCATCCGCCGGAGCGCAGCCTCTACGACGCGACTCAGTGGGATCTGGAGCTCATCGAGCTCGCCGATCAACTGGGCTATGTGGAGGCGTGGGTCGGCGAACACTTCACTGTGCCGTGGGAGCCCATCTGCGCCCCCGACCTGCTGTTGGCGCAGGCGCTGTTGCGGACCAACTCGATCAAGCTCGCACCCGGCGCGCATCTGCTGCCGTACCACCATCCGATCGAGTTGGCTCACCGGGTGGCCTATTTCGACCACCTGGCACAGGGTCGCTTCATGCTGGGTGTGGGGGCGAGTGGCATTCCCGGCGACTGGGCGCTGTTCGACGTCGACGGGCAGAACGGCGAACACCGGGAGATGACCCGGGAAGCGCTTGAGATCATGATCAAGGTGTGGACCGAGGACGAGCCCTGGGAGTTCCGCGGAAAATACTGGAACGCCAACGGTATTGCCCCGATGTTCGAGGGGCTGATGCAGCGTCACATCAAACCCTTCCAGAGCCCGCATCCGCCGATCGGAGTGACCGGTTTCAGCGCCGGCTCCGAGACGTTGAAGCTCGCGGGGGAGCGCGGCTACATCCCGATGAGCCTGGACCTCAACACCGAGTACGTCGCGACGCACTGGGATGCGGTGCTCGAGGGTGCGGCCCGCAGCGGGCGAACCCCTGATCGGCGCGAGTGGCGGTTGGTCCGGGAGGTCGTCGTCGCCGAAACCGATGCGCAGGCATACCGGTACGCGGTCGACGGCATGATCGGCCGCAATATGCGCGAGTACGTGCTACCGACCTTCCGGATGTTCGGAATGACCAAGTTCTACAAGCACGATCCGGCGGTCGCCGACGGCGATGTCACGCCGGAGTATCTGGCGGAGAACACCTTCGTGGTGGGCTCGGTGGAAACCGTGGTCGACAAACTGGAGGCCACCTACGACCAGGTGGGCGGCTTCGGGCACCTGCTGATCCTCGGTTTCGACTACAGCGACGACCCGGGGCCGTGGAAGGAGTCTATGCGCCTGCTCGCCGAGGAGGTCATGCCCCGGCTCAACGCGCGCATCGCGAAAAAGCCAGCGACCGCGATGGCCTGACACCCACCGAGGGATGGCGATGGAATCGCACACGATTACGGTCCGGTATACGGACGGCACCGCCACGACGATGACGGTCCGGCCCGGCCAGACGATTCTGGAGGCGGCCGAGGAGAACGGCGTGGCGATCGTCAACGAATGCCAGAGCGGCATCTGCGGCACCTGCGTGGCGACCTGCCGCTCCGGCCGCTACACGATGGGACGCACCGAGGGCCTCTCCGAGGTCGAGCGGGACGCAGGCAAGATCCTGACCTGCTCCACGTTCGCCGAATCCGACTGTCTGATCGATCTGCAGTACCCCGCCGACGACAATGCCGCCCGGGTGGTCACCGGAGAGGCGACGGTCACCGCGGTGGAGCTGGTCTCCCCGACCACCGCGCTGTTACGGGTCGATGTCTCCGACCTGCCGCCGCTGAGTTATCAGGCCGGGCAGTTCGCCCAGCTGCGGGTACCGGGAACCGACTTGTGGCGCAACTATTCCTACGCGCATCCCGCCGACGGCCGGCGCGAACTCGAGTTCATCATCCGCCTGCTGCCCGGCGGGGTCATGTCGGAGTATCTGCGCTCGCGCGCCAAGCCGGGCGACCGGATCCAGTTGCGGGGGAGCAAGGGCAACTTCTATCTACGGCCGGTGGTGCGGCCGGTGGTGCTCGTCGCCGGCGGCACCGGACTGTCAGCGATTCTCGCTATGGCGCAAAGCCTTCCGCTCGATGCCGGCCACCCGGTGCACCTGCTGTACGGGGTCACCGACGAGGCCGACCTGTGCAAGCTCGACGACCTGCAGCGGCTGCAACAACGGCATCCGGATCTGCGCCTGCACACCATTGTGGCGCGGCCGAGCGAACGCTGGGCCGGAGCCACCGGGCTGGTTACCGACCTGCTCGATCGCGCGATGCCTGCCGACGGCAACGCCGACGTCTATCTGTGCGGTCCCGCGGCGATGGTGGAGGCGGTACGAACATGGCTGGACGACAACAAGATCCATCGTGTCGGCCTGTACTACGAGAAGTTCGTGTCCAGCGGTGCCGCTCGGCGGCGCAGCCCGGCCCGGGTGGATCCGGCGCACATCGATGTCGATGACGTGCGCCGACGCGGGCGAGGCACCGCGGTGGTGATTGGCGGCAGCATCGCCGGCATCGCCACGGCCAAGATGCTGACCGAGTCCTTCGACCGGGTGATCGTGCTGGAGAAGGACGACTCGCATCGGCGCCGGGAGGGCCGGCCGGGGGCCGCGCAGGCCTGGCACCTGCACCACCTGCTCACCGCCGGACGCATCGAGCTCGAGCGGATCTTCCCCGGGATCATCGACGACATGGTGCGCGAGGGGGCCTTCGACGTGGACATGGCCGCCCAGTACCGCATCCGCCTCGGCGGCACCTGGAAGAAACCCGGTACCGGCGACATCCAGATCGTCTGCGCCGGAAGGCCATTGCTCGAATGGTGCATACGCCGCCGCCTCGACGACGACCCGCGCATCACCTTTCGCTACGAGGCCGAGGTCAGCGACCTGATCTATGACCGCGACACCAACACCGTGCTCGGTGCGGTGGTCGACGATCCGGCCGAGCCGGAGATCATCCCCGCCGAGTTCGTGGTCGATGCCTCGGGCAAGAACACTCCGGTGCCGGAGATCCTCGACCGGCTCGGGGTCGGCGCACCGGAGGTCGAACAGGACATCATCAACTGCTTCTACTCGACCATGCAGCACCGGGTCCCGCCCGAGCGGCGGTGGCGTGACAAGGTCATGGTGATCTGCTACGCCTACCGCCCTTACGAGGATACCTACGCGGCGCAGTACTACACCGACAGCTCGAGAAGCATCCTGTCCACCACGCTGGTGGCCTACAACTGCTATTCGCCACCGCGCACCGCCGAGGAGTTCCGCCGATTCGCCGACCTGATGCCCTCACCAGTGGTGGGCGAGAACATCGACGGGCTGGAACCGGCGTCGCCGATCTACAACTTCCGTTATCCGAACATGTTGCGTCTGCGGTACGAGAAGAAGCGCAACCTGCCGCGCGGGCTACTCGCCGTCGGCGATGCCTACACCAGCGCCGATCCGGTATCCGGTCTAGGTATGTCAGTGGCGCTCAAAGAAGTACACGAAATGCAGCGGCTGCTGGCGCAACGGGGCCCGAGCGATCCCGGGCTGCCGCGCCGCTATTACCGGCGGATAGCCAAGCTGGCCGACACGGCCTGGTTCGTGATCCGGGAGCAGAATCTGCGCTTCGACTGGATGAAGGACGTCACCAAGAAGCGGCCATTCTACTTCGGGGTGCTGACCTGGTACATGGACCGCGTGATCGAGTTGGTGCACGACGATCCCGACACCTACCGCGAGTTCCTGGCGGTGGTGCACCTGGTCAAACCGCCGGCCGCGTTGATGACGCCGAGGGTGGTCGCGAAGGTGCTCGGCAAGTGGGCCCGCACCCGGTTGTCGGGCCAGAAGACGTTGATCGAACGCAACTATCAAGACCGGACCATCCCGGGTCCGGATCACCTGGAACACATCGCAAACCAGCCGGCCGAATTCGCCACCAGCCAATCCCGCTAGAGAAGGGGGGCAGCATGACGCAGCTGTCGCAGAACCACCGAATGCTGAACTGCCGGGGCACCCGCATCCACGCGGTCGAAGAGGGCGAAGGGCCGCTGGTGATCCTGGTCCACGGTTTTCCGGAATCCTGGTATTCCTGGCGACACCAGATCCCGGCGCTGGCCGCCGCCGGCTACCGGGTGGTCGCGATCGATCAGCGCGGCTACGGCCGGTCATCGAAGTACCGGGTGCAACGCGCCTACCGGATCAAGGAACTGGTCGGCGACATCGTCGGCGTGATCGACGCGTATGGCGAGAAACAGGCCGTCGTGGTGGGTCACGACTGGGGTGCACCGGTTGCCTGGACCTTCGCCTGGCTGCAACCCGACCGGTGCCGCGGCGTGGTGGGTATCAGCGTGCCGTTCGCGGGGCGCGGTGTCATCGGCCTGCCCGGCAGCCCGTTCGGGGAACGGCGTCCCGGGGAGTACCACCGCGTGCTCGCCGGGCCGGGAAAGGTTTGGTACCAGGAGTATTTCGGAGCCCAGGACGCTATCATCGCGGAGATCGAGGAGGATCTGCGCGGCTGGCTGCTCGGGCTGACCTACACGGTGTCCGGAGAGGGCATGATCGCGGCCACCCAGGAGGCGCTGGCCGCAGGGGTCGATCCTGCGGCGATGGACCCCGTCGAGGCGATCCGATCGGGCCCGCTGTGCCTGCCAGAGGGGGCGCGACTCAAGGATGCGTTTCGTTACCCGGACACCATGCCGGACTGGTTCACCGAGGCCGATCTCGATTTCTACAGCGGCGAATTCGAACGATCGGGCTTCGGTGGCCCGCTGAGCTTCTATCACAACATCGACAACGACTGGCAGGATCTCGCCGACATGGCGGGCGTCCCGCTGACCCCGCCGGCGCTGTTCATCGGCGGGCAGTACGACGTCGGCACCATCTGGGGGGCCGAGGCGCTCGAGCGCGCCCACGAGGTGATGCCCGATTACCGCGGCACGCACCTGATCGCCGATGTCGGGCACTGGATTCAGCAGGAGGAACCCAAGGAGACCAACCGGCTGCTGCTCGACTTCCTCGAGGCCCTGCGGTGAGCTCGCCGGACCGGTTCGAGGGGCGCGACCCGTGAGGACCACCGACACCAGGGTGCGGCGCGCCCTGACCGCGATGGCCGCGGGACGTCCGGTCGTCATCACCGGGGGCTCCGATCGCGACCACCAGGGCTGGCTGGCGTTCGCCGCCGAGGCCGCCACCGCCGCCCTGGTGGCGTTCACCGTGCGTCACACCTCCGGTTACCTCCGGGTAGCGCTGCCGGGCAGCGCCTGTACGCGGCTGAGCCTGCCGCCGATCTGGCACGGAGACAACGACTCCGACGCCGGCGGCCATCGGGTCGCGGTCGACTGGGAGGGCACCGGCATCTCCGCCAGAGATCGGGCCGCGACGATCGTCGCGCTGAGTGCCGAGGAGTCCGAGGCCGAGCAGTTCCGGCGTCCGGGGCACGTGGTGCCGGTCCAGGTGGCGACCGGTGGGGTACTGGGCCGGCCCGGCCCTGCCGAGGCGGCGCTCGACCTCGCGCGTCTGGCGGGCTGCCGGGCCGCAGCGGTGTTGTGCGATCTGGTATCCCGCAATCACCCGACCGCGATGTGCCGGGGCGGCGAGCTGGTGGAGTTCGCCGCGCAGCATCGACTTCCGGTTGTCTCGATCACCGAACTGGCTGCGTACCGGCGCCGTACCGAACCGCAGGTGGTGCGGGCTGCCGACAACCGCCTGCCGCACCGCGATGGCACATTCCATGCGATCCGGTTCCGCGAAGTCCACGGTGACGGCGAACATCTCGCGGTCATCATCGGCAACGCCACCTCGGGTGACTCGGTACCGCTGCATGTCCACGTCGAATGCCTGACGTCGGATGTGTTCGGCTCGAACGGCTGTCGCTGCGGCACCGAACTGTCCGCTGCGCTCGCCGACATGCGCGCCAAGAACTGCGGGTTGATCGTCTACCTGCGACCGCCGGGGCCGATGCGGGGCTGTGGGCTCGGCGCCCGCGCCGGCTGGGACGCCGAGGACCTGTCGCACATTGCAGCGTGGATCCTGCGCGACCTCGGCGTCTACACGATGCGGTTGTCCGACGAGTCACCCGGATTCGGGCTGGTGATCTTCGGCCGAATCCGCGAACGCGGGCTGCGGATCGCGGGATGATCCGAACGCGAGACGAGCACGAACAGGATTTTCGATGAGCTATCCGGATCTGGCCGGTAAGGCGGCGATCGTGACAGGCGCGGGTGCGGGCATCGGCCTGGCGATCGCGTACCGGCTGGCGGCCGAGGGCTGCCGTGTGCTGTGTGCCGACATCGACGGCGACTCGGCGAAGGCGGCGGCAGCAGGCATCGGCGGTGCGGCGGTGGCGCAACGGGTCGACATCAGCGATGAGCAGCAGGTGATCGACATGGTCGAGGCCTGCGCCGAAGCGTTCGGGGGAGTGGACAAGCTCGTCGCTAACGCCGGTGTGGTGCACTTCGCTTCGGTACTGGATACCACGGTCGCCGACTTCGACCGGGTGCTCGCGATCAACCTGCGTGGCACCTGGCTGTGCACCAAGCACGCCGCGCCGAAAATGGTTGAACGCGGGGGCGGGGCGATCGTCAACGTGTCATCGCTGGCCGGTGTGGTGGCCGCGGCGGGCACCGCGGCCTACGGGATGTCGAAGGCCGGCATCATCCACCTGAGCCGCATCACCGCCGCCGAATTACGCTCGGCCGGTGTGCGATCCAACGCGGTGCTGCCCGCCTTCGTCGACACCGGGATGCAGCGCACCGCGATGAGCAGTTTCGACGAGGCACTCGGGGCAGGCGGTGCGGAGCACATGATCTCGCGCCTGCAGGGCCGGATGGCCGGGCCGGATGAGATCGCCGGCGTGGTGGCGTTTCTGCTGTCGGACGCGGCGTCGATGATCAACGGCACCGCGCAGTTCGTCGACGGGGGCACCAGCGCGGCGTTGTGGTGAGGCCGGTCAGCCGCTGCCGGTGACGCTGGTGAGGATCGACACCGCGAGCGCGGTGATCTCCTCGTCAACCCGCGAGTAACGGGTGAGATGCCAAGTGCGGCAGACATCGTCGATGAAACTGCCTGCCGCGGCCACCAGCAGGCGGGCCTGCGCGGGAGTGGTTTCGGGCACCAGCTTGCCGATATGGTCGGCCCACACCGCATCCCGGTCGGCCTGATTCCGACGGAAGGCCTCGCGCACCTCCTCGGAGGCATGCGCCAACTCGGTGACCGACACCGACACCAGGTCCGGGTGTTCGAGGCTGACCCGAACCCGGCCGGCAACCAATTGCCGCAGCCGATCCTCGTCGCCGCCGCCGCGCAGTGCGCGGACGCATTCCAGGGTCCACCACTCGTCGAGGCGGCGGATCAGGGTGTCCAGAATCGCCTGCTTGGAGGGGAACGAACGGTAAAGCCCGGGACCCGCGATACCCACGGATCTGCCGATATCGGTGGTGCTCACCGCCGGGTAGCCGTGCGCGCGGAACAGTCGGGCCCCGGCGGCCAGCAGCGTCTCACGCCGCGAGAACAGGGCCGGCTCGTCATGACGCTGGGTCTGTGACGGGGTCAGATCACTGACCGCTGGTGTGTGTGCGGCTGCCAGGCATGCCTGGTACAGCACGGTTTTCAGCTCGTCGCGCGGCAGCGTCATCGAGTGCCGGCCCAGGCTGGTCAACGTGCTCGACACCGCCCAGGCGCGCAGTTCCGACTGCCGGTCGTTGAGGTTGGGGTTCTCCAGTCGGACGCCGGCCTGCATTCCCGCGACGATGGCGTTGATCCTGTCGCGCACCGCGGCGCGGTCCGCTTCGGTGAGGTAGCGCGCCTCACGCTGCCACAGCACCGTCAGCGCGCGGGTGGCGATCGCCGCAGCGATCAGGTCGGACAGTTCGTCGCGCAACGGACGGTCCGTCGCGTCCGGTTCCCGGTGCGCAGGCCGTCGCACGGCCTGGTACTCGTCCTGTGCGGTGATGATCGCCGCGGTGAGCAGGGCCTGCTTGTTCTCGTAATGCCGATACAGCGCGCGTGCGGTCACCCCCGCGGCCTCGGCGATCTCCTCCAGTCGCACCGAGTGAAATCCGCGCTCGGTGAACAGGCGAACCGCTTGCTGCAGGATCTGCTTCTTGCGGTCCTTCGGCCGGCGTTTGACCGTGATCTGCACCCCGTCGAGGGGTTCGTCCATGCCCAGCAATCCCCTTTCGGCGCCGCAGCCGGCCAAAGTCGGAGCCGTCGAGGCGCATACCCGCATGGTACTACGCAGCGACTTAGTAACACTCAGTATGCATTATGGCTTGTGTTTCAACTAGATGCGTCGTGTTGTCGCCGATACTGCTTATAGACATGAGGGCTGGTTGTGCGATGCCGGTCCGGCCGGCTCCGGTACGCTGGCCAGCCGCACATAGGCCGAGGCCGCTTCGGCCCGGTTCGTCGCGTTGAGCTTTCGCAGTACCCGCTTGACATGAGACTTCACCGTGCCGGGAGAGATCACCAGTTCCTCCGCGATCTGCTGATTGGTCCGGCCCGCGGCCATCAACCGAAGCACCTCGACCTCGCGGCGGGTCAGCATCGTCATCACCCGGGTCTGTACCTCGGCCAGCGATCGTGCCGCCGGACTGCGCTCGACCGGTTCGATCTTGCGCAGGTCCAGATCCGCGTCCTGCAGGGCGCGAGCCGCCTCGTCTGCCGAGGCCAGCGCTTGGCGGACTTCGGCGTTCAGTCTGCGCATCCGCTCGAGCAGCACCGTGCGCTCGTAGGCGTATCCGAAGCCCTCGGCGAACGCCCACACCGTGTCGCGGTCGATCTCGTCGACCGTGCGACCCGAATAGAGCCGGTCGGCATGCAGGAATCCGATTACCTTGCCGGTCGGCATCACGGGCGCCGCAACGTAGGAATGAGTCTGCGAGAAGTCGACGATCGGCCGGTTGACCCGTGGGTCGTTGCGGGCATCGCGCACGATCGCAGGTGCATGGCGGCGGATCATCTGCGTTTCCAGAAGCATGTGATCCAGCGGCGGCGCGACCGCCTGCGCGAACCGGACCATCTTCTCGGCGCCGTCTCGGTCCTCGCCGAAATACGCCGACTCCATCACCATCCGGCCCTCGTGCACACGAAACAGCACAGCCCGATCGAATCCGCACGACTCCACCAGCTCCCGTGGGGCCCGATCCACGATCGCCGCGACATCGTCGACCGACCTCAGCTTGCTCAGGGCCTCCTGAACCTGCAGCAGCGCGAACGTGCGCCGCCTGGCCCCGTCCTCGATCAGTTCGCGTTCCAGCGCGCACAGGTCGAGCACCGCTTCCAACGCCTTGAGCGCGCGTTCGTCTCCACGGGCCTCCAGTGCGTCGCGGACCAGATTGGCCTTCGTGTCGATGGCCTCGGACACCACTGCCATCGGATCGTCGGTGGGGTCGACATCACTGTCCCGGAACGTGTCGCGGTACCGGCGCATCGCCTCACTTTCCTTGGCCGGCCGCGACCCCCAACCGGGATGACCGTCGAGCGTCGGCATCGTGTCCGGATCGGGCGCGTCCAGGGGATCCGGGGTGTCGTGGGCGGCGCTCATGGCATCCAGTGTCCGCCGGAAGGCCTCCGGCGGAGGCCGGATCGGCAAATTGCCCCCAACCGGGGGCAGGAGTGCTCCCCAACGGAGGATCGACTTTGCGTGCCGGCTGGCCGAGGCTGAGGGACATGTCGTCAACCACAGTCTCGGCACTCGAGCTACTCACCACACCACGCGGCATCGCCGACCCCTACCCGCTCTACGACCAGTTGCGAGCGCATTCACCGGTTCCCGGGTACCGCGACTGGCCGCCCGGAACCGTGCCGGGCGCCGACGAGCCCGTCACCGCGTGGGCGCTGTTCCGCTACGACCACGTCCTCGAGGCGGCTCGTGACAGTACCACGTTCTCGTCGCGAGATCCGTTGCAGGAAGATTCATCTGCACCCAGCCTGATGCTCGTCAACACCGATCCGCCCAAACACGAGGTGGAGCGCAAACTGGTCAGCCAGGCGTTCTCGCCTCGGCGGGTCAAACGGTTGGAGGGCTGGCTGAACGGGTTGATTCCCGGACTGCTCGACGAACTGGGGTCGGGCGAGGTGGACGTGATGTCGTTCGCCGCCGAAATCCCAACCAGGGCAATGGTTCGGCTGCTGGGATTGCCCGAGGGCGATCACGTGCGCTCCCGGCGGTGGGCCAATGCGTTCATGCTGTCCTCGGCGCTGACACCGGAGGAACGGATCGCCAGCAATGAGGAGATGGTGGCGACGTTCGCCGCGCGGCTGGCCGAACACACCGCGCGGATCGCCGAACAGCCGCCGAGCGAGGACATCGAGGACGCCGGCGATCTCATCTCGGCGCTGTTGCGGGCCGAGGTGGACGGTCAGCGGCTCACCCCGGAGGAGATCGTTCGATTCTGCGTCACGCTCGTGGTCGCCGGCAGCGAGACGACCACATACCTGATCGGAAACCTGTTGTACGCGCTCGCCAGCGAGCCCGAGGTCGCCGCACGGGTTCGTGCGGACCGGTCGCTGCTGCCGCTGTTCATCGAGGAGACGATGCGGCGCGACGGTCCGCCGCAGCGGCTGTTCCGGATCGCGACCCGTGACGTGGAGGTGGGCGGCAAGCTGATCCGCAAGGGCGACTGGGTGGCGCTGTTCTTCGGGTCGGCGAACCGAGATCCCGCGGTGTTCCCCGATCCGGCGCGACTCGACATCGACCGGCCGAATCTGCGCAAACAGCTCTCCTTCGGGCACGGGCTGCATTTCTGCCTGGGCTCCTCGCTGGCTCGTCTCGAGGTGACCTCGATGCTCAACGCCGTGCTCGACCGCTATCAGCGCATCGAATTGACCGACGATCCGGGCACGAAGCAGAGCGCAAGCCTGCTCACCCATGCATATGTCCGCCTCCCCCTGCACCTGTCATGACCGCCACCACAGAACACAGCGAAGCCAGAGAGTCACGCAATATCGAAGCGACGAAGGCGATCTACGCTGCGGTGCCTGCGGGCGATCTCGACACCGCGTTGCGGTACCTCGATCCGGAGGTGCGGATCACCTACTACGGCACCGACAAGATCCCTTATGCGGGAGACTATTTCGGGATCACCGAGGCGATGACCTTCTTCGGTCGGGTCGGGCAGACCATCGAGATCATCGAGATGGAACCGTGGAAGTTCATCGCCCAGGGCGACGATCTGGCCGTCTGGGGCAGACAACGGTTCCGCAGGATCGACAGCGGCTACGAGTGGCAGTCGGAGTTCGCCCACATCATCACGCTGCGTGACGGACGCTGGCTGCACTTTCGCGATTTCATGAACTCCGCCCTGACCCTGGAGGCGTTCAGCCGATGAGGGTGAGGGCCGACCGCACGATCTGCATGGCCGCCGGCATGTGCGTGATGACCGCCGACAGGTTCTTCGACCAGGACGACCGCGGCATAGTCGTGGTCGCCACCGAGGAGGTGCCCGCCGAGGAACAGCGCCGGGTACGGATCGCCGTCGGGCTCTGCCCGTCTGGGGCGCTGCAGCTGGCCGAGGACTGAGCGCACCCGTCGGTCAACTCTGCTGACGTCCGACTTACGTATCAGTAAGATACTTGATAGCTGATGAATAGGGAGTGTCGTCTGCCATGAGGATGGGACCAGTGTGATCTGATTTTTGCCAGGGTGATGGGACCACCTGGATTGCCAGTTATGGGACCACCGGCGCGTCGCGTCGGTGGTCTTTTCGTTTGTTCGTTCGATCGGTCGTGACGGCTCAAGTCACGGAGGTCGGCGG